>Ga0208863_1000058_pt1 | contig 140109 bp, 134 predicted proteins | sample RifOxyD3_FD_184040 | JGI IMG/M metagenome (GOLD analysis project Ga0208863, IMG submission 184040) | Soil microbial communities from Rifle, Colorado - Rifle Oxygen_injection D3 (SPAdes) | ecosystem: Environmental > Terrestrial > Deep subsurface > Rock core/Sediment | place: Rifle, Colorado...
TGCGAAATAATCGAAACCGGCAACGAAAGCTGGAGAATTAAAACAAGGATTAATGGCTAAAAACTACTGCCTGGGGTGGGTCAATTTTGGACGCCGATGGTGGGTCAATTTTCAATGCCGATTGACACCCTGTTTTGAAAATCATTGATTGCGTATTCCAGTGATCATCACGACCAACCTCCGCTTTGCTGACTAGACACAAATCTTTGGTTATCAAGTCATGAGAAATCCGGGACACTTCCCGTATTTCCGCGGAGTTCCGGGGTCAGTTTATGATACTATTTCCTACTGTTGCAAGGTAGTTGTGGTAAACGGCAGTCTGCGACCAATTCAGGGAGTTGGTTTTTTTCGTATGGAAGATTTAACGTATGGCGCATGCCCATTTCCCAAGCATAAAGGTTTTCCCCTATGCCGCATGTCTGCGGACGTGCGGCTCGATCTCGGGCCAGGTGGTGCGTTGCACCAGGCGCAGGTCATAGTCGCTTTGCAGATCCAGCCAGATTTCCGGGGAGACATTGAAATACTTGCCTAGGCGTAGGGCTGTATCCGCAGTGATTGACCGTTTGCCGTTCACAATCTTGCTGATCCGGTTGGGCGGTACGCTGATCGCCCGTGACAGGGCATTGATACTGATTTCCAGCGGCTTCATGAACTCTTCGAGCAGAATCTCGCCAGGAGGAATGGGGTCAAGCAGTTTGTTTGCCATGGCTGTGCTCCTTAATGGTAGTCCACGATTTCGACATCATGCACCTCGCCGTTTGACCACTTCCTGCCCTCGGCATGAAAAACCGAGAATCCTTCGGCAAGGCCACCCGGCCCGGCAAAAAGATCGATTACCTGAATGCTTTCATGAATACCGGTTTTCATCTTCATCCCATTTCCCACAACAGGGAAAGCGGAACAGCTACCAGGCCATCGCCAAAAGGTGCCAGCGCTTCCCCGTCATAGAGGAGCACCCCGGCTACAAAGCGATTACCTGTGGCATCCTTCAGCTTGCGCAGCCCCTTGAAGTCCGCCCCCGTCACTGTGGCAGCAGCCTTGATCTCGATACCAGCTATCTGTCCACCCTGCTCCAGCACCATGTCCACCTCCGCACCATCCTTGTCGCGAAAATGATGAAAGACCACCGGCTGTTCCTGCCAGCCTGCCTGGCGGCGCAATTCCTGATAAATGAAAGTCTCCAGCAATTGCCCAAGCAGGGTCCGGTCCTTCCACAGGGCTTCGGGATCCACCCCAAGCAGGGCGCAGGCCAACCCTGTATCGACCAGATGGAGTTTGGGTGTTTTGATCAGACGGCTCAACCGGTTGCTGTGCCAGGGTGGCAATTCTTCCAGCAGAAAGAGTCGCTGCAAGAGGGTGATGTAGTCACGAATGGTCGGTCGGCTCAGTTGGAATGGCGCGGCCAAGTCGGCCACATTAAGCAGTCGAGCGGTTTGTCCGACCGCCAGTGCCAACAGGCGGGGCAATGCATCCAGAGCACTGATCCGGGACAGGTCGCGAACGTCGCGTTGAATCAAGGTGTCGGCATAATCCCGATACCAGACCGCCCGGCGACGCGGCGTGACGCGGGCCAGCGCCGCCGGGTATCCGCCGGCCGCAACCCTCTCCGCCAGTTCCTGTCCCAGCCGCCGACCGTCTCCAGATTTGAGGCCGGCGCCAAACAAGGCAGGTAGAAAACCTGACGATCGGCCGGTTAATTCCGTCTGGGATAACGGATGCAGGCGCAGAATTTCCATCCTGCCAGCCAGCGAATCCGCCAACTTGGGCACCAGCAGCACATTCGCCGATCCGGTCAGGATGAAACGTCCCGGACGACGGTCGCGGTCCACCGCTGCCTTGAGTGAGGTAAACAGCTCCGGCACCCTTTGCACTTCATCCAGAATCACCTTGTCCGGAAGATCGGCGACAAAGCCGACCGGGTCGGTCTGGGCTGAGGCGCGCCAGACATCGTCATCAAAACTGAGATACGCATATCCCGCCGTATCGCCGATCTGGCGAGCCAGAGTGGTTTTACCGCATTGGCGCGGCCCATGAAGCAACACCACAGGGGTGTCCGTCAGTGCCTCAGCCAGACGCGGGAGCAGGAAACGTGGATAGAGGGGGGATTCGTTCATGCGTCCAATTGTAACAATAGTATCGTCCAAATGAAAGATTTACCTGCGTCTAATTGAAAATCAACGCAAATGATGCTGGTGCCGCAGTAAGTGCATGGGCGGGGGCGGTGGTTTCATCCAGCTGATCGGCGATCCAGGCGTTGAGGCTCTTGCCTGCGGCCCTTGCTGCGATATAAACCCTGCGGTGCAGGTCACAGATCGGCAGAGTTTTGGCTGATATTCGGGTATGGCATCAGACTTCCGTCACTATTGACCTGTACAAAAGAGAAGACGCAGTGGTTTAAGGATGACCCCAGCAGGGTCATCTCCTGTATTCTTGAGTGTCTGGGTGTTTTGTCGCTGCTTTTTATTTGCCCTCCCATTTTTTGTTCTTTCCTGCATTTTCCCCCCACCTCTCCCCACAAAAAAATATTTAGATGGGGTAGATATGGGCGGTTATTCTTAATGGCACCATATGTAGTATTTCATGTTTAGCAATACAACTATATAGAGTATTTACTGCTTGTCGAAAAAGATGGAAAAATAAGTGGTTACGCATGTTTTTCCCTTGACACTGATCCGCCCTTATCACTATATAAAGAACACAAAGTGGTGCAAAGTGGTGAATAGGGGTTCATAAAGGAGCAGCGTGTGGTTGAGGGGAGGGTGAAAGAGCCAGTCTGTCGTTTCCGCAGTCGCTCCGAGCATGTGCTTGATGCGAAGGGCCGGCTGAATATTGCGACCCGGTTTCGCGAGGCCTTGCGCAATCAGGGAGATGAGCGGCTTATGCTCGCTCCCTGGCGTGATTGTATCCGGGCTTATTCGTTGCCGGAGTGGGAAGAACTGGAGATGTCCTTGACCGCGCAAGGTCCGAAAAGTCCGGAAAAGCTCAAGCTGATCCGGTATTTGATCGGTGGCGCCGAGGAATGCGTGCTGGACAAGCAGGGGCGAATCCTGCTTTCCCCAACCTTGCGGGAAGGTTGCCGGATCAAAAAAGAAGTCGTGGTGAACGGCATGATTGCCTATTTTGAAATCTGGGACAAGGAAGTATGGGAGGCTGAAAGCAAACCGACCGTCGATGATTTTCATATTTTTGAACAGGTGCTTCTGGAAACCGGGCGGTTTTGATCCGCCATGCAGCCAGCTCATCTCCCGGTCATGCTTGAGGAAGTGGTCGCCTGTCTGGCCCCGAAGAATGGTGGCCTTTATGTTGACGGAAATTTGGGCCTTGGCGGACATACGGAAGGGATTCTTGAGACCTGCGGCCCCACCGGGCAGGTTGTTGGCTTTGATTGGGATGCGGCGGCTCTGACCCTGGCGCAGGAGCGTCTGGCCCGGTTTGCAGGCCGGGTCCATTTTGTGCATGAAAATTTCACCTCGATAAAGGAGACCCTGATGGGGCTTGGCATCGGCACAATTGACGGCCTGCTGCTCGATCTGGGTCTTTCTTCGTTGCAACTCGATGCAAGCGGTCGTGGGTTCACTTTTAAAGGCAGCGAGCCGCTCGACATGCGCATGGATCAGCGCCAGACCACCACGGCCGCCCAGCTGGTCAACGAGGCCTCTGAGGAAGAGCTGGCGGATATTTTTTTCTACTATGGCGAAGAGCGCCAGGCGAGAAGGATTGCCGAGGAGATTGTCGCGGCGCGGCGGAAAGAGAAGATTGTTGCCACCGACCAGCTTGTCGCCTTGGTGGATCAGGCTATTCCCAAACGGTTCCATCCTAAAAAGATTCATGTGGCCACCAAGGTTTTTCAGGCTTTACGGATTGCCGTGAACCGCGAGCTTGACAGCCTTGAACAGGTTTTGGCCGACGGGGCGACCTTGCTTGCGCCTGGCGCAAGATTTTGCGTCATCTCCTTTCATTCCCTTGAAGATCGCCTGGTAAAACAGGCTTTTCGGGAAAACCCCCTGTTAGAGGTAGTCACCCAGAAGCCCATTGTTCCGGGTCGCGCTGAATGTTTGCGCAATCCCAGGGCAAGAAGCGCCAAGCTGCGGGTTGCGGCCAGAGGAAGAATTTAACCATGCGGAATTACGCAAACAAATACTCCGGCGCGGTCGTCAACCGGCAGAAGGTTTCCGGCAAGCGGGCGGGCGGATCGGATCAGGAGCGACCATCAAAGATTATCGGGGTGGTGACAGTTGTCGCCATGCTGCTGGGAGTAGGCAGTAGTCTTTGGTTCGGTATTGCTTTGCAGGAGGGGCTGGGCAGGCTTGACAGAAGCAGGCAGGAAAGCACCAAGCTCGCCGTGGCCAATGTGGCGCTCATCGCGGAAAAAGACACCTTGCTGCAACAGGGGAAATTCGAAGCCGCGGCAGCGGGGCTGGGCCTGTTCACGCCTACCGAGCAGCAGCGGAGAAGGCCTTAGGGCCACCATGAAGAAACGGAGCCTGGAGAAAAAAGACCGGCGGTCGGCCATGGTGGGCGGCTTGTTTCTCCTGTTGGCCTTGGTGTTTGTGGTTGTGGTGATCATAAAAAGTCAGTTTTTTTGGGGTAGCGGGCAGCAGGTTGCGGGCGACGGGCAAAAGGAGGAGCAGGCAAGCGGGGTGAGAGGCGGTGGTCGAAGAAATATTTATGACCGGAATTTCATGGAGTTGGCCGTAAGTTTTCAGCGGAGTTCCATCTATGCGAGGCCGCTGGAGTTAGAGTCGCCCGAGGAAGTTGCCCGCGAGGTGGCAAAAATTCTCGAACTGGATGAGAAAAATATTCTTTCGGCCCTGAAGGGGGAAAGAAGTTTTGCCTGGCTGGGCAGAGATCTTCCCCGCAAGAAAGCGGTGCAGATCGCCGACCTCAATCTGAAGGGGGTCTATCGTCTCAACCAGGTGCAGAGGTTTTATCCGGGAAACCAGCTTGGCGCCCATGTGCTAGGTTTTTTAAAGGATGAACAGGGGTTGGCCGGGGTCGAGTTTTATTATGACGGCGTGTTGCGGGGCGGCGGAGTAAACGACCCAAGACTGGCGGCGGCCGGGGTGAGCAGGAAAATAGCCGAAGGCAGCGACAGCGCCAGTCTAATTCTGACCATTGACAGCCATTTACAAAATATTCTGGAGCAAAGATTGAAGGGCCTAGTCGCAAGCACGGGGGCCAAGGCAGGGGTGGCTGTGCTTATGGCTCCGGAGACCGGGGAGATTATCGCTCTGGCCAGTCTGCCGGATTATGATCCAAACCGGTTCTGGGAATTCAGCGATGAGGCGCGCAGGAACCGGGCCATTGAATCCACCCTTGATCTTGGCGCCATGGAGCGGCTTTTTCAGGCGGCAGTGGAAATGGATAAAACGATGGGCCTGGGGAAAAGCGAGGTGCCGGAAAGCGAGGCGGGCCTGGAGCCGGAAGCGGTTCAGCTGACCGCTTGGAATCAGGTCCAGGACGGCCACTATATTTCTCCGGAAGGGGTCGGTTTTGGGCAGACCGTGGCAGGGCGTGACGAGTTCAGTGCCTTTGCGGACAGGATCGGTTTGACCGTCAAGGGAGAGGTGGATTTGCCAGAGGCCTTGTTTGTTTTAAAGGAGGCGTCTGGACTCCCGCCGGTCCCGCCCGGATCGGCAAAGGCCATGTTGCCGCAGGCTGACAATGATTCTGTCCTGACAGCAACTCCTTTGGCGTTGCTGTCGGCGTTTTGTCGGTTGGTCAACGGAGGCCGGGTGATGACCCCCCATGTACTCCGCGCTGTCTGGCAGAACGATCAGGTTTGGGATGTGCCGGTCCGGCAGGGGATAGGGGAGTTTGCTGTGCGGCCCGAGGTAAGCGAGGGCCTGCGCAGCGAAATGAAGAAGGTTGCCGGGGTTGGACAGGGCAATTTCGTCATCGAATCGCTGCGGCAGAAAGGCCCAGTTCCGGCGAGTCCGGCAAAACCGGCAGAAGACAACAGCCGACCGCAGCCGGCCCAAAAAGACAGCGAAAAAGCGGTCACGGCTCAGCCGGAAGTTGAGAGTATCCTCCTGGGGATGGCTCCCTTGGAACAACCGGAAATCGCCATGATTGTCGTGCTTGATGATGCCCGAATCGATCCGCAGGTCAAGTCGCCGGTTCGGGATATTGCCGAAGAGACCATGGCGCAGGCCAGAACAGCCTTGCGGAAAACAGTGCGGCCTCCCACGGCACTGGAGCTGGCGGTGCGCGAAGTCGGCTATTATAAAAAAATTGAAATGCTTCAAGCCAAGGCAATCCTGCCGGCGTCTTTGGTTCAGGAGCAACAGTCTCTTGTCATGCCAGATTTGCGGGGCTTGAGCGGGCGGAAGGCGATGCAGGTCCTGCAGCCGTATGGGGTGAGATTGCAGCTCGCCGGATCGGGGCAGGTGGCAAGCCAGTATCCCTTGCCCGGCTCAGTCCTGCGGGGTGTTGAGCGGTGTGTCTTGCACCTGAAACCGATGCAGATGTAACTGCTGGTTGGTTGCCAATATAAGGAAAAAGCCGGGTACTGGACATGGGGAAAAACAACAGCCTTGCCTCAGTATCTTTGCGGAAATTGGCCGAGGAAATGGAAATCATGAACCTGGACAGGCTGCCGGATAAAGCGATACGCAGCATCACCGCCGACTCCCGTCAGGCTGGGCCTGGTTCGTTGTTTGTTGCGGTCCCGGGGTTGACCGTGGATGGGCATGATTATCTGGAGGCTGCCGTAGGAAAAGGCTGTGCCGCCGTGCTGGTCGGCAAGGGGCGCTGCGGGGGGTGGAGGCATGCCAAGGTCGCCTGTCTGGAGGCGGCTGATACCCCAAAGGCTCTGGGGCAGGCAGCGGCCGGGTTTCATGGTCATCCGGCCCGGCGCATGCTCATGCTCGGGATCACCGGCACCAACGGCAAGACCACGACCACCTATCTGCTGGAGTCGATCATCCGTCAGGCCGGTGGCAAGCCCGGGGTAATCGGCACCGTGAATTACCGGTACAACGCGGTGGAAGTCCCGGCCTCGTTTACCACCCCTGATCCGGTAAACCTGCACCGGATCCTGGCTGAGATGGCGGATAACGGCGTCACTCATGTGATCATGGAGACCTCCTCCCATGCCCTTGAGCAAAAAAGGGTGGCCGGTATCCTCTTTGATTTGGCGCTCTTTACCAATCTGAGTCGCGACCATCTTGATTTTCACGGGGATATGGCCAGTTACTTCGCCAGCAAGAAGACGCTTTTTGTCGAGTATCTGAAAAAAGACGGCAAGGCGGTGGTCATCTGTGACGACCGGGACAAGGGTGACCTCGACTGGGGGAGGCGGCTGTTCTTTGAACTGCAGACCGACAAGGGGCTGGGGGATGCGGGGAAAAATGGCCGGACCCTGCTGGACTGCGGCTTTTCCGGGGCCATGGTGGCTGTGCGGCAGGCGCAAGAGAGTCTGGCCGGAACGGTGGCGACTCTTGCAACCCCGGCGGGAGAGCTTGAGGTTCGCTCCGATCTGGTCGGGACCTTTAACCTGAAAAATATCCTCGGCGCGGTTGGGGCGGCGGTGGCCCTGGGGATTGCCGGGGAGCAGATTGTTGCCGGTCTGGCGCAAGCCCAGCCCGCGCCCGGACGCCTGGAAAAGGTTGCCTCTCCGCCAGGGGTCAGCGTCTTTGTTGATTTTGCCCACTCCCCTGACGCGCTGGCTAATGTGTTGCAGACCATGCGTCGCCTCACCCTGGGGCGCTTGATCGTGATTTTCGGCTGCGGCGGGGACCGCGACCGCGGCAAGCGCCCCATGATGGGCAAAGTTGCCGGCTCCCTGGCCGATGTGGTGGTACTCACTTCTGATAATCCGCGGAGTGAAAGGGCTGAGTCCATCTTGAACGACATTGAGGCGGGGATTAGGGAAACCACCATGCCGCGCCTGCGGATTGAGGCCCTTCTTCAGTGGGAAGCGATGCGGGGCTATGATATCGTACCCTCGCGCCGGGAGGCGATCAGGGAAACCATCCGTCATGCCCGGCCCGGGGACGTGGTGCTGCTGTGCGGCAAAGGGCACGAGACTTACCAGATAACCCCGGAGGGGCGTTTCTTTTTTGATGACCGGCTGGAAGCAGCGGCCCAGGCGGAGGTGATCAAATGGTAGCGGGGTAACTTCCAGCAGCACCGCATCTGCGTTGTCATCGGCCTGCTCGTGTGCACCAGCACACTTCGCAGGTCTCTTCCTAGCAGCTACGGCACTGCTGAATAGTTACGCAAGATTTGAAGAAACAGTACCCGACGGCGATGGGACTGGCAACGAGGTGCGATATAGGTGCGGGCAGGATGAAAAAGGGAGCAACAAAAAATAATCCCGGCTCGGGAGTAAGCGGCGGGCAGAGCCCGTCCTGGACGCTTCCCCAGGTTCTTCTGGCCACGGGGGGCAAGCTTGTTGCCGGCACGACCGAGGCCGGTTTCCTTCGGGTCTGCACGGACAGCCGGGGGATCGAGCCGGGGGATCTGTTCGTGGCCTTGCGCGGAGAGAACTTCGACGGTCATGCCTATCTCGGGCAAGCGGTGGAGAAAGGGGCTGCCGGCTTGGTGGTGGAGACAATCCCTGAAAAGAGGCCCCCGGTTCCGGTGGTGCTGGTAGCCGATACCCTCCGCGCCCTCGGGGATCTGGCCGCCTTCAGGAGATCGCTGATCCCGAAGCTGCGGGTATTGGCGATGACTGGAAGCTGCGGCAAGACCACGGTCAAGGAGATGGTCGCCGCGATCCTGGCCGGAAAACACAAGGTGCTGAAGACCCAGGGAAACTTCAATAATCTGATCGGCCTGCCGCTTTCCTTGTTGCCGGTTGAATTTCACCACGACTTCGCAGTGCTGGAGATGGGCATGAATCAGCCCGGCGAGATCGCCCGGCTCACCGAAATCGCCGACCCGGACATCGCCTGCATCACCAATGTCCAGGATGCCCATCTTGCGGGCTTAAGCGACATCTCCGGAGTGGCTCGGGCCAAGGGTGAGCTTTTTGCCGGGCTCAAAGCCTCGGGGAGGCTGGTGGTGAATATTGACGATCAAAAGGTGCTGGAGATAGCCAAGCAGTGCCGCCAAGGGAAAATTACCTTTGGCCGCGGCCCCAAGGCGGATATTCGCGGGCTTCGTCTGCGGAGTCTGGGCGAACGCGGGATGGCTTTCACCCTACGGATCGGCGGCAACGAAGCCCGGGTTAAAATCAAGGGTCTGGGGGCGCATAACGTGCAGAACGCCCTGGCCGCGGCTGGCATGGCCCATGCGGCTGGCGTACGGTTTACGGATATTGTGGCCGGGCTGGAGAGATTTGCCCCTTTTGCAAACCGGCTCCAGGTGCAGAGGCTCAGCGGCGGGATCAGGCTGGTGAACGACGCCTACAATGCCAACCCCTCTTCGGTGCTGGCCGCTCTTGCGACCTTGCATCAGATGGATCAGAGCCATAAAAAAGTGGTTATTCTCGGTGACATGCTTGAGCTCGGGCAACAAAGTGTTGCCGCCCATCAGGGGATCGGTCGGGAGGTGGCGAGGCTCGGCTTCGATGGACTGCTGGCCGTGGGGGAATTTGCCGAATCCCTGGTTGCTGCCGCCTGGCAAGGGGGAATGAGCCGACAGCAGGCGATGTTTTTTACCAATAAGGAGCAGGTCAGTACCTGGCTGCGCGAGGGTATCGCCGTCGGTTTTCTGCAGCCGGGAGACTGGGTGCTGGTCAAGGGCTCACGCGGGATGCGGATGGAAACAATCACTCACGATCTGCTTGAGAAGTAAGGATAACCACCATGCTCTATCATCTTCTCTACCCGCTTCACACCTATTTCAGCGCGCTGAATGTTTTTCGCTATATTACCTTTCGCTCTATCGGCGCTACGCTGACGGCCTTCCTCATCCTGCTGCTCTGCGGCAACAAGGTTATCAAGATGATGCAGGAAAACCAGATCGGCCAGGTGGTGCGGGATGATGGCCCGACCAGCCATTTCAGCAAACGGGGGGTGCCCACCATGGGAGGGCTGCTAATCCTTTTTGCCGTTACGGTGACTACCCTTCTCTGGGTTGATCTGGCCAATTCGTTTGTCTGGATCATTCTCGGGGTCACCCTCTGGTTTGGGGCTATCGGCGCCTACGATGACTACCGCAAGATAAAAAAGCAGAACAGCAAGGGGTTAAGGGCCCGGGGCAAGATCTTTTGGCAGATCATCGGGGCCTTGGTGGCCGGGTTGCTCATCTATTATAATCCGAATTTTGACGGGCACCTGAGCTTCCCCTTTTTGAAGAATATCCAGCCTGATTTGGGCCCCTATTATGTGGTTTTTGCCACCCTGGTGGTGGTCGGCGCTTCAAATGCCGTCAATCTAACCGACGGCCTTGACGGGCTGGCCACCGGCCCCACAGTGGTGACAAGCGGGGTTTATCTGATCTTCTCCTATCTGGCCGGGCATGCCGGGATGGCGGCATATCTGCAGATCCCCTATGTGCCAGGGGCAGGGGAGGTTGCCGTTTTTTGTGGCGCCCTGGTGGGAGCAAGCCTCGGTTTTCTCTGGTTTAATGCCTACCCGGCCCAGATTTTCATGGGAGATGTGGGCTCCCTGGCCATAGGCGCAGCTCTTGGCATGGTGGCGATCATTATTAAACAGGAGATGCTGCTGGCCATTGTCGGGGGGGTATTTGTCATGGAGGCGCTCTCGGTCATCATGCAGGTGGGTTTTTTCAAGATGAGCGGCGGGAAAAGGATCTTTCTCATGGCCCCGTTTCACCACCATTTTGAAAAGAAAGGCTGGACGGAGCCGAAGGTTGTGGCCCGTTTTTGGATTATCTCGATCGTTTTGGGATTGAGCGCCCTGGCAACCTTGAAGCTGCGGTAACTGTCCAGCAGCACCGCAGCTGCGTTGTCATCAGCCTGTTCATGTGCCCCAGCACACATCACAGGCCTCTTCCTAGCATCTGTGGCACTGCTGGACAGTTACCGTTCTGGGGATTGTGAGTTTTTTGTTTTAAGTTGGCTGGTTATAGGCTGCGTTAGGAAAACAGGTGGGAAATGAAATGCTGAGCAGGAATTTTAAGGAAATACTGAAACCGGGAGCCCATGTCGTGGTGGTGGGTCTTGGCAAGTCCGGTGTTTCCGCGGTGCGTTTCCTGCTCAAGCTCGGGGTGAGAATTTCGGTTTCAGAGGGTGGCCGACAGGAGAACCTTGCCGGAGACCTGGTTCGTTGGCTTGAGGAGAAAAGAGTTTTTGTAGAAACCGGCGGCCATACCTCTGAACTTTTAAATTCGGCAGACTGTATTCTGGTAAGTCCTGGCGTGCCGCTGGGAATCGCCCCTCTTGCGGCGGCCCGGCGGAAAGGCATTCCGGTGGTAGGTGAGCTGGCCCTGGCCAGGGATTTCATCAAGGCCCCGGTGGTGGCGGTAACCGGCACCAACGGGAAAAGCACGGTTACGACCCTGATCGGCGATCTGCTCACCGGCAGCGGCAGGAAGGTTTTTGTGGGCGGGAATCTCGGAACCCCCCTGGCTGAGTATCTGGCAGGGGCACAGGCATGTGAGGTGGTGGTTCTTGAGGTGAGCAGCTTTCAGCTTGACGGCGGCGGGGAGTTTCGGCCCCAGGTGGGAGTGTTGCTCAATATTACCCCGGACCATCTGGATCGTTATGCCTCATATAAGGCGTATGTCGAGGCCAAGATGTCGCTTTTTAAAAATCAGCAGCCCGGTGATGTGGCGGTGGTCAACGGTGACGATCTCGCCATCTCCGAATGGCTGGCCAAGGAGGCGGCGCAGCAAAGCCCCTGGCCGTTGCGGGGAGAGATCCGGCAATATAGCTCAAGTGGCAGGGATGGGGTAACTGCGTATCTCCGCGGCACAACCGTGCATCTTGCTACGGCAACCGAGTCTGGCGAAATAGACGAGGGGTATGAATTGGCGGGGACCCAGCTTGCCCAGGCGCCAAACAGCGAAAATGCCATGGCGGCGATTATGGCGGTTCGCGCCCTGGGGTGCAGCCCGGCGGACATCCGGAAAAGCCTGGCCGACTTCAAGCCGCTGCCGCACCGGTTGGCCTTGGTGGCCGAAAGAGACGGGGTTTCCTACTATGACGATTCCAAGGCCACCAATGTCGGGGCGGTCTATTCCGCCTTGGCCGGCATGAAGCAGCCGGTGGTGCTCATCGCCGGCGGGAGGGACAAGGGTGGCGGCTACGAGATGCTGCTGCCCCTGGTGAAGGAAAAGGTTCGGGCTCTGGTCCTGATCGGCGAGGCCAGGGAGGCAATGGCCAAGGCTTTTGCCGGCGTTACCAAGATAACCTTTGCCCGGGAAATGAGCGAAGCGGTGCGGATGGCCGGAAGCCTGGCGGAGAATGGCGATGCGGTACTCTTGTCTCCGGCCTGCGCAAGTTTTGACATGTTCAGGAGTTACAGCCACCGGGGTGAGATGTTTGCCCAGGCGGTCAACAGCCTGGGTGACTGCCCATGCGGATGATTATTACCGGAGGAGGGACGGGCGGCCATCTTTTCCCCGGCATTGCCGTGGCCGAAGAGATGTTGCGGCGGTTTCCTCAGGGCAGGATCCTTTTTGTCAGCACGGATCGCGCTATTGACAATAAGACCCTGGCCACTCGCTCCTTTGAGAAGAAGGCCATTGCCTGCCTGCCTTTGAAAGGCAAGTCGGTCTGGGGGACCCTCAAGAGTGTAACCCATCTTCCTGTCAGCCTGTGGCAGGCGCTGCGGATTGTTCGCGCCTTTAAGCCGCAGCTGGTTCTGGGCGTGGGCGGCTATGTGACCGGGCCGATGGTGCTGGCGGCGAGGCTGATGGGGGTGAAAACCTGCATTCATGAGCAGAATTCCATCCCGGGAATGGCCAACAGGATGCTTGGGAAAATTGTTGACCAAATATATATTTCCATCCCCGGATCTGAGGATTTTTTCCCCGGGGGTAAGGTGGCGCTGACCGGAAACCCGGTGCGGACGGAGCTTCTTCAGGCGGCAGCTCAGGAGAAGGAGCTGGCGGCCGGCAAGGTGGTGCTGGTTTTGGGGGGCAGCCAGGGGGCGCACCGGGTTAATGGCCTGATGGTGGAGGCCTTTACTTCCGGTCTGCCTGGCGGCGCGGTGCAGATCAGGCATCAGACGGGAAGCAGCGATGAAGCGTGGGTGCGCAAGGCCTATGCCGAAGCAGGGGTTACGGCCCAGGTCTCTTCCTTTATTACTGATATGGCGGCAGCTTACCGGGAGGCTGATCTGGTTGTTTCTCGGGCTGGGGCGACCACTCTGGCGGAGCTGGCGGTACTGGGCAAACCGGCCCTCCTGATTCCTTATCCGTATGCCGCGGATGACCATCAGACGACCAACGCGGCTTTTCTGGTGCGGGGGGGGGCAGCCTTGATGTTTCAGGAGCAGGAGCTTGATGGGGCGAAGCTGCGGGGGGAGATTATGGGGCTTTTGCACGATGCCCCCCGGCTGCAGGGCATGGCAACACAGATGAAGAAATACGCTCGGCCGGAGGCGGCCGGGGCCATCGTGGAGAGAAGCATGGAGTTGATGGCCGCCATTGCGGGGCCATTGGTTAAGGACGGCGTGCATGTATAAGAAGACCCAGCATATCCATTTCGTGGGCATCGGCGGCATCGGCATGAGCGGCATAGCCGAGCTGCTCTTAAACCTCGGCTATGCCGTGAGCGGTTCCGACCTGCGGGACACCGCCATAACCAGACGTCTGGCCGGTCTGGGCGGCAAGGTACACACCGGGCACCAGGGCGAATGGATTGCCGGGGCGGACGTGGTGGTGATCTCCTCGGCGGTGCGGGAGAACAATCCGGAGGTCCAGGCGGCCCGCACTGCGCATATTCCTGTCATCCCCAGAGCGGAGATGCTGGCCGAGCTCATGCGCCTTAAAAAATACGGCATCGCCGTGGCCGGCAGTCATGGGAAAACCACGACCACCTCCATGGTCGGCTGGCTGCTGTCCGAGGCAGGTCTTGATCCCACCGTGGTGATCGGCGGCAAGGTGAACAGCCTGGGCACCAACGCCAAGCTGGGTGAGGGGGAATTTCTGGTTGCCGAGGCGGATGAGTCCGACGGTTCATTCCTGAAGCTCTCCCCGGTGCTTGAGATCGTAACCAATATCGACCTGGAACACCTGGATCATTACCACGATATCGAGGAGATCAAGGCGGCTTTTCTGGACTTCATCGAGAAGCTCCCCTTTTATGGGGCGGCGGTAGTCTGTCTGGATGATGCGCATGTTGCTTCGGTTTTGGCCCAGATCCGAAAAAGGGTCATCACCTACGGCTTGACCAGTCAGGCCGATGTGCATGCCAGGGCGGTGGTGCCTAAGGGGCTGACCTCGACCTTTGAGCTCTGCCGGAACACCGAGGTGCTGGGGGAGATAACCCTCAATGTCCCAGGGCAGCACAATGTCTACAACGCCCTGGCGGCCATAACCGTGGCCCTGGAGCTGGATATTCCTTTTGCGGTCATCCGCGCTGCCTTGAAAACCTTCAGCGGCGTCCAGCGGCGGTTGCAGATCAAGGGAGAGGTCGAGGGGGTCATGGTCATTGATGATTACGGTCACCACCCCACCGAGATCAGGGCGACCTTGGCGGCAATGCGTTCGGCCTGGCCGAGAAGGCGGCTGATCGTCATGTTCCAGCCCCATCGTTACTCGCGGACGGCCGGGTTGTTCAAGGAATTCAGCACCGCCTTTCACGAGGCGGATGTTTTGCTGCTTACGGAAATTTATGCGGCGAGCGAAACCCCCATTGAGGGAATAAGCGGTTCGGCGCTTTTGCAGGAAATCAAATTGCACGGGCAGAAAAACGCCTATTTTGTCGCGGAGATTGAATCCCTGGCGCGTACGGTGCGGGGGATGGTGCAGCCGGACGATATTGTCCTGACCCTGGGCGCGGGCAACATTTATCAGGCCGGAGAAGAACTTTTGCGGATCCTGGGGCAGGAGCATGCTGCCTGATATGGGCTATCGCCTGCCAGACCGCGCGGACATGGTGAGGGTCTGGGAATTAAAAGGTCAGAGGCCGATGAAAAAAGAGGTTGGCAAGGGATGGCCGGAGCAACTGCGCGACCTTTGGTCCGGGGAGATCGAATGGCACAGTCCTATGGCCCGTTGGTGTACCCTGCGGGTGGGCGGTTTGGCCAGGGGTGTTGCCACCCCGGCCAGCCTGGAAGAGTTGCAGAGCCTTCTCGGTGTGCTGGCAAGACTGGATGTAACCTGGCGGGTCATTGGCCGGGGCAGCAACCTGCTGGTCTCCGAGGCAGGCTATGACGGGGTTATTGTCATGCTGGGTCGTAAGTTCGCGGCCATTGACAAATTGGCCGGGGGAAAGGAAGTCGGTCCACGGTTGCAGGTTGAGGCTGGCTGCAGTCTGATGAAACTGGTCAACTGGTGCAGTGCCCAAGGGTTGGCTGGGCTGGAGTTTGCCGCCGGTATTCCGGGTTCGGTGGGCGGGGCGGTGGTCATGAATGCCGGAGCCTGGGGCAAGGAGATGAGCGAGGTTTTGTCTTCGGTGACGTTTTTAGGCAGGTCCGGAGAGTTGCTGAAAAGAGCGAAAGACGATCTGGCCTTTACGTATCGGCATCTGGAAACAGAGGGTATGGTCGTGGTGGCGGCGGAGTTCTTGCTGCAGGCAGGGGACCGTAAGGCCATCGACAAAAGATGCGGTCAGTTTCTGCGCGACCGGAAAGAAAAGCAGCCCCGGGGTCTGGCCAGCGCCGGCTCGTTTTTTAAAAATCCGCCGGGCTTGCCCGCCGCCGGAAAGCTTATTCAGGATGCGGGGTTAAAAGGGTTTCGCATCGGTGGCGCCCAGGTTTCCGAGGTGCATGCCAATTTTCTGGTGAACATCGGTTCGGCCACGGCCCAGGATTTTCTGGACCTGATGGGAAAGGTGCAGGAAAAGGTTTTCGAGCGGTTCGGTATCCGTCTGGAACCGGAAGTTCATCTTCTTTAATTAATAAGGGAAAAGGCAGATACGGTTTGCGAAAGATAAAGCCCATACAGCAGCGTTACGGAGGAGGCAAGAAAAGCCGCTCCCTGGGCCTTAAGAAAAAACTGGCCATTATGGGGGCAGGTGTTCTTTTGCTGGCGGCAGGCTTTGCCTTGGTTGGTCTAATCGTTCATAAGGCCTTGGGCCGCTCGGATTTTTTTCAGATAACCACCACCAGCATCCAGGGTTGCCGCCAAACCACCAAGAATCATATTCTGGAAATGAGCGGGGTGGATGTGCACAGCAATCTGCTGGCGCTTGATACCAGGAAAGTTAAGGCCAGGATAGAGGCTCATGAATGGGTCGAATCGGCGGAGATTGAAAGGGACTGGCCAAACCGGTTGATCATTGTGGTCAAGGAACGTCTGCCGGTGGCCATTGTCAGCCTGGACAACGGTCTGTTCTATCTTGACCAGAACGGGGTTGCCTTTGCCCAGGTATTACCGCCGCAGGATATGGATTATCCTATAATCACCGGGATGAAAAGAGAGGAATGGCCGCGAACCATCAAGGATTCACGACTGGGCGAGGCTCTGCAGTTTATTAAATACGCGGGGCAGGGGAGTTCCATCCTGCCGAAGCAGAATGTCTCGGAACTTCACGTGGACGGGGATGAAAATGTTATCCTTTATCTGGTGGATCGGCCTTTCCCCATCCATCTGGGATCAGGAAATGTCGGGGCCAAATATTCCCGGCTGACCAAGGTGCTGTACAAGTTATATAAGAGTAAGGAATTTAACAAAACCGCCTATGTCAAAATGGATTATGGGCTTAATCAGGTGCTGGTGGGCTTTGAAGAGATGGTGTAGGGCGGGGAACTATCCAGCAGCACCGCATCTGCGTTGTTGCACCCAGAGGGTATAAGTTTCGTTTGAGCAGGCAAGGCTGCTCAACTCAGCTATATCAGCCTGTTCATGGGCGGCAGCACACTTCGCCGGCTTCTGCCTAGCAGCTACGGCACTGCTGAATAGTTACGGTTTGGGTTGTTTTTGTTCGTTTCCGGCCTTGAGCTGGATAGTTATAGGGCGGAATAGTTTTCGGCGGTTGGCACCGTCTCGAAGCAAAGGGTGAGCAAATGGCACAAGAAGAACGCGGCGACCTGATTGTCGGGCTGGATATCGGCACCACTAAGATTTGCGTGGTGGTAGGCGAGGTGCGTGATAACCGGATTGACATCATAGGCATAGGCAGACATCCTTCGGTGGGGTTGCGCCGGGGGGTGGTGGTCAACATCGAGAGTACCGTGCATTCCATCCGGCAGGCGGTGGAAGAGGCGGAACGCATGGCCGGCTGCGAAATCTGCGCGGTGTATGTGGGCATTGCCGGAAGCCACATCAAGAGCTTTAACAGTCACGGCCTGATCGCCATCAAGCATAGCGAGATCAAGCAGGATGATGTTGACCGGGTGGTGGATGCGGCCAGGGCCGTGCCCATCCCGCCGGATCAGGAGGTGATCCATGTGCTGCCGCAGGAATTCATGGTGGACGGTCAGGCAGATATTCAGGATCCCCTCGGCATGACCGGCGTCCGCCTTGAGGCGGATGTGCATATTGTGACCGGTTCGGCAACCGCGGTGCATAACATCGTCAAATGCTGCAACCGCGCCGGACTTCAGGTAACGGACGTGGTGCTTGAACCCCTGGCCTCGGCAGGCGCGGTTCTGACCAGGGAAGAAATGGAACTTGGGGTCGGCCTGCTGGATATCGGCGGCGGCACCACCGATCTGGCGATTTTTGCCGATGGGACCATCAAGCACACCTTTGTCCTTGGCTTGGGCGGGCAGAACCTTACCAACGACCTGTCCATCGGGCTTCGCACCCCGCAAAAGGAAGCGGAAAGGCTGAAGGAGGAGTTCGGCTGCGCCCTGGCCTCGCTCATCGACAAGGATCAGGTCATCGAGGTTCCCAGCGTGGGAGGGAGAAAGAACCGGAAACTTTCCCGCCGGGTCATGGGGGAGATTCTGGAGCCCCGGGTTGAGGAGATGCTTACCCTTATCAACCAGGAGTTGCTGGATTCCAAGTACAAGGAAATGGTCAACGCCGGCATGGTATTGACCGGTGGCTCGTGCCTGCTTGACAACATGGAAGAATTGGCGGAGCAGATCTTTGACCTGCCGGTCCGAATCGGTAGGCCGGAAAATATCGGCGGGGTGGTGGATGTGGTGGGTACGCCGCAGTGGGCCACGGGGGTTGGCCTGGTTGTCTACGGGATGAAGAATGGGCCGGGGGAGAGATTCAAGCGGCCCAAAGGTGGAATGATAGGGAGAATCACCGGTCGGATGAAAGACTGGTTTAAGGGGATAGTATAGCACAATCATTAAACGCCAGGTGTTGTTGGGGAGCAGGTCAAAGACCTTGAACAGGGAGAGCAGGATATGACTTTTAAATTCGCGGAAACAGAGTCACGGGCAAAGATCAAGGTTTTTGGCGTTGGCGGCGGCGGTGGAAACGCGGTCAATACCATGGTTGACAGCAAGATCCTTGGGGTGGAGTTTATCGTCGGCAATACGGACAGTCATGCCTTGGAGCATTCCAAAGCAGATATCCGCTTGCAGCTTGGCAAGTCGCTGGCCAAGGGGCTTGGCGCCGGCGCTAACCCCGAGGTGGGCCGGGCTGCGGCCGAGGAGTCCATCGATGAGATCCGCAAGGTGCTGAAGGACTCGGACATGGTCTTTGTTACCGCCGGGCTGGGAGGCGGAACCGGAACCGGCGCTGCTCCGGTTGTGGCCCGAATTGCCAAGGAGATGGGGGCGCTGACCGTGGGCGTGGTGACCAAGCCGTTTGCTTTCGAGGGCCGCCCAAGAACCAAGAACGCCGAGTTGGGCTGGAAGCAGCTTAAGGAGCATGTTGACGCCATTATTACCATCCCCAATGACCGGTTGCTCTCCATGACGCAGAAGGGAACCCGCTTCATTGACGGGATGAAAATGGCGGATGATGTTCTGGTGCAGGCAGTGAAAGGCATTACCGATCTGATCAATCTTCCCGGCTATATCAATCCAGACTTCGCCGATGTTAAAACCATCATGACCGAGATGGGTCCGGCGCTCATGGGTTCAGGCTATGGGGTAGGCGAAAACCGGGCGGTGGAAGCGGTGAACATGGCGATCAACAGCCCGCTTTTGCAGGATATCAGTATCGCCGGCGCCAAGGGAGTATTGGTCAATATCTCGGCTAGCCGGGAGACCTTGACCATGCCCGAGGTAACCGATGCAACCACAAAAATTTATAATGAAGTGCATGATGACGCCAATATTATTCTGGGGGTCATCTTTGATGAGAACCTGGGTGATGAATTGCAGGTAACTGTTATTGCCACCGGTATCCGTGAAACGATGGAGGAAGTCGAAGAGTTGTCCGACCGGGTGCAGTTCATCCACAAAAAACGGGAGCCGGCCGCGCAACAGCTGCCGTTCAGAAAAGGCGAGCAGGGCATGGACAGAGGCCGCGCCGTGGCCAACGGCATAAATAGAAGCTTTCACAACCATAACGCTCGCAACGAGCAGGACTATGATCGGCCGACTTTTTTGCGCAGAAATGAGAGTTGATAGGTAACTGTCCAGCAGCACCGCATCTGCTTTGTCATCGGCCTGCTCGTGTGCAATAGCACACTTCGCAGACCTCTTCCGCGCATCTACGGCACTGCTGAACAGTTACCGCTGGAGACTTGCGAAGTGTCTTCGCCTAGGGTAAACAGATAAGGTGTTTCGACTTCGTTTTTTTTTTGGAAAATCAATACAAAGCGGGTGTGTAGTGGCTGCCCGCTTTCAACCACTGCCGGATGACTTGGTTTTCCGCCGGCAGGATCGATATGGATTTCATGCGCCAGCGCCAACCTGTACCCGGTGATTTGCTTGCCAGTGAAAAAGGGACGCAGCGGAAGAAATGGAAGGGTCTGCTGCCGGTTGCCCTGATTTTTCCTAACAGGTATGCCCTTGGCAATTCCAACTTGGGCTTCCAGCTCGTCTATGCCCTGGTAAACAGCCTGCCCGGCTTTGTTTGCGAGCGTTTTTTTTATCATGACAACCAGCCCCCGGTTTCTCTGGAATCGGGCCGGCCACTCCGCGATTTTCCGATTCTGCTTTGCTCCTTGAGTTTTGAACAGGACTTTCTTAACCTGCTGGCTCTGTTTTTTGCCGGCGGCATTGAGCCGTTGGCTGAAAAACGCACGGCGGACACCCAGAGGTTTCGGCCCGGCCAACCTCTGGTCATCGGCGGCGGCGTGGCCTCATTTATCAATCCCGAGCCCCTGGCCCCTTTTGTGGACCTTTTTGTGGTTGGGGAGGCGGAGCCGGTTCTCCCGCAACTCATGGCCCATCTTGCCGACCACCTGACCGTTGCAGAGCCGGAAGTGCTGCTGAGAGGAATCGTAAAGAAGTTCAGCGGCTGTTATGTGCCCCGATTCTATACCATGCACTACGGCGAAGATGGCCTCCTGAACCGCATTGAGGCTGACCCGGAAGCGCCGGCCCGGGTGCGGCGCGTGGTGTTGGAAAAAACCCAGGTGGCCGGGCACTCGCAACTGCTCTCGCCGGAGGCGGAGTTCGCCAATCTTTTTTTGACCGAGCTTGGCCGGGGTTGCAGCCGGGGGTGCAGGTTCTGCGCCGCCGGATTTGTCTATCGCCCTCCCCGGCTCTGGTCGGCGGCAAGCATTTTGGCCGGATTGGCCGAGCGGCCTGCGGAGATAAAGCGGGTGGGTCTTCTGGGGATGGAGATGGCGCGGGGTGATGATCTCGCCAGAATTGCCGAATATTTGCTGGGCGAGGGTTGCGCCCTGTCTTTTTCTTCCTTGCGGGCCGATGCCATCAGCGAGGAACTCTGCCACCTGCTGGCGCAAAGCAAGCTGAAGAGCGCGGCAATCGCGCCGGACGGAGGCTCGGAAAGGCTGCGCCGGGTAATCAATAAGGGAATCAGCGAGCAGGATGTGTTATGGGCGGCCGAGGCTCTGGCCAAGGCTGGAATTAGTCATCTCAAGCTTTATTTCATGATCGGGCTGCCCACGGAAACGGAGGATGACCTGGAGGAACTTTTGCTTTTGACTGGCAAGGTTCGCAAAACCCTACTGGGGGTAGGCAGGGAAACGGGGCGCATGGGCAATATTACCCTCAGCGTCAACAGCTTTGTGCCCAAGGCCTGGACACCTTTCCAGTTTCATGGTTTTGCTCCATTGACAACGCTGAAAAGCAGCATAAAATTCCTGCGCAAGGGTGTGGCCGGCCTGGCCAATACCCGTCTGGTTGTTGACCAGCCAGGGAATGCCTTCTACCAGGCGGTGCTGGCCCGCGGGGATCGTAAGGTAGGGCTGGCCCTCTACACCATGCTGCAAAGCGGGCAAAATTGGCGGCAGTCATTGCAGGGTTGCGGCATAAACCCGGAAGACTATGCCATGCGAAAGCGGGGCAAGGAGGAGCTGTTTCCGTGGGAGATTATTGACCACGGGATTGACCGGCGGTATTTATGGGCGGAGTATCAGAAAGCCCTGGAGGAAAAAGCAACGGTTGCCTGTGATACTGCGCAGTGTAAGCGATGCGGGGTATGTCATGGTTGAAAGAAAAAAAAAGACGCAGGACGATGCGGCCAATCTCGCCAGTCTTAAGCCGTTCAGGCTGGTCAAGTTTTTTTCCTATAGCGGTCTTGCCGTTTTTCTCCTCTTTACCCTGGTCCTTTCCTGGATCATTTCGAATCACGCCAAGAAGGTTCTCCTGGAGCGGAGCGAGGCTTATGCCTTTGTTGTCGCCGAGAATCTTAGTCATCAGGTGTTCCAGCAATTTGTCCTGCCAACGGTGATGCGTTATGGGGAGATTGCCCTGCGCAAGCCAGAGCAGTTCGCCCGCCTTGATACCGTTGTGCGCAACGCCACGCACGGAATGCGGATTCAGGCGGTCACCATTTTTGATTCTTCGGAAAATATCATCTCTTACAGCATGGTGGCCAGCCGGATAGGCCGCAAGGGCGAAGGTGGCATTGAATACCACAAGGCTCTGGCCGGAGAAAACAACTCGGTGGTCCGTTCAGCTGGCTCCCTGTTGAACCTCCTTCCCGGAGGGCGGCCAATTACTTCGCAACTGAGTACCTTTATCCCCTTTCGTCAGTACCAGGCTAACAAACAGAAAGAAGGGATCATTCTGGGGGTCATCGAGGTGGTTCAGGATCTCTCCGAGGATGTCGCGGCGATTACTAAATTGCAGGGCTCCATCATCTTCACTTCCATGTTGATCATGTCGGCTCTTTTTGTGGTGCTCGGCTTTATCGTGGCTCGGGCCGACCGCATTATTGAAGCCCGCGCCGAGGAGCGCCGACGCCTTGAACAGCAGCTGCACCAAAGCCAGAGACTGGCCACTCTCGGCAAGATGGTGGCCTCGGTTTCCCATGAAATAAAAAATCCGCTGGGTATTGTCCGCAGTACGGCGGATATCCTCGGAAAACGTCTCAAGAGTGTGGCGCCGGGCAATGAACATCTTGCCGAAATTATCGTGGAGGAAACAGGCCGGCTGGATGGAATCGTGCGGGAGTTTCTTGACTTTGCCCGTCCTCAGGAACCGAACAGGGCGCTGACCTCGGTAAATGATATCTTCAGCAAGATCCTCGCCTTCATGGAGCCGGAACTGGAGCGGAAAGGGATTGTTCTGGAAACCTCCTTATCCCAGGATATGCCGCAGATATCCCTTGATCAGGGGTTGATGCACCGCGCCTGTCTCAATATTCTGGTTAACAGTGTGCAGGCCATGGCGGAAGGGGGGAGACTTTCCGTGGAAACCAGATATGAGAAAGCAGTGGGGGTAGCCACGCTCATCGTCAGCGATACCGGGCTGGGAATGTCCCCGGAAAAACAGGGGCATATCTTTACCCCTTTTTATACCGATAAAAACCGGGGGACCGGACTAGGGTTGGCTATCGTCAAAAATATTGTTGACAGCCACCATGGGACAATCACCGTGGACAGCAAGGAAGGGGAGGGAACAACCTTTACGATAGTCCTCCCAGGCAGATGATCAGCCGTAAGCGATCACAGGGCACCACATCTTGCGGCGATCGGACCGGCTCACGTACAACATTACGCATCGCCGTCCCGCATATAGCTGAGCTTGGCAGCTTGCCTGCCTAGCGAAACTTATACCCCCTCTGGGTGCGCCGCAACCTGCGGCACCCTGTGACCCCTTTAAGTTGAGCAGCTTGTCTGCTCAAAACGAAACTTATACCCGAAGGGTGATTCCGTGGTTGTTTGACCTTCGGGGGCCTACCCCGCCCCGTGATTGGTTACGATCAGCCATTCTGGTCCGTTTTTTTCTGTGTCTCGATTTTTTGTTTGAGCAGGTCGCGGTCGCGGCGCAGTTCTTCGTAGGTTTCCATGGCCAGTTTTTCCGCATCGCCCTGGCTGGTTTTGTTCTGCTCCACCCGGGCCCTGACTTTTTCCGCCTTGATCGATAGATCCTTGGTTCCGAAGATGGAAGAGGCCAGATATTTGCAGGAAAATTTCATGAGGGCGATATCGTCCGTCTTGATTTTTTCCAGGGTTTCCGCATCGACTTCATAGGTGTCCAAAAAAGAGCTGTTGAAGACAAAGTCCCGGAACTTGTCGAGATCGGTGCTGGCCATAAAAAACATTTTTTGGGCCAGCTCGCTCAAGGTGGCCTGCAAGCCGAAGGACTTGCGGCGCATGACAATTTCCATCCACTCCCGGTTCATTTCGTCTGACTCGTCAATTCCCTGCTCCGCCCGCCATTCGCGGATGGTTTGCTCCTTCGGCTCTTCATGTCCTTTGCAGTAGGGCTCTTTGACCAAGAAGTAAAATTCCTCCGCAGTGGTTCCCTCATTGCCAGCCGCATGGAAATACGACATCCCCACCGGATAATAGCGGCAGGTCGTGGGCCGGTAGGGGTAGATGGTGCAGCCTTCTTCGGTGACAAAGGGGCAGCGGCCGTTTTCGTCGAGATGAATCTTTACTCCGGGCAGATCCGTCTTTTCCAGAAAGACCGGGGTGGTGAAACGCAGGAGAAATTCTTCGGCGGGGAGGTTTAAAGGGCGTCTGATGCGCAGGATATCATAGGGCGTCAAGATGATATTGATATTGCCGCAGCAGCTGGTAAAGCAGGAAACTCCGGGATGGCAGCTGAATTTCAGGTTGCTGTCCGCCGTGAGTTTGGCGGGCATGATATTGCTTGGGTTGTTGTCCGAACCGAACAAGGACTTGTTAAAGGAGGTGGCTTGGGGCTTCTGTTCTGACTTGCTCATGGTAATGACCTTAAAGGAATGTGTTATTGGGGCACAGAAGAAGCGGTCGCATTTGCATCGGGCAGGATGTTAAAAGAATCCTGATGCGGGAAGGGAGAAAGCTTCTGGGTTTTTACTATTTCAATCAGTTATATTGACAACGCATTGTTTATGGATAAAACGATTTTGCAAAGAGTAACCACGGGAACGCTCCCTGTCAAATTCATTTCTAAAGGGAAAAGATCAAACTTTAAAGAACGGGGAAATAATTTTCGCGGTCACCATGACAAGGCGAATTTTAAATTTTGGGGGCCGGGCAAAGGCGATCTGAAAGTTGAAAAAAACGTGGTTCTTGATGAGGAAAATTGGGAATCGAGAGCTGCGGTTGCGGTTTTTTGGGGGGGGATATGGACAATGTTTTTTTCTTGACTTTTATCAGGTGAGAAATTATACAGTTCAATGTCTCGTAAAATGAGTGGTTCTTCAGTTTTGTGCAAAAGACGAAGAAAAAAATCCCGGAATTTACTGTTTGTGCGCGGCGGCAAACTCTAAAATAGACCAGTTTTTTCTTCATCAGCCAGTTTTTTGATAAGGTTAACGCGAATTTCGTAAGATCGGAGTTCGGAAAATTCAATCCAAGTGAGGAGGTTAGTGAATGCCAAGTTACGTAGATCCTTCTAAATGTGACGGCTGCAAGGGTGGTGACAAAACCGCCTGCATGTACATCTGCCCCAATGACCTGATGGTCTTGAACAAAGAGGAGATGAAGGCTTACAATCAAGAGCCGGATGCATGCTGGGAATGTTACTCCTGTGTAAAGATTTGCCCGCAGGGCGCCATTGCTGTTCGTGGTTACAATGACTTCGTGCCCATGGGCGGCCAAGTGCATCCGATGCGGAGTTCCGATTCCATCATGTGGACCGTGAAGTTCCGTAACGGTAACATGAAGCGGTTCAAGTTCCCCATCCGTACCACGGCTGAGGGCGCTGCCAATGCATATCCTGCGTTGAAATGCACGAACCTGGACGACGAGTTGCTCTCCACAGAGAAGCAGCTGCCTGTACCGACCATGGTTGCCAAGTAAGTTTTTGGTTAATTAACTGATTTCAATACAATTTCTTAAGGAGATTTACTATGGCGTTACCTAATAAGCCGCTGGGTGAGTTGGCAGCCGTTGCCAATCCTGAGGTTGTCGAGCACGATGTAGACGTTCTGATCATCGGTGGTGGTATGGCCGCTTGCGGCACTGCATTCGAGATCAAGAAGTGGGCTCCTGCCGACATGAAGATCAAGCTGGTGGATAAGGCTTCCATGGAGCGCTCCGGCGCTGTTGCCCAGGGCCTTTCCGCTATCAACACCTACATCGGCGACAACAAGATCGAAAACTATGTGAAAATGGTTCGTAACGATCTCATGGGCGTTGTCCGTGAAGACCTGATCTACGATTTGGGCCGTCACGTTGACGATTCCGTACATCTCTTCGAGGAATGGGGTCTGCCGATTTGGAAGCTCGATGCCGACGGCAACAATCTCGACGGTGCCCAGCCCGCTCCTTCTCTGCCTGCAGGCGGCAAGCCGGTTCGTACCGGTAAATGGCAGATCATGATCAACGGTGAGTCCTACAAGTGCATCGTTGCCGAGCCTGCCAAGACCGCACTCGGCGATGAGAACATCATGGAGCGCGTGTTCATCGTCAAGCTGATCCTTGACAAGAACAAGGCAAACCAGATCGCCGGCGCTGTTGGTTTCAGCACCCGTGAGAACAAGGTTCACGTTTTCCGTTGCAAGACTGCACTCTGTGCATGCGGCGGCGCAGTAAACATCTTCCGTCCCCGGTCCACCGGCGAGGGCAAGGGCCGCGCTTGGTATCCCGTATGGAATGCTGGCTCCACCTACACCATGTGTGCTCAGGTCGGCGCCACTCTGACCATGATGGAAAATCGTTTCACGCCTGCTCGTTTTAAGGACGGTTACGGACCGGTTGGTGCATGGTTCCTCCTGTTCAAGGCCAAAGTGCAGAACGGCCTGGGCGAGTTCTACGCCAACAGCGATGCAGTGAAAGGCGAGCTCGAGAAGTTCATGCCCTACGGCGCTTCTGCCGTAACCCCGACCTGTCTGCGTAACCACCTGATGCTCAACGAGCTTAAGGCTGGCCGCGGCCCGATCTACATGGCCACTGATGTTGCCCTGAACGCCTTCCTTGAGGCGAAGAAGGCTGCCGGCTTGGACGAGAAGGAAGTGAAGAAGTACTGGAAGCATCTCGAGTCCGAGGCGTGGGAAGACTTTCTCGATATGTCCGTTGGTCAGGCCGGCCTCTGGGCTGGTGCGAACATCGAGCCCGAGAAGGTTGGTTCCGAGATCATGCCGACCGAACCGTACATGCTTGGTTCTCACTCCGGCTGCTGTGGCATTTGGACTTCCGGTCCGGACGAAGCTTGGGTACCCACGGTAGACGGTCCCCGTAGCCATCAGTACAAGTGGGGCTACAACCGCATGACCACCGTTGACGGTCTGTTCACCGCAGGTGACGGCGTTGGCGCATCCGGACATAAGTTCTCCTCCGGTTCTCATGCCGAGGGTCGTATCGTTGCCAAGCAGATGGTTAAGTTCTGCCGTGACAATGCTTCTTTTAAGCCCGAGCTGCCCAAGAGCGCCCAGGAATATGCTGATGAGGTGTATGCCCCGGTTAAGCGTTACCTCCAGCACGTTGGCGCCACCACCGCTTCTGATGTGAATCCCAACTACTGCAAGCCCGCTGGTATCATGATGCGTCTGATGAAGGCGACGGACGAGTACGGCGGCGGTGTTGCCACCTACTACATGACCTCCGGCAAGCTGCTTAACATCTGCCTGGATCTTCTCCGTATGTTGCGTGAAGATGCCGAGCTGATGGCTGCCGGCGACCTGCACGAGTTGATGCGCGCTTGGGAGAACTACCATCGCATCTGGTGCGTAGAAACCCATATCCGTCACATCGAGTTCCGGAAAGAGAGCCGTTACCCTGGCTTCTACTACCGGTCAGACTACCCGACCGTTGACGATGCCAACTGGAAGGCCTTTGTTAACTCCACCTTCGATCCTGCAACCCAGGAGTGGAAGTGTGAAAAGGTTAACTGCATCAACATCGTTGAGACCGAGCCGTGGATCTAAGCTGCACCACGCAACTGGTATAAGGTAAAGGTAATAAGAGATCTCCAGGCACCCCTCAAAGGTGTCTGGAGATTTTTCTATGAGGTGGCGGTGCAGTTTTTTTGGTTGAGGTGGCCAGGCAGAATTTAGATGATTCTGGTCGCTTGAGCCAAAAAAACTCGTTTTCACAGATAAATATTATTTTACTCAAATGGAGGAAGGCATGACAGACGAACGCAGCGCACCCACAGGTGCTGTACTTGTCGTTGGCGGCGGCATAAGTGGGCTTACGGCCGCCTTAGAAGCCGCGGAAGTCGGGAAAGATGTTTTTCTGATTGAAAAAAATCCGTATTTGGGCGGTAGGGTTGCACAGTTGAATCAATACTTCCCTAAGCTATGCCCGCCAAGTTGCGGACTCGAAATCAACTTCCAGCGGATTAAAAGCAATCGCCGGGTTCGAGTGTATACCATGACCGAGGTCAAGAATGTAGCCGGTGGACCTGGTAAATATCAGGTCACCCTCGAAAGCAAGCCTCGCTATATCAATAATAAATGCACCGCTTGCGGCGCTTGTGCTGATGCCTGCCCGGATGAGCGGGACAATGACTTTAATTTTGGCATGAACAAAAGCAAGGCGGTGTACAAGCCCCACGACATGGCTTTCCCCATGAAGTATGTGCTTGATAAGAATGCCTGTAGCGCAGCCGGGTTGCAGGCTATAAAGGATGCCTGTATCTATGACGCGGTTGAGCTCGATATGGCGGCTAAGGAATTCACCGTTGATGTGGACGCTATTGTCTGGGCAACGGGCTGGAATCCCTATGATCCGACCAAGATGACCAACCTCAAGTACGATTCCAGCAACGCGATCATCACCAACATGATGATGGAACGTCTGGCTGCGCCTAATGGTCCCACCGGCGGGAAAATTCTCCGCCCCGGCGATAACAAGGAGCCCGCGAGCTTTGCCTTTGTGCAGTGTGCCGGTTCCCGTGATGAAAATCATTTGGAGTACTGTTCCTACATCTGCTGCATGGCCTCCATGAAGCACATCAACTATATCCGCGAGCAGTATCCTGTCGCCAAGATCACCGTTTTCTATATCGATCTCCGGACTCCCGGCAAGTATGAGAAGTTCCGCGAGAAGTTGATGTCTGATGCGAACATCACCTGGGTGAAGGGCAAGGTTGCCGATATTGTTGCCGAAGCCGATGGTTCCGTGACCCTGATTGCTGAAAATGCCGTGACCGGTGAAAAGATCAAGGAAACAGTCGATCTCGCTATTCTGGCCACCGGCATGGAGCCTGCGGCCAAAGCCCAGGCTGCGGCGCTTGGACTTTCCGTTGACAGCAATGGATTTATTCTGGCCGATGCGAATGGCGGGATGGTTTCCGCCGGTTGCGCCAAAAAGGCAGCCGACGTCGTAACCTGTGCCCAGAGTGCAACGGCAGCAGCCATGAAAGCTATTCAAGCGTCCAGGAGGTAAGGTTAATGGAGAAGAAATACGGTGCATATATCTGCACAGGTTGTGGTATAGGAGATGCCCTCGACATTGCGGCGCTGACCAAAGCGGCAACAAAGAACGGCATGGAGGTCAAGACCCACGAGGCGTTCTGCAGTTCGAGCGGACGTGAGTTGATCCAGAATGACATCGACACGAACGGGGTGAACACCCTGGTTGTTTGTGCCTGTTCTCCCCGGGTTATGAAGGATGAATTCAATTTCGGGGACGACAAGTACGTCACTCGCGCCAACCTGCGCGAAGGCGTTGCCTGGTGTGCAGAGGCGGTCACCGAGTCCAAAAGCGCCGAGAAGGTGAAGGAATTCGCTACGGAAAAGGGCGAGGATTATGTGCGCATGGCTTGTGTTCAGGCGAAAAAAGGTGATGTGCCTGATCTGTTCAAGCTTGAAACCATCAACAAAAAGATTCTTGTCATGGGTGGCGGTATTGCCGGCATGACTGCGGCCATGGAAGCTGCCAAGGCCGGATATGCGGTGACGATCATTGAAGCCCAGGATAAGTTGGGCGGCAAGGCCCTGGGCTGGCGGAAGCAGTTTCCAACCGCCGCGCCCTGGACTAACCTGGAAGAACCAACGGTACAGGCCATGGTCACTGCTGTTCAGGCCGAAGCCGGAATCACCATGAGGACTTCTACGGAAGTTGCCCGTATTGCCGGCGCCCCGGGGGCATACAAGGTAACTCTTAAGCCCGCTGGCACTACAAGTGAGTGGGATGCGCCGAAAAAGGTTGGTGTTGACGAACAGGATAAAATCTCCAAAGGAGAGATGGAAGATCCGAACGTTGGCCTGCAGCCCTATATGGTCGCAGATCCTGCCGGCGAGGACTTCGGCGCGATTGTTCTGGCCACCGGCTGGAATCCGGCCGACGTTTCCGAATATACCCATCTTGGCTATGGCAAACTGAATAACGTGGTTACCAACGCCGAGTTTGAAAAGCTTGCCAAGACCGGTAAGGTCCCGGCCAAGGTCGCCTTTGTCCAGAGTCCGGGCGGTGCTGAGCATGATCAGGATTTTCCGTACTGCAACTCGGTGACCAGCATGGTTGCCCTGAAGCAGGCCCGCTATGTCCGCGAGGATAATGCCTCAGGTAAGGCTTATATCCTGTATCAGCACATGCGTACGCCCGGCAATATGGAGATGTTTTACAAAGGCGCCCAGAATGACGATGGCATCTTTATGACCAAGGCCACAGTGACCCAGGTTGAAGAAACCGGCAACGGTCTGGCTGTCCATCTGAAGGACACCCTGCTCAACGAGGATGTTAACTTGGAAGTGGATATGGTCGTTCTTGCCGCTGGCATGGTTCCGACCACCTCCGACAAGCCGACCATCAACCTCGCCTATCGCCAGGGACCGGGATTCCTTGATCTGGAGCTGTTCGACGGGTACGCCGATTCTCACTTCATCTGCTTTCCGTATGAAACCCGCCGAACCGGCGTCTATGCCTGTGGCGGCGTACGCAAGGCCATGAACATGGAAGAAACTATCGATGACGCCTGCGGCGCAGCGCTCAAAGCGATTCAGTCCATCGAATCCGCAGATCGTGGTGTTGCAGTGCATCCGCGTTCCAACGACGGCACCTATCCGGAATTCTTTTTTCAGCGCTGTACCCAGTGCAAGCGTTGTACGGAAGAATGTCCGTTTGGCGCCCTTGATGATGACGAGAAGGGAACACCGAAGCCAAACCCCACCCGGTGCCGCCGTTGCGGAACCTGTATGGGGGCATGTCCCGAGCGAATCATCGGCTTCAAAAACTACAACATTGACCAGGTAGGGTCCATGGTCAAGAGCGTTGAAGTTCCGGATGATGATGAGGACAAGTTGCGCATCATCGTTTTTGCCTGTGAAAATGACGCCTACCCGGCCCTGGATATGGCCGCCATGCGCAAGATTCCGCAGAATGCCCTGATTCGGGTTATTTCCGTCCGTTGTCTTGGCTCGGTGAACATGGCCTGGATCAAGGATGCCCTTTCTGCAGGGATGGATGGTGCGCTTCTTTTGGGTTGCAAGTTCGGAGATGATTACCAGTGTCATTTTGTTAAGGGCAGTGAGCTTGCTGATAAACGTATGGCCAACATCGGCGAAACCCTTGGCAGTCTAGGTCTTGAGCCGGAGCGTTGTGCGGTGCGCCAGATCGCCATCAATGAGTATAATAAGGTTGATGCCGTCATTAACGAGTTTGTTGAAGCGATCGTCGACTTGGGGCCGAACCCCTTCAAGGGTTTTTAATTCCGGTTTGGGATGAAAAATATCGTTCAGCAGGTGGAAACGTCTGCTGAACGATTGATGTCTTTGAAAGGGATGCGTTTAGGCGCAGAAGTTATGGGTCAGTGCGAGCTGATATTTTGAGGGAGAATTACTGGAGGCGTATCATGGCTGAAGGAATGAGGGTTGAACCTGATTTAGAATTTATAAAGTATTTGAAGAGTGCCGGAGGGGACACCTTGAAGAAGTGTTATCAATGTGCCACCTGTTCGGTTGTCTGTCCGCTGTCAGGCGACAAAAAACCCTTCCCCAGAAAGGAAATGATCTGGGCGCAGTGGGGTTTGAAGGACAAATTGGTTGCCGACCCTGATGTCATGCTCTGCCATCAGTGCGGGGATTGTACCGCCTATTGTCCTCGGGGTGCCAAGCCAGGCGATGTCCTTGGGGCGATCCGGGCTTATGCTTATACCCATTATGGCTTTCCCTCCGCTCTTGCCCAGTTGGTCAGTCAGGGGAAAAACCTGCCGCTGCTCATTGCAATTCCCGCCCTGCTGATTTTGGCGGTGTGGTGGTTGTCCGGCGGCATGTCTCTGCCTGCGGCAGATGCCATTGATTTTGGCATGTTTTTTGATTCCCACAAGGATCATCCGACCATAATCGCCGGCCTGACTTTGAATGTTCTGCTCATAGATGCCATTTTTGTTCCAGCCCTTGCCTTTGCGGTTTTTGCCGCATACAAGGGGGTCTCTAACATGTGGCATGATATGGCGGCAAAGCTTGAGGTGAAGTCGGAGTTTCGCCCGTCGGTAAAGCAGTTTGTTACTGATTTTCTGGCGCCCTCGGTCAAGGAAATCCTTACCCATAAGCGTTTCAAGGAATGCGGGACGAATTTGAACAGGGTAAATGGTCATCTGCCCCTGCTCTTGTCTTTTATCGGCCTGTTCGTCGTAACCACCTACGGGATGATTCGTAAGGATATCGTTGGTATGTTCGTAGAAGGGATGCATGGGCCGATTCCTCTTGCTGATCCATTCAAGTTGCTGGCTAATATCAGCGCCATTGCCTTGATTGTTGGAGTAGGCATCCTCTGGATGAATCGTGCCAACATGGAAACGGAAAATAAAACCATCCCGACTTTTTATGACTGGTTTTTGATTGTTGAGATCATGGTTGTCGGTGTAACCGGCCTGTCTGCGGAGTTGACCAGGTTGCTCGGACTCCCGGGAATGGCTTACCTTTTTTATTACATCCATCTGGTATCCGTGTTTATGCTGTTTTTGTACATGCCATATTCCAAATTCGCTCACATGGTATACCGGACGTTTGCCATGGCCTTTGAGAAATATCGCGGGAGTGTGTTTGCCAAAAATATAGAAGGGTAAGCCCAATGTATTGTCTCAAGCAGGCACCCTGCCTTGTTGCGGAGTGCCTGCTTGTCTTTTGTCTTCTTGTGAATGTCTTTGCCGGTCAAAAAATAAGTTGATATTTCAGAATGAAGCGATTAGTATTGCCCGTCTTATCAAGCTGGCGTAGCTCAATTGGTAGAGCAGCTGATTTGTAATCAGCAGGTTGCGGGTTCGAGTCCCATCGTCAGCTCCACTGATGCGATGCTGGCGCTGGCTTGATATAAGGACTGACTGGGGCCGCCACCGGGCGGCTTTGTGGTTTTCGCGGAGGGGTTCCCGAGTGGCTAAAGGGAACAGACTGTAAATCTGTCGGCAATGCCTTCGGAGGTTCGAATCCTCCCCCCTCCACCATTAGAATCATGGTGGGAACGCGGCAAAAGTACAGAAGTTGCCGTATATTCCTGCTTTTTATCTGGTTAGCGAGACATGAAAGCGGGGATAGCTCAATTGGTAGAGCATCAGCCTTCCAAGCTGAGGGTTGCGGGTTCGAGACCCGTTTCCCGCTCCAATTGTTCGGCTATAGGGTTGAGCAATTGGGTTTTTTGTTTGGGCTGTTTGGTTGCCCACGTGGCTCAGTAGGTAGAGCACTTCCTTGGTAAGGAAGAGGTCACCGGTTCGAATCCGGTCGTGGGCTCCATTTATTTAATAAATTGAATGGTATTTTTAGGAGACGTTGCGGAACAGTCATTGTTTTTGACTATTTTGTTACGGCTCTTTGTGTCGTTCTTGGCATTTGAATGGCATGATCGTTCTGTTGCAACGGCTTAGATTGGGAAGTTGGGCGCAACCGTTGAAAAATCCGGGCGGAGGAGGATTAAAAACATGGCAAAAGAGAAATTTTTACGCAAGAAACCGCATGTAAATATCGGGACGATCGGCCATATTGATCATGGCAAGACCACCCTGACTGCCGCTATCACCAGGGTATTGTCTACCAAGGGTTTGGCCAAGGCGACCGCCTTTGATCAGATCGACAAGGCCCCGGAAGAAAAGGAGCGCGGTATCACCATTGCGACCGCCCATGTGGAATACGAATCCCTCGCCCGTCACTACGCCCATGTTGATTGTCCCGGACATGCGGATTACATCAAGAACATGATCACCGGCGCGGCGCAGATGGACGGCGCTATCCTGGTTGTTGCCGCCACGGACGGCCCCATGCCCCAGACCCGTGAGCACATTCTGCTTGCCCGTCAGGTAGGTGTTCCCGCCATGGTGGTCTTCATGAACAAATGCGACATGGTGGACGACCCGGAGCTTCTTGAGCTGGTGGACATGGAGCTGCGTGAGCTTCTTACCAAATATAATTTTCCCGGCGATGACACCCCGATTATCCAGGGAAGCGCTTTGAAGGCGTTGGAGAATCCGGAAGATGAGGCTGCGACCAAGTGCATATGGGATCTGCTGGAGGCCTGCGACAGCTTCATTCCCGAGCCGGTTCGCGATGTCGATAAGCCGTTTTTGATGCCGGTGGAAGACGTGTTTTCCATCTCTGGCCGTGGTACGGTAGCCACAGGCCGTATTGAGCGCGGTAAGGTAAAGGTCGGGGAAGAGATCGAGGTGGTCGGTGTCAGGGCTACGGCCAAGACAACGGTAACCGGGGTTGAGATGTTCCGCAAGCTTCTTGATGAGGGTTTGGCCGGTGACAATGTGGGTGTCCTGTTGCGTGGTTTGAAGCGCGAGGATATCGAGCGCGGTCAGGTCTTGGCCAAACCGGGTTCCATCACCCCGCATGTGAAATTCATTGCAGAGGCCTATATCCTGTCCAAGGATGAGGGTGGTCGTCACACCCCGTTCTTCAACGGCTATCGGCCGCAGTTTTACTTCCGGACCACGGACGTGACCGGAGTCGTTCAGTTGCAAGAGGGTGTAGAGATGGTAATGCCTGGGGACAACGTGACCATTGAAGGCCAGTTGATCACCCCGATCGCGATGGAAGAAGGACTTCGTTTCGCGATTCGTGAAGGCGGCCGTACCGTGGGCGCCGGCGTTATTAATAAAATTATCGAATAAGATGGAGTGAGTATGATTCAGACACAGAAAATTCGCATCAGGCTGAAGGGTTACGACCATAAGCTTATCGATCAATCAACCTCTGAGATTGTAGATACGGCAAAGCGTACTGGTGCAACTGTTGCTGGGCCAATTCCTCTGCCAACCAGCATCAATAAGTTTTGTGTGTTGCGCTCGCCGCACGTGGATAAAAAGTCTCGTGAACAGTTTGAAATGCGCACCCATCGGCGATTGCTGGACATTCTTGAGCCAACGCAACAGACTATTGACGCGCTTATGAAGCTTGAGCTTTCTGCCGGTGTTGATGTGGAAATAAAGCTTTAGGATTATGAAACGGTTGTGCCGGGTAACGGCACAGTTGAAGTTAGAGAAGAAAAAGACAGGTAGGAACAATGCCTAAAAAATTAGGATTACTGGGGAAGAAGATTGGTATGACCCGGATCTATTCCGAAAATGGTTCTGCTCTTGCAGTAACGGTTATTGAAACTGGACCCTGTGTGGTGCTGCAGAAAAAATCCGTTGCCAAAGAAGGGTATGATGCCATTCAGGTAGGTTTTGGCTCTAAGAAAGAATCTCGGATGAACAAGCCTGAGACCGGCCATGCCAAGGCTTCTGGAAAAGGCGGGTTTTATCACATTAAAGAGTTCCGGGTTGCAGATTCCGACCAGTTTGAAGTAGGTCAGACAATATTGGTATCTGATCTTTTTAAGGTTGGTGACATAATAGATGTGAGCGGGGCTGTTAAAGGTCGTGGCTTTCAGGGTGTTATCAGAAGGCACGGCTTTAAGGGGGGGCCCTCAGGCCATGGTTCTATGTTCCATCGAGCTCCTGGCTCAGTTGGTTGTAGCGCCTGGCCGAGCCGGGTTATTAAAGGGAAAAAAATGCCTGGGCATATGGGCACGAATATGATCACCAAGAAAAGTGTGACCATTATGGATATCCGGCCTGAGCAAAATGTGCTTGTCGTCAAAGGTGGCGTGCCTGGCGCAAAGCAGGGTTTGCTGCATATCTACACAAAATAATGAGTCTTAGTTACCTTAAGATTTGTTTTGGGGGTGCCGGAAATGGCGGTTACTGAAATATACAATGTTGATAATGTGAAAGTGGGTGATCTTGAGTTGAATGACAACTTGTTTGCCGTTCCAGTCAATCCTCATATTATTCATGAAATTGTGAGAATGCAGCGCGCGGCTCGCAGGGCGGGCACAGCCTGTACAAAAACGCGTACAGAGGTGCGCGGTGGCGGAAAGAAGCCCTGGAAGCAGAAAGGTACCGGTCGTGCCCGGGCCGGCAGTACTACATCCCCTCTCTGGCGTGGTGGTGGTGTGGTTTTTGGCCCTAAGCCCCGCGATTATTCTTTTAAGTTGCCGAAAAAGGTTAAAAAGCTCGGCCTCCGCATGGCTTTGAGTTCACGTTTCAGTGATAAGCTGGTGCTGGTTCTTGATAATTTTAAAATTGATGAAATCAAGACCAAAAGGTTTATTGGGGTTATGAACACCCTGAATATAGAAAATGCTTTGATCGTGGTGCCTGAGCGCGATGATCATCTTGAGCGTTCGTCTCGCAATGTGCAGGGTTTTAAGGTTATCCCGACGGCAGGGCTCAATGTTTATGATATTTTGCTCCATAAGCACATTGTTTTACTGCAGCCTTGCATTGGCCAACTGGAAGAGAGGTTGTTGTCATGAAAGATATGTATAACATTATCAAGAAGCCCTGTTTGACAGAAAAGGCTCTTGGGTTGCAGGAGATTAACAATCAGGTTGTGGTCAAGGTTGATCCCCGCGCCAATAAAATTGAGATTAAAGACGCAGTTGAGAAGTTATTCAGCGTCAAGGTCGCCAAGGTGCGAACCGCAAATATGCACGGCAAGAAAAAACGTGTAGGCAAGAATTTCGGACAGCAGTCTGACTGGAAGAAGGCCATTGTTACCCTTGAAGAAGGAAATAAGATTGATTTCCTGGAAAAGATTTAAGGGATGTTTCGTCGGCAAGAGTTGAAATTTTTTGTTACGAATACGTTTAAATATTATCGGGGTTTGAAATGGCATTAAAGACCTATAAACCTACATCACCGGGTAGAAGATCACTAGTTACAGTTGTCAATCCCGAGTTGTCAAAGGATAAACCGCAGAAGTCGTTAGTTTGCCCCCTTAGCAAGACCGGGGGACGGAATAACAACGGTCGCGTAACATCCAGGCATATTGGTGGAGGTCATAAACGGAAATATCGGCTGATCGATTTCAAGCGGGAAAAAGTCGATATTCCTGCAAAAGTTGCGGCCATTGAATATGACCCGAACCGTTCCGCTAATTTGGCTTTGCTGAATTATGTCGATGGTGAAAAGTGTTATATCCTTTCCCCCCTTGGCATCAAGATCGGCGATACAGTTGTCGCCGGAGATACTGTCGATATCAAACCAGGGAACTGTTTGCCCATGGGCAACATGCCTCTTGGCAGCATTATCCATAATCTTGAGATGAAAATTGGCAAGGGTGCGCAACTTGTGAGAAGTGCAGGTGTGTCCGCACAACTTATGGCCAAGGAGGGGGACTATGTTACGGTAAAATTACCCTCTGGCGAGGTTCGCAAGTTTCATCGGAAATGCCGTGCCTGTATTGGCCAGGTTGGAAATAACGAACATGAAAGCCAGAAGCTTGGCAAGGCTGGGCGCAGTCGCTGGAAAGGGAACCGTCCCAAGGTCCGTGGCGTTGCCATGAATCCGATTGATCATCCAATGGGTGGTGGTGAAGGCAAAAGCTCCGGCGGTCGCCATCCTTGTACCCCGTGGGGTGTTCCCACCAAGGGTTATAAAACACGTGGCAAGAAGTCATCCGACAAATTTATTGTTAAGAAAAGATCATAATTAGGGGGTTACAAGTGGGACGTTCAGTTAAAAAAGGTCCATTTGTAGATGACCATTTGATGGCAAAGGTCATGAAGGCCAAAGACGAGGGCTCCAGAAAGGTTATTCAGACCTGGTCCCGCCGTTCTGATGTAATTCCGGACATGGTTGGGCTTACCTTTGCTGTGCATAATGGCAAAAAGTTCATTCCAGTTTTCGTGACCGAAAATATGGTAGGGCATAAGCTCGGCGAGTTTTCGCCGACTCGTACCTTCCATGGTCACGCAGCGGACAGGAAGAAAAAGAAATAAAAGCTGCTAATTCGGGCACGGTTGTCAGGTAAAGAAAGGAGTTCATTCGATGGAAGCAAAAGCGCTTGCTCGTTATATAAGGATTTCGCCGCAAAAGGCCAGGCTGGTTGCGGATTTGGTGCGCGGGAAAAATGTTGATTTTGCAATAAACGCCCTGCGTTTTTTGCCTAAAAAAGGCGCCCGTCTGCTGAAAAAAGTAATTGAATCTGCGGTGGCCAATGCCAGTCAGAACGAAAGTATCGATGTCGATACACTGTATGTAAAGTCTATTTTTATAGACGGTGGGCCCATGTTGAAAAGAACCATGCCGAGGGCTCAGGGGCGTGCGAACAGAATTCTTAAAAGAACTAGCCATATTACTGTTGTTTTGGATGAGCAATAATTGAATACGGAAGCAAGAAGGTATTCGTTTGTCCTTTGAGTTGCATATTAATGAGAATGGAGGAAGGTTTTGGGCCAGAAAGTTAATCCGATAGGTTTACGACTGAATATTATACGTACCTGGGACTCCATTTGGTACGCCGACAAGGATTATGCCAAAAAATTTCTTGAGGATCAGAGCATTAGGAAGTTTCTCAAAAAGCGGCTCTTTCATGCTGGCATTTCCAAAATTCAGATAGCCAGAACCGGCGATAAACTTCGGATTAAGCTCCATACGGCCCGACCCGGCATTGTTATTGGGAAAAAAGGGACCGAGATCGAAGTTCTTAAAGCTGAAATTGATAAGTTGACGGGCAAAGAGTGCGTCCTTGATATTCAGGAAGTTCGACGTCCTGAGGCAGATGCCCAGCTGGTTGCTGAAAATATCGCTTTGCAATTGGAAAGACGGGTAGCCTTCCGTCGTGCCATGAAGAAGTCAGTAAATATGGCCTTGAAGTTCGGGGCCAAAGGTGTTAAGATTGCGTGTTCAGGCCGGTTGGGTGGCGCGGAAATTGCCCGGCAGGAATGGGTGCGGGAGGGGCGTGTTCCTCTGCATACCCTTCGTGCCGATGTGGATTATGGTATTGCAGAGGCGAATACTACCTATGGCAAAATCGGCGTTAAGGTTTGGATCTTCAAGGGTGAAGTTCTGAGTGCTGCCGACCAGATTGCCGAATAACTCTTTGTCGAGTGAAACGGCTTTAAAAAAGTCAGTCACAGATAGGATATACAGATGTTAAGTCCAAAAAAAGTAAAACATAGAAAGATGTTTAAGGGCCGCCTGACTGGTGCAGCGTATCGCGGGTCTGGATTCTCTTTCGGTGAATATGCCCTTAAGGCTGTTGGCTGTGGCAAGATGACCGCCCAGCAGATTGAGGCCGCTCGTATTGCAATCAATAGAAAGATTAAAAGAACCGGGCAGCTGTGGATCCGTGTTTTTCCGGATAAGCCAATTACCAAGAAGCCTGCGGAAACCAGAATGGGAAAGGGCAAGGGTAGTCCTGAATATTGGGTCGCTCAAGTAAAGCCAGGGCGCATCCTGTATGAGTTAGCCGGGGTTGATGACGATTTAGCCCGCGAAGCCTTGCGTTTGGCCGCCAACAAACTACCTTTTCCGACTAAAGTGATTTATGTGGGGACAACTTTATGAAGATGAAGGATATACGTGAACTTGGTAAAGATGCGCTTCTTGTTAAGGTAAGGGAATTGTCGGAAGAACATTTCAGGATGAAATTCCAACACGGAATCCGCCCCTTGGAGAATACGGCTAAACTGCGTCAGTTGCGCAAAGAAATTGCTCGGATGCAAACCGCTCTTACTGAACATACTTCGTAGCAGCTGCTTTCTGGCCAAGATTACTGGTGTTTTTAGTACTTGTGTCAATTGATAACCCTATTTGGGTAGGATACATTCATGGTTGATGAAAATTCGAATAAAAAGAAAAGGGTTGGATTTGTTGTCAGCACCAAGATGGACAAAAGTGCTATCGTACAGACCGAGCGCCTTGTTCCCCATAAACTGTATGGGAAATTCATGCGTCAGCATGCTAAATGCATGGTCCATGATCCTGAAAATACCTGCAGCGTCGGCGACAGGGTTCTGATTGAAGAGTGCCGCCCGATGAGCAAGAATAAGCGGTGGCGGATTATGGAAGTCATAGAGAAAGCCGTATAGTTTGCGGTTTTTGATAACTAGGTACCCCAGCGGTTTGCTTGGTACTTGTAAAGTGTTTTGCGGTTGGTGAAGAGATGATACAAACAGAAACCGTACTTAATGTAGCAGATAATTCAGGCGCCAAGAAGGTTCTTTGTATAAGAGTCTTGGGAGGAACTAGGCGTCGGTATGCCTCTGTTGGTGATGTTATTGTTGTCACCGTCAAAGAGGCGATCCCGAACGCGAAAGTTAAGAAAGGCGATGTTCTTCGCGCAGTCGTGGTAAGGACCGTTAAAGAGATTCGTCGCACGGATGATACGATTGTTCGGTTTGATGATAATTCCGCTGTGTTGTTGGCAAATTCAGGGGAACCGATTGGAAGCCGCATTTTTGGGCCTGTTGCGAGGGAGTTGCGTCCGAAGGGCTATATGAAAATTATTTCCTTGGCTCCGGAAGTTCTGTAACTGCGGTTGAAACGAAGATCTGGATATTCAAAGAGTTCCTGTCCGAATTCTCCGGACGGTTGAGAGGCTGAAGTTATGAGAGCAAAAACGCATCTGAAAGTAAATGATCAGGTTGAGGTGATCGCCGGCAAGGACAAAGGTCGGGTCGGCAAGGTCATTAAGGTCAACGCGACCGATGGTAAAGCCATCGTTGAAAAGATCAACATGATAAAGCGGCACACGAAGCCTAGTCAAACGAACCAGCAGGGCGGAATTATCGAGAAGGAAGCGGCAATTGATGCTTCCAACCTGATGGTGATTTGTCCTAAATGTTCAAAGACTTCAAGGGTAGGCAAAAAAATACTGGAAGATGGATCTAAGGTTCGCATTTGCAAGAAGTGTACTGAATCTGTAGAGGCGAAAGCCTAATAGATCCTGATTTTTTTTGGAGGCAAGAATGGCCGGGGTAAAAGAGATATATCAGGGTGAGTGTGTCCCGCAGCTTATGCAGGAATTCGGCTACCAGAACATCATGCAGGTGCCGAAGATCACCAAGATCGTGCTGAATATGGGTTTGGGTGAAGCGGTGCAGAACCCAAAGATTATTGACAGTGCGGTTCAGGAGCTGACCATGATTGCTGGGCAGAAGGCTGTCGTTACCAAAGCGAAGAAATCCATTGCCGGATTTAAGTTGCGTGCCGGGGTGCCCATTGGTTGTCGGGTAACACTTCGCGGCGACCGGATGTATGATTTCTTTGCTAAGCTTATTCACATTGCTTTGCCGCGAGTCCGGGATTTTCGCGGGTTATCCTTTAAAGCGTTTGATGGGCGTGGGAATTATGCCTTGGGCATTAAGGAACATATTATTTTCCCTGAAATTGATTACGATAAAATCGATAAAATCAAGGGACTCAATATTGCGATTACGACTACCGCCGAGTCAGATGACGAAGGCCGGTTTCTTTTGAAAGTAATGGGAATGCCCTTCAGGAAATAGCACAGGGTAAGGAGGAAGAAGTTGGCTAAAAAGTCTTTGATAGCAAAGTGCAAGCGGACCCCTAAGTTTCCAGTAAGGGCTTATAACCGTTGCGGGTTGTGCGGAAGGTCGAAAGCTTATTATCGGAAATTTGGGGTATGCCGTATCTGTTTTAGGAGCTTGGCTAACCGTGGTGAAATTACCGGCGTCACCAAATCAAGCTGGTGAGCGGGGTATGATCGCTGTAGATCAGTTAACTTTTTGTTTTAAAAAACATCATAGGGAGCAAGCACTATGTGCATGACTGACCCCCTGGCTGATATGCTGACCAGGATAAGAAATGCCGGCATGGTCAAGTTTGAGACTGTTGAAATGCCGCTTTCGAAAGTGAAAACTGGTGTTGCCGCTATCCTGAAAAAGGAAGGTTTCATCAATGACTTTCAGGTTCTTGATACGGACACGCAAGGTGTTTTGCGTATTGAAATGAAATACGATCAGAACAACGAGCGGATTATCACCAACCTGAAGCGGGTCAGCAAGCCAGGGCGCCGCATTTATGTGAAGCATGACCAGATTCCCAAGGTGATGAGTGGCCTTGGTATCGCGATTATCTCGACTTCCAAAGGAATTTTTACGGATAAAGAAGCCCGGGCCATGAAGATTGGCGGAGAGCTTCTCTGTGAAGTTTGGTAGATCGATTCTGTAATTGCTAACTATTGAGTATTTCGTAACAAGTGGAGAGTCGCCATGTCTAGGATTGGCAATCAACCTATCCCTGTTCCTAAAGGGGTTAAGCTTGATATAAATGGAACGTACGTTAAGGTCGCTGGCCCCAAAGGGACGCTGGAGCGCATTATCCGCCCTGAGATTGGTTTGCAGGAAGAAGGCGACCATCTGGTTGTTGTGCGGAAGGATAACAGTAAAAGGACCAGAGCCTTTTCTGGTCTAACCAGGACCTTAGTCAGCAACATGATTATTGGGGTGGATAAGGGTTTCCAGAAAAAGTTATCCATTGAAGGGGTTGGTTACCGGGCCGAGGTTAAAGGCGCTGTTTTGAACCTGAGCGTAGGTTATTCAAATCCGGTGGCGTTCGATCTTCCTACAGGTGTTACTGCTGAGGTCGACAAAGCAAACAATGTCACCTTGGATTGTATTGATAAAGAGTTGCTTGGTGAAACTGCCGCCAAAATCCGGGCTGTTCGTCCTCCCGAGCCCTATAAGGGTAAAGGGATTCGTTACACGGATGAATACATCGCTCGGAAGGCTGGCAAGTCTGCTTCTAAGAAGTAGAGGGGTTGCGTAATTTCCGCTGCTTGCAAGAGATAATCCGTTGTAACAAAATGATATTGTCGTCCGGAAGGGCAAAACGGCATAAGGAGCCGTAACAAAAGGGGCAAGAAAATAAATTTTTTTGTTATTAACGGCTCCTAAATATTTATAAGGCAAAACAATGGGTAAGACAAATCCGAAAGAAATTGCTCGTGAAAAACGGGTTAAGCGGATCAGGAAAAATATTACCGGGACTCCCGAGAGACCTCGCTTGCGTGTTTTTAAAAGTGCAAAGCATATCTATTGCCAGATTATAGATGATGTTGCCGGGAACACCCTGGTTGCCATGTCCACCGTAGATAAAGGAATGGTCGCCGCTGAAATCAAGGGGAAGGCCGAGAAGGCGCGGCAAGTCGGATTGAAAATCGCTGAACTTGCCAAAGTTAAAGGTATTGGCAAGGTGGTTTTCGACCGGGGCGGCTATCTTTATCATGGTCGGGTCAAGGCGTTGTCGGATGGAGCTCGAGAAGGCGGTCTTGATTTTTAGTTGGTTTTATTCGTAAAAAAAATCCTTATCCCTGTAAAAAATTCCAAAGCAATTTGGGGGTGAATCTTGGCAGATTTCAATAAGAACACAAGTGGCGACGAGTTTATTGAAAAGATCGTTCATATCAACAGAACTGCAAAAGTAGTCAAGGGTGGACGTCGTTTCAGTTTCAGCGCCATTGTGGTTGTCGGTGATGGGAAAGGAAAAGTCGGTTGCGGTCTTGGCAAAGCCAATCAGGTTCCTGAGGCAATCAGGAAGGGAGTTGAGCAGGCTCGTAAGGATATGAAAAGTGTTTCCATAACCAACATGAGCATACCGCACGAAGTTTTTGGGAAATTTGGCGCTGGAAATGTAATGTTGAAGCCTGCAGTGGAAGGAACTGGTGTTATTGCCGGCGGGGCTGTCCGCGCCGTGCTTGAAGCGGCGGGGGTTCATAATATTCTGACCAAGTGTATCGGCTCTCATAATCCGCATAATCTGGTCAAGGCCACCATGGACGGTTTGCGGAGGTTGCGTACTCCGCAGCAGATTGCGTCTAGCCGTGGAAAATCAGTCGAGGAAATTTCGGCCTGAACAGTTTGTTCCCCCTAGGTTATATATGCGAGTATTTGCAGGGGATTGATCCAGGTTTGAATTGTGTGCTGAAAACAGCATGACATTAATGAAGAGTTAATAGGTATCGAAATGGCAAATCAGCTCAAAGTAACCCTGAAAAAGAGCAAGATCGGAAGCACTGAGAAAATACGTGCAACGTTGATCGGCCTGGGGCTGACAAAGATCAATAAAACTGTTGTTCGGCAGGATACTCCTGAAATTCGGGGGATGATTAAAAAAGTCGAACATCTGGTTGAGGTGGAGGATTAATTTATGTTGACCTTAAGCAATTTATCGCCGCAGCCAGGTTCGAGAAAGCCGAGAAAGAGAATAGGCCGGGGGCTTGGTTCCGGTCATGGTAAGACGGCAACCCGTGGTCACAAGGGACACAAGGCCCGTTCTGGCGGCGGCATCAAGATTGGCTTTGAAGGCGGGCAGATGCCTCTTCAGCGTCGGTTGCCAAAGCGCGGCTTTAATAATATCTTCAAGAAAGTATATACCATTATTAATATCCAGGAACTTGAGCGGTTTGCCGCGGACTCCAGGGTTGACAGGCAGGCCTTGATCGCGGCCGGTCTTGTTTCCAAGAATGACAAGCTGGTGAAGATTCTTGGCAATGGTGAGTTGCAGCATGCGCTAACCGTTGCTGTCGACAAGGTAAGCAGTTCTGCGCGTCAGAAGATAGAAGCTGTCGGTGGCAAAGTTGAGGAATAAATAGATGCGTGCTGGGGTTCAGAATGCTGCAAATATCCCGGAATTAAGACGCCGGATTTTATTTACGGTGATAATGCTCGCCGTCTACCGAGCCGGAGTGCAGATCCCAACGCCAGGCATCAACGGTGAAGCGCTGAATCAATTTTTTCAAAAAAGCGCCGGATCTCTTTTTGACATGTTCAACATGTTTTCCGGTGGGGCTTTGGAAAATTTTTCCATCTTTGCCCTGGGTATCATGCCGTACATCAGCGCTTCGATCATCTTTCAGTTGTTGACCGTGGTCGTTCCCCAGCTTGAGGCCCTCTCAAAAGAGGGCGAGGCTGGTCGCCGCAAAATCACCCAGTACACCCGTTATGCCACGGTAGTGTTAAGCGTTGTTCAGGGGTTGTTCATCAGTATTGGCCTGGAAAGCATGACCGCGCCTGGAACCGGAGAAATGGTGGTCATTGTCTCTGGTTGGCATTTTCGCTTGATGACCATGCTGACCCTGACTTCCGGCACCGCTTTTATTATGTGGCTTGGCGAACAGATGACCGAACGTGGTATCGGCAACGGTATTTCCATGATCATTTTTGCTGGTATCGTGGCGAGAATGCCTGCTGCTCTTGTGAATACCTTTAAAATGGCCAGCGCTGGTGAAATTGCCTATATCATGTTGCCAGTTTTGTTGGTCATGATTGCGGCGGTAATCGCTTTTGTTATATTTTTTGAAACGGCGCAACGGCGGATTCCCATTCAGTATGCGAAGCGGATGGTCGGGCGGCAAATGTACGGGGGGCAGCAATCACACCTCCCTCTTAAAATTAATATGTCCGGGGTCATCCCACCGATTTTTGCCTCTTCCATCATGATGTTTCCCGCCACCATCGGACAGTTTATCCAGGTTGACTGGGTGCAGAAGATGAGTGCTGCTCTCAGTTGGGGAAGTTTGCCGCATACCTTGATGTTTATCGGTTTTATCGTGTTTTTCTGCTTTTTCTATACGGCTGTCACTTTTAACCCAGTTGACATTGCGGAAAATTTGAAAAAACATGGCGGGTTTGTTCCGGGGATCAGGCCAGGGAAGAAAACCTCAGATTTTATTGACAAAATTGTTGTGCGGATAACAGTGATCGGTGCTGCCTATATCAGTGTTATCTGTGTGCTTCCTACCATCTTGATTAATAAGCTGAATGTGCCCTTTTATTTTGGTGGCACCGCCCTGCTGATTGTTGTCGGGGTGGCGATTGATACCATAGCGCAGATTGAGTCCCATACGGTTATGCGCAACTATGATGGTTTTATGAAGTCAGGTGGCTTCAAGGGCCGTTGATAGCGTTTTTGTGACATGACCATGGCAATTATTCTCAAGTCCCCTCGAGAAATTGAGCTATTGCTGGAGGCGAACCAGATTGTTGCCAAGACCTTGGCTCTGCTTACCGAGAGGATTGAGGTCGGCTGCACAACCCTATTTCTGGATTCACTGGCAGAAAAATATTGTCGTGATTGTGGCGCCGAACCAGCCTTTAAAGGATATCGCGGTTTCCCTGGCAGTCTGTGTGTTTCCATCAATGAACAGGTGGTGCACGGGATTCCATCCAAGAAGGTTGTTGTTCGGGATGGCGACATAGTCAGTATAGATTTTGGCGTTAAATATAAGGGCTATTACGGCGATGCCGCGGTAAGCATTCCTGTCGGGAAGGTTGCTGCGGAATGGCTTTCCTTGTTGGAAGTGACGCGGGCGGCACTTTATAGAGGGATTGACCAGGCAGTTCCCGGGAATCGCATAAACGATATATCCAAAGCTGTGCAGGAACATGTGGAAAAGCACGGCTTTTCGGTTGTCCGGCAGTTTGTAGGTCATGGCATTGGTAGCCAGCTCCATGAGGCTCCGGAAATACCAAATTATGCCAGGGTTGAGCGGACATCCAAGATTATGCCTGGTATGGTTCTTGCCATAGAGCCCATGGTTAATCTTGGCACACATGCGGTTGATGTGTTGCGGGACGGATGGACGGTTGTAACCAGGGATAGGAAAGTCTCGGCGCATTTTGAGCATTCAATTGCCGTAACAGACGGTGAGCCCATAATTTTGAGCGAGTTGTCTGGGTAGCTTTTTTTGTCTTTATGAAAAAAAATAAGGCAAAAAAAATTAAATAAGGTAATATCCTCTGCTTTCTGTCTGCCAGATTTAGGGTTTGGATTTAGTCAGGAAGAAGTGCGTTGCCGAGATAAGGGTTTTATGTCCAAAGAAGAAGCCATTCAGGTTGAAGGAACCATCGTTGAACCTCTCCCCAATGCAATGTTCAGGGTTGAGCTCGACAATGGCCATCGGATATTAGCCCATATTTCTGGAAAGATGAGGATGCATTTTATCAAGATTCTCCCGGGAGATCGTGTCACTGTTGAGTTGTCTCCTTATGATCTCACACGGGGTAGAGTGACATTCAGGGCAAAGAAAAAGTAAAATATTTTTTGCCGCATAACAAAAGGGTTGCGTAATGAAAGTAAGATCTTCTGTGAAAAAAATTTGTAGTGACTGCCGGGTATTCAAACGAAAAGGCGTCTTGCGTGTTTCATGTAAGATAAAAAAGCACAAACAGCGGCAGGGATAATTTTTTAATTTATTTTGACTAGCAAGGGAGGCATGCCTTGGCACGTTTAGCTGGTGTTGATTTACCAAGAAATAAGCATATGGTTATTGCTTTAACCTATATCCATGGGATCGGCAGGACTTCTGCCCGCAAAATCCTGGATTTGGTCGGTTTGCCGCATACAACGAGCAGCGATGATTTATCTGAAAGTGATGTTACCAACATTAGAAAAATCATGGATGATCAGTTTGTTGTTGAAGGCGATCGTCGACGGGAAGTGGCCATGGATGTTAAACGGTTGACGGATGCCGGATGTTATCGAGGCATCCGTCACAGGAAAGGGCTGCCTTGTCGAGGACAGCGTACCAAGACCAATGCCAGGACCAGAAAAGGTCCGAGACGGTCAGCAATTAAAAGTAAAAAGTAGATATTAAGCCGTAGTAAATAAATAACTGTAACATTCTCATATCGAAAGCGGCATAAGTGGCCGTAATAAAACAGACAAGAATGTAATGATTATTTTTTAACGGCCCCTAAATAATCATTCTGGATTGTTTATAGGAGTTATAATGGCTAGTCCGAAAGCGAGTCGTCCGAAACGCAAGGAAAAGAAGAACGTACCCGAGGGAATATGTTTTATTCACTCCACTTTCAACAATACCCTTGTTACTTTTGCGGACAGGCAGGGGAATGTAATATCCTGGTCTAGTGCCGGGTGTTTGGGCTTTAAGGGGTCACGGAAAAGCACCCCTTTTGCAGCGCAAAACACGGTTGATGCCGCAGCGAAAAAAGCGCAGGAACATGGCATGCGCAAAGTCGAGGTCAGGGTAAATGGCCCTGGGCCGGGGCGTGAATCTGCTATTCGGGCTTTGCAGACGAACGGCTTTGATGTGAGCGTTATCCGTGATGTGACCCCTGTGCCGCATAATGGCTGCAAGCCTCCCAAGCGAAGAAGGGTGTAGTGGAGCAGGGCGGGTCGCAGAGTGTTTGTTAATTAAAGTATGATTTAGTGAGATTGAGTGGAGGTCCAAATTGGCCAGATATAGAGGCGCGGAATGCCGGCAGTGTCGGCGCGAAAAACTCAAGTTGTTTTTGAAGGGTGACAGATGCTATTCAGATAAGTGTGCTTTTGAAAGGCGTTCTTTCCCACCAGGACAGCATGGCCAAGCTAGGGTGCGCAAGGTTTCTGACTATTCCATTCAGTTGCGGGAAAAGCAAAAAGTCCGTCGCATGTATGGTATGCTGGAAGGCCAATTTCATAAATATTTTGAAATAGCCGAGCGAATTAAGGGTGTTACCGGTGAAAATCTGTTGATGCTTTTGGAAAGCAGACTTGACAACGTGATTTATCGCCTTGGTTATGCAAATTCTCGTAATCAGGGACGGCAGCTGGTGCGGCACGATCATATTCAGGTAAACGGCAGGAAAGTGAACATCCCCTCCTTCCGGGTTTCCGTGAATGACGTCATTACCTTGAAAGAAAAAAGCCGGAAGGTTGCCGTCATCAATGAGAGCCTTGAGGCTGTTGTGCGCCGTGGTGTGCCAAGCTGGTTGGAGCTTGATAAGGAAAACTACAAGGGAACTGTAAAAGCATTGCCGGTTCGGCAGGAAATCACCATGCCGATTCAGGAGCAGTTGATTGTAGAGCTTTACTCCAAATAAGCCGTTGTTCAAAAATAACTATAACATTTAAAGATCGTGATCGGCATAAGGGGCCGTAACGAAATGGTCTGAAATGTAGAGGTTATTTCTTGACGGCCCCTAATTAGCCAACCGTGGAGCAATAGGAAACCATGACACTTGAGTCTGATCCGTTTTACAGAAATTGGCATGAGCTTATCATTCCTGAAAGACTGGAAGTAGACCAGGACAGCCATACAAAAAGTTCCGGGAAATTTATCTGTCAGCCATTGGAGCGAGGATTTGCCACGACGATCGGGAATTCCCTGCGCAGGATATTGTTGTCCTCCATTCAGGGCGCGGCTATTACATCGGTAAAAATTGATGGCGCTCTTCATGAGCTGTCAACCATTCCCGGGGTTAAGGAGGATGTGACCCAGATCATCCTCAACCTTAAAGAAGTGCGCTTAAAGTTGAATACTCCCGACTCACAGACCGTCAGGATCGAAAAGAACAAGCTTGGCCCTGTTACCGCCGGAGATATTATCTCTTCTGGCGGCAAGGTGGAGGTGATGAATCCTGATAAGGAGATTTGTACCATCACCGGCGAGGGTGTGTTTAAGGCGGAGTTTGAGGTGAAATGGGGTAAAGGCTACGTTACCGCTGAGAAAAACAAGGCTGAGGAGCAGGTGATCGGGGTAATTCCCATCGATGCAATCTTCACTCCCATTGTTAATGTTAAGTCTATTGTCAGTCAGGCACGTGTCGGCCAGCAGACCGATTATGATAAGTTGATTCTGGAAATCACCACCGATGGCAGCGTACGGCCGGAAGATGCTTTGGCCTATGCCGCCAAAATAATGAAAGAGCAGTTGCAGGTTTTTATCGCTTTTGATGAGAAATCTGTTGAACCAGTCATTGATGAGACACGGGTAGACCTGCGGTCGCCTGTAAATGAGAATTTATATCGCAGCGTAGAAGATCTTGAGCTTTCAGTTCGTTCAGCAAATTGTCTGCGTAATGCGGATATTCGTCACATCGGCGAGCTGGTGCAGAAATCAGAGGCTGAGATGCTGAAGACCAAAAACTTTGGCCGCAAATCTCTAAATGAGATCAAGCAGTTGCTGTCCGAAATGGAGCTTTCGCTGGGCATGAAATTAGATGGCTGGGAGCCTCCTATCGTATCAGACAAGGTGCCTGAAGAGCAGTCATAAATCCGGGAAGAGGGTAGTTATGAGACATAGAAAAGCAGGCAAGAGACTTGGCAGGACAACCTCTCACCGTCAGGCCATGGTTCGTAATATGGTGACCTCTCTGATTGAGCATGAGAGGATTGTTACAACCACCCCAAAAGCCAAGGAAGTTCGTAAAGTGGCGGATCAAATGATTACCTTGGCCAAGCGTGGCGATCTTCACGCGCGGCGTCAGGCCTTATCTTTCATGCAGGACAAGAAGGTTGTGGCCAAGCTGTTTGATGTCCTCAAGGATGAGTACATGACCAGGAACGGCGGGTATACCAGGATTATCAGAACTGGCAATCGCCTGGGTGATGCGGCCGAGATGGCTATTCTGGAGCTGGTGAATTATAGTGAAGTTAAAGGGGTAAAAGAGGATAATTAATATATTAAGCCTTTAGTGAAGAATTCAAGCTGGTTTGAGCTTATTGTTCAAACCAGCTTTTTTTATGCACTAGGAGGCCTTCTAGGTTGGTCATCGTCATCTGACACTTTTCTTTTTTGGGGCTCCCCTCAGGCATTGACAGCGCTTTTTTGAAATGGTACATAACTGACGGACTTAGGGAGGAATGGCCGAGTGGTTTAAGGCGGCGGTCTTGAAAACCGTTGTACGCAAGTACCGTGGGTTCGAATCCTACTTCCTCCGCCAACAACAAGCGAATGAAAATTGTGGAGAGCTGACCGAGTAGGCCGAAGGTGCTCGCCTGCTAAGCGAGTGTAGGACCAAAAGTTCTACCGAGGGTTCGAATCCCTCGCTCTCCGCCATTTAGTAGTCCGGTAACGTCCGGAGATGTCCTGAACCCCGCTTCCCGAAAGGAAAGCGGGGTTTTTTTATTGTCCAGGGTGACAGATCAGGTCCATTTTGCCCAGACCGATTTCCCCCAAGGCTTTCATCTCCACCTGTCTGTCATTTGAGACAGACCACGTTTTATGTAGCGAAGAAAGCCTGTCTGGTAGTTGCAAATCAAGCGAAGAAAGGGGATGGTAAATTGCGCCAGAAAAACTGACATATGCGCCATTTTATCTTGACAGGGAAATATAGGATGCCACCAGCAAGCCTTTTTGGCAGTCCTTTAATAAGCCCCTTGCTTAGAGACAGAACGGCGCTTTCGGGCCCGGCCATTTGGTGAGTTGCAACTCCTTCCAGCGCTGGTCGGTGGTATGGAGGATGGTTTCTATTTCCTGGCCCGGAATAGGTTTCCAGAAGAGGAAGCCCTGACCGCTGGAACAGCCGTTGTCGAGCAGGAAATAGCGATGTATTTCATGCTCGATCCCTTCCGCCACCGTTTCCAACCCCAGAGAGTAGGCCAGAGCGATGACGCTGCGGACAATGGCCTCGTCGTCCTGGTCGCGGCCGATATCGCGGATAAATGAGCGATCGATTTTCAGGGTGTCGATGGGAAAGCGACGCAGGTAGGTAAGCGAGGAGTAGCCGGTGCCGAAATCGTCAAGGGCGATGTGCACCCCCATTTCCTTGAGGCGGGCCAAAGCCCAAGAGGCTCCCTCGGTTTCCTGAAGGACAGTGGTTTCGGTGATTTCCAGCTCAAGCATGGCAGGGTTGAGCTTCCAGTTTTTCAGGGCCATGGCGACCTGGTCCACCAGTCGTTGGGGAGCGGCCAGCTGCCGCACCGAAAGATTGATGGCCACCCGGAATGGCGGTTTGGTCAAGGGGGCCAGGCGGGCGGCCAGGGAGCACGCCTCGTTAAGCACCCATTCGCTGAGCGGCAGGATGATCCCGGTTGCTTCCTCAGCCACCGGAATAAAGCGGTCCGGGCTGATGATCTCGCCATTATGACGCCAGCGCAAGAGGGCCTCGATCCCGACGATCCGGCCGGCACAAAGATTGACCTTGGGCTGGTAAAGAAGGAAGAATTCTCCTCGTTGCATGGCGTGGCGGAGGGACTGTTCCATCTTGGCCCGTTCCTGGGCACGGGCGTGAATTTCGGCGGAATAAAACTGGTAGTTGTGGCGGCCTTTGTCTTTGGCGTTGTACATGGCGGCATCGGCATGTTTGACCAGCTCATCCAGAGTGACGCCATCTTGGGGAGCAATGGCGATGCCGATACTGGTAGTGATGGTCAGCAACTGTTCGTGAATTTCGACCGGTTCGGCCAGAGTGCTGATAATCTGTTCCGCCACCTTGGTCGCGCCCTTGGCCGCCTGTTCGGTGGTGTCGTAGTCGGCCAGGAGCATGATGAACTCGTCCCCGCCCAGGCGGGCCAGGGTGTCGCTGGCCCGTACCGCCCGGCCCAGGCGCTGGGCCACCTGCTGGAGCAGAATGTCTCCGGCGGCATGGCCGTGATGATCGTTGATCGCCTTGAAACGATCCAGGTCGAGCATCAGCACCACCAGCGAAGTGTCATAGCGTTTGCTTTTGATCAGGGCCTGTTTCAGACGATCATAAAAAAGTACCCGGTTGGGCAGGCTGGTCAGGGAGTCAAAGTGGGCCATCCGCTCCAGTTCGCTTTCAGCCTGCTTCTTCTCGCTGATATCGCTGAAGATGCTGATGTAGTGGGTGATTTTGCCGGACTGGTTGCGCACCGCCGAAATGTGCAGCCATTCCGGGTAGATCTCGCCGTTTTTGCGCTTGTTCCATATCTCGCCCTGCCAACGTCCTTCGCTACTGATCGTCTGCCACATTATATTAAAGAAACTTTCGGGATGGCGGCCGGACTTGAGCACCCGCGGGGTTTTGCCCAGCACCTCTTCCTGCCGGTAGCCGGTGACCACCGTGAATGCGTGATTGACCCGCAGGATATAGCCTTCGGGATCGGTGATCACTATCCCTTCGGCACTGTGTTCAAAGACCTGGGCCGCCAATCCCAGCTCGGTTTCAAGCTTTTTCCGTTCCCTGAGATCGTTGACGATAAGCAGCAACTGGCTTTCGATCTGGAGAGCCGAGGGGCGGGAGGAGTGCCAGGCTACGGTGCGACCGGTGATTTCCACCCAAAAGTCCGTATCTTTTCCGTGACCCAGCCGCAATTCCATTCGTTTGCGGCTGGGATTATCGAAAAAGGCCGGGAACCGGGCCCGGAAAATTGCTACGTCGTCGGGATGGAGCAGGGAGGCGAAAGCGGTCTGGGGCAGGGAGATCTTTGGATTGATCTGGGCCATGTCCCGCAGGGTCTGGTTGGCCGAGTGGATCATCCCGGTCTGATCGACTGCGGCATAGCCAACCGGCGCTTCGTGAAAGAGGCGCATGAAGCGGTCGCGGGCCTCCTCTGCCTTGGCTTTAGCGGCTTCGGCCATTTGTTGGGAGTCGCGCAATTCCTCGTTCTGGATTTCCAGTTCGATTTGATGCACCCGCAGTTCGTGCAGGATGGCCTGCAGGTCGGAGGACGGCTGTTCGGCGGCCTTCTCTACCACCTGCTGTTTTTCAATGAGTTCTTCCGCCTGGCGGCGAAGGGTAGCGATGATGGGCCGAGGGTTTCCTCCCAGGTTGCTCATTTGTTTGCCGCCGTTGGTTTGAGGATGAAAACGACACCGGCTTCCGGGTCGCCAGGATCGACTAAAATTGTGGTCATGTGACAGGCGATATCCTTGCCGTTTTGTTGCCGCCACTTGACGGGGATGCTCTCCCGGCTGGCATTGAGGAGCAGGTCAGGGCAGGCAACTTTCTTGTTTTGTTGGGAAGCCATATCGCATATATCACGGCCGCGGATTGTATCGACATCATAGCCTAGCAGTTCGATCAGGCCGGTGTTGCCCCATTCGATGATGTTGTCCCTGGCCAATCCCACCGCCACCGGCACTAGTTGCAGGAATTCCCGGAACATCTTGTCCCGCCGGCTTACTTCCTGTTGCATGGTGTTCAGCAAATGGTGGGTTTCCTGAAGGCGGATCGCCTTTTCTTCCAGCATTCGGAGGGCAGATTTTTCCATATCCATCCCCCGGGTCATGCCAAGCATCCTGAACGGCTTCCCTTCGGCGTCGGTGAACACCTTGCCGCTCTCCTCCACATGGTGAATGCTGCCGTCCGGCCATATCACCCGGTGGATGAGACGATACGGACGTTGCCCCGCCAGGGCTGCCTTGACTTCCTTTTCGACCATCCCGCGGTCATCGGGATGGACGCAGCTGAGAAAATCATCGTAGGTTCCGCCGAAAGAGCCGGGAGCGAAGCCGAAAATTGGTTCAATGCTGGCGCTCCATTGCAGTTTGCCGCTCACCACGTCCAGGTCCCAGATCCCGAGGCCGACCGATTTGCTCAGGAAATCGGTCTGGGCCTGGTTCCAGCGCAGGGCTTCCTCGCCCTCCTTGGTGTGCTGAATATCGACTAAAAGTACCACCGCACCGGAATAGGAATTGTCGCCCACCCGGTACGGCATTACCCGCAGCAGGTGCCAGCGACCGGTGTTGTCCCTCACCTCGAGTTCTACCCGACGCTGTTTGAGGAGCACTTCGTCGACCAATCTTTCGATTTCGAGACCGGCGAAACGAGGGCTTTGGACCCTTAAAGGCCGATCCAGGTCAACCTCGCTGATCCCCAGCAAGGCGGTCAGGGGCGGGGAAATGCGCCGTACTTTTTTGTTTTCGTCCAGAAACATGATCGGCATTTCCAGGCTGTAGAGGAGATTATCGTAGTCGTTGTTGACCAGGGTCAGTTCATTGATCTTGCTCTGATATTCGGAGTTGACCGTAAACAGCTCCTCATTGACCGATTGTAATTCCTCGTTGGTGCTTTGCAGTTCTTCATTGCTGGCCAGCAGTTCCTCGTTGGTGGCCTGCAACTCCTCGTTGGAGGTTTCCAGCTCCTCGATGGTGGCCTGGAGGTTTTCCCTGGTAAACTGTAACTCCTGTTCGAGATCGCCGATCCGCTGCTCCGCTTCCTTGTCCAGATCGTAATGCTCCGTCTTGTCGTCCTGGACGGGACTGGGAACTTTGACCGCGGGGTTGATAATTATCGCCACCAGCGGATCCTGCCCTTTACGCTGGGGCAGGCGGCGCAGGCGCATGTTTACCAGCAGGATTTCGTTGCCGGCGGTCAGCCGGATATTGGAAAAGGCGACATCCTGCCCATGCTTGCATATCTTGAGCATGCCGGTGGTCAAGGGGATTATCAGTTCGTCGGCAATGCACTTGCTGAGATCGTTGACCGCTTTGCCGCTGGGAATGCGGAGGAATGGATGGGCGTCGCCCACCACGTGCAGCAGTTCCAGATGTTCGTTGCTCAGCAGGATCAAGGGCAGCAGGTCTTCGCTCAAGCCTTGAAGCAGACGGTCAAGAGCCCGCTCCTCCTCCTGGGCTCGCCAGATGCCGTTGCGCCGGCTTAAAGGGGTCAGGGGCCGTCCGGACTGGGGGGATGACATCATCGAATCCCGTATCATCCCGGTGATATGGCGCTTGCCGCGCGCTTCATATATCCGCCATTTTTGCTGCATAGGTCGGAAGTAGTCGCCCATTTCTCCGACCGTCTCGCTGGAGCCGAGGAAGAGCAACCCTTGCGCTTTAAGGGAAAAGTTGAAATATTCCATTACTTTGCGTTGCAGGACAGGTTGCAGGTAAATCAGCAGGTTGCGGCAACTGACCAAATCGATATTGGTAAAGGGGGGGTCCTTGATCAGATTGTGATGGGCGAACACGACCATCCCCCGGATCTGGCGGGAAATTTGCAGCTTTTCGCCCTGACGAAAAAAATATTTGTTCAGGATATGGTTCGGCATATCGCCGGCAATGCTGTCGGGATAGGCCCCAATGCTGGCGTGTTCGATCGCCTCCCGGTCAACATCGGTGGCAAAGATCCGCACGTTGCACGCCAATCCGCTCTCGTCGAGCACTTCCCGACAGGTAATGGCCAAGCTGTAGGCCTCTTCCCCGGTGGAGCAACCCGCCACCCATAACCGTACTTCCCGCTGGTTGCTGCGCTGGAAGAGTTCCGGCAGGAATTTTCCCCGCAATTCGTCAAAGGCTTCGGTGTCGCGGAAGAAGCTGGTTACGCCGATCAGCAGCTCCCGGTACAGGGCGGTAACTTCGGCAGGGTTTTCCTCCATAAAGGCGACATAGTCCCGCAACTCATGCACCTGGTGGATGCTCATCCGCCGTTCGATGCGGCGGACCATGGTGTTGGGTTTGTAAAAGGTGAAATCTACTCTTGATGACTCGCGCAAAAGGACAAAAATCCGCGCCAGGCCGTCCTCGTCGCTGGTAATGGTTTTGCCGTTTTTGCTTTTGTCGATGAAGGGGTGGATCGCATAGGACTGAATCTGCGGAGCCAGTTCCTGGGGCGGCAGGATAAAGTCGGCCAGACCGGTGGCGATGGCGCTTTTGGGCATGCCGTCGAAGCGGGCGGTTTCCGGGTCCTGGACCATAACCATGCCGCCAGCCCCCTTGATGGCGCTGATTCCTCGCGTGCCGTCGCTTCCGGTGCCGGAAAGGATCACCCCGATGCTTTTTTCCCCCTGATCATCGGCCAGGGAGCGGAAAAAAATATCGATGGGCAGGTTGATGCCCTGGTGTGGGCCGTGCCGGTGATCTTGGTCGCTTAGTATCAGCTTACCGTGGAAAATACGGAGGTTTTTCTGGGGGGTGATCAGGTAAACATGATTGGCCAGCACCTCCATCCCTTCTTCGGCCCGGCGCACCGGCATCCGGGTCCGTTTGGAGAGCAGTTCGGCCATCAGGCTTTTGTAGTCTGGAGAGAGGTGCTGGATAATGATCACGGCCAGGCCGCTGTCGGAAGGCATGGTTTCAAAGAAGGACTCGATCGCCTCCAAGCCGCCGGCTGAGGCCCCGATTCCTACATAATGACTCGGGGCAGAGGGCCGTTCTTCGGTGAGTTCCATGGTTAACGTTCTCCTGATTGCTGAGTCTTGGGTGGACGGACGAGGTAATTTTTTTCTCAGTCCGCAGGATTCGCCCAATATTTGATCGGCTGGCCAGACTCAAACATTTGCAAGAATAAAATATAAGCTAAAAAGATAATGATTACTATCAGAAAAGTGCCATTCTCGGGCATCTCCCAATATTTTCCGATGGGGAAGATTTAGGAAAAATGGATAGTTACTATTGCAAACCCACCAGGGTCGGGGTTGGCAGGCGGGGGATAGCGGGGGTTATGTTCGGTCTGTTTTTCTGTCGGCGGCTGCGGGCGTTCAGCGGGTAATCAGGATTCCGCCTATGAGGATCGGTGCTACCCCGGCCAATTGCCAGAAACCTGGCGTTTCGCCCAGCACCGGATAGGCGAAAAGCATGGTGAAGAGGGGCGAGAGAGCGGTCATGGCGCTGACCTTGGTAATCGGGAGACGATGCAGCCCCTCGATCCAGTAAATTTTGGAAAGCCCCATCAGGAAGAGGCCGTTGAGCAGGAGCAGCCACCAGGTGGCCTTCAGAGCGGCCTGACCCGGCAGGGGGGCGAACAGGCAGGCCAGGAGGAAAAGCACCGGCAGGCTGGTCAGGTTGCGGACAAAGAGGAGGGTGACAGCGCTCACCTGGGCGCGGGCTCGCTGTTGGTAATGGTTGGCGGCCGGGGCGAGCATGGCGGCCAGCAGCACCAGAAAGTCACCCCGGTTGAAGCCCGCCTCGTCGGGAAAAAGCACGAGCAGGGCGCCGGCGCTCATCAGCGCCACCCCGGCCAGGTGGGCCGGCTGCATTTGTTCGCCCTTGAACAGGTTAAAATAGCAGAAGGAGAAAAAAACCTGCAAAAAGAGGATCAGGGCGGCGTTGCCGGCGGTGGTGTAGGAAAGGCCGATGAAGAGGAGAATAAAAAGCAGCATGATGAACAGGGAGGCCCAGGCCAGGTCCGGCCATCCCCCCCGCTGGGCCAGTTCAGGCCAGAGGTGGCGTCGGGCCATGAGGCCGCTGAAAAAGATGGTGGAAAACATGATGGCGATCGCCATGGACCAGAGCGGGGCCAGATGACGATAGGTGAGCAGGGTGACGATGGGGAACCAGCCCCAGAGCAGTTCCTCGGCCAGCAGGAAGCCTTCGCCCCGGCGCTGTCTGTGGCGCAGGGCGGCAGGCTGTTCAGCTCCGCTGGTCTTTGGGGGGATGCTCAGCAAGCCCATATTCTTTTACTCCGAAAAGCGAAACATTCTTGTAACCATAAAAAAAGGGCCCTCGCGGCGGCGAGAGCCCTTGGATGGTCAAACGTCGGGGCCTGACCTTACAGCGGTTCCACGTTGGCCGCAGCAGGGCCTTTCTGGCCTTCGACAATCTCGAAGCGGACGCGTTCACCTTCCTGCAATGTCTTGAAACCACTCTTGTTGATTGCGGAGTAATGGACAAAAACATCTTTGCCGTTATCCTGGGCGATAAAGCCAAAACCTTTTGCTTCGTTAAACCACTTCACTGTGCCTTCAAACATGATATTCCTCCGTTCCTTGCTTGGAACCCTGACTTGAAACCCGCGGCATTCCGGCCCGTTAAAGGAAAACACCGCACAATAGCTACTATTTTTTTGATACCAAAAAGGATTTGGAATAGCAAATAAATTATTGAGGGATGCCACCAGCCTTTTTTAGCGCCACAAGCAGAGTGGTATGCTCTTCCGGAACAAAAGGGGTCAGAGCGTAGTCGCCGTAGGCAGCCTCCAGGCGAAAGCCCTGCTCGGTGAAAATTTCCAGCCATTGGGTAAACCCGTAACCAAGGATCTGATAGCTGTACTGCCAGTCCTCGTCGGGCTGCTCTTTGCGGAAGCGCAGGCGGTATCGTTCGGTGATTTCCATCAGGCAGGATGGCGGGGCGATGCTTTTCAGGATTTCCTTGATGACCTGCCCGCCGTCCGGGCGGTTGAAGATCCGGAACTGGAAGCGTTTTTTGCCTGCCAGGGCGCGGAGATTCTGGTCCGGGAGATAGAGTTGCAGAAGGAGGACGCCTTCCCGGGCAAGGAGGTGGCGGACTTGGCTGAGGCAGGTGCGCAGATCCTCCGGCCTGGTCAGGAGATTCAGGGTATTGTATGGGGCGATGATCGCCCCAAAGGTGGTGCGCAAAGCCAGGGCCGTCATGTCCATGCAGGCGTAACGCGGCCCGGCTGCTGTTGCCGCACGTGCTGCAACGGTAAGCATGGGGAGGGAGAGATCGATGCCGGTAAGCCGATGGCCGTCTGCTGCCAGGGATCGGCTGATCCTGCCGGTGCCGCAGCCCAGTTCCAGAATGGCGCAGGGCTCGGCGGGCAGGTGGTGGCGATAAAAAGGGAGATCCTCGCGGAAATCTCCCAGTTCGAGATCGTACAGGGCCGTGTACCGCGCATGATCATAGATGCGGCCGGTTCGGATATTCTGGGGCATGGAGTCTCGATTTAAAGAGCGGCGGAGCCCGGGGTGCGCGGAAAGGGAATCACCTCACGGATGTTGGCCATGCCGCTGACAAACTGGATGAGCCGTTCAAAGCCTAGGCCGAACCCGGCGTGGGGAACAGTGCCGTACCGCCGCAGATCGAGGTACCACTCATAATCCTTTTGGTTGAGGCCCAGCTCCGCAAGCCGGCTGATCAGCCGGTCGCAGCGTTCTTCCCGCTGGCTGCCGCCGATGATTTCGCCGATGCCCGGCACCAGAATGTCCATGGCGGCTACGGTGGCGTTGTCGTCATTGACCCGCATGTAGAAGGGCTTGATGGACTTGGGGTAGTCGCTGACGATCAGGGGCCGCTTGAAGACCTCCTCGCAGAGGTAGCGCTCGTGTTCCGACTGGAGATCCGTGCCCCAGGCCACCGGAAAAGCGAAGGCCTTGCCGCAGCTCTTGAGCCGGTCGATGGCCTCGCTGTAAGTGATCCGGGCGAAATCCTGCGCCAGCACCGCGGCCAGCCGGGCCTTGAGCCCTTTGTCCACGAAATTGCCGAAGAGCTCGATTTCCTCCGGGCAATGGTCCAGGGCGTACTGCACCAGGTATTTGATGAAGGCTTCCGCCATCCGCATGTCTTCGGCCAGATCGCAGAAGGCCATTTCCGGCTCGATCATCCAAAACTCGGCCAGATGTCTGCTGGTATGCGAGTTTTCCGCCCGGAAGGTGGGGCCGAAGGTGTAGACGCTGCCTAGGGCCAGGCAGTAGATCTCCGCCTCCAGCTGGCCGCTGACGGTGAGGCTCGCCTGGCGGCCGAAGAAATCCTTGCCGAAATCAGGGCGGTCGTCCTTGCGGGGGATATTATTTAGATCAAGGGTGGTGACGGTGAACATCTCACCCGCGCCTTCGCAGTCGCTGGTGGTGATGATCGGGGTATGGATGTATTGAAAGCCCTGCTCCTGAAAGAAGCGGTGTACTCCAAAAGACAGGGCGCTCCGCAGCCTGGCCACCGCCCCCAGGCTGTTGGTGCGCGGGCGCAGGTGCGTGATCTCCCGTAAAAACTCGAAGGAATGTCGTTTCTTTTGCAGGGGATAGGTCTCCGGGTCGGCCCAGCCGTAAACCTCGACCTCGGCGGCCTTGAGCTCCACCGCCTGGCCCTTGGCCGGCGAAGCGGCAAGCCCGCCGCTGATCCGCACCGAGCAGCCGGTGGTGAGGCGAAGGATCTCCTCTTCGTAGTGGGGCAGGCTTTCTTCGGCAATGACCTGGAGGTTGGCCACGCAGGAGCCGTCGTTGACCTCGAGAAAGGAAAACCCCTTGCTGTCGCGGCGGGTGCGGACCCAGCCGCGAATTTCCACGGTCTGGCTGAGGGGTTGCGTTTTAAGAAGCTGGGCGATGCGGAAATGTTGGTTCATGGGCATAAGTATCCGGCGGGTACGGCTGAACAGTTGCCGTTCTGGGTTTCTTTATCTTGATAGTTGCAAGAGTTCTTGAGAATTTTTCTAAGTATGGATAAATAGTGGTTCTTTGCAATACATTTTTCCAGGAACAAGGAAATACAGACCATGATTTTTGCGCGGAGAAGGAACCCATGGAATCCATGAGCGAGAAAGCGTACCGTCTGGCGCCGGAACAATGCGCCCTGTTGGTGGTGGACATCCAGGAGCGGATGATGCAGGCCATTCCCGCCAGGGACGAAGTGTTGAAAAATTCGGTGCTGCTGATGAAGGCAGCCAATATCCTCCAGATTCCCGTGCTTGCCACCACCCAGTATGCGACGCGGATCGGCGCCTTGCTCCCTGAGATTCAGGCCGAGCTGGGTGGGGTTGTGCCGCTCGACAAGCTGGAATTCGGCTGTTTTGATAATGGGGCCATAGCCGAGGCGGCGAAAAAATTGCCGCGAGCGATCAACACCATCGTGGTCTGCGGGGTGGAGGCCCATATCTGTATCTACCAGACGGTGCTGGGCGGCCTTTTGCAGGGCTACCGGATGTGGGTACCCGCCGATGGCGTGGCCTCGCGGACGGAGAAGAACTGCCAGACCGGACTTGTCCGGATCAGCGAGGCCGGCGGCATCGTCGCCAATACGGAGATGATCATCTACGAATGGCTGCACAAGGCAGGGACTCCGGTTTTCAAGGCTATTCTGCCTTTTATAAAATGATGGGCCGCCTCCATCTATTTTTCGGTCCTGCTTTTTGAAAAAAACATTCAGCGCCGTAAGATGGTTGCTTCTTTCCTGGAAAAACAGGTAGAACAGTGAAAATGGTTTTGGCGGAGAGGACGTCAAATAGCAAGGGAAGAGTAAACCATGATTGAACAGGAAAAAGTTGGCGAGGAGCGGCGTCAGGAGGAACGGGTCGCTAAGGATCTGTTTGTCCGTTTTACTCGTCTTGAAGATATTCAGGCCGATATTCCTTACCGGGAGGGGCAATTGCTGGATATCAGCGGGGGAGGGCTCTGTTTTTTGACGGAGGAAGCGCTGCCATTGGGCAGTCAGCTGGTGATGGCTCTGGAGTTTCCCGGCTGGCTTGCAGCGGCAGACGGTAAATGGATCGCCACCAAGGTAGAAGAGGACGTCGGGGTGTTGCGGGCGGTTGGCATGGTCTCCTGGGTGGCGATCAGCCGGAGCAGGCCGGAATACTATGAAACAGGGGTTAGTTTTTCCGGCATGGTCACCGATTGAACCGGTCGATGACCGCTAAGCGAGCTTAACGATACTGCGAAGCAGATGCAGTGTTGCTGGAGAGTTATAAAATATTCAAGAAAACTGGCACGTTGCCGATGGGTAAGGGGTACGCCCTGCGTGGCCCAGGCAGGGCGCAGGCAGAAAACAGCAGCGGGAGGCTGAGCATGTCCACAGTGGGAAAGTCGGAAGTTAATCTTGAGATAAGCACTGGATTTTTCAGAATATCCACAGACACGGTGGTGTACAACATCACCGTTTTGAGTGGCCAGGACACCGGAGCCTCCCAGGTGGTGCGGCATATCCTGGCGGAGGAAAAACCCTCCGTTCCCTGCTTGGCCGCGCCTCAGCCGGAAGCGGAGAGACTGGATTCTTGCCGGCGGGCTTCTGAGCTGGAAGGAGAAGATTACTATAAACAGGTTTCCAACGATATTTTCAATGATATCGGCAAGCTGGCAAAAAGCCTCAGCTCGACCATGGGGGAGATACCCATGGAAGACCGGCGGATGAAACGGGTGGAGCTGGATGAGGCGGGAGAAAAGATCGAGGATGCCAAAAACCAGCTGCACGACATCGTTTCCATGACTGAAAGGGCCACCATGGAGATCATGGACCAGGTGGAAAAGGTCCAGAACCAGACCGACGGCGTGAAAGAGCTGCTCCTGGCCTTGAAAACCCATAGCGCTTTTCAGCTCGAAGCCATGGCCAATGGAGAGGCCGGGGCGAAGTCAGCCGTCGCAACCCTGCAAGACCTGCAAGAGAAGATTGGCCAGGCCAATGCGCTGATTGCTGCCTTGCAGGAAGGAGGTGGCGGGGTGGGTGAGGAAGTTGCCGTTGAAAAGGTGCTTGATCTGGTTGAGTCTGGGCCGGAAATGGTCAAGCGGACCCGTTATCTTTTTTCGCTGGATACGATTTTTCAGACTATGTACGAGCTATGCACCAACGAAACGGTGAAAACGCATATCACCGGAGCCCGCAAAAAAGCCGAGGAGATCTTTGATTACCAGGGCTTTGTCGAGGCCATGGGTGAAAAGATAAGGGATCTCGCGCCGGACAGCGACAATTTTTTCACCATTCCGCTAAGCGATGTCCTGGCCGCCCTGCTGATCGTCTGTTCCGATCCGAAAACCCAGAATCTGCTCAAGAAAATGGATCTCAACCAGACCGAGATTTTTCTGGATCAAAGCCTGCCCCTGGAAGTGCCGCCCAGCGAGGAGATCGAGGAAGCCTCTCCCGCCTCGGTCGCAACTGCCCGGCCGGAGGTTGCTGTCTTGGTTCCGGTAGCTCCGGCGCAGGGGAGCGATCCGAGAATCGCGGAACTTGGAGCCATGCTGGCGGAAAGTTCCGCCCTGGCCGGGGAGTTGACCGAAAGTCTGGAACAGATGCGTACCGGGCAGGCTCCCGGCATGAGCAATATGAGCATCGAAGATCAGCACGATATCTTTATAAAGATTGAGGATGCCTTCCAGGTAGCCTCCTCCATTACCGACGATATCTCGCGGATTACGGAAGCCTTGAGTTTTCAAGACCTCTCCGGCCAGCAGATCATGAAGATCATCAAGCTGCTCACCGATTTCCAGGTGCATCTCCTGGCCATCGTGGTTTCCTTTGGCTCTCAGTTGAAAATTAAGGAGAAGAACGCCGGGGTTACCGTGGAGGAGAGCAAGCGGATCGCCCAGGAGGATGTGGACAAGTATCTTAAATCCATGACCACCGAGGAGGTCGGCGGTGATGGCTCCCTTGATCAGGATGCGGTGAACGACCTCCTGAAGAATCTTGGTTTTTAGGGGCTATTTCGGCTAGTTGTCTCATGGTGCAATGATCTGGCGGAAAGCGGGGAAAAAAGAAGTGGAGAAAAGGTCCGGCCCGGCAGGGGCGGCCCTTTTTTAGCTGAATTTTGGTGGACTCGTAGGCCATTTTTTAACGCAGAGGAGCAAAGTAGCAAAGTTTTCATCATTTAATTTCAGCATGTTGCCTTTGCGACTCTGCGTCTTGGCGTTACGTTTTTAAGTTGTTACACGATCATCAATTTTTCCGCTTCCTAAAGCAATCTTTCCCATCTATATTGTCCCGTCATGAAAACTTCTCCTATCACCACAGTCAGCCTTTTTTCCCTCCTGTTGCTCCTGCGTGCGGCAGGCAAGGGAGGGATCTTCATTTTGCTCTTTTCTCTTTGGGCTTGCGCGCCTGCCACCCTGCCGGTGCTGTCGCCGGCGCCGTTGCCCGCCCAATTTACCGCCTCGGGGGCCGAAGAGGTTGCCGAGCAATGGTGGGGCGCTTTTCAAGATCCCATTCTTGACGATCTCATCCGGCGGGCGTTGTCTGGAAATTTTACCCTTCGCAGCGCCTGGGACCGCCTCAGTCAGGCCGAGGCCCAAGCCAGGAAGGCGGGAGCTGCGCTGGTTCCCGGTCTGGCGGGAGAGGCCGGGATGGCGCATCGCCGGGAACGGAGCGCCGGGGTGGAGCAGACCGGCGATACAGTCTTTCTGGGGCTGGTGGTCGCCTACGAGGTGGATCTTTGGGGCCGGATTCGTTCGACCAGGGAGGCGGCGGCCTTGGATGCCGGGGCGGCCGGGGAGGATCTTCAGGCTGCGGCCCAGACCCTGGCGGCCCTGGTGGCGGATACTTGGTATCAGCTGGTGGAAGAGCAGGCCCAGCTCGAGCTGCTGAACCGGCAGCAGGTGGTCCTCGAGCAGGTGCTTGAACTGGTCAGCCTGCGTTTCCGGCGCGGTCAGGTAGGGGCTGCCGACGTGTTGCGGCAGCGGCAACTGGTTGAGGCCAACCGGGGCGAGCGGGCGCTGGCAGAGGCCCGGGCGGAGGTGTTGGCACACCGGCTCGCCATTCTCCTTGGTCTTGCCCCCACCGAGCGGGTGGCCGAGCCGGTCACTATTCTGGCCGCATTGCCGCCCCTGCCGGCAACCGGCGTTCCCCTCGCTCTGCTACAGCGGCGGCCTGATCTCCGGAGTGCCTGGCTTAGGGTGCGGGCCGCTGACCAGCGGACTGCGGCGGCGCTGGCCGACCGCTTTCCCCGGCTCGGGTTGACCGCGATGGTCGGCAGCGAAGGCGGGCAGGGGGCGAATTTCTTCTCCACTTGGCTGGTCGATCTGGCCGCCAACCTGGCCGGGCCGGTGTTTGACGGCGGGTTCCGGCAGGCCGAGGCCCAGCGGAGCGCGGCTGCTGCTGCGGAAGCGCTCCATGCTTACGGTCAGGCGGCCCTGGTCGCCGTCGGCGAGGTGGAGGACGCCTTGAGCCGGGAGGCGCGGCAGCAGGCCTTTGTCCGGCGGCTGGAAAACCAGCTCGTCCTGGCGGAGCAGGTCGGCGAACGAGTTCGCGACCGCTATCTGCGGGGGAATCTCGATTACCTGCGGGTACTCGATGCCCTCCTGAACCGGCAGGGCTTGGAGCGCAGCCACCTGACCGCCCGCCGCCAGCTCCTCCAGAACCGGATCGATCTCTACCGTGCCCTGGCGGGCGGCTTGGCGCCGCCGGCGCCGTCGGCCTCTCCCCCTCCAGAAAATCCGGCTAAAGAAGGACCGGCATCATGACACTTTTTTCTCTGCCCCCCGACGCGAAAGCCTCCGCCTTCCAGGTAGTTGGCCGCTTTTTTCCCCACTGTCGCAAGCCGTCTCAGCCGGTGCTGGCCGTGCTGGTTCTGGCCGTCGGCGCTCTTGTCACCTGGTGGCTCCTTGAAACCGGCCCTGCGGTTAAGGAGCGCAAGCCCAAGCCCCGTTCGGTCCTGGTCGAGGTGCGGCCGGTGGTCTTTGCTTCGGATCGCACGCGGGTGGAGGCCTTCGGCACGGTGCTGCCGGCCCGGCAGGTGGAATTGAAAAGCCAGGTGAGCGGCGAGGTGGTGCAGGTCAGCACCAATCTGCTGCCCGGCGGTCTGGTCCGGGCGGGAGAAACCCTGCTCGGCATCGAGCCGGCCGACTATACCCTGGCGGTGCGCCAGCTGGCCGGCGAGGTTGCCGAGGCCGAGGCTGCCCTCAAGCTCGAACAGGGCAATCGGGATGTCGCCCTGCGGGAGTATGAGTTGTTGGGGGAGAAGGTCGTCGGCGAGAGTTTGGATCTGGTGTTGCGCAAGCCCCAGTACGACAGCGCCAGGGCCCGCCTGGCGGCCGCCAGGGCCAAGCTGGAGAAGGCCGGCCTCGATCTGGCGCGGACCACGCTCCGGGCGCCTTTTGCCGCGGTGGTCCTGAAAAAGGAAGTGGATCAGGGTACCCGGCTGGTGGTGAATTCACCCCTGGTAACCCTCGCCGGTACGGCCCGGTACTGGGTCGAGGTGGTGGTGCCGGTGGAGCAGCTGCAGTGGCTCACCGTCCCTCGCCGGGAAGGGGAACGGGGCTCGTCGGTCCGGGTCCGTGATGCCGCCTGGGGCGAAGGGGTTTACCGGAACGGCCACGTTTTGCGTCTGGCCGCCGACCTGGAGGAGCAGGGACGGCTGGCGCGCTTGCTGGTGGCGGTGGACGATCCCCTCGGGCTGCAAACGGGCAAGGAGAATGTGCCCCGGCTGTTCATCGGCTCCTATGTCCGGGTGGAGATCGAGGGCAAAAAACTTGCGGCGGTGGCGACGGTGGAACGGTCCCTGCTCCGGGACGGCGACCAGGTCTGGTTGATGGATCCCGAAAACCGCCTGGAGATCCGGCCGGTCACCGTGGTCTTTCGGGCGCGGGAGACGGTGCTGGTTGCCGGCGGGCTTGCGCCCGGCGAGCGGATGGTGGTTTCGGATCTGGCCGGGCCGGTGGCCGGGATGCGGCTCAGAACCCCGGACATGCCGGCGGAGGATGAGGAGAAAAAGGGCAAGGCGGGGAAAAAGGGTAAGGGCGGGAAGACCAGCGGAGGCAAGCCGTGAGCAGCCCCTCCTCCCCAGAGACAGACCGTGGGATCATCGCCTGGATGGTCCACAACCGGGTCACCCCCAATCTGCTCATGGTAGCCCTGCTCCTCGGCGGGATGTTTATGACCACCCGCATCAAGCAGGAGGTGTTTCCGGAGTTCGACCTCGATCAGGTTACGGTGTCGGTGCCTTATCCCGGCGCCAGTCCCGAGGAGGTGGAGCAGGGCATTCTCCTCTCGGTGGAGGAGGCGGTCCGCGGCATCGAGGGGATCAAGGAGCTGACCGCCGCCGCCTCGGAGGGGATGGCGCTGGTAACCGCCGAGCTCGAGGCCGACGGAGACCACCAGAAGATCTATGAGAACATCCGCCAGGAAGTGGATCGCATCACCACCTTTCCCGATGATGCCGAGGAGCCGCGGGTTGTTCTCCAGACCCGGCGCCGGGAGGTGCTCAATCTCCAGCTCTACGGGGATGTTTCCGAATGGGTGCTCCGGGAGGTGGCCGAACAGGTGCGCGACCGGCTCTTGCAGGAGCCGGGGATCACCCAGGTGGACCTGATCGGAGCCCGGGATTACGAGATACAGGTGGATGTTTCCCGAGAAAAGCTGCGCACCCACAATCTCAGCCTGGAAGAGGTGGCCCGGCGGATCAACACCGCGACCGTGGAACTGCCGGGCGGTTTTCTCGAAACGCCGGGCGGCGATCTGCTCCTGCGCATGAAGGACCGTCGGCTGAGGGCCGTGGAGATCGGGCGGATTCCGCTCATCACCACCCCGGCGGGCGGCGTGGTTACCCTGGCTGAGATTGCCGGGGTCCGGGAGGGTTTTGCCGATGCCAAGCGGGAAGGCTCCTTCAACGGCAAGCGCAGCGTCGAGCTGGGTGTCTTCCGGGTTGGCGATCAGACTCCGATCGGGGTCTCCCAGGCGGTGCGGCAGGCCATGGAGGCTATCGAGGGCGACCTGCCGCCCGGCGTGGCTCTCGAAATCAACCGGGATCGCTCGTTGATCTACCAGGCCCGCCTTGATCTGCTCCTCAAGAATGCCGCCATGGGGTTGGCCCTGGTGGTGGTGCTGCTGGCCCTTTTTCTTGAATATCGCCTTGCCTTATGGGTAGCCCTGGGGGTGCCGGTTTCCTTTCTCGGCTGCCTCTTCTTCCTGCCGGGGATGGGGATTTCCATCAACATGATCTCCATCTTCGCCTTCATCCTCGCCATGGGGATCGTGGTGGACGATGCCATCGTTGCCGGCGAGAACATCTACGAGTACCGGCAGAAGATGGACTGGACCGAGGCGGCGATCCAAGGGGCCCGGGACGTTTCCCTGCCCATCCATTTCAGCATCCTCACCAACGTGGCCGCCTTTATCCCCATCTACTTCATGCCCGGCATCATGGGCAAGGTCTGGCATGCGGTGCCGGTGGTGGTCGTTACCGTCTTTCTCATCTCCTGGGCGGAGTCGCTCTTGATCCTGCCTTCCCATCTGGCCCATGCCAAGCCGCACCGGACCAACCTGCTCAATCGGTTGCAGGAGCGCTTTGACGCCGCCCTCGGCCGCTTCATCGACCGGGTCTACCGGCCGGTCATGGAATGGTGCATCGACTGGCGCTGGCTGACCATCGCCCTTGGGGTGCTCGTTTTTCTGTTCTTCTACGGCTATGTCTTCAGCGGCCGGATCGGCATGATCCTCATGCCCCGGATCGAGGCGGACCGGGCGGTGGTTACGGCGGTATTGCCCTTCGGCAGCCCGCATGCCAAGGCGGTGGCGGTGCAGGCGCATCTGGTCCGCACCATCGGCGAGGTGGCCTCGGCGCATGGCGGAAAAAAGCTGGTCACCGGCGTTTTTGCCATGCTCGACGAGAATAAGGTGGAGATCAGCGCCTACTTGACCGATCCGGATATCCGCCCGTTGAACACCACCGAGGTGACCAGGCTCTGGCGGGAAAAAAGCGGTACCATGGTGGGGCTCGAAGCCATCCGTTTCCAGGCGGATCGGGGCGGCATCGGTTCCGCGGCCTCGCTCACCGTGGAGCTTGCCCATCGGGATATCGCGGTGCTCGACCGGGCCGGGGCCGATCTGGCCGAGCGGCTGGCCGGCTTTGCCAACGTCAAGGACATCGACGACGGCGTGAGCCTCGGCAAGGAACAGCTCGACTTCCGGATCACCCCGGCAGGGCAGAGCCTGGGGCTCACCGCCGACGAGGTGGGCCGTCAGGTGCGGGACGCCTTTTTCGGGGCCGAGGCCCTGCGCCAGCAGCGGGGCCGCAACGAGGTCAAGGTCCGGGTCCGGCTGCCGGCGGAGGAACGGCAGAGCGGCTACGATGTGGAGAGCCTGATGATCCAAACGCCCGCCGGCCGTCATGTGCCCCTCCTGGAGGTGGCCGAGGTGAAACGGGGCCGGGCCTACACCACCATCAACCGCCGCAACGCCCGCCGCACCGTGACCGTGACCGCCGACGTGGTGCCCATGGGGGAGACCGACCAGGTCATCGCCACCCTGAACAGCACGATTTTGCCCCAGCTGGTCCGCGACTACCCTGGGCTCAGCCATTCCTATCAGGGCCGGCAGGCGGACATGAAGGAAAGTCTGCGCAGCCTTTTTGCCGGCTTCGGCCTGGCGCTGGTCGTCATCTACTTTCTGCTGGCCGTGCCCTTCCGGAGCTACACCCAGCCCCTGATCGTCATGGTCGCCATTCCTTTCGGCATGGTGGGCGCGGTGATCGGCCATCTGCTGATGGACTATAACCTGAGCCTGATGAGCATGATGGGAATCGTCGCCCTCTCCGGAGTGGTGGTCAACGACTCCCTGGTTCTGATCGACTATGCCAACCGGCAGCGACTGGAGGGCGCCGGGGCGCTGGAGGCGATCCGCGCCGCCGGGTTGCGCCGTTTCCGGCCCATACTTCTTACCACCATCACCACCTTCGGCGGCCTGGCGCCGATGATCTTCGAAACCTCCCGCCAGGCCCGTTTCCTGATCCCCATGGCCCTGTCCCTCGGTTTCGGCATCCTGTTCGCCACGGCGGTCACTCTGGTGCTGGTGCCCTGCCTCTACCTGGGGATGGAGGATTTTCGCCGCCGTTCGGCAAAAGAACCGGCGGAAGCCTGATCATGTTTTTTCCCAGTCTGGCGCACCATCCCGGTAATTTCCCTGTTTTCAGGTTGACAGGGCCGGGACTAATCTTCATGATAATGGTAGGCTTCTCTGCTGCGCGGTGAAATTTCCGCTGTCCAGTACGGGGCCGAAAGCATAGCGGTTATTCCGTGGTTTTGACCTTTTTGGGTTTACCCCGTGGTTGATTACGAGCGATTATCATGGCGTCGATGTGACTTCACCCAGCCCCCAAAACAGCGGCGAAAAGCAATGGCAGTTTGATACGCGCCGCATCGGTGACGATCTGCTGGAGTTGTCCTGCGGGGGGCGCTGGTGCCTGGACCAAGATCTGCCCGCCGCCGAAGTGGTCATGGCCGATTTGGGAGATGGCTTACGTCGCCTCTCCTTCAATACAGCGCAACTCTCCGCCTGGGATACCGGGTTTCCCGCCTTTCTCCGGGCCTTGTTCATATTGTGCGCCGAGCGCAAGGTCGGCATCGAGCAGGAGGGCTTGCCAGAGGGGGTTCGCCGTCTTTTGGCCTTGGCCGCCGCTGTGCCCGAACAGGAGACGGCCAAGCGGAGCAGCATCAGACGGGGCTTGCTCTTCAGGGTTGGCGCGGCAACGATTGTCTTTTTGCGCGGCGGTCCCGAGATGCTCTATTTTCTCGGTGAGATCACCGCCTCCTTTGGCCGCCTGATTCGCGGGCGGGCCAGGTTTCGCTTGAGCGACCTCTGGTGGGAGATCGAGGAGGTCGGCCCCCGGGCCGTGGTTATCGTCTCGGTAATCAGTTTTCTTGTCGGCCTCATCCTTGCCTATCTGGGGGCGGATCAGCTCCGCCTGGTCGGGGCCCAGATTTTCATTGCCGATCTGGTCGCCATCGGCATGGTGCGTGAGGTCGGCGCCTTGATGACCGGGATCATCATCGCCGGCCGTACCGGCGCGGCTTTTGCCGCCCAGCTCGGCACCATGCAGGTCAATGAAGAGATCGACGCCTTCAAAACCCTGGGCATCTCGCCGGTTGATTTTCTGGTTTTGCCCCGGATGCTGGCCCTGATGCTGATGGTGCCGCTCCTCACCCTGTACGCCGGCTTTGTCGGGATGCTGGCCGGCATGCTGGTCTCGGCTACCATTTTTGACATCGGTATGTTCGAATACTACACCGAAACCTTGGCGGCCTTGGAGTTGAAGCATTTCTGGGTTGGGCTCTCCAAGGGCAGCGTCTACGGGGCCATGGTCGCCTATGCCGGCTGTCTGCGCGGGATGCAGTGCGGCCGAAGCGCCGAAGCCGTGGGAAAAGCGGCAACCTCGGCGGTGGTGACCGGCATTCTGTTGATCACTATTTCGGCCTCGTTGATGACCATCATTTTCTATCGGTTGGGGATCTGAGACCATGAATGCCGCGCCTCAAATCGAGATCCGCGACCTGACCATGGCCTATGGCGAGGTCGTCATCCAGCGTGACCTCAATATCGTGGTCAACAAGGGGGATATTTTTGTGATCATGGGCGGCAATGGCTGTGGCAAAACGACCCTGATGCGGGCCTTGGTAGGCCTGCAACGCCCGGCCAAGGGCACCGTGTTATACGGAGGCGAGGATTTATGGAATGTTGAGCCGGAGCAGCAGGCACGTCTCAAGCGACGGCTTGGCATCATGTTTCAGGGCGGCGCCCTGTGGAGTTCGTTGACCCTGGCGGAAAACGTTGCCCTGCCGCTCAAGGAGTACACCGCCCTTTCGCCGCGCCATCTGGCGGAGATCGTTTCCTTCAAGCTCGCCTTGGTGGGGCTGGCCGGGTTTGAGGAATTTTATCCGGCCGAGCTGAGCGGCGGCATGAAAAAACGGGCGGGGCTGGCCAGGGCCATGGCCCTTGATCCGGAGATTCTGGTGATCGACGAGCCCTCATCCGGTCTTGATCCGCTAACGGCCAGGCGCCTCGACGACCTGATCCTCGAATTGCGCGACAGTCTGGAGACGACCATCGTGGTGATTACCCACGAGCTGGCCAGTATCCTCGGCATCGGCACCAATTCGGTTTTTCTGGACACCGAGACCCACACCATGATCAACACCGGCAATCCCAAAGAGGCGGCGGTCTCCGGAGACCCGAAGGTGCGCCATTTTCTTAACAGGGGGGCGGCATGAGCCGCTTAAGGGGAACCGATCATGGGGCAAACCCACAAAGGTCAAATAACCACGGAACAAGCGATCTCAGGGTGCCGCAGGTTGCGGCAAGCGGGACGGCGATGCGTACTTTTGTACGTGAGCCTGACCGATCGCCGCAAGATGTGGTGCCCTGTGATTGCTTACGGGGGGCGACATGAGCAGGCAGGCTAATCCTACGCTTATCGGGGGCTTTGTTCTTGGCGCGGTCATTCTGGGGGCTATGGTTCTCCTGCTTTTGGGAGGGGGAAAGTTGTTTCAGGAACACCGTCCGCATGTCCTCTATTTTGAAGGAGCGGCCCAGGGGCTGCAAGTGGGGGCACCGGTGGTTTTTCTCGGGGTCAAGGTGGGCACGGTCAAGCGCATCCAGTTAGGGCTGGATGCGAAACAGCGCCGTTTCATGGTGCCGGTCACCATCGAGCTTGAGCCCAACATCGTTCAATCCCGCCGTGGCAAACAGATCGATCTTCAGGACCCTGAAACCATTCAACAGCTGGTGGAGCGGGGCTTGCGAGGCCGACTCAAGATGCAGAGTTTGCTCACCGGCCAGTTGTACATTGATCTTGAGTTTTATCCGGATAAGCCGGCGCGGTTTATGGCCCTTGACCCCGGGGTGAGCGAAATACCCACTATTCCGACGGCAGTGGAAGAGTTTGCTTCCAAGCTGGAGAGGTTTCCCATGGATACCTTCCTTGCCGATCTTGCCGCCATCAGCCAGTCGCTCAACGCCATCTTCTCCTCGGAGGCGGCGCGGAAGATCCCGGTGCGGATGGAGGCAACGTTGGCACACCTGCAATCCTTGAGCGCCAGGCTGGACAGAGACGGAGGCCCCGTCATCACCGAGATGCGGGTGGATCTGGTCGAGATGCGCAAGGCCCTTGAAGCGGTAAGGGTGGCGATGGTCAAGGTCGGCGGGGTGGCCGAGGCCGGTTCCCCCATGGTTGCCAGTCTGAGCAAAACCAGCGATGAGCTGGCCAGGACGGCGAAGGCCCTGCAGGGCTTGGCCGGGGAAGGGTCTCCGACCATAGAGCATCTTGACACGGCTTTGCAGGAGATCAGCCGCGCGGCCCGCGCCCTGCGGCTTCTGGCGGAAACCCTGGAGCAGCAGCCCGAGGCCGTTTTGCATGGAAAACGCCCGTAAGAGGAACGGAAATGAAAAATTTCCCTGGTAAGCTACGGCAGGGCGGCGTGGCGGTCTTTCTGGCCTGCGCCTTGATGCTGGCGGGCTGCGCCCGCACGCATCAGATCAGCTATTATCAGCTCTCCCCCCTGGAAACCGTGCGAAACGGAGCGGCCACCGGCGGGGCGGGCGAGATGGTGCTCGGCATCGGTCCGGTGCGGCTGCCGGAATACTTGGACCGGACCCAGTTTGTCATCAGGCTCACCGCCAACCGGCTGCAAGTGGAGGACAGCCACCGCTGGGTCGAGCCGCTTGGCGAAAACATTGCCCGGGTGCTGGGGGAAAATCTCTCGGCTCTGCTGGGCGTAGAGCGCATTCTGCTCTACCCATGGCCAGTCTCCCAGTCCTCGGATTACCAGCTTCTGGTTGAGGTGCTCCATTTTGAAAACGATAGCGATGGGGCAGCCCGGCTGGTTGCTCGTTGGTCGGTTAAGGGAAAGGACGGCGGGATCGTGTTGCCGGAAAGGCGAAGCAGCCACTTGGCCCCTGCTGTCAGCCGGGATCAGGAAGGGCTGGTTGCCGCCCTGAGCGAGGCGCTGAAAAGTTTTTGCCGGGAGATTGCTCAGGCATTAGCGCCGGAGCTGGGAAAGCGCCCCCCATCAGGATTTCAGGAATAACTGCCCGGTCCGGACAATCGCAGCAGGCATCAGGGCTGGCTGCGGAAATGAGCGGTCAGCCTTGTCAGGCGGGCTTGGGCGGCGGCGATTTCGGCGAGGCAGGCAAAGGCCCGGACCGTCTCGGCGTTGCCCGGATCAAAGCCGCCGCGCAGGGGTTGGCGGCCAAGCAGTCCGGCGATGAAGGCGCGCTCCAGCCGGTCTGCCGGCTCATCCGACTGTTCGGTGTCCGGCAAGTTGTACCACTCGGCAAAGCGGGGTTCAGCCAAGGCCTGCCGCACTTCCTCCTGTAAAATCATGGTTGCCCCATAGCCGTGCCGGAATAGATCAGCCAGAGGCCAGATCTCCAGCAGGTCCGCCGCCTTGGCCGCGGCTTGGGCCCCGTCCGGCGGACAGGGAGGTTTCTCTTGCGTCAGCACCTCCAGGCCCAGAGAGATGGTGTCTCGCACCCGGCTGACAATGGCGGTGATGTGTTCGATATCCTGCGGCTTTTCCCCATAGGCCATGATCGCGCTGTTTATGACCCAGACCAGCTCCTGTTCCAAGCGGGACAGGCTGTTTGGAGCAGTAACCAGGGAGAGGGCCCGCTGCAACAGGGTGGTTTCGAGCAAGGGGGCGGCATAGACGGAGGGCAGGCGGGTAACCGCGCTGTCCAGCGGCTCCTGGGGACGGGGCAGCGGCTGATGGGCGGGCGGCCGGGAGAAGAGAACCATTGCCTCGCCCGGGGTGGCAAAGCCCAGATCCTCCATGCGGCCGCTGCGAAAGCGCAGGGCTTCTTCCTCGATCTGAGTGGGCAGATCAACGCGGATCTCGCTCAGCAGCCGGTGCGTTGCCCCTGGGTCGGATTGGTACAGGGCATCCAGCAGGGTAAAGGGGTGGACCTTCAGGGCCAGGCCTGGCTCCTTCAGCTCTAATAGGTAGAAGCCGTCCGGGGTCATGGCCCTGACCGTTTCGTGCCCCTCGTCCTCCGGGGGCACCTGATCCGTATCCGGATCATAGGCCGTGACGGTCTGGGTCAGAAAGAGGAGCTGGAGCACATAATCCAGGGAGAGAAAGGTTTGGGCCAGGGTTTCGGCGTCGATGGCCGCAAAGGGCGCCAGCCATTCATCAAGACTGTCGACGGTGAAATCGTAGCGGTTCCAGCAATCCAGGTCCAGACAGGCCTGCAGTTGTTCATGGCTCAGTACGCGGAGGATGGGCAGGGCTTGCTCAAATCCCATCTCCCGGACAAGGTAGTATGCCTCCAATGGTTCCAGGGCCGCGACCTCCCCGGCTAGATCGGCTGCAGCCAGAAACCGTTCTCCCCGGCGGGTAAGGGCGCGGGCCAGATCGGCGCGAAAAGGGGTCAGTTCAATGATATTGTTCTCAGTCATTTTTTTGTCTGTCCGTTGATGATAAGCGAAATGAGTCCAGGGGGAAAACATGGGGCTCGATCCTGAATTTCAAGCTGTTCATGATAACATTTTTATTTGTGCTTGTCAGACAATCTCCGTCAGGTTTTTGTCCGTTCACGGTTGAAGCCGGGATGGTAATCAAAAAAAAAGGGGGCGCCGGTTGGCGCCCCCTTTTTTTAGATCAGTCGCCCAGGGCAGGGTAGACAACGATCACCCGCCCCTGCCGTGGTAATTTAAAGCTTAAACAGCAAGTCGCTGTAGGTCGGCACCGGCCAGAGATCAGCCGGCAGGATGGCCTCCAGGGCGTCGATGTCTCCGCGCAGATCGGTTATCGCAGGGAAGACCTTGTCGCGGTACGCCGCGCCCTGCTTGGGCACATCGCCGATGGCCTGGGCCTTGCTGGTTTCCGCCTCCAGCTTGGCTACCTTCTTGCCCGCGGATTCAAGATGCTTGCCAACCTCCTCCAGTAGCCCTTTCTGCACCGCGCCGTACTTACCGGCCGCGGCCAGGGAGGCGCCAAGTTCCGCGACAAACTGGATGGCCGCCGGAATAAACTGGCGCTTGGTCATCTGAATGGCGGTCAGGGCCTCGATGTTGATGTTTTTGGCGTATTGCTCAACATAGATGTCGTAGCGGGAATGCAGCTCATCTTTCGAAAGCACGTTGTACTTGCCGAACAGCTTGATCGCCTTGGGGGTGACAAAGGCCTTGAGCGCGTCCACGGTGTTGCGGATGTTGGGCAGGCCGCGTTTCTCGGCCTCTTTGGCCCACTCGGCGGAGTAGTTGTTGCCGTTGAAGATGATTCGGCCATGCTTGGTCACGGCCTCCTTGAGGATGGCCTGGATCTCCTTGTTGACGTCCTTGGCTTTTTCCAGCCGAATGGCGATCTCTTCCAGAGCCTCGGCGGCAATGGTGTTTAAGGCCACGTTGGGGCCGGAAATGGACTGGGAAGAGCCGACCATGCGGAACTCGAACTTGTTGCCGGTGAAGGCAAAAGGCGAGGTCCGGTTGCGGTCGGTGTTGTCCTTGGGTAGCTCGGGCAGGGAATCAACTCCGATCTTCAAAGTCTGACAGGCGCCTTTCTTGCAGATCTTCTCGCCCTTGGCCAGTTTTTCCAGCACGTCGGAGAGTTCCTGGCCGAGGAACATGGAGATGATCGCCGGAGGGGCCTCGTTGGCGCCCAGACGGTGATCGTTGCCGGAGCTGCCGCAGGTGGCGCGCATGATGTCGGCATGGGTATCCACCGCCTTGATCAGGGCGGAGAGGAAGACCAGGAACACGGCGTTGTCCTCGGGGGTCTGGCCAGGATCGAGCAGGTTGATGCCGTCGTCGGTGGAGAGCGACCAGTTATTGTGCTTACCGCTTCCGTTTATGCCGGCGTAGGGCTTTTCGTGCAACAGGCAGACCATGCCGTGGCGCAGGGCTACCTTCTGCATGGTCTCCATGACCAGCTGGTTGTGGTCGGTGGCCATGTTGGTGGTGGTGAAAACCGGGGCCATTTCGAACTGGGCCGGGGCTACCTCGTTGTGCTTGGTCTTGGAGGTGATGCCCATCTTCCACAACTCGATGTCCAGATCCTTCATGTAGGCGGAGACCCGGTCCTTGATCGCCCCGAAGTACTGGTCTTCCAGCTCCTGGCCCTTGGGGGCTGGGGCGCCGAACAGGCTGCGGCCGCAGGTCATCAGGTCGAGGCGCTGCAGATAATACTCCTTTTCCACCAGGAAGTATTCCTGCTCCGCGCCTACGGTGGAGGTAACGACTTTGGAAGTGGTGTTGCCCATGGCCTTAAGCACCCGCAACGCCTGCTTGGAAACGACGTTCATCGAGCGGAGCAGGGGGGTTTTCTTGTCCAGCGCCTCGCCCTTGTAAGAGCAGAAGGCGGTGGGAATGCAGAGGGTCACGTCGCCGGATTCGTCTTCCTTGAGGAAAGCGGGGGAGGTGCAGTCCCAGGCGGTGTAGCCGCGGGCCTCGAAGGTGACCCGCAGGCCGCCGCTGGGAAAGGAGGATGCGTCCGGCTCGCCCTGGATCAGCTGCTTGCCGGAGAACTCCATGATCACCCCGCCATCGTCGGTGGGGGAGATGAAGGAGTCGTGCTTCTCGGCGGTGATGCCGGTAAGGGGCTGGAACCAGTGGGTGTAATGGCTGGCTCCCTTTTCGATGGCCCAGTCTTTCATGGCGTTGGCCACGACCGAGGCGACATCCGGCGGCAGGGTCGAGCCGGTGTTGATGGTTTTCTGCAGAGCCTTGTAGGTCTCTTTGGGCAGCCGTTCCTTCATGGTCTTGTTGTTGAACACATTGGTGCCGAACAGCTCCGGCACGGTCATCAGGGTCTGGTCGTAGTCATTGCCACAACCGCAGGTGCAATTGTCACTCATGGTGTTTCTCCTTATTTTTTTGGGTGCTGAAGGGTAAGGTTGAAAATCTCCCACGCCCGGTGGAGAAGGGGGTGGGCATTAGTTAAAGCCAGCCGTTGGGGCTGGCGTTGTTTCCGGGCGCTACTATTGCCAAGGCAGTCTTGCTCTCGTCCCGATTTATCTTTCCGCGATATGGAGAAGGGCCTTTGAAATTTCCTCTTGGAAAGAGGGGCTGTTGATCTTGGTGGCAAAACCGTCCAGGGTATAGAAAACGTCCACCACCTGATCGCCATCCGAGCTGATTCTGGCCCGGTGGATGTTTAGTTCAAAATCGGCCATGGTCCGGGTGATGTCGTAGAGTAGCCCTGGCCGATCATTGGCGAAAACCTCGATGATCGTATACTGTTCCGAGGCCATATTGTCTATAACAACCCGCGGGGCGGCCTGCACGTTTTTTTGGCCGGAGGGGCGCAAGGCGGTGCGGAATTTTTCGACCAGGCGGTGGCTGAGGCCGAGGCGGTTTTTCAGGGCCAGATTAAGATCCTCGCCCAGCGCCGGCCAGTCCTGCTCCGCGTACGTCTGCTCCGCTGCGGGGCGGACATTGAGGACATCCACCGCCGTGCCGTCTTCCCAGGTGAAGATCTGGGCGCTCACCACATTCAGGCCATGCAGGGCAAGAGTGCCGCAGATCTTGGCCAGCAGGCCGGTGGAGTCGTGGGCCATGATCAGAACCGACCAGAACAGGGTGTTGTCGGCTGGTTCGATGAAGGCCTCTTTTTCGGTTTTCAATCTTGCGTGCATGGTAAGGTGATGGGCCACCTCTTCCGGGGGGAAGCTCAGCAGGTATTCCTCCGGCAGGATTCCGTAATTGGCCGGAGCATCTTTGCCAAGCAGCGCGCGGACCTGTTCGAGCATCCAGCCGGCGCCCTGGCTTTTGTCGGGAAGAATCAGATCCTGCCGTTCCAGCAGGTGAGCGATTTTAAGGGAGATCTCCAGGAGGAGTGCCGCTTTCCATTCGGTCCAGGCAGTGGGGCCGGTGGCCTTGGCATCGGCGATGGAGAGCAGATAGAGCATGGTCAAACGCTCCGGGCTCTGGATCTGCTCGGCGCACTGCCGGAGAAAGGCATCATCCTCAAGGTCGCGGCGCAGGGCGGTCACGGTGAGGAAGAGATGTTTTTCCACGAGGAAGCTGAGGCAGGCGGTCTCCGCCTCAGTCATCCCTAACCGTTTGCCAATTCCGGCGGCAAGTTCGCTGCCGCGATGGGAGTGATCCTCGTGGTATCCCTTGCCGATATCGTGCAGGAGCGCGGCCAGCAAGAGGACATGGGGAGATTCGACGCCTGCGAAGGGGGTTTTGCTCAAGGAAAGCTTTTTCAGCTCCGCTGCGGTTTGCAGGAGATGCCGGTCAACCGTGAAAACATGGTAGACATCGTGCTGGGCCAAGGCACGGATTTGCTCAAATTCCGGCAGGTAAGCGGTAAGCAGTCCGGTGTCCAGCATGACTGAAAGGACGCCGAGCAAGTCTTTAGCGTTTTCCAGGACTTCGAAAAAGGCCTTGGCCATACGTTTTGAGTGGCGTAGCTTGTCGTCAACCAGATGCAAACTGGCGGTAACGATCTTTCTGCTGCGATGGTGGATCTTAAGACCCGTTTTCCCGGCTTGAGCAAAGAGGCGCATCAACAGGTGAGGGCGTTTTTCGATCAACGCCTGGTCGGTGAGGTGGAGACGGTCCTGCCGCACCGTGATTCCCGGCTCGATGGCCTGTTCGACCGGGTTGGCGCGCGGTGCGCCCAGGGTTTCGTCGACATGCTCAAAAAACAGGTCGGTGGTGGTGGCGATGGTTTGCAGATGTCGGTAGATATCCTGCATGAAGCGTTCAACCCCCAAGGCGCCCCGGCTGTCCGAATATTTGAAGGCCTTGGCCATTTCCTCTTGATATTCGAAGAACATCTGGTCGTTTTTCCGGCCGCTGAGATAATGGAGTCGGTTGCGGACCTTGATCAGGAAATCCCTGGCCTGGGCAAAGGGTTCTTTTTCCTGGGGGGAGATCAGGCCTGCTTCTTCTATGTCTCTCAGTTCCTGCAGGCCGAAGAGGGCATGGCTCACCCAGAGCATGGCCTGGATGTCGCGGAAGCCGCCGCGGCTTTCCTTGATGTGCGGTTCCAGCTGGTAGCTGTGCAGGCCATAGCGTTGATGGCGTTCGTTGCGGTGCTGCATCATGTTTTGCAAGAATTCCTGCCGGTGCCCCGCTATCAATTCCCGGTGAAAGGCCTGGTGCATTGAGGTGAAAAGCGGCACCGAGCCTGCAAGGTGGCGGGCGTCCAGCAGCGCCACCTGAAAAAAGAAGTCCTGCTTGGCATCCGCCAGACAGGCCGCAATAGTTCTCACCCCGTGGCCGACCTCAAGACCTGCATCCCACAGGGGATAAAACAGGGCCTCCGTCACCGGCCCGAGGAGATTCTCGGCCTCGGGCGCGTGGAGCAGGAGAAGGTCGATGTCCGAATAGGGAAACAGCTCTTTTCGGCCATAGCCGCCGAGGGCGATAAGGCTCATTCCCTTTCCTGCCTCCGGACAGTTGGCAAAGCAGGAAACAAGATAGTCGTCGATGAGCTGCGAATGTTTGTGAAGGAGGGGTTGACCGCTCAATCCCTGACGCCAGAGATACTCCAAGGCGTCTCGTTTCGCCCGCAGTTCAACATCCACCACCTAGATGGCCTCTTTCCCGGTTTCTCCCGTGCGGACCCGGATGACCTCATCCACCGGCAGGACGAAAATCTTGCCGTCCCCGATTTTTCCGGTGTTGGCAGTTTCCCGAATCTTTGTGACCACCGCCTCCACCATGCCGGCATCCACGATAATCTCGATTTTGACCTTGGGGATGAAATCGACGATGTATTCCGCGCCGCGATAGATTTCTTTATGGCCTTTCTGGCGCCCATAGCCCTTGACCTCGGAGATGGTCATGCCCTTGATGCCCATCTCGTTCAAAGCTTCTTTGACCTCGTCCAGCTTGAACGGCTTGATGATTGCCTCGATTTTCTTCATGAAATTCTCCTTTTCTGGTAACTGCCCGGCAGCTACAGTACTACCGAACGGTTACGTTATAGTGAATACCCGATTTCGCTGTGCTGGCTCAGATCCAGCCCCTGTACCTCTTCTTCTTCGCTTACCCGCAGACCAATCACCAAGTCAACAATCTTGAGGATAATAAATGTTACCACAACCGAGTAGGCAATGGTTGTCAAGGCATCCATAGCCTGGATTCCCAAGAGCTGGGGATTGCCGAAAAAGAGGCCGTTCTTGCCTGCGGCATTAACCGCAGTGGTGGCGAACAGGCCGGTGGCCAGCGCGCCCCAGAGGCCGCCCACGCCATGAACCCCGACTACATCCAGGGCGTCGTCGTATCCTAGCCGGCTCTTGGCGAGCACCGCGAAGTAGCAGAGGGCGCCGGCCACCAGGCCGATGAGTACCGCCGAGGTGGAGCCGACAAACCCGGCCCCCGGGGTGATGGCGACAAGGCCGGCGATGGCGCCGGAGGCAGCGCCAAGAGTGGTGGGCTTGCCCTGCACCAGCCATTCCGCGATCAGCCAGGAAAGCAGGGCCGCGCCGGTGGCGACCTGGGTGGTAAAGAATGCGTTGACCGCGACACCGTTTGCCGATAGGGCGCTGCCGGCGTTAAAGCCGAACCATCCGAACCAGAGAATGCCGGCGCCCAACATGGTCATGGTCAGATTATGGGGATGAAAGGACTCCTTGCCCCAGCCTTTGCGCTTGCCGAACATCAAAGCGGCGACTAGGGCTGCCGCGCCTGAGTTGATGTGGATTACGGTGCCGCCCGCGAAATCAAGACCGCCGTGGCCGCTGATCCAGCCTCCGCCCCAGACCCAGTGACAGACGGGGAGATAGACCAGAGTGGACCAGAGAACGGTGAACAGGAGAAAGGCAGGGAATTTGACCCGCTCGGCAAAAGTGCCGGTGATCAGGGCCGGGGTTATGACGGCGAACATCAGCTGAAAGGCGCAGAACAGCAGGTGAGGGATGGTTGCCGAATATTTGCCCGGCTCAAGGCCGACCCCCGCCAGGCCAGCCCAGTCGAGATTGCCGATCAGGCCGTTTACGTCCGGGCCAAAGGCTAGGGAGTAGCCGTAGAGTACCCAGATTATCGAAACAACGCCAAGACAGACAAAACTCTGCAACACGGTGCTCAAGACATTTTTCGAGCGGACCATACCGCCATAAAAAAGGGCCAGCCCCGGGGTCATCAGCATGACCAGGGCGGTGGCAATCAGCATGAATGCGGTATCACCTGTGTCCATAAGTGCAGCCTCTTTCTGTGCTCATTTTTTATAGTTGTTCATTCGTTAAAGTAGTAGCTATGTATGCTTAATGAAAACAAAAGCAAATGTCGTGCCATTGAGTAAATGGGTGTTTAACGTATTGATTTAACGCTTGTATATTGTTTGGTGATGGCACATGCCAAGAGCAGTAAAGTAACAAAAAAGTTAAAACTTTATTAATTAGCTACAAATTTGTATTTTTCGTGAAAGGCGCGGAGGGTCAGGAGAGATGGTACTGGTTGAAGATGATTGATTCGATGGGGGCCTCGGGCCATTGTTTCAGGAGCCAAGCGCGCAGTTCCTTGTTCATCTCGCCCCGGGCCAGGGAAAATCGGCGCAAGTCCTCGAGGGGTTTGTTCTGGAAGAATTGATAGATGATGTCGCGGACAAAGATCTTTTTTTCGGCCGGAGGCTCTTCTTGCTCATCCAAGGAGGCAATAAGGGTGAGATCAACGAGGACAAAGATCACCGGCTGATCACTGACCGGGTTGGCTACCGGAATAATGAAAGCGGGGAAGCTCCATTTTTTTCGGGTCTTTCCAGGATGAAGCTGGCTCGCTTGGTCGTCTTCTGAAGAGATTGCGGCCCGGTCTGGAGAGGATAGGGTCTGGCGAAGGGCTGGGGGGGGCTTTGGCGCGCCGCTCAAGGCGAACAAGATGCCGACCAGAAGAAAAGGGAGGGCGTACAGGGGGATGCGGACAAAAATGGGCAATGACTGAAGGCGGGGGAACTGTTTTTGGGCGGCTATCTTGCCGGAAAGAAGAAGGGAGGTTATTGCCTTAAGATCGAAAAGGGCTTTTGCGGGATGGACGGCGGAAGCGGCGTCCTGTTTCGGGATGCCGGCAAGGGGGTTTTTAAGGGAGGGATCAACTTTTTGCTCGGCAATTCCGGCGTTGACGGTCGGCTCGTTTTCCTCGAGGAAAAAATCCTCGTCCTTTCCTTCGGAGAAAAACGCATCATCCTCGGACTGGAAGGCGGATTCCCAGTCCTCACCCCAGTTGGTTTCTTCGTGAGCCGCAGAAGTAGTATCCGGAGTGGCGGGCTGGTCAGCAGACTTGGGGAGGTCGTCAGCCATGGCTTATATCAGGGAACTGTCCAGTCGCAGCACCGCAGCTGCTTTGTTATCGGCCTGAACGCATACGAATTGTTTAGAACCCTTTGGTCCGGGGACCGGATATGGGGGCTTTTTATCCAGCTTCGCTGGGGTAGCCATCAGGCCTCTGTCGCGCCTCTGCGGCACAGCGCAACAGTTACGCTTGGTGGTTTTTCTCACTTTCCGGCTCCAGGCTGAACAGTTGCTATATCAGAATATTTTATTGAGTTTCTCGGAAAGGGTTTCAGCGGTGAACGGTTTCACAATGTACTGGCTTACCTTGGCCTTGACCGCCAGAATAATATTGTCCTGCTGCGCTTCCGCCGTCACCATGATGAAAGGGGTCGCAGCCATGCCGGCATCTGCTCGCACAGCTTTCAGCAGGTCCAGGCCGGTCATCTTGGGCATATTCCAGTCCGAAATGATAAGGCTGATTTTCTCTGATTTAAGAACATTCAGGGCGGTGGTGCCGTCGTCGGCTTCAATAATGTTTTTAAAGCCAAGCTGGGTGAGAATATTCTTGATTATGCGCCGCATGGTGGCAAAATCGTCCACAACGAGAATTTTCATATTAGGATCAGCAGCCATATATTCTCCCTGACGGTATTAAGGTAAGTTAGTAACTCTGGATAATCAGCCGCATTTTTCTCATGTAACCGTTCGTTAATTGCTTATGCCTATAGACTGTAGGTGCTTAGACTGCCAGCAACAGCAAAAAACAAGATGCAAGTTGTAGATGGCTAAGTATATGCTCGCATTTTTACGCTGCAGTCTCCAGCCTCAACAACCTAGTTAGATACTGTAACTGTAACAGTTGCTTTTGGAAATAAAAAAAAGGGGGTGGGAAGGGTATCCCATATTTTTTGATTCTCCTTTCTTCCGCGTTGGTAATCTGACTTTTGTTTCCCTCCGCAGATCAGTCGGCCAAGGCCTTTTTCAGCTTGGCGCGGAGGCGGAACATTGCCTTGCTATGCATTTGGGAAATCCGCGACTCCGTATAGCCCAGCACCTCGCCAATCTCCTTCATGGTAAGTTCTTCCTGATAGTAGAGGGAGACGGCCAGCTTTTCCTTTTCCGGCAGATCGGAGATGGCCTTGGCAAGGATCGCCCTTATCTGAGCCAGGTTGATGGCCGTGAAGGGATCACGATCGTCCATGGCAAAGGTTTCGGACAGGGTTGAATCGTTTGCTTCCGTTGCTTTCTGCCGGAGAAACTCGATATCCATAAAGGTGACGGATTTGGTTTCATCGAGCAGCTTGTAAAAATCATCCAGAGCAAGGCCCATGGCCCTGGCAGCTTCTTCATCCGTGGCTGGTCTGCCGGTCTGTTTTTCAATGTCGGCATAGGCTTTTTCCAGGTCTGTGGTTTTACGCCGGATGGAGCGCGGAACCCAGTCAAGTGCGCGAAGCTCGTCCAGCATCGCCCCCTTGATCCGGAATTCGGCATAGGTTTTGAACTGGACATTTTTGCTCAAATCAAATTTGTTGATGGCGTCAATAAGGCCGATGATTCCACAACTGATGAGGTCATCAAGCGACACCTGCGCCGGGAGCCGGGACGCCAGGCGCGCCGCGATATACTTAATCAGCGGGGTGTAGGCCAGAATCAGCTCGTTGCGTTTTTCGGCGCTGAGCGGTTCTGCCTGGCTGAAAAAGGTATTGGTATAGTCTTTGAACCTGGGTGATGGCTGTTTATTCATAATAATCGTTCACCAAGTACGTGAGCTGGGCCGATCGTCGCAACCTGCGGCACCATGTGGGCGCTTGCTCCGTGGCTTTCCCTGTTTTGCGGCTCACCCCGTGATTGGTTACAAATTGCCGATTGTCTCATAATTGTAACCGTTTTTGCTGATGCCGCGCTGCTTAATTGGTACATGCATTACAGATCAACGAGTCCTTGCCAGAAAAATTTTATGTTCCCATCGGCTTTCATCTCAGGCTCTTCCTGAGAGATGTTTGCGGCCAGTTTGCTGAATATTCGGCTGGACGGGGCATCCGGGAAGAACTCCGACACCAGCCGCTGTTCGCGAACCGCAGTGGGAAGTTTACTATCATAGGGAATATACCCGAGATAATCCAGGGAAAGCGAGTCAAGAAAACGGTCGGCTACAATGCTCAGCTTCCGGAAGACGGCCAGGGCCTCCTTTTCGGAACGGGCAAGATTGACCAGAATACGGAATCGTTTCACGTCATGCCGGCTGGAGAGAACCTTGATCAGCGCGTAGGCGTCGGTCAGGGAGGTTGGCTCCGGGGTAAGGATGATGATGCGTTCCCGTGCGGCCAGATTGAAGTAGATCACATTGTTGTTGATGCCGGCGGCCGTATCGATCAGCATGATATCGATCTTTTGGGCCAGGGCGGACATCTCCGCCAGAAAGTACAGCCGCTGCTGTTCGGTAAGCTCCGCCAGTTCCATTATGCCGGAGCTGGCCGGCAGGATGAGCAGCCCGGCCGGGCCTTGTACCAGAACCTCGGCCAGCGTTTTTTCGCCCATGAAAACGTGGTGGAGGTTATAGCGTGGGGTCAACCCCAACAGGATATCTACATTGGCCAGATTGAGGTCCGCGTCAAGGATCAGCACCTTCTTGCCTCCCTTGGCCAAGGCATAGCCTAGGTTGGTAACGATATTGGTTTTGCCGACCCCGCCCTTGCCGCTGGTCACGCAGATAACACGTGGCTGTGGTTCGATTCTGTCGTGGGGAACCGCCATTCTTTTTTTCTGGATTTGTGAGCTGGTCATAATTCGTTCCAGTGTTTCTGCTTGATTCATAATCTCTCCCAGGGTTTGTTCATTGAGTCCAGTTGCCGTAACGAAATGCCCCAAGAGGTCAAATAACCACGGAACAAACGGTCACAGGGTGCCGCAGGTTGCGACAAGCGGGCTGGCGATGCGTACTTTTGTACGTGACGGACCGATCGCCGCAAGATGTGGTGCCCTGTGATCGCTTACCATTTGCCTTGGGCCTCGGTGGCAAGCTCACCGGCGGCTGCCTGCCAGCCCTGGCCAAAGAGGATCTGCAAGAACTCCCGGGAGGCAAGGAGGAAATCCTCCGGAACCCTCTGGCCGGTGCATAGACAGGAGATGGGTAACGCAGCCCCGGCCAGCAGCTGGCAGAGGGTGGCGTATGCCCTGGTTTCATCGAGTTTGGAGAGGATCAACCCCTTGACTCGCAATGGTTCATAGGTGGCGAGGATTTGTTGCAGGTCTTCTTTTTTGCTGGTGGCGCTGAGGACCAGATAGGGCTCTATTTCGTTTCCCAGGGAAAACCATTCGGACAGTTCCCGAATGTGGTTTGAATCATAAGGACTCTTGCCTGCGGTGTCGATGATGATCAGATCCTTGTCCTGGTGACGGAGAATGGCCGTCTGCAAATCCTTTTTGCGTAGGGCTATTTCGCAGGGCAAGCGCATGATCTTGGCATAGGTCCGCAGCTGGTCCGTGGCCCCGATGCGGTAGCAGTCCATGGAGAGGAGTACCACCTGCAACCCTTCATGGATGCTGTACCAGGCGGCGATTTTGGCGGCGGTCGTGGTTTTGCCCACCCCGGTGGGGCCGATCATGGCCACCACGGTGGGTGCCTTGCTGATCCCGATGGCCAGAGGGGTTATCTGCAGCTGGTCGATGATTTTGTCCCGCCACTGGGCAACCTGTTTCGGGTCGGGCCTGGTGGTTTTCTGTTCGGCTTGATCGGCGGTCGGCCCCGGGATGGCGCGGCTTTCAAGCTCTTCCTTGGCGCAGTATTGGCGCCGAAGAAAATTGGCAAAGCGGAGCCGGAGGTCATTGGCCTCAAAATGGACCTTTCCCGTCTTGCCGGTCTTGGCATTCTTGTCGGTTGGCAGGGTGCGGCCGGTAAGCTCGGCGGAAAGTCTGCTCTCAAACCCGGGTTGCGTCGTGTCCGGTTTCGCTGTCGTCTGCTCTATTGCCTGGCGGGGAGCAACATTTGCCTTTGGTAGCAAGGCCTGCCGCACGGAGTGATAGCCGTACCCCGCCGCTTTTGTCCGCCGGGTTTCCTTGTCCGGCGCTTCGGGTGGAGGCATGGTAATCTCCGGGTCATATTCAATGGCCGCCACCACCTCGATCATCGCTTTGCCTCCGGCTGAGCCGCTTTTGCCGGGAAGGCTTCTGGTGGAAAGAATAACGGCGTCCTCTCCGAGTTCTTCCTTGACCATGGCCATGGCGCTGTAGGTGTCCGAGGCTTCAAAACGCTTGATTCGCATCACAGTTCCTATTTCTTGGGGTTGAGTTCGATTGTCCCCAGGGATTGCAGTTGGGTCTGCGCGGTCAACTCGTTATGGGAAAGGACGATGACGTGGGGCATGAACCTTTCCATGAGCCGCCTGAAATGGCGGCGGATAATCGGTGAACAGAGGATGATGGGCTGATAGCCGTCCAGGGAAACCTTTTCCACCATGGTCTTTGCCGAGGCGAGCAACCGTTGGGCCAGGTTCGGCTCCAGATTGAGAAACACGCCCTGGTCGCTTTTCTGGAGCGATTCGCGTACCAGATCCTCGATCTGGGTGGAGAGGGTGAGGACCGTAAGCGTCCCCTGGTCATCGGTGAAGCCGCTGATAATGGAGCGGGCTAGCTTCTGGCGCACATATTCGGTGAGGATGTCCGGATCCTTGCCCAAGGGAGCGAAGTCGGCGAGGGTTTCGCAGATGGTAAGCAGGTCGCGCAGGGATACCCTCTCCCGCAGGAGATTCTGGAGTACCTTCTGGACCAGCCCCAGAGGCAGCAGGCCGGGCACCAGCTCTTCCACCACCTTGGGATGGGTTTTGGTCAGATTGTCCAGGAGCTTCTGGGTTTCCTGCCTGCCCAGCAGCTCGTCGGCGTGGGTGCGCAGCACCTCGGTGAGATGGGTGGCGATGACCGTGGAGGGATCAACCACGGTGTATCCCGCCACCTGGGCTTCGTCTTTCTTTTCCTGGCCGATCCATAGGGCGGGCAACTGGAAGGCTGGTTCCATGGTGGGAATCCCTTCGATCTTTCGTTTTGCCATGCCGGAGTCCATGGCCAGCAGATGGCCCATCATGATTTCACCCCTGGCCACTTCTACTCCTTTGAGGAGGAGGACATACTGGTCCGGCTTGAGTTGCAGGTTATCGCGCACATGCAGGGGCGGGATAATCATGCCCATGTCCATGGCAAACTGCCGTCGGATGGCCCGGATCCGTTCCAGCAGATCGCCCTCCTGGGCCTCGTCCACCAGGGGAATAAGGCCGTAGCCTACTTCAAGCTGCAAAACATCAAGGGGCAACAGGCTTTCTACTGTTTCAGGGGCACCTGGCAGTGGGGTGGCCGCCTTCTTTTCTTTTTCCGTCTCAATTTTTTTCTCTTCCTGGTCGGCTGCGGTTTTATTGAAGGCCATCAGAGAAATAGCGCCCATGCCAATGCCCAGCACGATAAAGGGGAGATGCGGCAGACCCGGCACCAGGCCGAAGAGGATGATGATTCCGGAAGAAACCGCCAGGGCCTGGGGCTGGTGCCCGAACTGTTTCATGAATTCCTTGCCCATGCTGACATCGGAGGCGGCCCGGCTGACAATGATACCAGCGGAGGTGGAGATTACCAGGGCCGGGATCTGGGAAACCAGCCCGTCGCCGATGGTGAGCAGGGTATAGGTTTCCGCCGCCTGCCCAGCCTGCATGTTCTGCATCAGGGCACCGATGAAGAACCCGCCGATGATATTGATGATCATGATCACCAGACTGGCCACGGCTTCGCCGCGCACGAATTTGCTGGCGCCGTCCATGGCTCCGTAGAATTCTGATTGGCGGCTGACCTCCGAGCGGCGGCGCTTCGCTTCAGCCTCGTTGATCAGGCCGGCGTTGAGATCCGCGTCGATGGCCATCTGCTTGCCGGGCATGGCGTCCAGGGTGAAGCGCGCCGCCACCTCGGCGATCCGGCCGGAGCCCTTGGTGATGACGATGAAATTGATCAGCACCATGATCAGGAAGATGATCAACCCCACGGCGAAATTGCCGCCCACCACGAAATTGCCGAAGGCCTGGATGACATCGCCTACCGCGCCTGGGCCTTCGTGCCCGTGCAGCAGGATGATCCGGGTGGAGGCGATGTTCAGCGCCAGGCGAAACAGGGTAGTGAGCAGCAACAGGGAAGGAAAGGAGGAAAAATCCAACGGATTGGTATTGTACATGCTCATCAGCAGAATGACCAAGCCGATGGTGATGTTCAGGGAAAGCAGCAGATCGAGGATGATGGTGGGCAACGGGATGATCATGACCATGAGGATGGCCACGACCCCGAGCGCCACGAAAAGGCCCGACATTTCGAAATTGACTGCGCTCAGCCGCCCTGTTGCGGCACCGGTGTTATCAGCCATGGTTAAGCGAACCTGCAGTGGTAATGGTGGCAAAGGGAGATTCAATATGCCTGGTCAGCGCTGCTTTATTCATAACCATCAGGCCCTCTTCCGTTTGATGTTGTAAACATAGGCCAAAACCTCGGCTACGGTCTGGAACAGATTTTCCGGAATACTCTCATTGAGGCCCACGCTTTTGTACAGAGCCTGGGCCAGTGGTTTGTCCTCGACCAGGGGGATACCGTGTTCCTCGGCGATTTCCCGGATCTTCTGGGCAATGACCCCGGCGCCTTTGGCCAGCACCATGGGCGCGGCCATGGCCAGGGGGTCGTAGCGCAGGGCAATGGCCAGACGGGTGGGGTTGGTGATCACCACGTCGGCCTTGGGCACCTCTGCCATCATCCGCTGCCTGGCCATCTGCATCTGGATGGAGCGGATGCGTCCCTTGACGTGGGGATCCCCCTCGGTCTGTTTGGCTTCGTCCTTGATTTCCTGCTTGGTCATCTTCATCTTTTCCATAAATTGCCAGCGCTGGAAGGCATAGTCTATCGCCGCGAGCAACGCGATGATCAGCGCCGCTTTCAGGAAGATCCAGAAGGCGACCCTTCCCATGAAGGAAAGAATGAGTACGGGCTCCTGATCCATAAGCGGCAGGATGCCGGGCAGCGCTTTTTTTATTTCCGTATAGGAAACATAGCCGATAATAAGCAGTTTGCCCACGGACTTGACCACATTGGCCAGGGTCTGTTTGGAAAAGAGCCGGGCAAAACCCTGGATCGGGTCGATCTTGTCGAACTTCGGCGCCAGTTTTTCCGTGGTGAACAGGATGCCGACCTGGGCATAGTTGGCGGCAAGGGCGGTGATGAAAATAACCCCCATGACCGGTGCGACGATGAGTCCGGTTTCGAGCATGCTTTCCCTGGTGAGCATGGGCATGTTGCCAGGGATTATCTGGAAGGTGTGCAGGTTGCCGAGGTAATAGCGGAGCAGGAGAAGGAGGCGGCCCAGCATGAAATCGCTCGTGTAATACAGGGTGAGCAGGCCGGTGAGCAGAACCGCGGCGGAAGGTACTTCCATGCTCTTGGCGACATCCCCTTTTTTCCTTGCTTCCTGGAGGCGGCGGGAGGTTGGGGCTTCGCTTTTTTCCTGGCCGGAGGATTCATCCGCCATTTTTCAGCCCCCCATGCCCATGGCCAGCTTGGGCAGGAGCCTGGCCAGCATTTCAAAATTAGTGACCATCAGCGGCAAGAGGTACGACAGGGACAAACCGGCAAAAATCAGGCCGACGGCAAGGTTTATCGGCAGGCCGACAATCATGATCGGGATCTGGGGAACGGTTTTGGCGACGATGCCCATGGCCACATGGGAAAAAAACAGGGCGGCTCCCGCAGGGGCCATGATCTTGACGGCCAGGACGAACATATGGGAAGCCCCCTGCATCAACCCCTCGAAGGTGGCCTTGGTCAGGGTAACCTCGCCGGGCTTCAGCCACTCGAAGCTCTCCACCAGGGTGGAAAAAAACATATGGTGGCCGTTCATGCCTAAAAAAATCAGGATGGCGGTGATATTCCAGAGCATGCCCACCAGCGAAACCTGGGTACCGAACTGGGGATCCATAACGCCGGCCATGCCCATGCCCATCTGGACGCCGACCATCTGTCCGGCAATTTCTGTGGCGGCAAAGACGCAGCGGGCAAAAACAGCCAGGGTTGCGCCCAACAGAATCTCGGTGAGGACAAGCACGACAAAGCCGAGGGGTGGTCCGCCTATCAGCCCCGGATTAACCTGAACCACCGGTACCAGAACCAGGGCGGTCATCAGGGCTAGCAGGATCTTGACTTGGGCCGGCACGCTGGCCGAGCCGAGGACCGGCATGAAAAACAGTAGCGGCGCCACCCTGGTCAGGATAATGACCAGGGCCAGGATCTGCGTCAGAGTCCAGTTCAGGAGCGCGGCTTCGGGCATGGTGGCAATAGTCTCCGTCAGTGGATGATGTTGGGAATGCTGACGATCAGGTTGTGGGTGTAATCCATCAGCTTGGCAATCATCCAGGAAGAGAGGAACAGGAGGGTCAGCATGACGGCCACGATCTTGGGAACAAAGGTCAGGGTCATCTCCTGGATCTGGGTGATCGCCTGGAACAGCGAAATTATCAGGCCGACTACCATGGCCACCAACAGCACCGGCGCGGAGACAATCATGGTCAAAGTAACAGCGTTCTGGGTCAGGGTGATGGCTTGGGCGGGAGTCATGGTTATACCCCGAAACTTTTTACCATTGAGCCCACGATCAGGTACCAGCCATCCACCAGCACGAATAGCAGGAGCTTGAAGGGCAGGGAGACCATGACCGGGGGCAGCATCATCATGCCCATGGAGAGCAGGATGCTGGCCACCACCATGTCGATGATCAGAAAGGGCAGGAAGAGGACAAAGCCGATGGTGAAGGCGGTCTTGAGTTCGCTGATCATGAAGGAGGGGATGAGCACGGCGGTGGATACTTCATCCTTGTTTTTCGGTTTTGGGGTCTTGGCCAGGGAAAGGAAGAGTTCCAGGTCTTTTTCCCGGGTTTGTTTGAACATGAAGGCGCGCACCGGTTTTGCCGCCTCCGCCAGGGCCTGTTCCGCGTTGATCTGCTCGGTCATGTATGGCTTGATGGCGGTGGTGTTTACCTGATTGAAAACCGGGGTCATGATGAAGACCGTGAGGAAGAGAGCCAGTCCGACCAGAACCTGGGTCGGCGGGACCTGTTGGGTGCCCAGGGCTTGGCGCAGAAAAGAAAAGGTTATCACCAGTCTGGTGAAAGAGGTCATCATCAGCAGGATGGCCGGAGCCATGGAAAGTACCGTGAACAGGAGCAGGATTTCGATGAGGACGGAAACCTGCTTGGGATTCTGGGTCTCACCCAGGCCGATTTGCAGGGTGGGGAGGGTTACGGCGTTGGCGAAGTCGGGGCAGAGGATGAATCCGGCGAATAGACCGAGGATAATGGTGGGCCAGGATGGCAAAGTTTTATTCCGCATGGACAGGATCCTTTTTTTGCTTCACGCCGGAGATGCCTTGAGTCGCCTTGTTGAGCAGGGAGGCAAAAGAGGCCGGCAGGGGGGTGAAGGTTTTCCGGGAATTTGTGGCGTTCGCCAGGCGTTCATTGGGGGCAAGGGTGGCGAGCAGGGTGATCCGCTGCTCGGTGAGTCCGACCACCAGATAAGTACCCGCGACCTCCAGGACGCTCACCTGTTTTTTGGGAGCCAGCATCTGGCTGTCAATGACGGTGATGAGGCCTTCCGGTCTGGAACCGACCCTGACCAGACCCATTTTCCTGATCCAGAACAGCAGCAGGAGCATGAGGCCTATGACAATGACGAGAGAGCCAAGGGTTTTGAAGATGGCAAAGGTCAGGGAAATGGATTCCTGATTGCCGGTTAGGCCGGCGGCGGGAAGCACAGAGGGGGGTGTCTCGCCGATTACGCCGCCGAGCTGTTCGGCGGCAAGCAGCAACGGGCAAAAAAGGTGATAAGTCAGACTTGCCCATAAGGAGGGCAGTATTTTCCTTCGGAACAGGCCTGGTGTGGATGATGGTTGCCGGATCTTCATAATGGTTCCGTCCACGTTCTGGCCGATAAATGTTGGCCAGGCTGTAACTATCCAGCAGCACCGCATCTGCGTTGTTGTCAGCCTGCTCATGGGCACCAACACTTCGCCGGCTTTTCTGCCTAGCAGCTATAGCTGAGTTGGGCAGTTTGCCTGCCCAAACGAGACTTATGCCCTTTGGGTGCACACCACTGCTGGATAGTTACGGTTTTGGTTGTTTTTGTTCGTTCCCGGCCTTGAGCTGGTAGTTACGCCAGGCTTTTCTTGCTCAGGCGATATTTTTGACCCGATCGGCCTGGCTGATAATCTCGGTTATCCGCACCCCGAATCGCTCGTTGATCACGATCACTTCGCCTTTGCCCAGCAGCTTGTCGTTGACAAAGATTTCCACCGATTCTCCGGCTGCTTTGTCGAGCTCGACCACCGACCCTTGGGTTAGTTGCAGCATTTTGTTGATGATCATGCTGGTTCTCCCCAGTTCCACGGTGACTTCCAAAGGGATATCCAGCAAAAAGTCGAGGTTCTGGCTGCCGGCCGGGGCGGTGGTCGCGGTAGTGCCCAATTCGGCAAAGGCAGGGGCCTGAGCCCTTTCGGAGCCTTCCTGTTCGTTCAAGGCGGCAGCCCAGTCATCACCGGCTCCATCTGTCTCGGCCTTAGTGCCGGTGGCATTCAACGGGTCGTCAGCCATGTTTTTTCTCCTTTTTCAGGTGATCTTCTCTGCTCAATGGTCAAAGTGAGGCTTGAGTCTTATTCTCTGTTCGGGTCAAGAACTTTTTTCTGGATGAGTAACGCATTGTTGCCGCGATGCACGCCCGGGGTTCCCATGTATTTTCGTTCCCCGGCGACAAAGACCGGCAGGGGATCGTCGGTGCGGCGCTCCAGCTGGATAATGTCGCCGACCACCAGTTCCATGACCTCGCCTGCGGAAATAGTGGCGCGGCCCAGTTCCACCACAAAGTCCACCGGGATGTTCTTGATGTTTTCGGAGAGAATTCGTTTGATGTTGATGTCTTCGTCGCTTTGCTCTCGTTGATAGGTGGTCAACAGTTTACCCTTGACCGACTCCAGGTTGCTCATGGGAATGCAGACCGTGATGCTGCCAACGGCCCGGTCCATGTCCACATCGTACCGGTTGATGATCACCACGTCTTCCGGCTGGCAGATCTTGGCGAACTGCGGATTGATCTCGCTCCTGATGTATTGGACATTGAGGGGCTGCAGGGAATGCCAGGCCTTTTCCAGATCGCCGAGCAGAAGATTCACCACCCGCCGGATAAGCCGCTGTTCGATAGCGGTGAAATCGCGGCCCTCAATGCGGACGTTTCTGGTGCCGGTGCCGCCCAGGAAATTTTCCACCATGGTAAAGACCAGTTTTGGTTCAAGGACGATCAGAGCGTTGCCCCGAAAGGGCGCCATTCGGAAGATCTGCAGGCTGCTCGGCACAGGCAGGGTGCGGACAAAGGCCCCGAAACGTTCAAGTTCGAGGGGGGCGGAAGTAAGGTCGATAATCCGGCGCAGGGTGTTGGAAAGCGAGGTGCGAACCGCCCGCATGAAAGCATCGGAAATAACCTCCATGGCCGGCATCTTGACCTGGACGATCCTTTCCTGTCTGGTGAAGTCGTAGGTCTGATAGCCCAAGGCTTCAGCGTCAAGGGGTTCTTCCGGCTCTTCGATCTCGCCGCCGGAAATTCCCTTTAGTAGCGCATCAACCTCGTCCTGGCTGAGAATTTGTTCCATGGTCTTCTACTAGGTTTTGTGGGCTTTTTTAATAACGGCTTCGCATTGGCGTGCAAGGGCCAAGAAGCTACTGCACGACAAATTCCGTAAAATAAATATTTTTGATATGATCTGGTCGCATGATCTCGTTGAAACGTTCCATCAGTTCATCGCGGACCCTGATCTTGCCCTCCGGGGTCATGACTTCTTCAAAGTCAAGGCTGGTGAGCATCATGATGACCATGTCGCGCAGCTTGGGTGACGCTTTCGTGGCCTTGTCCACGGCTTCCTTGTTTTCAAGTTCCAGTTCAATTTTGACCTTTAGGTAGCGTTTGCCTTTAGGGTCTGCAAGGTTGACGACAAAGGGTTCCATGACCAGCATCTCTCCGATTACCGATGCAGATTCTTTCTTTGTCTCTTCATGGCCGGCCGCCTCTTCCGCCGCAGGTTTGGGGGCGAGAAAGGTCTTATAGGCGAAAAAACCTCCGCCGCCTAAGACGAGAATGCCTACGCCAAGGATGATGAAAAGAAGCATCTTGGATTTCTTTTCAGGAACCTGCTCTTTTGCCTGTGGGTCTTTCTCTGCTGCCATGGTCTGGTCTCCTCAAGGAAAAATGAAGCTCGGAGAATTCTGGAGCCCTTTCTTTAAGTTCAGGTGTAAAGCAAGCATTGTGCCGTACGATTTTTGCTGAGTGTAACAGTATATGTAAATTATCGGTAATTCAATGTATTTCTGGGAAATATCCCGGTAAGGCGGTCTTTTTTTGCAGGGATAATCCGGAAATCTTTTGTCATAATTTTGACTTCAAGCAGATGAATCGTCAAAAAAACAGCGAAGATTGATCAAAAATGCATAATGGGTGCCTCAAAAATGGTTTGGCCGAATGAAGCAAAAAAAGCCGGATCCGGATGCGGCCGGAAAGTATTCTTTACTTTCCGGCCTTAAAATTTTATCGTGGGCAGCAAATTGATAATGATAAGCCCTTTGCGGGGCAGTACGGAGAGGAGCAGGGGTTATGTACAATCTACGGGGAAAAGTGGGCTTGGTAACCGGAAGTTCCCGGGGAATCGGCAAGGCAATTGCCTTGCGGCTGGCGGAAAACGGGGTTGATCTGGTGGTGAACTATGTGCGCCACAGGCAGGATGCAGAAGCCTCCGCCCGTCTCATCGAGGGGAAAGGGGCCCGTTGTCTGGTGGTCAAGGCCAACGTGGCCAATGACGAGGATTTGCAGGCCATGTTCGCCCTTATCAAGAGCGAATTCGGCCATCTTGACTTTCTTATCAGCAACGCGGCGTCCGGCGTTCTTAAGCCGGCGCTTGAGCTGAGCAGCCGGCATTGGAACTGGGCCATGGAGATCAACGCCCGGGCTCTGCTTTCTCTCACCCAGCAGGCCGTGCCGCTCATGAGCAAGGGCGCCAGGATCATGGCGGTTTCCAGCATGGGGGCGGTGCGGGCCGTGGAAAATTACACGGCGGTGGGCGCTTCCAAGGCGGCGCTTGAGTCGCTGGTCCGCCATCTCGCCGTGGAGTTGGGGCCGATGGGGATCAATGTCAATACCATCAGCGCCGGCGCCGTGGATACCGAGGCCCTGAAGAAATTTCCCAACCGGGAGCAGATCCTCGATGGCGCCCTGAAACGCACCCCCATGGGGCGGCTTACCACCCCAGAGGATGTGGCGGATGTCGCCCTGTTTCTTTGCAGCGATCTGGCCGCCATGATCCAGGGGCAGACCATCGTCGTGGACGGTGGCTACTCCATCAGGGCCTGAGCGAGAGTCCATGGAAGCCTTCCGCACCCAGGAGCGGCTGATCCTCGCCTCGGGCTCGCCCCGGCGGCGTGATTTTCTTGCCGAGGTGGGTCTTATTTTTGAGGTCCGGGTGATGGATATCGATGAAACCCCGCAGTCCGGCGAACAGCCTGCCGATTTTGTCGCGCGTTTGGCCCGGGAAAAGGCCCGGGCGGTTGCAGAGCCTGGCGCCTGGGTGCTGGCCGCCGATACCGCAGTGGTGCTGGACGATGAAATTCTCGGCAAGCCGAGCGATGCAGCGGAGGCCTGCGTCATGCTCATGCGCCTTTCCGGCCGCTGGCATGAGGTGTGGACCGGATTTGCCCTTTGCCGGCAGGCAACAGGCGAGCTGGCTACGAAAACCGTCTGTACCAGAGTCCGGTTCCTGGCGCTCACCCCGGAGTTATGCCGGGCTTACGTGCGCACCGGCGAACCCCTGGACAAGGCGGGAGCTTACGGGATTCAAGGGAAGGGCTGTTTTCTGGTCCCGGAAATAAGCGGTTCCTATACCAATGTGGTGGGATTGCCCATGACCGAGGTTCTGGAAGCGTTATTGCACCACAAGGTAATTGCGCTGCTGGACGGTTTATGAGTTTGGCCCTTCCCGTCATGGCTGGTACAGGGCCTGTTCCTCGTGCCCCTTTCTTGGTTGGAGGTCAGGCCGGTGAACTCGCCCCAAGTCCAGCTTACTGATTGCCGGCGTTCATCTTTGAGAAATCGCCGATCTGCAGGAAGAGGTGGGCTATGGCGGTCAGCAGATTCAACCGGTTGCCCCGCACCCTCTCATCCTCCACCATGACCATGACTTCTTCAAAAAAGGTGTCAACCGACTCCTTCATTTTGAGAATTACGGTCAGGGCTTTTTCGTAATCGCCTGCTGCAAGCATGGGGGCCACCTCCTGGCGGACAGCCAGGTATGTCTCGTGGAGTTTTTGTTCGGCACTTTCGCTGAGCAGTGCCGCTTGTACCTTGGTGTCTCCGTTATCTTTGATAATATTAATCACCCGCTTGAAGGCCCCGGCCAGGATGGTGAAGGATTCCTGGCTGCTGATGGCCAGCAGGGCGTTGATTCTTCGCCTGCAGTCAAGCGGATCGTCGAAAGAGACCGAGGTGACCGCATCCACCGCTTCGGCAGGAATTCCCTGACTGACGAGATCATTGCCAAAACGGCCCTTGATGAACTCGAGTACATTGCGACGGGTCTCGGCCCGGGGAACCGTCAGCCTGTCTTCGTAAAGGGAAAGAGCTTCATCCACGAACTCGGTAAGCGAGAGGCTGAAGCCCATGGCGTTGATGATATGAAGAAGTCCCAGCGAGAGGCGACGCAGACCGAAGGGGTCGGTGGTGCCGGTGGGGATCTGGCCGATGCCGAAGCAGCCGGTGATGGAGTCAAGCCGGTCAGCCATGCCGACCAAGGCGCCGGGGATTGAAGCGGGCAGCGGGCCTCCGGCTCTGACTGGCAGGTAATGTTCCCGGATGGCCGTGGCAACTTCAGGTGTTTCGCCGCTGAGCAGGGCGTAATCCTGGCCGATCGCTCCTTGCAGGGTGGGAAACTCCCCCACCATGTCGGTGAGCAGATCGGTCTTGGCAAGGAGGGCACCCCGTTCGGTCTGGGCCAGATGTTCCGGGGCAAGCTTTCTGGCCAGCAGACCGGCAAGGCTGGTAAGGCGGCGGGTCTTGTCAAGCATGGTCCCCAGCTTGTTCTGGAAGATGACGCCAGAGAGGTCTTCGACCCGATCCTTCAGGGTGCGGCGCTGGTCTTCCTTGAAGAAGAAAAAGGCATCCTCCAGCCGCGCCCGGATTACCCGCTGGTGGCCATCGGCGGCAAGCTTGGCGTCCTTGGTTTCCGTGTTGTTCACCGCGACGAAATGGGGCATGAGTTTACCAGTGCAGTCAACAACGGCAAAATATTTCTGATGCTCCCGCATGGAGGTGATCAATACCTCGCGGGGCAGGGCGAGAAAACGTTCTTCAAAGATGCCGCAGAGGGCGAAAGGCTTCTCCACCAGATTGCATACCGTGTTTACCAACTCGTCATCCTGGAGAATCGTTCCGCCCGCCTGTTGGGCCGCCTTGTTGATCTCGGCAATAACCGCAGCGCGTCGCTCCGCAGGATCCACCAGGACTTGGGCCGTGCGCAGAATTTCGACATAATCTCTAAAACAGGTTGCCGGGAAAGGCCCTCTGGCCATGAAACGGTGGCCGCAGGTGGTGTTGCCGCTGTTGATGGTGTCCAGGGAGAAGTAAACGGTCTTGCCGCCATAGACGGCCAACAGCCACTGGATCGGGCGGGCGAAGCTGGTGCGGCCTGCGCCCCAGCGCATGGATTTCGGGAAATTGAGGCTGGCAATAACCTCAGGCAGCAACTCGCCAAGGAGTTCCGAAGTCTGGCGGCCAATCTGATCGATGCGGACCATGAGGTACTCCCCCTTTGGCGTTGCCACAATTTCCAGGGCCTCTACCGAAACCCCCCTGGTCTTGGCAAAACCTATGGCTGCCTGGGTTGGCTGGCCATTCTGGTCAAAGGCCGCCTTTTTTGGGGGGCCGAGAATTTCCTCTTCCCTGTCCGGCTGGCGTTCGGCCAGGCCGCTGATCGACACGGCAAGACGTCGGGGGGTAGCTGTAGTGCGCAGGCCGGTATAGGGAAGGGCTAGAGCGGTCAGCCGGTCGGCGAAGATTTTTTCCAATTGCGAAAGGGCTGGCATTATATAGCCGGCCGGGATTTCTTCGGTGCCGATTTCAAAGAGGAGTTCGTTGTGCATGGGTGTTTTCTCGCGATATTTTTTAATATGGTTACATGTCATCCTGCCATTCCAGGGAGGCAAAAGTACTATAGCCTTGCGAAAGGTTTTCTACCAGAATGGAAAACCAGGCGATGGCCGGCTGGTTTTCAAGCTTGCGGCCCAAGGCTGTAGTAATGCTTTCCACGGAAAGGGTGTATTCCGGGCAGGTTCCTGCTGCGGGCCAGCAGAGATCGTGGGAAGTTACCTCTTCCACCAGTTGGATGATATCCTCGATCCAGATAAAATTTTTGAATCGCAACCGGATGGTCGCCCTGCCCCAGTGGCCGAGGGAGCGCGGCATGCCATGGTCCATCCTGGCCGGGAGCGGAGGGGAAATGGGCACCTGAATTTCCAGGATGAGGTCGTCGGTTTTGTCCAGAGAGCCATGCATGGTACAACGGTATTCATTCATGCCCACCGATTGTGCTTGTCCGAAAGATTTTTTTAAAAAATAAGGGAAGGTGATTTCCAAGTGAGCCGCTTCAGCCTGGAGCCGGATCTTCATCTCCTCGAGAATACGGTGAATACTTTTCAGGTTGATCTCGCCATGGAACCGGTTGAGTATTTCCACGAACCGGCTCATGTGGGTACCCTTGAACTGGTGGGGAAGATTGACGTACATGTTGACCGAGGCCACGGTTTTTTGAGTCTTACGGGCCTTATCCAGAACCGTGACCGGGTAGGAGATGTTTTTTACCCCCACCTTTTTGATATTGATCCGGCGGTAATCACGCTGTCCTTGGATATCTTTCATGTCACTCATTGGTAAATGTCCGCCAGCAGCGGATCTGCCTGGCAAGCTGGCTGCGCTCGTGAACCTTTACAATTGGGGGTTTTTAAAACTCTTGGTGAACGGTTACGTCCATTGGCTGGAGGGTGCCTGTTGATCTGCATTTTCCAGGCGGCTACGGATCTCAGGTAAGATGTTTTTTTACTGCGGCCTTGAGTTCTTCCAGGTTTGACGATTTGACTATGTACTCATCGGAAGCCCAGGTAGCGAGATCCTGTTTGAACTCCTGGTAGGCGGAGCTCAGGATCACCGGCAGGGTGGGATTCATTTCCTTTATCTGGCGAAGGACGTCGATTCCGTTGATGCCGGGCATATTGATGTCAAGGATGATAAGGTCCGGCATAATAATCTTCATCTGGGTGAGGGCTTCTTCCCCGGAGAGAGACGAGTGGACCTCGTAGCCCTCTTCTTCCAACTCTTCGCGGTACAAGAGATGGATGCTGTCTTCATCGTCAACAAGCAGTATCTTTTTCATGGATTCCTCTATACACCCAAAGGGCATAAGTTTAGTTTGAGCAGGCAAGCTGTTCAATTCAGACTTGACGGTCTTGTCACAACTAAAAAACGTAACGCAAAGGTGCAAATGCGGCGATCGGTCCGGCTCACGGACAAAAGTACGCATCGCCGTCCCGCTTGCCGCAACCTGCGGCCCCCTGTGGCCGCTTATTCCGTGGTTCTTTTACCTCTTGGGGCATACCCCGTGATCAGTTGCGTTGTTACGAGTCCATCAAATCGTCGCGTCTCTTAAAAACTGAGCTGCTTCTTCCGGCGGGATGGGGTTGATATAAAAACCAGAGCCCCATTCAAAACCGGCAATCATCGTCAGTTTGGGCATGATTTCAAAATGCCAGTGGTAATGCTCCAAGGGCTGTGAGCGCAAGGGCGCGCCATGCAGGACAAAATTATAGGGAACATTGGGGATGCAGGCATCCAGCCGACGCATGCTCTCGGAAAAAATCGCAGTGAGAGCCTTGAAGTGATTGTCATCCATGGCAAGGTATGACGAAGCGTGGTGCTTGGGCAGTATCCACATTTCAAAAGGCGAGCGGGGCGCATAGGGGACAATGGTGATGAACAGGTCGTTTTCGACCACCACCCGCTGGTTCTGGTTTAGCTCCTGCCGGATAATATCGCAGAAAATGCAGCGTTCCTTGTATTTGTAATAGGAAAGACTCCCTTCGAGTTCGGAGCTGATCATGCGCGGCAGAATGGGCAGGGCAATGAGCTGAGAGTGAGAGTGTTCCAAGGAAGCTCCAGCCGCGGCGCCAAAATTCTTGAAAACCATGACATAACGGAAGCGCGGATCCTGGGCTAGATCGAGCAGCCGATCCCGGTAGGCCAGAAAAACCTTGATCATGCGCTCCGGCGGCAGTCTGGTGAAGGATTCGTTGTGGTCCGGGGTCTCGATGATGACCTCGTGGGCTCCGATTCCGTTCATCCGGTCATAGAGGCCATTCCCTTCCTTGTTGAGATTGCCTTCGATGACGAGGGCTGGGTACTTGTTGGGGACAACCCGCAGATCCCAGCCCGGCTTGTTGTTTTGATGGCCATCGATGCTGGAGTAGCTGAGAACTTCCGGAGGCGTTGTATTCTCGTTGCCTGGGCACAGGGGGCAGAATCCACCCCTGCCTTCATTTTTTTCCACAATGAAATCAGTGGGCCGCTTGCCCCGTTCGGTGGAGATGATGATCCAGCGGCCAATGATCGGGTCTTTGCGTAGTTCAGGCATCGTGGTCTCTTATAACCCTTTTTGCGCCTTTTCCTGATTTTCCTGGAGGGTCTTGCATTCGATGCATTGGGTTGTCACCGGTCGCGCCTCAAGACGTTTGCTCGATATTTCGTCGCCGCATTCTTCGCAAATACCGTAGGCACCTTCATCAATGCGTTCGATGGCTTCCCTGATTTTGATCAGCAGCTTGCGTTCGCGGTCACGGATGCGGAGTTCGAAACTCCGGTCGGATTCGGCGCTGGCCCGGTCGGTAGGATCGGGATAATTTTCCGTGCTGTCGTTCATCTCGTGGATGGTTTTTTCCGCCTCCTGCAAAAGATCCTGGCTCATGGCCTCGAGCTTTTGACGAAAATGTTCAAGCTGTTCTCTGTTCACGGTCTTGCTCCCTTGGTATATCTTGGACAAGCGTCATTGCTATCGTTGATAGTTTCCGCTTTTGCCCCCGATTTTCCTTTCCAGTCTGATGTTATTGATGATCATGCCTTTGTCCACAGCCTTACACATATCATAAATGGTCAGGGCGGCAACCGAGACGGCGGTGAGCGCTTCCATCTCGACTCCGGTTCTGCCGGTTATTCCTACCGTGGCGGTAATCCCTATGGTGTGGGTCTCATCGTCAAGGTCAAAGTCCACATTCACTTTGTTGATGGCCAAAGGGTGGGTCAGGGGGATAAGGGCATCGACCTTTTTGGCGGCCATAATCCCGGCGATCCGGGCAACCCCGAGTACATCCCCCTTGGCAATATTTCCTTCCCGCACCAGCTGAAACGCTTGCGCTGAAAGAGAAATGGCGCCGCAAGCCGTTGCTTCGCGGATAGTTTCGTTTTTGCCGCCTACGTCCACCATGCGGGCATTGCCAGCTTCGTCAAAATGGGTAAACTGGTTTGTCGCCAAACTATGGTCGCTCATTGTCGTTGTCCCGTGAGAAAGAATCAAGGATTTTCCTCAGTGAATTTGTGAAGGATTTTCTGAAAAAAGCCCTCTTCCTCCTGGGCACCGTTCCTTTCTTTTTGCAGGGAGTCAATCTCTTCGAGCAGATCCTTTTCCCGAGAGGAGAGTTTATTCGGGATGACAACTTTGATCTCAACGATCATGTTTCCGGGGCTTCCGCCCCTCAGGGAGGGAACGCCTTCGCCTTTCAGGGTGAAGATATGGCCGGGTTGGGTTCCCGCCGGGATAACCAGCTGCCGGGTTCCATTTATGGTCGGCACCTCTACCGTGGTGCCCAAGGTGGCCTGCACCATGCCAAGGGGGAAACGGCAATGGATCTCATTGCCTTCCCGCTGGAAGAACTCATGGGGCTCCACATGCATGATTACATACAGGTCGCCCGGTGAACCACCCTTGCGGCCACCCTCGCCTTCGCCCCGCAACCGCATGCGGGCGCCAGTGTCGACTCCGGCCGGAATCTTCAGCGACACCTTTTTGCTTTTTTTGATCAGCCCTTCGCCCTGGCAATCATTGCATGGCTCGGTAATGATGGTGCCTTCGCCGTGACATTTCGGGCAGGAGGTCTGTACCCGGAAAAAACCTTGCGCGTGCACCACCTGACCATGGCCCTTGCAGGTGGGGCAGGTTGCCGGTTTGTGACCGGGGCGCAAGCCGGTGCCGTCGCAGGTCCAGCAGGTTTCCCGCCTGGTGATTTCTATCTCTTTTTCCGCGCCGTGCACCGCATCCATGAAGCTGATGCCCAGATCATAGCGCAGATCGTTTCCTTGGATGGGGCCCTGGCGCCTTTGCCCGGAGCGGCCCCCGAACATGTCGCCGAAGATATCGCCAAAGCTTGAGAAGATGTCCTCAAAATTGCCAGGCCCGCTGTAGCCGCTGTCTTTCAGGCCGGCTACCCCATAGCGGTCGTAGATCTTCCGTTTTTCCAGATCACCGAGAATTTCGTAGGCCTCGGCTGCTGATTTGAATTTATCTTCAGCCGCCTTGTCCCCCGGATTTTTGTCCGGATGGTATTTCATGGCCAGTTTGCGGTACGCTTTTTTTATTTCCTCGGCTGCCGCATCCGGGGCGACTCCGAGGGTTTTGTAGAAATCGTTTTCCATTAGTTACAGGGAGACCTGTTCCGGTTGCTCGTCACCCTTCTGTGCGATCGGGGTGGGGGCATCTTCCTTGGGGGCGACAAATTTCTTGATGGTGGTGAAATCCACTTGGCCGGAGGCAATTTCGCGCAAGGTGGAGACAATCTCCTTATTCTTGCATTTTACCAGAAAAGGTGCGCCCTTGCGGTGCTGTTTAACCCGCTCAATGGCAAGATGGATAAGGGAAAAACGATTTTCATTGCCTATCTGGCTCAGGCAGTCTTCGACGGTAATGCGTGCCATAATAAAAATCCTCCTGTGCGAAATATCCCGTTGGATATCGCGTTAGTATAAACCGCCAGAGTATAATCAATCCCGTTTTTTTGGCAATCATTTTTTCTGGAGACATCTTTTTTTCAGGCAATTTAAATGGTTACGATGTCAATTCCCGGAGAGATTCAACCGCCACGGGAGGCTGTTCGGAAAGGCGCAGGGGAAGCCTGTCGCGATGGCATGAAAAATGCTAATAATCAAATCAAGATTGAAGAAAAACAGTGCATGAGGAGATGGGATCAGAAAAAAATTCCTTATTGGACATGGGTTTGCGGTCTTCATCCAGGGCTGGGCAGGAAAAATATTCCTATATTTGATTGCAAGCAAGAGTGTCATTTTATTGACCTGATGATTTTGTTTTTTCAAAATAGGGCCACAGGGAGAGAATATGCAAAAAATCATGGCAGGCCTGTTGCTTATCGGTTGTTGTGGGTGTTCAGGGGGGATGTACAGCAATCTCGTTGAGGTTGAAATGCGGCTTGCTTCGCCAATGTTCGGGGATGGTCAGCGGGTGCCGGTGGTCTATCCCGGCCGAGGCGGTGCTTCGGATGAGGCCATGGTTTTTCAGGTGTTTGGCCTCTCTTGGCGAAGCATCGAGAGGGACTATCCTGCCTACAATTTTAATCCCTGACAGGGGTGGAAATGATGCTTAGACAATTATTTGCGGTTTTGTTGAGTTTTGGATGTGCCGTAACTCCCGTGCTGGCTGATGAAGGTCAATTGCCTGACGACGCCGAGAAGGGAGGGCTGTTTCAGGAACGGCAGCGTCCCACGCCGACCTATCGCCCCTATTTCTATAATTATCCCCATGCGATCCCCCCGGATTATGTGTTTCGCACTGCGCGAGTTTTCTCGCCGAATAACATGTCTAAATCCTTTTTGTCTGGCTTTGGCTCTGGGCAGGCAGGCAGCGCCGGACAAGGCGTCGCCCTGCAGGCCAAGATCAATCAGATGGGCAAGGCGCTCATTGCCAATGCCGGCGAGGTGGCGGACGATGAATATGTGGTGGCGGTGAGCACCTTCGTCAGTCTTGATAATCTCTATGCCACTTCTTCTCTTGGCCGGTATCTGGGGGAGCAGTTGCTCGCCACTTTGCAGCAGGGCGGGCTGGAGGTGATTGAAGTGCGAAAAACCAAGGAGATGATGATTAGTCCGGAGCACGGCGAGTATGCCTTGTCTCGGCGCCTGAAGGAGCTCAGCCAGGTGCAGGGTGCCCAGGCCGTGGTGGTGGGAACCTATGCGGTGGCCGGCCAGGAGATTTTTGTCAATGTCCGACTGTTGCGCAACGACGATAACAGGGTTCTTTCCTCCGCCAGTCTGGTTTTGCCCATTGACGCGATGACCGCCAGCCTGCTGGCCGATGAAAGCATGCCCGCTTCCACCAGCACTTCTCCGGTCGTGATCCGGCAGTTCCCGGAAAAGGGTCAGATCGCGGCCCCGCCTCCGGTAAAGAAGCCGAAGAAAGTTGTCGCGAAGCGTCCCGTAAAACCTCCGGTGAAAAAGGATTGCCCATGAAAAAGACAAGGAAGACAGTCAGGTTGTGTTTGACGTTGCTTCTCGGCGGGGTTCTGCTTTTGGCCGGGTGCGTGCCTCCGGCTAAGACCGGCGGCACTGCCTCGGTGGTCACGCCGGATTTTTTCGGAGTGGGGGAGGAACTGGCCCTGCAGTTGATTTCCGGCATGCGCAGCGCCGGGGGCGGCCAGCGGCTGATTCTGACTACAGTGGTTGATCTCGAAAACCTTTATGCCACCACCAGTTTTGGCCGGACCCTGACCGAGGCCCTGTCCACCAGCCTGTTTCGCAATGGTTTCGGCGTGGTGGAGATCCGCAAGTCCGCGGAGCTTCTCATCCGGGACAACCGGGGCGAACTGATGCTCACCCGCGATGCCAGGCTGCTGGCCAAGCAGCAACAGGCGGCGGCTATTCTCACCGGCACTTATTCGCTGACCCCGACCACAGTAATCCTCAATCTCAGACTGCTCGATGCCGGGTCGCAGCAGGTGCTTTCCGTGGCAGGGCTTGAGCTGCAGCGCAGCCGCAACATCAATCATCTTCTCGCGGCAGGAGGAGGCGGCCTCGGCGATGCTTTCCTTTCCGTCCGTGAGCGCTGACGGACTCGTGAGAAAGAAAAAGGTCACGGGTACGTAAGACAAAATTAAAGAGTTACAAAGAAATAACCGTTGAAATCGCAGCTGGTTTCGATTTCAACAACGTTGAGGGGGCCGGGATGCGAAAGGTAATAGCGATTGTGCTTATGGGGTTTCTCCTCGCCGGGTGTGCGCCGGGCCAGAAAAACTGGGCCAGCCGGCCGGTGGAGGTCAGGAAGAATTCGCCAGTGGTCTTTATCTTTCCGGAGGTGAATACCTACCAGGAGGCGACCGTTGGCGTGTTGTCCTTTCAGGTGCCCGGCAATATGAACCGGGAACAGGGAGAGGGGGTGGCCATGCTCTTTAAGGATGTTCTCCTCGGTAAGCAGGCTTTTCCCAAGGTACTTCGTCTTGAGGCCCCTTACCGGGATATCGAGGAAGCCCTGGCCATTGGCCGGAAGGCAAAGGTCGATCTGGTTCTGGCGGGCAAGGTCAGCTACGCTCTGGAAGGCAGCCAGTTCGGGGGAGGCAGGGTAGAGGTGGCCACCAGGCTGCTCAATGTGCATACCGGCAATACTGTCTGGTACATCGAGCAATCAATGGATCAGCCCGTGGCCTATCCGAAAAGCAGTACCCTCTCTCGTTTTGTCGCCGCCTTCAATCCTCCAGATATTAAGCCTTCGCAGGGAGGTCCGGTGGTGCCAAACATGCTGGCCCAGGTGGCCTTTGACATGGCCGAGGTCATGGCCGGGGCCAAATCGGTGAGTAGATGACGGTCTGACTCCGGGCTAAGTAACAAAAAAATAACCCCGTTCGGCCTGAAGCCGGACGGGGTTGTTTTTGGCCAACGGCCTACACCCAAAGGGCATAAGTTTGTTGAAATCGTAAAAACCACGATTACAATGGGTATTAATGTGTAAGTGTCTTATTTTGTGTGGTGGGCCTGTAAACTTTTCAGGTTGTTGCGAGTTCATCCAGTTTCGTTTGAGCAGACAAGCTGCTCAACTCAGCTTTAGCCAAGAAAAGGGTTTTTCAGGAGCATGGTCTGCTCGCGGCCCGGTCCAACGGAAAGGATGTAGGCCGGGGTCTCGGTGAACTCCTCGATACGTTTTACATAATCGCGGGCCTTGGCCGGCAGATCGTCCACGCTACGGGCCTGGCTGATCTCTTCGCCCCAGCCGGAAAGGTTCTCGTAGACCGGATGCAGCCTGGCAAAGGTCTTGATATTGCCGGGCATGGCGGTCAATTTTTTGCCGTCAGCCTCATAGCTGGTGGCCAGTTTCAGGGTCGGTTGGCCGCTTAAGACATCGAGCTTGGTGATGGCCAGACCGTTGATCCCGTTTAGGCGCACCGCCTCCCGGGCAATGACGCCGTCGAGCCAGCCGCAGCGGCGTTTGCGGCCGGTGGTGGCGCCGAATTCCCCGCCTTTTTGCTGCAACTCGTCACCCACTCCGTCCAGCAGCTCGGTGGGGAAAGGCCCTTCGCCAACCCGAGTAGTGTAGGCCTTGAGGATGCCGATGACGCAGTCGATGTGGGAAGGGCCAAAGCCGCTGCCGGTGCAGGCGTTGCCGGCGATGGTGTTGGAGGAGGTGACAAAGGGGTAGGTGCCGTGGTCGATGTCCAGCTGGGTACCCTGGGCGCCTTCAAAGAGAATGTGCTTGCCTGCCTTGCGGCCTTCGTCCAGCGCTACGGAAACGTTATCAATATACGGGGCAAGCCGCTCTGCATATTTCAGGTATTCGTCGTATACGGCCTCGGCCTTGAGCGGTTCGCAGTTGAACTTTTTGCTGAAAAGAAAATTCTTTTCTTCAAGGTTTTCACGGATCTTTTCCATCAGCGATCCGGAGTCCAGGAGATCCCCTGCCTTGATGCCCTTGCGCAGGATCTTGTCGCCATAGCAGGGTCCGATGCCCCGGCCGGTGGTGCCGATCTTTTTGCCGCAGGCCAGAGCCGATTCGCTGCAGGAGTCGAGGAGCCGATGGTAGGGCATGATCAGATGGGCGCGTTCACTGATCATCAACCGCTGCGGATTAACCGGCAGGCCGCTGGCCGCGAGTTTGTCCATCTCTTCAAGCAGGACGCCGGGGTCGAGGACCACGCCGTTGCCGATGAAGCACATTTTGTTTTCGTAGAGGATCCCGGATGGGATGAGGTGGAAGACGTACTTCTTGCCGTTTACCACCAGGGTGTGGCCGGCGTTGTTGCCGCCCTGAAAGCGCACCACAAAGTCGGCGTGCTCCGTCAACAGGTCGACGATCTTGCCCTTGCCCTCATCGCCCCATTGCGTCCCGACAATTACTACATTTGCCATCTTTCTCTTCCTCCGCAATCGTAACTATCCAGCAGCACCGCATCTGCGTTGTTATCAGCCTGCTCATGGGCGCTAGCACACTTCGCCGGCTTCTGCCTAGCAGCTACGGCACTGCTGGATAGTTACAGTTTGGGTTGTTTATGTTCGTTTCCGGCCTTGAGCTGGATAGTTACCCGCAATCATCCCAAAAAAGGTTATCCGTGAGCCGCCGGCGTGGCTTAATTTCTCATCGTCATCTTGTCCAGCAGCAGGCACCATAGCCAAAGGAAAATAAAAAGTCAATCGGTGGATGTCTCTCCGGGGGTTGCCTGTCTGTTACTGTTGCCTGTCTTGACACCCTGCGGCAAATGCCGTAGATTGCCCCCTGACTATGAGGGATGCGAGGCGTCGCCGGTTTTGCGGCAGACGGGATATTTTTTGCGGACACATTGAGGCAACGGCATGTTTGGTATAGGGCTTCCTGAGTTGATCCTGATCCTGGGTGTCGCGCTTATCGTGGTGGGCCCGGAAAAGCTCCCGGAGATGGCGAAGTCCATGGCCAGGGTGGTGCTGGATCTTAAGAAAACTGCCATTGGTCTTAAGGAGAGTCTGCACGAGGAGATGAAGGATGATCTGGGGCAGGAGTCCTGGCAGCGGAAGCTGGGAGATGACTATCCCAATCTGCCTTTCACCTCGGTTCCCGAGCCGGACGCGGCGGAGATTGACGCCGTGTCGCCGCCTGACTCCAATCCAGCCGTGGCAGCCTCCGAACCCGATGGCCAAGAAGAGAAGCCGGCGGGATGACGGTGCTGGCCGGACATTTTGCCGGACACCTCCGGGAATTGCGGAACCGGGTTCTCACAGCCTTTCTGGCAATCCTGGTTGGCACCCTTGTCGCCTACGCCTTTTCCGAACATCTCGTCCGTTTTCTGATGGTTCCCCTAGTCAAGGGGCACCCGACTCTGGCGAAACTCGTTTATACCAACCTCACCGAAGCCTTTGTCAGCTATCTGAAGATTTCCCTGCTGGTCGGGCTCATGGCCGGTTTTCCGGTCTGTTGCTACGAATTGTGGAGATTTATCGCGCCGGGTCTGCACCGCCACGAACGGCGGTTGGCGAGAACGGTGGTCTTCTGGGCTTCCGCCCTTTTTGCGGGAGGAGTGGTGTTTGCCTATGTGGTGGTGCTGCCGGAGACGCTCTCTTTTTTGTTGAGCTTTGCCGGGGAGCAGCTTGAGCCCATGCTCCGGCTTGATGCCTACCTCACCTTTGTGGCCCGCACCTCACTGGCTTTCGGGCTGGCTTTTGAGGTGCCCTTTCTCATGGTCATGGTCGCCAAGGCCGGGATTGTCGCCAAGGGTTACTTTGCCCGGCAGCGGAAATACTTTTATCTCGCAATCCTGGTACTTTCCTTTCTGCTGACCGCCGGCGATGTGTTGTCCGCTGTCCTGCTTGCCGTGCCGCTTTTCGGTTTGTACGAGGCAGGGATCCTCATCAGTCGCCCGTTTAAAGGGATGCTGAAGACGGAAAGCTGACCGCTGTTACCGCAGAGTTCCAACACCCTTGTCACTCCCAAAATAATTATCTTGACATGCGTTATTCCTGCCAGGAAAGTGGTAATAAATCCAAACTGGAAAAAGGGTCGGCATGAAAATCATCCATTTAAGCGACACCCATATCGGCCACAAAGGTCTTGGGGAGCGTTTCGGGATGATCGTTGATGACCTAACCCGGCGGCACCCCTTGAATCCGGCAAACCACTTGGTTGTCCATACCGGCGACCTGATTCACCGCGCCAGCGCCGACAACCGGAATGAGGCACGGGCTTTGCTGGACCGGCTGCGGGGCTTCGGCTATCCTGTGCTGCTTTGTCCCGGCAACCATGATTACGGCGACTCTCTGTCCGTGGGCGCGCAGGCAGCCCGGGATTTTCAGGCAGCCTTTGGCGATTATCTTTTTCAGGACGGGCAGGAGGGGTTCCCTTCCCTGTACCTGCGGGGAGACTGCGCTTTCATTGGTCTGGATTCCAGCGCTGCCGAGCTGCGCGGCCCGTCCAGGCTGCTGGCCGAGGGTTTTTTAGGAGTGGCGCAGCTTTCCCGGCTTAACGCGCTTCTGGACAGCGACCAGCTGCTGGGCAAAAAAATAGTCATCTTTCTCCATCACCATCCCTTCTCATTTGGCTACAGCGTCAGCCCTGATGTGGGGGATGGCAGGCTTTTTTTTAATCTGTTTGCCGGGCTTACTCGCCCCTTCCGGCGGCTTAAGGACGCGCATTCCTTCGCTCGACTTGTCCGCGATCGAGCGAGAGTTCTGCTCTTCGGCCACATGCACCATGGCCTGGACTGCTCCGGCGAAGCCATGAAATACGGCATCCCTCTCGCCCTGGACGGCGGTTCTTCCACCTGCGCCGAAGCAGGGGAGGACAGAATGCGCTACCGGATTATAGACCTCCGCATTATGACCAGGGAGACCCGCTTTTTGCCCCTGCCTGGATAGTCCCGCAATTCAACCTGTTAACCAGGAGGAGTCCTATGCAAAGTTTAGGAGCCGTTACGAAATACTCTCTGCCTACTCGACCATTTCGTTTACGGCTCTTTATGCCGTTAAGGTTACCCAAATGACGACCTTATTTTGTTACAACGGCTTAGCCAGACTTTTGTATGCCTTTCTTGCCGGCCTGATCCGGATTCCCTTCTGGCTGTATGTGGGCTGGTGCGCCGCCGGTCTGGCGGCAATGCTCGTTTTTTTCGCCGCCCTGGTGGCCGGGCCGGCCTTGCTGGCGAAAAAATACGGCCTCGGGCTGCTATTGCTCTACGTGGTCCCGCTGATCTGGGGGATGCGCGGCCAGCCCTCGCCTTTTGCCGCCTTCATGGCCTGGATAGGCACCCTCAAGGCCTTTCGCCTCCCGCCCTGCGTGATCGAAAACCCCGGCGCCTACCAGATCAAAGGCAAGGATACCCGCGCCATTCTCGAAGCATTAATGCCCGGCGATATTCTTCTGCGGGGCTACAACGGCTATGTGGACGGCTTTTTTATCCGCCGACTCTCAGGGGCAGGAGGCAAGGTCGGCAATTTCACTCATGCGGCTTTGTATGTCGGCAAGCTTGAGGAAAAAGAGAGAAAGTTGGCTGCGGCCGACCTGCGGGTGCAGAATGAAGCCGGACAGTGGCTTGGTGCGCCTGAGGAGATGAAAGAGAAGGCGCGGCGTAATCTCTTTGAGCCAGGTGCGCAGATGGTTATTCATTCCATGGGACAGGGGGTGCATGCCGAGGATATTCTGACCTTCTGCCGTTGCGACCAGTTGGCCATTCTGCGCTTGCCGGAGGTGATTTGCCCCGACGATGGCCACCAGGAATTATTCCGGCTCCGGGAGGGAACACCGGAATACGCCCTGCAACGGAAACTTACGGAAACGAGAGAGGAAATCCCCAGGAAAGAAGCCGTGCGCTCCGCCATAGTCTCAGCCGTCGGGAAGATAGGCTCGGCCTATGATTTTGAGTGCGGCAGTATCGAAGACCACCGCTTCACCTGCTCCGAGTTCGTCTATTACTGCTATCGGGGCATTCACCATTATATAGGCCTCCTGCCCCGGCACCATTCGCTTTTCGGGGTGGGCTGGCTATTGCCGCGGGAGACTGTTACCCCGGATGATCTTTATGCCATCAGCGCGCCGCCCGGTACGGACGAATCTCCGGAGAACAAGCTGATCGTGGTTTGGCAGAGTGCCGGGATAAACTGATCCGTACTGTTGTTATTCCATTTCTATTTCAATAGTGAAACCAAGAAACGGTAGGAGCGGCTTTAGCCGCGAAACCGCAAGACATCGCGGCTAAAGCCGCTCCTACCAATAATATCGTTTTGATTTAGAAATGGAATTACGCTTCAAAAGCGGCCGCTCAGCCCCAGGGCGAGCATGTGGGCCGCGGTGCCGGTGAAGGTGCCGTTGAGGCTGCCGCCGGTGGCGGTCTGGTCAACGCTTCTGGTTTTCTTGTCGGTGTAAAGATAGGCAAAACCAGCGTCCAGACGGTCGTTGACCCGATAGCGCAAGCCGCCGGCATAGGTGCGGCCATCGGCGTCGGGCAGCTCGAAGCCCAGGGTGTCGTCGGGCACCGGGTTGCCGTCAATGGCAAAGCCGAGGCGCAGGGTGAGGGCTTCGCTCAGCCGCTGGGCCAGGCCGAGGCGGAAAGCATCGGTTTTGGCCCAGCGCTTGGGGAGGGGATTGTCGAAGGCGGCGGCCAATACCGGATGGGTCTGAGGGCTGGGGTAGGTGAAGTCGAGCTGCTGGTAGGCGTCCCAAAAGGTGCGGTCCCAGGCAAACTCCAGGGTGCTGGCACCGAAGATCCAGGCCGCACCCAGGGTCAGCACCGCCGGCACCGGGGCCGAGACGCCGCCCGGGCCGGAGTAGGAACCGGCCGGCAGGGCGAGGACAGGGGTGCCGTTGCCTAAAAATCCGGTGCTGGAGCTGAGCGCGGCATCGCCATCCAGATCCAGGTCAACCTTGGAGCGATAGGTGGCGGCTAGGGCCAGGGAGGGCGCGGGGTGCCAGGAAGCGGCCAGGTTGTAGCCGAAGGCCACGGCATCTCCCTCCATGGTTCTGGAAATGGTGGAGTAAACCGGACCGGGCCCCGCGATGATGGTGCCGTTGCTCTGCACCTTGCCGGAAGCCTTGAGCAGGCGAAGCCCCCCGGCGATTGCCAGGGTGTCGCTGAGCTTGTAAGACAGGCTCGGGTTGGCCTCGATCACCCGCAGGGTAAAGTCTTCGGAGAATGTTTTGGGGAAGGGGGCTGGCCAGCGTTTGCTAAGTCCCGCCGGGTAGGCGAGGGAAAAGCCAAAGCGCATCCCGTTGAATTCCGGCGACACGGTATGCACTGCGGGCAGAAGAAACTCCTCCGTTTTGGAGGAGCCGTTTCTGGCAGGGGAAGTGTGGTCGGTATAGGTGATGTGGGGCAGGTTGATGTAAAGGAGGTCGGCCTCCCCGTGCCAGCGTTCCTTGTCCAGCCAGCTCATTGCCGCCGGATTGAAGTAGGCGCTGTCCGCTCCATCCACCGCGGCAATGGAAGCGCTCGCGGTGGCCACGGAGTTTAAGGACTGCTCCGGCACCCGGTAGCCGGAGGCCAAGGCCTGCCCGGTAAGGATCAAGACGGTGAGGGGGGGGGCGATAAAAAGGCTTAGAGACTGTCTGAATGGATACTCCCTGGGGGGTGGGGCATTTTTTTTCATATTTGGCTGTCTCCTATTTGTTGTTAGTCCGGCATGATTGTTCTGTAGTTGCTGGCGGCCGGATTGTCAACCACTAAAACTGCCCTTTACCCAAAGGGCATAAGCTCGTCGAAACACGCCGACTATTCAGTTGAGATTACCCTGGCTGTGTTATAATGGTGTTAGCCTCGAGACAACGCCCTGCATCTTGCGCCGGCTCACCTCAGAAGGCCTGTTCCTGCTCTTCCCGAAAAATCCGGTTGTTTCCCGAGACAGAAGGACAACAAAGGAGCGGTCATGAAAACTGCACGAGATATCCTGCGGAGGCTGGCGTGGACCTTTGTCGCCATATGCGTCATTTCCCTGGGACCCTTGGCCCGGCAGGGCTGGGCGCAGGGTGAAGAAGAGTACCGGTTCAGCAACGAAGAGCTGGTGCAGATGCTGGCGCCCATCGCCCTGTACCCGGATTCGCTCGTCGCCCAGATCCTGATGGCCTCCACCTATCCCCTGGAGGTGGTGGAAGCGGAACGCTGGCTGCGCGACAACGAGGGACTGGAGGGCGACGCGCTCTCCGACGCTTTGCGGGATAAACCCTGGGACCCCAGCCTCAAATCCCTCTGTTATTTCCCGGACGTCCTCATTGCCATGAGCGAAAACCTGGACCAGACCCGGAAGCTGGGAGATGCTTTCCTGGCCCAGGAGCAGGAGGTCATGGCCACGGTCCAGGAACTGCGGCAAAGGGCCTTGGAACAAGGAAACCTGGAAACCACCCCGGAGCAGAAGGTGATTGTGGAGCGGGAGATCATCCGGGTTGAACCGGCCTCCCCCCAGGTTGTCTACGTGCCGGTTTACGACCCTTATTATGTGTACGGTCCCTGGTGGTATCCGGCCTACCCCCCATATTACTGGCACTATCCGCGCTATCCTTTTGCCGGCGGCGTCTATTTCGGTTTCGGCCCCAGGGTTTTCATCGGTCTGGACCTCTTTTCCTGGGTCTGGTTCGACTGGCATGTACACCGGGTCAATATCGATGTTCCCCGGACCTACCGCTTCCACCGGTACCCGGTCAGACCCAGCTACGAACGGCATTACTGGCGGCATGAACCCAGCCACCGGAGGGGGGTTGCCTACCGGGACCGGAAAACCGGCGAACACTTCGGCGTCCCTGCTCCGCGGCTGCAGTCGCCGCGGTCGGAAACCCGCGGCTATCCCGTAGGCACCGAGGATAGAAGGGCTCCGGCAACCACGGCCCCGGCCCCGGACCGAAAACGGGATCTGGATCGGGAGCGAAACCGACCCATAACCCGGGAGAACCGGCCCGAACAGCGGCAAATCCAGACTGCCCCGTCGCGGGAAATTCCTCGCTCCGCCCCGTCGCGGGAACGAACCATTACCCCGGAGAGGCGGCGCGAACAGCAGAGAGTTGCCCCCACTCCGTCTCAGATTGCGCCTCCCCCGGCACGGGAACGGATACCTGCTCCGGCGGAAAGCGTCGAACCGGAAAGAACCCCATCTTCCGGGCGTGACACCCCCTTCCGGGGCATCAACGAAGGCAGCTTTGAGCGGAAGGCCGGGGAGCGGGGAGAGCAAAGCCGGGGCAGCGGCGAATCCCGGCGGCAGAACGAAAACGGCAGGCGCCAGGGCGATGACTCCAGAGGCCGGGGCGGTGGATCACGCCGGTAAGAAAAACCCCGCCCCCGGCCGTGAACCTCCGGAAAATCTCCAGCCGGAATATCCGAGCATTCAAAGTACAAGGGAGAAAAATGATGGCCTTGCAAATAGGGAAAGAAGTCACAGGCCTGCGACAGGAAACCAAGGCGTTGACAGGGAATAACCGTGGCCATTGCGGCGTGGTCGGAGGGGGAAAGATCGGACAGTGCTTGTCGGCCCTGGCTTGCTTCTTCCTTGTTGCCATGCTGCTGCTTGGGGCCGCGTCCGCTGTCTTGGCTGCGGAAGCGCAGCAAAAGACCTTTGCCGCGCCCGATAAGGCGGTGCAGGCCATGGCTGCGGCCATGGCGACGGACAACCTGGAAGAGCTGGCCGGTATTCTGGGGCCCGGCAGCGAGGAGCTGCTCTTCTCCGGCGATGAGGTGGCGGATCGCCGCGGCCGGGAAAGATTTCTCATGTCCTATGGGCAGGGATACGCCCTGCGCCAGGACTCTCCGGAAAAAATGGTGCTCTTTCTGGGCAACCGCAACTGGCCCCTGCCCGTCCCCCTGGTCAAAAAGGGTGAGGTCTGGCTTTTCGACGCCCAGGCCGGGAAGCAGGAAATCCTGAACCGGAGAATCGGCCGAAACGAGCTGCGCGTCATCGAGGTACTCCATGCCTATGTGGAGGCCCAGCACGAATACGCCTCCAGGGACTGCCGGGGCAGCGGCCGGGTCGAGTTTGCCCAGAAGCTGACCAGCAGCCTAGGGCAACGGGACGGTCTTTACTGGACGACGGGACAAGGTGAGCAGGAAAGCCCCTTTGGCCCGCTGATCGCCCGGGCGACCCGGCAGGGTTACCCGGAGGCTGATCTGGCCCCCTTCCGCGGCTATTATTTCAAGATCCTCAAGGGCCAGGGGAGCAATGCGGCCGGCGGGGCTTACAGCTATCTGGTGAAGGACCGGATGCTCCTGGGTTTTGCCCTCATCGCCTATCCCGCGGAATACGGCAATTCGGGGATCATGACCTTCATGGTCAACCAGGAGGGGAGCATCTACCAGAAGGATCTTGGCGATGAGTCAAGGCCTATGGCCGAGAAGATCGAGCTGTTCGATCCCGATCCCAGCTGGCGCAGGACAGAGGAATCAGTCGGCCAGGGGCAGCCGTGAACTGACTTCCGGTGCCGAAATCGAAAAAGAGGGGGAATCCCCGCCGTCCTGACGGGGATTCCCCTTCTATTATTACAGAAGTGGCATGACGGATGAAAATTGCGGGTCTATTGCTATGTTGTTGAGAATGTTATTCCCAGGTGCTTTTATCGGGAATAATTTATTGTAAATTAAGTAGGTTATTGATTACTGTCTGCGCGAGAATAACAGCTATCGGACTTATTATTTCATTCTGTAAGCGGCTCGATATTATTGCATTAACTTTTTGATCACCTTCTCAAACTCTTTCAACTGATAGGGCTTGACCAGTGCCCCGCAAAACCCGTACTTAGCAAACTCGGCCATGATCGGGTCGTTGGAGTAGCCACTGGAAACCATGACCTTGGCGTTAGGATTAATATGCAAAATTTTCTGCACCGCCTCCTTACCGCCCATGCCGCCTGGAATCGTCAAGTCCATGATGACCAGCCCGATACTCTCTCCTGATTCCTTATAGATCGCAATCGCTTCGTTCCCATCCGCCGCCAGCACGACCGCATGCCCGAGATGGACCAGCATGGCCTTAGCAACAGTGCGAACCATCTCGTCATCATCCATCAGTAAAATTTTTGTTTTTCCTGGGACGCACGGAGAGGCAACCGTTACCGCCGCGCTAATTTCGCCCTCGACGGAAGCAGGAAGATAGATCGTAAAGGTGGTCCCCTTCCTTAATTTAGAGGTGACAAACAGGTGCCCGCCGTGCTTGTTGACAATCCCGCTCGAGATAGCGAGGCCCAGACCGCTGCCGTTCTTTTTTGTGGTAAAATAGGGATCAAAGATCTTGTCAATGAGGTCAGCGCTCATCCCGGCCCCCTCATCGCTAATTGTTATTTTGACATATTTGCCTGCACGTAAGCCTATGAAATTGGCTTCATCAATCAAATCGGCATTGACACAGCTAAGGCGAATAATGCCGCTACCGGTAATGGCTTGGCAAGCATTCAAGACAATGTTTTGAATTACCTGACTGATCTGGCCCTTATCAATATTCACCAACCACAGATCATCGGCAAAAGAGAACTGGCATACCACCGGTTTGCCACGAACTATAAAGCTGGCGGAGTCTTTGATCACCTCAACCAGTGACGAAACCTCCTTGATCGGCGCGCCACCTTTAGCAAAGGTAAGAAGTTGCTGAGTGAGATCCCGAGCCCGCAACGACGCCTTCTCCGCCTCCTGTAGATACTCTTTGGTCGAAGGGCTTAACTCTTCATCCATCAGGGAAAGAGAGAGGTTCCCGAGAATGGCGGCCAGAATATTGTTAAAATCGTGGGCGAGACCGCCCGCAAGCACGCCCACGGATTCGAGTTTCTGGATCTTGACCAACTCCTTCTCCAGCCGATTTCGTTCGGTCACATCCCTAAAGACGAAGACAACCCCAACAATCAGGCTTTTTTCATTGAGAATCGGGGCGCAGCTATCGGCAATGCAGCGCTCGACGCCGTCTTTGGCGATAAGAAGGGTATGGTTGGCCAAACCGGTTATCTGGCCTCCGACCAGAACCTTATCGACCGGATTCTCGCACGGCTGCCGGGTCTGCTCGTTAATTATCCGAAAGACCTCGTCAAAAGGCCGGCCCATGGCCTCGGCCAGTGACCAGCCGGTCAACTTCTCGGCAACCTTGTTCAACATGACGATATTTTTTTCGGTGTTGGTGGCAATCACCCCATCCCCTATACTGCGCAGGGTAACCGCCAGACGCTCGCGTTCGGCAGCAAGGGCAGCAGCAGCCTCCCGCCGCTCGCTGATATCCCGCACCGAAGCAATCACATAGTTCTTAGCGCCGATCATGGTACCCTTCAAGGCTACCTCGACCCAGAACAACTGCCCATCCTTGCGCTTACATAACCACTCAAAGGTCTGGGGCTGGCCCTGCGCCGCCTTCCGTACCATCTTTTCCGCATCCGCCTGGGTGTATGAGGGCACGCTTGCGCTTATCATGCCGACATTAAGCTGCTTGGCCTCATCATAGTCGTAGCCATACATCTCGAGCATGGCCCGGTTGACATCGAGGATGGCGCCGCTTGCCGCGTCATGGATAAAAATGGCATCATTGGGGGAATTGAATATTTCCCGGTAGCGTTCTTCACTCTCGCGCAAGGTCGCTTCAACCTGCAGGCGTTCCTGAATCTCTTCCTGCAATCGCTGATTGGTAAGGATCAGGGTCTGACGATTGTTTTCGACCTCGTGGAAAAGTCTGGCATTTTCAATGGCCGCGCTTACCTGGTTGGCAAACAGACTCAGGACATCGAGATCGTGACCGGAAAAACTGCCGCCACCTCTCTTGCCAATGCCGGAAAGACCGCCGATAATTTGCTTTTTCCCCATCAGGGGCACGAGCAGAGCCGATTGTTGCCCCTCTTCCCACCGCGTCTTGTCAGCAAGCCACCACTCATCAGATTCGCCAAAGAGGAGCGGCCGTTCATTTTCCAAGACCCAGCCGCACATCCCCACCCCAATCTTATAGCGAGAATTCAGGATGTCGGCAGAGTCAAGACCTGATGCAGCCAGATAAGCGTAAGTCTCACGATTGTCATCGATGATCGGCACAATCAGCAATTCGGCAGAGATAAGTTCACGGGCTGCTTCCGCCACCAGTTTGAAAACTTTGTTGATATCCAATTCGCCAACGATGACCTTGCCAATTTCAATGAGTTTGGTGAACTCATCCCGCTGCTGGATCAAACCGTGGCCACACCCTGTCTCCTTGAGAGAGCGGCGCAGAAGCGCGTTCTCTTCCCGCAGGCACAGGTTTTTCTCCTCTAATATGGCCAGATTGTCATGATGCATCTAAGTCTCTCAGAAACACGGGGCATGATTAAAAAACAAGATTCACCTGGGCGTCCATGGTGTCTTTCATGTAGGTGGAGACCCCTTTAACCTCGACATTGGGCACAATCAGATCATCGATACTCATCCCGAAGGCGTCACAGCAAATTTGACAGAGAGTGAATTTGACGCCCAGATCGTCGGCGCTATGGATCAACTCTTCAAGGTTGGGGATATTTTTCTTCTTGAGCATCTGGGCAAACAACATTGGCCCCAGTCCCATCAGATTAAGTTGCGATAGGGGCAGATTCTCAGCTCCACCGCGATTCAACATCTCAACTATTGGTTGCAGAATACTGTCGGTCGCCAAATCCCGGTATCTCCCTTCACGGTCCGGATCAGGCTTGCGGCGGCGGGCAAAAAACCCCTTGCGCCTCTTTAGGCAGTTATGGCCAAAAATCATGAACCACATCTTCATCTCAACGCCCAAGGCAGCAAAGCCTACAGCGATAATAAAGGCAGCAAGAGCCTTGTCAAGATCGCCACTGAGGAGGAGAATGGTGCCTTTCTTATTCATAGAGTCTTCGAGTCTTCCTCAGAATATTTCAGCGGTACTTTTTGCTTACAATTGGAACACAATCGTCACTTTTTTCCCCTCACGCTGGGTATCCAGCAATTCGTATGCCCCTTCTCGGCAAAAATCGATGACAGCTTCCTCAAAAACCGGATCATCGCCGACGATACGCAGCACCTGCCCCTTCCGCATCGTTCTGACCTCCTTGGCCATGGCAATCAAGGGCAGAGGACAGACCTTGCCGGTGACGTCAATAACTTTATCGGCTTTCATAGCAATCACCAGTGCGGTTAACTAGCTGAAAATATGATTAAGAAATAGGAGATATCTTGATTAGCATCCCACGCCGCCTGTGGCGGCGGTTTGTCGGCAAGAAACCGTTCCCTGGCGGATAATGTTTTCGCTCATTCTCGGCAGACATCCTGTCTGCCTCCGAGGCGTCTGCTGTCCCGCCCGTCCCTGGACGGGACAACGCAGCCGAAACCGCGAAAACATTATCAGCCAGAGACCTCCCTGCGGTGAAGTTACTTGAAAGTGTCCATCCGTAAACTGCAACATATTGATTTTTATACAAAACAACGAATATTTTGCTGTAGATTTATCGCGGTTCATGACCGAATAATTAGCTAAGGAGCATGCCATGCTTCCTGGCTGACTGTCAACCTAAGAAAAGTGATGCGGCAGTTATCTCGTCTCAATCCCCTTGTCCCGCAGATGCGCTTTCACCGCGCTGATCGGCACTTCCTGCCGGTGAAAAATCCCCGCCGCCAGAGCCGCCTCTGCCCCGGTCTTTGCAAAAACTTCCGAGAAATGCTCCACCTTGCCGGCGCCACTTGAGGCGATGACCGGGATGGAGACCGCCTGCCGCACCTGGTTGATCAGTTCCAGATCAAAGCCCGAATTGGTGCCGTCCTTGTCGATGCAGTTCAACAGTATCTCTCCGGCTCCCAAGGCCTCGCAGGAGGTGGCCAGCTCCAGGGCGTCCACCTCGCGGCCTTCGCGGCCACCCTTGATCGTACACTGATACCAGCAATACTCCTCGCCGTTTGGTCCGGGGAATTTGCTCTTGATGGTGTGGCGCGGGGTGTCAGCGGGCGATTTTACGTACACCCGGCGCGGATCAACGGAGATCACCACTGCCTGGTTGCCGTACACTGCCGAGATCTGTTCGATGGAGCTGATCCCGGTTTTCTTGCCGGCCTTCAGGTATTCCTCAGCAATAAGCACCGCGTCGCTGCCGATGGAGATCTTGTCGGCCCCGGAGCGGAAGTATTCCGCAGCCACGTCCAGGGCTGAGTAGTGCTTGCCTTTGGAGTCGGTGAATTCGCGGATGCCGCCGCCGATGGTGAGCGGCACGAAAACCTGTTCCGAGGTGCGCTGCAAGACCTCCAGCATGGGCTGGTCCTTCATGGGGAAGTCCCGGAAGCCGGTGATGTTTAAAAAAGTGATCTCGTCAGCGCCCTCTTCGTAGTAGCGGCGGGCCAGCTCCACCGGCTTGCCGAGGTTGCGCACCTCGCCCTGTGCTTCGCGGACATCGTACTGGTCGCCCTTGGTTACCACCAGGTCGCCGTTGTCATTGCTGCGCACATCGAGACAGGCGATAATCCGTTTGGCGAGCCTTGTTTCCGTTGGCGAGGCAATGATCTCCATCGGATAGGCAGCGGAAAGGTCCGTGGCTTCAAGAAAGTTTTTGAGAATCATAAGCCCGGCACCGCCGCTTTTTTCCGGATGAAACTGGCAGGCCGCCACGTTGCCCTTCTGGACCGAGCTGATGAACTCCTCGCCGTAGTTGGTGGTGGTCAGCACCCACTCCTCGTTGCCTGCCTCGATGGCGGCCCGGTAGGAGTGGACAAAGTAGAGTTTTTCCTCTGCGAAACCGGCCAGGAGCCGGGAGGGTTTTCTGATATTAATACCGTTCCAGCCGATCTGCGGCACCGAAAGAGTTGTTTCGCTAAACCTTCTGACCTGACCCTTGATGATCCCCAGTCCGGCCACGCCCAAGGCCTCCTCGCTTCCCTCGAAAAGGGTTTGCAGCCCCAGGCAGATGCCAAGAAATGGACGATCGGCCTGGAGGTATTCCAGCAGGGGCTCGACAAAACCGCATTGGTGCAGCCGCTGCATGGCGCTGCCGAAGCTGCCGACCCCGGGGAAGATCAGCTTTTTCGCGGCCAGGATATCCGCCGGGGTTGTGGCGTCCGTAACGGTGAAGCCGAGCCTTTTGATGGCGTTGCGGACGCTGCGGACATTGCCGGCCCCGTAGTCAAGAAGTGTTATGTTCATAGCGGTTCCCAAAAAAAGAGAGGGTGCGTCCCCGAAAGGTAATCGTTCACCAGGGGTACCAAAATTTAAGATAAACTCAGGAATGTAAGCGTCAGCAGTGCCCCACGGATAGATGCGCGTGTCAGTCGTCGGCAGAAGTGTCCGACCAAGAGGCCTGCGAAGTGTGCTATTGCACATAAGCATGCCGATGACAAAGCAGATGTGGTGCTGCTGAACGCTTACCCCGAAAGCGAAACGGAAAGACGCTATATTAGACGATTAGGGCGCAGGCAACAATGGAGAATTTCCTGTGCGTAAAGCTTGCCATTCTGTGGAGAAAAAGGCATGATGAATAGCATGAGTCGTGCCTGTCCCATGGCCTTGCAGTGTCGGCCGGGAGAGGCTCGGGATCGTAACCTCAACCAATCTAGGAGCGCCAATCATGAGTAAAGCCAAGGACACCCAAAAAGCAGTGAAGAAGGAACCGGCTAAGAGCATGAAGGAAAAGAAGGCAGCCAAGCAGGCCAAGAAAAGTGAAAAGACCAAATTTACCCCGCAATGATAGGCTGGGGGCTGAGGGGTATGGCCGTCGCAAGATGGCGGCGGCAGAGGATACTGTGTCCCTTAACTCTGCAAACCAGCTGCACGGCATCACCCTGAAGATGATTCTTGAGCAGCTGGTTGCCCGGTATGGCTGGGCGGCGTTGGGCCGAAAGATCAGAATCCGGTGTTTTACCGCCGAGCCCAGCATCAAATCGAGTTTGACTTTTTTGCGAAAAACCCCGTGGGCCAGGAAAGAGGTAGAGGAGTTGTATCTCCGCAGCCGCTGAGCAGCCCTTTTGCCACGGGGGGAGATTACGGGGGTGATTTTAGAGGCGGTCGCGGCGCAAAGCTCGGCCGCCTTTTTTTGCGGGCGGCGCTGCCGCCTCTTATTGGCGCGCCTCAGGCCGGATTTCCTGCTTGAGCAGGCAGCAGGAGATCCGGTGGCGGGGGCTGCCGTCCGGCAGGTATTCCAGGTTGCCCGGCTGCAGGAGTTTGTTCATCACGCAGCCCTCGGGGATGTTCAGCGAAAAAAGGTTTTTTTCGGTGATCCCGCTGTTTGCAACGAGACAATTGTCCTCAATGCGGAAGGTGTGCAGGGGAAAATCCTCGCACAGCGGGCAGAGGTAGACCCGGCCGTTGGGGAAGATGAAGTAGTTCTCCGCCACATTGCCTGCGCAAAGAAATTCCTCCCCCGGCTCCAGGAAAACCTTGGGGTAGATGACATGAATCCCCCTCCGGGCCGCGTCTTTGGCCACCTCCGGGATCACGGCCAGCCACTCTTCAGGGGAGACCTGCAACCTTGCTTCCTGGTCGCTTGCCGATTTGCCGCGCAAGCCGATGACCTGGATGAAAAACCGCTTGCAGCCCAACCTATCCAGCAGCTCTGGCATTGCCTGGAGATGACTGATATTCAGTTGGCTCACCGTGTAGATCACGCTCACCTCAAAGCCCATACTAATGGCCTTTTGCAGATTGGCGGTGCAGATGGCGAAAACTCCTTCCCCGCGCAGGGCATCGTTGACTTCCGGACTCGGCCCGTCCAGGCTGAAGCTGAGCACGGCCTCCTCTGGCTTGAGACACTTGAGCAAGTCGTGGTGCAGAAAGCCGTTTGAGTCCACGGTGATGGTCTTGTAGCCTAGGGCCCGGGCATAGCGGATGCCATGGATCAGATCCGGGTGCAGGGTCGGTTCGCCGCCCAGGAAGATGACATTGCTTTCCTTTTTTGGATCATAAAAAAGGGTGAGCCATTGCTCCATGGTTTCGCGGGAAACGGTTTCGGTGCCATGCTGGGCCGGGTTGATGTAGCAATGTTTGCAGGAGAGGTTGCAGGCGGTCAAAAGGTGGAAGAAGATGTTGCGCTCGTGCGGCTTGAAGTGCAGGGTTTTGGCGACAGGCTGGTTCATGGCGTTGATACGGTTTACGGTTGGGCCAGGGTGTATTCTGACAGCAGGCTGCCCTGCCAGTAGTTGTTTGCCGGGCTGGTGAAAAAGGCCTTAAAAAGGTCCAGGCTTTCCCGGCGCAGGATATGGGGGAGGATGCGCACCTCCGGCGCCATTGTCTGGTACAGGGGGGTGAGGTTCATAAGCTGCAAGTTGGTGCCGCCGCCCATGGCATCTTCGTAAGCATAGACAAAGTTGCGGATGCCGTTGAGCAGCATGGTGCTGTAGCACATGAGGCATGGTTCCATGGTGGAATAGACCGTGAGGGTGTCCCGGACGATCTCCGGCCTGCGGCCAAGCAGATCCCGCAGGGCGACAATCTCGGCATGGTCCAGCTCGTTGGCTGTTTCGTTCCGGCTGTTTACGCGTCGGCCCGTGGCCACCGGTTCGCCTTCGGCCACAATGACGGCGCCAACTGGAAATTCTTGATCGGTCAAGGCTTGTTGCGCCTGGCGCAGGGCAAGGCGCATGAATGTTTCGTGATTCATCGATAACCTTTGAGTTGGAGGTGATTTTGTCTTACCAGCCTGCCCGGAAGCAGTCAAGCCTGAATGAAGGGGTGAGGGGTGAGCCGTTGGGAACGGTGCTTGAAAAACGTCGGGAAATAAGGTAGTGAGTACATCTGTCCAGCAAAAAAGAGCCAGGAAAAAGAGTGAGGAGAAATCGATGCACGCGGAAAATATGCAATGTATTCCCTATGAGGTGGCCAAGAAGCTGGTTGGTGCGGTGATGGAAGAGGAACACCTGCACGAGGCCAACCGGCGGGTGTTGACCGTATATGGCACGAACGACCAGGAAATCTGCTGGTTTGACGCCGAGGATATTTTTGCCGAAATGGCGGACAGCGAAGGGGGAATTCCCAAGAATGACGAGGACATGAAGGCCAAGGCCGTGGAGCTGGTTTTGCATCAGATCCCGAAATGGGCGGTTGAAGATCTGCTCAGAAAGATGGGGATGTAAAAGAAGTAAGCAGCAAAACGATGATGCCCTCACAATGAGAGCAGAAAATATTTCCTGCCGTCATTCCGACGGAGGCCGGAATCCAGTATTTCTAAACAGTTGCCGCGCACTGGACCCCGGCCTCCGCCGGGGTGACGACTTTTTCCCTTGGCCTGTCACTCCACTCCCGGCGGCATGGGCGGGATGTCTTCGCCGCCCAGCACATAACCGCCGTCCAGCCGCAGCACCGTCCCGGTCATGTAAGTGGCGTCCTGCAAGAGGAAGAAAACCGTCGCCACGATTTCCTCGATTTTCCCGGTCCGCTTGAGCAGAATATGATTGCGGATGGCATCCTGCTGCTCCGCGCTGAGCAAGCCCCACCCCCTGGTTTGTTCACCATGCCTGGTTGCAAAAAATCCCAGCATCAACTCGTTGACCCGCACTGAAGGGGCGCCCTCTCTGGCCCAGGTTTCGGTAAAAGAGGAAATGGCGCGATTGGCCGCGCTGTAGCCATCGTTGAAGATGAGCCCCGCCGGGCCGGAGCGGCCGACAATCCCGGCAATGGAAGAAAGGGTGATTACCGCAGCCTCGGGGTTTTCCTTTAAAATGGGCAGGGCAAAACGCATGACCCACCACTTGGCCCGCAGGGTGGTGGCCATTTCCAGCTCCCATTGCTCAGGGGTGTAGTCCCCGTGGACAATGGGCATCCCGCCGCGCTCGATATTGTTGATGAGGATGTGGAGGGCGCCGTAACGCGCCTGGAGGGTGGAGAAAAGTTCCTCAATGGCGGCCGGTTCGCGCAGATCGATCTTGATCGCCAGATGGTCCCCACCCATGGCGGCCAGCTCCTCCTGCATGGCCGCGGCTTCTTCGGGCCAGTCATGATAGGTAAGAATCACCGTGACCCCGGCTCTGGCCAGGGCGAGACCGATAGCCTTGCCGATTCCTTTTGCTCCTCCGAGAACAAGAGCTGTTTTGCCTTGAAGTTTCATCAGGTGTTCATGCCTCAGGCTGCGGTCGGGAGATTATTTTTGTAACTATCCAGCAGCACCGCATCTGCGTTGTTATCAGCCTGCTCATGGGCACCCGCACACTTCGCAGGCTTCTGCCTAGCAGCTACGGCACTGCTGGATAGTTACGGTTTGGGTTGTTTTTGTTCGTTTCCGGCCTTGAGCTGGATAGTTATTATTTCTTTTTGCCGGAGCCGGATTTTTTGGGTGATGGCTTCGGGGATTTTTTGGTCTTTTCTTTCTTGGCTGGAGAAGTCTTGGCTTTCGAAGCCGGTTTTTTCCCCTTGGCCGGCGAGGCAAGGACTCTTTTTTCGCCGGGTTTTTGCGTCTTTTTCTTTTTGACGTTGGCGGCTTTCTTTTTCTTGTCGGCCGGGGTGTCGATCAGCTCTGGGCGTGAGGAAAACAAGGTGATGCTGGCCGATGCCGGTTCTAGTTGTAAAGGCTCGTCGGTCAGTTTGTAGGAGGTTGTCTGGTGGGGGATTCTTAGCCGCTGCCCCAGAGAAAGCCGCTCATATTGGAGATTGTTCGCCTTGAGCAGGGTGGTTTTACTGAGCTTGTATTTCTTCCTGATGGTGGTCAAGGTTTCTCCTCGCCCCACCTCATGAATGTTAAACTCGGTGATTGTGACCGGGCGAACCCTGGGGAGGTTGTTAATCACCAGATCCTTGCTGCCGGGCGGCACCCGCAGAGGGTAATCCATTTCGGACGGCGGAGTGATCGCCATGGACAGATGCCGGTTGAGGGCGATAATCTTCTCGTCGGGAAGATTACAGGCCACGGCGACAGCCTTGATCGGTGTTCCCCTTGGCACATGGACGGTTTCGTATTCCAGGGGATTTTCATAGTCAATGTCGTGAAATCCGTATTTCCCGGGATCCTTGGCAATCATGATGGCGGCGATGAGCTGCGGAACGTAGAGTTTTGTTTCCGAGTGGATGTATTGGCTCTTGGCAATTTCCCAAAAATCATCTTTTTCGGATTGCTTCATGGCCCGTTTGATTCTTCCTTCCCCGGCATTATAAGCGGCCACCGCCAGATGCCATGAGTCAAAATCCTTGTACAGCTTGGAAAGATAGGCTGCCGCCGCCTTGGTCGATTTTACCGGATCGCGGCGCTCGTCAACATACTTGTTGACCGTCAGGCCGTAGCTCATGCCGGTGGCGCGCATGAACTGCCAGGTCCCCACCGCGCTGGCCCTGGAAATGGCGGTGGTGTTGAAGCCGCTTTCGATCATGGGCAGATAGGCGAGGTCCAGAGGAAGGCCAACCCTGGCGAACTCTTCCTTGATCATGGGCAGATAGCGGGAGGAGCGGGCGAGCCAGCGGGCAAAGTTCTTGCGGTTGCGGTTTGTGAAAAAATCCAGGTAGTATTCCACCTGTTCGTTCATGGTGATCGGGAAATCGTAGGCCTCGATTTCTTCCCCCGTGCTTAGCAAGGGAAGCACGTCCCATGGGTTGACTTGCGCCATCTCGCTTATTTCCGGGCTTACCGCCAGGCTGAGCGCTTGGAGGGTTGCTTCTTCCGGGGCAGGTTCTTCTTCTCGCGGGAAAGAGTTTTTTTGTTTCAAGGTGTAGGGCGCGGTCTTTTTCTTCTCCGTCGACCTGGGGCTGCTTTCCGGGGCGATCATGTCCGAGTCGGGACTTGTCAGCGGGGCACAAGCGGTTAAGCTGCTCACGGCAAGAGCGGCTGCCGCCAGAAGTAGGAAAATCCTGGGGAGGGGAGGAAAAAGAAGTCTGAAAATCTTTGGATAAATATGCAAGCCGTGTTTTCCCGCTACGGTAAGCCCGTTGCTAAAAAATGATCATAACCTTGGAGCTGTTACGAAATAATCTCTACCTGCCTGGCCCTCGCCTTAACCGCAGCGTAAGCAGCGTTTTGTCGCCGTTCGGTGGTGCCGGGCATGATATTATGTAATCAATCACGGAGTAAGCCCAAAAAGGTCAAATAACCACAGAATAAGCGGTCACAGGGTGCCGCAGGTTGCGGCAAGCGGGTCGGCGAAGCGTACTTTTGTACGTGAGCCGGACCGATCGCCGCAAGATGTGGTGCCATGTGATCGCTTACGATATTATCTGGTTGCAACGGCCTGGCGATTGGTCAACTTGTCGGATTATTTCAGCTGGGAAAGTATTCCCCCCCCCTGGATAATGCTTCGCCACTTTTACAGGACAACCTGTCTTCCTGCAATGAAAAAACGCGACATTATTCGAGTTGTAGCTTATTTTTATTAAATATTCAGGATAGTTATGGTGGTTTTCCCCGGCCGGCCTGGCGAACAGCGTTTGTGGAGTGGGTCGGGCGCAGAAATGCCTCTCGGCCATTATTGTGCGAAGAGAAGTGCGGCATGTTGGCGTATCCGGACCTCATCAGGGGCGGGGCAAGAAAAAACGTAACGGTTTGGGTTGTTTTTGTTCGTTTCCGGCCTTGAGCTGGATAGTTACGAAAAAACTTGCAATATTTATTGATGTTTGTGCAGGATGGAAGCATAATACGAACCTTGTCCCGGCTTCCAATGGATATTTGTTTTTTTTAAGGAGTGCATGCATGGCAGCTGCTGATAAACCATTGTCCGATCTTCTCGATGATGTAGCCTTGAAGATTTTGATGATCGAGCCGGGTGATCTTTCCATTGTCGGAGAGTTGCTTGAGTTGATCGAAAAGTTGTTGCCTGGGGGCGCCGCTGCTGATACGCCGGTAGTGATCCAGCAAATGGCCGCCGCTTTCAAGGGTGTTCTTGAAAAACTCATCATGGGAGAGCTGGCCGATTCCGCGGAAAATTATGATCTCCTGGGCCAATGTGTGATCGAGATGCAGGAGTCGGCCCGGAAAGAGGGGAGGCCCGGTGCGGAAATCATTGCCAGATTTTGCGCTAACATGAAACAAATCGGCTTTTCCCTTGAGCCAGAGGCGCTTGTCGGCTCAGTCAATGCCGCAGTTACCGCGCCAGGCGACACCAAAGATGCGGCAATAATCGAGGAAAAAAGCGCGGTGGTCCAGGCGCAAGCTCCTGCTGCGAGTGAGCCTGGTCAAGGGGCGATCCCCGATTTCTTGCAGGACACGGATCTGCTGGCCGGGTTTATCGAGGAGGCTTTTGATCATCTCGAATCCATTGAGGTCAACGTGCTTGAGCTGGAACAGAGCCCTGATGACATGGATATCATTAATAATATTTTCCGGCCTTTTCATACGATCAAGGGGGTTTCCGGCTTTCTCAATCTGAAAACCATCAACCGTCTTGCCCATGCCACGGAAAATCTGCTGGATGATGTGCGCAATGGTAAACGGCCCATGGATTCTGCGGTTATTGATATCGTCCTGACGGTTGGTGATGCGCTGAAGTCCATGGTTGCAGGCATTAAGGATGTTTTGCAGAACGGACCGGCCAATTACAAGGATACCGATATCAGTGGCTTTCTGGTGAGCATTACCCAGTTGCAAAACGAGGGAGACGGAGCTGCGCCGGTTGAAGTCGTTTCTGTTTCTGCTCCAGATTCGCCGCCGGAAGTTTCCGAAAGCGAAGAGGATGAACTTTTACCGGATGAAACGGTTGCCGCCGTTGTCCCGGACAAGCCGGCCTTTGCCAAGGCCGTGTCTGGGTCTGGAGCCGCCTCATTGCGAGCCCCTCAGTCCCAGGCAACCTCTGCGGCCCGTACGGCGGCCGATTCGGGTACGAAAAAGATCGGCGCCTCCATCAAGGTTGACGTGGAAAAACTCGATGCCCTGGTCAATGCGGTGGGCGAACTGGTGATCATGCAGTCGCTGGTCCGTCAGAACAAGCTTGTTTCCCGGATCGCCGATGCAAAGCTCACCAAGGATTTTTCCCAGTTGACTCGAATCACCTCTGAGTTGCAGCGCACGGCCATGTCCATGCGCATGGTTCCCATCAAGCAAACCTTCGATAAAATGATTCGGCTGGTTCGGGATCTCTCCAAAAAATCAGAAAAAAAGGTTGATCTGGTCATGGAGGGCGCCGATACCGAGATTGATCGCAACATGGTGGAGTCAATTTATGACCCTCTCGTGCACATGATGCGAAACTCGGTGGACCATGGTATTTCAACCCCGGCCGAACGGGTGAAATTCGGTAAGCCGGAAACCGGCACTGTTTTTCTCCGCGCCTACCAGAAAGGCGGGAGCATGATGATCGAGATCGAGGACAATGGTGAGGGGCTAAACACTCAGAAAATCAGAAAAAAAGCCATTGAGCGCGGGTTGATCAGTGAGGCTGACAGCCTGTCTGATTTTGAATTGAACAATCTTGTTTTTCTTCCGGGTTTCTCCACGGCTGACAAGATCACCGATGTTTCCGGCCGTGGGGTGGGCATGGATGTGGTGAAAAAGGCGGTGGAAAAACTGCGGGGCAAGGTGGAGGTGCAAAGCCAGCCCGGCAAAGGCTCTTTGTTCCTGATCCGTCTACCCTTGACCTTGGCGATTATCGATGGAATCATTGTCCGGGTCGGCAGTGAACGGTATATCATCCCGACCATTGCCATTCAGGAATCTGTGCATCCCGAGCCGAAAAACTACAGTACGGTGCATGGCCGGGGGGGAAACTTGATGGTGCGCGGCGAACTGGTGCCCATTATCAAGTTGTATGAAAAATTCGGGGTGTCATCCACCTATACGGATCCCTGTGAGGCCATTGTCGTGGTGGTGGAAAATGAGGGCAGACGCCGCGCTTTGATGGTTGACGAACTTTTGGGTAAGGAGGAGGTCGTCATCAAAAATCTCGGTGGTATTGATGTGCCCGGCGTTGCCGGCGGGACTATTCTCGGGGATGGCAGGGTTGGTCTTATTCTTGATCTGGCTGGGGTTATTGCCGATAATACGGATTAAATATTGTCCGTTCTGTATGGTCTTTCACGGAAAAGGAGGTTGTCGATGGATGCAGCAAGCGCAGCGCAGAATACAGGCCAAGGAACCGAACTGGCCGGGAAATATCTCACCTTTTCCTTGGGGAATGAGGGATACGGCGTCGGAATTCTTAGTGTCAGGGAGATCATCGGGGTTATGGAGATTACGGCTGTGCCTCACACCCCTGACTATATTAAGGGAGTAATCAACCTGCGGGGCAAGGTTATTCCCGTGTTGGACCTGCGGCTAAAATTCAACATGGAACACAAGGATTACGACGAGAGAACCTGTGTCATAGTGGTCGAAGTCCAGGGGCAAACATCCCCGGTGCAGGTCGGCATGGTCGTGGATTCAGTTTCTGAAGTCCTGAATGTCTCTGCCGGTGAAATCGAGCCGCCTCCCTCCCTCGGTTCTTCATCTGAAACCGAGAATATTCTGGGCATGGCGAAAGTGAAAGGCGAAGTGAAGATATTGCTTGATGTGAACAGGGTGGTTGGTGAAGGGCTGTTGCAGCATTTGCAATCCTAAAAGGGGGATTTTTTTTGTCTGGATACAAGGGGGCGGTTTGTGGCATCGAATTTTAACGGAGTCAGCTATCAGCGGCTCACCGATGGATTGTTTCAAAAATTCAGCGATCTGGTGTATGAAAAAACTGGGATCTTTCTTAAGCCGGAAAAAAAAGAGTTGTTGAACGCCCGCCTGGGCAAAAGACTGCGGGCCACCGGGATAGAATCGTTTAATGAGTACTATGAGTATCTAGTCAACGATAGATCCGGAGCAGAGCTTGTCCAGTTCATTGACAGCGTTTCCACCAATTTTACTTCATTCTTCAGGGAAAACTCCCATTTCGAGATCCTGGACTCCATTGTTTTGCCCGCCTTTGTCAAGGAAGGTCGGGGGAAAAACAAGGAGATCCTTTTCTGGTCTTCCGCCAGTTCTTCGGGGGAAGAGCCATACACCATGGCCATGGTGGTGGCAAATTTTGTCAATCAGCATGCTGGGACGCGTTATCGAATCATGGCCACGGATATTTCCAGTAAGGTTTTGGCGCAAGCGAAGAGTGGAGTCTATGCCGAGGAAAGGATTGCCAAGGTGCCCAAGCCATTTTTGAAAAAATATTTTCAGAAAGGGGTCGGCAACTCAGAGGGCTATGTGAAGGTGAAGGAAGAGTTGCGCCGGATGGTGCACTTTGACCATTTCAACCTCATGGGCGACTTCCCCTGGCGCGAGGCCATTGATGTAATTTTCTGCCGCAATGTCATGATCTATTTCAACCGGGAAACCCAACAGGAGCTGGTGAGCAAATTTTACCAGGCGCTCACCCCAGGCGGCTATCTTTTTATCGGCCATTCCGAAAGTATCAGTGGGTTGAAGCATAATTTTGTTCAGATTGATGCGACCGCATATCAGAAAAAATGAAGTAACTATTCAGCTTACTGCCGGAAATGGCTCGAACCACCAAACCGTAACTATTCAGCAGTGCCCCAGGTTGCGGGAAGCGGGACGGCACCCCTGTGGGGCATAAACTTCGCGTGCATACAGTACGTGGGCATTTTTCGGCGGCTGAGCAACGCAGCAATCGGGCGAAAGGGCCGTTCCCGGATGGGCCTAGTTACAAAATAAAGTCTGTTGCCTGGGGGCATGACGGTTACAGGACAAGGAGCGCATGAAGATAATCGTTGGCATTTCAGATATGAAAATCAGCAATAAGCCGGACGATGTCCTGATTACCTATTCCCTCGGCTCCTGCATCGGGGTGGTAATTTGGGACCCGGTGGCAAGGGTTGGGGGGATGCTGCATTATATGCTGCCGGATTCCAACCTTGACAAGGAGAAGGCGGAGGTCAAGCCCTTCATGTTTGCGGATACCGGCATCCCCCGGTTGTTCAAGGAAACCTACAAGTTCGGCGCCCTTAAAAGTCGGTTGATTGTCAAGGCGGTCGGTGGCTCGCAAATTATGGACAGTGCCGGGATCTTTAATATCGGGAAGCGAAACCAGGCGGTTCTGCGTAAGATGTTCTGGAAGAACCAGATCATGTTGGCCAAGGAAGATGTCGGCGGCACCGGAAACCGGACGGTTAGCCTGGATGTCGGGACAGGGGTTACTTATCTGAAGGTTTCTGGAAGAGGGGAGTTTGAGCTATGAACCGCCTGGAAGAGATACTTGCCCTGGTAAAACATGTCCCGCCTTTTCCCAAGGTGGCGCAGCGGGTTGCCGAGATGCTGAACGACCCGGAGGTGAGCACCACCGCTCTGGCCGAGGTCATTCAATACGATCAGGTAATTACAGCCAATGTGCTGAAAATCTGCAACGCCGCTTACTTTGGCCTGCCCCGCAAGGTTTCTTCCCTGGATGAGGCCCTGGTCATTGTCGGCAATGACACACTGAAAAATATCATCATTACCAGCAGCAGCGCACGTTTTTATAAAGGTGCCGCCGGAGAAGGCTATAAGCTGGATCAGGGGGAGTTGTGGAAACATTCCATTGCCGTGGGCATAATGGCCAAGGAGCTGGGCAAGTATATCAAGGATGTTGATCAGGGCAGCGCTTACACGGCAGGGCTGCTGCATGACATCGGCAAACGGTTTTTGAGCAGTTTTGTTGCCGATGATTTTAAGAAGATCATGATGAAGGTTGTTCAGGAAGGTTGTTCTTTTGGCGAGGCGGAGAAGGAGCTGGTGGGGGCATCCCATGCCGAACTTGGCGGGATGATCATGAGTCAGTGGGGTTTCCCCAAGGAGATTGAGCTGGCTGTTTTGCAGCACCATGATCCGGATGCTCTGGAAAAGGACCCCCTTACCGCAATCGTGGCCTTGGCCAATGCCTTGGTCATCAGCATGGGGATCGGAGTCGGGGCTGATGGCCTGGCTGTGAAAATACAGGGCGGGGGGCTGAAAAGATTTGGCATTACCCCGATGCACCTGGAGCTGTGTATGGCCAATCTTCTTACGGAGATCGACCGGGCGCAGGAGCTTTTTCACATATAATTTAAGGAAGTGGGAGATAGGGCGATGGCTTTCAATATTTTGGTGGCAGATGACTCTGAAACCATGCGGGCTGTGATCAAAAGGACCGTGGGCATGTCCGGGGTGCCGGTCGGAGAGTTTCATGAGGCGGCCAATGGCAAAGAGGCTTTGGCTGTCTTGGCGCAAAACTGGATTGATGTCATCCTGTCGGACATCAACATGCCGGAGATGGGCGGGATGGAGCTGTTGCGGAAGATCAGCGAAGATGAGGAACTTAAGAAAATCCCCCTGATTTTCATTTCCACCGAGGCCAGCGAGGCCCGCCAGGAAGAAGCGCGAAAGCTCGGGGTCGCGGGCTATGTGAAGAAACCTTTCCAGCCGGAAACCATCAAAACGGTTCTTTACGAAGTACTGGAAAAGGCTTATGCACACAGACGAAAAGAGAATCAGGAAGAAGAGGCCGGTGCAGATGGTGATTTTTAGGCGCCGCGTTCCATTAACGTAACCAATCACGGGGTAAGCCTACAAAGGTCAAATAACCACGAAATAAGCGGCCACAGGGTGCCGCAGGTTCGCGCACCCAGAGGGTATAAGTTTCTCTTGGCAGGCAAGCTGCCAAGCTCAGCTATAAGCGGGACGGCGAATGCGTACTTTTGTCCGTGAACCGGGCCGATCGCCGCAAGATGTGGGGCCTTGTGACCGCTTACCCATTAACAGCTGAGCGGGTGGCGCAAAACTGCCAACCAGATATTGTGCCCTGTGATCAATTGCGGGAAAGAGCCGAGGGGGAAGATTGAATGGATGAAAATTTGCGGCTGGTTATACTTGAGACTTTTTCAGAGGTCTTTGAAACCATGTTTTTTGTTTTTCTGGAGCCGCTTGAAGAGGCGCCCGGCAAGGAAGAAGTTATCGGCGGCAGGTTCATTGAGGCCAAGATCAGCTATTCCGGTGGCTTCAACGGCAGTTTTCTTTTTTATTTTCCCTGGGAACTCGGCAAGAATATCACCATCAATTTCCTCGGGGTTGACGAGGATACGGTGGTAGACCGGCAGATCATCGACACGGCGGCGGAAACGGCAAACATGGCCATCGGCAGCCTGCTTGGCAAGCTGGATCCCGGGGGCACGGCCTCGCTGGCTATTCCGCAAACCAGGGTGCTTGACGATTTTTCTCCGGAAGCCCTGATGGGCGCGGCTGGACTTTGCATGTTCAGCACCGAATTTGGGATTTTCTGGATTGTTGGGACACATGCCTAGAATGAGGAGATTTATGGGGAATGAAGGTTCCTCACTGAACCCTCCAAAAGACAAAGCTGAGTTGAGCAGCTTGCCTGCTCAAACGAAACTTATACCCTCTGGGTACAAGAAGAGATCATGAGAAAAATACGCGTACTTGTGGTGGATGATTCTGCGGTGGTCCGTAAGGTTTTCAGCGAGGAATTGTCCCACGAAAAGGATATCGAGGTGGTGGGCACGGCGCCTGACCCCTATGTGGCCAGGGATAAGATCGTCGCCCTCAAGCCCGACGTGGTAACCCTTGATGTGGAAATGCCGAGGATGGACGGCATTACTTTTCTTAAAAAATTGATGCGTTATTTCCCGCTGCCGGTCATCATCGTCAGCTCTCTTACCGAGGCGGGCGGAGCCCTGGCCATGGAGGCCATGGATAGCGGGGCGGTCGATGTTATCTGCAAACCCGGCGAGGCCTATTCGGTCGGCGACATGAGCGCCCAGCTTGCCGAAAAAATTCGCGCTGCCTCCCAGGTGAACATGGCGCAACGGGCCATGCATATTGCCAGGGTTAGGCCCGCCGATGCGCCAAGACTTTCCCTGACCAAGACGACCAATAAATTGATCGCCATCGGCGCTTCCACCGGAGGCACCGAAGCCTTGAAAGATGTACTTACCCAGTTTCCGGCCAATTCGCCGGGAATCATGATCGTGCAGCACATGCCCGCCAATTTCACCACCAGTTTTGCCGAACGGCTGAACAGCCTTTGTCAGATTCGGGTAAAAGAGGCGCAGGATGGGGATTCCGTGGTGCCGGGCACCGCTTTGCTGGCGCCGGGGAATTTTCATATGGTTCTGCGACGGAGCGGTGCCCGGTATTATGTCAATATCAAAAGCGGGCCGTTGGTCTGTTATCAACGGCCCGCGGTGGATGTTTTGTTTAATTCGGTCGCGGTTTACGGCGGCGCCAATGCGGTTGGCGTTATTCTTACCGGGATGGGCAAGGATGGCGCCCAGGGCATGTTGAAGATGAAAGAAGCCGGGGCGCAAACCATCGCTCAGGATGAAAAAACCAGCGTTGTTTTCGGGATGCCCAAGGAGGCCATTGCCGCCGGCGGTGTGGATAAGGTCGTGCCATTGCTGGACATCCCCGCTGAGGTCATGAAGATGTTGTAGTCTGCAAAACTGGGGGCTGGCGTTTCAGGCGTGATACCCTGCGAGTTTGGTGTTTTATTTTTTTTTGGTGTTTGTAAAAACGATAAATCAACAGGATGGGATGACAAGCTCAGAAAAAGCTTGATTTTACAAGCAAGGATCAAATATAGTTCAAAAATCGAAGCATATATATCTCTGATAGTTTGAAATTATACGCCTTTTTTGAATAAATTTTTCAACCTGAAGGTGGATATACTATGAGCCATGTTTTTTGCCGACGGCTTCTCTCTGTTGCCTTGCTGGTTTTTCTGTTTGCTTCTCCTGCTGTTGCGAAAATTCAAGGGAAAAATGTAAAAGCTGTATCTTTGCGTTCGGTGCACAAGTTTGCGCCTGCTCAGGGCAATACGGCGGAAAAGCAGGAAAGAAGCCCGGAAGATACCCGTGCTGCCCTGAACGAGTTGAAGCGAAAACTGGCGGCGGAATCACAGCCTGCGCCTTCATACACGGCCGCAACCATTGCAACGCCTGTACTCAATATTTCGGGTAAACAGCCTGTGTCATACGCAGCTGCAACCGAAAATCCCGCCAAACTGAAGAGGAAACTCTCCTGCCGCAGCGCCTATATCATGGATGCCAAAACCGGCCAGGTTTTGTACGACCGCAATGCTGACCGTCCCGGTCAACCAGCCAGCACCATAAAAGTCCTCACCGGGCTTATCGCCATAGAAAAGCTTGATGGCAAGGAAATGGTTAAAGCCAGCGCTTATGCGGCGAATATGCCGGCTTCGAAGATTCATCTGAGAAAGGGCGTTTTCTACCTGGCCGCCGATTTAATTAACGCCGTGCTGCTTGCTTCGGCAAATGATGCCAGTGTGGCCTTGGCGGAGAAGCTTGCCGGTTCCGAAAAGGCTTTTGCCAGATTGATGACCAAAAAGGCCGAGGCCCTTGGCGCACGGAATACCATCTGCAAAAGCGCCAATGGTTTGACCAAGCCAGGACAGCAGACCACGGCCCGCGATCTGGCCACGGTTTTCAACCGGGCCATGCATAATCCCGAGTTTGCCGAGCTCATGGCGGCCACCAAGATGCGCAACAGTGACGGCAAGCTGGTGCGCAGTCATAACCGGGCTTTGTGGACCCTGGATGGGGCGGTTGGCGGAAAAACCGGCTATACGAATGCGGCGGGGAAAACCTATGTCGGCAAATTTAAGCGCGGCAATCAGATTATAATTGTTTCCTTGCTGGGCAGCTCTTCTATGTGGACTGATGTAGCCACCCTGGTCGAGCACGGCTTTGCCAGACAGGAAATGGCCTCTCGGTTGCCTGGGAAGGGTGCCGATGGCGTGCGGGTTTCCCGGGTCGAGCAGGAGAACATGGCTAAAGAGCATCTGCAGTACGCCATGTTGACCGGGGAAAATAAGAAAGACAAGCTCTAAGAGTGATCGTCATAACAGGGAAAAAACCGACGGGATCAGCCTGTCGGTTTTTTTTTTGTAGAGAACAGCAGCGCGGGGAACCATGATTACCAAAGAATCGGTGCGGACGGATTTTCCGGATGCGCCGGAGGGGAAAGCGTCCGGCAAATCCGCGGAGCTGGTGCGTCGTCTTGATGGGTATCAGGAGGCCAAGAGGATATTTGTCGGTCCGACTGCGAGATTGCAACAGGTCAGGATCAACGCCCTGACCGACGGCAAGGAGCTGTTGGTTCCTGCGCCCGGCTTGAAGGAGGGTTTTTATCTCCTGAAGCCGTATGAGATACCCTTCAAGCACCTGATCTATGCCGTGGGATACAAGGGGCTGGTTCAGTACGGGCGGAAGGTTGCGGCGGAGGAGCTTTGCCGGGTGCCGGTCGGTCTGCTGCTCACCGATTGCCTGGCCGTGGACCCGGCTGGATATTTTGTCGGCGAGGGCAAGGGCTTTTTCGACCTGGCGGTTGCCATCCTCGCTGAGCTGCACGGCCTTGCCCCAGAGGCGGAAGCCTACGCCCTTGGAGAGCAGGCGCAGATTATTGCCCAGGAAATAGAGTGCGGCATCTGGGATATCCGGCTGAACGGCTTTATAACCGCAGAGGGTATTGCCCTGCATAATTCAGGCGGCCATGCCGGGCAGAGGATTTTGTGGGATCTGCTGCCGCCGAAAAGGATACGCAAGATTACGCCGCTGTGGAAATTGAGCATGCAAATCAAGGATGCCCTTGGCGTAGCAGTTGTCGATTAAAAAGTTGCAGTTTACTAGAAAACAAAGCGGGTTTGGGTATGGATGATTTTCAAAAACAGGGGCTTACGGAACACTTAAGAGAGTTGCGCAGCTGCTTGATTTATTCGGTGCTCGCCACGGTGGCAGGGTTTGCGCTGTCTTGGTCCTGGAGCAAGGAGCTTGGCCAGTTGCTTTTCAAGCCCCTCTACGATGTCATGCCGTCAGGCTCCAGCCTGATCTTTACCTCTTATCAGGAAGGGTTTTTTTTTATCTAAAGCTTTCCCTGGTTTCCGGGCTTCTCCTGGCCAGCCCGGTGATCTTTTACCAGCTCTGGCGTTTTGTCGCCCCAGGCTTATACCAGCATGAAAAAAAGGTGATGCTGCCCTTCACTCTGCTCTCCTCCCTGTTTTTCTTTGGCGGGGCCGCCTTCGGCTATTTCGTGGTTTTTCCTCCGGCCTTCAAATTTTTGCTCGGCTATTCCAACGACTTTTTAAGCCCCATGCCCACGGTAAAGGAGTATTTTTCCCTTTGCCTGCGGCTGCTCATCGCCTTTGGGGTTATCTTCGAGCTACCCATCTTCATGGTGCTGCTGGCCAAGATGGGCATGGTGAACGCCTCTTTTCTGAACCGGTACCGCAAATACGCCATCCTGCTCGCCTTTGTCATCGCCGCCATTCTCACCCCCACCCCGGACGTAATCAATCAGTGCCTCATGGCTTTTCCCCTGATTGTGCTTTATGAGGTGAGTATCGTGGCGGTTTGGCTGCTGGGGAGAAAGAGGCTGGCCGGGTTTGCTGAGACAGGTCATTGATGGTTGTGGGAATTGGGAAGAAAAAATGGCTGCGGCAAGTTGGGGTTGGGGTGCGGCTTGGGGCCTTTGAAACAAATCTTAATTGAGCGACAGTTCGTCTGTTTTGTAAACAGTCACTTTATTTCTGCCGGATTTTTTTGCTAAATACAGTGCCTGGTCAGCTTTATCGATAAATTCCGAGAGGATTTTTTCGGTTGATTTTGAACTGGCTTTGGCAAGATGGTCATTGACCCCAAAGCTGGAGGTTATTGTTATCGTGCATTTTTCTCCCTTTACGGTTGCGGTTTCGATTCTCTTTCTCAGGGTCTCGGCGATAGTGGCGGCGTTTACCGCAGTGGCATCGGGAAGTAAGATGATAAATTCTTCCCCCCCATATCTGGCGGGGATGTCGGATGATCTTAAAGACTCCTTTAAGATATTTGCGACCATCTGGAGGACCAGATCCCCATTATGATGTCCGTAGGTGTCATTGACGCGTTTGAAAAAATCTATGTCAAGCATGATAACCGATAAGGGCCGTTTGTGCCGAAGTGCCCTGCTGATCTCGGTTTCTGCCCGATGATTGAAATATCTCCTGTTATACAAGCCGGTGAGCGAATCAGTTATCGCCATAGTTCTAAACGCTTCTTCGCTTTCCTGCAGGGCTGCCTCCGCCTGTCTGCGTATGGTTATTTCCCTGAGCAGTTCCGCGTTGGATTTTTTTAGCTCGGCATCTTTGCTCATTACTTCTTTTAAAGTTAAATCAAGCTGGGTTACCATCGCATTGAACGAATTGGCAAAATCTCCCATAAATTCAATTCGTTGGGTGAAATCTCCTGCGGCGACCATTTTTGTCTGCCAGGTCATGTGCCTTAGGTTAGCCTGCAGCATCTTGAGAGTGCCGCCGATATATCCCTTGAAATGGATATTCGGTGACAAGTCCCCATTGGCGGCGGCGGAGAGAAAATCTCTCAGCGAAAGAAGGTTCGCATGCAGAGTTTGCAGGGAGTCAATGGAGGCGAAGCGCTCAGGGACATCAGGAGGCTTGCTGAGCAGCATCATGTCCAAGACTAATTTAGAAAGCTCATCAACTATGGCAGATTCTTCCGCAAGAGGCATACGTTTTCCTGGGGCGGGGGGCAGGGTTCTTTTTTGCAGCTATTTAGTCGGCCATGAAAAACGCATAACGGTTTGATTTTTATTGATAAAATTGACAATTTATATCACTATGAATTGCAGGTTATTGCAGTATTACCCTCCAATTTCTGGTGATTTTCGATGCAACCGAAA
>Ga0208863_1000059_pt1 | contig 138971 bp, 116 predicted proteins | sample RifOxyD3_FD_184040 | JGI IMG/M metagenome (GOLD analysis project Ga0208863, IMG submission 184040) | Soil microbial communities from Rifle, Colorado - Rifle Oxygen_injection D3 (SPAdes) | ecosystem: Environmental > Terrestrial > Deep subsurface > Rock core/Sediment | place: Rifle, Colorado...
GGTCTGGGCCAGCAGTTCGGCCTGGTTATGCTGTTCCTGTTTGGCGCTGGCCAGCCGCTTCTCCAGTTCCTCCTGGCTGGACATGGCCAGGCTGATGGATTCGGATAGATGAAGGTGTTCCTGCTCCCGGCCTTCGATCCGTTCCGACAGCCCTTTCAGCTCGCCCTGCCGGGAGGCAAGTTTCTCCTCCAGTTGGCTGATCTCGGCCTGCCGGGCCTTGATGGTGTTTTCGGCGGAGACGATCTGGGCCTTGTTGGACTCCACCGCCCCGGCGGTATCGTTCTTTTGCTTGCTGAGCTCATCTATCTTCTGGGCCATGGCCAGACCGTTCTGCCGGAGCGATTCTATCTTCTGCTGCAGCTGGATGATTATCTCCTGCTTTTTCTCTATGCTCCCTTTAAGCTCGGCCAGCCCGGCATCCAGGGCGGACACCTGACGGTTCCTTTCCACCAGCAGACTGTTGGAACTGGTCAATTCTATATTCAGGCGGTCCAATTCAGATTCATTCTTCCGGCGCTGTTCCTCGGTCTTCTCCAGCTCCAGCCTGGCCTGGTAGGTCTGCTGATTGAGCTGCACCTTCTGGCTCTCCAGTTCGGAAAGCTCCTGGGCGGTTGAATCCACCCGGGCCTGGTTCTGCTCCACCGTCTGACTCAGCGTTTCTATCTGGCCGGGAAGCTCCTGCAGGGAGGCCTGCTTGGCGGAGAGGTCCTTCTGCAGTTCGGCCGCCACCGTCTCCAACACCGCCACCTGGTGCCGTTTTCCCTCCAGGTTTTTTTCCACCTTGGCGGTGGCCTCCGAGGCCATCACCCCCTGCTGAAGTTTGTCCTGTTTATTCTGTTCGGCATGAATTATCTGGGAGTTCAGGTCCAGCAGGGTATTCTCGTTCTCGGTCCGGCGTTTATCCAGGTCCGCCACTTCGGAGGCAAGGCCATCCACCCTTTGCTGGGACTTCTCCATCAGCTCGTCAAGGGCCTGCTGTTCGTTCTGACGCAGGGCGTAATCGGACGCCGCCCGTTGCAGGCTCTGCTCGGTGTCGGAGATCTCCTGCCGCAGCCGATCCAGCTCCGCCTGGGAGGCCAGGTTGTCCTGGCTCAGTTTTCCCTGGCGAATCGAATCTTTCTCGATCTCCCCCTGCAGCGACAGGCTCTGCTTCTCCAGGGTCTTGACGTCGGCCTCACGGGCCTTCATGGTGGCAATGGTCTCTTTCAGCCGGCCCCGGTATTTGTCCAGGGAATCCAGGATTGATTTGCGTTCCTTTTTACTGCGCCTTATTTTCCTGAGTAATTTGGCCTGGTCCTTGCGGCGCTGTTTTATCTGGCTGTCCAGGAAATTCTTCTCCAGCTTTTTTATCTCCAGCACCTGGTCGATCGGTTTCTCCTGCCGGTGAAATATGCGGGACAGGAGCCCTGGAGAGGGGATGGCGGAATCGGCCGGCGGCTCCTGGCTGGAAATGGGCTCCGGAAGTGTCTCCGGGGATATGGCTGCTCCCTGTTCCCCCTCGGCCCCGGGCTCCAGATATTCCTGCGAATCTTCGTCAGCGGAAGCTGGTTCATGGTTTTCCGGTTCTATTGGTTGCTCCTGGCCGGCGATATTCTCCTCTTCATCACCATCCTCATTCCCGGCCGGTTCCGGGGAGGCCTGATCCGGGGCGGGCGGGGAGGCTTTTTTGAACAAACTGCCCAGCAGCCGGCCGATGACGCCCTCCTTGGGCTCCCGGTCCGGTTCGTCATCCCGGGCCGGGCTCTCATCCTCCGGCTCCGCCCGGGAAGATCCCTCCTGCTCCGGCAGTGCCCCGGGCTCCATGGAGGAGAGAGGTTCTTCCGGAGCCGCGGTTTCCGGTCCGGAAGCCGATTCCTCTTGGAAATGGGCTTCGCTTTCTTCGGAGGATATTGTCTGGGCGAGGCTTTCCGCAGGAGTTTCGTCATCGGCCACCCGGAACTCGTCCTTCACCGACAGGGCCCGGCTGATCCTCTGGGCGGATCGGGCCAATTTTCCGAAAAAGCCGCCCCGGGAAGCTTCCGCGCTACCCGCAGGATGGCCTCCCCCGGACTGCTGGTTGTCCGTCACCCGGCTGCCGTTCTCCTGCTGGTGAAAACCTTTCTGGTCCATAAGTTATTCCTCTCCCGACATTTCTTTTAATTTGGCCAGCCTGTTAAGGGCCTCAATGGGGGTCATGGTCTCGGGCTGCAGATGTTTGATCTCCCGCAGGAGCTCCTGCTCCTCACGGCTGAAAAGCTCCAATCGGTCTTCCTCCTGGCGGATCTGCCCATGCCGGGCCAGGCGGGGCGTGGAATCGGACAGCAGGGCATCCTGTTCCAGGTTTTCTAGGATCTCCCGGGCCCGGGAGATCACTTGGGCCGGAATGCCGGCCAACCGGGCCACCTGCACCCCGTAGCTCTGCCCAGCGCTGCCCTTGACCACCTGCCGCAGGAAGATTATCTCATCGCCCCATTCCTTGACCGCCATGGAATAATTCTGCACCCCCGGCAGCTGGGCGGCCAGCTCGGTCAGCTCATGATAATGGGTGGCGAACAGGGTCCGGCAGCCGATCTGATCGTGCAGATATTCGCTGACCGCCCAGGCGATGGCCAGCCCGTCGAAGGTGCTGGTGCCCCGCCCGATCTCGTCCAGCAGCACCAGGCTCCGGACGGTGGCGTTGTTCAGGATATTTCCGGTCTCGTTCATCTCGGCCATAAAGGTGCTGATTCCCTTGGCCAGGTCGTCGGAGGCCCCGATCCGGGTGAAGACCCGGTCGGTGATCCCGATATGGGCCTCCTTGGCCGGCACGAACGATCCCATCTGGGCCATGATGGTCACCAGTGCTATCTGTCTGAGGTAGGTGGATTTCCCGGCCATGTTGGGGCCGGTCAGGATGATCAGCCTGTGGTCGCTGTCGTTCAGCAGGGCGTCGTTGGCCACGAACTGTCCCAGCTGGAAATTCCGCTCCACCACCGGATGCCGGCCATGGATGATGTGGATCCGGGGAGATTCGTCCACCACCGGTCGGACGTAGCGATTGTTGATGGCAGCCAGGGCCAGGCCGCAAATAACATCGATGGCCGCCACCGACTCGGCGGTCTGCTTGATCCGCTGGCACCAGGATGATATCTCCTGGTGCAGGCCGGCGAAGATCTCCATCTCCAGGGCCTTGATCTTTTCCTCGGCCCCCAGCACCTTGTCCTCGTAGGCCTTCAATTCCGGGGTGACGAACCTCTCGGCATTGCTCAGGGTCTGCTTTCTGATGTAGTCATCAGGGGCCAATGCCAGATTGGTCTTGCTGATCTCGATATGATATCCGAAGACCGAATTATATTTGACCTTCAGCGACTGGATCCCGGTGCGCTCCCGTTCGCTGTTCTGGTAATCGGCGATCCAACTCTTGCTGTCGCGGGCCAGAGAGCGAAGCTCGTCCAGGTCGCCGTTGAACCCATCCCGGATGACCCCGCCTTTGGATAACGACAGCGGAGGGTCATCAGCCAGGGCTTTGGCCAACAGGTCGGTCAAACCACCGAAATCATGCAGGACAGCGGACAGATCCTTCCAGTAGCGCCCCGGCGGCAATCCGGTTTTTATCTGGGGAATTTCGGCCAGTGATTGTCCCAGGGCCAGCAGGTCCCGGGGCCCGGCCCTCTGGCAGGCGATCCGCCCCAGCAGCCTTTCCAGGTCCTGCACCTTCCCGAGATGTCTCCCAAGTTCGTCCCTGGCGGCCCGGCCCTCCAGCAGGCTCTGGACGGCATCCTGCCGCAAGGTTATTTCATTCAGATCCAGCAGCGGGGCCGCCAGCCAGCGTCTTATCAGCCTCCCGCCCATGGCCGTCACCGTATGGTCTATGGTGTTCAGCAGGCTGATGCCCTGGGGATGCCCCTCGGGAAAAAGGTTCAGGTTTCTGATGGTGGCGTTGTCCAGCAGCATCTGACCCTGCAGGGAGTAGGGCACCATTTTTGCTAGGTGGCTGATGGCCGTCTTCTGGTTTTCCTCCAAATAGCCGATGGCCGCCCCGGCCGCCCCGACGGCCAATGTCAGGTCCTGGCAGCCGAAGCCGGCCAGCGAGGCCGTTTTGAAATGCCCCAGCAATTTCTTCAGCGCCGAGCCCTGTTCGAAGTGATGGTCCTCCCGATCGGTCAAAGTGAACCCGGCCAGGGCCGGCCCGATCTTCGGACGGTCGGAGCCGGACACCAGTATCTCGGAAGGCTGGTTGCGCAGCAGCTCGTCGGAAAGTTCCGCCAGGGACATCTCGGCCACCCTTAAATTCCCCGCCGACAGGTCGCACAGGGCCAGCCCGCACCGGTCCTGATGGCAGTTGACCGTGGCCAGCAGGTTCTCCCTTTTCTCATCCAGCAGGGAGGACCGCATCACCGTCCCGGGGGTGATCACCTCGGTGACCTCGCGCCGAACGATGCCCTTGGCCAGCTTGGGGTCCTCCACCTGGTCGCAGATGGCCACCTTGTGCCCGGCCTTGATCAGCCTGGTGACGTAGCGCTCCAAGGCATGGTGCGGGATCCCGGCCAGCGGGACATCGTTTCCCTTGCCGTGATTGCGGGAGGTCAGCACGATCCCCAGCACCTTGGAGGTCAGTACCGCATCCTCGAAAAATGTTTCGTAGAAATCGCCCACCCTGAAAAGTAGGATGGCCTCGGGCTGTTCCTGTTTGATCCGGTGGTACTGGGCGATCATAGGGGTCACTTTCTCCATATCACCTTTCGACCACCATCGTTTTCAGCCCGAATTTGTCCTTCAGGGACTGCTGGGCCTTTTTCAGTTCGGACGAATTCTCGTAGGGGCCGGCCTGCAATTTGTATATCGTGCCCCTGCCTTCCTTGACCTCCTCCACTACGGTATCAAAACCTTCGGCCCGCACCTTCTTGGCCCAGCCGTCCATGATCGCCTTGTTATTGTAGGCTCCTATCTGCAGATAATAAAAACTGAGGGGAGCAGGCTCCTCCGGGGCCGGCGGCTGATCGACATTTGGGGGTTGGGTCATTTCGGCCTGGCGGGACAGATCATTATCGGGTCCGGCCTCCGAAAGGCTCCCGTCATCCTGACTGCCATCCTGATTTTCCTGGGTCAGGGCGGCTATCAAATATTCCCGGGCGCTGCCGGATTCCGGAGTCCCCGGGAAAAGATCCATGATCCTCCTCCAGTGCTCCTTGGCCCTGGCATTATCGCCTTTTTGCTGCCAGTACCCGGCCAGGACGTTCAACAGGGCCGCCCCTCCCGGGGCCCGGGGATACTGGTCCAGATAGGCGTTGACATAGGCCTCGGCTTTGCTCAGGCTGTCGCTGCCCAAGGCCATCAAAGCCAGCTTGGAAAGGCTTTCCCTGCCGGCCGGGGCGCTGCCGTACCTGGAATAGGTGTAGAGGTACCGCTCCCGGGCCTGGGCGGCCGATCCCACGTTATGCAGGTACTGGGCCGTGGCGTAGGACGCCTGGGAGGCCAAAGAATGTGCCGGGTAATTGTCCAAGATGAACTGGTAATGGCCGAAGGCGTTGTTCCCGCTGGTCTCGATACGGGCCAGGGTGAACCTGGCCTCGGGGATGAATTTCCCCCGGGGATGGCGGGAAAGGTATTTTTTATAAGCCTCGGCGGCCTGGGGATATTTTCCGGTTTGGCACAACTGCCAGGCCGCTTCATATTCCTTCTCCTCGCTGATCCCGAAACAAAAAGAACCTTTCAACAGCAGGAGCACGATCAATGGCCGGGCCGATCTCACTGCCGGACCAAATATTCTCTTTATGTCATGACCTTTATAGTGCATTTAACTTTAATATAGGTTCCGGTTATTGGCCACGGTCTGCAGCACCCATTGGAAGCCGATGGTCACATACCCTGCGCTCTCGCTTCTAGAGACCGCAGTTACTCTGGCGTAGTGTACCACGTTATCGGTTTTGACAAAATAGCTGTAGCCATCGGTCACCGTCGATGAAGTGCTGTATCCGGTGTCTGGCGCTGTGGTCCCAGAGCCCTGCACGATACCGTTGGCTTCGAAATTTACCGCCGGGTAAGCATAACAGACAAGGGCAATCTTGCCGTAATTGATCCCGCCGCTGACAAAGGAGTATGAATCCCGGTTATCCCCGGAGGAAACGGACAGTTGGGCGGTCCCGGTGATCACCGTGGTGGTCGGAGCCTCGGTCGGTTTGGGGGTGCAGCCTTCAAAAGACATGATGAAGGCCAGGGTTATCGCCAGTAATGGCAACAACCATAAAAGGGTGTATTTTCTTTTATCCATAACTGTTCATTCTATCGCATTAAGAGAATAAATTCAACAAAAAACTGTCCTTAAATATTTAATTCAAGGACAGTTACGGCGTGAGCCGGTCAGGGTGGACTGGGTGGCCTTATTTACTGTTACTTTGACGATATCTCCGGGGCTGACGCCCGATGCGCAGTCAAAGGCCACCGGTTTGTTCCCGGGGCTGCGCCCCATCATCTGCCCCCTTTTGGGAACGGCTTTTTCCACCAGCACGATAAAAGTTTTTCCGATATCGGCCTGGTTGGATTCCTGCGAAATTTTCTGCTGAAGCGATATCATTCTCGCCAGGCGATCCTGCCTGACATCTTCGGCCAGCTGCCCCGGCATCTGGGCCGCCTTGGTGCCAGGCCGGATGGAATACTTATAGGTGAAGGCCGAGTCGAACCTGATGTCCTGCATGACATCCAGGGTCATCTTAAAATCCTCTTCGGACTCTCCGGGGAACCCGGCTATCAGGTCGCTGGTCAGCACCAGATCGGGCATCAGTTTCCGGGCGGTGGATACGATCTCCCGGTATTGCCCCAGGGTATATTTGCGGTTCATCTGGGCCAACACCCGGTCGCTGCCCGACTGCAGGGGCAGATGCAGGTGCCGACAGATCTTTTGATTCCCGGCCATGGTCTCCAGCAGTTTAATGCCGCAATCCTTGGGATGGGAGGTGATGAAGCGCAGCCTCTCCAGTCCCGGCACATCGGCCGCTTGGGCCAGCAGACCGGGGAAATCCGTGCCAGCGGAGAGGTAGGAGTTCACGTTCTGGCCCACTAAAGTGATCTCCTTGATGCCCCTCTCGGCCAGGCATTTTATTTCGCCCAGGATGTCACCGGACGTTCGGGAATACTCCCGCCCCCGGACATAGGGAACTATGCAGTAACTGCAGAAATTGTCGCAGCCCCGCATCACCGCCAAAAAGGCGCCGACCTGCTTTTCGAACCTCGGGATGATGCTTAAATCAGGGCCGGCTTTCTCCAATCCGGTGATGGCGGCCCTGGCCCCTGTTTTCAGAAGACTCTGGAGATGCGGCACGATCTCCCGATACCTCTCGGTTCCCAGGACCAGATCCAACTGGCGAAAGCGGTCCAATAAATTCTGGCCATTCTCCTGGCCCACGCAGCCCATCAGTATCATCAGACGGCCGGGGCTTCTCCTCTTCCAGGATTTCAATTCGCCCACCCGCCCCAGCACCCGCTCCTCGGCATGCCCCCGGACCGCACAGCTGTTGATCACCACCAGCTGGGCCTGCTCCGGATCTTCCGTTTCCCGGCAGCCGGCCTGGTCCAGCAGGGTCCTTACCGCCGCCGAGTCATACAGGTTCATCTGGCAGCCGTAGGTCTCCATGTAATATATCAGGTTCAGCATTGTTTAGGCTGGTCCAAATTGTCGGTCAGCTCCCCCAGGATCCCCTGTTCATAAGGCTGGGATAATTTTACCCGGACCATCTGGTTCTTCAAGTTTTGCTCCGAGCGGAAATAGACCTTATAGTAATGCTCGCCAAACCCGGACCAGAGGCCTCTGTCGGCGGATTCCGCCAGCACCAGCTCGGTCTTCCCCGTCAGAGCACTAAAATATTCCTGCTGCAGTTTTTCGTGGATGTCCTTCAGGCGGTGCAGCCGCTCTTTCTTGATCTCCTCCGGGATCTGTCCGGCCATCAGGGCGGCCTTGGTGCCCGGCCTTTTTGAATAGGTGAAGACGTGCAGGTGGGTGAACCCCAGCTCCCGGATGTTCCTGACGCCCTGGCCGAAATGCTCCTCGGTCTCGCCGGGGAATCCCGCGATGATGTCCGATCCGATGGTGATGTCCGGCATGGCCACTCTTAATTTTCCCAGCAGTTCCCGGTAGTAGGCGACGCTGTATGGCCGGTTCATTTTTTTAAGGATGCCGTCGCAGCCGCTCTGCAGCGGCAGGTGAAGGTGCCTGGCCAGCTGGGGGATGCCCTGCATGGTCTCCATCAGGTCGTCGCTCAGGTCGTCTGGCTCCAGGGAGCTCAGGCGTATCCGGTCCAGGCCGGGAATATCCTTCAATGATCTCAACAGAATGCCCAGAGAAGGCTTGAAATCCCCCAGCCGGATCCCGGTGACCACCAGTTCGCGGTGTCCAGAGGCGGCCAGATTTTGGGCTTCGGACAGTATCTCGTCCAGCGGACGGCTGCGGGAAGCCCCCCGGGCCAGCGGCACTATGCAATAGCTGCAGCGGTGGTTGCAGCCGTCCTGGACCTTGATGAAGGCCCGGGTGTGCCCGTGGAACGTCTTGATCCCGCGGGGCAGTTTATCCTGGCTGATGCCCAGCCAGCTGAGTAATTGTCCAGCGGCCTCACTGCTGTGCCGCCCCAGCACCAAACCCACCCCGTCTATTTTAGTCAGGGGCTCTGCCGCCAGCTGCCCGTAACAGCCGATGATGATGATCTTGCCTGACGGATTGTTGCGGATGATCTTCCTGACCGTCTGCCGGGCCTGCTGTTCGGCCGCCGAGGTCACCGAGCAGGTGTTGACCAGAAAAATATCCGCTGTGCCTTCGTTATGGCGCAGGCCGGCGTTCTCCAGGGTGGTCCGCCACAGCTGGGAATCGTACTGGTTGGCCTTGCAGCCGAAGGTGGTCATTTGGAACAAAATATCTGACATAGAGATGAATTATATTACATCGGCCGGATAAATGCAAATAACTAAAAAAGGCGGCCACCAGCCGCCCTTTTTCGAGCATCCTTGTATTATTTAAGTACCACCGTCTTCTTGGTTGCCTTAAAATCGCGAGCTTCCATAAGATAAAAACAAACAACTGTTAACTATCCTTTCTCCATTCTTCTTTTTTTATTTATATATTAATATTTTCTTTGAAGTCCCGCTGTAACTGGCGAAAGCCCAACCCATACGAGGGCTGAGAAATTGTACAGTGGTTATTTGATAATCCGGAAAATCAAGTTTAACCCAAGTCTTTCCGCTGTCCACTGTGTGTATCATAAAAGTAAAACCGCTCATCCAGCCGTAGGCCGGGTCGGCAAATGATGCATCGCTTAAAGCCCCGTAAGCATCGCTCGTTTGAGTTACCCAGGTCGCACCATTATCACGGCTGAACTTGCCTTCAACCCAAACATATCCGGGATAAAGACATTCCAAGGCAACCGTAGGCCAGTCTAAATTATAAAAAATAGGCGGAAAAGCGTTTAAAGCAAGAATCCAACTTATTCCTCCATCCACGGATTTGAACAATTCTCTTGTGGTTCGTGCCCAACAGGTATTTAAATTGAGATATTTAATTTTACGCACACTTTCATCTAAGCTTGTGTCCATTGGTATTCCACCTACGTATGTGATCGCGTCACCGCCATTTATTGTTTTATAAACATACCGTACCGGAACAAGGAAACCAATGTTTCTATCTATAAAATCAATGGGGCCAGTATCGTAGGTATAAATACTTATCCACGAATTACCGCCGTCGGTTGTCCGCATAATACCATCTATACCTCCGGTCCAACCATATTGATTATCCACAAAGTCAATGTATGTAATACTTTCATTAATATTTGGACAGCCGTACTGCATTTGCCAGGTATATCCGCCATCAGATGTATGTATGATTATTCCGAAACCTCCATTCATTCCCATAAAATCCGAATAACCCACTGCCCAACCCTCCAGTTCATTGACAAAGCACATGTCCTTAATGTGTGTCACAGAAATATCCCACGGGGCAGGCAAGGGAACCGCCACTGTTTCCCACTGGCAGGGATAAATCTTTAAATCCAGCGTGGCACTGTCATTTGCCACAACGTTTGCTTTTCCATTATTCAACCGATAATCGGGCTTGTCGGCAACCAGGTTAAAAGCGCCGCCGCCCATGCCAATTAATCTGTAATTACCGTTGTTGTCGGTGGTCGCAGACAAGCCGGTACTCAAGCTTACAACCGTACCAGCCAATGGTTGTCCGGTCAGGCTGTCGGTTATCGTTCCCTTTATCAATGTTTTATCTGCTGGCGGCTGGGTAGGGTTTTTACAGCTGCAACCGGTAAATAATAAAACAACAAACATAAAAAGCCCCGGCCCGCAGCTATTAAAACTACGAACAAAGGCTTTTAAATTATGGACCTCGATGCAAGCAAGCTTAAAGTGTAAGATTTTCTTGCTTTTCATGGTGGAACTGTAGCACAATATAGGGTAAGTTGTCAATCAAATGATTTATGGGGTTTTTATTTAGGGGTGTGTGTTCCATGTCACAGAATCAATATATAAATTAGCTTGAATTTTCCATGTCATATCACTTGCATTTACAACCAAAATAAATTATCCTTATTTTCGTTATGCCTGAAGATAAATATTTAAAAAACCAATCGACAGCACTGCCGGATAAAGAACCGGCCCGCAGCCTGAGGATATCCATCATCGAGGGCTCCTTTGCCTCGGTCCACATCGCCATCACCATCGGGGCGCTGGTGACCGGATATGCCCTGATGCTGGGAGCCAACGATTTCCATCTGGGCCTGCTGGCCGCCCTCAGCGCCCTATCCAACGTGGGGGCGATATTCAGCGCCTATCTGGTCGGCCTTCTGGGGCATCGCAAGAAACTCACCATCTGGGCGGCCACCCTGGGGCGCCTGCTGTGGGCGGCCCTGTGCATACTGCCCTTCCTCAATGTCCTGGCCGGATGGAAATTATTGATATTCTTTCTGGTGATCTTCATCGCCAATACCTCGGTCAATATGGCAAACAATGCCTGGCTTTCCTGGATGACCGACCTGGTGCCGCTGAAGCGCCGGGGTTCATATTTCGGTCTGCGGAGCACCATTCTGGGCGCGGTGACCATGGCCGCCAATTTCGGGGCCGGAAAACTGTACGATGTCATGAAAAGCCAGGCCCTGCAGCAGCAGGCTTTTGCCATCATCTTCGGAGCGGCCGCCTTTACGGCAGTGATCGCCGGGATCATTCTCTCCAAGCAATGGGAGCCACCCCTTACCGGTGAAAAACCCCTGCCCATTTCGCAGCTGTTCCGGCTGCCCTTTGCCAACCGGGATTTCCGCCGCCTGCTGCTGTTCTTCGTCCTGTGGTCCATGGCCACCGCAGTGGCCGGGCCCTTCTTCGCCGCCCACATGATCAAGAATCTCCACATGCCATTCGCAGTGATCGCCTATTACTCCATCATCGCCGGGATCCTTAACTTCGCCTTCCAGCCGTTATGGGGCCGGATCATAGACCGCCTGGGCAACAAGCCGGTGATGATCTTCAATATGCTGGGCATCTTCTCCCTGCCCCTGTTCTGGCTGTTCACCACCCCCGATTTCTACCTGCCGATATGGATCGACGCCTTCATCAGCGGCCTGGTGTGGCCCGGCTTCGCCCTGGCCACCTTCAACCTGCTGCTGGTGACCGCCCCCGAGGAGAACCGCACCGCTTATCTGGCGGTCCAGAGCATGGTCACCGGGCTGGCCATCTTCGCCGCCTCGCTGGTCGGAGGCTGGCTGGCCGACAGCCTGCGCGATTTCAAATTTATCATCTTGGGGCAGACCATCATCAACTTCCACCTGCTGTTCGTGCTGTCCTCCATCTGCCGGATCTCCCTGCTGCCCTTGGCCCTTAAATTGAGGGAGGACCAAGCCCAGTCGGTGGGAACCCTGCTGGACATGGTGGGGGACAAATCCTCCCAGCGTTTCAGCAAGATCCTGGACTCGGGCATAATGGTAATAAGAAGGGTCAGGAGCCAGCTGCAGTGAATATGAAGGGCCCGGCGTTCCGCCGGGCCCTTCAAGTTTGATCGTCCTTTCCGGTCCGGTCCCCCGGCCCCTATCTTATAAGTGTCAGCCTGCCGGTGGCCTTCTGGCTGCCGGTATCCAGCTGGTAGAAATAAACGCCGCTGGGCATCGCCCGGTTCCGGCCGTCCCGGCCGTCCCACCTCAGATCGTAGTCCCCGCTTGACAGACGGGAATCCACCAGGCTCCGGACCAGCTCTCCGGCGATATTGTAGATCTTCAAGGAGGTTCTGGCCCCGGCCCGGAGCTGGAACCGGATGTTGGCCCTGCCGGTGGCGGGATTGGGGTATGATCCCTTCAGCAGACTGGTGGCCGGCAATGATGGGGCCTCCGGCTTCCCGGCCACGCCGGTCTTGTTGTAGGCCATGATCAGCACATCGTCCACATACCACCCGTCGGCGGTGACGCTGCTGTTGCTGTTCATCCGGAAGCGGATCCTCAGGTCGGAAGCGGTCCCGCAGAAGCTGTTGAGGCTTACCGCCCGCTGGCTCCAGGCTGCCTGGGTGCCGCTATAGGAGACCACCAGGGTGGACCAGTTCAAGCCGCCGTTGGTTGAATATTGGGGCTGGCAGTAATCGCCGCCGTTGTCGACAAAATATTTCTCCCACCAATACAGGGTGGCCGAGCCGTATCCGGTCATGTCCAGGCCGGAGGCCATGTGCAGCCAGTGTCCGCTGGAGTTGGGATAGTCCCCCCCCTTGCTGTCGGTGACGCAGTGGTCCGTGGAATAGTGGTCGGCATCGGTGGTGTCCCATTGTGCAAAAGCCCCCACATACCCGGTGTCCCAGTTGCCCAAGCCGCTCTCGAAATCGTCGAAGAAGATGGTGTTGGGCGAACCCACCATGAATCTGACCGAATCGATCACCGTCAGGGTGTCGTTGTACAGCGGACTGTACACCTTCTTGTGGATGTAGACGCTCACCCAATGGCCGTCCGGCATGTTGGCCGACGGCTTGATCCCTATCAGGAAAGGCGATGCCTGATTGTTGAGGGTATCCCCCGCCGCCATGCTGCCGATGTCCCATTGGCCGTTGGTGATGGTGACGAAGGTATCGGGCGAAACGGCGGACACCGCCGCCCCGCTTCCGGGGGCATAGCTGTTCTTCACCTTCACCCACAGGTTCAGCGATTCGTTCGGCTCGTAGAATCCGTCGCCGTCGCCCACCTCGGTAAGGCTGTAGTTTTCCTGGGCCAGGCAGGGGCCGTAAAGATGGCTCCCCTGGATTATCTGCTTATCGGCCCTCTGTATGAAGGCCGCGAACTGGCACTTGCCCAGCACCCAGCCCGGGTCGATGCTGAAGTTCTTCTGGGCCAGCAGGCTGTCCCCGGCCGGTATGTTGATGGCCTGGCCGTTCTCATCCGGCACCATGTCCCGCACCACGAAATCTATCTCCTCCATGCCCTGCCAGACCTCCGGGATGTTCCTTTCCAGCACCACAAAATGCAGGGTGCCAGCCTCCGAAACGGAATTGGTGTTCTTGATCTTTACCTCCACCGTACCGGTGCCGGCGGGAAGGTCATGGGCGGCCATTCCCATGGTCAGCTCGAACGGGCTGGATACTGTTTTATGAGCGTCGAACACCGGCCGGTAATAATCATAGTTGTTGTATGCGGCGCCGGATCCCGCACTGCCGACGATCGAATCCAGGCCATCAAAGATTACCGTCGGATACCCCGGGATCATGTCGCCGTACCAGACGATGCGGTTGTAGGTCTCGGTGGTCTGGTAGGGATCGCCGTAATGGAAGGCCAGCACCACCAGGGAATCGCCAACCTCACTATGCAGCTGGTCCAATCCGTTGGCGGCCGCCGGGCAATATTGGCACCAGGTGCCGGTGAAATCCTCGGCCACCACCACCCTTTGGGAGGCGTATGACGCGCCGGCAAGGGCCGTGATCAGGGCCACTAATCCGAACATTCTCAACCTATCCATAGTACCTTCCTTTTTTATGGTTTACCGTCTAATTCTATATCACTTTGCCCGGTATATCAAGGGGAGCCGGATAATTATTTTATTGACAGCAGAGCCCCGCTGTTCCGGCGGGGCTCTTTCTTCATTTCAACAATCGTAATACAGCTCGAATTCGAAGGGATGGGGCCGCAGGTTGAGGGCCGCCACCTCTTTGGATTTCAGGCCGATCCAGGTCTCGATCAGATCCTTGGTGAATACCCCGCCCTCCAGCAGGAACTTGTGGTCCTTTTCCAGGGACTCCAGGGCGTCGGATAGCGAGGTGGGCAGGGTGGGGATCTTCTCCAGCTCGGCCTTGGGTAGGCTGAAAAGATCCTTGTTCAGCGGCTGTCCGGGATCGATCTTGTGTTTGACCCCGTCCAGTCCGGCCATCAGCATGGCGGCGAAGGCCAGGTAGGGGTTGCAGGTGGCGTCCGGCGGGCGGAACTCGTAACGCATGGTCTTGGGATCTGTCAGGTAGCCGGGGATGCGCACCGCCGCGGTGCGGTTGCCCACCGAATAGCTGGCCCGGACGGGAGCTTCGTATCCCGGAACCAAACGGCGGTAGGAATTGGTGGAGGGGTTGGTGAAGGCCAGCAAAGCCGGGGCATGTTTTAAAAGCCCGCCCAGATAATGCATCGCCAACTGGGACATGTGGGCCAGGCCGTCTTTTTTATAAAATAACGAGTGTCCGTCCTTGGCCAGGTACTGGTGGACATGCATCCCGTTGCCGGGCTCCCCCACCATCGGCTTGGGCATGAAGGTGGCCGTCAGCCCCGCCTTGAAGGCCGCATTATGAACCAAGTATTTCACCAGCATGCTGCGGTCGGCCATCTTGGTCAGGGTGTCGAACATCACCTCTATCTCCAGCTGGCCGGCCCCGCCCACCTCATGATGGTGGTATTTGACCGGCACCCCGCATTTTTCCATGGTCAGGCACAGGGCTGAACGAAAGTCAAACGAGGAGTCGTGGGGAGGTGCGGCGTGATATCCGCCCTTGTGGGGCAGCTTGTATCCCAGGTTGGGATCCTCATCCCGTCCGGTGTTCCAGTCGGCCTCCCGGGAGTCGACCTGGTAGAAGCTGTTCTGGGGAAGATTGGCGTAACGCACCGAATCGAACAGGTAGAACTCGAACTCCGGCCCCCAGTAGCTTTCGGGCGCGGCGCCGGAGGATTTCAGGTATTTCTCGGCCTTCTCGGCCACATACCGGGGGTTGCGTTCGAACTTCTGCCCGGTGGCCACGTCTATCACATCGCCGATGAAGGTCATGGTCGGCAGTTCGGTGAAGGGATCCATGAATCCGGTCTCGGCAATGGGGATCACTATCATGTCCCCGGCCTTGACCTGGGTGAATCCGGCCACGCTGGAACCGTCAAAGCCGATGCCCTTGCCCCTTTCGAAAAGGGATGGGTTAAGCTGGTGGGCCGGAACCGTTATCTGGTGCCACTTCCCCAGCAGATCTACGAACTTTACCGAAACGAACGCCACCTTGTTCTTTTTGGCGAACTCCAATACCTGTTTCATGTTCATGGCCTGTTCTCCAGTTTATTGATTACAAATTTAAATCGGTAATTCTAAAAATGTTTATATCCCTTATCGGGGATCTTGACGTTCTTGAGGTCGGATCCTATCATTCTTACTCCGTTACCTTTGACGACCTGGCCGATGATGGAGCAGGTCGTTCCGGCCCGGCTTAAAATGATCCTGGCCTCTACCGCCTGCCTGGCCGGCAGGGTGAAGAGCAGTTCGTATTCCTCCCCGCCGTACAGACAATGTTCCAGGGGGTCTTTTTTGAGAATATTGGCCGCAGTGACGGCCTCCTCGGCCACCGGCAGGGCCCCCTGGTCTATGATCATGCCCACCCGGCTCTCCCGGGCGATATGATGCAGTTCCGAGGCCAGCCCGTCGGAGATGTCTATCATGCCGTGCAGTTTGAACTTTGATGCCAGCAGCCGGGCTTCTTTGACCCTGGGTTCGGGCCACAGATGCTTCTGAAATATTTTTGATTTTTGATTTTTAATCTTTGATTTTAATATCTCCAGCCCCGCCTGGGACGACCCCAGAGTTCCAGTGACCAGGATCGCGTCTCCGGCTTTGGCCCCGGAGCGGAGCCCGATATTATTTTTCCGGGCTTCGCCGTAAACCGCTATGGTCAATGACAGTTCCCGGCCGGCCACAGTATCCCCGCCGCATACCGCCACCCCGTGTTTTTTCGCCAGCCTACCCATTCCGGCGTATACCTTTGCGATATCTTTACATCCCAGGCCCCGGGGGATGGTGATTGACACCACCGCCAATACCGGCCGGCCGCCCATGGCCGCTATGTCGGAAAGATTGGCCGCCAGGGCCTTGTGGCCCAAGGCCTCAAATGGTGTATAGGCCAGATCGAAATGTATTTTATCCACCAGGGTGTCGATGGTCAAAAGGCCGGACCTGGTTTTATCGACGGCAAATACCGCGGCATCATCCCCAATTCCGACAATCAGGCCTTTGTTGGCGGTTTGATATCGCCTTTTTATGATATCGATCAGCCCGAACTCGCTGATCCCGGCCTTTTGGTCTTTCATTTTTTCACCAGCCGCTCATAATATTCTGGACGACGGTCTTTGAACAGGTCATTCTCCGGGGTGATCCTTTTATTGCCTGCCTCTGCGGTATCTATTTCCACGATGCCCACGCTCTCCTTATCGGCCGGCGCCCGGCTGAGCACCCGGGAATCCGGCCCGGCGATGATGCTCTGTCCGATGAATTTAAGATCGTTGCCGCCCCGGTTCTCCCGGCCGGTGCGGTTGGCGGTGACGGTGAACACCCGGTTCTCCAGGGCCCTTACCGGCATGGAGTCGGGACAGTACGGCAACACCAGGTTGGCCGGATGGCAGATCACCTGCGCCCCCTGCAGGGCCAGGATACGGGCTGCCTCGGGGAAGATCCAGTCGAAGCAGATCATCATTCCGATCTTGACCCGTCCGGCGGCAAAGACCTTGAAGCCGGTATTGCCGGGGGTGAAATATTTTTTCTCGCTGCCGAACAGATGGGTCTTGCGGTAGACATCCGTTTTGCCGTTGGGCCTGACCAATACTGCCGAGTTGTATAACCTGCCGCCGTTCTTTTCGGCAAATCCGGCCACGATATTCATTTTGGTTCGCTGGGATATTTCCCTGAAATGATTGACGGTTTTGCCCTGGGTTGTCTCGGATAAGGCCATGACCTCTTTTTTTGAGATGAAATTATATCCGGTAGTGCACAATTCAGGCAGGACCAGTAGGTCTGCCTTTCTGCTACCTATCAGTCTTTCAATCAGGGACAGGTTTTTATCCACCTGGCCGAAAATGGGATTGAATTGTACGAAGCCGATTTTCATGGCATCCCCGTTGCAAAGGCTCCCAGCCTTTGCCTATGTTCAAAGAAATCACTTACCATTGCTTGTCAATCAAATCATCTTTGATAAGATCTTCATAATATTGCCAACTTGAAAACTTATAATCTTCAATATTATCAACCAACCCTGCTTTCAATGGGTTATTATGAATATATCTTAATTCATTATTTAATTCTTCATGACTGCGTATTAATCTATCATTAAAACCTTTATGCCAAAAGCTACCCTTTTGTTTTAACTCAATATTTATTATTTGAGCAGTGTAGCTTTTATAATCATGTAAAATTGTATTTATTGCATTATGCCCCTGAGGATATATAATCAAATGGACATGATCTGGCATAATGACAAAACCTATAAGTTTAAAATCATGCAGTTTGCGATAAAAAGCCAGATTTTCTATCAAAATAGTCGGAATATTTCCCGTTAACAATATTTTTCTTCGAGCACTGGACACTATTGTAATAAAATGTGGATGTTCTTTATCCTTAGATATTTCTTTGTTGTTCATATTTAAAAAAGTTATAGTGCCTTTATTCGACCGCTAAACTTGGGCAAGGTGCCCAAGTTTACGGCATCACTTTCTACACGTTGAATTTTATATTCAGGATATCCCCGTCCTTGACGATATACTCCTTGCCCTCCAGCCGGACGTACCCCTTCTCCCTGGCCCCGGCATAGCCGCCGGTCTCGATCAGGTGGTCGTAGCTTACCGCCTCCGCCCGGATGAATCCCCGCTCCAGGTCGGAGTGGATGGCCCCGGCCGCCTGGGGGGCCTTGGTATGGGCCGGTATGGTCCAGGCCCGGCATTCGTCCTCGCCCACCGTAAAGAAATTTATCTTGCCCAGCAGACGGAAGGAGGTCCGGATCATCTTGTTCAGGGCCGGCTCCTCTATCTTGAGCTCGCCGAGAAACTCCTTGGCCTCGTCATCGGACATCTGGGCGATGTCCATCTCGATGGATCCGCATAGCGGCGTGATGGTCTCCCCAGTCTGTTTCTCAAACTCAGCGGCCACCGCGGAAGGACCCGCTCCCTCCGGATAATTCAGCACCAGCAGGATCGGCTTTTCGGTCAGCAGCTGAAAACTGCGCAGAGCCTTTGATTCCTCGGAGCTGAGGCCCAGCATCCGGATGGGTTTCTCCCCTTCCAGGTGGACCCGGCATTTATCCAGCAGGGCCAGTTCCTTCTCCAGTTCCGGTTTTTTTATCTTTCCCAGGTCCTTCTTCACCTTCTCTATCCGGCGTTCGATCATGGCCATGTCGGAAAGCAGCAGCTCGGTGGCGATGGTGGTATAATCGTCCAACGGATTGGCTTTGCCCTCGGCTCCGTCAAAGCCCCGCAGGACCAGAATGACCGCCTCCATGCCATGCATCTGGGTCAGGAATTCCGTGCCCAACCCGCCGTGCCCGGAGGCCCCCTTGGACATGCCCCCGATGTCCACATAGGTGATGGTGGCCGGGACCTTTTTCTTGGGATTGAACATGGCGGTCAGCTTTTCCAATCGTGGGTCAGGCATTTTGACCACGCCAATGTGCACCTCGCACCCGGTGGAGTATTCGCCCACCTTGACGCAGGATTTGGTCAGAGCGTTGAAGATGGTGGTCTTGCCCGACTGAGGCAGTCCGATTATTCCTAATTGCATTATTCCCCTTAAATAAACTGATCTATTACTTTAACAGCTTCTTAAATATTTTTTTTGTTGCCTCTTTTATCCGGTCATCTTCAAAGATATTCTCTCCGGTTGTCCTTCGATTCAACACTCTCATACCGTATCTCCCGGTCCAAAGGGTATCCCCCTCACGTCCAAACATAATTCCAACCATCGAGAAGGCCGGAGTGTTGCCATCCCATTTACCCATTGCAGATATATCATAATTCTCAGAATAGCTGTCCCACTTTGCGATAGAATTGTTTACTTCTGCAGTCGTCATCTGGTAGGAAATGCAAAGGATAGCATCAGTCGATAAGCTGTCAAACAGGCTCTTAATAAAATCTTTTTTGTTTATTGTTTTCTTAATTGTGGTGATGGGATTCAATTCTTTCGGAATTTTCATTATTGAAAGCGCAACATCCTTTTTCTCGCTCATATCCAATGAGCTGATTATAGAGTACTTCTTTGAATCATCAAGCTTATGATAAACCAAAGCATCGGTTATCAATGCGATGCTGTCAATGAAAGTTTTATCTTTCAAGATCAGGAATCCTTTGGGGTTGAACATCCCGTATCCGGCCAAACGTTGAAAATCGTAAGAGTTTGCATAGGCATCATTTACTGTTTCGTATATGATATTTTCCGTTGGCATGATAGCCAACGCTTTTACTTTATTGTTTATTTCTTCTTTTGAAATATAGAATTTTTCTTCAGCCCATACTGTTGATGAGAATGAAATTAATAGAACAAAACCAGCAATAATAAACTTACTTTCTTTCATTTTATTATCCTCTTTAATTATTCATCTTCCATGTCGTCGTACAAATGCCGGCCCCGCCAGAAATACAGGACGAACCGGAACAGCCCGTATCCCAGCAGCAGCCCGGTGATCATCCAGAACTTTTCCTGCATGGGGTTGAAATCGTAGAAATATCGCATAACCAAAAATGCCAGGCCCAAAAGAATGATGATGGCGCTGGAGGTGATATTGAACCACCAGCGGATCCTTCGCCTTTTTTTTTCTACATCGTTTATCATGGAAAATATCGTTACGTAATTTCTGTCATTTTTTACCACGGAAACACCGAAATTTGGGATAATAATTATGAGGAAGATCTCTTTTTGTATTTTCAGTAGTTCCGTGTTTCAGTGGTTGGTTTCTCAGGGGTTTCGTTCTTTTTATTGGCTGTAATAGAGTTTTCTCGCTACGGCCCTGTTTGTGGCTCTGTGTGAAATTTTGGGAAACAAGAGAAATCAGGTCGTGGCCCATTTGGGACCACGACCTTTGACTGTTCTATCGTGTTATCTGGCCAGCGATTTCAGGAACGGCGCTATCACCAGGGCCACCACGCTCATCAGCTTGATCAGGATGTTCAGCGACGGGCCGGCGGTGTCCTTGAAGGGATCGCCCACCGTGTCGCCCACCACCGCCGCCATATGGGCGCTGGAGCCCTTGCCCCCGTGCTGTCCGCCCTCGATGTGCTTCTTGGCGTTGTCCCAGGCTCCGCCCGAGTTGGACATGAAGATGGCCAGCAGCACTCCGCTGACCGTCACCCCGGCCAGCAGGCCGCCCAGGGCCTCGATGTTCCACAGCCCGAAGATCACCGGAGAGACCACTGCCAGCAGTCCCGGCAGGATCATCCGCTTGATGGCCGCCGCGGTGGAGATGTCCACGCATTTGGCATAATCGGCTTCGGCCCCCGGCTTTCCTTCCAGCAGGCCGGGTATCTCCTTGAACTGGCGGCGCACCTCGGCCACCATCTCGAAGGCGGCCGCGCCCACCGCCTTTAGCGCCATGGAGCTGAACAGGAAAGGCAGCATGCCGCCCATGAACAGCCCGGCGATGACCTTGGGCTGGGAGATATCGATCTTGTCGATCCCGACCGCCGCCTGAAAGGCCGAGAACAGGGCCAGAGCGGTCAGGGCCGCCGAGCCGATGGCAAAGCCCTTGCCTATGGCAGCGGTGGTGTTGCCCACCGCGTCCAGCTTGTCGGTGCGCTCCCGGACCTCGCCGGGCTGGCAGCTCATCTGGGCGATGCCCCCGGCATTATCGGCTATCGGGCCGTAGGCATCGACCGCCAGCTGAATACCGGTGGTGGAAAGCATTCCCACTGCGGCGATGGCGATGCCGTACAGGCCGGCAAACTGGTAGGCGGCCACTATGGCTATGGAGATGCAGGTCATCGGCAAAGCGGTGGACATCATCCCCAGGGCCAGACCGCCGATGATGGTGGTGGCCGGACCGGTCAAAGCCTGCTTGGCAATATTCCTGGCCGGGCTTCTGGATTCCGAAGTGTAATATTCGGTCAGCAAGCCGATGGCGATGCCGGACACCAGCCCGACCACCACCGCTCCGAAGATCCCCCCGGCGGTCAGGGTGATCAGGGTGCCGGTGGGGTTGACGCTGAAATTGACGGCCTCCGGCACCAGCCATTTTATTACCGGATACATCAAAAGGATGGCCAGCCCTCCGGCCCCGAAGGTTCCCAGATTCAGGGCCTTCTGAGGATCGCCGTTGTCCTTCATTCGGACCACAAAGGTTCCCAGGATGGATACTCCGATGCCCAGGGCGGCCAGCACCAAGGGCAGCATCACCAAATTGATGCTGTAGAAAACCCCCAGCACCATGGCCCCCACGATGGCCCCCACGTAGGACTCGAAAAGGTCTGCCCCCATGCCGGCCACGTCGCCCACGTTGTCGCCCACATTGTCGGCGATCACCGCCGGATTGCGGGGGTCGTCCTCCGGGATCCCGGCCTCCACCTTGCCCACCAGATCGGCCCCCACGTCGGCCGCCTTGGTGTAGATGCCCCCGCCCACCCGGGCGAACAGGGCGATGGACGAGGCGCCCAGCGAAAATCCCGAGATCACCGAAAGCAGCCGGGCCAGTTGAAATTCGTCGCCGGTGCCGAAACCCAAGACCTTGGTATACAGCAGAAAAAGGATCGTCAAACCGGCCAGGCCCAGGCCCACCACCGACATGCCCATCACCGTTCCGCCGGAGAAGGCAACCATCAGTGCTTTGGGCAGCCCGGTCTTGGCGCCCTGGGTGGTGCGGACGTTGGCCTTGGTGGCCACCTTCATTCCGAAGTAGCCGGCCAATCCGCTGCAGAAGGCGCCCACCACGAAGGACAGCGCCACCAGGATACTGGAGCCCTCCTGCTTCATATTGATCAGCCCCAGAATGATGGCCACCACCACCACAAAAATGGCCAGCACCTTGTATTCGCGGTTGAGAAAGGCCATGGCCCCCTCGCGGATATGCCCGGCTATCACTTTCATTTTATCATCCCCGGGATCCTGGCGGTTCACCCAGGAAGCCTTGAAAAATGCAAATACCAGGGCGGCCGCCCCGCCCGCCAGTGAAAGGATCAAGAATTTATCCATATGAAAACACCCTTCGCTGTTGTTAATTGCCGAGCCGTATTATTGCGGCCCCAGTTTAATGATTGGACCTGTTATTTTACCAAAGAACCGGCCCTTTTTTCAATGTTTTTATTGCCTGCCTCCAGGCTTTGACATTCCCAGACCATCTGCGCAATAAAACCCGGGTGCCTGGGCACCCGGGTTACCGCTAGATTTTTATTAGCTGCCCGTCCACTATGGTCATGACCGCTTTGCCCTTAATCTTCCATCCCTTGAACGGAGTGTTCCGGCTTTTGGATCTGAACTTTGACGGATCCACTTCCCATTCGGCCTTGGGATCAAATATGGTCAGATTAGCCGGGGCTTTAGGCTCTATTGAGTTTTGGATCTTTAATATCCTGGCCGGATTGACGGCCATCTTCTCCACCAGTTGCGAGACCGTCAGGATATTCTTCTCCACCAGGTGGGTCCAGCACAGTCCCAATGATGTCTCCAGCCCCAGCATCCCGCAGGGGGCTTGGTCGAACTCCACCTCCTTCTCCTCGGACGAATGGGGGGCATGGTCGGTGGCTATGCAGTCGATGGTGCCGTCCTTGAGAGCGTCGATGATGGTCATCAGGTCGGCCTTGCTGCGCAGCGGGGGATTGACCCGCATCATGGAATCGTAGCCGATCACCGCCTCTTGGCTTAGCATGAAGTACTGGGGGCAGGTCTCGGCGGTCACTTTGATCCCCGCCCGCTTGGCCCGGCGGATGATGTCCACCGTCTCGGCGCAGGAGACATGGGCGATATGGACCCGGCCCCCGGTCAGGTCAGCCAGCATCACGTCCCGGGCGGCCATGGCGGCCTCGGCGGCATTGGGGATCCCCCGCAGCCCCAGTTTGGTGGCCAGGGCTCCCTCGTTCATGGCGCCGTCGGCCGACAAGAACTTGTCCTCGCAGTGGGAGATCACCGGGATGTCGAACATCCGGCAGTAATCCAGGGCCCGGCGCATCAGATTGGAATTGGTAACCGGCTTGCCGTCGTCGGATATGCCTACGATGCCGGATTGATACATATCGCCGATCTCGGCCAGCTCCTCGCCCAGCGATCCCTTGGTGATGGCGCCCACCGGATAGATCCGGCATTCGGGGATCTGCCGGGATTTTATGAACTGCACCAGTCCCTGGCTGTCTATCACCGGCTGGGTGTTGGGCATGCAGGCGATGGCGGTAAAACCGCCGGCTGCCGCTGCCCGGGAACCGGAGGTGATGGTCTCCTCGTCCTCCCGCCCGGGTTCGCGCAGGTGGACATGCATGTCCACCAGGCCGGGAAAGACATACTGGCCGTTAATGTCGATGACTTCGGCCTTGGGGTTGTCTATCTTGGCCTCCAGCCCTGCGATCCGGCCGTCCTCGATCAGGATGTCCAGAACCTCGTCCCGGTGGTTCTGGGGGTCGATCACCCGGCCGCCTTTGATAATAATTCTTAATTCTGAATTATGAATTCTGGAATTGCTCATTGTTATGCCTCCTTCTTTATGGCTTCGGCCAGGGGTGCATCGCCGCCCGACAGCAAGTAGAGCACCGCCATCCTGACGGCCACCCCGTTGGTCACCTGGTCCAGTATCACCGAACGTTCACCGTCGGCCACATCAGGGTCTATCTCTATGCCCCGGTTCATCGGCCCGGGGTGCATGATGGTCACATCCCCCTTGGCCTTGGCCATCCGTTCCTTGTCCAAACAGAAGTGCAGTGAATATTCCCGCAGCGAAGGCAGCAGGCCCTTCTTCTGTCTCTCCAGCTGAAGGCGGAGGACGTTGATGACGTCAGCCTGGGGGATGGCCTCATCCAGGTTGTAATACACCTTGACCCCCAGCTGTTCGATCCCGATTGGGATCAGGGTGGATGGACCGCATACCGAGACCTGGGCCCCCAGCTTCAGCAGTCCGTTGATGTTGGAGCGGGCCACCCGGGAATGGGTAACGTCGCCCACTATCAGCACCTTCAGCCCCTCGAAACCGCCGCGTTTTTCCTTGATGGTGAACATGTCCAGCAGGCCCTGGGTGGGGTGGGCGTGCTGTCCGTCGCCGGCGTTGATCACTCCGGCCTTGATGCGGCTGGCCAGAAAATGCGGGGCGCCCGAGGAGGCGTGCCGCATCACCACCAGATCGATCTTCATGGCCTCCAGGTTGCGGGCGGTATCCAGCAGGGTCTCCCCTTTTTGGACGGCTGAGGTCTTGGGCGAAATGTTGACGGTGTCGGCCATCAGCCGTTTGGCGGCCATGTCGAAGGAGGCCGAGGTGCGGGTGGAGGGTTCGAAGAACATATTGACGATGGTCTTGCCCCTGAGGATGGGCACCTTCTTGATGGGCCGGTTGAGCACCTCCCGGAAGCTTTTGGCGGTGTCCAGGATCATGTTCATCTCCTCGGCCGAAAGCGATTCCAGGTCCAGCAGGTCCTTTTTATTCCACTTCATCGCTCAGCTCCTTTATGATCACCTTCTCCTCACCGTCCTCCTCCTGGGTGCGGACCGCGATTATCTCCTTGTGCGAGGTGGGGACGTTCTTGCCCACGTAGTTGGCCCTGATGGGCAGCTCCCGGTGGCCCCGGTCTATCAGCACCGCCAGTTCGATGCTCCTGGGACGCCCGAAATCAAGGATCTCGTCTATGGCCGCCCGGACCGTGCGCCCGGTATATAATACATCGTCCACCAAGATCACTGTCTTGCCGGTGACGTCCAGGTGCAGGTCGGTCTGATTGACCACCGGCTGGTGGGCGATGGTCTGCAGGTCATCCCGGTAGAAGGTGATGTCGATGGCCCCGTAGGGGATCTCCACTTTTTCGATGTCGCTTATCAGCTTGGCTATCCGCTTGCCCAGGGTGTCGCCCCGCCGCTTGATGCCGATGATGATCAGGTCCTTGGTGCCCATATTCTGCTCCACGATCTCATGGGCGATCCTGACCATGGCCCGTTCCACCTGCTTGGCGTCCATTATGACTGCTTTCTGTTTGGTCATACTGCCTCCGTATATATTATTGATATTTTGTCCATTTAACAGGATATACCGAACACGGATTACACAGATTTTTTACTGATTGCACAGATAATTTTACAGATTTTATTCGTGCTGTTTTCTTTTCGCCAGAACAGCGTTTATCATGCCTCTTCGTCATTACGAGGCTTGCTTTCTGCAATGCAGACGAAGTAATCTCCGAACCGTATACCTTTTTATAAGCCTGACAGAGATCGCTTCGGATGCTGAATAAGAGCCGTCTCGCGATGACACTGCATAAGTTGCTAATAGTCCTATAGGATAGCATATCAGCCAAAAGGCCAAAGTCTTGATGTGCCCTGAAAATGATCGACAAACAGGCATAAAAAAACCTCCATCCCTGTCATCCAGGGCTGGAGGCTGAAAATTCTTTTGGGATTTTCATAAATAATTCCTTTCTGACCTCACGGGATCAGTTTAAAGGGTAAGCTTAATCTATGGTGTAATGATACATCATTTCCGGATAAAAGTCAAGGGGTAAAAGCGACAGGGGTAAAAGCGATACGGTACGTGCAAAAAGAAGGCCGGTTACTAAACCGGCCTTTGTTGTTTGAATAACGAGTTTTGGGTTGGTTATTTCAATATCACCATTTTCTTGGTGGCGTCAAACTCTCCGGAATTAATGCGGTAGAAATAAACGCCATTGGACACTTTTTTGCCTTGCGTATCCTTGCCGTCCCAGTTGACGCTGTATACGCCCGGCTGTTGGTAAGCGTCCACGATGGTCTTTACCGCCTGCCCCAAAGTATTGTAAACCTTAAATGTGGTCTTGCCAGATTGGGCTAATTGATACCTGAAAGTGGTTTGGCCCCTGGCGGGATTGGGCGAATTCGGCATAAGTTCATAATGGTAAGGAACCGGTTTGGTTTCGCTTAAAGCAGCCTGTGCCCCGCCATCCTTGGCGTTGTCGCAGTCCTTCTCGTATTCCTCGATGGATAAAATCGCACAGACGGCATATTCGCCCTTCTGCTTGTCTATTGTGATGTCAATCTGCCCGTCGCTGTAAAGTTTGGGCATCAGCCAGCGTTTGAACTCGACCTTTTCCTCGGGCTTGAGGTTGGCCACATCGAACTGCTGGCCGTCAATCTTCATCTTCTGCTGAATGCGGTCATAAGATTCGTGGTAGTACACGGCCTTCAACATGTAGGTCCTGGATGGATCAAGCCCGGAGAAAGAGTATTTAAGCTGGTTGGGATGGTAATCAACCGTCAAGTCCGGGGTTTGGCCGTAGGTTAAAGTTCCCGCTTTCTGAGTGGTGTAAACCGCGGCTTCCTCGGTGCCAAGATCGGCGTAGTAATAGGGCACCGGCTCGATTGATTGGGCATAGATTTTTACCGGTTTTTGAATGATGGCTTTGGCGTCCGGCAAGTCTTCGGTCCAAAGTATATACAGCTTGGATTTGGGCCATAATTGTCTGACGCAAGCCGATGGATATTTTGACAACCCGCCGGAAGCGTAGGAAATATTCCGTTCGTATTGCGTCCAGCCGTTGTCGTATTCGCCGTGCCATACGATGTCGTAATCTTTGCCCGTCGTATTCTTGGAATAAACATACTGGCCGTTGGCGGCCACTACCGGGAAATCGGCGTTCTTTTCGTCGGGGTAGGAGATGACCTGTTTTTCATTCCATCCCAACGGTCCCTTGTTCCGCTTGACGATCTGATAGATGCCGGGGGCAATCTCCTCCTGCCATACCACCGATGTCCTGTCGCCGTAGGTTTCAACTATGGGGTGGATGCCGTTTTCGCCCAGTTCCAATTGCCCGGCCTGGTCGTAATAATATACCTTCCCGTCGCGGCTCCAGGTTATTTTGAGCTTGCCTGTGCGGTCAAGCGCCAACGACGGCGATTTGAAAGCATCGGCGCCGCCCTGGTCTATGGGCGATGGCGCAAGCTGGCCCGAACCGCCCGGTGTATAGGGCGAAATAAGCACGGACGAACCGGCATCCCCTTCGTCCACCCAGCCCAGATACGAATTATTGGTATTCCGGTCAAGGACGTATGCCAGATAGGAAACCTCCGACCCGGCGGGCCCCGTATAAATAAGTTGAGGCGCGCCCCAAACATCAGCGCTATGTTGGGAATTATACAGTTCATTGCCCTTTGACCAGCAGATTGTGGGCTTATAGCTTGAGGTCATTTCTATGGCCGGGTTCTTGCCTTGGCCTACGGCCGACTGGGTTGACCAGGTTTCGCCGTCGTCTACCGAAGTAGTGTGGTAAACGGTATCGTTTGAAGTAAATACCACATGCAGTTTGCCGGAGTTGTCAATAACTAATTTTTTACCGTTGGAATGTGCGGTGGCCTCGGCAGTGGTGGAGTAGGAGACAATGGGATCGCCGGGATTGGGTGGATAAATGACAACAGCGTTGGATGTCAGGGTTGTTTTCCCGTCATTAACAATAACACGATACCCGCTGCCGCCTGTGTATGGCTCATGCTGAAGACGACAGGACGTGATAGTGGTGTTGGAAATAACGTTGGTCCATGTGCCTGTAGTATAGGGTTCTTTAACCTGTACAGTATATTTTATAGGCAGCGTGCCTGAAACACAACTCCATGAAAGATTTATATACCCAGCGGGTTGTATGGGTGCTTTTGTAGCGGTATACGGCTCATACCAACCGGAAATCTTCGCTGACGCAGGTGCTGTGTATGGTGCTAAAACGGTATATTGGAAAACAGCGCTGGCTGGATTTTCATAAGGAAACCAACCAACACGTTGAGGAACATAATTATATACTTCATAAATATAAGTTCTAAGAACACATCCCGTTTTCGTAACCGTTCCTGGAACCACTTCAGTAAAGGGCAAAGCATAATTGGCGAAGTCAGCATTATAACCATTGCTGCCCACACCACGGCCCCATACAGTAGGCACACTACTAAATGCTACAGGAAATGTTACCGTTTTCCTAATTTCATATCTATACGCCAAATATGGACCTTCTGCTAGACCAGGTACTGTATAAAAGCTATAGCTACCCATTGAAGATTTTTGATAGGTTGTTGCGCCTGTGGCTGACCAACGATTTATGCAATAATTAGGGCCGCCAACTAAATCTAAGGCTTTGCGTGCATTAATACGACCATGACCATAATACTGATCCCAATCGGCCCCACCCATATTTGGGACATTGTCCGCGGAAATCCGTATAATTTGTTCAATATCATCATTAGAAAGGTTTGGGTTGTATCCTTTAAGCAACGATGCCAAACCCGATACATGGGGCGCAGCCATTGAAGTGCCTGCTTTATATTCATAAGATGTTGTCGAAACAAAACTGGACGAATAAATAGCACGATTATCATTATAGGTTTCACCACCTGGCGCAACCACATCGATATGTGAACCATAGCTTGAATAAGATGCTCTCGCATCATATTTATCAGTGGCACCCACTGCAATAATTCCCTGCCCAAAAGCAGCTGGTGATTGTGGCGTGGAAGTATTGTTATTTCCCATAGATGTAACTGCCACCCTATTCATTTTGTACATATATGCAAAGGCACTTCTTATTGCAGAACGATTGAAAGTGCCATCACCACCATCACCCCAACTATTATTTAAAACATGACATCCATTATCAACAGCGCTTTTAAGGCATAGATACATTTTTGTGGGGTCATCTCCTAAGGAAAGCACATTTTTTGAATAAATTCTTGCATTCCAATCTACCCCAGTTACACCTTTGCCATTATTGGCAATTGCAGCGGCTGTTCCTGCAACATGGGTGCCATGTCCATCCGAGGAAGTTGAACCCGTCGGTTCTTCGCCAGAAGCCTTCCCATATAAATCTTCATGATCTAATTTGACGCCCGTATCCATGATGCCAATTATTATACTGCTACTCCCTTTAAAAACATCCCACGCTTCGGTAGCGTCAATATCACAATCGTTGCTTTGCGACAAGCCCCACAGTAAACCAAAGGATGGGTCGTCGGGAACAGCATGTAGAACAATATTAAAGGGTTTATCAACAAACGCAACATCTGGATCGTTTTCCAACTCATTGATCAACGAATTTAAATTTTCCTTTGTTTCAGGAAAAACCATTTTATAAATACGGGAAAGATCAAGCGTTTTTATCAAGCTGCCATCTTCTGCATAAGAAATAGTATCAGCCCATTCTTTGGGAACAGTGGCGTTGATGCTGGAGCAACCATATTTATTCAAAATTGTGGTAACAGATTTTGATTGTATAAAGTCGGTAGTCACTTGCCCCTTTGCAAAAACAGCAGCCTCTGTTTTGACTATATTTGGTTTAAACATTACATACAGTTCAGCGCCGGAGGCTGCATTAAATATGCTGCTGGTGAACAGCACAAACAGTGCTGTTGAAAAGAATTTGAACGATTTCATTGGGGTCTTCTTTCTGTTAGAAGGTTAATTGTTTTTTATTGCTTCCGTCCGAGTTCATGGTCCACAGATGGCCATTCACAGTATTACAATATACTATTTTTGTGCCATCAGGCGACCAAGCTGGTTTATCACCACCAGTTTCTGTTAGTTTTATCGGATTGCTCCCATCTGAATTAACTACCCAAACCCTGAATGCTTGACCATCTGCATGGGAACTGAATACTATCTTAGAACCATCCGGCGAGGCTTTTGGATATCGGTTGGCAATATTAAAATTGGTTATACGGGATCTATTATTACCCGTAGTATCCATTATCCATATTTGTGACTCACTAGTCCCTTCTGAAGGACCTGAATAAACAAGCAATCCACTACCTGGCAACCAATCCGGCATCCTTCCATAAGGATAAACCCGTTTTTTATCAGAGCCATCTTGATTCATAATCCAAGTGCCCATTATTGAATCACCTGTTGAGATATCCCAAGCTATTTTCATTCCATCTGAATTCCATGACGGGAAAAAATTGCTACCACTAAATGTAAGCTGTGTTAAGCTGTCCCCTGTGGGATATTTAATTTTAAATATTTGGGCGCTGTTGAGTTCATTTAATAACAACCATTTACTATCGGGGGACCAATCAGGCAAGCCCCACGATTTATTTGATTGGCTATTCAATAAAAATGGTCGTCTATTTGTACCGTCTGCATTAATTATATATATGCCCCCGGAATCTACACCGGCATGATAATACGCAATCTCAAAACCATCCGGCGACCAAGCTGCTTCGTTATCAATAAAGATTGGTGGATCGTAAGGTGGCGGGGTAACAGTGGTAGGATTTGTACAATCGCAACCTATGAATAAAAGTAAAATAACAAACACAAAAAGCCCCTGTCCGCAGCTATTAAAACTGCGAACAAAGGCTTTTAAATTATGGCCCCCTATGCAAGCAAGCCCGTGATATAAGGCTTTCTTGTTTTTCACAAAGGAAGTTGTAGCACAATGATAGGTTTATTGTCAAGCAAAATGTTTAAATAAAATGTTTAAATATTATAGGCTATTCCGCTAATCCTCCACCAGCCGGTCATAATGCTCCAGGGCCCCTTTGTTGCCCGGCTCCAGTTCGATCACTTTGGCAAAAGCGTCCCGGGCGCCGTCCTGATCGCTGATGGCCTCCAGGGTAATGCCCAGATTATAGAAGGCATCAATGCATTTGGGATCCAGGGCTATGGCTTTTTTGTATTCCGCCACAGCTTCGTCGAATTTCTGGTTCAGAAAATAGAACTTGCCCATTTCTATTATGGTCTCGATTGCCTTTTTTTTCTGGGCTAGTTTTTTTTCCAACTCCTGATTATTATCACTGTCCATCAAAATAACCTGTTAATTGATCGTATTATTAAATTCCCCGGACCTTCTGGATGCCCTCAAAACTGCCGATCATGATCAAAATATCGGATCGGTTGATCTTCTCATCGGGGGAAGGTTTTATGTTTATCTCCTCCCGGAACTCTGTCTCTCCCTCCTGGGTGATCACCGGGACCTTTCGCTTGATGGCCACGATGGAGACCATCGTGTTCTCTTCAAATTTTAACTCGGAGATCTTCTTGGTCCAGAATTTCTTGGGGGCCACCAGTTCAACGATGCTGTGGGTGTCGGAGATCTCGCTGTAATCCATGACATTGGGCGAGGCCAGGCTCTCGGCTATCCGCTCCCCCATGTCCCTCTCCGGGAAGACCACCCGGTCGGCCCCCACCTTTTTAAGGATGGTGCCGTGAATGGGGGTCACCGCCTTGGCGATGATCTCCTTGACCCCGATCTCCTTGAGGATCAGCACGATGGAGATGGAGGCCTCGATATCCTCGCCGGTGGACACGATGGCCACATCGATATCCTTCATGCCCAGTGATTTAAGGGCTTTCTCGTCGGCGGCGTCAACCGTCACCGACTGGCTGACCTGTTCCGAGATCTCATCCACCCTATCCTGATCGCTGTCTATGGCCAGCACATCGCAGCCCTTTTCGGCCAGCGACAGGGCCACGCTGGACCCGAACTGCCCCAGCCCTATTACGGCAAATTGTCTCATGGCTCCCTGCTTAAATTCGTTACTATTATATCATTAAAACGGAGTTATTATCAATAGACTTTAAGGCCAACAACCTGTACGGATTAACAATTCGCTCCGGGGTTCTCAACAGTTAATGATTATCCTATCAGCACCTTGGCCTCGGGGTATTCGAACGGCTTGTCCTTGCGGCGCCACACCACTGCGCTGCCCATGGTCAGCGGCCCCAGTCTCCCGGCGAACATGGTCAGGATGATCAGCAGTTTTCCCCAATTGCCGAAATCGTAGGAAAAGCTTAATAAAGGATTGATGGCCGAGCCGATGGACAGCCCCACCGTGCCGAAGGCGGACACCACTTCGAACAGCACCGGCATCATATTCTCGGCCGAGAAATGCGCCGTCTCTGCCTGCAGCAGCAACAGGGTCACCGTCACCAGCATCATGGCGGCGATGGCGCTCAGCACGAAGGCCCGGTTGATGAACTCATGCTCCAGGCGCTTCTTGAAGATCAGCACCCGGCTGCGCCCGGTGAGTGTGCTCCAGATGGAGGCCATCATCACCCCGAAGGTGGTGGTCTTGATGCCGCCGCCGGTCCCGCCCGGCGAGGCCCCGATGAACATCAGTATTATTACCAGCATCAGGGTGGGAAAGTGCATCAGCCCTACATTGACCGTGTTGAACCCCGCGGTTCGCGGCGTTATGGACTGGAACAATGCCGCCAGCCACTTGCCGGATGCCGATAAATTGATCAGGGTGTTATTCCGTTCCAACAGATATATCAATATCGTTCCCGCGATAATAAGGCTCACGGTCATCAGTATCACCAGCTTGCTGTGAGTGGTCAGTCTCTTCTCTGTCCTCTGGATGCCGGTCTTGTAGATATCGCTGATGGCAATGAAACCCAGCCCCCCGGATACCACCAAACCACAGATAGTCAGAGATACCACCGGGTCGGCGGCGTAATCCAGCAGGCCATTGGAAAATAATGAAAAGCCTGCGTTGCAAAAGGCGGAGACCGAATGAAAGACTCCCAACACTATGGCTTTGGGCAAAGGAAATCCCGTCTTCCACCAGTGCAGACTTAAAATAACTGCCCCCAGGCCCTCCAGTACGGCAGTGACCCGGAGAATCCGGGTGGCAAAGCGAGCCAGCCCCTCCAAGGTAAGGATGTTGTATGCCTCCTGGATTATCAGCCGCTCCCGCAATGATATCTTCCGGCCCACCATCAAAGACAGGACCGTAGCCAACGACATGTATCCCAGCCCGCCTATCTGTATCAGAAAAAGTATTATTATTTTCCCGGCCGGTGTAAAGTCCTTGGCGGTATCCTTGACTATCAGTCCGGTGACGCAGACCGCCGAGGTGGAGGTGTACAGGGCATCCACAAAGCTGCAGTGATGGCCGGCGGTGGTGGAGAACGGCAGGTACAGCAAAAGGGCCCCCAATAGAACGGCAATAGAAAAGCCCAGGACTAAAATCCGGGCCGGGGTCATCTCCACGCGGAATATCTGATTGTATATTTTTCTTTCCAGTTTCATTCCTCGGACTTCTTCAGTAATTTATATACCGCCCTGGCGTCCGGAGCCTCCAGCAACTGATTTATAAAGTCCGGCTTTTTCACCATCCGGGCTATCTCCGCCAGTACCGCCAGGTTCTTTACCTTCTCCTCTTGGGGGATCAGCAGCAGGAAGAACAGATGCACCGGCTTGTCGTCCAGTGAAGAAAAATCAATCCCGTTTTTTGACCGGCCCATCAGCAGTACCATCTCTTTGACCATCGCATTTCTGGCATGGGGGATGGCCACCCCCTCGCCGATGCCGGTGGTGCCCAACGATTCCCGATATTTTATCCGATCGAACAGCTCGGTCTCGCCCCGCTGAATGATGTTCCGGCCCATCTGGGAGCCGACCCCGGGGACCATGTCCCGCATTTCCTCGGCCGTTTCCCTGGCCGACAGCCGTTTGCTGTTGAAGGCCTTGTTGATCAATTCCCTCAGGACATTGTCGGCGTCCTGGGCGGAAAGCTCCGGAATAATAAGTGATTCATCGATCAGGTTGGATAGTTTTATAGCCATGATCCTGTTGCCGCCTCAATGAAATAAATTTTTGAAGATAGGTGGTCTTTTTGACTAATTAGGTCGTCCCGAATTTAATTTCGGAACGACCTATTGATGGGATTATACCAATCAGTTTATTGTTTGTCAAGACAAATTGATATGTCCCGAATTGGCCAGGGTGTCCCGCCGAAAATGCCGGTCGTCCGTTTCCGGATGATCCTGAGTGAAATGCAGGCCCCGGGATTCCCGGCGGTTGTCGGCACAGTCGATTATCAGTCCGGCCAGGCTCACTAGGTTCCTCAGCTCCACCAGATCGGACGTCACCCGGTATTTCCAGTAATAATCCCTGATCTCACCGGCGATGGCCTGCAGCCTGTTTTTGGCCATCGCCAGCCTGGTATCGGAGCGCACTATCCCCACATAGTTCCACATCAGCAGCCGGACGGCATGAAGGTTGTGGCTTACCACCACCCTTTCCCGGCTTTGGACCGAACCCACGTAGTCCCACGGCTTTATCTTGTCCGGTGATTTCAACTCTTCAATCGAGGCCCTGGCGGCCCGGGCGGCGAAGACCAGGGCCTCCAGCAGGGAGTTGGATGCCAGCCGGTTGGCCCCGTGGGCCCCGGTGCAGGCGGTCTCCCCGGCGGAATACAGCCGGCTGATGTCGCTGCGCCCCCACAGGTCGGTCCTCACCCCGCCGCATAGATAATGGGCGGCCGGCACCACCGGGATCAGCCCCCGGCCCAGGTCTATGGCCCGCTGCTGGCAGCCCTGAAAGATATTGGGAAACCTTTTTTGGAATTTATCCGGTCCGATGGAGGAGATGTCCAGAAAGACACACATCTCGCCCGAGGCCTTCAATTCCGAATCTATGGCCCGGGCCACCACATCCCGGGGGGCCAGGTCGGCCCTGGGATGATAGCCGGGCATGAATTTCCGGCCGCCCTTGTCGCACAGCACCCCGCCCTCCCCCCGCACCGCCTCGGATATCAGAAAGGAGCGTTCGTTCTCTTCAAATGATGACTGGTACAGGGTGGTGGGATGGAACTGGACGAACTCCAGGTTGGCGATGGTGGCCCCGGCCCGGTAGGCCATGGCTATGCCGTCGCCGGTGGCAATGGCCGGGTTGGTGGTATGCAGGTAGACCTGACCGCCCCCGCCGGTGGCCAGGAAGGTTATTCCGGCGGAATAGCCTTCGATCTCCCCGGTCCTGGTGTCCAGCACATAAGCCCCCAGACAGCTGATTCTTTCGCCCTGCCGGCCGGTGATCAGGTCTATGGCCAGGTGATGCTCCAGAACGGTGATGTTGGAGTGCCCCCGGGTCTTGGCCACCAGGGCCCGTTCGATCTCGAACCCGGTGTAGTCCTTGGCGTGGACGATCCTTCTTTTGGAGTGCCCGCCCTCCTTGCCCAGGTCCAGCCCCCCCTGGGTGTTCATGGTGAACCCCACCCCCATCTGGGAAAGCTCCTGCACCAGCTCCGGCCCCTCGCTGACCATGGCCCGGACGGCCTCCGGGTTGCACAGCCCGGCCCCGGCCTCGATGGTATCGCGGATGTGGTCCTCGATGCCGTCGTCGGAGCCGAACACCGCCGCCACCCCGCCCTGGGCGTAATTGGTGTTGGACTCGGTGTCGTCCTTCTTGGTGACGATGGTCACCTTGCCGTGCTCGGCAGCCTTTAGGGCGAAGGTCAGCCCGGCTATGCCGGAGCCTATGACCAGAAAATCGGTTGAGGGCATATTTAATATAAAATAATTTTATTACGTATAGGCGACAGATCGCGGATTAGCTTTGTTCTTTTTCTTTTTTGTTCCGAACCTCTCCCCTACCCCTCTCCTAAAGCATTAGGAGAGGGAAGGGTGAGGTCAAAAGCTCGTCGCTAAACCTCTGCTCGGCAGTCTTATATCGTCGGCCTGAATTTGACAAACTCGCTTCGCTCGAACAATGCCAAATTCTCAACGGCCTCCTCTTTTCAGCAACAGAGCTAATGCGACCTTTTATCAGACAAAAATATCATAGCCCTCCGGTGCCCCGCCATCAGTGGAGCGGCATTGCTGCAGCTCCGGAAAAGCATTCAGTGGGTTATTGGCTTATGGCCGGTTCTGGTTCAGTGAATGCCGGAGCGGACGCCACACACACCGCGCAACTGGGCGGTAAAGACTTCTTTGGTTACTTTCTTAGTCATAAGAAAGTAACGTATAACAAAGGTCAGCCCGGCTATGCCGGAGCCTATGACCAGAAAATCGGTTGCGGGTATAATAACAATTTATAATTTACGAATAAAGGATTTTACTACAAAGTGGGAAAATAATCAAAAGGCACATAAGAAGACCCGCTGTGAAGCAGGATTAAATTTATTATCATTTTTTTATAAATAAAGACAATAAAAAAGCCATAGCTAATATACCGGCAATTAACTATAAAAGCGAAGCATGCTCATATATTGAACCCCGCCCCTTTTTTCGTAGACCTGTAACACCTGAATATATACCTATACCGCCCATTATGAATATTAAGAAGTACCACATATCAATTGCCATATATAAAAATATTATTAATTATCCACATCACCCTATCACAAACAACCGGAAATACCAATAAACAAAGGGTATCACGAACAGCATGCTGTCGAACCGGTCCAGTATCCCGCCGTGGCCCGGCAGCAGATTGCCGGCATCCTTGACGCTGGCATCCCGCTTGAACAGCGATTCCACCAGATCTCCCAGGGTGCCCAGCACCACCGCCCCGGCGGCCATGATCAGAGAATCAATCAGCGATATCTCCCACAGCCACCATCTCTGGAGCAGCACCGCCGTAACGATGGTCACCACCAGCCCGCCGATAAGCCCTTCGATTGACTTCTTGGGGCTGATATGCGGCGCCAGGGGATGCTTCCCCAGCATCATCCCCGAAAAATAGGCCCCGGTGTCGCACAGCCAGACCAGGGCCATGGAAAAGAACAACAGTTTATATCCTGTAAAACTATAGTCGGTCCGCAGCAACAACATATGTCCGAACAAGAAGGGGATATACAGAACGCCCATGATGGTTATGCCGATGCGGCTGATGGATTCCTTTACCTCGTCCCTGAAGACCATCCGGGACATTATCAGCATCACCCACAGGACCAATAGGGCCAACAGAAACTGCCATCTCAGGCCCAGAAAGGCCAGCAGGATCATCCCCCCGGACAGGCCCCACCAGGTCAGGGGATACAGCCCCTTGGCCCTGGCCAGTCCGTAGAATTCCCACAGGCCCAAAAACGACAGGGCCGCCACCAGCCCGGCCAGCCAGAAACCTCCCAGATAGGACATCCCCAGCATCAGGGGGATGCCGGCCAATGCCACCAAAGCGCGTAGTCCCAGCGTGGAGAATCGGCTTTTGAAGCTTTTATCCTTGGGCCTGAATTCTTCGATGTTGTTTTGATCGGTCATATCTCATCCTATTACTTATTAACTAACCTGATCAACATTAGTCAGGGTTTCCCACCAGGCATACACCAAGCAATGTCGAAGTGATACTGCGGTGCCAAACTGAATTTATTTTTGATTATAGGTTTAAATAAATTTGGTGCCTTGGTGGTTAGAAGTCTCCACTTTTTTTATATCCCACCGTAACTTGACTCATACCCGGCCGAAGCGCCGCTCCCGGCCCTGAAATTCCAGCAGGGATCGCATCAGTTCCTCCCGGCCGAAATCCGGCCACAGCACCTCGGTAAAATAAAATTCGGAATAGGCGCTCTGCCAGATCAGGAAGTTCGACAGACGGTGCTCCCCGGAGGTGCGGATGATCAGATCGGGGTCGGGGATCTCCGGATGGTACAGGTGTTTCAAAATCACGGATTCATCTATCTTGTCGGGATTCAAATGTCCGGATTTTATATCCTGGGCCAGACTCTTGACGGCATCGGCCAGCTCGGCCCTTCCGCCGTAGGAAAGCGCCAGATTGAGCACCAGCCCCTTGTTATGCTCGGTCCTTTTTATGCAGTCTTTGAGGATCTTCTGGGCGGTCTTCTCCAGGTCCTCGATCCGGCCGCTGGCCACGATCTTGACCCCTTTGCCGTCCAGCTCGTCGATCTCCCCCAGCAGGTATTCCCGCAAGATCCTCATCAGCCCGGTGACCTCGGCCTTGGGCCGCAGCCAGTTCTCCACCGAAAAGGCGTAGAGGGTCAGATATCTGATGCCGATCTCCCCGCAGGAGTTGACGATCTGCTTGACCGACTTCATGCCGGCCCGGTGCCCGGCCAGCCGGGGAAGACCCCGACGTTTGGCCCAGCGCCCGTTGCCGTCCATGATCACCCCTAGGTGGACCGGAAGGTTCTTCATCTCTGTTTTATTATCGGTGCCGTGCTTCATTTTTAATTGAAATTTTGATTGACTTCGTGTCTTGGCGCCTTGGTGGTTGTGGTGTCGGATAAGAGCAAAGGCGCCCCTTTCATCCCGGCTTTAATGCCGGGACCGGGAGCGCCCTTTCGATCTGCGTTGGTTCCTTTAGCCTTCCTTGATGGCATTGACCGGGCAGGCATCCACGCAGGCCCCGCAGTCAACGCAGTCCTCGGTGATCTCGAACTTGTCTTCGCCCTCGATTATCGCTCCGTTGGGGCAGGAATCCACGCAGCTACCGCAGGCCACGCATTCTTCGGTTATCACGTACGGCATTGGGCCAATCCTCCAATTATTATACTTCCATTATTTCTTTTTCTTTTCTGGCCAGGGTCTCTTCGATCTGCTCGATGAACTTGTTGGTGTATTCCTGGGTCCTGTCGTGGGCCTTTTTGGATTCATCCTCGGATACCTTCTTGTCCTTCTCCAGTTTCTTTATCTCGTCGTTGGCCTCCCGCCGGATGTTGCGGACGGCCACCTTGCTTTCCTCGGACATCTTCTTTACCAGCTTGACCAGCTCGTGGCGCCGCTCCTCGGTCAGGGTGGGGATGGGCAGGCGGATCACCTTCCCGTCGTTGATGGGGTTCAGGCCCAGTTCGGACTTCATGATGGCCTTCTCTATCTCGGGTATCAGGGTCTTGTCCCAGGGCTGGATCACCAGCATCCTGGATTCCGGCACCGAGATGCCGGCCACCTGGTTAAGGGCCGTCAGATTTCCGTAGCTCATCACCTTGATACCGTCCAACAGGGCCGGATTGGCCCGCCCGGTGCGGATACCGGAGTATTCCCCTTTCAGAACATCCACTGCCTTGGCCATTTTTCGTTCCAACTCCTGGTATAGCTGTGGCAACATGGCTTACTCCTTAACAATGGTTCCCAATCTTTCGCCCTGGATTATCCGTTTCAAGGTTCCCGAATTATTGAGATCGAACACGATGATCGGCAGATGATTTTCCATGCACAGCGATACCGCGGTCAGGTCCATCACCGCCAGCTTGTCGGCCAGCACCTGGCTGAAGCTCAATGTCTGGTACTTCTTGGCGGATCGGTCTTTCTTGGGGTCGGAATTATAGACCCCGTCAACCTTGGTGCCCTTCAGCAGCACCTCGGCCTCCATCTCCACCGCCCGAAGGGCGGCTGCCGTATCGGTGGAAAAATAGGGGTTGCCGGTTCCGGCGGCCATGATGACCACCCGGCCCTTGTCCAGGTGCCTGAGGGCCCGCCGCCTTATATAGGGCTCAGCGAACTTGGGCATATCCACCGCCGACATCACTCTGGTCTGGCAGCCTTTTTTGTCCAGCACGCTCTGCAGGGCCAGGGAATTGATCACCGTGCCCAGCATCCCCATGTTGTCCGCGGTGACCCGGCTGATGCCGTTGTCCTTGACCTGGGTGCCTCGGATGAGGTTTCCCCCGCCGATGACCACCCCAATGGAAACGCCCAGTTCCTTAATCGTCAAAACCTCATCGGCTATCCTCTCCAGCGAGGGGAGATCTATCCCCCGGCCTTCGGCTCCGCCCATGGCTTCGCCGGAAAGCTTTAAAAGTATTCTGCGGTATTTTGAATCTGGGCTCAAAATGGGACCTGCGATTTTTGTTGCTGTTTATTCACCCAACCGGAAACGGACGAACCTTTTGACCGTGATATTCTCCCCCAGTTTGGCTATGGTCTCCTTGATCAGGGTATCGATGTTCTTCTGCGGTTCCTTGATATAGGGCTGTTCCAGCAGGCAGATCTCGGAATAGAACTTGTCCAGTTTGCCGCCCACGATCTTTTCCACCACGTTCTCCGGTTTGCCTGAGCCGCGCACCTGCTCCCGGTAGATATCCTTTTCCTTTTCTATCATCTCGGCCGGCACCTGCTCCCGGGAGACCACCGTGGGGTTTGAGGCAGCCACCTGCATCGCCAGTTCCTTGACCAAGCCCTTGAATTGTTCGGTGCGGGCCACGAAATCTGTTTCGCAGTTGACCTCTATCATCACCCCCAGCTTGCCGCCCATGTGAATGTATGCTTCGACCAAACCGTCCCCGGTAGCTCGTCCGGTCTTCTTATCGGCCGAGGCAATGCCTTTCTTGCGGAGGTACTCCACCGCCTCGTCAATATTGCCGTTGCAGGCTTTTAGGGCCTCTTTGCAGGCCATCATGCCGGCGCCGGTCTTGTCCCGTAAACTCTTGACATCCTCTGCAGTGAATGACATCTATCTGGTCCTTTCTATTCTTTCTTGTCGGCCGGCTTATCGGCCGGCTGTTTGGCTCTGGGTCCCGCACCCGATCCCCGCATGCCACCGCCAACTGCGCGCCTGGGGGCTCCGGTCCTGGGGGCGCCCCTGGCGCCCTCTTTATTCTCCGGCCGGCGGGCTCCGCGGTCCGATAGGTGTCTGCGGGGTTTGGCATCTTCGCCGGCCCCTCCGGCAGCATGGCTTTCATTGGACTGGGTCTCCATATCACGCTGATACTTGGCCCGGCCCTCTATGATGGATTCGGATAATAAATTGACGATCATTTTTATGGAGCGGAGGGCGTCGTCATTGGCCGGCACCGGGTAGGTCACCGGATCGGGATCCACATTGGTGTCCACCAGGGCTATCACCGGGATGTCCAGCCGATTGGCCTCGGCAATGGCCAGGCGCTCCTTCTTGCAATCGACCACTATCACCGCTCCCGGCATCCGGCGCATTTCCTTGACCCCGGACAGCACCTTCTCCATCTTGGTGCGTTCCCGCTCCATGCCCAGGGCCTCTTTCTTGGTGTATCCCTGATAGCTGCTGACGGCCAGTTTGTCCAGTTCCTTGAGCCGCTTGATGCTCTTCTGGATGGTGGAGAAATTGGTCAGCATGCCGCCCAGCCAGCGGTCGGCCACATAATGCATGCCGCAGCGCTGGGCCTCTTCCTTGATGACGTCCACCGCCTGTTTCTTGGTGCCCACGAACAGAAACTCATCGCCGCTCTCCGACATCCGGCCCGCCGTCTCGATGGCCGTATTCAGGCACTTGACGGTCTTCTGCAGGTCTATGATATGGATCCCGTTGCGTTCGTCAAAGATGAACTTCTTCATCTTGGGGTTCCAGCGCGGGGCCTGGTGGCCGAAATGAACTCCGGCCTCCAGCAGGTCTTTGATGGTAAAACTAGCCACTCTGCCTTTTCCTTCCGATTAATATGTTGGTTGTTCCTCTGCCCGGCTGCCGCCAGAATCCGGTTTAAAAACCGGACACCACTGGCGGGATTTAACGCCGGACATGTGATTTGGTATTTAGAGCATCCCGGTCCCGCAAACCTAAAAAGATATTAACGTTTGGAGAACTGGAATCTCTTTCTGGCCTTCTTCTGGCCGTATTTTTTTCTTTCCTTCTCGCGGGGGTCCCGGGTCAGCAATCCGGCCGATTTAAGCGGGGGGCGCAGCTCCTGCTCCACCAGGTTGAGGGCCCGGGATATTCCCAGCCTCAGGGCCCCGGCCTGGCCGGCCACCCCGCCGCCTTCCACCTTGGCCCAAATATCGAATTTTCCCAGCTGGGATGTAAGTTCCAGCGGCTGCTTCACCATCATTACCAGGGTGGGACGGCAGAAGTACTCCTCGCAGGTCCTGTTGTTGACCGTCATCTTCCCCTGCCCCGGGGTCATTTTAACCTGGGCAACAGACGATTTGCGGCGCCCGGTCGCCCGAATAACGTTCTGGGTCATCTAACCTCCTAAATAAAATCCATCTGGGCCGGAAGACCGGCCGTGATATTGGAAAATTTCTACTTAGCCAGGGCCTGTGGGGCCTGGGCCACATGGGGATGCTTGTCGCCGGCATACACATGAAGCTTGCTGAAATTGCTGCGGGCCAGCTTGGTCTTGGGCAGCATGCCCTTGACGGCCATTTCAACCACCCTCTCGGGCTTTTTGCCCTGCAGTACCCTGCCGTAGTTAATGGTCCGCAAGCCCCCCTGATAGCCGCTGTGACGGTAAGCCACCTTGTTCTCCATCTTGGCTCCGGTCAGGCGCACCTGGGCGGCATTGATCACCACCACATGGTCTCCGCAGTCGGTGTTGGGGGTGAATTGGGGCTTGCCCTTGCCCCTCAACAGCATGGCTATCTGGGTGGCCAGCCTCCCCAACGATCTTCCCTTGGCATCCACCAAGAACCAGCGGTGTTCTACCTGCCCTTTTTTGGCAACATAAGTCTTCATTAAACCTGCTCCTTATAAACAACTAATAAGCCCTCAAAAACATCCTTGAGGGCTGTTTTTCCAGAATAGACGAGAAGTATACATAAAAATCACCCTTTTGTCAAGAGGAAAAACGACTTACAGTGCCGTTGGGTCATGCCTAGGGAACCAGCTTTTCCCCTCGGCCGCACCATTTTGCTGAATTGTTAAGTAGCTTTTGCTGAAATGATACCATTACAGCAACTGTTTATAAAGCTTAAATTTCAGGGGGCTTACATTTGGAGCAATTTTAATATATAATGCTGGGTATAATCCATTTTGAAGTGCAACTCTAAAAATAATAAGGAACGGATAATTATGGATGTTTCGGCCAGGGCGTTGGAAAATTTCGATTCCGGATACAACTGCGCCGAATCGGTGCTGATGGCAATAAGTGAATATCTTAATATGCCAAACGGCCGCAGTTTGCCCAGGATCGCCACCGGGTTCGGGGGCGGCATCGCCCGCAACGGAAACCTGTGCGGGGCGCTGACCGGAGGGATCATGGTCATCGGTCTGGCCCTGGGCCGGGACGACAACCACGGCAGCCGGGATCCGTGTTATCCGGCGGCAGACCGTCTGTTCAACGGTTTCCTGGAAAAGTTCGGCAGTTCCCAATGCCGCGACCTGATCGGAGTTGATCTTAAGACCCCCGAGGGTCAGAAGGCCCATGCCAACCGGGACCTTAAAGAGACCTGCCGCTCCTGCGTCAAGTGGTCAGCCCGGACTTCGATGGATCTGATAACCGAATTCTCCCGGGGGGCTTCGGCAAATGCCTGATTCATCTCTGAAGGGCCAAAATAATGACGTTAACTTAATACTTAAAACTCCATTCCCTAAAATCATACCGGGATGTCCGGAATTTGAAGTCAGACCAGCCGTCACTAGTGTCATTGAAAATGATTTCCTTCTGGTCATCAGTGATGCATACGGCCCGCCGCCCATGACCCACGACCTTTTTGAACTGGATATCGCCGAAGGTTGGTATAAACGGGGGGATTGCCTGGTGATGTATCAGGCAGGAACACCGGTGGCGGCTGGCCAGATCCGAACGGAAATGCAGAATGAGATACTGATCGGCTTCTTGGATACTCTGGGAGTGCCTAAAGTTCTTCAAGGTAAAGGCTACGGCGCAGAATTAACCAAACGGCGCATACAAATGCTGCTCAAACTGGGCGTCTCGGAAATCCGAACGGAGGTCGAGCAAAGCAACCAGCCGATGCTGAGATTATTATTGAAATTAGGTTTTACCCGGGTATGACCAAAAAGAACAAAAGAAACCCCGTCGCAAGACGGGGTTTCTTTTGTTCTGGCGGGGCCGACGGGGTTCGAACCCGCGACCTCCGACGTGACAGGCCGGCGTTCTAAGCCAAACTGAACTACGACCCCACCAGAAACGTTGAATTATACAAAATTTTATTGCCTCTGTCAATCTCTAACTAGCCGCAAATCGGTGAAGAACATTATTTCTTGCGTTTGGTGGGCGATTTTAATTCCCAGTCCACCACCAGCGAAGAGACCACGAATATCGAAGAATAGGTACCTATCACCAGCCCGAACAACAGCGGTTTGGTGAAGTCCGAAAGCACCCGGCCGGCGAACAACTGCAGGGCCAGAAGTACCAGGAACACCGTGATCACTGTGATCACAGTCCGAGACAGGGTCTCGTTGATGCTGCGGTTGATCAGCTCGGGGTAGGTCTCCTTCTGCGATTTGCGCAGGTTCTCCCGGATCCGGTCTGCCACCACGATGGAATCGTTGATGGAATAACCGATGACGGTCAGCAGCACCGCCACCGACTGCAGGTTGAATTCCATGTTGGTCACCGAAATGAAACCCAGGGTGCACAGCACGTCGTGGAAGATGGCCACCACCGCGGCCACCCCGAAACGGAAGTCGAACCGAAAGGCCACATAGATAAGGATCAGTACACACCCTATCAGCACCGCCCATATGGCGTTCCGTTGAAGCTCCTTCCCTATCTTCGGCCCCACCGTTTCGTTGCTATCGATGGTGACCTGGTTATCGGGAAATCTCTGGCCCAGTACGGTCTTTATCCTCTCGACTATCGAACTTGGCTTGACCTCCTCCTGGCCGGATTTTTCCTCGGTCAGCCCGGTGCGGATCATGAAGGCATTCTTTATGAGATCTGTATCCTTGACCTTCTGGATCTCCACGCTGGGAATGCCCCCGTCGTTAAGGGCCTTACGCAGTTGATCGGTGGGCACCGGGGTAGAAAAGTGTATCTGCATCATGGTCCCGCCGGTGAAATCAACCCCCAGCTTCAGCCCGCCATGCAGGAAGACCGAAACGATGGTGGCAATGAAGAGGGCGATGGAAAAAGCATAGGCCTTATAGCGGTTCTTGATGAACCCGAAATTCGATTGATGATGGAAAAAAGAAATCATTGTCATATCTCCTTAAATCGGCAGCTTCTGCAGGTTCCACTTGACGGTGATCCAGTCAAAGATCATCCTGGTCACCAGAATGGCGGTATACATCGAGATGGCCAGACCTATTATCAGGGTCACTGCAAATCCCTTGATCGGGCCGGTGCCGAAAAAGTACAGGGCCACCGCCGCCAGCACCGTGGTGACGTTGGCATCCAGGATGGTGGAAAAGGCCCGCTCATACCCGGCATCTATGGAGGCCCGCACTGTCTTGCCGGCCCGCAGTTCCTCGCGAATGCGCTCGAAGATCAGCACGTTGGCATCCACCGCCATACCGACCGTCAGAGCGATGCCGGCGATGCCCGGCAGGGTCAAAGTGGTGCGGAAGGCGGCCATTACCGCCAGCAGCATAATGATATTGAAGGCCAGGGCCAGCACTGCCACCAGACCGCCCAGGGCGTAATATATTACCATAAATAAGATCACCGCAATGGCGCCGATGATGGAGGCCTTTACGCCGTTGGAGATGGAATCCATACCCAGGGTCGGGCCCACCGAGCGCTCCTCGATAATGGATACCGGGGCCGGCAGGGCGCCAGCCCGCAGGATTATCGCCAGATCCCGGGCCTCCTCGGTGGTGGCGTTGCCCATGGTGATCTGCCCGCTTCCGTTGGGTATCCGGCCCTGGATGACCGGGGCCGATTTGACGGTGCCGTCCAGCACTATAGCCAGGCGACGTTTGATATTGGCGGCAGTGATGCGGGAAAAGGAATTGGCATACTTTCGCACCAGGGTGAAGTCGACCCGCAAAGCGGACGGATCATCATCGCTTCCCACGCCCATCCTGGCCTCGGCCAGTGCCGCCCCGGTGATCTCCGGCTGTTTTTTCAGCATATATAACGGATAGCGGCGATATCCCTCGCGATCCTCCTTGATGCCCCAGGCGAATTCGTAATCGGATGGAATGGCGGCCTGCACTAGGGGGTCCTTAAGCGCCTTCACCACCAGTTCGCGGTCCTGCTCCATGGCTGACATCTCGCTGTTGCTGACGAACTGCAGCAACGAACTGAACGGCTTGTCGCCGAACATGGTGCTATCGGACATCAGGGCCTGGCCCTTTTCTCCCAGCAGGGCCTTATCAATCTTATCCAGAACGTCCTGGAGGACCTTGTCCTCCTGCACCAGCTTGAACTCCAGCATGGCGGTGGTCCCGATCAGGGCCCGGGCCCTCTCCTGATCCACCCCGGGCAGCTGCACCACGATGCGGTCGTTGCCCTGTTTCTGGATGGATGGCTCGGCCACGCCGTACTGGTCCACCCGGTTGCGGATGATCTCCAAAGCCCGATCGGTGGCGTCGGACAGCTCCTTATCTGTGACCTCGTTGGGCTGTTTGCCCGTGGCCTTGGCCATACCCTGGCGATCTATCTCCAGAACAATGTGCATTCCACCCTTGAGATCCAGCCCCAGATGGATGGCCTTGGAATAAAGTTTATTCAGTTCATCATGGGACATCTCGGCCTTCTGCTGCTCGGTGAGGCCCTGTAATTTAAGAGTGGGCACCAGCTGCCAGATGGCAGCCACCAGCAGGACCATGGTCAAGATGAACTTCCACAGATTAGCTCTTCTCATCTTGTGTATGCTCCTAAGATAAAATAATGATTTTCAAAGGTTTCAATATTATAGAATTGTAATTTTATCCTAAATACCATCGCTTTGTCAAGTATAATCGGCCTAACCCCCCTTCGATCAAACAGTATCCAACAAGCGGGCAGCCTCGTCCAGCAGCAAATCTTTTTTATTATTCTCTGGGTGATCCAGCACGAAGTCCAAAAGACGCCTCAAAACCCGCCCCACTTTCGGGCCGGGCTTAAGGTGAAACTCGGTCATGACAATGTTCCCATCCACCTCCAGGTCGTTGATGGTGAAGGGGGGATTTTTGTTTATCACCTCAGTGAGGGCCTGTTCGAAATGGTCCAATTCGCGATCGTCCTCCTCGGTGCCGCGTCCCTGGGCCCGGATATCAGCCCGCCGCAGTTCTATCAGATCGTACACTCCCTTGATGCCGACCTTGGCAACCAGCCTCCTCAGGCCCTTCTCGGTCTGGGGAAAAGCGAACATGTGTCGGCGTACCAACAGGGCCACCCGAGAGATGATCTGGCCGGAATATTTCAGCCTTTCCAACAGTTCTTTGGCGATCTTCTCTCCCAGCTTGTCGTGTCCATAGAAATGCGCCCCGCCTTCGAAGACCTCCCGGCACCGGGGCTTGGCTATATCGTGCAGCAGGGCCGCCAGCCGCATCTCTAAACTCTTTGGCGCATAGTCAACGGATTTTATGGAATGCTCGAATACCTTGTAGCGGTGATAGCCTCCCGGCTGGGTGACATCCACCCCGGCCTCCAATTCCGGGAATATCTCTTTGAGCAATCCGCTGCGCTGCATCAGCCATAACCCTATGGATGGCTGGTCGGCCTTGAGCAGCATCTTATTCAGTTCCTGCTGAATTCTCTCCGGGGAAACGGTCCTGATCAGCCTGGCGTTCTTTTTGATGGCCTTGAAGGTATCCTGCTCGATGGAGAACTGGAACCGGGCGGCGAACTGACAGGCCCGCAGCATCCTCAAAGGATCCTCTTTGAAAACCCGGGGGTTTACCATCCTGATCAGCCGGTCTTTGATGTCCTGAAGCCCGTTATAGGGGTCTATCAAATTTGGGATTCGGGATTTGATATTTGCAACATTCAAAGCAATGGCGTTGACGGTAAAATCCCTCCGGCCCAGATCCTGTTCCACCGGCAGATCGGGGTCGAACTCTATCTCAAAGTCCCGGTGGCCCAAACCGGTGCTGGTCTCCTTGCGTGGCAGAGCGATATCCACGGTTTTCGCTTGGCAATTTGCAATATGCAATTTAAACTTTATCACGCCGAAAGACCTTCCCGCCAGTTCCACCTGGCCGTAATATCCAAGGCCCGATATCAGGGCATCAATCGGCATCCCGGTCACCAGGTAATCGACCTCTTCGGCCGGATAGGACCAGAATTTATGGTGATCGATCCCTCCGGTGTCCAGCGACAAGCTGTAGCGGATGCGATCCCGGACCACTCCGCCCACTTCGTAGATCTGCCCGAGGGAGTTTATGGAGTCCAATATTTTTTTAGGCAGGTACATGTGGGTATTTTAGCGGATTTATCGATCCTTTACAAGCAAAAAACCCGGCCGGAGCCGGGCGAACGGGGTGTTTTGGCAGGGGTCTCTCATCTTTACTGACGGTTGGGCGTTCAGCAATGGAACACCTTCCTGAAATGGTAGCCGTAGATGGTCATGGTGATGGCGGTGGGAAACAGCCGGGGCCTTTTGAACAGGGTCCAGAAGACCAAGCCCCAGTACTGAAAACGTTCCTTGCTCCACAACCCCAGCACCACAATGGAACTGGCAAAGGCCGCCAGCCGGGAGAAGCTAAACCTGGGCTTTTGCACTTTGACCGGCCGGTATTCCCGCAAAAAGGTCCTCACCCGCCGGTAATAATTCCTCGGGGAGTAAATTGTTTTGACAATTTTCCGGTATCCCTCCAGCAGCGGGACCGGGCCCATCTTGGGCACGAAATTCAAGTTAAAATCGGTGTTATCTCCGGAAAACTCTTTGGTCAACCGGTCCTGGTCCTTTAGCCGCCAGTAAAGTTTTGTTTTTGGCAGGATGTTGAGCAGGCTGACCATGGCGGTGGCGATGCCGCTCTGCTGGATGAACTTTATCTGGGTGTCAAAGATGCTCTTGGGATCGCTGTCAAAGCCCACGATGAATCCGGCATGGACCTGGATCCCGCAGCCCTGGATCTTCTTGACCCCGGCGATCATATCCCGGTTCTTGTTCTGGAATTTACTGCATTCCTGCAGGCTGTTCTCATCCGGGGTCTCGATCCCCACGAACACCTGATCGAATCCGGCCCGGGCCATCAGGGACAGCAGGTCGTCATCGTCGGCCATTTCGATGGAGGCCTGGGTGATGAAGGTGAACGGGTGCTTATGTACATCCATCCAGGCGACCATCTGCGGCAGGACCTCGGCCTTGAGCCGGGCCTTGTTGCCCACAAAATTGTCGTCCACGATAAAGACCCCGCCGCGCCAGCCCATCTTATGAAGGGCCTCCAATTCGCCCAATACCTGTCGGGTGCTCTTGGTGCGGGGAATCCGGCCGTACAGAATGGAGATATCGCAGAAATCGCAATTGTAGGGGCAGCCCCGGGAATACTGCAGGTTCATGGAGGAGTATTTTTTGATGTCGGCCAGCTCCCACATGGGACGAGGCGACTTGCTCAGGTCGGCCCACTGGTCGGTGGTGTAGATATGCTGAGGCTGGCCTTTCTCCAGGTCGGCCAGAAACAATGGCAAGGTGATCTCGGCCTCCTTCAGCACCAGATGATCTATCCCTGGGAAATCCTGGGGGTTGGCCGAGAACAGCGGGCCGCCGGCCACTGTCCGGACACGATACTTTTGGCAGAGATCCACGATCCGCTGGACCGATGGCCTTTGGGCATCCATGGCGCTGATCAGCACCATATCGGCCCAGGCGATATCTTTTTCTTTTAGTTTCTTGAGATTGAGGTCAACCAAGCGCAGGGTCCAATCCTTGGGCAGCAGGGCCGCCACAGTCAGCAGCCCCAGGGGCGGGACATTGGCCTTTTTCAGGATGAATCTTAAGGCGTGCTTGAAACCCCAGAAGGTGTCCGGATATTCCGGATAGATGAGAAGGGTATTCATGGGGTGGCTTTCTTTGCCAGGAGGTTATTATGGTCAGACCGGGATGGAGTCTTTGCTGCTTTTAATATAGACCCGCGGGGGTGGTTTGTCAAGGGGTAAGCGAAAAATAAAAACCGCCAAAACTTTGGGCCGGTTTCCTGTAATAAGTTATTACTTATTTTTCATATCATGGTTCACTGAGATCAACAATCTTGTCACATTATCTCCTCCAACGTCTGTTTGCTTGGGTCAAAGTTAAAGAATCTTATAACCGACGGCACGAAGATCAGCACGAAGAAAGCCCCGAAGGTCAGGATGAAGCACCCGGACATCAAAGGCCTTATGGGAAATACTTCACCCAGCCAGCCGCCTACCGCAAAAGCAATGGGGGTCAGGCTGCCGGCCATGGTGCCCAGCAGCCCAAAAACCTTGCCCCGCATGTCTTGGGGCACTGTTATCTGCATCACCGCGCTGATCAGGGCGTTGACCACCGCGATGGACAGCCCGATCAGGACCGCCATCGCCGACATGTAGATCATGGTGACATGCACCGGGAACAGGGCCATGCAGGCTGCGCTCATCAGGGCCCCCAGATAAAAAACCATGAACCTTTTAGCGGTGGGTATTTTTATGGTCGAAGCCAGAAGATAGCCCAAAAATGACCCCCCGGTCAGCACCCCCATCACTATCCCATATTTACCGGCTCCCAGGAAGGGTATCTTCTGAAACATGGGCAGGATCAAAAAGAACCCGATATTGGCGAAAAAGTTCAGCACCCCGAAGATCAGAAAAGAATATTTAAGTCCGTTGAAATTCTTGACGAACAGCAGCCCCCCTTTCATGTCCTGAAAGAAACTGACCTTTTGGGACTGGTGCTTGACGGCCGGGATCCTCATGAACAGTATGGCCGCCGCCGAGAAGATGTAGGAAAATCCGTCGAACAGGAACATCAGCGGGGCTTTGAGCGCCTGGTACAGGAAGCCGCCGCCGGCTGTGCCGATGATGCTGGTGCCGTTGTAGGCCAGGCTGAACACCGAGTTGGCCTGGACGATCTGCTCCGGCGGCACGATGTCCGGGATGGCCGAACTGACCGCCGGTCCGAAGAACGAACCGCAGACGCTTAAGACTATGCCGGCGGCGAAGACCATCCATATTTCAAGATGCCCCGCGAAAGCCGCCAAACCCACCCCGGCCGAGGCCAGCCCCCGGATGACATCCATGGCGATCAGCAGGGAGCGGCGCTCGGTCCGGTCCACCCACACCCCGGCAAAGGGGGATATCAGCACCCGGGGCAAAGTGGAGACGGCCATCAGGGTGCCCATCAGGCCGGTGGAGCCGGTCTTCTCCAGCACCCAGAAACCCAAAGCGATGGCGTAAAAATTGTCGCCCAGCGAGGAGACCAGCTGTCCCTGCCAGAGCAGGAGGAAATTGCGGTTCCACAAAGAAGGGGGCTTTTGTTCAGACATAGTTGATTTACCATCTATCTGAATTTATTTTGGTTTGCTTCCTTTTATGGCAAAAAGCTGCCGGGCGTTGAACCAATAATATGAACCATTCTTTATCTGTTGTTCATAAAGTTTTTTCCTTGGTCCGTGTTTTTTACGTAATTTCAGGTACTTATCATAATCAGATTTGGTTCCTCCCCCGGCAAAAAATGTTTTTTTAAAGTGTTCCTTTGCCTGTTTTTTATAACTGGGATCCTTGCTCTTGCGAATCGATTCCTTCTTCTCGGCGATTTCATGCTTTTGCCTGGGCGTTTCATATGGCGGAACCCCGAGCGATGCCTGGCTTGCATTCTTGGCATCAATCTGGCTGAACCCGGCAGCTTTCAGCCACAGCGGGACCCGGGGGGCAGCATTAAAAAAACCCTGCCCCAAATTTGCCCTGCCCTGGGTATAAATAAAATCTATTTTCCGGAAAAACAGTTCATCCTCCATAGACAATTCCGGAAGTGACGTGAGAGCGTGCTGTAAAGACCAGGACAGATTATCCGGCTCTTTGCACAGCACGGTCCCGCCCGGCTTCAATATCCTATACATCTCATTCACGGCCTTCTGCGGATCGGATAAGTGCATCAACAGGGTCTGACACATTACTACATCCACGAACTTATCGGGATATGGCAATTTATAAGCGTCCCCAATCTTGAATTCCGTTTCTCCGCTTTTGGCCCAGTTATGGGACAACTTCTTGGCCTGGGCTACCAGCTTCGGGCTGACATCCACTCCGCAATATTTACCATTCTTGCCAAAATGAGGCCAATATAACGTTCCTAGATATCCCAAGCCACAACCCACATCAACCACCGTCTGGCCCGGTTTGAAACCTACCCATTTAGCTATAAGGGCAACGTATTCCGGTTCCCACATAAATTTTCTCTGATCAATGATCATCTTCTTGTATAGGCCTTTGGACCATCTATTCTTGGCCGGTTTTCTTATGATTGATTTTTGGGATTTACTTGTCTTTATCATGCGATTCCCCTTTTATGAATTATACTTCAAGTCAAAAGCCTTGCCCATCCAGGCGGGGGCCTGGGCAACCTCCTCAAAGGAGGTGTCCGACAGATCACCGGCCCGCCTCCTGACGTTCTCGGTGACCAGTATCTGCCCGGATTCCGCCACGTCCTCGCCCAGCTTGCTGGCCGCGTTGACCTCGGCCCCGAAGATGTCCGAATCCCCTATCCTCAGCATGGGGCCGTAACCCAGCCCGACACAGAGCAGCACTTTTTCCTCCTGGGACTTGTTTATATTGAATGTTTTGAGTTTCCTCTGCATGGCGACGGCGGCCGTAATCGCCTGGGGCACGTCCCGGAAGACGATCAGCAGGCTGTCCCCGTCGAACTTGAGCACCAGGCCGTCGTTCTCATCAATTATCGGCCCCAGGATGCATTCCGACTGGTAGATGGTCTGCAGGAAGTGAATTATTCCGAACTGGGCCACGTTGCGGGAGAAACCGGAAAGGTCGGTGAACATCACGCAGTACTCCCCTCCGAACAGGTCCCATATCCGGCGGTCTATCTCCTCCTTGTCGGCCCCCTCCCGGATCCGCTCCTGAACCAGTTTCTCCAACTTATCCTCGGAGGAACCGGGTGTGATCTTTTTCAGATATATCATCAGCCTCTACCTCTTTATATATTTGCGCTTTTTCATGATCCGGCCCGAGCTATCTTTTCCACCCTCCGGCCTTCCGAACCCTTCCCACTGATCGCCCCTGGCGGCCTCCAGCGCATACCGCTGCTTCAGCTTCCCGGCTGCGGTTCTTTCCACAAAAAGTTCCTCCCCTGTGTAGGGATTTTTTCCGGTATGATACATGGCGGCCGAGGCCGTCATCGGCAGGGGGATGAAGTCCTGCACCTGTTCCACGGTTAAATTGTTCCTTTTAAGGAACGCTTTCAGATCCAGCATATCATCATATTGACAGCCGGGGTGGCTGGAGATAAGGTATGGCACCAGGTATTGTTCCTTTTTGCTCAAATGGCGGAAGATCTTTATGAATTCAATGAAGATTCTCAGGGCAGGCTTGTTCATCTGTTTAAGAACATTGGCGGTGCAATGTTCCGGAGCTACTTTAAGATGCCCGCCGGTATGTTTTTGGATCAGTTCTTTTAAATATTTATGATCGTGCAGGGCCAGGTCGTAGCGAACGCCGGAGGCCACAAAGATATTTTTGACCCCCGGCACTTTCAGGGCTTGGTGCCAGAGCTTGACGCTGGCATGTTGGCCCGGTTTCAGGTTCTCGCAGATCTGCGGGGCCAGGCAGCTGGGCTTCCGGCAGAATTTCTCCCGGCCGGCCGCCTTGCACCCGGTGCCGTACATGTTGGCGGTGGGCCCGCCGATGTCGCTGATGACCCCTTTGAATTTTGGGTCTCTGGCCAGCAGTTCGGCTTCATTTATAATTGATTCAATACTGCGCGATTGAATGATAGGCCCTTGGTGAAAGAACAAAGTACAGAAACTGCAGCCGCCGTAACACCCCCGGTGCGAAGTTATGGACCATTTGACGGTCTCCAGCGCCGGAATCGGTTCTTTATAGGACGGATGGGCTTGGCGCTGATATGGCAGGGCATAGATCGCGTCCAGCTCTTCGGAGTCCAAAGACATGGCCGGGGGATTGACCAGCAGATACCGGTCCCCGTGCTTCTGCAGCAGCCTTTTCCCGAAATACGGATTGGCCTCATTGGAGGCAATGACAAAAGCCTGGTTGAACGCTTCCTTTGAACTTGACACTTCCTCAAACGACGGCAGCTCGGCATATTCCAAAGTTCCGAACTTCGGAAGCTCCGAACTTCGGCAAATAGCCGCCGTTCCGGGTATGCTTTGTAATTCTGCATTTTGCATTCTGCATTCTGCATTCAGCAGTTGAGCTATCCTGCCCACCGCCCTCTCCCCCATCCCGTAGACCAGCAGGTCGGCCTTGGCGTCGAACAGGATCGATCGCCGCACCGCATCATCCCAGTAATCATAGTGGGCCAGTCGGCGCAAAGAGGCCTCGACACCGCCCAGCACGATGGGCACATCCTTGTATGCTTGGCGGATCAGGTTGGAATAGACTATGACCGCCCGGTTGGGACGCAGGCCGTGGCGGCCTTCGGGGGAATAGGGATCGTCGTGGCGCAGTTTCTTGTTGGCGGTGTAGTGATGGAGCATGCTGTCGATGTTGCCGGAGGTGACCCCGAAGAACAGCCGGGGCTTTCCCAGACGGATGATATCGACAGTGGAATGCCAATCAGGCTGGGCAATGATGCCCACCTTGAAGCCCTGAGATTCCAGCACCCGGCCGATCAGGGCGGCGCCGAACGAGGGATGATCCACATAGGCGTCGCCTGATATCAAAATGATGTCGCATTGATCCCAGCCCAGGGAGTCCATCTCCGATCTTGTCATTGGCAGATAATTCATAGCTGTAAGGATAGCATCCGGCGTAGACAAATGCAATAAAAAAAACCGCCGGGATCGGCGGTTAATTGCTCATTTGAAGATATCAGAACCCCCCTTTTAGTATCTCCTTGTTCCCTATCAGCCCCACCAATTTACCGTTCTCCACCACTGGGATCTCCTGCATATCGTTCTTAATCAGGTGCATCAGGGCCAGCGACAAGCTGTCATCGGCGTTCACCTGGGGGACCTTTATCATCACGTCGTGGGCGATAATCAGCCCGCCGGTCTGCTCTTCCTCCAGGAACAGCCTGAGCTGCGACCAGTTGACGGAGGCCAGATACTTGTTGTTGTCGTCTATCACCGGCAGTATCAGCTGGTCGGTCCGGCTGATGGCCTTGATGATATCATGCAGGGACATCTGGGGCAGGATGGCCATGATGTCCCTTTTCATGGCCTGGCGACAGGTGGCCGAGGAAAGGTGGCTGTGGCGGCGCAGCTGGTCCACCGGCAGTCCGGCTTTGAACATGGCCTGGGTGTAGACCGAAGAACCTTTCATCCGCTTGGTTATCATCGCCGAAATAGCCACCACGATCATGGCCGGCAGCACAATCTTGTAAGTCCCGGTGATCTCGAAGATGATAAGCCCGGCGGTCAGCGGAGCGTTTAGGGCCCCGGCCACCACCCCGGCGGCCCCGGCCAGGGCGTAGGAGGCATTATAAACAAAGAACCCGGGAAACAAAAACGCCAGCAGCTGGCCGAAGGCCCCGCCCAGCATCGCCCCGATGAAAACGGCCGGTGCAAACGACCCCCCTGGCGCGCCGGAGCCCAGGGTCAATGAAGTGGCCAGTATTTTGGCAAAGACCAGCAGCAGGGCGGTCCACCACAGTATATTTCCATTCAAAATGGCGGTGACCGAATGATACCCTTCGCCCAGCACCTGGGGCAGAGCCAGGCCCAGCACCCCCACCATCAAACCGCCAATTGCCGGCTTTAGCCAGGACGAGAATTTATACCGGCCGAATAGGGACTGCCCCTTGTAGAGGGCATTGATGAAAAGCACTGATACCAATCCGGATAAAAGGCCCAGAGCCAAAAAGGGGATGATGTCATAGAGCGAACCCAGCGAGGTTACCGCCGTCACCTGGAAGGCTGGCTGGTCGCCCAAAAAGGTCCGGGAGATGACGGAGGCCGCCACCGCCGAAAGCACCACCGGGGCAAAGGTGTTGATGGCGAATTCGCCCAGGATTATCTCCAGAGCGAAGAACACCCCGCCCAGAGGCGCCCCGAAAACCGCGGCTATACCGGCGGCAGCCCCGCATCCCGCCAGCAGCCTTAGTTCGCTGCCGGTCAGCCTCAGCTTCTGCCCCAGATAGGAGCCCAGTGAGGAGCCGATCTCCACTATCGGGCCCTCCGGCCCGGCCGAGCCTCCCGAGCCGATGGTGATGGCGGAAAGCAGGCCCTTCAGGCCCATCTTAGGATTCAACAGGCCTCCTTTGAGAGAAACCGCGGCCATCACTTCGGGGACCCCGGACAAGGGCTCCTCCTCGCGGAAGAAAAGATACATTATGCCTCCCACCAGCAGTCCGCCAATGGCCGGGATCATAAAAGCCAGATAACGCCACCACCGGCCGAACAGAAGGCCTACTTGCGGATCATGGGGGAAGAACAGGCTGTTGGAGAAGATGATCAGGCTGCGGAAGGCCACCGCCGTCAGGCCGGTGATGATCCCCAAGCCCACCCCCAAGAGCAGTATCCTGGTGGGGCGGCCTATCAGGGTCATACGCTCGGTGGCCCGGAGAACATATTTTTTTAAACTGGGAAGCACGGAAATCCCGGCAATCATATCAAGGACCTTAAAAATGTTTGCACTTTGGAGGTGGAAGCCAGCCGGAATTCTGCCGCGGTCAGGCCCTGGGGTTTCTCCCGATTATCCACCAGCAGGGTAAGGCCGATCCCCCGCAACGCCCGGAAGGCGTCCTCATCGGTAGTATCGTCCCCTATATAAACCGGAAACGGCCTTTTATAACCAAGCCTGTTCAGCAACAACTTGACGGCCCGCCCCTTGTCCCAGGAGACATTGGGCCTGAAATCGTACACTTTCCTTCCCGGTTGGCATAGCAAGCGGGGATATTTTTTCCCCAGCCCGGAGACATGTTCGTTGATATAAGGAATATATTCCCCGGCCACGTTACGGAAATGGAGGGCCACCGACAGCCCCTTGTCCTCTATCAAGACCCCCGGCAACTTGCTTTTCAAATTTTTCAGATCTTTGAGCAGGGCTTTCAGATGCGGGATGGCCGCCCTGGCCCGGGGATGGGTGAATTTTAATCCCGGTCCGCTGATCTCCAGGCCGTGACAGCCGGCATAATATATGCCTCGGACCGGCACCAGTTTTTTCAGCTCGGCCAGCTTCCGCCCGCTGATTATGGCCAGCATTATATCAGAGGACCGGCCCAGTCTGTCAAGCAGTTTAAGGGTGCCGGCCGAAAGCCTGGCCATTTCGGGGTGGGGGCGGATGGGGGCCAGGGTTCCATCGAAATCCAGCAGCAGCAGGATCATAGGTATATCTCCTTTTGCCCGGAGAACCTGGTGGAAAGCATCACCAGCATATATCGGCGCAGATGGCGGGTGATCAGGAAATTGCCCCGGACGAACTCCTTGCCGGCCTTGCCCAGGGCCCTAGCCCAGTCGGGATTGGCCAGCAGATAGCGGATGGAATAGGCCAGCCCCTCGGTGGAGTGAACCAGCAGACCGGTGACATCGTGCAGCACCTGCTGGGTGATGCCGCCCACCGGCCGGCTGATGATGGCCTTACCCTTCCACAGGGCCTCGGAGACTGTCAGGCCGAAGCCCTCCTTGATGGAATTCTGAACGATGATGGAAGAGCCCCTTACCAGGGCGTTGATCTCCAGGTCGGCCCCCGGCGCCAGATGGAGAATATGGATATCCGGGCTGCCTTCGGCCTCGGCTTTTACCTCCTCCAGCACCAGCAGGCCCTCGGGATCGTCGGTGGCCCCGCCCCCGGCCAGCACCAGCTGGCAGTCCAGTTTTTTGTGGGCCATCTTAAAGGCTTTGATCAGCCCCACCGGGTCCTTCAGGCGGTCGAACCTGGAGATCTGGGTGACGATCGGCCGCTGGCGGTCAATGTGGTATTTTTCGAAAACCGATTCGATGTACCGGGGATCCAGCTCCCTGTTCTTGTCGGCCAGCGGATCGATGGAAGGCGGGATCAGGAACTGGGGGACCGACAACCTCTGGGAAAAACTGGGAGACGAGATGACCGCTCCTTCGTAACGCTCTACGTAATTTTTAAGGAACTGCCACAGGTCGGGCTGGGGGGTGGAAATATCGATATGGCACCGCCACACCCAATGGGCCTTGGATTGGTTCCTTTTCTCTATCAGGCAGATGGACTGGGGATCGTGAATGAACACAAAATCATCCTGCGAAAAATCCATCTCCTCGGCATTTTTACGGTTGTAATCCGCAAAGACCCGGAACATCTCCGGTGTTATGTTTTCCGGTTTACCGTGGAGGGCATTATGAAAAGCCTTGGTGATATTGAAAAAATCGTCGCCTCCCTTGATCACCTCCCACCTGGCAAGTATTCCCATCTCATTGAGCAGCGGCACCATCCGGTGCAGGATCTCCGCCACTCCGCCGCCCACCGAGGTGGAGTTGATATGTTTCATCCGGGCGCCCTTCAATTGGCGGGCAATGGCGCGCATCTCCTCGATCTCGGGATCGCCCACCACCTGGCGGTAATCATCCAGTTTGGCTAAAGCCATATTATTTCTTACCCCTCTTATTTTTACTTCTTAGCCTAAGATCGGGCAGGTCTTCGGGTTTTATCTTCTCATCAATAAAACGGTTAAGGCTGCGAACCGGGTAGGATATGGTGTCCATCAACAGTTCTATCATCTCGGCCGGCAGCTGGACCACTTTTTTCACCAGCTCCCTGGGAGGCACGCCCCGGAATTTCCCCAGGATGATGAACAGGTGGCCCCTGATCTGCTCCAGACTGTACACCGAAATATCCAGCTTGGAGATCTCATCGGCTATTTCCGGGGCCTCCAGGTGTTCCCTGAGCCAGATGGAAAAATCGTTGTCAAAACGGTGCAGCCTGATCCTGGCCTCGAAAAGATGGTAATACAGGGAGCGGCGGGTGATCATTCCCAGGGCCTGGATGAATTCATCCAGGTTCCCGGCCCTGGTCCCGGTATCCAGGATCACCGAAGTTGATTCGCAAAAATTGAACTGGCTCCCCGGGGGGGCCTGGTTTATTATGGGATCGCTGGCCAGATGCTCTTCAATTATTTCCGCCAGGCGGTTTCGAAAACTCCTGATGTCGTCGTACTGGGTGGGGTCCACCGCCGCCAGTCTTTCCCCCAACCCCTTTTCCCGGATCACCTCACCCACCCAGTATCCGAAGTCGTGGATGGGCGGACGTCCGAAGGTCTGCCATTCGCGGTATACCTGGTGGCTGTGGTGGTAGATGGACGACCCGCTGACCTCCCGGATGCCCTCCAGCAGCTCTTTGATGTTGCCAGCCCTGCGGTCGGTAATGGTCACCAGGGAGGACGAGGTCATGAAAATGAAGGGGTTTTGGGCCGTGTTTAGCATATCATCACCTGAATTATAATATTATACTCTTACTGTACTGAGTTCTCTGATCAGGCTGGCCGCCCAGAGGTAGATGTTATGCTTCAGCAGATGCTGGCGCATGTTCCCCATCCTCTGTTTCCTCTCCTCTGCCGGCATCTCCAGGGCGTACCTGATGGCCTCGGCTGTGTGTTCGATATCGTAGGGGTTGATTATCAGGGCATCCCTCATCTCCCGAACCGCCCCGGTGAACCGGCTCAGGATCAGCACCCCGTCGCCTTCGCTGCGGGAGGCGATGAATTCCTTGGCCACCAGGTTCATGCCGTCATGCAGGGAGGTGACCATGCACAGGTCGGCCGCCTGGTAATAGGGGGCGATCTGCTGGTGGCTGTGATGCTTCTTCAGGAACAGGATCGGCTTCCAGTCCTTGCCCTTGAACCGCCAGTTTATCCTCTCGACCTCCTTCTCCACCTCGGACACCAGGTCGGAGTAACGCTTGATATGGGTCCGGCTGGGAGCCCCCAGCTCCACGAAGGTGAATTTTCCCTGATATTCGGGATATCTCTCCAGAAAATTCTCCACCGCCAAGAACCTCTCCATCAGGCCCTTGGTATAATCCAGCCGGTCGACGCCCACCCCCATGAATTCGGCCTTGATGCCGTGTTCCTTGAGCAGGTCCTCCTTGGAGGCCTGATGCCCGGGGAGCCGCTCCATATCCAGCAGGGTAAAGGCGATGCTGATGGGAAAGGGTTTTACCAGGGTGGTATGTCCGCCCACCCTGACGGTAAAATTATCCCAGTTGATCTGTGATTCCACGGCCCGGGCCATGGTATCAAGAAAATTGTTGCAGTGGACCTGGGTATGAAACCCTATCAGGTCGGCCCCCTGCATGCCGTACAGCAGCTCCCTCTGCCAGGGGCAGATCCCGAAGGACTCGGGATTGGGCCAGGGGATGTGCCAGAAGATGGCCACCCGGACATCGGGTCTTTTAGATTTCAGCATCTGCGGCAGCAGGGCGAAATGGTAGTCCTGGATCAGGATCAGCGGCTCCTTCAGCCCTGCGATCTCATCCAACACGGCATCGGCGAATTTCTGGTTGACCTGCTGGTAGTACTGCCAGTCCTCCTTGCGAAATATGGGACGGGTGTGGGCGATATGACACAGGGGCCACAGCCCCTCGTTGGAAAAGCCGTAATAAAACCCCTCCTCCTCCTCCTTGGACAGCCACAGCCTCTTCAAATTATACCGGGGATCATCGGGCGGCACCCGGACCTTGTCGTCCTGGTCAACCGCATCCCGGTCGGCATCTCCGGTGCCGGAGGCTATCCAGGTCCCCCCGCAGGCTTTTAGGATCGGCTCTATGGCGGTGACCATCCCGCTGGCCGGCATGATCCATTCGATGCTCTTGCCGATCCGGTTGTGCATGTATGGCTCCCGGTTGGAGACCACCACCAGCTGCTTGTCGTCCAGCAGGGTCCGCATCTCTTCCTTGAGCCTCTCCGGGGTCCAGACCGATTCTCCCATGGCCCGGAGCCGGGCCTCCTGCTCGGCCGCCTCCCTGGCCTCCAGAATGCTCTCGGCCATGTGGGACACCTCCCGGCCCAGGGGGGAGAAAAAATCCTGGGGGGGCATCACGGCCCCGGCTGAAGGCTTTTGTTCCCTCAGGTTCTGCATCCATTCCACCATCCGGGTCATCGGGGCGAAGATGCTCCACCGGATCACCAGCATGGTCACAGAAGCAACCGCCAGAGCTAAAACCAGCAATCGGATGAAATTATTTCTCCAGATATTTTCAAGCCTCTTTTGTACATAATCGATATTCTGCAATATTACAGCGGCTCCGACCAGTTTGTCCTCATCATGGATAGGCATGGCGTATAAATAAAAATGCAAGGAATCTAATTTATGTTGCCGGCCGAAACTTTTGTCGGAATCCAGTGCTACCTTGAATGGATCCTGTGTAAATGACAGGTATGCTTCAATGCCGGGCGATATTCCCACCAGGCTGTCCTTGACGTTATAAATAGCCAAACCAAGCAGTCTTTGTTTCTGATTGAACTTCGTCACCAACTGTCTGATTTTTTTATAATTTTCTTGGGACAGTTGATCGGATATACTTTCAGACAAAGCTTCACCCAGCAGGTTTGATCTTTGTTCCAGTTCAATATCCAACCTCTGCCTTTCCTGGTAGACCTGGGCCAGGGTAAAACCCAGCACCACCAGGCTGACGGCGATGAATATCGAAATTATTATGGTAAAGTTGAACTTCATCCTACACTCCTAATTGCGCGTTTCCACTCTAGTCTGGGGTATGCGATCTCACTGATTATTCCGGCCCTAAGGCCATTCCTTGGCCAGCGGATGGTCAGAGGCAAAAACCCGGAAACATTCTATCCCCAAAGGTCGATCGGATTGCCGGCATTTTCGATCCACATCACATTCAAACGATCTTTTCGATGCTAATCGATCACGCTAGCCTTTTTCAGGTCCTCCTGCAGGGACAGCAATCCTTCATCTTCCGGGACCTGGCCGGTGAATATCCGGTGCAGGCCTATCTGCAGGAAGTCGGATATCCTGGAATAATCGGGCCGGACCGGACGGGGCCGGGCGGTTATGAACGAACAATAAAAGTCCCGGTAATGGGGATTGGCCTCCAATACCTTCTGGTCGTGATATACCGACTTCCTGGTGGGAAGCCTGCCGCCCTTGAGGGCAAATTCTTTCTGGCTTTCGGCGGAGGTCAGGAACAACACCAGTTCCTTGGCCAGGGCCGGGTGCCGGGAGAACCGGCTTACCGCTAGGTTCCAGCCGCCCAGGCAGGAGGAGCTGCTCTCTCCCCGGCAGGCCGGCAGCGGAGCCATCCCCACCTTGCCGGCCACCACGGAACCCTTGGTTGTATCCTGTGAGAGGGCCCAGGCATAGGGCCAATTGCGCATGAAGACCGCCTGGCCTGAAGTGAAAAGCTGCCGGCTCTCCTCCTCTTTGTAGGTCAGGACGCCCAGCGGAGAGGCTTTGATGTTGAACATCTCCTTTACGATCCCGGCCGCTTGGAGGGCCTCCCGACTGGCCAACAAAGGTTGGCCGTTGTCATCAAACAATTCCCCTCCGCAGCTCCAGAGGACCTCCAGAAAATTACATACCAACCCTTCATACTGTTGCCCCTGCCAGGCATATCCGACCATCCCGTATTTCTTGGAAAGGAAGGAGGCCCGTTTTATAAGCTCTTCCCAGGTGACCGGGACCTTCAATCGATTCTTTTTTAATAAGTCACTGCGGTAATAGAGCATCCCGGCATCGGTGAACCAGGGGACGGCCCACAGCGTATCGCGGTAGGTGCATCCGGCCAGCGGGCCCGGCAAGAAGTCCTCCTTTTCGGTTAGGACATCGTCCAGGGGCAGCAGCCACCCGGCCTGGGCGAACTCCGCAGGCCAGATGATGTCTATGGAGTAAACATCGATGGTCCTGTCGCCCGCCGCCAGATAGGTCACATAGGCGTCATGCTGGGCGGATGACGATTCCGGCATCTCCAGCAGGTTGACCCTAACTCCGGGATGGACCCGCTGAAACTCTTCTATCAGGGCCTGATGCCGTCCGGTGGGGTCCTTCCCCACCGCCCAGGTCAGGGACTTTTCCCCGGATTTTGCGCAGGACATGGCCAGCGCCAGGGCGATGACCGGTAAGGCCAGTTTTAGCATAGCACGCATGGAACTCCCTTTCAACAATATCTCAGCTTTTTATGGCTCCGGCCATCAGGCCGGAGACGATCCTTTTTTGCAGCACCAGCACCAGTATCACCAACGGCAGGGTTATCACCGTGGCGGCGGCAAATATCGCGCCCCATGGCACTTCATGCAGGCCGGGGAACATGGCGATCCCCACCGTTACGGTCCTCATGCTTTCCCGGGTGTTGAGGGTCAGGGCCAGCAAAAACTCGTTCCAGCAGAAGATGAACACCAGGATGGCGGCGGTGAATACGCCGGGGGCGGCCAGAGGAAGGAGCACATAACGGATGGTCTCCATAAAGCCCGCCCCGTCGAGGGCGGCCGCCTCTTCCATCTCGGGCGGCAACTGCCGGAAGAAGTTGTACAGCATCCAGACCGCCAGGGGCAGGTTGAATCCGGTATAGGGGATTATCAGCCCCCAGTAGGTGTTCAACAGTCCGGCCCGGCGCAAGAGCAGGAAAAGAGGACTGATGGCGGCTATCTGGGGCAGCATGGCCGCCGATAATATGGCCAGCAGGAAGATGTTTTTGTGTCTCAGCCGCATCCGGGCCAGGGCGTAGGCGGCCAGGCATCCGATAGCGATGGACAACAGGGCGGTGGTCCCGGAAATAATGAAGCTGTTGGCGATGTATCGCAGAAAAGAATACCGTCCCGAGAACACCTCCAGGTAATTTTTGAAATAAATGGTTTTAGGCCAGCTGCGGCCGGAGGCGATCTCGCCCGGAGACATCAGGGAGGTCAGCACCTGCCAGATGAAGGGCAGTGCGATCAGGGACAAAAGCAAGACAGCAAATATATATGGCGCCAATTTGCCGGTCCTTTTCATACCGCCCTCCTGGCCATCAATCTTACATACAGCAGGCTGAAGGACATCACCAGCAGGAACAAGGCCATCGACAGGGCCGATCCGTAACCGAAATCAAGATGGGAAAAAAGGGTCTTATAATTATAGAGCGACAGCACCTCGGTGCTGCCGGCCGGGCCGCCCCCGGTCATCACCATTATCAGGTCGAACACCCTCAGCGCATCTATGGTCCGGAAGAGCAACGCCAGCAGGATGGTGGGCCAAAGCAGGGGCAGGGTGATCAGCCGAAATTTTTGAAAGGCCCCCGCCCCGTCGACCTCGGCCGCCTGGTAAAGCTCAATCGGGATCATCTGCAGGCCGGCCAGTATTATCAGGGCCGCAAAAGGCGCCGTTTTCCAGACCTCGGCCATCACTATGACGGTCCAGGTCAGGGCCGGATCCGCCAGCCACACCAACGGGGCAGGTATCAGGCCGGCCATCCCCAACAGCCGGTTGGCCAGTCCCAGCCGGTCGTTGAACATCCAGCCCCAGATCATTGCCGCTATCACGGTGGGCACCGCCCAGGGGATCATCACCACCGCTCTTAGCATACCCCGGCCCCTGACCAGTGAGTGCATCATTACCGCCAGCCCGAATCCCACCGCTATCTCCAGGGTCAGTGTCACCGACACAAAGAGCAGGGTTCGGAAGACCGAAGCCATAAAACGCTGATCGCCCAGCAGGGAGATATAATTACTCAGCCCGACAAAATCGCGCAGACCGGTCCCCAGCGAATACCGGAACAGCGACAAATAGAAGCAATATCCCAATGGCACCAGCAGCACCAGAGACATCACGGCCAAAGCCGGGAACAGCAGCAGATAGGGCAATTTCCGGTTAGCTCCCACCATTTTCTCACACTTTCTGCAATCCCTCTGCCCCCAGCGGCGTGGGATACCTGAAGACCACCAGATAGGAGGATGCGATCATGGTAATGACAGTGACTATCTGTATCAATTGCCATGCCTGCATGTCTATGTGCCCCAGGCCGTATAAGGCGGCCGCGATTATCAGGGCGAACTCACTGGACTGGGAAAGCCTTATTCCTGCCTCTTGGGAAAATGCTTTTGTCTCCCCCACCAGCCGGAATAGTAATTGATAGCTGATGTTCTTGATCCCCATTACTGCCAGCGACAGGATCAGGGCCGGTATGATGATCCCTCCGGCCTGGCCAAAATTGAATTGGGCGCCCAGCACAAAGAAGAAGAAGACCAGGAAGAAGTCCCGGAACTGCTTCAATCCCTCGGAAAGGAACAGAGCCAGCGGTTCTCTGGCCAGGGCCACCCCGGCAATGAAGGCCGCCGCCTCCGGGGAGAAGCCTATCAGGTGCGCGGCCAGGGCCAGTCCCAAACCCCATCCCAGGGCCATCAGGAAAAGTACCTCGTGATAATGCTGAACCCGCCTCATCATCCCGTGTAGCAGAAAGTGCTCAAAGGCCAGGGCCGCCCCCCCCACAACCAGCCCCTTCGCCAAAAGCAGCAGCGGATGGCCGGTGCCGCTGATCAGCGCCAGAAAACCGACCGCAATGATATCCTGGGCGATCAGGATGGCGATGGCGAAGGCCCCCATCCTTTGGTGATGCAGGGTGGTGGTGGGGATCAGCTTGACCACCAGAATGGTGCTGCTGAAGATCATGGTCAGCCCGATGATGATCCCGGACTTCAGGCTGTAGCCGAAAAGCAGGGCCAATAAAAACACCCCCGCCCATACCAGCAGGCTTTGCCCGAATATGATGATGGATGTCTGCTTGAACAGCTGTTTCAACCGTTGGGGATGCAGAACCAGCCCGGCATGGAATAAGAGCAGAATGATCCCCAGCTGGGAGACCGAGCCGATGAAATTCACGTCCTTCACCAGTTTCAGCCCCCAGGGGCCGGCCACAGCCCCGCAGACTATGTAGCCAATGATAATTGGCTGCTTCAGCAATATCGCCAGCCAAGCCAGCACCGCCGAAAACACCACTATCACGCTTATGTCGCTGATGTATTTTTCCATACTTTATGACCAAGCGTTGCTTGCTTAATTGATCAACCCAGGGCCAGGCCCATCTTGAAGATCACGTATACCCCCAAAAGGTACAGGCCGAAAATAACCGCCGCATCCCAGCCCACCTTGATCAGACCTTTCTTCCTGGCTGGAAACAGCAGTCCGGTCAGGGCCACTCCCATCATGGCCAGCGTCAGGAAGGCGGTGAAGATGTGGGTGGGAGAGGCATCGGCCATTATTGCCCCATGATAGAAGATGTCATCAATGAAGATCAGACTGATGTTGAATATGCAGCTGCCGAAGAGGTTCCCCAGGGCCATTCCGGCCTGGCCCATCCGGAGGGCGCTGATGGAGACCACCAGTTCCGGGCTGGTGGTGGCCAGCGACATGAATACGGTGCCTACGAAAGAACGGCCCCAGCCCATGATCCCGGCCAGTTCATCAGCCACCATGGGCAGATACAGTCCGGCGGCCACGATCACAGCCGCCGCTAGACAGAACCTGATCACTGCCCCTCTCAGGGTGATGTGTGAATACTGGGCCTCACCCCGCTGGCTGGGATTCTCTTTCTCGTGCCGAAATATCATCTGTTGGGCCACCAGATAGAATACAAATATGGCGAAGGAGAACAGGCCCACGTCGAACAACGATATCGGCAATATCCGCCGGCTGACGAACAGGCCGATACCGGATAGGGCCACGGCTATTATACCCAAGGCGGCGCTCAGGGACTGCTCCCGGCCCACCCTGGCCGATATCGGACCCTCGGTATGCAGGGTGCTGATCACCGCCACCACCACCAGGTTCATAACACAGGCTCCGTAGATATTTCCCAGGGCCAGATCCGGCTGGCGCACCAGGGCCGAGGAGGAGATGCCAGAAAATAATTCCGGCAGGGAGGTTACCGCCGCCAGCAGCACCACTCCGATCCAGCTGCCCGAAAGCCCCAGCTTCTCGCCCAAAATATCGCCGTAACGCGACAGTTTGGAGCCGGCGAAGATGATCACTGTTACCAGCATTACCAGTTTAAACCAAATCAAAAACATATCATGGACCTTTAATGTTTAACATTTCACAATTTGACAGCGGTCTTAATTAGCGCCATCCTTACATTAGTTGATCCCGTTACAAAAGAACCGCCACAGGTGTTCGAATTTGCTGATGGGCGGAACATCGTAGTTCCGCAGGGCAAAATTCGGTGGCCGCGGTCTGGATCAGGCCGTAATACATCAGGCTGGCTTCCTTTATCGGGGTCACTTTCCTCTCCGGGGTTTGTAATCCCGGAACCACCCGAATCCGAAGTTTTCAAATTGCTTCAGGAAGCGGCTATTTCCGGTCGGCATCCCATCGGCCACGTAGTGCAACCCGAAATAGCGCTGCACCGGGCTGATATATCCCTGTTTTTTGGCCCGGGCCAGGCATTTATCCGCAAACTTCCTGCCCCCCACCTTCAGGCAAACATCTTTGAACCTCTTCAAACGGTCAGGTGTGATCTCTATCCTCACATCGGGATACTTCTCAGCATAGACTCTCTCCAGGACAGCATCCGTCAGGTCGGAATATTTTTCCTTGTGCACCACCGCCCCCGGGGGCAGTTTCATCCGGGGTTTGGGCCTGGCTTTTGGATATCCCACGGTCAAAAGGACCACCGGGAAAACCCCTCTGGGCAATTTGAACATCTTTTTAAGGCTGGGGAAGAATTCCATCACCGTCCCGATATACACCGAGCCCAGTCCCAGGGAATCGGCCGCCGTGCAGATATTCTGGGCGCAGATCATGGTGTCTTGAATGGATATCCAGAAATGACGGAAAGAATTGTTGGCGGTGAACGGAGCATCCCCCAGCCTGGCCCAGCGTTTCAGGCGCCGCCAATCTATACAGAACAGCAGGTTGACCGGGGCCTGCCCGATGAATGGCTGATGGCACATTTCGGCCAGTTTTTTATTGGTCCCGGCGTTCTCTATTTTTATGATTGAATAGGGCTGTAGGTTGCCGCCGGTGGCGGCATGGACCCCGGCCTTTAATATATGGTCCATGATCCTGGGCGGGATCTTTTTGCCGGTGAAATTCCTACAGCTTCTCCGCTCTATCAGCAATTTCAGGGTGGGGTTGGGGTAGCTGCCTTTGGCCTCTTGCTTGACGCCGTGGTGGGATGGTATTTTGTCGGCTGGCATATCATCCTCCTGGTTTACCTTCTGTTTCTCCGGCAGTAGTTATAGATATCGCCGTAGGAATGGAACAGGGCACCGGCCAGTATGTTCCTTTTCCCGGCTCCGGCGTCATCCCGCTTGAGATAATTATTGATCACCTTGCCGCTGCCGGTCTTTTCCCGGTATGGGGAATTGAGGTTCATCCTAAGCCTTTTGACCCCGCCTGCGCTGTAGTGCAGGATGATGACCGTGCCGTCGGGCTCAATTTCCTCAACCAATCCCATATGGGTTATCCGATCGTAGACCACATCGGTGGTATTCTTGAAGAACACCGCATCCCCTATATTGGGCTTAAATTCCTGGTAGGCCATGCCTTTATCCTGCAGGCTTAAAAACAACATTTCGGACAAGGATCGGTTCTTGCGGTGCGATCTGATATCCACCCGGTAGCCCATCAGCCGGTATACCCCGACAACGAAACCGGAGCAGTCGTTCTTGAAGCACTTGTTCAACCCCGCCAGATCCCTGGTCCCCACCAGTCCTTTGGCGCATTCCACGATCTCCTGCCGCCGCTGCATCTCCTCCCGGGGCATCTCCCGGCTCCTGATATACGGCCCGGCGCAAGATGCCAAGGCTAAAATCCCGGCGGCAAATGATATGACTTTCAATGATCTCATGTTTTTATTGTAACTTATTTATTGGCAGAATACAAGGAAAAAGCCGCCGGTTGGCGGCTCGAAAGCTATCGGGATTCATCCAATCCCAAGGCGGATTTTATGCGACCCAGGGCAAATTCATCCGGATCGAAATGCCATTCATCGGTCAAAAGTTTTTCCAAATATCTACCAGCTGCGGGGTTTTGGGGAAAGGCCGATATCATTTTTTTATAAATATCCGGCGTGTATTGATAGACCTTGGCCAGATCGTCCAACTGGTACTTGGCCTGGGCGATATCAGCCGGGGTGGCCATACATTTCTGGGCCATCAGCGGACAGGTGATGGTAGCGCGCTGGGTGGAGAACTCGAAGAATTTGCGGCACATGGGGCAGTAGTACTTTCCGGACGGGGCATCACCGGTGACCTCCAATTCGTCGAGTTTGATTGTCTGGCTGATGCTCAATACATCCTTGAATAGGGCAATAACCGGGTTGAGCAGAGCGAACAGCTTATCCTTATCCCAGATTTTTCCCAGGTCGGTGATTATAAAAGTGACCTCCTCCGCCGTTACCCGCTGGGCTGTTTCACAGCCGCTTACCATGATGATGAAGCTTTTTAGGGTCTGAAGTTTTTCGTTCCGGTATTTTACCCCCCAGTCGTTCAAAAACCCCAGATAGGCGTTAAACAATCCGTCACCGATCTTGCCAAAGTCGCCGGTGGCCAGAAAGGACATAATTTTATGGGGGATCTTGGGGTAAAAAAGCCCCAGTTTTTCCAGGCAGATGGACGACTCCAGGGGCATCACCTCAATGGGGATGGGAGTATTGATGCACATCTTAGGCATATAGGGACAAACCGGATGATCGATGCTGAACAGCATCTTGCAGGTAAGGCACCAATAGCGGCGGCTGGGCGAAAGGCTGCCCTTGGGAAGGGACGCCACTTTCTGCATCAGTTTTTCCTTGTTATCAAACATAACTCCTCCGTTAACATGGTTAGAGGCCACTGATGCCGGCTTAAAGGATCAATCGACTGGGGCGGGTTTTCTCCGGCCGTCCTTTTTAAGCCCCTGAAGATGTTTCCCCTCCAGCCGTTTCAGCGTGGATCGATAGCTGGGCCTGGTAGCCACCCTTTTTTTATGAGTGGCTGATGCCCTCAGGATCAGGGCCCTCAGACGGTCAAAGGCGTCCTGTTTGTTGCGCTCCTGGGTACGGTACTTGCGGGCATCAATTATTAGGATACCCCGGGCATTGATCCGGTTCCCGGCCAGCTTGAATACCCCCTGTTTCACCGCCTCGGTCAAGGCCCGGGTGCGGACGATGTTGAATCTCAGCTGGACCGCTGTGGCGACCTTGTTGACATTCTGCCCGCCCGGGCCGGAGCTGCGGACGAAATGATATTCGATATCACCACTATCCGGTTTGATCTCGGTAAAGGACATTTTTATTTCAGCCCCGGTCCTTGCGCACCCCGGCGATGCCGGCAAATACCACCACCAATATGGCCAATTTCAGCGATGTCAGCCAGGAGATGCTTTTCACCACCAGCCCCTGTTCCACCGCCCCGGGGAACAGGTCAGGGATGGTCCAGGCCCACAATATTTTTACAATGAACAGGGCCACCACCAAAGAGATGATCATCAACGCCAAAGCGCCCGGGAATACCGCCAGCAACCAATTTTTCTTCATAACAGATCCTTTATTATATTTTTCATTAAAATACCACGTATCTCAACTGATTTCAATAGTAAAATAAAATCGCCCTAAAGATAGGGCGATTTTAAGCATTAAGGATTACTTAAGGATGCTCAGTTTCCGGGTGATCCTTTGGTTGCCATACACCAGCTGATATACGTAAATCCCGTTGGGCAGCAAGTTTGCTTTATTATCCCTGCCATCCCAGGGCACAGCATTAGGGCCAGACGGGCTGTGGCCGATATGAATCGTTCTTACCTCCTGCCCCAGAATGTTGAAAATCCTGATGTTTACGTTGCCTTCGGCCGGCAGTGAATATTTGAAAGTGGTCTCACCCCGGCTGGGATTGGGATAACAGGGCAGTAGCGCCAGTTCCGATCTTTTCACAAAGGACGAAATCACGATATTCACCGGTCCGTAGGGTGTTTTATCTCCGTTGACATCCACCTCTGTAAGCAGGTAATAATAGCTGCCCCCCTCCGGCAGGCTTTCATCGGTATAACTGTATTCCTGAGGCTGGTTGGAGGTCAAACTACCGGGTATCTTGGCCAGCAGTTTGTATTCCCCCTCAGAATCCTTGGTCCGGGAGATCTCCCAGTGTGAACAGTAATACTCGCTCTCGGTTCGCCATGAAAGCAATGGCTTATTGCCGGAGATCGTCCCGGTAAAATAGCTCAGTTCCACGGCATTGGGTGCTTGGCCTGGAATCACAAAAAGCGTGCAAGCCATGGCTTTGCTATTAAAATCACCCTTGGCCGCGGCTGGGATCCCTCGTATGGCAATGCCAGAATTGCCCCCCGAGGTGGTCGAACTTGTTCCATTGAAATATGAATAAGGATATAAAGTGCCACCCAAGCTGTCAAAATGAACCTGGGTCCCGCTGTTCCAGACATCGGCGGCATCGCCCCTGTTGGTGCCGGTCCACATTTCGGAGCTGTACCCGGCCGAGGTCATATCGGTCTCTTCCAGTGCCACGCCATAGCAACGATTCCTGGTGCTGTTATTCGTGCTGTTAACATTGACCTTGTTTGTGGCCAGATATTTATTGATGGTGTCTTCGTTGATATGATAAACTAACAGACCGGATCCCAACATATACTGGTCCCATTTTATTCCGCTGTAATAACCCAAAGCGTTCTGGTTTCGGTTCTCGGCCAGCCAGTACTGCTTGGCTGTCGAACTGCCCAATTTGGCCATCCTGACCGAACTGCGGGTTGAGTCGGCCAGCGACCAGTTGAAAACAAATTTTCCGTTCTGGGTGATATTTTTCGGAGCGATCCAGCCAAGAAACTTCTTTGACCAAACGCACAGAGAGGTGGGGGTAGCAGCATGGGAACCATCACCGCCCCATGAACCCGAAGCCATGCAAGCCCACTGCCCCAAACCTTCTCCGGCGATAGTACCGGTCCCAGTATCGTATAGATCCGGTAGTCCCAAGGCATGGCCGAACTCATGACAGAAAACGCCTCTGCCAATCATTTTGTTGTTCCCATATCCGCTGTAATTGGAAACCTCGGGCATTATTATATATTTGTCGATGGTCACGTATTTATTGCCAACTTTGTCGTTGGTGACGAAGGCCCCGCCGTCCCAGTCGGACATAGCGCTGCTGTGGGACCAGAAATCGGAAGTAAGTCCCGTTTCTTCTGCGCCTTTGCCAGAATGGATGACCCACAATACATCGACATAAAGATCCCCGTCCTGGTCAAATGCCGGATCGGCAAAATTGACCGTGGCATCCAAGGCCGTCAGAATGGCATGGATGAAGCCCGGAACATTCCGGGGGTAGGTAAGATACAGACCGTAATAGCCGTTGGCAAAATATGTTTTAGTGTTCCCACTGCTGGCCCAAGCCTGCACCGCCCCGGTGCAGGTCATGGCCGAGTATGACATATCCTTGTAATAATTGTAACATGTCTTTTTGCCTCCACCCGCTGCAAAAAGACTGTCCTGGAAAGCGATCTGGGTAAAGGTCTGCGCTTGGTCGGTAAAATAACCCATCACTACCGGATAGGTACGCGTGCCGGATATCTTGACCGTCCCAAATTTAGCTTTTAATTGGGGTAACAATCCATCGTTTGGGTTATCTATTCTTCCGGATTCGATAGCTTTGCTTAATCCCTCGGGCATCTCTATGCCTTCCAGTGGGGGCATAGCCCAGGATAAATTCGTCAAAGCAAGCAAAAACAGCAAAGCAGACATTACTGTTTTCATACTTTTCTCCTTAAAATAATTTCAGTATTGTAAAAGTTTTCTTCATTATTAAAATATTCATGCATATTTTATGCCCATATCAATTTTTAATGAATTTATAACATTATGGGAATTAAGATGTTAAGAATATAGAAAACGCCCTGAGATAAATGCGACTACTCTCAAGGCTTGCAATATATATATACTTTTCAACACTAAATTATAAACGTATGGCAATAAATGGCTTGCGATGTAAGCAGATTTTGCATTGCTTTATTATATTTTTACCACTTTGGTTCTTCGGTGATCTGATAGGTCCCCTTGCAGTAGGGGCAATTGATGAACACCGCCCCCTCCTTGACCTCCACCGAGTTCCTGTCCAACGGAGCCCCGCACTGTTTGCATTTCATCTCCTCGGGCTTGACCGAACCGGAGAGGTCTATCTTCTGGGTGATCTCGATCTTCTGTTTTGGCTGGTTGCGTTTTACCATCACCGCCCCAAATATGCCGGTTCCTATCAGCACCAGACCGGTGATGATGCGTCCCCCGGGACTGGAGGTGTATTCGGCCCGGGCCGACATCAGGAACAATATTCCGAAGAATATCAATACTCCGGCTATGATATAAACCGCCAGCGATTTTCCGGTGATAGCCATACTCATCCTCCGATCTTGTTATTTTCCGATTAACGCCAGGGCCCGTCCTTTAAGGTCCAGAAAGAACCTGATCGCTTCGGGGTCCTGGCAATTTTTTGTCCAGAGATATTTGGCCAGGCCGATCTGGGCATAGGCATAGTATCCCAGGGCCATCTGGCCGATGGCCACGTAACCGGTGGCGAACTGTCCCAGCCCGAACAGCAGGCCGATGGCGAACTGGGCCACCGCCGTTATGCCGAAGATGAACTGTCCCAGACCGAAAAGGATTCCCACCCCGAACTGGGCGATGGTGATCAGGCCGATGCCGAACTGCCCGATGGCGATCCAGCCCCTGGCCACCCGAAGCTTGCCGTGGCGGTCCTTGCCCACCGAGATGTGGACCAGAGGCCAGCCGTAGTAGGAGGTTTTGGACCTCCAGTCGAACCCCCACCCGTTCCAGGTTTGGTTGGCCGGCTGGGGCGCCCCGCAGTGGGGGCAGCTCCGGGCGTTGGGGCTGACCGTCTTTTGGCACTCCCGGCAATTGATTAAATTGATCGTGGTCTGGTCCATGCCCTATTTCTCCGGTTTGGTATCGACTGAAGAAGTTTTATCCGAGATATCCAAGGCCGGCTGCAGCTCCTCCCGGGCCTCCTCGATGAGCTGGCGGACCTTGGGGGCCATGGACTGCTCCTCGATCTGATAACCGGCCAGGATCTGGGACAATATTCTAATCTGCTCCTGCGGCCCCAGCCGTTTGTTGATGATTATCCGCTGGCTGTCCTTGACCCGGCACCAGCCGCCTCGCCCGTCGAATTCGTCGAATTTGATGTTGAGGCCCAGTTTTTCGGCCAGCAGGGCCATTTCTTCGATGATCTGTTTTTGTCGCATAATTAAATGTTATATATTGGCTTCTTTTTCTAATTGAGATAAATAATTTATCATGTTTTGTTCATACTCATTCAACATGGATGCTTTGAAATTATTATTTGGTTTGTACCATTTTTTACTGGTAAAATATTTATTTAAACTTTTATCGTTAAAAACATACCCACGCCTTGCGAATATTTCATTGCGAATTAAACGTAATTCTTTTTTTGTATAATTATTTTTCTCTAAATACTTTTTAAATTCGTATATATTTGAGTTAGCCCAATACGGATAAAGTTCTACGATCAATATTTCACTTTCCTTTGGTCTATATTTAGTAAAAGCATATACAACGCTATCTTGATAATATGCGGGTTTAATATTTGTATATCCTGGGAAAGTATCATTTATAAAATAATTAGTTGCCAAATTTGAGTGATTGAAAACGACTCGCCCATCTTTTATCGAACCCTGCCAAGTGCTACCGGTTCCGATTATATAACTAACAAAATATAAACCACCGGCGTTATGGCTGTAGCTACCAGTATAATAATTTTCAACAAACACTGTCTCTTTTGACGGGAAATGCATTTTCCAAGTAAACCAATACTCCGTGTTCGTGAGTGTTTCGTGGTTATAACCGGTTGAAATCTGTTTTACTCGTGTAATCTCTTCAGGCTTACCATTAATAATGACTTTAAAATTGCGCAAAGTATCTGCCGCCGGACTATCACTATTATTTACCGCATCTGGGAACCCCACGTTAATATATTCGGGTTTTTCAAGGTTATAAAACCAAAACTTACAGCTAACAGTAAAACTGTCATGATACATTACTGCATTTATTCTTTCTTTTACCATTTGGATGGAATTACTCTTACTGGGATAAATATTTCCGCCAACACTACCCATATGCGTATCGTTGGCAACAGCGTTAAAACTGCAAATCAAAGTTAAGACAAAAATTACCCTGTATGGTGTTTTTTTCATTTTATATCCTTTCCTTCTATCACCTCGGCCTCGAACACGAACAATTTCGTCTCCTTATCCTTCCAGGCCCCGGCCGGCAGGCCGGCTTTGTGCAGGCATAAATACGACAACGTTTCCTCGCGGGTCCATCCTTCCTCGGCCGCCACCTGCGGCAAAAACACCCCGGAGCGCCCGCCCCGCTGGACTATTATACCATGCCTGCCCACAATGAACTCTTCCGGCGAATCTATCTGCCTCTTGGGGGTCAATACCGATATCTCATACTCCAATTCCGGTAATTCTCTTGTTGTCACCGGAGGGAAACGGGGGTCCCCGGTGGCCGCCGCCACCGCCATCTCCGCCACCGCCTGGTACAGCGGCCTTATGCCCTCTATATATCCGATGCAGCCCCGCAGATTGCCGCTTTCCTTCAGGGTGACGAAGACGCCCCGTAGTTCGGCCAGCCTGGGGGTCAGCGGTGTGAACTTCGGCTTGGGCAGTCCTCTGACCTCAGCCTCGATCGACTGGTGCGCTATCCGGAAAAGTTCTCTTTTCTCCTCCAGTGTTAATTTATCGTCTTCTATTATTTGTTTTTTGATTTTTTCTTTTTTGTTTTTTGTATTATAGAGCCCCGCTGCCAGATATCCCACCACCTGGCCCTTGTCCCCGGTCACATCGCCGGAGGTCCGGTAGTCATAGACCACGGACCTGTCCGCCCCCAGATAGCGGCAGGCCAGCATCACCGTCACCATCGGACCGCCTCCGCAGGCCTCGCATTTTTCAAAGGCCAGGTCACCGGCTAATTTTTCGGGATCAAATTTACCCACGGCATCCATCACCAATTTATCCAGCCTTTTCGCCTCGGCCTGGGAATGGTAGTGCGACAGGTCGCTGGAGGCCAGCAGCAGGACATCGTCCCGTCCCTTGACCGCCCCGGCTATGGTCTGAGCCAGGCGATCGCAGGAGGCCAGTGACTGATCGTAGAGCATTATCGGCACTATCTTAAATCCAGAGTGCATCACGGACTGCAGGAACGGGAGCTGTATCTCCAGTGAATGTTCTTTGGCATGGGCCCCGGGGTTGTCATTGATGTATTTCTGGTCCTGGGAAATTATCTCTTCGGCCAACTTGGAGTCGATCTCGGTCTTACCCAGCGGCGTCTCCCAGGCACCGAAGCCATAGACCGCCGTCCCCTCAAAATAGGCGCTGTGGCTGGGACCCACCATGATAACGGTGGAGATGTTTTCAGGATTGATGTTCTTGTAGGCATAGGCCGCGGTCGGTCCGGAGTACAGGTACCCGGCATGGGGGACGATGATGCCCGTCAACACGCCATCGCTTTCGGCCTTCTTTGCCGCATCAAGATATTTATTTATCTGAGCCGATAGCTTATCGGCTTCTCCCGGATACCAGCTTCCGGCAATGATGGACCTTCTTATATTCATAGCTTGTCCCTCCTTTTCCGGCTGGGCGCTGCAAACACTCAGCCATAAAAGATTCAGCATCAGGAACAGGTGTATATAATTCATAACCCAAAGAAACATGGGTAAAATATCCGTGGAAATATCCCACGATCAGTGTCATCCGTGTGCAATTATGCCCTATCGGCAAACTTGGGATAATCCATTCCGAACCGCCATTTGTGATAGAACTTGAGGGCCAGAAAGGTGGCTATCAGTATCGGAATATATATCGGGAACAGCATGCCGGAAAGAACCACCAGCATAAGCGAGCCGGCCTGGTAGGACAGCATGGTCCATTTCATATTGCCCGATATCACGGCCATCACGAACAGCGGCAGGGCCGCGCCTGAAGCCGCCAGGCAGAGATGGTCTTTAAAGTGGATCGACAGCAACAGGCTGCCCAGCATCAGGGCCAGGGCCAGCCAGCGGGTGACTTTTATCCCTATAAAGACCCCGGTGGTGATGTTGCCGGTGGCCTTATCCGAGTTATGATCCGGAATGGTGGTGTTCAGGTAAACTGCGGAGACCGCCAGCACATATGGCATGGAGAACAACCACAGATTGGCATTGTCACGACCGGCCGATAGCCAGCCGGCGGCAAATGCCAGCAGGCCGTACCCCAGGCCGTTGGCCAGCATGTCCAGGAAAGGTTTTGCCTTGAACTTGAAGGGCGGCACTGAATACAGTAGTCCCAAAATACCGGAGAGCGTAATAATGACCCCGAACAAAATGGAGAATTTCCAGAAGCCGATGAATATGGCTGTCAGGAAAAGGATTATGGATTCTATGATGATGGCCGTTTTATTGACATAGCCCTCGGCCACCAGGAATAGTTTTTTGTTGAGCCGGTCGGTCTCCACGTCGAATATCTGATTGATTATATAGACCGCCCCCATCAGACCACTATATATCAGCATGGCCAGCCAGAATTCCCCGGGCAGCTTCAAGGAAACAGCAAGATGTCCCTGCGCCCGAAAATAGCCCACCAACAGCATGGTCCAGGCCGGGACCAGCAGGATGGGCCTCAGAACGAACAGATAGTCCAAAAGATGCGGATTTTTGCGATCCATAGATTTAAACTGTAAAACAATTGATCGGAAACTGATAGTAGGATTATATCAGCGGGCCCTTGGGTTGTCAAGAAAAGAAGGAGCCTAGCAAAAATGGTTCGAAGGGAAAGCCAAAGGCCCGGTTAAAACCGGGCCTTTGGCTATGACTATTTCGCGATTTTACCTGCTAAATTTCCCTCAGAAACTCCATTCCCAAGCGGCCTTGAATCCCTTAAAGGCCGGCTCCCACCGGCAGAACCCGCCGGAGCAGACCAATCCGCCCTTGGTCCGGCCGGCCGATACTTTCAGCTGCTGGCGGCCCTGGTCGAAATCTATGGCGCATCCGGCCTCGCCCCAGCTTTTCTTGCCGTCGTACTCGGCAACGGGCTTGTCGGCCAGATCGGCATTGGCAAAGACATTCAGCCAGGCAAAAGGAACCCAGCCCAGCTCGGCCAGGACCTCGTCATAATAAAGCCTTCTCATATCATAGATATTCCTGTAGCGGTTGCCTCCGGCTTTGACCGACAGGGTACGGAAGCCATGGTATTTCCATACCATCCCGGCCGAGGCCCCCATATATTTTTTTCTGATGATATCGGGCTGCAGGTTGTCCTCCCGTCTCAGCCGTCCCTCGGCATTGAGGAGAAGGTTCTCCCGGACCTCCCACCGGCCCTCCACAAAAACATCCTGCCATTTTTGGCTGCCGGAATACGACAGGCCTTCAATTGACATTATATCCTCCCTCTGGTCCCTGGTCCTTGCCCAGGATGCATTACCGTGCAATTCCAGCCAAGCCCAGGGGGTGGCCGTCAGGTCGGTTTGAAAGCCATACTCGTCCTGCCCGTTGTTCAATAGCCGGCCCTCCCGGTTGCAGGGCGGCGGCGCATTTATGGCGGCGTCGAAGTCCCGATATTTTTTAAAATCCATCATTGCTCCCAGCCCGGCATAGGCGGCCGTCAGGCTGCCGTAAAAGGCGTGGCCGTTGACATCCTCTATCCCCACCCAGCCGGCCGAAGGGGACAGCCGCCCGTAGGTGCGCCGGCCGGCGTACTCCCCGTAAAGGTCCACCGGGCCGAGCGTTCCGCCCAGGCTTCCGCTGTATTGCTCGTCGGCCGGCTTGCCGAAGGAAGGGTCCAAAGCCGGCCCGGCAGCATTTGACCTCAGATAGGCCAATCCTACTGTTGCTGAAGATAACCTGGTCAGCTTTATCTCGGTCCCGAAATAGGTCTTGGCCGTGTCCAGCTCCACGGTGTTTTCCATGATCCGGCCGAACAGCAGCCGGGCATCGCCCAGGTCTTCCCAGGAAGCCGAGGCCAGGCCGCCGTCCAGATACCGGTCGACCTTGGCCGCCTGCTGGTTGACGCAGTTCAGCACCAGGCCCCGCCCCAAAGTGGCGTAATAGGTCCCGGCCCTGGCCGATAGATTTTCGGTCTTCAGCTGAAGATACCGCCGGGAGATCCCGGAGAACACCGGCTGGTCGTCCCAGCGCTCCTGGTCGTATAAAAACTTCAGCCCGGCGTCAAGCTTGATGTGATCCTTGAGATCGCCGGACAGCCGCAGGTCGCACCCTTCCCGGTAATGCAGCACATTGTAGAGGCTGTCGGTATCGGCCTGGGAGACCCAGATGGCCGCCTGGTTGCCGCCGGAAAGGTCCCAGGCCGCGGCTTCGCCGGCCAAGGCCATAAGACAAACAGTTAAAACAAAATATCTCACGGCAGCACCTCCAGATACAGCCGACGGGTCATGATATGCGACGGATTGTCGGCGGCCCATAACTTTAATATCAAGGAATGCAGTCCTTCCGGAGGCGGCAAGGTGTTGAAGTTAAAATGCACCGTCCAGTGCTGGGTGGTCCCGGCATTGAATACTGCAGTGGCGATCCCGTTGGGCCCCTGGCAGCCGGTTTCGGTGCATAGGAATCCCCAGAACAAAAGGGGATCGGAGTTCAGCGAAGTGGGGGCCTGGGCATAGATGTTCATCTTGGAAGAGAGATTGGCAAGATAGATATGGAACCCCAGCTCCGGGGTTTCCGGGTCGGACAGGCTGTAGCTGATGATGGTGTCCGGCAGCCTGGTGGCCGAGTCCGGCGAGATCAGCCGGGAGAAGCCGTACCCCCTGGCATCGGTGAAGGTCCAGGCATCGGACCAGCCGGAGGCTCCGTAAACGTTGGAGGCGTTGGCTCTCCAGTGATAGGTGGTCAGGGAGTCAAGGCCGGCAACGGAGCGGCTGGTATCGGGCAATCCGCTTTGATAGTATACCAGGCTCCGAAAGTCGCTGCTGGGCGAGACCTGCAGGGCATAGCTGTAGGCCCCGTAGCTGGAACTCCAGCTTAGCGCCGGACTGGTGCCGGAGTTCAGCTCGCCGTTGGCCGGCCAGACCAAGACCGGAGGTTCGGGGGCCGGATTGGTAGTGGTGGTGAAGGACCAGGTCTCCGACCAGGCTGATGTCCCGGCGATATTGGAGGCATTGACCCGCCAGTAATAGTCGATCCCGGGATCAAGCCCCAGGATCGACTGGCCGGTGCCGGTCAGTCCTGATTGGGAATAGATCATGCTGGCGGGATGGAAAGAATTGTTGGTAGCCACCTGCAGTCCGTAGTTTGAAGCCCCGCTGCTGGCAGTCCAGATCAAAGTGGGACTTTTGCTGACGCCGGTGTCGCCGTTCGCCGGCGCATTCAGAACCGGCTTAACCGGCAAAGCAGTGGCGGTGGTGGTAAAGCAACGGATCGCCGACCACCCGGATACTCCGGCATTGTTGCTGGCGTTTACCCGCCAGTAATAGGTGGTGGCGTTACCGAGGCCTTTTATCTGCAGGCTGGTCCCGGTCAGTCCGCTCTGGGATACCGCCCCGCCGAACAGGCTGTCGGTGTCGTACTGCAGGGTGTAGCTGGCCGCGCCGCTGCTGGCCAGCCAGCTCAGGGTCGGGCTCAGGGCCAGATTTACCGCATCATCAACCGGCAGATTCAAGGCGGGCGCTGCCGGGGCGGTGGTGGCGGCATAGATGCGGACCCTGGCCGCCTGGACGATCTCCCTGGTGTCATTGTTGCGTACGTAAGCAATAAGGGACAGCCGCCAGGGCAGCCACCCGGAATTCTTTATGATGCTGCCCGCTCGGGAAACTGTCGATGCCGGCAGAATATCTAGCCGGTCGCCTTCAGTATTGGGGGCCAGCGAACGCGCCACATAACGGAACACCTTGCCGTAGGCGCTGACCGAATCCTCCACCACCAGCAGGACCAGCCCCAGATCGCCGTTTTGCGGCACAGAACCGCCGGCGGTTATCTGGGCGGAGTAGATTATGGCATCCTGGTCCAGCTGGGCGGCGAGGTTCAGTTTCAATGGGCTTTTGATGATCTTGCGGATATCCGCCAGCTGGCGGTAGCTTTGATAGGTGGCCTCGTCGTCGACCGAGGTTCCCAGCATATTCTCCAGCCCGTCGCAGGAGAAGAAGGGAAGTCCTGTCACCGATAGGCCGGATTGGTAGTCACCGGCCAGGGTGTCGGCCGCCGCAGTCCCCAGGCTGTCACCCAGCGACAGGAAATTATTGGGATGCATTTCGACCAGACATAGGGAATCACCCATCTCGGCGGCCAGGCGTTCGGCGGCCCGATCGGCCGTCGGGCAGTTGGTGCAGAATTCGGAGGTGAATAGCTCCACCAGCACTGTGCGGGGATACCCCTGGTCTGAAATCACCGCGGTGGGAAGTTTCTTGCCGCAACTGGTCAGGGACAACGCCAAGCAGATGGGCAGCACCACCGTCGCCAGGGCCTTTTTAAATCTCATTTTTCCTCCTTGACCGGGCAGCAGGAAGAATCCACCCCGCAGGCTGTCGAATCACCGGCGGCCGGAGCGGTCGGTCCCGGAGCGAGTTTGAGGATCGTCCTGACGTTCTCCTCCAAGGCCGCCTCGTCTCCCGGCTTATAGCCGGTATGCTGATAAAGCAGCTTCCCGTCCCGGCCCAGGATATAGACCCCGGGAACGTTGATCAGGCTGAAGGACCTCATCGCCTCCTGCTCGGGGTCCAGCAGTATCGGCAGGGTGAACCGCTTCCCTTTGGCCACCGCCTTGACCCTGCCGGCGGTCTTGGCGTCGTCGATGGAGACGGCGTAGAATGACATCCCGCTGTCGGCGTACATCTGGTAAAGCTTTTGGATGTGGATCAGCTCCTCCTGGCAGGGGTGACACCAGGTGGCCCAGAAGGCTATCAGGGCCGGGCCGGTTTCCAGCACCCTGGCCAGCTCGACCTTCTTTTTCCCCTCCAGCGGTTTTAGCTTGAAGTTAAGCACCCCGGCGGCAGAGGTGGCCGTGATAAGCAGCCCTGCCGATAAGAGTATAATTGAAATAAATGTTCTCATCAAATTCTCCGTTTCAGATTTGAACAGCGATATTTTTCGACATTAACAAGCCCCTATCAATAGACAAATACTTGACCGCGGCTGGCATTTGAGCAAAATTCAGCTATCAGTCCGATTCTATTTACCTGGGAATCAGGTTTTTCTTGAGTCATTTGCAATACCCTGTTTCACTATCTGGCCTTCAGCACCAAACTGTCCGGCGAACTGCCGTCCACCCGGACCATCCGCACCTTGGCGGCGCTGTCGCTGACCTCGACCTGGCAGTAGTGCAGGCTGGATTCGGCATGGAAGGTGGAATCCCCTGGATTGACGTCGTACAGCGGGGCCCCGCCCCCGCCGGTGATGATATAGTTGACGCCGCCCCGCCGCTGCCTTTCGTAAAAATGCTCGTGCCCGCAGAACACCACATCCGGCCGGTATTTCCTGAACAGCGGCTCCAGGTTCTCCAGGATATCCTGGTCGCTGCCCCGCTTGCCAGAGGAGTAGGTCTGGCGGTGCTGGAGGACGAACAGCCATTTATAGAGCGGCCGGGATCGTTTTATCTCGGCCTCGAACCACCGGTATTGCTGGGAATCTTTCTGGTAGTTTTCTTCGTTGTTCAATATGATGAAGTGAACATTCAGATAATCGAAGGCATACCACCTTTCATTGCCGGGCAGGGCGAACAGCTTCACATAGTTGTCGCAGGTCCGTTCGTGGTTGCCGATCACCGTCATCAGAGGGATAAAGGAGGAGAACGGCCGGCTGGCGTCGAAGAACTCCTGCCACATGCCCCATACCCGCCCGTCCTGGATGTAATCCCCGGTGTGGATCAGGAACTCCGGGTTGTATTGGGTTATGGCCGCGATCACCTTTTTGTGCTGCTCCGGAAAGGTCCGGGTGTCGCCGTAGATGACGAATTTGAAATCCCGCATCTCCCGGGGTGCGGTCTTAAAACTGCAGACCGGGGCCGACAGGTTCAGCAACTGGTAATAGTAGCGGGTGTCGGGCTTGAGATCTTTTATCCTCAAGTGGTGCAGGGTCCCGGCTTGGTCGTCCCGCAGGATGTAGTTCATTTTACCCCGGGGTCCGTAGGCCAGTTTCCCGGGAACAGGAGTATTGGTCTCCCAGCTGACGGTCATGGTGGTCCGGAGATCGTCGTCCCAGGACAGGTAGGGGCCTTTCTGGATGGCTGGTTTGGGCTGTTTCCCGAATGAGCCGGCCAGGGCCAGGGAGACAAGCCCGGCAAGGAAAGCCGAAATTAAAATGTTCTTTTTCATATCTGGATATCAATGTTATTCATTAAATTTCATATGATTATAACAACCCCGGCGCGGCATGTCAAGCCAGGATCTGCCGCATTGCGGGCATTAAAGATATTGACTAACCCTCTATCGATATGTTATCATTACCGCACTTTGTGGGCCCTTAGCTCAACGGTTAGAGCAGCGGACTCATAATCCGTTGGTTCAGGGTTCGAATCCCCGAGGGCCCACCAGTTTGACTTCTCGCTGGGCAGTAGTCCGCCTTGAGCGGGCGCCAGGAATATTTAAGGGACGATCATTTGATCGTCCCTTTGTTATTTTCTTTCAAAACCAGCCTCCGCTTTCTCTTATAACACCTCTCCCCTGCCCCTCTCCTAAAGCATTAGGAGAGGGAAGGGTGAGGTCAACAGCTCGTCGCTAAACCTCTGCTTGGCAGTCCTATGACGTCGGCCTAAATTTGACAAACTCGCTTCGCTCAAACAATGCCAAATTCCTAAGTGCCTTCTTTATTCAGCAGCAGAGCTAATGCGACCGGACATTACCCGTTCCCCCGCCTTCGGCAATTTTGCTATGGCGGGAGCGGGCGTGAAAATTCATTGCAGAGCATAGCACCCAGCCCTGGTCAAGGAATTTAGCCCGGGGATATCATTCCTGCCGGAAATTGTCGGGCGGGCAAGACTTCTCTTTGTTACTTTCTCTTGGTCACAAGAGAAAGTAAGGCACGTTTTGGGGAATTATGCTGTTCTTTTTCTTTTTTGTCCCGCACCTCTCCCCTACCCCTCTCATAAAGCATTAGGAGAGGGAAGGATGAGGTCAAAAGCTCGTCAGCAGCAGAGCTGATGCGACCTAGGTACTCGGTTCCCCGCCTTCGGCAATTTTGCCCCAGCAAAACGGGCGTGAAAAATTCATTGCAGAGCTTATCTCCCCGCCCCGGTCAAGGAATTTAGTCCGTGAGTATCATTCCTGCCGGAAATTGCCGGGCGGACAAGGTTCTTTTGTTACTTTTCTGGCCTGCAGAAAAGTAAGAGGGTCCATGGTTCCCCACTTTCTCTTTGAAGAGAAAGTGGCAAAGAGAACCTGTCGCTATACCTCTGCCCGGAAGCCTTAAGACCGAAGGCCTAAATTTGACAAACTCGCTTTGCTCAGACAATGCCAAATTCCTAACGGCCTTCTTTATTCAGCAGCAGAGCTAATGCGACACCCACATAAAGTGCTGATTGGCGTTGATGAGCAAAGTGAATATAAAATGCAGGAAGGAATTGCAGGCCGTGGCCAAGGATGCTGCGGATCAGCCGTCGCCGGGGTAATATATTATCTATTAGCTAATTCAATTAATATTTTCTTTAATAAATCATAGCCTTTTAGATTTTTTATTTCCGATAATTTATCTACCTTTTTTATAATTTCTTTTACTTCTTTTGGCTCTTCCGGAATTGTGCTATAAATAATTCTTGCACACTCTGAATCTGGCAAGCTGATAACGGCCTTAATGAAATCTTTCTCTGGGTTTTGCCAATGTTTTGCAAGAACATCAATAAACACCTCCCCTAGTTCAGCATTGTTTTTATTAATCAGCGTCATTTTTATTATATATGTAACATTTAATTTCCCTTTCATAATTATACCAATGAATGTATTTAAAAGATGTTCATCTTCTTGCGTTTCCGGAAATGACTTTGCTTTGCTTTCAATTTTATTATTTTCATTTAATTCATAATACTTTATAATAGAATCAATATTATTTGATGTACTGTGTGCCATTGTAAAAATTTCAAGATTGTATTTTAAAGCACAATATATTGTTGAATCTTGTATAGTTTGCGTATTCCTTTTAATATCCACTTTTGTATTATTATTTTCTTCTATTTTATCGCACGAATAAAATATTGTTGCGATGATTACGAATATTATTGTATTTCTCATATAACCCCCAATAATTAATATTTTAAATCTCTCTCCCGCCGATGAATGTCCTCTCCACCTTTATCTTATGTATCTCCTCCGGGTTTGCCTGGAAAATATCCTCCGAAAGGCAGATAAAGTCCGCCGCCTTGCCGGGCTCCAAAGTCCCCTTCCAGCCCTCATCCCCCGAGGCATAGGCGGCATCGGCAGTATAGGCCTTGATGCAGTTCCAGACCGACATCTTCTGCTCCGGATGGAACGGCGGACGGTCCGGCGGGATCCTCTGCCGGGCGACGGCCGCCTGAATGGCCCGGAACGGATCCGGCGTTTCGATGGGACAATCCGAGCCGAAGACCACCCTGGCCTTTTTCCTGGACAGATCGCCGAACGGGTAAGCATAGGCCCCCCGCTCTCCCCAGTATTTTTCGATGATGTCCAGGTCGGACGGGCAATGGATGGGCTGCACCGAGGCGATGATGCCCAGCTCCTTGAACCTGGCAATATCTTCGGGATGGACCAGTTGGCAGTGCTCTATCCGGTGCCGCAGATCTTTATTGAGATCCTTGGCCTTCTGAAAAGTATCCAGCGCCAGGCGGTTGGCGGCATCGCCGATGGCATGAATGGCGCAGGCCAGGCCGTTCTGCGAGGCCCGGCTTATCAGGGCCAGCAGTTCCCCGGGCGGCATGGTGTTCATGCCCAATGAGGCGCTGTTGCGGTATGGCTCCAGCATCAATGCCGTCTGGGAGCCCAGCGACCCGTCGACAAAGAGTTTTACCCCTCCGATCTTCAAATTCCGACCGCCGAAACCGCTTTTTATCCCGGCCGAGGCCAGCCCGTCCAGGGCCTTGATGTTATGGTAAAGCGTTCCTCTTAAGAATAATTTGTTCTGGATCGACAAAGACTGCAGAACATTGAATTCCTCCACCCCCTCCATGGTATGGAACCCGCTCAGGCCCATTTGGGCGAATCTCTTCTGGCCCTGGATCACGGCCTGGGAATATTCCTCGATCGATGCCTTGGGAGCCAGGCGATAGTAGTGATTGGCCGCTTCCTCCCGCAGGATGCCGCTGGGCCTGCCCCTGGCGTCGCGCTCGATTGTTCCGCCGGGGACCTCCGGGGTCTGGGAGTGGATGTCCAGCGCCACCATGGCCGCCGAGTTCAGCCAGATGGTGTGCCAGTCCTTGCTCCACAGCATCACCGGATTGTTGATGGACACCGTGTCCAGGTCCTGGGCTGCCGGCAGACGGCCGTCGCTCCAGAGGTTCTTGTTCCAGCCCCCGCCCAAGACCCACTGGCCGGGCGCTTTCCCGGTGACATACCTGGCCACCGCCTGCAGGCATTCCTTGATGAACCGGATGCCGTCCAGGTCCGGCCGGGAGGCCAGCAGGCAGTAATTGCAGAAATGGGTGTGGCAGTCGGTGAAGCCCGGCAGGACCACCTTCCCCTTCAGGTCGATGACCTCGGGCTTCAGGGCCTTGTATCTGCCCAGTATCTGGCTGTTCCCGCCCACATCCAGGATCGTTCCGCCCCCGGCATCGCAGGCCAGGGCTTTGGCCCTCTGCCGCCCCTTCATGGTGTATATATCGGCGTTGATGATAACAGTGATGGAATTCTTCATCTATTCGCCTTTCGCATGATAATGTTCCCAGCGGTCCAGCAGCCGCTGCAGCTCCTGCTTGTTGGAGTCGAACTGGTTCATCAGCCCCTTCATCCGATCGCCGTTCCGGTAGACCTCGGGATCGGCCAGGCCGCCGGAGGGCGACTCCAACTGCCTCTGCCGGGCCTCCAGTGTTGCGATGCGGTGCTCCAGCTCGGAGATCAGCCTTAGCCGCTTGCGCTCCTCGGCCGCCTCCCGGGCCTTGCGCCGTTTGGCCTCCTCCCAGTCCGACTTTTCCTCGCTGGCCGGTTCGGATCTGGGGGCATTGCTGGCTGCCTGGGAGGACTGGCGGTCCAGCTCCTTTTTATACAGATATTCGGAATAGTTGCCGGGATAGATCTTTAGCGCCTGGTCGGCCACCTCGACGATGGTGTCCACCACCTGGTCGATGATATAGCGGTCGTGGGTCACCAGCACCACCGTCCCCTTGAACTCTTTTAAGGCCTGCTCCAGTACCTCCTTGCCCTTGAGGTCCAGATGATTGGTGGGCTCGTCCATGATCAGCAGATTGGCCGGCAGCAGCAAAGTGCAGCACAGGGCCAGCCGGGACTTCTCCCCGCCGGACAGCACTTTGACCGGCTTGAAGACATCATCCCCGGAAAACAGAAATGCGCCCAGGATGGTCCGCACCCGGCCGGGGGTCTCGGTGGGGATCACCGACTCCACCTGCTCCATCACCGTCTTGGCGGGGTCCAGCATCTCGGCGGTGTGCTGGGCGAAATAAGCCAGGCTGACGTTGGGATAAAGCGTCTTCTCCCCGGAGGTCACCTCCTCCACCCCGGCCATCATCTTCAGCAGGGTGGTCTTGCCCGCCCCGTTGACCCCCAACAGGCCTATCTTGTGGCCCTTCTCCACCAGGAAATCGATGTCCTTGAGCACCACCTTGTCGCCGTAGCCTTTGGTGACGTGGGACAGCTCCAGCATCCGCCGCCCGCAGTGTGGCGCCTCCGGCAGCCCCAGCCGGAAGCTGCGCCGGCTCTGGGGTATCTCTATCCGCTCCGCCAGCAGGCGCTCCAGCATCTTCTCCCGGCTGTGGACCATGGCCCGCTTGATGAAGTTGCCCCTCCAGCGGGCGATGAACTCCCGGATATGCTCGATCTCCTTGGCCTGCTCCTCCTTCTGCTTGACCAGCAGTTCCCGGCGCTTCTCCTTTTCCTCCAGGTAGCCGGAATAATTGGTGTGATAGAGCGAAAAGCGCCCCAGGTCCAGCTCGTATATCTTTTTTATGGTCCGGTCGATGAAATAGCGGTCGTGCGAGATCACCACCATCGAGCCCCTGAAGCCTTTCAAATAGCCCTCCAGGAAGTCCATGGACTCGATGTCCAGATGGTTGGTGGGCTCGTCCAGGAACAGGTAGGAGGGCTCCTCCAATAAAAGCTTGGCCAGGGCCAGGCGCATCTGCCAGCCGCCGGAGAAATTCTCCACCGGCTGATCCAGGTCGGCCGGGGAGAACCCCAGCCCCTGCAGCACCGATCGGGCCCGGGTCTCCAGCAGGTAGCCGTCGAAGCCTTCGAACATATGATGCAGTTCGCCGTAGCGTTCCACCACCGGGGCCAGTTCGGGATCATCCTGATCCATGGTGGACATCAGACTGGAGAGCTGGTCTATCTCCTCCTGGATGGAACGCTGGTCGGCAAAGACCGACATCGCCTCCTCCAGAACGGACCGGCCGGCCAGCACCACTTCCTCCTGGGGCAGATATCCGGTGCGCATGCCGTTGGAACAGGACCGCTGCCCCTGGGTGGGAACCATCAGCCCCAGGGCCACCTTGAACAGGGTGGTCTTGCCGGCCCCGTTGGGGCCGACCAGGGCGATCCTCTCGTTAAGGCCGATATTCCATCCCAGGTTCTTGAACAGGGCCTTGTCGCCAAAGGACACGTTTATGTTGGAAAGCTGGATCATGGCCTTAAGTTTACCATAAAATACCCGGCGATTGCAAAGGGCTTGACTTTTTGACGTTCCGGGGGGATAATTGGGTTGATGATCAAAGGAATGGACATGAAATATTTTAAGATCTCCCTGTTGCTGATTTCGGCGCAACTATTTTCGGCCGGATCTGTTTCCGCCGGGACCGTCCCGCCGGACTCCACCATTTTCCCCGGGCAGACCGGCGCCACCCTGCGGAATTCGTTGATCTCGTCATATAAATCCACCGCCAATCTGGGCTACGATGCTGGTAGGGATGTTATGTATGGGGAGATAGATAAGCTAAACGACAGCCTGGAGTGCGTCTACAGCGGATATAAGATATATATGGATCCCGGCCAGGATCCCAGCACCTGGGCCTATGATCATGACATCAACTGCGAGCATACCTGGCCCCAAAGTATGCTGTCGTCCAGCACCGCCGTCTCCGACCTGCACCACCTGTTTCCCACCGAGGTCCAGGTGAACGGGGACCGGGGAACTCTTCCTTTTGGAGATATTCCTGATAACCAGACAAATAAATGGTATCGCAATAATGTAATTACCACGACCATTCCATCTTCTGTTATTGATCAGTATGCGGAGCTTTTAACCAATGTCAGGTTTGAGACCCGGGAAATTCAGAAGGGCAACACCGCCCGGGCTATGTATTACATCCTGACCTTCTGGCAGCTGGGCGACACCAGTGATTCCTGGTGGACCGGCCAGCGGGATATTTTGTATGCCTGGCATGTCAGCGATCCGGCCGATGCCCGGGAGATAGCTCGCACCAAGAAGATCGCCGCCTACCAGCAGGGCAAGGTCAATCCCTACGTCCTGGACAGCACCCTTATCCGCCGGGCCTATTTCCCGGCCTTGGGAGCAGAGGGCGAGCCTCCGCTTACCATGGCCGGTAGAAACAGATTGTACCAGAACAACCCTAACCCCTTTAAGGATAAGACCGCCATAAGTTATTCCCTGGCTTCGCCGGGCCGGGCCCGGATCGAGATCTTCAACCTGCTGGGGCAGGCTGTCAGGACCATTGATCTGAATGAAAACGCTTCGGGCAGTCACAGAGTGGAATGGAACGGCACCGATCAGGCAGGCAGGCTGCTCCCGCCGGGAATATATTTTTACCGGCTCTCGGTTAAGGAGGGGACGGTTGACTTGAAGAGAATGGTAATGCTGAAATGACAAAAGGGCCGGTTTTCCGGCCCTTTTCGTTTGTATCTGTTCAATTTAGAAGAGATCCCTGCGGGACAGCATCCTTTTTATGCCCGACTGGACCACCTCCAGCTCGGCCGAAGCGCAGGTTTTGTCCAGCCCCCGGACCCCGTAGAAATTCCTGTTCAAGGGCCGCCAGAACTCCGGCTCGCTGCGCCCGAAGATGGCGAAGGTGGGGGTGCCCAGCGCCGCGGAAAGGTGCATCACCCCGGTGTCGTTGCAGACCATCAGCCTCAGCGGTTTCATCACCGAGGCCAGCTGGCGGATGTCCAGCCCGGACAGTACCTTGACATCGCCCTTCACCAGCCCCAGGAACCTCTCCCCCAGCTCATCCTCCCCCGGCCCCCAGAAGACCGCCACCTGAAACCCGAAATCCTTGACCAGCCAGTCGGCCAGGGCGGCGTAGTTCTGATAAGGCCAGCGGTTGCAGACATTATAGGCCCCCAGATGGATGCCCACCGTCCGCTCCGGCATGATGTGATTCTTGTAAAGGATGTCCCGGCCCTGTTCCTCCTCCTGGGGCGATAGGGCACAGCTCTCTCCCATATCTTTGGTTCTGATGTTCAGGTATTCCAGGATCCTCAGGTTGCGGCGGGTCTCGTGAACCCGCTCCCCAAAGCCGGGAGCCAGCAGGTTGTAAAACAAATTTGGCCGGGCCCCCGGGAAGGGGTTTTCGGCCGAGCCCAAAATATATCTGGCCCCGGTAAGACGGGCCAAAATATCGCTGGACAGAGAATGGGAGATGGTGTTGAGCACCACCGCCAGGTCGCAACCCTGCCTCAGGCCCTGCCACAGCCTCCACAGCTTGGCCGGGGTGGCCTGATATAATTTTTCCGGAAAGACCAGGATCCGATCGATGTCGGGATTGTGCTCCAGCACCCGATAGGTGTACTGCCGGGCCACCACGGTGATCTGGGCCTGGGGCAGGGCCTGCCGGAGGGCCCGGAAGGCCGGGGTGGAAAGCAGCAGGTCCCCCAGCTGGTCATGCTGGCGGATCACTATCACCCGCCTGATCAGGGAAAGGTCCACCTCCCGGGCTTGGTGACGCCGGTCAGGCAGCAGCAGCCCCAGGGCCTTAAGCAGGGCGGCCTTAAAATATTTCTCCACTGCCGGCAGCCTCATATCGCTATTGGCTGGCCTCCTATTTGTTGAATTGGATATTGTAAAGTTTCCAGTACAGGCCCCGTTTTTCCAGCAATTTCTGGTGTTTCCCCATCTCCATGATCCGCCCCTGGTCCAGCACCACTATCCGGTCGGCCCGCTGGACGGTGGACAGCCGGTGGGCTATCACTATGGCGGTGCGGTTGGACATCAGACGGTCGATGGCCTGCTGCACCAGCACCTCCGAATGGGCGTCCAGGGCCGAGGTGGCCTCGTCGAATATCAGGATGGGCGGGTTCTTCAGGATGGCCCGGGCGATGGATATCCGCTGGCGTTCCCCGCCCGAGAGCCTGACCCCCCGCTCCCCGATGACGGTCTGGTAGCCCTCCGGCATCTGGGATACAAATTCATGGGCGTTGGCGGCCTTGGCGGCCTCCTCCACCTGCTGCTGGGTGGCATCCCGCTTGCCGTAGGCGATATTGTTGAATATGGTGTCGTGGAACAGAATGGTCTCCTGGCCCACGATGCCCATCAGCTGGCGCAGCGATTTCGAGTCCAGCTCCCGCAGATTCTTTCCATCCAGGTAGATCGCCCCTTTGACCGGATCGTAGAACCGCGGGATCAGATCCACCAGGGTGGATTTGCCGGCCCCCGACGGCCCCACCAGGGCCAGCATCTCCCCCCGCATGATCTCCAGGTCGATGCCCCTGAGGACCAGCTCCGGGGACTGCCCGGCTGTTTCCGGGGCGATGGCCGGATGGGGGCTGTAGGCAAAATCCATCTGCCTGAATTTTATGGATTGGCGGAATTCATCCACCACGGCGGCTCCGGGCTGATCGATGACCTCCGGGGCCTGGTCCAGCAGGCCGAAGATCCTCTCCGAGGCCGCCAGGCCCTGCTGCACCGTGGAGTTGACGCTGGCCAGCCCGTTGAGCGGCTGGATCATGGAGAAGGCCGCCGCCAGGAACACGAAGAACCTTTCGGGACTGAGGGCGTCGGCTCCGGCGATGTAATCCTTGGCCACCCAGATGATCAGCACCCCCACCGCCGCCCCCAGATATTCGGTCAGGGGAGAGGACAGGGCGGACATGGTCTCGAAACGGAAGATAGTCCGGTAATAATCCCGGTTGTATCTGGTGAATTTCTGCTTCTCGTATTCCTCGGCGGCAAAGGTCTTCACCAGGCGGATCCCGGCGATGGTCTCGGTCACCACCGCGGTCAGGTCGGCTATCCTCTCCTGCAGCTGCCGGCCCCTTTTCCTCAGGCGCCGTCCGATGAGGGTGATCAGCAGCAGGCAGCCGGGCAGCACCAGCATGGCGATCAGCGACAGTTTCCAGGCCGCGATAATCACGATGGCCAGATAGACCAGCACCTGGAGAGACTGCCTGACGATGGACAGCGACCCCTCGGTGATGGCTCCCCGCACCATGTTGACGTCGTTGGTCAGCCGGGAGACCACCTGCCCCACCTTGTTGCGCTGGAAATAGCCCAGCGACAGCTGCTGGAGGTGGCCGTACATCTGGTTGCGGATGTCCATGGTGATGTGCTGCTCGATATGCACCGTCAGCAGGCGCTGCAGGTAGTTGAACAGGTTCTTGACAAAGAACACCGCCAGTATTATCCAGCACAGCTTGGCTATCCCGGAGATCCGGCCCCCGCTGGTCAGCCACCACAGGAACCAGTTCTTGATCTGCTCCAATGAACCGCTAAAGCCCGAGGGAAAGCCTATCTTTGCCGTCTGCTGGGCGGCCTGCTCCGGCTGGAGGAACAGCACCTTCATGAACGGGGCGATCACCCCCAGCGAAGCCCCCGAGAACAGGGCCAGGAACATCATGCAGACAATGGACAGGGCGAACTGTTTTTTGTAGGGCCCCAGGTAGCTCAACAACCGCAGATAAAGACGCATAATATTTCTTGACCTTATTGATTTTTTATGATATTTTTGAGATATGGATATTTTATCACCGCCCAAAACGGCCCAGGGCCGTTTCAAGAACAACTTCCTGGCCGGCCTGGTGGCCATACTGCCGGTGGGGCTGACCGCCTATCTCTGCTGGCAGCTGTTCAAATGGAGCGGGCGGTTGTTCGGCGAACTGCTGATCTACATCCCCTATCTCCAGACCCTTCCCCAGATCGCCCGCTGGGGCATCGGTTTTATTTTATTGGTCGGCCTGATCTACCTGGTGGGCCTGCTGGCCTCGCACCTGCTGGGAAGGCGCCTATTGAGGTTCTGGGAGAATATTCTGACCAGGATCCCCCTGGTCAGAATAATCTACGGCACCACCCGGCAGTTCACCGATAATTTCTTCACCAACAAATATGCCTTCCGTGAAGTGGTGGCGGTGGAGTACCCCCGCCCCGGCACCTATGCCTTGGGCTTTCTCACCTCGGAGGTCCTGTGGGATATGCAGCAGGATCAAAAGGGTTACTCGGTTTACCTGCCCAACACCCCCAATCCCACCGGAGGCCGGGTGATGGTCGTTCCCCTGAAGCGGCTGTTCCGGGTAAGCCTTACCGTGGAGGAAGCCATAAAATTAATAGTTTCGGGGGGCATGGTCTCGCCTCAGGGGCTGAAAATACTAACCTCCCTGGACCAAGATGTCTGATATTCTAAAGATCATACATAAATATTTCAAGCGCCAGCCGGAGCTGTCCCACCATCAACTGCAGGCCCTGCTGACCCGCGCCATGCAGCATCAGGTCCTCTCCAAGGAGGAGGGGTCCATGATGCGGAGGATACTGAACCTGGCCGATACCCCGATATCCTCTATCATGATACCAAAATCGCAGATGGTGTGCCTGGAAGCCTCGGCCACCATGGGCCAGATCGTGGACGCGTTTTTACAATGGGGTTTCTCGCGCCTTCCGGTATATGACACCGATCAGGATAATATCATCGGGATCATACACGTAAAAGAGTTGTTGCGTTTCTGGCATCGTTCGGCCAAAAATATAAGGGCCGTGGAATTCATTCGTCTGCCCAATTATTTTCCCCAGACTATGAAAGTGGCCCAGGCCCTGTCGGAATTCCAAAAACGCAATATCTCGATCGCCATCACCATAGATGAGTACGGCATCCCGTCGGGGATGATAACCACCGAGGACCTGGTGGAACAAATAGTCGGGGAGCTTTATGACGAGTATAATGTGGAGCTCCGACAATACCGGCTGATGGAGAATGGCCATTACCTGGTGGACGCCGGTATCCCTTTGGACAAATTTCAGGAGTTGTTCAAACTAAACATGGAAAGCCAGGCCCATACGCTAGCGGGATATATTCTGGAAAAACTGCAACGGATACCCCTGCCCGGGGAAAAATTCCGCATTCATGATTTGGACTGCGCCGTGGAAGAGGGCTCCCCGTCAAAACTAAAGAAACTGGCTATCCTCGACAAACGGACCTAACTGGTGATCTAGCCCCCTTGGGCAGCTATTCAACGGGGTCGGCCGGGCCGGGAATAGTATCCTGCTGGATGGGTTCATCCGGCACCGGCTCCTGACCCCCTTCCGTCTTATCGAAGGCCACTTCCTCCTGCACCCCGTGGTTCGGGATCTGGTCCTTCCTCAGTTCGGCGTCTATCTCCTGATCTATCTTTTCCCGCTCCTCTTCTTTTTCCTTCAGATATTCTTCCAATTCCTCTATTTTTGGCAGGTCCGAGAGGGTGGCCAGGCCGAAATACCGCAGGAACTCCGGGGTGGTGCCGTACAATATCGGCTTCCCGGGACGCTCGTCACGGCCCACCACCGCCACCAAATTGCGCTCGGCCAGGGTGGACATCACCCCGTCGACATTGACCCCGCGGATAGCCTCTATATCCCCCCTGATAATGGGTTGTTTGTAGGCTATGATGGCCAGCGTCTCCAGAGCCGCCGCCGTCAGCCGGGAGGCCCTTTTGCCCCGGAAAAGTTCCTGAACCCATTTGGCGTATTCCGGGCGGGTATATATCTGAAATCCGCCGGCCACCTCCACCAGGGAAAAGCTATGGCCGTCGCGCTCGTATTCAACCTTAAGCTCGGTCATCAGCTGCCGAAGTATTTTTTGGTCCAACTCCCCCAGCAGGGACTTTAATTTTGACGGAGCTATCGGCGTATCGGTGGCGAATAGCAGGGCCTCAATCACCCTTTTGGCTTCATTTCTATCCATTAAGCATGTCCTTTAATTTTCGCTTCCGGTTGTATTTTAAATATAATGCTTGACTTTTATATGAATGATATGATATTTTTATATGTTTGTAAAGCATAAAATTATCAACAACATATAAAATTTGGAGGAATTAAAGTGGCAGAGATCAAAAAGGTGGTTAAGAAGAAAAAAAGTTCGGTTACAAAAAGAGCCCGCCAGGCTTTGGCCCGCAGAAAAAGCAACTCGGCCGTAAAATCCAAGATGCGCAAGGTGGTCAAGAAATTCAAGGTTGAGGGAAAAACCCCCGAATTGCTGTCAACGGCCTATTCAGAGATAGATCTGGCCGCCAAGAAAGGCACCATCCATAAAAGAACCGCCGCCCGCCAGAAATCGCGTTTGGCCAAGACCGTAAATAAAAAGCAGCCCGAATAAACATATCTATATTTCATAAAAGAATCGTCCCGAAGCAGTTCGGGACGATTCTTTTTTAGGCTCTGGGCTGTTATTTTGATTTTATAATATGGGGCGTCAGGAATATCAGGATCTCACGCTTGGCGGTTGAGGTGGTGGTAGATCTGAACAGGGCGCCGATGAACGGGATATCCATCAGAATGGGAATGCCGCTCTGGGATTTGCCGGCCTTGGTCTGCAACAATCCGCCGATCACTGCCGTCTCCCCGTCGTTCAGCACTATCTGGGTGCTGGCCTCGTTGGTCAGTATCACCACACCGCCCAAGATGGTGGCCGTGGGATCCAGGTCGCTGATCTCGGTCTTGACATCCAGGGTCACATTTTCCGAGGAATTGATATGGGGGGTGGTGGTCAGCACCATGCCGATGGTGTACATCTGGGTGACGGTGTTGCCGCTTTCGTCCCTTAGGGAGATCGGTATCTTCTTACCGCCCACTATCTTGGCCTCTTTATTATTGACCGTGGTGATCCGGGGATTGGAGATGGTGTTGGCTTTGCGCTTGGCCTCCAGTACCGACAGGGTGGCCGATATCTGGGCGAAGGAGCGGATGGTCCCCACTGTCATCGATGGCCTGGTGCCAGCCGGCAGTAGCTGGGGAACGCTGGCGTTCTGCAACTCGGCATTGGCATCATAGCTGGCGATATTGGAGACGTTCCAGTTGATCCCCAGATCCTTGGTCACGTCCATATCCACATCCACGATCCGGGCCATGATCTCCACCTGCTGGGTGGCAGTATCCAACAATCTGATCAGTTCGGCTATCTCGGTCTGCTTGAAGGACACTTCGTTGATCACCAGAGAATTGGTGCGCTTGTCAACCTGGATGGAACCCCGGGAGCTTAGGATCTTGTTTAAGGACCCGGTGATCTCATTTGCTACCGCAAACTCTATGGGATATACCACAGTGACCAGTTCCTGCCCCTGCTCTCTCATTCGCATGTTTTCGGTAGCCTGTTTGGGGCTCATTACCCTGATGATGCCGCCCGATTCCTCGACCACCAACCCCGCAGCCTTGACTATCTCCTCAAAGGCCCGGGCCCAGGGAACGTTATGCAGCCTCATGCTGACCGAACCCTTGACATCGTTGCCCACGATCAGGTTTTTGCCGCTGTATTCGGCCATGGCCCTTAAAACAGTTATAACGTCAGCATTCTCCAATTCCATGGAGACAGACCTGCCGCCCGACAAGCCGCCGGAGGAGGCCGAACGGTATCTTGGCTTTTGCGGTTCGACATAGGCGGCCTTGGGCTGAATCGGCGTTGCAGGAAGGGCCATTTTCTCCGGAGGGGTGGGCGCTGCCGCGTAGATCGGAGCAGCCGGCACTTCCTCTATAACCGGAGGAGGGGTGCTGGGTGCGGACGGCGTAGAAGTCATCGGCACCACCGGGGCCGCCGGCTGTTCTTCCATCACCAGAGTGGGCGTTGAGGGAGCCGGCGTGGAGGTCACCGGCACCACCGGAGCGGCGGGTGTTTCCTCAACCATCGGAGGCGGCGGAGCCGGCATGCTGGGCGGCACCATGGTCTGGGGGGCAGTCGTTGCAGCCATCTCTGATGGAGCGGCGCTAGCCTTCCATTCGGCAAAGGGAGAGGTGTCTTTGGTGGTCAGGGCAACAATGATGTCATTCTCTTCGGTCATCAGCAGATAGTTGGGCTTTATGCCCATCTCTATCACGATCCTGGCGATCCCTCCCTCCCGGTCGAACTGGCTGGTGCTGATGGTGGTGATGCCGCCCTTGTTGACGGTCATGGTCTTATTGCCGAAGGCAATGCTGGCTCCCTTGATGTCAACCACCAGCCGGTCGGGATTGCTGAGGGTGAAATCCTTGGAATCAAGGATATCGTCCCCGGTGATCACCACCTGGGTGACCCCTTCGGATTTCTTGACCGCAATATCCAGCACTTTGGCTGCATTGGCCAGGGAAAATACTGACAGCAGAGCCGCAACGGCCAACGGCAGCATTTTGTTGCTTCTATGATAGCTCATTTTCTTTTGCTCCCTTTGCTTTTACTTTCAGTTAACGGAACAACAAACTTTACCGTGCTTCCTGGATCGCCCTGTTCGAAGACCACCGAAGAGTCGGTTATGGCAAAAACCTTTCCGCCGATCACCTGGTCCCCGGGTTTGATTATATAACCTACGCCTTGTGTGTCATTAATCAAAGCCAGTCTTCCCGAAGGCCCCCAGATGATGCCGGTGAGGGTCATGTTGCTCACATCCAGAGTGCTGACATCCGTAACCCCCGAACCCTCGCCCTTTTTCTGGACCAGGGATTTAAAAGGATCCCTTCGTCCGGCTGGTTCATAAACATAGTTCTGGGCTCTAAAAAGAGTATCCTCACCGGCCGCCTTCAGGTCTATCGTCCCGGTAGCCGCTGGAGGGTCTGCGGCATAGCCGACAGACGCCAGGGCCAAAACGATAATTAAAAGGCTACCTGGGTTTGCGAGAAGTTTTAGCTTTTGCACTGGCTTGATCTCCTCCTGATTTGAATACGTAAGCATTGGCCGTGAAATCGGCTTTAATGGTACGTATCGGATCATTATTAGGATTGATTTTTATATTTGACGAAATTATAATTCTTGACAAATTACCCAGCTTGGCCATAAAGGTGGTTATCTGATCAAAATTGCCGATTACCGACATGGTGACCGGGATGGCCGCTGAAAGCTGGGTGGCTGAGGCCAGTTTCCCCGGCTTGAAAACCAGGAACCTTACCCCTGATTCGATCCCGGCATTGGTGATCTTTTTAAGCAGGCTGGGAATTTCGCTATCGGTGGGCAGCAACTCCTGAGCCTTTCCCCATTTTTTCTCCAGGGCCTTGTACTGCTCCTCCAATTCGGGGAGCCTGGCCACGGCGGCCCGGACCTGCTCAAGCTCCTGACGCTGCTTGGCCTCCTCGACAGAAAGCCCTTGAATTCTTTTTTGAGAAGGCTGATAGCTGAACTTGAAGAATAACCCGGCTAGAATCAGCCCGAAGAGTATCAAGCCGATGGTTATTTGTATCTTGGGATCTTTGATATCTAGGCTCATTTTGACCCCTTTCCGGCTGTTTGGCCAGTCGTTTCCCCAGGGCTGACGGGTTTGCTCGGGTTCTCGGTGTATCTTGAAGTGATGGAGAATTTCACCAGATCGCGCCCCTCGCTGGTGGCTTTGGTGGTTTGGGTTAATTCAACATTTGAAAAATATCCCGAACCCTTGAGGCGGTCCATGAAATCAGCCACGATAAGGTTGGAGAAGGTCATTCCTTCCATGGAGATCAAATCCTTGTCATCCTTCATGCTGGTAAGCCAGAGATAATCCGGCAGGGCCTGGCTCAATTGATCCAACAAAGTGACGGTATAGAACCGGGTTTTGTCGATGGAGGCTATTTCGTTAAGCTTGGTGTTCACCTCGGCCTGCTTTTTAAGATAATCATCCACCAGCCGCTTGGGACCGGCCAGCTTTGCAAGTTCTTCATTATAACCCTTGATCTTGGATTCCAGGTTGGCTATCTTGGCCTTCTGCGAGATCATGGTCAAAACCATGACCACCAGCACAATGACCACCCCCAGAACGCTGGCCAAGATGCCGACATTGAAAGGAAGCTTGGGTAATGAAAAGCTGCGTCCGGCTCCGGCCGGTTTGGCACCGGCCACTCTCTCTACCTTGCGATCCCGGATTAAATTAATCTGTATCATTATTTTACCTCCCTAAGCCCCAGGCCGATGGCCAGGGTCAAGATGGGGGAAACCTTTTCGCTGGCTACGGCTCCGAACAGGCCCGGATCATAGCTGATCTTTTGTAACGGGTTTATGATCTCCACCGGGATCCCGAACCTCTCCTTAAGATGATCCTGAAGTGACGGGATCAGGGCCCCGCCGCCCGACATATATATCCGGCTCATCCTCTCTCCCCCGCCGGACATGGCCAGGAAGGAGAGGGTTCGCTCTATGGAGGAGGCAAAATCGTCGGAGAAGGACTGGAACACCGAGGCCGCCGATTCCTGGCTGACGTCGGACACCGTCTCGCCCTTGATCAACTCGGAGGCCTGCTCGTAGGAGATCCCCAGGTTCTTCTGCATCAGTTGCAGGCAGGAGTTGCTGGCCATGGGGAGGTCCCGGGTGAAATAGGGCACGCCGTTCTTGACAAAATTGATGTTGGTGTTATCGGCCCCGATATTGACCAGGGCTATGATCTCGTCGGCCGGCATTTCGTAACTGGCCTCGAAGGCATTCTGCACGGCAAAGGCCCCGTAATCCAGCAGGATCGGGTTCAAGCCGGCCCCGGACAGCAGGTCCAGATGGACGTTCACCGTCTCGTTCCTGGCCGCCACCAGCAGCACTTCCATCTGGTTGTTGCCCGAATCGGGGTTGATGATCTGGAAATCCAGCACCACATCGGAGATCTCGAACGGCACATGCTGTTCGGCCTCCCACTTGATCCTCTCCCGGGCCTCCTGCTCCTTCATCTTGTCCATATTGATCCGCTTGACGATGACGCCCCGGCCGGAGACGGCAGTTATCACATTATTGCTTTTTATCTGCCTGGTCTCCAAAAGGGTCCTGATGGTGTCTATCACCAGGGTCCGGTCCATGATCTCGCCCTCGACGATGGCCTCCGGCAGCAGCGGAGCGATCCCGTAATTGACCAGCGACAGCCCCTTGCCGGTCTTCTGGATCTCGACGATCTTTATCTGGCTGCTGCCTATGTCCAAACCTATGGTGGCTGGTTTTTTTCCAAAAAGCATTTTGAGGTTACCTCACTTTATCGGTTATTATCAACCAATTGATTTTTCATCAGACCGATCTACCAGCCCAATTCGCCAATAAATTTCTGGATCTCGCTTCCCTTGACCAGCCATCGCCGGCCGACCTTTTTGCCCGGGAGATTTTTTACGCCCAAATGTTTGCGCACCGTCTGGTCGGTGACCGCCAGGATCTTGGCAGTCTCCGAGACGGTGTATAATTTCCCGGAATCTATTTCTTTTGGGGATACAGGCATATTTACCTCGCTCAAGAATGAAGTATCGGTAAGTATATATAACTATAGACAAAGCTACCTTTAGACATTTTATTCATTTTGTCCATATTTGTCAAGAACTTTTTTTATTTTTTTATTTTTTTTTATTTTTTCTCTTGACATAATCACTAAGTTACACTATACTATCCAATTGATAGGGACACTTAAAGGGATAATTCAACAAACCAAAATATTTTGGAGGTTACCATGAAAAAGTTAATTTCCCTGATTTTCATAGCCCTGCTGACCATTGTGGGTTGCAGTTCTGTGACCCCGGCGCCGGAATTGATAATCACCGATGTTGACCCTCCGGGCGGCGGCGGGATATTAACCGTGTCTTTTGAGAACATGAATTACGTTGATGCCGTCCTTAACAAGCGGACCACCACCTTTACTGATACAGTCGGAACAACCCCGATCGTTGAAAGCTATAATATCGCCGGTTATGTTCCGGGCGGCGGCGTCTATTCATATACCTTCACCCCCACTTATCCGGCCATGGGGGCAGGCGCCTCGGTTCAGGTCACTTTTACCGGGACCGATGCCTACGGTTACAATAAGACCTTCACCGTAACCACCCCAAAGATCTGGTATTGATCTTCAAAACAATAAACGCCCCGGCTCCTGCCGGGGCGTTTATTCATTATATATGATATTATTGCTTATATTCCCCTTAAAACCACCCTTTCCACCAATCCTTTCGCCCTCTTTTTCATCTCCTCCAGGTATTCCTCATCATATGGCGGCAGACTACGTAGCCCCTCGTCGTCGGCATTGGTTTGGACAAACTGCTGTAAAACCCACTTTTTTGCCCCTTTTATCTCTTTTGCCATATTTTCAACCGAATCCAGATCGTGATATTGCGGAACAATGGTGGTGCGGAACTCATACTCCAGGCCGGAGGACATGATCAGGCCGATGCTTTCCCTGATATTCTCTTTGTTTACGGCAACCCCGCAGGCCCGGTCATAGGATCCGTCGAAAGAGGCCTTGATGTCCATGGCGATGAATTTTACCAGGCCCAGGTCTATTATCTCCCTTAACAGGGCCGGGTTGCTGCCGTTGGTGTCTAATTTGGCCGGCAGGCCCATTTCCTTCAGTTTCGTCAGCAGGGGCATCAGATCCTGGTGGATGGTGGGCTCACCCCCGGTGATCACCACCCCGTCTATCCAGCCCTTCTTGCCCTTTAAAAACGTTTCTATGCGTTTCCAGGGGACGTCGGCGATCTGCTCCGGGTGCTTGACCAAAACATGATTGTGGCAGAACGGACAGCGGAAGTTGCAGCCGGGAAGAAAAAGGACCGAGACGATCTTTCCGTCCCAGTCGATCAGCGATGTTTCGATGAAGCCTTTTATTTCCATGATAATTACAATTGTGATGTCATAGAAACCCCAATATCCACACTGTAGGCTAATCAGGGTATTAAAGAACAGATACCCTTAACCACAAAGGCACAAAGACACAAAGATTATTAAAATTCCTAATTAAAGGGTAAATTCTGTTTAGTGCCTTGGTGTCTTGATGGCAAAAAGCTTTAAAAGACGATTAAACCGCCGGATCCAGGTAAGGCTTCAGTTCCTTGGACAGCGGGGGCCGCTTGACCCAGCGGTCCATCTCGTCCTGGTTGTTCAGCAGGACCACGGTGGGGATGTCCGACACCTCGTAAAAGGCACCCTCGGCCAGGCCGTCCACCGTGTCCATGTCGAAATAGGTGAGCGGCACCTTGCCCTGGAATTCCCACTTGTCCAGGAAATAGTTGATCTTTTCCATGGCCTGCTTGCAGACCTGGCAGGTGGGCCGGCCGAAAACTTTCAGTTCCATAGTATATGCCTTATCCTTGTAGATTTAATTATTATAGGATAGTCATTCCAGCGCAAGGCTGGAATCCACTCTGATATCCCCGGATCCCCTTCCCCGCTTTCGCGAGGACAAGCTTCCAAGGGAATGACGAACCCTATCAGGCGATCTGGGAGTGGTAGCGGTCCTTGAGCTCGCCCAGCTTGCCCTTGTTCCAGCCCTCCACGATGGTGAAATAGCCGGTGACCCGGGTGATGTGGTTGACGTCCCGGCCGCCCACGGTCTGGGACTTGATGGTGGCCCAGTCGTGCTTGGCGACGGCCTCGGCGCTGCAGCGGATCTTGACCCCGTGCTTCTTGTTGCGGATGATGACGTCCCCGCCCTCTTCGGTGAAGTCGTAGATGTGCTTCTCGGCGCTCAGTTTGTCCTTCAGTTCCTGCAGTTCCATGATGACCTCCGTTTATATTATTTTGATTTTATCTATCTGTTGGGACACGGCATGCCGTGTCCTTACTTATTGCCAAGAGTTGTTTACCACCCACTCAAGATGATCCAAGCCCGTGGTGCAGAAAAAAAAACGAAGACAATTTATTAAATACTAACTATCGCAACTACAATGCCTACAACCACATAGCACTTTATTATATATTTATTGAATTGCTCCATTTAAGATTGAATAGTTTTCGCAGTGTTGGCAATATTTTGGAAACCAATTCTTTCTCTAGATAAATGACAAAGGACTCTTTGTTGCCAATATCTTTTATCCCATGACCGATGATAACAATTGCATTTTTAGACAAAATATACCTATCGTGTATTTCAGGTAACGCAAATTGTTTGAATAATATATTACGAAATTCTTTTTTAAATCTTGCAAACTGCAAATTAAAATTTGTAATATCTCGTTTTTCACTATTACCAGTATTGCAAGTTAGAAAACGGACCTTTCTTGTTTTCCCAAATAATGATAGCGCATGCAGGGTATTATATCCATAATAAGGATCGATGATATCTATTTCGCCTTCCAAAATATCGAAAATACTTTTTAATCTTTTATTTTGGTCTGACCATGCTTCATGTCCAGTAATAAACAATACCTTTTCTTTTGTTTTATTGACCCTAGAAATAGCGACATCCTTTGCTATCCAAGCTGGATACCAATACCTATATGACCGTTTACCCTTTTTGATAATAAGACTACGTAATATATCGTTACTAACAATGGGCTTAATGCATGCCACAATATCTGAGGGTTTAATCTTCCTTTGATACTCTTCATTAATAAGATGAGCCAAACCCGCCGAATCAACTATGTCGTTTAGTATTCCCTTAATTAATAATTGTATAATATAATACTGGATTGTATTCTTTTTAATTTGTATAAGTTTTATTTTTTTTATTATATCGGGTTTATTCATGTTGCTCACCATGTAAACGCAATATTATTTTTATCGTTTTTCTTTGTTGAAGTTCTTCGTAATTGCTTTTTGGTAGATAACCTTAATAGTGCCACTGCTACACGGTTCTTATCACATGAATAGAAATCTGATAACCTATTCTGTGTATCTTCTACTGTTTTAGGTTTGGCAAAGAAACCCTTGTCTCTTAATGCAAGAATATGATCTGGCAGAGAGATATTTTTCTTTACTCTTGGTGGTTTAATTTTTGCGCCCGAACTTTCTAACCTCGATATACGTTTTTCGTGATCTACTAATACTTTCAATAAATCCTTACTTGTGTTTTTCATTTTTTATCTCCACATATGGGTGCTTCTGTATGAACCTCCTATTACCCCTTTCACCTTTTTGCATAAGAAACTTTGTACGCTCTAGTGCCTTACGTGTGGCAGAACCAAAATTATAACCTTTCTCGTGCAACACAGTTTCTACTTCAGCTATACTTTTATCCTTCTTAAAAAAACCTTCTTTCCATAAAAGATTCAAGGCTGCAGGTGCTTTTCTCACAATTTCCATAAAACCCCCTATTTTTTCTACAATCTTAGTAATAGTTATTTGAATACGCACCTTTAGTAAAATTCATTTCAGTACACTCACAGCATTAAACGCTTGGCTTTTTCTTACATTAACTCGCCTCTTCGCAATGTCCATTCCCTCTCCGCTGCGGGGAGGGCCAGGGAGGGGTCGGGCGAAGGCCCTTCATCACTATCTTCTTGATTAGGCCCAGAGCGAAGAGACTTCGCCCCTACTGTCTCCTGTCTCCTGAATACCCATACCCGCCTACTTGCCCCTCATTTCCCCGAAAACTGCTTATCCCAATCTATCCTGGCCGTGAACTGCATCACCACGAACAGCGTGGCAATACAGCAGATGGTGATGGCCAGCCCGGTGTATCCCTCCCAGAAGAAGGCGTAGGAAAAGAACACCAGGTAAACCAGCTGGGCCAGGGCCGTCTCCACCAGGGCAAAGCGGGCCCCGGCCACGATCCGCATATAGGACACCGCCAGGAACACCGACACCGCCGCGCTGATGAAGAACGCCAGGTAGATGTCGGCGTGGTCCGCCAGGTAGGCCATCAGCAGGTGGAAGGCAAAGAACGACGCCGCCAGGAAGAAGTAATGCATGGGGTGCAGTTTTATGCCGCGCAGGGCGGTGATGATGAACACCAGGAAGAAGAACAGGAATAAAGACACCGGCGCGAAGAAGCTGATCTTGCTGACGAAGGGACCGGGGTTTATTTTCTTGGGCATATCCATGCCGATCTGGATCCCGGAGATCAGGTTGGTGTACTGCCAGATTAGCTCCCATCCCCCGCCCTTCTTGGTCCCTCCGATATTACTCAGGGCATGCTTGGCGGTGGGCGAGATGGCGTTCTCCGGGAAATCTATCCGCCCGAAATCGGTGGTCATGGCCAGCTTAAAATTGCGGATCTGCGAGATATTGTCCCCGAAGACGTACCACCACTGGTCCAGCCCCTGGGAGTGGTAGGCCACCCGCACCTGGGCGGTCTGGCCGGGCTTCAGCCGGATCCATTTGCAGATCTTGCCGTCGGTGGGCACCAGCTCCTTCTCCGGCAGGCCGTTGACCGAGATGGCGAAATCGTCGTAGATGCCGTCCCGGGAGGGGAAGGAATACTGGAAGCAGATCTGGCGTTCATCCGAGGTGCTGTTGATCAAACCGTAGGTGCCGTCGAAATCCACCTGATAGGTGGAATACCACAGCAGGCCCTTTTTGCGGTGGGTCAGCCTCAGGTCGGCCCTGATGTCGCTGGATTCCAGGTTCAGGTAGTAATCGGACAGGCTGGTCCTGGTCTCGGTGACGGTCCTGCCCCCCTCGGTGGCCTTGACCACCTTCTGCTCCTGCCTGACCTGGTAGAACACCAGCGGCGCGCTCTGGCGCTGGGTGGTGCCCCACAGCTGGCCCACCGCCCGCTTGAGCTTGCTGTCCTGGGAGTTGGTGCGGTCCACCGTCACCCCGCCCAGGATCACCCAGGCCATGGCGGTGCAGAAGAAAACGAAGACGATGGCGGCTATCTTTTTGGCCATGATCACTCCTTGCTGAACTGCATCATTTGGGTCCGGGCGAAGGGACTTCGCACTATTATCTGGATTAGGCCCGGGGCGAAGAGACTTCGCCCCTACAGTATACTGTCTCCTGTATACTGAATACTTCTGCCGGACCTACTTTATCCGTTCAATCCCGCTGACCCTCTTCCCGCTGCAGTGCGGGCACTCGTCCATCAGGCCCCGGTAGACCTTGCTGCAGACGTTGCAGGTGGTGAACTCCGGCGAGAAGGCGATCTGGGCATTGCGGGTGTGGCGGAAGGTCTTGGTGACAAAATTGGCGATGGATTCCGGGGAAGGATGGGAATCGGCGATCCAGATATGGGTCAGGGCCCCGGCCTCGATCATGTCGTGGAACTTGCCCTCCTGCTTGACCCGGTCGATGGGGTTGACCGCATGAGAGACGTTCAGATAGGTGGAGTTGGTGTAATAGACCGAATTATCCTTGAGGTTGCCCTTGACCACCTTCTCGGCCTCCTTGGGGAATTGCTCCAGGTCCAGCTTGGCAAAGCGGAAGGCGGTGCTCTCGGCCGGGGTCTGCTCCAGTACGAACTTCATGTTGTATTCCTTGGCCAGCTCCTTGGTCTTTAGATGCAGGTAGGCGATGACCTTCAACCCGAACTTGAAGGCCTCGGTTGATTGGTGCATCTCCTGGCCGGTGTGGATCTGGACCATCTCGTTCAGGCCCAGCATGCCTATAAGGAACGACACCCGGGGCAGGCGCAGATAGGACTCCCCGTCCTTCTCCATGGCCAGCAGTGCCAGCGGACCCTGGTCTTTCAGGGACATCAGCTTTTCGATGAACTTGCGCTTTTGAATGTGGCCCTTGGCGGAGAGGTGCAGGAAGTCATCCATCTTTTTGAACAGGGCGCTGGTGTCGCCCTTGGCCAGGTAGGCGATGCGCGGCAGGTTCAAAGTGATGTTCTGCAGGGCGGAATATCTCATCTTCCAGGGGAAGTGGGCGTCCTGCAGATCGGACTCCTCCAGCTTGAAGGCCAGCCGGCAGCATTCGGATATCTTGGCGGTCTCGCCCCGGTCGAACACGAAATAGGTGTTGCCCTTCTCGGCCGCCACCTGGGAGATATGGTTGAGGAAATCCAGATGGCCGGGCGTCAGGTAGAATTTTTCGGTGATGTGGACCTGGGGCTTGGGAAAGAAGAAGGGACGCCCGGTGCCGTCTCCCCCCTTGTAGACATCGAACAGGGCCCAGGCGAAGCGCTGGGACTCCTTTAGATAATCGCCGTATTTCTTTCCGGTATACTCGCCGCCCGGGCCTATGGCCGGGACGTTCTCGAAATGCTTTGGGGTCTCCCAGTAGATGTTCAGGTCGGAGAAGATGGCCTGGCCGCCCCGGGCCACCGACTGCTGGCTGTATTCAAAGATCATCATCTGGGCCAGCTGCTGCATGTCGCGGTCGGACATGCCCACCAGATACGGGGCGAAGAAGACATTGACGGCATCCCAGCCGATGGCCCCGGCAAAATGCCCCTGCAGGGCGGCCGAGAACTTTACCATGTGGGCCAGCAGGGTGTCGGCATGCCGGGCAGGCTTGGCGATGGACAGGGCATTGGGCAGGGACAGGCCGAATTTTTTGACATATTCCAGGCTCTGCCCGGAACAGTAGGGCCGGTTGATGAATCCCAGGTCGTGCAGGTGAATATCGCCCCGGGAGTGGGCATCGGCCACCTCCTGGGAGAAGACCTTGGCCAGGGCATACTGCTTGTTGATGGTCTCGGCCAGCGACATGTTGGTGGCCTCGGGATTGTGGGGGATGTTGGCGTTCTCCCGGTTGCGGTCGGTCAGGATCTTCTCCACGTCGAACAGGGGAAGCCCCAGCCGGGAGTGCTTCTTGCGGGCCTCCTCCAGGCCATGCTCCACCAGTTTGGCATCCACCAGTTCCCGGACCAGGGACGAGGTCAGGCGCTTGACCTTGGCGCTGATGATCTGGTCCTCCACCTCCCGGGCGATCTTGTGGGCTATATCCTCGGCCACCCCGGCCTCCTTTTTAAGGGCGCTGATGATCCTCTCCCGGTCCCACTGGACGATGTTGTCGTCCGACACCCGGACGAACAGCGCCAGATCGGTGGCGTCCTGTTCCTTTCCGGCTTCTGCCGAATCGGGCCTGGCAACGATCTTCTGCTGGCGGATCTTGGACCGCTGGTCGCGGTAAAGAATATAGGCCTTGGCGGTCTTGGCATGGCCGCGTTCTATCAGGATTTTTTCCACGGCATCCTGAACCTGTTCCACGTTGGGCAGATGATCGCCCTTGGAGGAATACAAAAAGAGCACCACCTCGTCGGCCAGGTTCCCGGAGACGCTGCTGTCCGTGCCGCCCACCGCCTGGGCGGCCTTGAAGATGGCCTCGGTGATCTTGCGTTTGTCGAAATTGACTATATTGCCGTTGCGCTTCTGGACCAAATGGAACATCTTGTTGGCCAGAGAGCTGTGCAGGTCTTTGATCTTCTCTCCGGCAAATAAAAAGCGGGGAGGCTCCTGGGTTTCGGGGGTGGACGGGCTGGCTAGTAGCTCACGGTTTTTATCTGGCATTGCTCCCTCACTTTTTTATATTTTTTTGCTGGGTTTTTTCGGCGAATGACTTGGCCGCATCGGCGAATTCGGACACCTCGCGGAAGGAACGGTAGACCGAGGCAAAACGCACGTAGGCCACCCCGTCCAGCTCCTGGAGATGCTTCATCACATGTTCCCCGATGACGTCGGCCGGTACCTCGTTATGACCCCCCGCCTGGAGTTCGTTCTCGATGGTCTCAACCATCCTCTCCAGGGCGTCGATGCTGATGGGCCTCTTCTCCACCGCCCGGCGGATGCCGGAAATAAGCTTCTGGTGGTCAAAAGCCTCCCGCCGGCCGTCCTTTTTTACGACCATCAGGGCTGATTCTATGTACTCGTAGGTGGTGTAACGGCGATGGCACTGCAGGCATTCCCTGCGGCGGCGAATGGCCTGGCCATCCTTACATAAGCGGGAGTCGATCACCTTGTCCTTGGGGAAAGAACAGGCTGGACATTTCATGACGTACCCCTTTATTTTGTGGCAAGGGGGTAATTATGCACCATATATGGCCTGATGTCAAGCCTAAAATCAGCCCTGGAGGTGATATTTAATGACTTTTTTTATTCTTTTTGGTATCCCTTTTGCATAAACAGATTTATAACATATTGTATGACAATAATATAAAAACGACAGTAAAAAACTGTCGTTTTTAGTGAATTTTATACCTGTTTTTAACAAACAGCTACTCAAGACCTTTATAGATTCTCACCCATTTCTCTAATATGTTATCCCAACTAAAGTTACGCTTTAAATGTTGATAGGCTCCCTCGACAACTTTAGTTCTTAGGTCCTCATCTGTCAATATCCTGGTAATTGCCCTGGCCAGAGCCTGGGGATCCTTCTCCGGCACTAACAAACCTGTTTCTTCATCTATTATAATGTCAGTGATCCCGCCCAGATCGCTGCCGATGGCCGGCACCTTGTAATTCATGGCCTCCAGGATGACCACCCCCAGACCCTCGGTATCGCCCTTGGAATCTATGATGGCCGGCAGAACGAACACCGAAGCATTGCGGTAGGCGCTCTCCAGTTCCGCCTCGCTGACCCAGCCGGGCAGGCTTATCTTTCGCCCCAGATTCTGTGACAGGGCCCTCTCCTTCAAACGTTCCCTCTCCGGGCCGTCGCCGATGATGGCCAGATGGACCTCCAATTCCTGCGGCAGATATTTAAGGGCGTCTATCAGATAGATGATGCCCTTGCGTTCCACCAATCTGCTGACCGAAAGGATGATCTTGGGACCGGCCGGAGGCTGTGAAAATTCCTGGTTCTCCGGCAGGCTGATGGTATAGGGGATCACCTCCACCGGCACATCGGCCAGCTCCCTGACCTCGCCGGCGGTATAGTTGGAGATGGCCACAACTTTATCCGACATCCGGGCCGACCAGGCCAGAAAACCTTTCAGCAGAGGCATGGAGCGCTTCACCCAGCGCAGCTCCACCCCGTAGAAGGTGGTGACCACCGGCAGTCCGAAGAATGTTTTGGCCGCCCAGCCGAACACGGCATGCGGCAGCGGCCAGTGGACATGGACCGCATCGTATTGGCTTTTTCTTAACAGTTTAACGATCCCGATCATTCCGCCAATGATGTAGAAAGCCGGCATGATCTTGTACAGCAGGGATCTTTTCATGCGGTCCGGGGTGGTCTCCTCGTGGGTCAGGTTCTCCCAGCGTTTGAAGAAATAACGGAAGCGGTGCACCGGCAGCCCGTGGACCATCTGTTCGCCCAGGCCCTGGTAGGACGAAGTGAATATCTCCGCCTCCAGGCCGTGCGCCGGGTAATGCCGCAGCATCTCTATCAGCCAGGGGGTGATGATGTCCTTTTCGTCCCGGGGGAAAGCGGTGACTATGTGAAGTATTCTCATAAGGAAATTATAGCATAGAAATTAATTTTAATAAAGCGAAAGTTGAAATTTCCGGGTCAAACTTGGGAAAATTAAAAAGGGCCGCAACTAACGGCCCTTTTGTTCTTAACTTCAGGAGGTTATTTTATTTGACCAGCACCATTTTTTTGGCGTGGTTGAACTCGCCGCAGGCCAGCTTATAGATATATACTCCGTCAGCCACCTTCCTTCCGGCATCATCCTTGGCGTCCCACATGGCCTGATGATATCCGGAATTATGCTGCCCCGAGGCCAGGGTTCTGACCAGCTGTCCGTTGAGATTGTAGATCTTCAGGGAAACAGCGCCCGGCTTCTCCAATTGGAAGGCGATCAGGGTTTTATATCTGACCGGATTGGGGGCGTTCTGGAACAGCTGGTTGGATAGCGGCATCCCCTGCGGATTGAGCCTGGTCTCCAATTCATTCTCATTGATCGGGCTGCTCCAGGCCGCCGGCGGGGTGAACAGCGCCGCCGAATTGGCCGCGGCGGTGGCCGCCACGCCCAGCGTGCCGCCCTGGTTCTCCACCCCCGAAGCATAGGTCTCGGTGGTGATGCCACCCCACTGGATCTTGATCTTGCCGTCGGGGGTCAGGATCATCTGGAAGGTTTGCAGGCTGGTGTTGGAGTAGTTCTTGACGGCGTTGAATGACACCACGAATTTGGTGGCCGAAGAGTAGTAGGTGATGGTTCCGCCGCCCGATACGTTAAGGTCCCTCCACAAGCCGGCGATCAGGGCGTTGGGGGCCGCAGTGTTGGGGATGGCGGCCGGAGTGTAGGCGGTGGAGCTGGTGCCGAAATTGAGGAACCCGTTGGAACAGATGTTGACGGTGGTATAGCTGGTGCCGTAGAAGTTGAAGGCAAAACCGATGGACTTGCTGACGCTCTGGTCGTCCCCGGTCAGGCCGGTGGCCGTGGTGGCCGAGGCATCCCAGCTGTAGGTGGCGGTGCTCTTGGTGTAATTTGCGGTGGTTCCGCCGCTGGAGCCGCCCTTGATGTACTCATCCCACACCGTGCTGGAGGCGATGGGCAGGCTGTTGTAGGCGGTATCGTAATTGGAGCCGTCGATCTTGCAGTGATAGACCGCGATGCCCCGGGCATTGGCGTAGGTGGAGGAGTTCTTGTACAGTTTGACCGCCGAGGTCACCGCGCTGATGACGTTGTCGCAGGCGGTGGTCAGGGTGGGCCGGGTGGTGATGGCGGCCTTGACCTTGGCGGCGAAGTCGGACAGATCTATGTGATATGAAAAATAGCTGGTGGAGAACTTGAGGGTATTGTTAAGCGCCGTGCTGATGCTGGCGCCCAGGCCGGCCCCCCGGGTCGCCATCAGCTCGGTGGCCAGGGTGTTGACCTTGGTGGTCAGATTGGAGATCAGGGTCAGGTCCACCACCGACAGGGTCGATTGAGTGGTGCCGTTGATGATGGCTTTGCCCATGTCAATGGCGCTGGTGGTGGGGGTGGTGTTCATGACGTTCAGCCAGGTGGTGTAATACCAGCCGGCGGCCCCCTCGGTCTCCTCGGAGACGTTGGCCACGTTGGCGTAATTGCGGGATATGTCCAGCACCTCCCACATGCCCATCAGGCAGGCATCCCAGCCGATATGGTCCAGGTTCCGGCCCAGGGCGGTCTTGATCTGGGCCATGGCGCTGGCGAATTCGCCGTTGGCTATGCCGATCACCGAACCGTGAGAGTCGTCGTTGGAGAAGCCCTTGATGGGGCTGGCATCGGTCTTGTACCAGCCGTCGCCGTGATCCCACATAACCAGGGAATAGCGGTTGGCCGGGTAGTTCTGGATGGCCCAGGTGGCAAAGTTGACCAGGGTGGTGGGACTGCCCATGTCCACCTCGCCCAGGTCCGATATCTGGTAGGCCGCAGTGGGGGTCATCCCGCTGGCGATCTTGAAACGCTTGCAGCCGGTCCAATTCTCATAGGTGGTGGCGTAGCCCGAGGCCCGGTCCATCTGAACGATGACGTTGATCTTGCCCGAACTGTATGAGGCGGCGGCCATCTCCAGAAAATCGTTGATCCCGTCGGTCTCCAGGTTGTTGTCGGCGTTCAGGTAGATCATGACGGTCCATTCAGCTCCGCCGGTGCTGGCTGCCGCCTGGTTGACGGTGATGGTCTTGGAGGTCTGGCCGGTCGCGGCCACAGTGACCGTGGCGCTTCGCGCCGCACCGGTGTTGGCCGAGGCCGTCATGGTGAAGCTGCCCGGGGTATTGCCGCTGGCGGCCGAGGTGGTCAGCCAAGTGGCGTTGTCGGACACCGTGTAGGCGATCACGCTGCCGCTCGTGCCGCTGTTGGTCACGCTGACTGCCGAGCTGGTCCCGCCCGCCGCCACCGGCGCCCACGAGGTCGTGTTGATCGCCAGAATCGTTGTCGGGGTGGTCCCGCCGCTCACCGAGATCAGCAATGAGTAGTTGCCGGTGCCGCTGTATTCGTAGGCCCGGCAATACCAGTAGCCGGTAGTGGTGGCGGTGTAGACAATGGAGTCAACCAAGCCGGTTCCCTGGGTGCTGGCGCCAACCTGGGTCTGCGATGTGTTATGCAGATAGAGGTCGTAGTCGGCCGTTGAGGGCGGGGTTACTTTTAGTTTGATTACCTGGCCCGCGGTAACGTTAAACTTGTAATAGTCGTTTCGATCAGTGGCATCCAAATAACAGCCGGTCCACGAACCCGGATTTACCGTGGTAGCGGTGGCTATGGTGTTGCCGGCATCGGTGCCAGTCCCGGCATCATTCTGGGTAACGGTGGCCGCTGTCCCGGTAAGGACCACGTCATCGATGTACACCCCGGTGTTCTGGACGCTGCCGTCGGAGTTGAAATAAAATCGGACCTGGGTGGCGGTGTTGGGAATGCTGACCGACTGCTGGGCCCAAGACTGATAGCTGCCGGCCCTCTGCCAGGCGGTGGTCCAGGTGCTGCCCACCAGGTACTGCACCCGGATATAGTCGTAGCCGCTCTCGCTGTACTGCCAGATGTAGAATTTCAGGGCGACGTTGCTATATCCCGATAGGCTGACCGTTTTGGTTATATAATTGTTCTGGTTGGCCCCGTAAGGACTGACATTGTCGCACATGGCGCTGTAGGATGAACTGTAATACTTGGTGGAGGTCTTGGTCCAGCCACCGGTGGTGGGCGAAAGCGTCCAACCCGTGGGGAAGCCGGTCATGTTGTCTGAGAAGATGGTGGTCTGGGCTGATGCCAATCCGGCCAGAATAATGACGGCCGCTACCAGTAAACCTACCTTTTTCATTTGTACTACCCCTTTTTGATGTTATTATTGTTATGTCAGAATATAAGCATTTTTCATACCAGAATTAATTTTACTTTTTTAACTTATTATATAACAATAGCTTGAATATTATGATATATTGACGATTGATTCTGTCGCCACCATAATATGTATCATTTTGTTTCATTTTTCATATTAATGATATCGTACAATTTGGATTTCAATCAAAGTATAATTCTATTTTATTGTATTACAATGTATTAACAATAATTTATATGCATCATTTTGTTACGCATATAAATTACTTGGTATTGATATTTTAAATTTAAAATGAAAACAAATTCGATAAAACTGAAATAGTAAAGTTTACTTAAAATAATTATTGCATTTGCCAAGTTTTTATGATAAACTGAAAATCGAATCGTATCTTTTTGTTACAATGAATATATTGCCTTCGGGACATATCATCGCCAATAAGTATCTGACCCTGGAGCTGTTGGGGCAGGGATCCTTCAGTCAGGTCTACAAGGCAAAGGACCTGACTGATGATAAAATATATGCCGTCAAAATATTTCCCGGCAATCTGGTAGATATAAATGCCGCCAGCCATGAGTTTCAGGTCCTGTCCGAGTTGGCCCATCCCAACCTAGCCCGGGTCTACAGCTATGAGTCATACCAGGGCAACTGTTGTCTGGTGATGGAATTCATCCCGGGGCCGGACATCCTGGCAGCCTGCCAGGGGCTGGCCATCGAGGAACGATGCCTGCTGACGGCCCAGCTGTGCGATGCCCTGGAGTATATACACAGCCGCAGGATAATCCACCTGGACGTCAAGCCCAGCAATATACTTACCGACGGGAACGGATCGGTAAAACTGCTTGACTTCGGGCAGGCCAGCTATGCCGCCAACGCGACTTCGCGCAGAACCGGCACCCCGGCCTACATATCCCCCGAGGTGATAGCCGGGCAGGCCGCCGACGGACGGTCCGACCTTTACTCTCTAGGTGTCCTGATGTTCCAGATGTTCGCCGGACGCCTCCCCTTCGAGTCCAGTGGTGCCAAGGAACTGGCCCGCAAGCACCTATCCCAGCCGCCTCCTCTCCCCTCGTCTTTCAACCGCTCGCTCCCCAAACCCATAGATTCCCTGATCCTCCGGCTGTTGAACAAGGACCCCGCCCTGCGCCCCTTATCGGCCGGCGAGGTGTCGGAACAGTTATCATTGCTAGCGGGGGCACAGCCCGGGCGGGCGGTGACGGGCAGAACCAGCTTCATCTTCAAAAGCAAGATGGTGGGCAGGGACAAGGAGCTGAGTGAGCTCCGCCAGGCCCTGAACAACGCAGTGGGGGGACAGGGCGGCTGCCTTTTTGTCTCGGGGGAGACCGGCATCGGCCGGACCAAGCTGCTAAACGAATTCGCCCTCCAGGCCCAGATCTCCGAATGCCAGGTGATATGGGCCCGCTGTTATGAGGAACAAAGCGCAGCTTTTGACATAATTCTCCAGATCATCCGGCAGCTGCTGCCACTGGCCCAGGGCTGCTGCCACCAGGCCTTAACCGAATACGGGCCCCTGCTGGCCGAGATCTGTCCGGCCCTGGCCGCTCTCCCCGAGATCCGTGACCTGCCACCCGCCCCACTGCTGCCGGCCGGTGAGAAACACCTGCGCCGGCTGGATGCCATCTCCCAGTTCATCATCCGAACCTTGGAATCTTCGCCCTCCGCCGCTGCCGCCCTGCTCCTGGAGAGCATTCAATGGATCGACCGGGAAAGCCTGGAGGCGATTTGTTACCTGGTACGCAATGTCCCTAAATATAGGGTACTGCTGGTGGGCAGCTCCCGCAGCGATGACCTTCCCCCCGGCCATCATCTGCTCCAGGCCATCGAAAGCCTGACCGTCGAGAACCTGGCGGAGCAGATCTTCCTCAAGAGGCTGGGGCAGGGTGAGGCCGCCGAGCTTCTGGCCAATGTCCTCCCCGGAATTCAAAGCTACCGGCCGTTGCTGGACAGAATAGCCGCCCAGGCCGAGGGCAATCCCCTGCTGATAGAGGAATCGGTGCAGCAACTGCTGGACCAGGGGCTGGTGGTCAAGCGCCGGGGGCAGTGGCAGCCGGCCATCCGCGATCTGGAGAGGATCAACCTGCCCGGCAGCCTCTCCAAAGCCATGGAGTCCAAGCTGAACAACCTGAGCGCCTCCCAACTGGCAATGGTCCAGGCCATGTCGGTGATGGAACGGCCGTCGTCCCTGGATGAAATTGCCGCCTTGTCAGGCGCGGCAACACCCCAAGTCTCCCTGGATCTGACAGACCTCATCAACCGGAGCCTGCTGGCCGCAATCCATGGTCCGGATGGCCGCCAGCTATACGGTCTTAATCACTCGGCCATAGCCAAGATGGTGTATCAATCGCTTTCTCCCCAGGCCGCCAAAACCCTTCACCGGCGGGCCGCCGAAATGATGGAGCAGGAAGGCCGGAGCTCTTTGCAGGACCTATCTTCCCTGGCCCGGCACTGGGAGATGGCTGGCCGCCCGAAGAAGTCTAGAGAATACCATCTTAGGGCCGGGGAGACCCTGTTCGAGTATTCCAAGGGCCAGGCCATCTTCCATTTCGAGAAGGCCCTGACTCAGGGCCCCAACGATGCGGCATCCATGGAGAGGCTGCAAAAGCTCTACTACCTCTCCGGAGAGTATTCTCGGGCCCTCAAGCTGGCCCGGGAGTTATTCGAACAGAGAGGGCCCTCGCCCGACCTGTTCTACAAGCTGGGACGCTGCCAAGAGAGACTGGGGAACTACGATGACTCTATGGAGTATTTCCGACAGGGCCTGGCCGTTGCCGGCAACAACCCGGAGGCCACCGCCCGCCTGATGGGAGCCATGGCCGTCACCTGCCTAAGCCGGGGGGAATACCGCACCGCGGAACGGACCTGCCTTGATGCGTTGAAGATACTCCCCGAGGGGGGACGGGGAGCAGTGGAGGCCGGGCTGTACAACACCCTGGGGCAGGCCTACTGGCATCTGGCCGAGTGGGGCCAGGCCCTCTCGGCCCATAGACAAAGCCTGGCAATCAAGGAGCGGGAGGGCAGCCTCTACGGTATTGCCGCCAGCTACAACAATCTGGGTTTGGTATATTACAGGATGTACGACTGGGACCGCTCGGCCGAATGCCACCAGAAGAGCTTTGCCATCAGGGAAAAGATAGGCGATATCAGCGGATTGGCCCGTTCCTACAACAACCTGGCCCTGATCTACCGCCACCTATACGACTGGGAGAAGGCCCTGGATTACCACGGCAAGTGCCTGCAGACCATGGAGCGCATTGGAGCCAGCTTCGAGACCGCCGTCTCTCTGATAAACATAGGACTGATACACAAAGCCCGGGGAGAGTGGGACCAGGCCCTCTGGAACTACAACCGAGCCATCCAGCTGGCGGTCAACATCGGGGCCCGGGATGTGATGCAGGATGCCTTCATCCGCAAGGCCGAGTTCTACCTATCGCTGGGCAGTTTAAAGGACGCCGATCTCTTCTGCCAGAAATCGCTGGACCTGGCCCGGGAGTTGGGTCGGCTGGAGACCGGCCGGGCGGTCAATCTGTCGGGCCGGATTGCCCATATGCGCCATCAGTGGGCAAAGGCCAAGGATGACCTGAGCAAGGCCCGGGAGATATTCTCCGAACTGGACATCAAGGCCGGCGAGGCTTACATTTTAAAGAACCTGGCCGACCTGCATCGGGAGCTGGGCCAGTTGGAGGAATCCTCCGCCCTGGCCGATAAATCGCTAAGCCTGGCCCAGCGGGTGGAGGAACAGCAGCTGGCAGCCGAGGCGATGCTGCTGAAGGGGGAGCTGCTGGAGCTGAAGGGGCTGGAGGGCCTAAAATACCTAGAGTGGGCACTGGAGATCGCCGGGCGGGTCAACATCGCCGAAACCACCTGGCCCATCCTGTCGGCCATCGCCCGCTACTGGGCCAGGCAGAAGAGATACCGCCCGGCCCTGGAGAACTACCAAAAGGCCCTGCAGCTGATAAAACAGGCCCTGGCCAACATCAGCCAGCCGGACCTCAAGACCGCCTATGTCCTATCCCCTGTCCGGCGCAGGCTGTTCAAGGAGATCAAGCGTCTGAAGCAGGAGGTACTGTCCATTGCAGGATAATCGCAGAATCAATAATGTCGAAAATTTGGTGGCCGAAGCCGAGCTGGACCTGGCTGCCGCGGCCCAGGCCCTGGAGGAGATGCAGGGCCGGACCGGCAGTCTGGGACAGGATGCAGCCGCCCTGAGCCTGTTGTTGGAGGTCTCCCGCAAGATCAGCCGGGTGTTGAACCAGGACCAGCTGCTGGACACCATCATGGATTCGGTGATGGAGCTGACCGGGGCCTCGCGGGGCTTTTTGATGCTGTATGACCAGAGCGGGAAATTGAACATTACGGTCACCCGGGCCGGCCCCAACCAGGCCTGGGACAAGGACGACCTTCGCTTCAGCCGCACCATAACCGAAAAGGTCATCACCACCGGACAGCCCCTGTGGCTTAAGGACATCAGCCAGGATCCGGAGTTCAACCAGGCCGCCTCGGTGGCCGACCTCCAGCTCCGTTCATCGATGTGCGTTCCCCTGTTAGCCGGGCAGGCCCAGCAACGCAAAGCCATAGGCGTCATCTATGTGGACAGCCAGCGGATCCAGGAGACCTTCAGCCATCACGATCTGGACCTGCTGGCCGCCCTGGCCGCCCAGGCGGCCATATCCATAGAAAATGCCCGGCTGGTGGAGGGCATCAAAACCCTGGAGGAGGAGAAGCGGCTGCGGCTGGAGAGGGAAAACCTGTCCCTGCAGCAACTGTTGGACGGTCGGAGCGACCTGCTGGGGCAGTGCCCGGCCATGGATGGTGTCTTCTCCATCATCCGGCGGGTGGCCGGCTCCGAGGTCAATCTGCTGCTGTTGGGGGAGTCGGGCACCGGAAAGACCCTGGTGGCCAGGGAGATCCATGACTTAAGCCAGCGCAAGGAAAAACCCTTCATCGTTATCGACTGCGGCTCCATTCCGGAAAATCTTCTGGAATCGGAATTGTTCGGCTATGAGAAGGGGGCCTTTACCGGAGCCTTTGCCCGCAAGATGGGGAAATTTGAGATGGCCAACGGCGGAACCGTTTTTCTGGATGAGATCGGGGAGATGGCCCTGCCCCTGCAGATCAAGCTGCTACGGGCCATCCAGGAGGGGGTGATCGAGCACCTGGGGGGCCGGGAGCAGATCCGGGTGGATGTCCGGATCATTGCCGCCACCAACCACGACCTGGAGCAGGAGGTAGCCAAGGGAATATTCCGCAAGGATCTCTACTATCGGCTTAACATCATCACCCTGGAGCTCCCCCCCCTAAGGGACCGGGGCAGCGATATTTTACTGCTGGCCGAATCCTCTCTGAAAAAATTCTCCCTCAAACATAAAAAAGAAGCAGCCCGCTTCAGCCCTGAAGCCAAATTCTCTCTTATGGGATATCAGTGGCCGGGAAACATTCGGGAGCTGGAGCACAAGATCGAGCGGGCGGTGATCATGTGTGACGACCGGCTGATCGAGCCGGACCATTTGGGATTGCTGGCCTCTCCCCAGGCAGAAACGGAACCCGGCAACCTGAAGGAGGCTAAAAGGAAACTGGAAAGACAGCATCTTTCCCAGGCCCTGGCAGCCAACCGGTGGGATATCACCTCTTCAGCCAGGCAGTTGGGCATCACCCGCCAGCAGGTATATCGGCTGATAGGACGTTATAAAATGAAACCGCCCGGCGAAAATAAGCCAGACGGCAAAGATCAATAAAGAACGGGGGCTCGAGCTTTTGGCTCGGCCCCCGTTCTTTTAGATCCAACTATTGTTTTATGCTGATGCTCTTGATGGTGATATTCTTGGTGGGACGGTCCCGCATATCGCGGGGCTGTTTGGCGATGAGATCCACCACCTCCAGGCCCTTGACCACCTTGCCGAAGGGGATGAAGCCCATCTGGTCCAGCCGGGCGCATTGGTCGTCCAGATTGATGAAAAACTGGGCGTCGGACTGGGAGTCTATCGGCTGGACCCGCGAGGAGGAAGCCATGGAGATGGTTCCGCGAAGGTTGGACTTCTGGCGCGGCTCGGCCGACATCTGCTCCCCGCCATAGCCGTCGTTATTGGGATCGCCGTCCTTTGATAAGGGATCTCCGCCCTGGATCACAAAACCGGGGACCAGCCGGTGGAAGGTGGTCCCGTCGAACGACCGGGCCAAAGTCTTGCTGACGAAATTCAGAACGGTCTGGGGGGCGTCCTTGGGAAACAGCTCTATCTCTATCTGGCCGAAATCGGTATCCAGAACCACCACCGATTTCTCCATGATCCTCTTGACGTCGGGCTGGGCCTGGGATTCAGCCGGAACTTGGCTCTGCAGGCTTTCCATCTCCTCCTTTTTGCAGGAGATGAAAGCTGCCAGCGAAAGACCTACCATGATGGTCAATATTTTTTTCATAATATCCTCCGTTTAATATTAAGATGCCCCGAACCAAAATTTCAGTTCGGGGCAATATGGTAAACTGGTATTTACTGGTTGATCTTAAAGGTAACCGGCCACATCACCCAGACCCGGACCGGTTTGCCGCCCGGGGCCACGGCCGGAGTGAAGATACATTGTTTCCCGGCTTCCACGGCCGCTTCGTCCAACGACACGTTTCCGGAGCTTTTGGCCACCACGGCCATTTTGACGTGCCCGTCGAAATCGATCAGAAGCTGCAGGTATACCTTTCCTTCGATGCCGGCTTTTTTGACGATATCCGGATATTCCGCTTTGCCGGCCTTCACAATCTCGGGGGCCCTGTCCACTGCCACATATGCCGCCTGATCGGGGATCACGTCCTCCACCTGCAGATTGCTGGCGCCGGATGCTCCTTCGCTAGTGGCCATACCGGCCGACATGGCTCCCAGTTCGGACTGGGTATAGGCGGCTTCGTCCACCGCCTTGTCGTCGGCCACCGGTTTGGGAACGCCCATGGTGGGGGCTGCGGCCACCGCGGCCGATGCCACCTGCACCTGCTCCACGGTGGAACTGCTTAAAGAGGGCGGCGCGCCCAGCTGGCTGTAGGTGATCCTGACCATCGGGGCCTCCGGTATCGGCCGGTGGGCCTCTATATATGCATTGACCGCAAAATAAGAGAGCCCTCCCAGCACCAGCAACAGCATAAAGGACAGCGATATCAGCATGCCCTTTTTGAGGTGCAGGGGGATCAATACCTTGGATTGTTTGACACCAAAACCCAGGGATGAGTATTCCCGGGACTGGACGGTTAACACCAACCAGGCTAGGATCAGCCCTACCAAAGTGCCGGCCACCGGAAAGAAGATATTGATGTTACTGTTCATGTTCTACTTTCCCCCTTTCGCGGTTGCGGCGGCCTTTTTCTTGGCTTCCTCGATGGCCTTCAGATGATCCTCGGTCTGCTCCACGATGGCAAAACGGGCGATCTGGTTCTGCTGGATGGCATCCATCACCGCCACCACCTTGTCGTAGCTGCTCTCCCGATTCACCTGCACCAGCACCGTCAGGCGGCAGATCTTCTCGTCCCGGACCATATCCAGGCTGTCGCGGATCTCCCGGGGTATCCTTTTACCCTTGTTATCGGCCATGAATTTGCCGTACTTGTCCAGGAAATCCGGGCCCGATTCGTAATAGACCTGGGTGCGGCCGTCGATGTGGGCCGGCATCTTCTTGATATTGGCCAGTTTGCTGTTCAGCATCAGGGAATCCAGCGATTCCACCGCCACCAAGGCCGGAACATCAAAACCGATATTCTGCAAAATGGTGCCGTCCTTCATGATATTCACCGAAAGCACATTGGATTGAGCCACGTCCATGCTTTCCTCTTTCGCAGTCTCCGGCGGCAGGGTTATCTCGATGGCCTGGGGTTCCTTGAACCGGGTGGTGGTCATGAAGAATATCACCAGCAGGAAGCCGATGTCCACCATCGGGGTCATGTCCAGGACTATATTGGGCCGGCCTTTGCGTTTGCGTAATCCGCCTTTTTTCTTGCCGCTTTCTTGGGGCCCCATATCTACTGCGCCCATGCCATCACCTCCCTTCTTCGCCAAACATCGGTTTGGCATCCGCTTTAAGGTTGGTCACCAGGGAAAACCTTAACATGTTGACGTCTTTTTTCTGCAGGATGCTGGTCAGGTCAAGCATCTTTCCCGACAGGCAATTCTTGTCCACCATCAGGACCATCATCAGTTTGGGGTTGCGCATGCGCTCCTCGACCACCGTCATGGCGACATTTCCCAACAGCAGCGGCTGAGCCGCGTCCTTGCCGGTGGCATACCATATCATCATGCTGTCAACCCGGGCGGTATACTGCTCCGGAGTCAAAGAAGCTATCTCCTGTCTGGCCCACTGGTTGATGAAATTATCCTTCCTCTGCACCTCGCGAATGGCCAATTCGGCCGCCCGGCCCCTGGTCAGGGGTTTGCCGGGAGCGGAGGCGATCTCCTTGAGCAGATCCTCCGAAGCCGATGGCAGCAAGGTCCCGCCCATGCCCCTCAGAGCCGCCACGGTCACATTGGGATCGGCCGTAGCCTCCTTGATATTGGCGATCAGGGCCAGCAGGTTGGTCGGCCCGACGCTGTCGGCCAGGGCCGCGGCCTTCTCCGGAGCCAGCACGTTGATGACCATGACATTGGCCTCGGGAACCTTTAGGGGCGAACGCGAATCTGGCAGCATGACCTCCACCGTCACCGGGGGACGGGCATGATAGGTGGACATGAAGAAGATGACCAGCAGAAAGGCGATGTCAACCATCGGGGTCATATCCAGGACGATCCTGGCCCGACGTTTCATCTTTGCTGACATCTTATTTTTCTCCTATCGTCAAAAGTTGCTGCATCTCGTAAATGGCCTCGTCGGTGCCGAACTGGAACAGGGAGACCTTGTTCATGAAATAGTTGTTGGCCACGATGCCGCCGATGCCGTTGAACAACCCGCCGGCGGTGTTGATCAGGGCCTCGGAGATGCCGCGGGCCAGCTCGGAGGCATCCGGGGCGCCGGCATGGGCCATGGCCTGGAAGGCGCGGATCATGCCGAGGGTGGTGCCCAGCAGGCCCACCATGGTCCCGATGGAGGCGATGGTGGTCAGCATTATCAGGTTGCGCTCCAACAGCGGGGTCTCCAGCATGTTGGCCTCTTCGATGGCCCGGAGCAACTCGGCGCTTTTCTTGTCGGGCGTGAGGTTCTCATTCTGCAGGGCCAGATATTTCTCCAGTCCGGCCCTCAGAACGTTGGCGGTGGAGCCTCTTTGGGCGTTGCAGGCGGCGATGGCCCCGGTGACGTTGCCGGCCCTCAGCAGTTCCCGGAATTCCTCCATGAAGACCGTCAGGTTCTTGGCACCGCGGGCCCGGCCGATGGTCAGGCTGCGCTCGATGATATAGGTGAACAACAGCACCAGCAGGAATACCAGGATGATCACCACCGGGCCTCCGGCCTGTATATACTCCGGAAGGGTCTTATAGATCACAAATGATACTGCCAGCCCGATGACGTAAAGTATCAGGGTCACCAATCCGATCTTCTTGGTGCGGGCCAGGGCGATGCCCAACCCAGCGGCTACGATAGCCGGGACGACTCCCATGATCAAAATTTTGACGATCATCGGAGCATTCATCAGTCCGTTCAACATTGTTTTAAACTACCTCCTGTGCTTTTTGGTTTTTATTGGGCTTCTCAAAATTGAGAGCCGGTTAATTGAATTTACCCGTTTCCTAATATTCAAAGCCGTAATAAATATTAAGGCCGCTATATCTACCAGACCTCCACCTTGGGTTTAAGGGCGGCCAGAACCTCCTTGGCGATTTTATTGGCCGGATCTATCTTTAGAATGGCATTGGCTTCGGCCGAAGCCTTGTTTTTAAAGGCCTTCTCGTTAAATTTGTTGAAAATATACAGATAATGCTGGGACAGGGCTTCCATGGCCGGAATGGCCTCTTTGACGGGTTTGGTATTATTTCCCATCTTCAGGGCCCTGGCCTGCAGGAAGGCGTTGATGGCCTTTTCGTAAATGACCCGGACCTCGGCCTTGGAAGCCTTGCTGGCCTGACCCTTCAATGAATAGCTGTAGCCCATGTTCATCAAAGCGCCAAAAGCAGTTGCCGGGTTCTTTTCGATTCGTTTCAGGTACCACTGTATGGCCTCATCATAATATCCGGCATAGTAATAAGCATTGCCCATATCGTAATAGGTGTCCTCCACCTTGGAGGGGTCCAACTCCATCCTTTTTTGGTAGGCGTTGATCGCCGCATCGAACATCAGCTTGGAATTTGCGGTATCCTTGTTGGCCGAATAAGCGCTGCCGGCCCGGATATAGACCCTGGCGGCCTCGTACCAGCGGGTGGGATCCCCCGGCGACAGCTCCAGTGATTTACTGAAGGACCGGGCCGATTCAATATAATTCTTGACCTCATACTGCAAAGATCCCAGAAGATACCAGACTCCGTCGTTCTCAGGGTCCATCTTGGTGACCTTTTGGGCCTCGATGATGGCCGGCTGGATCAGGGCGGTGTCCTTCTGCATCTGATAAGCCTTGGCCAGCATATAGTGGCCGGCGGCGTCCTTGGGCGACAGCTCGGTGTATTTTTTAAAATATCTGGAGGCCTCGGCATATTTGCCGCTCTGAAAGTAGGCGCTGCCCAGGTCCAGATTGACGTCGGTGAAATCGGGGTTGAGTTTGATGGCCAGCAGATACTCGGCCATGGCCTGGTTGTAGTTTCGCTGGCGGAAATAGAGGTTGGCCAGACCGTTATGAGCGCTGGCATTGTTGGGATCCATCTGCAGCACCTGGCGGAAGACCTCCCCGGCCTCGTTCAGCTGCCCCTTGTCCAGATAAACCTTGCCCAGCCGGTATTTGAGGTCCACGTCATTGGGCTTCTTGACCAGCAGTTCCTTGATCAGGGCCTCGGCCTCGTCCAGCTTCCCGGCCTTATGGTAGGTAACGGCCAGCTCGGTCACCGCCTGGGGGTATTTCAGATCCCGGGCCGTTTTGAACTCGGCGATGGCCTCATCGAACATCTTCCGTTCGACATAGATCTGTCCCAGGCGGTAGTGGGCTTCTTTGAGCTTGAATTTCCGCTGGATGGCCTGACGGTATAGGTCGATGGCCTGGTCGAAATCGCCCTGATCGTCTGCAGTGATTCCCTGCTTCAGGAGATCCTCAGCCTTGGGCTTTCCCGCCTGGGAGGTGGTGGCGCAGCCGATTAGGCACAGCACCAAAGCTATCAGAACAAAATCGGTGATCTTCAATAACTTCATATCAGAATTTCCTCATTACATAATTAAAAATGTGGCTGTTGGGAATTATTTACCTGATCACTACCATCTTCTTGGTGGCTTTAAAATCGCCAGCTTCTAATCTGTAGAAATACACACCATTGGCTGTTGTTTTGCCGGTATTATCTCTACCACCCCAGGCTACATTATAATATCCTGGTTGCTGTTCCTGCGAAACCAAGGTTTTTACCACTTGCCCCAAGGTGTTGTAGATTTTCAGGTTGACTTTCCCCGGCTGGGCTAATTGATATTTGATGGCCGTTTTGCCGGTATTGGGGTTGGGGTAGTTCTGCATCAGCTCATAGCTGTATACATTAACTGTCTTGCTGGTGCTTTCGGCGATGTCTTCGGAGGTTTTACCGTCGCAATCCCGGTCATATTCATAGAGAGCTATAACCGAACAAACCGCATATTCACCAATAATTTTGGCTATCGTTACCTCTATCTGCCCATCTTTTATACAACTATTGGGAATCCAATGTTCTTCGGTAACAACCGTTTTGGGCTCAATATTGGATTTTGCATTAAAGGTTTTGTCTACTGATAGCGTTTGTTTAATGGCTTTATCAAATTCATGATAATATGTAACTTTAATTCTGTAGCGTTTGTTTTTATCCAGATTTTGGAAATTATATTTAAGCATTGATGGGTGATAATCTACAGTAAAACCAGGATGCAATCCATAGTAAAACGTGCCTTTTTTCTGGATAGTAAAATTGCCCGCTTCTTCGGTTCCCAAGTCTACATAGAAACATGGCACCGGATCAACAGACATTGGGTAGGCTTTTACTAATGGCGCGGCAATTGCCTTAGAGCCTTTTGCTGGCATTTCCTCGGTCCAAAGCACATACAACTTGGACTTGGGCCAGCCCTGTTTAAAAGCTATAGACGGATAACGGGAAATGCCACCCTGTGCGCCGGAAAGGTTTTGGGTATGAATAGACCAGCCGTTATCATATTCTGCATTCCATATCAAATCATAATCGCTGCCATTTACATTTTTACTGTATACATACTGCCCCGCAGCCGCCACAACCGGGAAGTCGGCATTCAAGGAATCGGGGTATGATATTATTTCTTTATCCGACCACCCCGTTAATCCTTTGGTCTTTTTAACTACTTGATAAATATTTGGCGCTATTTCTTCTTGCCACACTACCGTGGTTTTATCGCCATAAGTGTCAACTATGGGGTGAATGCCGTTATCACCCATCTCGAAAAATTCGCTGTTGTCTTTATAATAAACCTTGCCGGAATGGCTCCAGGCAATCTTCAAGTTTCCGGCTTTATCCAAGGCCAGTGACGGCGATTTGAAAGCGTCGGCGCCGCCCTGATCAATTGGGGTTGGAGATAGATTTGCAGAAGTTGAGGGATTATAGGTAGCGATCAACACCGAAGAACCGGTAGCGCCTTCGTCTACCCAGCCCAGATATGAATTATTGGTGTTTTGATCCAGAACGTAGGAAAGGTAGGATATTTCCGAACCCTCGGGGCCGGTGTAAATAAGTTGCGGTTCTTCAAATGCGCCGCTTGCCTTTTTTGTGCTGTAGAGGCGATTGCCGTTATTCCAGCAAATAGTGGGCATGTTCGCGGCCGTTATTTCTATGGCCGGGCGTTTGCCAATACCCACGGCAGTCGGGGTTGACCAAGTTTCGCAATCATCTATGGACGATGAATAATACACGCTGTCACTGATAGCAAAAACAGAATGTATTTTGCCGGCATTATCCACCACTATTTTCTTGCCATTGGAATAGGCCGTGGCCTCGGAAGTGTTGGTTTCAGCAACGACTGGGTCGTTGGGATTGGGTGGGTATACCGTAATTGAACTCGAGATTGGCCCCTCTACCATGCCAACCACAACACCGCCTTCCCAAATATTGTAGACCCATTTTGCCGTATATGTTCTTGGCAATGATACTGCTTCATTTAATATATTTGCACTATAATATGTGCCGCAATCAATAATGCTACTATTATAAACACGGCCTGCCCATAAAAATTCACAATACCTTGGTTTATATTTAGCTTGGTCGGCATAGGGTTTGTTAACATTTGATGCAAGACGAACATCCGGCAACTCGGCTTTTGAAGATGAAGAAACGACGCTACCCGAAATTGTCGGCACAGCAAAAATTGAACCTATGGTAAAAGTCGGGCTAATAGTTTCAGCGCTATAGCCCATAGCATCATAAGCACTTACTTTAATTTTGCAATTTTTTGATTCAACATCCGGCACTGTCCAGTTGAACCAATTGTAATTCAATATCGGATTAGCGCCGGAAATTGCCGTCCAGTTATAACCGCCGTCAATAGAATAATACAAAAAGCAATTTTTTATACCGTTTGTCCCGCCAATATTATCTGTTGCGTACCATTGGATTCTATATTGGCGACTTTTTATAAAATAGCTGCCAGAACTGGGATAATTTATTGCTACCGTTGGAGCTGTGTTATCGGTTGGCCAGGTCCATGAATAAGGCACACTGTAGGGGGGGCCATAATAAGCAGTATAGCCTGCATAATTATTTCGCCACGTTTCTTGCCAAGCTGGTCCTTTCGGTGAACGTTGACCAACATCAAACGTCTGCTGCCAATCACCAGGCGAGGCTACACATATATGCCCCCATCGTATGTTAGCGCCTAACCAGCTCATCTCCGGGTTTACATTATAATCATAATCTTCACGCCCTTTAATTATTTGTGCATTAATACTATTATAATGTATATATTTAGAATAATCGGTATGTGTGGTAACAGCTTCATCTTGGTAATACTTTATGTCGGGCCAAATTCCAAATGTCGGATAAGAACCATGGCTACCCTCACCTGCTCCACCTGCTGCAGAAAGCGAACCCCCGACGAAGACGACAGGGTGTGTACCATCCAGTACATTATAAAAATTCTGGTATCCGCTTGGTTCTGTCCCTGTTGGCCAGCTAATAGTACAAAGATCATGGAAATAATAATAGATTCTTTTTATTTGTGCAGTTGCGGGGTCTTGGCCAGTTAAAACAACGTTAATATGTTCCCAATCTCCCTCATGATTATTCCAGCCATCGTTAAATGGGTAAAAAAAGTAATATTGGATCGTTGTTTCACCACTTTCTACAAATAGATGTGCGTATGTTGTTGCAGGATAGTTGGACCCTTTATCCCATGTAAAACTTGCTGTGCCGCTGGTAACAGTACGTCCGTTTAAATATGCATCATACCAACCACCCGGCTGGTCATAATAACCACCACCATTATCAGGACCGCCATAATCGGCATGTAGCCTTATGGCATATTTTTGATTTTTATAGTCGCTATCGGGTATATAGCCGCTATAAGTGTATGTTTCCGAAGTTACGTTCGAGAATTTACCCGTCGCAAAGGTTATAGGCATATCCCAAGTTGCTAAATAATCAATATATAATTGTTGGTAGACCCGAAATAAAGGACGGGTGCCACAATAGTCCCCACCAGCTAATGCATAAAACGAAACCCATAATTTTGGCACCTTATAATAATATTCCCTAACGCTATTATAACCGGTTATATAACTATTTACATGCATTATATCAACCGGCTCCGGGGCAACACCTCTATCGCTATACGGAAGCACTACGCAAGGTTTAAACCTTTCAACCAATGCCTGTTCAACTTCATCCGGCACACCATTACCATCTGAATCTGCAGCTGAACAAATTGATGCACTTAACAACAGGGCTATGAAAATTTGCTTTAGAAACATAATTATCACCTTGTTACAGTTGATCGTTTAGCGTGGTCCATCACTACCCAACTCGCTGGCCACATATCCGAGAAATAAAAATGTCACTATTATACCACCCACTATTGCCAACCCAATCAAAGCCTTTTTCTTTTCCTTGCGCAATTCTTCTTTTTCTTTATCGCTTATTTTTTGGCTAATAGTATCTGCCTTGGCAGTACTATCATTTTCGGCTTCCATTTTAGCAGTGTTATCGCTTTGTTTTATTCCATCAATTTTAACAGAACCTGCTTGCGCATCAGCAATACTATCAACTTGACTTTTTTCAATAACCTGCGCAGGCAAATAGCCCGCAAACAATATCAGTGAAAGAACTATGCACATATATTTTAATACTGGCTTGCACATTTTTTCTTCCCCCTGTATTTGTTTTTAATTTTCACAACTATCATCCTAATTAAAAATTATATTGAATAATTATATAGGGGTTAGCTTTCTTTGTTATATCATTTGACTTCCATGCAATACAAGTGTTTATTGTAGAATTACACGAATGCTTCAAGTCCTTCTTGCTTTGTTGCACAGCTGTAATATTATAGGCAACAGTTGCCATTAAGGGTGCAAATATACTTGAAACATAAACAGCTGGCCGATAATCTTCTGGTTTACCACTTATGTAACCGTATGACATTATCCCCAGAGGTATTACGTTTGCCATACCGACGGACCAAACAAGAGAACCTCTGGTTTTTAATGATCTGCCAACCACATACACTGTTATTGAAGAAATCGTGCAATATATGATGGGGATATCAAAAGGCTGATAAATATCAGATATCTCTCCATTTGTATTCGCATTTTCAGTAGGGTGTATTATTGAACCAATGGCCATCGTGCCCAGGGTACCCACAACTGTACTACCTCCCATTTCCAACATTAAGTGTTTCATGGGGGGGTAATAATATTGTTCACTATTCAGGTTGCTATTTATTTTTTTTATATTTATTGTATCTTGATATAAATCATCGCCATTTGCTGTTTCGTCCCTTTCAATATTCTGCGCCGGAATATATTCTACAAATAATAATAACGAAAGAATTGCGTAAATATATTTCAAAAAAGACTTGTGCATTTTAACCACCTCCGGTATCTAATTTAATACCCGCCGTTTCATAGTATCATTTCTTGATGGTCACCGGCATGGTGGCCGGCACATAGCCCTGCTGGGCCGCTATCTTCTGCCCCTCGGCCGAAGAAATATAGGTGATGAATCCGTGGGCCAGGCTGGACATCCCCTGGGAATAGGTCTGCTCCAGAACATCATTGACATACATATACAGGGGGTGGCTTAAAGGATAGTTCCCTTCATGGACCGTTTTCTGATTGGGATAAAAAAACCCGCTTTCCTTGACCTGGGCTATCTCCAGGGCTTTTATTCCGGTTTCCTTGACCGGCGGCCATACGTCCCAATCACGGTAAAGGGCGCTCATGGAGACCAGTCCTATGGCGCTGGAATGATTCTTTACCAGCTCGACTATCTGGGCGGTGGTGGTGCAGGGATATGTTTTGGCGGCATATCCCCCGCCGTCCATGACCAGCTGCTGAAAGTATTCGTAATGGCCCATATTGGGTCCGGGGATCACCGGGACCAGGTTTTCTATCTTGCCGCCCAACCGGCGCCAGCTGGTGATCCTTCCGGAAAATATCCCCGATAATTGTTCAAAATCCAGCCGCTGTATCTTATTTTGGGAATTGACAATCACCGCCAGCCCGTCGTAGGCTATCTTGTATTCTTTGGCCAGGCCGCCGTTGGTTTTGATTATGGAATCCTCGGTGCGGGTTATGGGGCGGTTCATCACCGCGATCCTGGCCCGGCCTTCGTTGAGAGCTGCAATCGCCGCCTTGGAGCCGCCTTCATCAACCGCGATATTGGATTTGGGGTACAGGGCCATAAAAGACTGGGCTTCGCGCCTGATCATTCTGATGGCCAGATCCTCCCCCTTGACCACTATCCTTCCGGCGGTCTGGGTCTCATCGGATTTGCTTTGTTGGGGGCCGCAGCCGAATAGCGACAACAAGGCCAAACCGAGGTAAGGCCACGATTTTATAAAATATTTCATTTTAATTAACCAGAATGTCAATTATAAATTGATATATATGTAAAGTCAAGAGAAAATCTTAAAAATATTCAATAATCTTTGGCTAATCCAGCAATTTCTCCCAGCCGGCCCATTCCCTTCCCTGGGGATTTCGCTGTTTTGATATCCGGAGCAGCGACCTTCCCAGGACCTTGTATAACTCCGCCCCCTGGGGAAAATCTTTTTTCAGGGCCTCCAGATGCCCGGTCACCGTTTGGACATCGCCCCGCTCGATGGGCCCGCTTAGTGAATTTTCCAACCCGTTCTCACCCAGGCTGTCAATCACCGTCCTGGCCAGGCTCTGGAGCATGGCTTCGGTTTTTCCCTTATCGGCCACCGTCGTTTCCATCATCTGGCCCGCGGCATACATCAGGGCCACCAGATAGTTCGAAGCCATCACGCTGGAGAGATGATACAGATTCTTTCGGGACGGCAGTATATCCACCGGAGAACAGTCCAGCGATTCTATCAAGGGCCTCAATCCTGCCAAGGCCAGGGCGTCTCCCTCGATCCCGAAATAGATGCCCTTGAAACGATCCCAGGGGCTCAAGCATCTGGGAAAGCTGGCCAGGGGATGCATTGAAGCAATGGAGGCCCCCAGCATCTTGTTGGCCACCAGGGCTGATGACGGCAGAAAGCCCGAACAGTGGCATAGTATCTGTCCCTTGGTCAGGGCCTGCCGGGAGGCCAGCTGATCGGAGACGGCCTTTACGCTGTCATCGGGAACCGCCAGGATCACGATCTCCGCCCCCCGGGTCGCAGCCGAGGGATCGCTGTCTGATACGGCCGGGTTTACCGCCCGGGCCGTTTCCTCCACCCTGGCCGGATCGATGTCGGACAGGCCGCTTAGGCGATAACCCTTTTGCCACAGGGCCAATGCCAGAGTGCTTCCCAGCTTGCCGACTCCGATTATTGCTAGGCTTGGTTTATCCATGATCCCTTTCCGTATCATTTTATCAAGGCGCTATCTTCCCGGCTCTTTTTTATTGTACAGCAGGTAGAAAGATACCGCCGAGACCGCATAACAGCCGGCCGTAAGATAATATGGCATGGCGTAGCCATAGCGCTGCATGGCCCATCCCGAGAAAGCGGTGGAGAAGGTCCAGGACAGGTTCCAGGCCATGGTAGCTATGCTGTTGACCGTAGCCCTGGCATCATCCGGGACTATCTCCATCATAAAAGCCGAGGAGATGGGCGAGGACATCTGCATCAGGCTGGCCCTCATCCAGAAGGACAGCACCGCAATGTAAAGAATTTTTTCCGCCCCCAGGCTTATCAGGAACGGCAGTGATAGCAGCTCCATGACAACCACGGTCCTTACCTTGCCGAAACGCTTGGCCAGGGCCGGACCCACCAGCACCGCCGCCAGGGTGAATATCTGGGACACCGAAAAATACAGGCCGATCTGGCTGCTGGAGGCTCCGAATCTTTTGGCAAAATACAGGTTGAAGAACGGTATCACCAGCCCCGCCCCCAGCCCGATCCAGAAGTTGCACCAGACGAACCCGCCGGCGGCCCTGAACCCTTGCCCCAGGCGCTTAAGGCTGATCAGACCAGATTTATCGTTGATTATTGGGGTCTGGGATATTTTAAATAGCGGCCACAGGGCGGTAAGGAATATGCCGGAGCCCAATAGCAGAGAAAAACGATAAGCCGTGAAAGTACTGCCGCCAAAAACATTCCTAACCCAGCCGGGAAGCCCTCCGGCCAAAAGGTTGCCGGCAATCCCGGCCGCCAGCATTACCGCAAACGAGGCCGAGAAGAGATGGGTCCGCTCCTCCGGGCGGCTGCTCTCCATCATAAAGGGAGCGGCGGACAGAACATAGAGCGTCGAGGCGACCCCTCCCAAAAAACTCAGGGACAGAAGGCCCGGGCCGTTCACGGTCAGAGCCCGGAAGATCGACAGCAGGGCCCCGGACAGGGTGCCGATGATCATAGCTTTTTTCCGGCCCAGCCGGTCGGAGAGGATACCGGCCGGAATGGCGGTGATGACCAGAGCCAACCCGCTTAGCGAAAGGATGCTGCCGATGATCCCCTCCTGCAGCCCTCCCTCGGTCAGATAGAGATTGAACAGAACCCCATAGAAAGAGAAACCGACGGATATCAGAAAGGTGGCCAGCAGATACAGCTTGGCATTCCGGGAGAAACGTCCGGTCAGTTTGAAATAATTACCCAAGAACCCGGCAGCCTTCATCTTAAAAGACCTTCATCTGTATATACCCGCCCCTGGCAACCTTTATTCCCCCCATCCCGGAGATTCCATTCTTTGCCGAATCATGTCCTCCAGCTCCCGGCGGCCCTCGCCGGTCAGGGCGGAAAGGAACGCCGCGCCGGGATAATTCCTCCGCAGGCCGTCCAGGGTATCCGGGTCCAGCAGATCCGTCTTGTTGAACACCAACAACTCCGGACGGTCGGCCTTGATCTCCTTTAACACCTCCTCCACCGCGGCGATCTCTTTAAGATAGAGGGGATGGGGGCTGTCCACCACCTGCAGCACCAGGTCGGCCTGGTTGACCTCCTCCAGGGTGGCCTTGAACGAGGCCACCAGCTGATGGGGCAGGCGCCGGATGAAGCCCACCGTATCGGTCAGCAGGAATTTTTCCCCCGAGGCCAGCACCACCGCCCGGGTGGTGGCATCCAAAGTGGCGAACAGCCGGTCCTCCACTTTGACCCCGGCCCGGGACAGCAGATTCATCAGGGTGGATTTGCCGGCATTGGTGTATCCCACCAGGGATATCTTGAAAACACCGGCCCGGGATTTTCGCTGGGTCCTCCTCTGCTGTTCTATCTTTTTAAGCTCCTGCTTGAGCCGGGCTATCCTATGCCTGATCTTTCGCCGGTCCAGCTCCAACTGTTTCTCTCCCGGCCCCCTGGTCCCGATCCCGGCCCCGGGGTCGGTCATCTCCAGTCCGGCCCCCACCAAACGGGAGAAGCGGTATTGCAGCTGGGCCAGTTCCACCTGGATCTTGGATTCGGCGCTTTTGGCCTGCCTGGCAAAAATATCCATGATCAGCTCCGCCCGGTCCACCACCCGGCAATCCAGCTGGGCCTGTATATTGGAGGCCTGGCTGGGGGTCAGGCTGTGATCGAATATCACCAGATCAGCCCGGCTGTCAGCCACGGCCAGCGCCAACTCCTCCACCTTGCCCTTGCCGATGAAATAGGTGGCGTCGGGACGGACCCGCCTTTGCACCAGGTGGTCTATCACCGAGGCCCCGGCGGTATCCGCCAGACGGGCCAACTCCTTTAAAGATTCCTCTTCCTCAAAGACGCTAGCCCGACCCAGCACACTGCCGACCAGAATGGCTTTTTGCTTCAATAGTTATGCCCCATAATTTGATTTGCCAGGTTCGCCGAATTAGGGAACGGGCCTCCGTTCGGCCAAAGTAATTGTCATCACCAATGTTTTTTGCCTGCCGCTAGACCAGAGGCCCTGGGATATGGATATTTTTGCCTGCCCTACTTGGCCACCTCCGCTTCCTTCTGCTTCAACTCCTCCTGGATGCGGCGGGTCAGTTCGGGCAGCATCCCGGCCTCCACCATCTTGTCGAACACCTCCAGTGCCCGGTCGTAATGGGCCAGGGCCTCCTGGTTGGCGTAGGCTTTCTTGGCTTTGTCCCCGGCCTCCACCGAATAGAAGAAGGCCGGCTCCCAGTTCTGGGCATGGAAGTAATGGTGCGACAATAGTTCCAGAGCCTCTTCTATCTTGTCCTCATTGGAAAGCTCTATATGGTCGCCGATGTTGTTGTGCAGTTCCCGCCGGCGGCTGAACGGCAGGCTGTCGTAGGCCACCTCCTGGGTCATGATGTGCTTGAAGTAATAGCTGCCCTCCTGCTCCGACAGCACCAGGTCCAGGCCTCTCAGGCTTTTGAGGTGGGGATTTATCTCGACCTTCTTGGGATATATCGCCTGCAAAATATGTTGGTCGAACTCGCGACCTATCACTGAAGAGATCTGAAGCACCTCCCGGGTCTCGGCCGGCAGGCGGTCGATGCGGCTCATGATCACCCCCTGAACGGTGTCCGGAATGTTGATCTTGGCAATATCGGTCGCGACCACCCGCCACTGGCCGTCCTTCTCGGCTACCACTTCCTGTTCGATCAGAGATTTGACCACCTCTTCCACGAAGAAGGGGTTGCCCTGGGATTTTTTCAGGATCAACTGCTCCAGTTCCGGCGGCATCCCTTGGATATCCAGCAGGGTCTTCACCAGTTCCAGGCTCTCCTCCCGGCTCAGCTCCTTGAGGGTCATCTGGCTGTGGTATTCCTTGCCGGCGAATTCGTGCTTGACCTCGATGGGCCGGTAGACTAGGCACAGCACTATGGGCTTGTCGCCGATATTGCGGGCCACGTAGTTCAGCAGCCCCAACGAGGCCCCATCGGCCCAGTGCAGGTCCTCGATTATCAGCAGCAACGGCTCCTGGGCCGCCCCCCAGCTGAAGATATCCAGCACCAGGTCGAATAATCTCTGCTGTCTGAGCTTGGCGTCCAGCGACTTGGTCAGCTCGCTCTCCGGCATGGGCACCCCCACCACCTCGCCGATGATCGGGGACCACTCCTTGAGAGCCGGGTCGATGATCTCCAGCATTTTGTGGATCCGGGATGTCTTGGCCTCCATGGGGTCGGCCTCCTTTATCCCCAGATAGCTCTTCAGCAGATCGGCCCAGGGCAGGTAGGAGATGGCCGCGCCGTAGGACTGGCAGTTGCCCACAAAGAAAGAGTACCCCCGCTCGGCCCAGTTTTGGATCAGCTCCCGGGACAGCCTGGATTTTCCGATGCCGGCCTCGCCCACCACCGATATTATCTGGCCCTGCCCGGAGATGCCTTTTTCCACGGCGCTGTTCAACAGTTCCTTTTCCTTCTGGCGGCCCACCATGGCCTTGGATTCCGTCATCCACTTGGCAAAGACATCCTCGCCGGTTTCATCCCTTTTACTTACCTGATATATGGTGATGGGGTGCTTCTTGCCCTTGAACTCCCTCTCGCCCAGGTTTTTGAATCCGAATTTTCCCGAGTTCTTCCGCTGGATGGCGGCGGTGGCCAGCAGTTCCTGCTCCCCGGCCGATGACATCAGGCGGGCCGCCAGGTTGACCTCGTCGCCCATCACGGTGAACTCCCGGCGCAGGGCCGAGCCGACCGTTCCGGCGAAGACATAGCCGCTGTTGACCCCGAATTTTTGCTTGACCCCGCCATAACCGAACTCCTCGCGACCCAGCATCTCCAGAGCGCACAGCAGGGCGCGTTCCTCGTCGTTCTCGTGGGCGATATGGGCCCCGAATAAAATCAGCACCTTGTGGCCCAGGGAACTGAAATCCACCTTGTTGACCAGCCCGCCATATCTCTCCACCACCTCCTGCAGGACCGAGAAATAATTCTGGGCCTTGGAAATGGCATGTTGATCATCGTCGAAATCCACCCCCCAGACGTTCAGGAACAGCATGGTCACCCGGCGATGCTCCCCGGCAACGCCTCCGGATTTGGGATCGGCCATGATCCTTTGTGTCAGCCAGCTTGAGAAATAAGGGCGGATCGCTTCCAGATGCTCGATGGACCGCTCGATATCCTCTGTCTCCTCCCGGCCGGCCGCTTCCAGATGGCCAACTTTTTCGTTCACTTTGACAAGTTTATAAGTATTGCCCTGGGCGGGTTCGGCGGTTATCTTGGTCTTGGCCTTATCATAAAGTTCCCGGCTGATCAATAGTTCTGCCCCGGAGGATAGGTCCTCCAGCTGGGAGGCATAGTTGGTGACCCGCCCGGCCATGAAATATTCCAGGTCCAGATCGCGCCGGCCCACGCTGAATATCTCGGTGGGACCGAAATGCAGGGCCAGGTGCAGGCTGATGGGGAAGGCCCCGGACGAGGTCTTGATCTCGGTAAAATTCTTGACCAGCTCCTGCATCTCAAAAGCAGCCTGCAGAGCCCGGAGATGGCTGGGCGAGGGCTCGCCCTCCACCGACTCGAAGCCGGCGCTGAAAGCGTCGCCGCCGAAGTAGACCACATCTCCGCCGTAGTTGTGAACGATCTTTATCAGCGGGGCAAAATAGCTGTTGATGATACCGGTAACCTCCTCGGCCCCCTCCCGTCCGATGCGGGACAGCCTCTCGGACAGCGCCGTGAAGCCGGTGACATCGGCCAGCAGCAGGGCCTGCTCCACCTTGGCCCCGCTATGGAGCTTTTGGGCATGCCTCCTGAATGCCGCGCCCGGCAGATAGGACCAAAAGACCCGGGTCAATTCGGACAGCTGGCGCAATGTCTGTTCCTTTTCGTTTTGGGAAAGTTTCCCGGCAAAAAATCTGGCGGAGGTCTCCTCTCCCAGATACCGGCCATAGGCTTTCTTGTCTGTTTTCATGTTCACCTGCCATTATGTTAAATTCTATAAGATCAAACCCATTCTATTCCACGGTCACGCTCTTGGCCAGATTTCTTGGCTGGTCCACATTGCAGCCCCGGAGCAAGGCGATATGATAGGCCAGCAATTGCAGGGGGATGCTGTTGATGATGGGGCCGAAATAGCTGTAGGTCCGGGGGACCTTTATCACGAACTCGGCCAGATGGTCTATGTCGTTGTCATCGACGTTGGCAATGGCGATCACCCGGCCTTTGCGGGCCCGCACCTCCTGAATGTTGCTGACCACCTTGTCGTACAGGGCGTCCTTGGGCACTATAAAGACCACCGGCATGTTCTCGTCAATCAGGGCGATGGGTCCGTGTTTCATCTCGGCGGCCGGATAGCCCTCGGCATGGATGTAAGAGATCTCTTTCAGCTTCAGGGCTCCCTCCAGGGCGGTGGGGAAATTGCTGCCCCGGCCCAGATAGAGAAAATTCTCGGCGTTTTTGAACTCTTGGGCTATCTTCTTGATCTGGTCGTCCAGTAAAAGCACCTGGCGGACTTTGTTGGGGATGTCGGCCAGGTCCTGGGCGATATTGGCCAGGGTCTTTTGCGGCAGACCCCGGTTCTTGGCCAACAGGATCGCTATCTGGCCCAGCACGGCGATCTGCGAGGTGAAGGCCTTGGTGGAGGCCACTCCTATCTCCGGCCCGGCGTGAATATATACTCCGGCGTCGGTCTCCCGGGCGATGGTGCTGCCCACCACGTTGACGATCCCCAGCACCGGAACCCCTCTGGATTTGGCCTCCCGCAGGGCCGCCAGGGTATCGGCGGTCTCGCCGCTCTGGCTGATGACCATCACCACATCGTCCGGCCGGATGACCGGATTGCGGAATCGGAATTCCGAAGCGTAATCCACATCCACCGGGATCCGGCCCAGCTGTTCCAGCATATACTTGCCCACCAGGGCGGCATGCCAGGAGGTGCCGCAGGAGGTGATGATTATCCGCCGGGCATTTAAAAGTTTGTCCATCACCGTATGCAGGCCTCCCAGCCGAACGTCGCCTTCTTTAGCCATCAGGCGGCCCCGCATGGCGTTCTCCAGGGAGGTCGGCTGTTCATTTATCTCCTTGAGCATAAAATGCTCATAGCCGCCCCGTTCTATCTGTTCCAGGGAAAAGGTGATCTTTTCGATCTGCTTGACCACCTCCTGGTCATAAATGGTCTTGGTATAGAATGAATCGGCCATAATGCAGGCCATCTCGTCGTCATTAAGATAGACCACCTGCCGGGTGTGTTCCACCAGGGCGGCGGCATCGGAGGCGATCAGGTTCTCACCCTCTCCCACCCCTATCACCAGGGGGCTGCCACGGCGGGCGGCGATGATCCTGTCCGGCTCTTTGGGAGATATCACCAGAATGCCGAAGGTGCCCTCCACCTCCAGCAGGGCGTATCTGACGGCGGAGAAAAGATCCCGGGTCTGCTTGTACATCTCCTCGATCAGGTGGACCAGTATCTCGGTATCGGTGGCAGTCCGGATCTGATGGCCGTCCTGGATCAGTTTTTTCTTGAGGGTGGAGTAGTTCTCGATGATCCCGGACGGCCTGATGGCTATCTCGCCCTTGCAGTCCCAGTGGGGGTGGGCATTCAGGTCATCCGGCTCGCCGTGGGTGGCCCAACGGGTGTGTCCTATCCCCAAAGAAGCGGATAGTTCCTTCCCCTTGATCATCTCCGCCAGGTCGGCCACCTTGCCGGCCTTCTTCTCGATGATCAGCTTGCCTTCCTTTATCAGAGCCAGGCCGGCCGAGTCGTAGCCCCGGTATTCCAGGCGCTTCAGGCCCTCCATGATAAGGGGGACGCAGTTCTTGGTTCCGATGTAACCGACTATTCCGCACATAATGTTAGATGATGGTTAACAGGTTTTTGATGTCGGGATAAAATTAGAAAAGGGACACGGATTTCACGGATTATTCATATTAATTATCCTGTCTTTGGGCGATTCATGGATCGCCGCTACAATCCCCCGTTTATCTTCCTGACCAATATGCGGGCTTGCTTCTCCTCCCGCGCTTCGGCGATCACCCGCACTATCGGCTCGGTGCCGGAGGCCCGGATATGCACCCAGGCATCGGGCCAGGTATATTTAAGGCCGTCCCTTTTGTCAATTTTACATTGGGTGAATATTTTGGCCGCCCGGGCCAAAAACTTCTGGGGATCCTTCACTGTCAAGGTGGTCTTGATAATATAATATCCGGGAATTTTATATTATCAAGACCAC
>Ga0208863_1000060_pt1 | contig 138904 bp, 135 predicted proteins | sample RifOxyD3_FD_184040 | JGI IMG/M metagenome (GOLD analysis project Ga0208863, IMG submission 184040) | Soil microbial communities from Rifle, Colorado - Rifle Oxygen_injection D3 (SPAdes) | ecosystem: Environmental > Terrestrial > Deep subsurface > Rock core/Sediment | place: Rifle, Colorado...
CGAAAATTCCGGTTTTCCGGAAAAAAGGAAGGTGTAACAGGGACCTTCCTTGCCGACTGGCTGAAATCGGGGGCAATAAAACTCATGCCGGAACCTTTCCAGACACTTCGCCAGCACAAACGCACCGCCCATCAAGGCCGGAACATTGACGAACAGCGCGGACCGGGAAAGAGCCGGTGAAGGCCAAAGGAGCGATGCCGAGGACTTTGAAGAAGTCAACGCCATCAGAACTAGTCCAGGCGTCGATTAATTGAGCGCAGTTGGCCGATCCGCTGGTCTTGACCTGTACGCATGTCCGAAGCGTTACGCCGCGTTGTGCGGCCTCGTAGCAGGCCCTAGCGTGGTCAGCGTGGGTGTAGGGGGTGGACAGGTAGCCCGGTGGGGTGTGGGCCGCTTTCATGATGCTTGCCCCCGCATGGTCAGGACATGACAGGCGGCAGATTCCCAGGCATCACCGGACATGGTGACCTGGAGCGTGGCGCGATTACCCTGATGAAACCAAAGCTGGACCAGCTTTGAATCAACGTCGAAACCGTTCTCTATGCAATAAGCAACAAATTCGGGATTCCCCACCAGCCCCGCACCGGAACCGCCAAGCTCTGATACGGGTTTTTGTGCTGGTGGGGAAATTCCGGCGCCGATCAGACTGGCGGCAAATTCGCGGAGGTTGGATACAACCTCGTCATGATGTTCAACAAAATTATCTGCGCAGTAGCGAAGATCATCAAGAGTTTGTGAATTGGTAGACATTTGGCGGTTCCTTTTGACCCTTACAGATCGTAAGGTTCGCCAAGATTAAAGCCTTACTGACAGTAATGCAAGAAAAGATTACAGTCTGTCAAGCAAAAAGGAAAAAATCATGAAAACGACAATGGAACTATTTTCTAAAGCGCTTGAATTTCAACCATCTGCCGAGGCATGGTGTAAAGACTTAGGTTTATCAAGAAGCGCCCTAGCTGTTGCAAAACACAGAGGAAGGCTAGCGCCCGCAGTTGCTGGCGGTATTGCTATTAAATTAGGAGAAAATCCTATGCAATGGATAGCGATAGCAGCAATGGAAGCCGAGCCAGAAAGCAGCAATAAAAAGAGGCTAATGGACTGCGTTACATCGCTTTAGTGATGTAATTTGCGAATGAAGTCCAAATTCAAGCATGTTGCCCTGGTCGGCAAATACCAAACCAACTCCGCGGGCGCCAGTGGCGCCAACTCGCGGGCCGCGCTGGTGGCCGTGGCCCATTTTCTGGATGACCTGGGTTGTGATGTTGCCATGGAGCAGGATACGGCGCTCAACATGGGTATTACCGACTACCCCGCGTTAAGCGTGGCACAAATTGGCACGCAATGTGATTTGGGCCTGGTCGTGGGGGGCGATGGCACCATGCTTGGCATTGGTCGGCAAATGGCGCCTTACGGTGTGCCGCTGATCGGTATCAACCAGGGGCGGCTGGGTTTTATTACCGATGTGCCCTATGGCAGCTTTACCACCAGTCTGGCACAAATGCTGCGCGGCGCCTATGTGGAGGACCACCGCAGCCTGATGAACGCCCGGGTGCTGCGCGACGGCCATTGCGTATACCAGGCCATGGCCATGAACGACGTGGTGGTCAACCGGGGTGCCACCTCGGGCATGGTGGAGTTGCGGGTCGAAGTGGACGGCCATTTTGTGGCCAACCAGCGTGCCGATGGCTTGATCATTGCCACCCCGACCGGCTCTACCGCTTACGCATTGTCTTCGGGCGGCCCGCTGATACACCCGTCGGTTCCCGGTTGGGTGATGGTACCGATTGCGCCGCACACCCTGTCGAATCGGCCCATTGTGCTGGCTAACACGTCCAAAATCGCGATCGAACTGGTTGCCGGCCGGGATGCCAGCGCCAGCTTTGACATGCAGTCGCTGGCCTCCCTGATGCATGGCGACCGCATTGAAGTCGCACGCTCGGAACACCATGTGCGTTTTTTGCACCCGCAGGGCTGGTCTTACTTTGACACCCTGCGCGAAAAACTGCATTGGAACGAAGGAGTGGCTGTAACGTGAGCCTGAAACGCATGGTGCTGCGAGACTTTGTCATCGTCAGCGAACTTGAACTTGAACTTGGCGGCCAGTTCACCGTCTTGACCGGTGAAACCGGCGCTGGCAAATCTATTTTGATCGACGCGCTGCAACTGGTCACCGGGGGTCGTGCCGATGTCACCTTGATCCGCGAAGGGGCTAACCGCTGTGAGGTGAGCGCCGAATTTGACAGCACCCCCAGCGTCATGCAATGGCTCGAAGAGGCCGGTTTCGAAGCAGACGCCACACTGCTGCTGCGCCGCACACTCGACGCGCAAGGCAAAAGCCGCGCCTGGATCAACGGCAGCCCGGCCACCGCTACCCAATTGCGCAGTCTGGGTGAGCTGTTACTCGACATCCACGGTCAGCATGCCTGGCAAAGCCTGACGCGCCCGGATGCCGTGCGCAACTTGCTGGATGCTTATGCGCAGGTGTCGAGTGCTGCGGTGGCGACAAAATGGCAGCAGTGGCATGCGGCACAAGCCCAACTGGACCAGGCGCTGCAGTCACAGGATTCACTACTGCGTGAGCGCGAACGCCTGAGCTGGCAAATTGGCGAGCTCGACAAGCTGGCGCCCAAGGCGTGCGAATGGACCGAACTCAACACCGAGCACACGCGGCTGGCCCACGCCCAGGCCTTGCTCGATGCCGCCCAGGCCGCGGCCCTGACGCTGGATGAAGACGAGGGCAACGCGCTGGAGCGTCTGAGCCATGCCTGTCAGGTGCTGCAACAACAGGAACAGCTGGAACCTTATTTCAAGAATCTGACCGAAATATTGGCTTCGAGCCTGGCGCAGGTACAAGACACCGCACATGCCTTGCGCAGCTACTTGCGCAAGACCGAGCTTGACCCAGACCGGCTGGCCGTGCTCGATGAGCGCATGGGTGTGTGGTTGTCGTTGGCGCGGCGTTACAAGCGCAGCCCGCACGAACTGCCCGAACTCTTGACAAGTTGGCAGCAAGCGCTGGCGCAACTCGACGCCAGCGTCGATGTACAAGCCCTGCAAACCGCCGTGGCAACCGCCTGGCACAGCTATGCACAAGAAGCCAGTCTGTTGACCCGGGCTCGCTATCAAAATGCACCCCAACTGGCCCAGGCCATCACCCGCGCGATGCAGGGACTAGGTATGCAGGGCGGGCAGTTTGAAGTGCAGTTGCAACCTGCGGCCCAAGCGCTGCAAAGCGGGCTCGAAGAGGTGACGTTTTTGGTGGCTGGCCACGCCGGCAGCACGCCGCGTGCGGTCAACAAAGTCGCGTCTGGCGGCGAGCTGTCCCGTATTGCGCTGGCCATTGCGGTAACCACCAGCCAACTGGGCACGGCGCAGACGCTGATTTTTGACGAAGTGGATGCCGGTGTCGGCGGCGCCGTGGCTGAAACCGTTGGCTTGTTGATGAAGCAACTGGGGCAGGATCGCCAGGTGTTGGCTGTCACCCACCTGCCGCAGGTGGCAGCCTGCGCCGACCACCATTTGGTGGTGCGCAAACAGCTTCAGGACGGTGTCACCCTGAGCTCCGTCACCAACGTCGACCAGGAAACGCGTGTCGCCGAGCTGGCTCGCATGCTCGGTGGTGAGCGTCTGTTGAACAGCACATTGGCCCATGCGCGGGAAATGCTGCAAAGTCAGGAAAGCTGAAGCATGATGCCCTTGCCCTTTAAAAAAATGCACTTGGTTTTGATCACGGGCATGTCCGGCTCAGGCAAGTCGGTGGCCCTCAATGCACTGGAAGACCTGAGTTTTTACTGCATTGACAACTTGCCACCCGAACTGTTGCTGCCCCTGATCCAACTGGAGCGGGCCAATGAAGCGGGCCAGTTGGCCATTGCCATGGATGTCCGCAGTGCGGCATCACTGCCGCTGGTTCCCAAACAGCTGGCTCAACTCAAAGCGCAGGGCTTGCAAGTGGACTGCCTGTTTCTGGATGCCAGCACCGACACGCTGATGCGCCGGTTCTCGGAAACACGGCGGCGGCACCCCTTGTCAAAAACCGACACGCCAGATCACAACCATGACCAGCACCGGGCGCTGGCCGAAGCCATCGATCTGGAACGTGAACTGCTCAGCGAATTGCGTGCCCAGGCCCATGTGATCGACTCCAGCATCATCCGCCCGACCCAATTGCAGAGTTATGTCAAATCCTTCATCAACGCCCCGGATGATCAATTGACCCTGGTGTTTGAATCATTTGCTTTTAAGCGCGGCGTGCCCAACGATGCCGATTTTGTCTTTGACGTGCGCATGCTGCCCAACCCGCACTACGAACCGGGCCTGCGCGAACTCACCGGTTGCGACCGCCCCGTGATCGATTTTTTGCAACAACAAGCCGATGTGAAAAAAATGCTGGACCACATCCACGGCTTTCTGGACCACTGGCTGGAGCCTATGGTACGCAACCACCGCAGTTATGTGACGGTGGCCATTGGTTGCACCGGCGGCCAACACCGCTCGGTCTATCTGGTAGAGCAGTTAAACGACCTGTTTGCGTCGCGGTGGGTCACCCTCAAACGGCACCGGGAATTGGCTGCGTCCGCTGCAGCAATTTTTTGATGGGTGCGGGCAAGCCCAGTCTGGCCAGCTGCGCGGCATCCACCCACTGCCCGTCCAGAGCCAAGGCCGCCCGCCCGTGCAGCTTGAGCAACACCGGGTGCAGGTACAGGTCCTTGTGTGTCAGCACATGCTTGAACGACGGCATATCCTGCAGTGCCTCTGCGCCCTGCTGTTCGACCGCAGCCAGCAGGACTTGGCGCGCCTCAAATAGCGGCAGGCAATACAAACCAGCCCAGACGCCGGGCGTGGGCCGCTGGCTTAACCAGACCGCACCGTCGCTGGATACCAACCATAACAGCCAGATCGACTCGGCACTGCGTTTGAGCTTGCGGGTTTTCAGGGGAAATTTTTCAACTGCGTCCATCGCATAGGCGACACAGCGTTCAGACAAGGGGCAGGCTGAACACGCCGGTTTTTTGGATGTGCACAGTGTGGCCCCAAGGTCCATCATGCCCTGGGTGTAGCGTGCCATGTTGTGCAACAAATTATTTTGGGGCAACAGCGCAGTGGCCTGGTCCCACAAGCGGCGCTCGTGTGTGGCCAGCGCCAAGTCGTCGGCAAACCCCAGGTAGCGGGTCAGCACCCGTTTGACATTGCCATCCAGAATGGCCACCCGCTCGCCAAAACACAGCGCGGCGATGGCTGCCGCAGTAGAGCGCCCAATGCCCGGCAGGGTTTGTAATTGCTGGGCCGACTGCGGGAACTCGCCGCCATACACACGCACCACGTCCTGGGCACAGCGGTGCAAATTGCGGGCGCGACTGTAATAACCCAAACCAGCCCACAAATGCAACACGTCGTCCAGCGGCGCCTGCGCCAGCGCCCGCACATCGGCAAAACGTGCCAAAAATAGGGCAAAGTAGGCTTGTACCGTCACCACCTGCGTTTGCTGCAGCATGATCTCGGAGAGCCAGACGCGGTAAGGGTCGCGCGTGTTTTGCCAGGGCAAATCGTTGCGGCCGAAATGCGCCTGCCAGCGCACCACTTCTGTGGTCAAAAAGTCGTCCATCAAAAAAATCTCGCAACAGGCATTTCAGGGCTTTTGGCAAGTAGCGCAATAAAAGGTGGACCGCTGGCCCTGCTTGATCAGGCGCACCGGGCTGGCACACACATGGCAGGGCAAACCGGCACGGCCATAAACCATGGTTTGCAGCTGGAAATAACCCGCCTGGCCACTGGCGCTGGAAAAATCGCGCAGCGTGCTGCCGCCCAGCGCAACGGCCTGGCCCAAGACCTTCACAATGGCCGCATGCAAGCGCGCGGCGCGCGGTCGGCTCAACCGGGCGGCGGACACTGTGGGTCGAATGCCCGCCTGGAACAGCGCCTCGGACGCATAAATATTGCCCACCCCCACCACCGCTTCACCGGCCAGCAACACCGACTTGATGGCCGTCTGGTGGCGCTTGAGCTGGGCCTGGAACCCGGTCACCTCAAACGCATTGCCCAAAGGCTCCGGCCCCAACCGCCCCAATAGCTTGAGCGCCACCGGGTCGGCCAGACTGTCCACATAAACCACAGCGCCAAAGCGGCGAGGGTCATGCAAACGCAAAGTGCCATGCGTGGTGACCAGATCAAAATGGTCGTGCCCGCCCGGGGCGGGCAGCACCGGGGCAAAACGCAAACTGCCCGACATGCCCAGATGCAACAGCAAAACGCCCTGATCAAATTGAAGCAACAAATACTTGCCACGGCGCCCCACCGAGCGCACACGCCGGCCCAGCAACTGCTCTGGCGCACAACCCAGCGGCCAGCGCAGGGGCTTGCCAAGCCGCACCGCCTGCACGGTGGCGTTTTCTATGGCGCTGGCAAAACTGCGCCGGGTCACTTCTACTTCGGGTAATTCAGGCATAGCCTTCTTCTTATCTGACAGACATGAATTATTATGACCCTATGCGTCCACCCTATTGCTTCCTGTTCACCCTGTTGACCGCCTGCTGGGTCAACGTCCATGCGCAACCCACCGCCCCAACTGAGGCTCTGGCCAAAAGTTCGGCGCTTGACAGTTCGCTGCTCTACCAACTGCTGCTCGGCGAACTCAACGCCCAGGCACAGGAACCCGCTGCGGCTTTTTCCTTGCTGCTGGATGCCGCGCGCAAAACCGGAGACGAAACCCTGTTCAGGCGGTCGGTGCAAATTGCATTAAAGGCACGCTCAGGAGAATCCGCGCTGCAGGCCGCCAAAGCCTGGCAGGAAGCAGCGCCATCATCGCAGGAAGCCAATCGTTACGTGTTGCAGATTTTGCTGAGCCTGAACCGCCCGGCCGACACCCTGGAGCCGCTTAAACGCATGCTGGCACTGACGCCCCTGCCACAGCGCACCGAAGCCATCTGGGCCATCCCCTCGCTGTATGAACGCGCCAGCGACAAACAACTCGTTGTCGCAACAGTTCAAAAAGCCCTGACACCCACGCTGGGCGAACCCCGGCTGGGCGCCACCGCCTGGGCCACACTGGGGCGGCTGTGGCTCATGGCTGGCAACTGGGAAGCCGCCTTGCGTGCCGCCGAAAAGGGCCAGACCTTTGCGCCGCACCAAGAGCACCCTGCCTGGTTGGCCTTGAGCCTGATGCGCGCCGATGTGGCCAAGGCCGAAGCGTTGGTCAAAAATCACTTGGCAAACAGCCCCAGTACAGAGTTCCGCATGGCTTACGTGCAAACCCTGCTACAAGCCAAACGCAGCCCTGAAGCCCTCACGGTACTGCAAAACATCAGCCAACAGCAGCCTGCCTATGCCCCGGCTTCACTGCTGCAAGGCGCGGTGTATCTGGACATGCGGCAATGGGACACCGCAGAACGCCATTTTTTGCACTACCTGACGCTGATGCAGGCCGAGAAAGCGGCGCAAGGCGCCACGCCGGCCCCCCGTGGCCCGTCGCAGGCCTATCTTTCGCTGGCGCAAATTGCCTTGCAACGCAAAGACCTGCCAAAAGCCCAGGACTGGTTGCAACGTGTTGATCACCCGGACGACTTGCTGGCCGCCCAACTCCGGCGCGCCGGACTGATGGCTCAGCAAGGTCAGCTTGAGCCCGCGCTAAGCTTGATCCACAGCCTGCCAGCACGCTCAGCCTCGGAGTTGCAGCTCAAACGCAGCACCGAAGTGCAAATTTTGCGTGATCACAAGCAGTTTGCCCGCGCCCGCAGCCTGCTGGAAACTGCTCTGGCCCATGACCCGCAAGATGCCGATGTGGTCTACGATTTGGCCATGCTGGCAGAAAAAATGGACGACCTGACTGAGATGGAGCGCCTATTGCGCCAATTGATGGTCGTCAAACCCGACGACCCGCAGGCTTACAACGCCCTGGGCTACTCGCTGGCAGACCGTGGCCAGCGCCTGCCCGAAGCCCGGCAACTGATTGAAAAAGCGCTGACACTCACACCTAACGACCCCTTTATTGTGGACAGTCTGGCCTGGGTGACCTTCCGCATGGGTCAAAACGACGAGGCCTTGCGTTTGCTGCGCAGCGCCTTCAAGCAAAGACCGGATGCCGAAATTGCAGCCCATCTGGGCGAGGTGCTATGGGTCACCGGGCAAACCGATGAGGCCAAAAAAGTCTGGCGTGAGGGTCTTGAACTCAATCCGGACAACGGGACCCTGAAAGCCACATTGCAGCGCCTGCGCATTGAACTGTGAACAAGCGTTTTGCGTCCTTATTGCTGAGTCTGTTGCTGCTGCTCTCTGTCATCGGCTGTGCTGTGCCCAGCCGTACCCCAAGCGATCAAACCGCCCCGACAGCGATCTGGAATGGCCGCATGTCGGTGCGGGTGGAGGCCACCGCAGTGCAGGGTCCGCAGGCGTTTTCCTCCACATTTGAACTTCAGGGTGGGCCAGCACAAGGGCATTTGCACTTTTATACCCCGCTGGGCAGCACGGCGGCGGCCATTGTCTGGTCACCCAAACAGGCGCAGCTGCAAGCCGGCACGGATATCCAGTATTTCAACAACATTACAGAACTGATCGAACGCGTGCTTGGCACGCAGGTGCCGGTGGCCGCGCTGTTTGCCTGGCTGGCTGGCGACCACTTGAGTCTGGATGGCTGGCAGGTGGATCAATCGCAATTTGACCATGGCAAAATCACAGCCCGACGCAGCAGCCCGCTGCCGAGTGCAGAAATTCGTGTTGTCCTTGAACCCTGAACACCGGCCTGGGGTGCCAGAGCCAAACCTACCACGTCTTGATGAAATCCTTGTTTGACATTCCGGCCCCTGCCAAGCTCAACTTGTTCTTGCACATTGTCGGCCGCCGAAATGATGGCTTCCACCTGTTGGAATCTGTGTTCATGCTGATTGATTGGTGCGACACCCTGCATTTCGAGCTGCGCGCAGGCGGTGCCATCAGCCGCGAAGACCTGACCACACCCCTGCCCGCCGACGACCTAATTGTGCGTGCAGCGCGCGCCTTGCAAGGCGCCAGCGGCAGCACTCAGGGGGCCCACATCAGCATTGCCAAATCTATTCCGGAGCAGGCCGGCCTGGGCGGCGGCTCGTCGGATGCAGCGACCACCCTGCTGGCGCTGAACCGTTTGTGGGGGCTCAAGCTGAGCTTGCTGCAGCTCCAGACCATCGGCCTGCAACTGGGGGCCGACGTGCCCTTTTTTTTAAGCGGCCATAACGCCTGGGTCAGCGGCGTGGGTGAACAGACGACGCCAATCACACTGGCGCCCGCCCGTTTTGTGGTGGTCAAACCCCTGGCTGGACTCCAAACCCAGAGAATTTTTTCACATCCGGACTTAAAAAGGGACACGAAAGCCACTACAATTTATGACTTCGCTGCAGACGCATATGGCTTTGGCCACAACGACTTGCAGCCTGTTGCGCAGGCGCTTTGCCCTGCTGTCACTGAGGCACTTAGCTGGTGTCGTGACCGTGGGCTAAACGCCAGAATGACAGGCTCAGGAAGTGCCGTGTTTGCACGAATCGCGGAAGATTTTGAAACAAGTAATCGTACCGGTTTCCAAATCAGACCATGCCGCAATCTGGCGGTTCATCCTCTTCAAGGATGGGCTGTCTAACAAGAGTTATCGGTTGATCATGTTTCATGATCAACCCGCGTAGGGGAGTCGCCAAGCTGGTTAAGGCACTGGATTTTGATTCCAGCATGCGAAGGTTCGAATCCTTCCTCCCCTGCCAAAATTTTTACACATGTCCACTTGAGACATGAAACAGCCACCGCGATTCATAAGTTGGGATCTCCATGCACGCCGAACAAACCCCTGATTTCATGGTTTTCACCGGCAACGCCAATCCCGTGCTGGCCAATGACATTGCGCATTACCTCCACATTGGCTTGGGTAATGCCGAAGTAGGCCGATTTTCTGACGGTGAAGTGACCGTCGAGATCAAACAAAACGTGCGTGCCCGCGACGTTTTTGTGGTGCAAAGCACCTGCGCCCCGACCAACGAAAACCTGATGGAACTGTTGATCATGGTGGACGCCCTCAAACGTGCTTCTGCCGAACGTATCAGCGCCGTGATTCCCTATTTTGGCTATGCCCGCCAGGACCGCCGTCCGCGCTCCAGCCGGGTGCCGATTTCGGCCAAGGTGGTGGCCAACATGCTGCAAGCCGTGGGTGTGGCCCGCGTTTTGACCATGGATTTACACGCCGACCAGATCCAGGGCTTCTTTGACATCCCCGTCGACAACATTTATGCATCACCCGTGTTACTCGGTGACCTGCGGCAAAAAAACTACGACGACCTGATCGTGGTGTCACCCGACGTGGGTGGCGTGGTGCGTGCCCGGGCGCTGGCCAAGCAGCTCAACTGCGATTTGGCCATCATCGACAAACGCCGCCCCAAGGCCAATGTCAGTGAAGTCATGCACGTGATCGGAGAAATTGACGGTCGCAACTGCGTCATCATGGACGACATGATCGACACCGCAGGCACCCTGGTCAAGGCTGCCGAAGTGCTGAAAGAGCGCGGCGCCAAAAAGGTCTATGCCTATTGCACCCACCCCATTTTTTCCGGGCCTGCCATCGAGCGCATCACCACCGGCGCGGCGCTTGATGAGGTGGTGGTCACCAACACCATTCCGCTGTCAGCCGCAGCCATGGCCTGCCCCAAGATTCGCCAACTCAGCGTGGCGCCGCTCATTGGCGAGACCATTCAGCGTATTGCCAAGGGCAAGTCGGTGATGAGCTTTTTTTCTGATCAGGAAAACCTTTTCTGATCAGATTTTCAGTCGCCGGTGCCGCCGTCAAAGGTGCCCGGTTTTTTTAATCAGGGTGCCGCTGGTCGCGGTGGGCCCTACCAGGAGTTATTATGAAATTTACCGCTTTTGAGCGTTCCAAGCAGGGCACGGGTGCGAGCCGCCGTCTCCGCATTACCGGTCGCACGCCGGCTATTGTTTATGGTGGCGCAACGCCCCCCCAAGTGATCGAAATTGATCACAACGCCCTGTGGCATGCGCTGAAAAAAGAAGCATTTCACTCCAGCGTTTTGACCATGGAAATTGGCGACACCAGCAGCCCGGTGCTGTTGCGCGACGTCCAGGTTCACCCGTTCAAGCAGCTTATCCTGCACGTTGACTTTCAGCGTGTTGATGCCTCCACCAAGCTGCACATGAAAGTGCCATTGCACTTCTTCGGTGACGAAAATTCCCCCGCTATCAAGACCGAAGGCTGCATTGCCAACCACGTGATCAGCGAAATTGACGTCCTGTGCCTGCCTGCGGACCTACCCGAATTCATCAAGGTGGACTTGAGCGGCCTGAAAAAAGGCTCGTCCCTGCACCTGGCTGAAATCGCCCTGCCAAAGGGCGTCTCGGTCGTCAAGCACGGCAGCGACAAAAACCCGGTGGTGGTTTCTGTGGTGGCTGTTGCCGGCGCCGAGCCAGTCGCTGCTGCCGAACCGGCTGCAGATGCAGCCGCAAAACCGGCTGCCAAGCCAGCCGCTAAATCTGCTGCCAAACCAGCCGAAAAAGCAACCAAGAAATAAGCGCCTGCGCGTTGATCAAAAGGGCTCACTTGGTGGGCCCTTTTTTTTCAGATAATGACGCCATGATCAGACTTTTTGTAGGCTTGGGAAACCCCGGACCAGAATACGAACAAACCCGCCACAACGCCGGTTTCTGGTGGCTGGACGCCTTGGCGCGTGAACTCAAAATCAATTTGACAGCGGACAAAAGTTACCACGGCCTGGTCGCACGTAGCAGCGTCAACGGCCAATCGGTCTGGCTGTTGGCACCACAAACCTTCATGAATGCAAGCGGCAAGTCGGTGGCGGCGCTGGCCAATTTTTTCAAGATACCAGCGCAAGAGATCCTGGTTGCCCATGACGATCTTGACATCGTTCCTGGCGAAGCCAAACTCAAACTGGGTGGTAGCCATGCAGGCCACAACGGCTTGCGTGACATTCACGCCCAATTGGGCACGGACCAGTACTGGCGGCTGCGCCTGGGCATCGGCCACCCCGGCAACAAGGCAGAGGTGCTGCACTGGGTGCTTAAAAAACCGTCGCTGGACCACCGTATCGCCATTGACCAGACCATTGACCGCACCCTCAAGGCCCTGCCCCAGTTTTTATTGGGTGACATGGAACAAGCCACGCGCCTGGTACACACCAGCAAACCACTGCGCCCCAGCAAGCCCAAACCAGCGCCAACGCCGGCATCGCCACCCGCACCAAGCGACACGTGATACCCTTGCGCCATGTACCACTTGGCCTGGTGCAAGGGGGAAATCAAAATGCAACATCTTGGCAAGCAAGTCCTATTCATGATCACCGGACTCACTGTGGCACTGGGCATTCAAGCCCAAACCATTTACCGCTGCGGCAATGTGTACAGCCAAACACCTTGCCCGGACGGTATTCCTCTCAATCTGAACGACAGGCGCGAACCGAATCAAAAGCAACAGACCGATGCGGCTGCTGATCAGGCTGCCAGGCTGGCGCGTGCCATGGAACACACACGCATTGCAGAAGAAAAACGCTTGCTGGCTGGTGAACGGACCAGCCTGCCCACAGCACCAGAGAAAGCTGTACCGAGCACCGGCAATTCCACTTACGGCACTGTTCTGACACCCAAGCGGGTACAGCCCAAGCACAAGAAACCTGAGGCCTTTATTGCAGAGGTGCCAGGTTCCGAAAAGTCAGCAGTGCAGAAAAAGAAATAAGAACCTTAACCCGGGAGCCGCTCAGGCCACGGGCGTTGGCGCGCTTTGCGCTTGCAAGCGCCGGTACTTTTGCCACAAGCGCTCGTTGTTCTCAACAAAATCCGGGTTGACCGGAATGCAATTCACCGGGCACACCTGCACACACTGCGGCTCATCAAAATGCCCCACACATTCAGTGCATTTGTTGGGGTCGATCTCATAGATGTCCGGCCCCATGTAAATGGCGTCATTGGGGCACTCGGGCTCGCACACATCACAGTTGATGCATTCGTCAGTGATCAACAGGGCCATAAGCGCAATCAGACAAAAGTGGACAAGCGCCAATTTTAAAAGTCTGGCTTATTCCGTGGTGTCAGCACTGTCTTGTTCGGTCGCTTTGACAATCATCACCGGCACGCCAGCGGCATGCAGTACTTCATTGGACACCGAACCCAGCAAGGCGCTGCGCAAGGCACTGGTACCACTTGCACCCATCACCACCAAATCACAGCCGTAGTTTTCCAGAATATCCACCAGCGTGTGCGCCGGATCTCCCGACGCCACTTCCGTCTCGTAAGCCAGGCCTGCGCCATCCAGCAACACCTGCGCGGCCTGCAAGGTGTTGGCCCCGGCCGCAGCGCTGACCTGCTCAATCACCAAAGGGTCATGCACCACCATCAATTCGTACAGGCTGGCAGGCTCCTGCACATTGGCCAGCACCACGCTGGTATCAAGGCCATCGGCCGCCATACGAATGACAAAACGCACTGCTTCCAGGGCCAGGGGGGAGCCATCAAAAGGCAAAAGGATCTTCATGTGTTCTCCAAAAATTCAAGGGGTTTTGCCGCTGAGGCTGCGTACTTTTTCCAGCAGTCGCTGATTGACACCGGGCGAGACGAATTTATCCACCTCCCCGCCCAGCGTGGCAATCTCACGCACAAAGGTGCTCGAAATAAACTGGTATTTGTCGCCAGGGGTCAGGAACACGGTTTCCACATCGGGCATCAGGCTGCGGTTCATACCCGCCAGCTGAAATTCGTAATCAAAATCGGTGACGGCACGCAGGCCGCGGACCATCGCCTTGGCACCACGTGTGACGACAAAGTCACGCATCAAACCGTCGAAACTTTCCACCTGCACCCCGGGGTAGACCTTAACCACTTCACGCGCCATGGCCATCCGCTCCTCCAGTGAAAACATGGCCTTTTTGTGGTGCCCTGCCGCCACCGCCACGATCACATGGTTGAACAACTGCGCGGCCCGGCGCACCACGTCTTCGTGGCCCAGGGTGATCGGATCAAAAGTGCCCGGATAAACGGCGATCAGATCATTGGCCATGGTAAATAATGGGGTTGAGTTGACATTGCTGCATTATCAACGCGCTGGCTCGGCAACTGGCTCAATGCGCTTGAGCAAATGCGCGTGCACCATGCCCGCCTTGAGATAGCGGTGCAGTTGTAAACCCAGCACCTGCAACTGGCTCTCAGACCAGCGTTTGGGGGCTTCCAGATACAGAAAACCAGCGGCCGCCAGCGCTGGCGCCGCCGCCTGCACAGCTACCTCGAACACATCCGAATCAAAGGGTGGGTCCATAAAGATAAGTTCCAGGCTCCCAGCGGGCGCATGGCGCAACGCCGCTACCGCGTCGCCCCGGACCACCTGAACCCCATCCGCTTTAAGTTGGGTTTGCACGCGCTTGAGTTGCGCCACCAGCGCGGCGTCCTGCTCGACCAGCAGCACCTGCGCGGCGCCGCGTGAGGCGGCCTCGAAACCCAACACACCGGTACCGGCAAAGGCATCGAGACAACGCCAGCCACTCAGGTCCTGCCCCAGCCAGTTAAAAAGGGTTTCACGTACCCGGTCCGGCGTGGGCCGCAAACCAGGCTTGTCAGCCACTGGCAGTTTGCTGCGCTTGTACTGGCCGCCAATGATGCGGACTTCATGGCTTTGCACGGCCCGCGGGCGGGGTGGTCGGGGCCTGGTCTTGGGGGATTCGTTCTTCATTGGCGTCATCTTAACTGCGGAGGGCACGCGTCTGACTCAGATCAGTCCCAAACCCTTGGCATGCAGCGCCGCTTCGGCACGGCTGTTGATCTTGAGCTTGCGATAGATGTTTTTCACGTGGTCACCCGCAGTGTGCCGGGAAATGTCCAGTTCATTGCCAATGTCAACAATACGCATGCCCTGCGCCAACAGCCCCAGTACCGCGCGCTCGCGCAACGTCAATTCAGCAGCCAAAATCGGCTCCGTCGGAGCCGGACGTTGAAAGTAGCGCAATAAACGTCGCGCTATGGCAGGCGACAAGGGAGGTTGACCGTCAAAAATCTTTTGCAATTGCTGCGCCAGCCATTCAGGCGCCTGGTCTTTTAACAAATAGCCTTGCGCCCCGGCTTGTAACGCCTTGAACAAATGCGCATCATCATCAAAAATGGTAGCCACCACGGTGGCGCAATCAGGTTGATGCCGCTGAATATGCCTGATGATGTCAAGGCCATCACCGTCGGGCAGACCCAGGTCGATCAGTGCGATTGCGAATCGTCGCGTGTCAAGCAGCTGCCGGGCCTCTGACACATTGCTGGCCATGGTGCAACACGCCCCAGGAAACGCGGCCTGGCAGGCGGCCTCCAGCATGGCCAAGGCTTCGGGCAGGTCATCCACCAGCAAAATATCGAGCATGGAATTCTTATGTCTCCACGGGCAGTTGAAGAATTGTTTGTGTGCCGCCGCTGCTGCGTGCCGTCAAACACAGAGCGCCATGCACTTCTTGCAAGCGATGCTTCATGCCCAGCAATCCGCGACCCTCGGTCCAACTTTCTGGTGTGGTCATGGGACCATCGTGGCTAATCTGGACCGTCAACACACCCGCCTGCACGGTAGGCCGAATCTCTATCTGCCGCGCCTGCCCGTGTTTGAACGCATTGGTAAGACTTTCACGCAGCGTGCGTTCCATGACGGCTTTTTGCCGCGCGGTGAGCACCACCTGGGCGCCCGGTGCCGGCGCGTGCCAAAGCAGCGCCACGCCGGCCGCCTCGCATCGCGCTGAGGCTTCGGCACGCCAATCTGCCAGGGCGTGCGCCAACAATACTGGCTGACTGTCGAGGGCTGCCAACGCCGTTCGCAGGTCCTGCATGGCGGCACGCGCCAAATCAACCAATTCAGGTGATTTTGCATGATGCATCAGCATCAACAGGCGGGCCCCCACATCGTCATGCATGTCGCGCGCAATACGCTGGCGCTCTTCCTGCGCACCAAGCTCTTGCGCCGCACGGGTGCTTTCAGCCAACCTCATCAGATGAACCAAAGCCTCCACATGATTCCGGTCACGCGGCGAAAACAGACGTGCACCTTGTGCCGGGTAGCGTAGCAAACGCGCCGAGATGCCCGCACAGGCAGGCACCAGTAGTGCCAAGCCCTCATCAGTCAATTGAGACACTCCGGATTCCGATGGCGACTGGGTGACTTGTTCCAGCGGTTGGTACACGCGCTGGAGCAGATCAGCCCATAATCGCTCACGCGTTTGGGTTTCAGTCTGAAACGCGATACGCACCACATCGGGCAGCAACTCATCAAGGCGCTGTTTAGGTCGCTTGCCAAACCTTTGCCAGAGCCACTGACGCAAGGGCAGATAAACCAGAACGCAGGCCCACAGAGAAACAGCCAAGGCCTGCGCACCCGACCATTGCAGGGCGCCAATGAACAATGCATCCAAACCGACCAACAGCAAAGCGCTTACCAGCCAAAACAGCAAGCGGTAAGCCCATACGTCCAGGTCAAACAAACGGTAATGACCAAGTCCAAGCGCAATACCAATGTAAATGAACAAGAAAAAACCAAAGGCGTAGCCTTGAGGCACCGGGGGTAGCCAGCCAAGACTGGCTGTGGTCACCATCAAAAGAATAAACAAACCACTGCCCAACAGCAAGGAAAGCATGAACCAGCGCAGCGCGGCTCGGTCCAAGGGTTCGCGCCGACTGCGCACCCACTGCACACCCGCCAATACCAAGGCCAGCAACATCTCGCTCATCACGGCAAATCGGTTACCCCAGTCCATGTCGGGAGCCCAGCGCAGGGTATCTGCAAGCCACCAGAGGTTGTAAAAGACAAACACACCCAAAAGCACACGCAGACTGACCAGCCTTTTCGGGGCACACAAAAAAATACCAAACAGTGCCGCACCAAACATGAAGGAGCCCCAGTGGTTCAACGCACTCAGGGCTTTGAACAAACTGCCATCCAGCGCCAGTTCACGGCTGCTGTAAACGGCGGCCGACATGGCAAAAACCGGAAAACTCAGGCCGGTGATGGCAAACAGACGCACACCCCATTCCTGCGGCCGTAACGCCCAGACCCAGGCTGCAATCAGAAAACCCACACTGGAGACCGCCAGCTGGAACCAAAAAAACAAGGGCAGGCTGTGCAGTGGTCGCTCGACCGGTCTGACGCGGGTGGTTTGCAAGGGCTCCGGATTTGAATCAGCGCGCCATCCCAGGGTGACTTCAGAAGAACGCAGCAGGCCCGCCAACTCGCCTTGTCGCGCGAAGAAAGCGTCCATTTCCGAATACCAATCAAACACGTCGGGCTCTTCAAGCAAATCCTTACCCGACAACGCCAGTTGAATCTGATCATCCGCCAGAAACACCAATCTGGCATTGACAGGAATAGCCCGGGACGGGCCATTGGCCTGCACCACCAGGATGCTGCCGTCTTCCTGAGCCCGCAATTGCAGGCCCAGCCACGGACTGTGCAGTGCCAGGCCAAGCGCCAACGCACCCATGAACAGACACAAAAGCAGTGCCAGCGACAAACGCCGTACGGGAAGGATCGGTAATGCAGCAATAAGCATGAGAAGAGCTTCCAAATGGACGTCAAGACAACACCGCTCCCCCGCGTTCACGGGATTGCCACTTCCAACGCTGTTGCTGACAATATTTTGGTCAGTATTTTTAACCGAAGGAGAGAACTTATGCAGGATGTGATCAACAAAATATTCAGGATGGGGATACCAGCGCTGGCTTCGGCAGCGCTCCTGTCTGCCTGTGGCGGCGGGGACACAGCCGTCGCACCCAGCATGCTGTCGGGCACGGCAGCCGTCGGGCTTCCTATTGTGGACGGAATCATCAACGTCAGTTGTGCAGCAGGCAGCAAGCTGACCACCACCACCAGCGCAACCGGCCTCTGGCAGGTCACAATGTCGGGGCAAACACTGCCGTGTGCAGTTCAAGTCAACGGCGGCAAACTCGGCTCGGCCACTGGCGCAGCACAGACGCAACCCTATCATTCCATTGCGGTGTCTTTTGGTACTGTCAATGTGACACCGCTCACTGATCTGGTAGTGGCCAACTTGGCGCAAAAAGATCCGCAAACTTGGTTCAGTGGTGCCAGTTTTACTGGTATCGATGCCGCCAAGGTCAACACTGCCCTCGATGCCGTCAACACTGCTTTGGGTCTGAAAAGCCAACTGGGCACCACGAATTCACTCACGACCGCTTTTCAGGCACAAAATGGCGATGCCATGGATGATGCGCTTGAAGCGTTTAATACTGCGGTAGCCGCCAACTACACTGCTTTGCTGGCTGCTTCCAGCAAAGGGACCTTTGTTGACTTTGGCAATTTTGGGGCCGCCTTTACCACCGCTTACGGCACCATCAGAGCAAATGTAGGGAATACTGGTAACACGGGTGGTACCAGCGGCGGCTCCACCACATGTGGTGCAAACGAAATAGCATCGATTTACAGCGGCAACGCTGGGCAATACACCAACGGGCAGCAAATGTGCTTTGCAGCGTCGCCTACAGCGCTCACGTTTGCGGGAAAAACCTTGAGCAATCCGGTCCAGAACACGGTGGTTCAAGCACCCTTTTCGACTTATAAATTCACCGACAGCAGCCTCAGCTACGAGGTGACTTTTAACAACGGCGTGTTGCATGAAATCAATGTGATGAACGGCCAGACTTTCGAAGGTCAGTTTGCACCTGCAAGCAGCACCACCGGTACGGGTACAGGCACTGGGGCAGGGAGTCTGACGGTAGAAACCACCGTCGCGGGCATCACCAGCTCCGTGGTGGTTGCCGGGGTTTCAAAACCGGCCAGCCAGGCGGATTTTTGTGGCGCCATGCAGAATGACAACAGTTTGACGGCACTGACTGCCAGCGGCGGCAGCTTGTCCATCACCAATTGCAGCTATTCCGGCAATGTGGGAACCATTACGGCCAATTTGGTCATCACCACCCCCATCAGCCTCTCGACTCCTTACGCTATCAAATACACCTACAACTAAAAGCTGTCTGTGTTGATAACGGCGCCCCATCAGGCGCCGTTTTTCTTGCCTTGACACATCACTACTGCACCCGCTACGCCCCTCCCAGCACCACAGTCACCATCTTTTGAGGCTGCAGCTTGCGCTGAAAAGCTGACCGGATGTCGGCCACGGTAATTTTTTGCACGCGCTGGGTCCAGGTGTCCAGGTAATTGAGCGGCAACTTGTTCCAGGCAATGTTGGCCACGTTGTCAAGCAGTTTGCGGTTGCTGTCCAGGCGCAGGGCAAAGCCGCCAATCAGGTTGTCCTTGGCAGCCTGAAGCTCGGCCTCGGTGGGGCCATCGGCCACAAAACGGGCCAAGACCTCGCGCGACACCTGCAAGGCCTGGTCCGCCTGGTCGGGTCGCGTTTGCAGGCCAATGGTGAAGGCGCCCGCATGCGCGCCGGGGGCAAAATAGCTGTAGACGCTGTAACTCAAACCCCTCTTTTCTCGTACCTCGTGGGTCAGGCGCGAGACAAAACCACCGCCGCCCAGAATGTAATTGCCCACCAACATGGCAAAAAAGTCAGGGTCTTTGCGTTTGTAGCCGGGCTGGCCCAGCAGCACATGGGCTTGTGCCGACTCAAACGCAATTCGCTGGTCGCTGGCCTGGGTCAAGGGCAACACTTCTGCCACCGCAGGCAGCGCCGGACAGGCTGACGCAGCGGCATTCCTGGGGACCGCAATCCGGGCCAGCAACTTGGTCACCACCGCGTCGGCTTGTGCACGTGTGAGAGCTCCCACCAGAGAAACGATGGCACGACAAGGCTGAATCGATTGACGGTAAAGCGCCGCCATGTGCGACACCTCGATACGCTTAACCGAAGCTTCTGTCGTGTCATAGCCGTAAGGGTGGTCACCAAACACGGTCTGGTCAAAGGCGCGCTGGGCCTGTGTGGCCGGACGGGTATTGGCCTCCTTGATCGCGGCGATCATGGATTCACGCTCACGCTGCCAGATGTCTGCCGGAAATGCCGGCTCGGTCAGTTGCCGTGCCGCCAGTTGCACCGCTTTGGCCAGCAGATCGGGGTAGGTTAGCGAGCGTAGCGCAAAACTCATGCGGTCGCTGCTGGCGTGGCCGCCAAAACTGGCCCCCAGGTCGGCCCAGGCCTCACCCAGCGCGTTTTCGTCCAGCGCCGCCTCGTCCCGAACCGGGTTGGCCAGCACCCCCATACCGCTCAAACTGGCCGTGACACTGGCCAGCCCGGCTTGCAGAGTCGGGTCGCGACGGCTGCCGGCATCAAAGTCAAGCTGCACATCGACCATGGGAATGGCATGGCTTTGTACCAGGAACACCTGGGCGCCACTGGGCTGGGTCCAGTGTTCAATGGCAATACCGGCCATGGCGACAGGCAGACACAAGAAACTAATCAAGGAGATAAAAGCCGCCTTGAAGTATATTTTTTTTAGCATGATGTTGGGCAAGGTCTGGAATGGTTTTAGTGTCTGCTGCCCGCCTGGGCGGTGCGTGGTTTGCTGTCTTTGTTCAGCGGTTGTGGCAACAACTGGGCCACGGTCAACTGATCGTCACCAAAGTATTTGCTTGCCACGGTCTTAACCTGCTGGGCCGTCACAGCGCGCAGGCGCTCAATCAAACGCTCATGAGCATCCAGCGGTTGGCCCTGTACCCAACTGGTGCCCAACTCGCGCGCTTGGTTAAAAACCGAATCAAGCTTGTACACCGCGCTGGCCACCCACTGGGTCTTGACACGGGCAAGCTCTGCCTCAGTCACACCCTCGACAGCAATACGCGCCACTTGCGCCCGCAACGCGGTCTCCACCTGCTCTGCCGTCTTACCCCGGGCAGGCACCCCCGACAACATGAACAGTTGCGGACCACGCCCCCACAAGCCGTTATCGGCGCCGGCGCTGTCGGCCACACGATCAGGCCCCTGCGTCAGGGCGCGCTCCAGACGGGCACCGCTGTAGCCATCCAGCACGGCGGCCAGCACGGTCAGCGCCAGCGCATCACTTTCATCCTGGCCCCCGGCAAACGATTGGAACGACGGCACCTTGAACGCCAGCGTCACCATGGCCTGCTCGGCTGGCGCTTTGAAGGCAATACGCTTGGGGCCGGTCTGGGCGGGCTCCAGGCGCGGTTTGCGCTCGGGCACCACCCGCGCGGGAATGTTGCCATAGTACTTTTCAGCCAGGCGGCGCACATCGGCCACGTCCACGTCACCCGCCACCACCACGGCGGCATTGGCCGGCACATACCAGCGCTGGTAATAAGCACGGGCATCCTCAGGTGTCAACGCATCCAGGTCACTCATCCAGCCAACAATCGGCCGGCGGTAGGGCGACGCCACAAACACAGCGGCGTTCAGGGCTTCATGCAGGAGCGCCCGCGGGTTGTCTTCGGTGCGCATGCGGCGCTCTTCCTTGACCACTTCGAGCTCTTTTCTAAATTCCTCGTCGGGCCACTGGTTGTTGGCAAAACGGTCGGCTTCCAGCGCCATCACATCAGCCAGCCGTGCCGACGGAATTTGCTGGTAGTAACCGGTGTAGTCCAGGCTGGTGAAGGCATTGTCGCGCCCGCCCAAAGCCGCCACGCGGCGCGAAAACTCACCCACTGGCACACTCGGTGTACCTTTGAACAACATGTGCTCCAGCACGTGGGCCACTCCCGAGCTGCCATCAACCTCGTCCATCGACCCGGCCCGCAGCCATAACATGTGTACGGCCGTGGGCGCGCGCCGGTCTGGTTTGACGATCAGGCTCATGCCGTTGGCCAGCGTGAACTGCTGCGCCTGGCTGGAGGACGACTCAGGCGCGGCTGGCGCCTGGGCGCTGGCCGTCGACAGCGTGGCCCAGAGCAAGCAGGTCGCGCCCAAACGGGTCAAGTTTCGGGGGTTCAAAGTAAGTGTCTTGTGTTTCATAGAATGCAGTGATACCACGAACCCAAAAAATGTTCAGTTTTTTCAGAAAAAAGCCCCCTGCCCCGCCGCCTGCCGTCGTGCCATCAACCCCACAGGCGCTGACCCAGCCTGCGCCCATCCAGCTGCCAGCTGCCCTGCCTGAGCCGCCGCTTGCCGCTTCCTCAGCGACGGTCACACCGGCACCGACGCCCGAGCGCAAGTCCTGGATCGACAAGCTCAAGGCGGGTTTGCGAAAAACCGGCACCAGCATTGCCACGGTGTTCACTGGCACCCAAATTGACGATGCACTGTATGAAGACCTGGAAACTGCCCTGCTGATGGCAGACACCGGGGTCAAGGCCACCGAACATCTGCTGCAAGACCTGAAACGCCGCGTCAAGGACAGCAAAGCCACACACCCGACAGCGGTCAAGGCGCTGCTGGTCGAGTCCCTCACCGAACTGCTGACACCACTGCAAAAATCGCTGGTCATCGGCCGCTTCAAACCCACCGTGATCATGGTGGCAGGGGTCAATGGTGCGGGCAAAACCACCTCCATCGGCAAACTCACGCGGCATCTTGCGGTGAACCATACCAGCGTGTTGCTGGCCGCTGCCGACACCTTTCGGGCGGCGGCGCGTGAGCAGTTGGGGGTGTGGGCCGACCGCACAGCGGTAGACATCATCAGCCAGGAAGGCGGCGACCCGGCCGCCGTGGCTTTTGATGCGGTCAGTGCCGGCAAGGCCCGCGGCCGTGATGTGGTGCTGGTCGACACCGCCGGGCGCCTGCCGACCCAGTTGCACCTGATGCAAGAGTTGGTCAAGATCAAACGCGTGATTCAAAAAGCCGGGCCGGCGCTGGACGACCCAGACGCCGGTACGGCAGAGGAACGCAACCTGGCCACACCACCCCATGAGGTGCTGCTGGTGATCGACGGCAACACCGGTCAAAATGCCCTGACACAGGTCAAAGCCTTTGACGACGCCCTGGGTCTGACCGGCCTGATCGTGACCAAGCTCGACGGCACCGCCAAAGGCGGCGTGCTGGCAGCCATTGCGCGCGAACGCCCCATCCCCGTTTATTTCATTGGTGTCGGCGAAAAACTGGAAGACCTGGAAACCTTCAATGCCCGCGAATTTGCCCAGGCGCTGCTGGCCTGACAAACCGTTCCACTCCCACTGACGCTCATCCGCATGACAACACTGCTGCCCCACATTCAGATCGAGACTGCCCCCAACCCCAGCGCCGCCGTGATCTGGTTGCATGGCCTGGGCGCCGACGGCCATGACTTTGCCGGCCTGGTGCCAGAACTGGACCTCTCTGGCTGCCCCGCCATCCGTTTCATTTTTCCGCATGCGCCAGCGATTCCCGTCACCGTCAATGGCGGCTATGTCATGCCGGCCTGGTACGACATTCTTGGCACCGATCTGGTCATTCGCCAGGACGCGGCGGGCATTCGTGCCTCCGGGCAAGCCATTGCGGCGCTGATTGAGCGGGAAATGGCACGCGGCATTCCGGCCAGCCGGATTGTGCTGGCGGGCTTCTCGCAAGGCTGTGCCATGGCGCTGCACACCGGCCTGCGCTTTCCCCAGACACTGGCCGGCATCATGGCCTTGTCCGGTTATCTGCCGCTGGCTGAGGACTTTGCCACAGAACGTGCTGAAGCCAACGCCCACACCCCCATCTTCATGGCGCACGGCAGCCAGGACCCGGTGGTCGTCCCGGCCCGCGGCGAAGCCAGTCGCGACCTGCTGACCCGTCTGGGTTATCCGGTACAGTGGCACAGCTACCCCATACCGCACAGCATTCACCCGCGTGAAGTCGCCGATATCAGCACTTTTTTAAGCCTGGTGCTGGCAGCCGCGGCAGCCCGCAGCTAGCCGAGCGGTAGATGATGACGTATGCTCTGCATACATGGCCTGAAAAATGTGACACCAGTACTTTTTTTACTCAAATGCGTTAGCGCCGCCAGCAACGATTAACCCAAGCTTTCAACAACTTTATGGCAACCGAAAAAACAAAAACCATCAAGGAATTTGTCTATGAATGGGAAGGCAAGGACCGCAATGGCAAACAGGTGCGTGGCGAAATGCGTGCCGGGGGTGAAAACCAGGTCAGAGCAGCCTTGCGCCGCCAAGGTGTCTTGCCGGTCAAAGTGAAGAAAAGGCGCACCAGCGCAGGCAAGGCGATCAAACCCAAAGACATGGCCATTTTTACGCGCCAGCTCGCCACCATGATGAAGGCCGGCGTGCCGCTGCTACAGGCATTTGACATTGTCGGCCGCGGCAACCCCAACCCAAGCGTGACCCGGCTGCTCAATGACATCCGCGGCGATGTGGAAACCGGCACCTCGCTGAGCACGGCCTTTCGCAAGTACCCGCTGTACTTTGACAACCTGTACTGCAACCTGGTCGAGGCCGGCGAAGCGGCGGGTATTCTGGACCAATTGCTGGACCGGCTGGCGGTTTACATGGAAAAAACAGAAGCCATGAAATCCAAAATCAAGTCCGCACTGATGTACCCGATTTCGGTGCTGGTGGTGGCTTTTGTGGTGACCGCCGTGATCATGATTTTTGTGGTGCCAGCGTTCAAGGAAGTGTTTTCCAACTTTGGCGCTGACCTGCCGGCCCCAACCTTGATGGTGATCGCCATGAGTGAGTTTTTTGTCGACTACTGGTGGCTGATTTTTGGCGGTATCGGCGGTGGTTTGTATTTTTTCATGCAAGCCTGGCAACGCAGCAAACCCATGCAACTTGTGATGGATCGCATCATGCTGAAACTGCCCATTTTTGGTGTCCTGGTTGACAAATCCTGCATCGCGCGATGGACCCGCACCCTGGCCACCATGTTTGCCGCCGGTGTGCCGCTGGTCGAGGCGCTCGACTCGGTGGGCGGCGCGGCGGGCAACTCGGTGTATGAAATGGCCACCATCAAGATCCAGCAAGAAGTCTCCACGGGCACGGCACTCACTGCGGCCATGACCAATGCCAAGCTGTTTCCGACCATGGTGCTGCAAATGTGCGCCATTGGTGAAGAATCGGGCTCCATCGACCACATGCTGGGCAAGGCAGCGGACTTTTATGAATCTGAAGTGGACGACATGGTGGCGGGTATTTCGAGCCTGATGGAACCCATCATCATTGTGATTCTGGGTGGCGTGATTGGTGGCATTGTGGTGGCCATGTACCTGCCCATTTTCAAACTCGGCCAGGTGGTCTGACGATGGGAACACACATGATGGATGCCAGCTTGCTGGGACTGCTGGGTTTACTCATCGGCAGTTTCCTCAACGTCGTTATTTACCGCCTGCCGGTTATGTTAGAGGCCCAGTGGAAAGCCGAATGTGCCGACCTGCAGGGCCAGAGTCAGCCTGAGAGCCCCCCCTTCAACCTGATGGCACCGCGTTCGCGCTGCCAGGCTTGCAGCCACCAGCTCGGCTGGTATGAAAACATCCCACTGCTGAGTTACCTGGTGCTGCGCGGCAAATGCCACCATTGCAAAGCCGCCATCAGCCTGCGCTATCCCGCGGTGGAACTGATCACGGGCCTTTTGTTTTTATGGTGTGGCTGGCAGTATGGCGCCAGCGCAACCGGTCTGGCCTGGTGCGGCTTTTGCGCTGTCCTGCTGGCGCTGACCCTGATTGACTGGGACACCACGCTGCTGCCCGACGACCTGACGCTGCCGCTGTTGTGGGCGGGCTTGATCGCAGCCGCACTGCAGCTGACACCGATTCAATTGACCGATGCCCTTTGGGGTGCCGTGGCTGGTTATTTGTCCCTGTGGCTGGTGTATTGGGCCTTCAAGCTGGCAACGGGCAAGGAAGGCATGGGTTATGGCGACTTCAAGCTCTTCGCGGCCTTGGGGGCCTGGTTTGGCTGGCAAGCACTGGTTCCCATCATTTTGATGGCCTCCGTGATCGGGGCAGTGGTTGGCGTCGGCCTGAAATTTTCCAAAAATCTGCGGGAAGGCGGTTATGTCCCATTTGGTCCCTTCTTGTCCATGGCCGGTCTGACGGCCATGGTGGCGGGCCCCACCGCCATGCTCAGGTTTGTCGGCTTGTAAACCGTGCCACGCGCGTTTTATGTCGGACTCACTGGCGGCATTGGCAGCGGCAAAAGCACCGTGGCCGCCCTGCTGGCCCAATGGGGTGCGGTCATCATGGACGCAGATGCCATTGCCCGTTCGCTGACCGCCCCCGGCGGCTTGGCCATCGCCGCCATTACCCGTCAATTTGGGCCTGACTTCATCACCGCAGAGGGCGCCATGGACCGCGACCACATGCGCGCCCTGGCCTACACTGACCCCCATGCCAAACAGCAACTTGAAGCCATCATCCACCCGCTGGTAGGACAGGAAACCTGGCGCCAGGCCGCGTCCGCCCAGGCAGCAGGCCAAGATTGCCTGGTGTTTGACGTGCCTTTGCTGGTGGAATCTGCCAGCTGGCGGCAAAAAGTTGACCATGTGCTGGTGATCGACTGTCTGCCTGCAACCCAAATCATGCGCGTGATGGCACGCAGCGGGCTGGAAAAAGCAGCGGTCGAAGCCATCATGGCCCACCAATGCAGCCGTCAACGGCGCGTGCGTGCGGCCGACAGCGTGATCTTCAACGATGGCCTGACCCATGGGGATTTAAGCCGGGAGGTGGCGGCACTGGCGCCGCGCTTGCGGCTATCATTACACCTAGCAAACTGACTGATTGAACTTTAGCGTGATCCTCTACGAATACCCATTGCAAGAACGCATTCGCACTTATTTGCGGCTGGAGCATCTCTTTATCCACTTGCAGCAGTTGTTGCAACGCGTGGATGCCATTGACCACCATTTTGCCCTGGCAACCTTGTTCGAAATCCTCGAAGTAAGCACCCGGGCTGACCTCAAATCCGATCTGCTCAAAGACCTCGACAAGCAGAAACACATGCTTGACAGTTACCGGGGCAACCCCGCCATTGCCGAATCTGTGCTCGATGAAGTCATTCACCAACTTGAGCAGTGTTTTGAGGCCCTGAACAACCAGTCTGGTAAGTCGGGCCAAAGTTTGACCGAAAACGATTGGCTCATGGGCATTCGCAGCCGGATTGTGATCCCCGGTGGCACTTGCGGGTTCGATTTACCCTCCTACCATGCCTGGCAACACAAGCCCAGCCAGGTTCGGCAAGCGCAGTTGCAAACATGGGCCCAAACCCTGGCCCCCTTGGCGGATACGGTTCATTTGTTGCTCAAGTTGCTACGTGATTCTGGCGCACCACAAAAAGTCATTGCCAACGGCGGGCAGTTCCAGCAGAGCCTGCCCCAAGGACGCACTTTTTTATTGCTGCGGCTGGCGCTGGATGAAACCATGGACCTGGTGCCTGAAATCAGTGGCAACCGGCTGATGGTGTCGGTCCGACTGATGCGCCAGGGCGAAGAAAATCGGTTGCAGGCGATCAACGAAGATGTCAGCTTTGAACTGGCCTTGTGTGCATGAGCGGCTCCACGCAAGAACCTAACATCCCTGTAAAGATCGTGACCTGCCCTGGCTGTGGCGGCGTCAGTGTCTATGCGGCTAGTAATCCCTATCGGCCATTTTGCAGCGAGCGCTGCAAGCAGATTGACCTGGGAGCCTGGGCCAGCGAGCAGTTTGCCATGCCTGCCGCGGCCCCGCCGGAAGATTTTGCGCCGGACTGAATTCCGGGGTCGCACTCTCTCAAACTCTCTCGATTTGATTCTTTTCGTTGGGCTCTTGAGGCTACGCCCTTCGCAGCTTGGCGGGCGCGCGCGGCGCGGTAACCGGCAGGGGCAGCCACCTCATACTGGGGTACCAGAAATCGGTGACTGCCCCCGCCGGTTACCACACCATGAAGTGGGTGCACAAAGGTGTTTGAAGACCAATTAAAACCCGACCCTTTTGAATTTTTCCAGACGCACACCAGCGCAGTGGCTGGCTTTGGCGGCTGACGATTTCTGGTACTCCAGTATGAGGAAGCCGCCAAAGCCAGTCGCTGTGCGGGTAGCACCAGCGAATCAGCAAATCCGAGAATCAAAAACTTGGCAAGTCAACATTCACCCAGCAATAGAACCCACTTTTTCCTGCTCCTCAGCCATCCACTGCAACACCGGCACCGTGCCGGGTAACACCGGGCTAACCGTTACCGGCAAACGCTCCCAGGTAAACGACTGGGCCTCGCGCATTTGCAGTTCACCGCACCAAGCCCAGACCTTGCAAAAATGCAGCCGCACCAACGCATGTGGGTAGTCCACCAGCTCCTGCCGCCAGGGTTCAATCTGGTCAATGTGAATGCCGAGCTCTTCCTGCAGTTCGCGTTGCAGCGCCTGCTGCAACGACTCGCCGGGCTCGAACTTGCCACCGGGAAACTCCCAGTATCCGGCGTAAACCTTGTCAGCGGGGCGCGACGTCAGTAAAAAATCACCGTCAGCCCGAATCAAGACCCCCACCGCCACATCGACCACGGCCCGGTCGGCACCACCAACCCGCGGCAGCGCGCCATCGGCTACCAGCACTGCGGCTGGCTGGTCAGTCCTGCTCATGCCACAACAGCGTGCTGGCCCGCGTAGTCCAGGGCAAACTGGTAAGCGACACGGCCGCTGCGGGAACCCCGCTCCAAGGCCCACACCAGGGCCTGGGCGCGCGCCGCCTCGATGGCCGGCACCGTGACGCCCATGGCGCCGAGCCACTGAGCCACGATGGTGAGGTACTCGTCCTGCGAAAACGGGTAAAAGCTCACCCACAGACCAAAACGCTCTGACAGCGATATTTTTTCTTCCACACCTTCGCCCGGATGCACCTCGCCATCGGCGGTGTGGGTGTAGCTGAGGTTTTCCTTCATGTATTCGGGCAGCAAATGGCGCCGGTTGCTGGTGGCGTAAATCAGCACATTGGCGGTGGTGGCGGCCACCGAGCCGTCCAGAATCGACTTGAGCGCCTTGTACCCGGACTCGCCTTCATCAAAGCTCAGGTCATCACAAAACACGATGAACTTGTAAGGCTCTTCAGACACCAGGTCAATGATGTCGGGCAGGTCGGTCAGGTCAGCCTTGTCGACCTCGATCAGGCGCAAGCCCTGAGCGGAAAATTCATTCAGGCAGGCGCGAATCAGCGACGACTTGCCGGTGCCGCGCGCGCCCGTCAGCAGCACGTTGTTGGCCCGCTGACCTGTGACAAACTGGTGCGTGTTGCGGTAAATTTTTTCCTTTTGCGGCTCGATTTCTTTCAGGTCGGTCAGGGCCATGGCGCCGACATGGCGCACCGGCTCCAGCGTGGCCCGGCCAGAACTGCGCTTGCGGTAACGAAAGGCGCTCGATGCCGTCCAGTCGGGCTGCGCCACGGCTTGCGGCAGCACCGCCTCAATGCGGGTGATGAGTTGCTCGGCACGCAGCAACAAATGCTCGAAACCGGCGTTCATGAACGGTAATCGGCATTGATCGACACATAGTCGTGACTCAGGTCACAGGTCCACACGGTGTCCACCGCGTCGCCCCGGGCCAAACCCACGCGCACCGTGATCTCGGCCTGTTTCATGACACGCTGGCCGTCTTCCTCGCGGTAGTCGGGGTTGCGCCCGCCCTTGCGCGCCACCAGCACCTCGTCCAGGTACAAATCAATGCCGGTCTGGTCCAGGTCGGCAATACCCGCATAACCCACGGCAGCCAGGATACGGCCAAGGTTGGGGTCGCTGGCAAAAAATGCGGTCTTGACCAGAGGCGAATGCGCAATCGCATAGGCCACCTGGCGGCACTCGGCCTGGGTCTTTCCGCCTTCGACCTGGATGGTGATGAATTTGGTGGCGCCTTCACCGTCACGCACAATGGCTTGCGCCAGTTGGCGCGCCACACCCAGCATGGCGGCCTTTAGCGCCTGGCCAGCGGGGCTGTCCAGCGAAGTGATCGGCACGTGCACTGCCTTGTTGGTGGCAATCACCACAAAGGAGTCGTTGGTCGAGGTGTCGCCGTCCACGGTAACCCGGTTGAACGAACCTTCGGCCAGTTCGGTGGCCAGTTGCGGCATCAGGTCCGGGCTGACACAGGCGTCGGTGGCCATAAAACCCAGCATGGTCGCCATGTTGGGGCGGATCATGCCGGCGCCTTTGCTGATGCCGGTGATGCTCACCTGCGTGCCGTCAATCACCATCTGCGCACCAAAGGCCTTGGGCACGGTGTCGGTGGTCATGATGGCCTCTGAAGCGCGCAACCAGTGGTCTGCGCTGGCATCTTGAATAGCGGCGTCCAGCCCGGCTTCGATGCGCTCAACGGGCAGGGTTTCCATGATGACACCGGTCGAAAACGGCAGCACCTGTTGTTTGACCAAACCCAACCGCCCGGCCAGCGCCTGACACGTGCTGGCCGCCCGCGCCAGGCCGTCTTCACCGGTGCCGGCATTGGCGTTGCCGGTATTGATCAGCAAGGCACGGATGCCCAGGCCAGTGGCCAGGTGTCCGCGGCACAACTGCACAGGTGCTGCGCAAAAACGGTTCTGCGTGAACACACCGGCCACCGAGGCGCCGTCGTCGATCAGCACCACGGTCAGGTCCTTGCGGTTGGCCTTGCGGATACCGGCTTCGGTGACTCCGATGCGCACACCGGCAATCGGAAACAGTTCAGCAGGGTTGGGGGGAGACAGGTGAACAGACATGGCGGATGCTTTCTCAGGCCAGCTTGCCGTGGCATTGCTTGTATTTCTTGCCGCTGCCACAGGGGCAAGGCTCGTTGCGGCCGACGCGCGGCACTTCCAGCGGCATCGTGGTTTCGTCCACCTTGATTTCCACCCCGCCGGTCTCGGTGGGCGCGGTATAGGTGACGTTGCTGATGCGCTCAGCGCGGTTTTCCAGCTCGACGGCAGCCGCTGCGGCCTCTTCGTTGGACTGGATACGCACCGTCATGAGGATTTTGGTGACTTCGTTCTTGACGGCATCGAGCATCTGGCCGAAGAGCTCGAAGGCTTCGCGCTTGTACTCCTGCTTGGGCTGCTTCTGGGCATAGCCGCGCAGGTGGATGCCCTGGCGCAGGTAGTCAAGCGAACTCAGGTGGTCGCGCCAATTGCTGTCGATGCTTTGCAGCAGCACCATGCGTTCGAACTGGGTGAAGTTTTCATTGCCCACCAGGGCCACTTTTTCGTCAAACACGGTGTTGGCATGGCTGCGCACGGTGTCCAGAATGTCGTGGTCGGTGATGGCGCTGGCGGCGTTCACCTGGTGTTGCAGCGGCAGGGTCATCTGCCACTCATCGGACAACACGCGTTCAAGTGCCGGCAAGTCCCACTGCTCTTCGACCGACTCGGCGGGCACATACTGGCGCACCACGTCTTCAAAACAACCCTCGCGCAGCGACTGGATTTGCGCCGACAGGTCGGTCGCATCCAGAATTTCGTTGCGCTGCTGGTAGATCACCTTGCGCTGGTCATTGGCCACGTCGTCGTATTCGAGCAATTGCTTGCGCATGTCGAAGTTGCGTGCTTCCACCTTACGCTGGGCGCTCTCAATGGAGCGCGTGACCATGCCTGCTTCGATGGCTTCGCCCTCGGGCATCTTGAGCTTGTCCATGATGGCCTTGACACGCTCGCCGGCAAAAATGCGCATCAGCGCGTCGTCCAGGCTCAGGTAAAAGCGTGACGAGCCCGGGTCGCCCTGGCGGCCTGAGCGGCCACGCAACTGGTTGTCGATGCGGCGCGATTCATGGCGCTCGGTGGCGATGATGCGCAGGCCGCCCAACGCCGTCACCTGTTCGTGGTCTTTGGCCCACTGGGCGTTCACGGTATCCAGCTGCTGCTGTTTCTGCGCCGCATCCAGCGATGCGTCGGTCTCAATCGCCTCAATGATTTTGCTGATGTTGCCGCCCAGCACGATGTCGGTCCCACGACCGGCCATGTTGGTGGCAATGGTGATCATCTTGGGGCGGCCGGCCTGCGCCACGATGTCGGCTTCGCGGGCGTGCTGCTTAGCGTTGAGCACCTGGTGCGGCAGCTTTTCCTTGTCCAGCAGCTCGGCAATAAGCTCGGAATTCTCGATCGAGGTGGTGCCCACCAGCACCGGCTGGCCGCGATCAAAACACTCACGGATGTCTGCAATAGCGGCGTCGTACTTTTCTTTGGTGGTCTTGTAGACGCGGTCCAGTTGATCGTTGCGGCGGCTGGGCCGATTGGGCGGCATGACCACCGTTTCCAGGCCATAAATTTCCTGGAACTCATAGGCCTCGGTGTCGGCAGTACCGGTCATGCCGGCCAGCTTGCCGTATAAGCGGAAGTAATTCTGGAACGTGATCGACGCCATGGTCTGGTTTTCCGGCTGGATCGCCACACCTTCCTTGGCTTCCACCGCCTGGTGCAGGCCTTCGCTCCAGCGCCGCCCGCTCATCAGGCGCCCGGTGAACTCGTCCACAATCACCACCTCGCCGGCCTGCACCACGTAATGCTGGTCGCGCAGGTACAGGTGGTTGGCACGCAGCGCGGCATACAAATGGTGCATCAGCGTGATGTTGGCCGGGTCGTACAGGCTGGCGCCTTCGACAATCAGACCCATCTCGAACAAAATGCGCTCGGCGTTTTCGTGGCCGCGCTCGGTCAGAAACACCTGACGGGTTTTTTCGTCGAGCGTGAAGTCGCCCACCTTGGTGATGCCCTCACCGGTGTGCGGGTCGGCTTCGCCCTCTTGTTGCGCCAACTGCGGCACGATGCGGTTGATGGCCACATACAAATCGGTCTGGTCTTCGGCCTGACCGCTGATGATGAGCGGGGTGCGCGCCTCGTCGATCAGGATCGAGTCCACCTCGTCGACGATGGCGTAGTTCAAGCCACGCTGAACCCGATCAGCCGCCTCATAGACCATGTTGTCGCGCAGGTAGTCAAAGCCATATTCGTTGTTGGTGCCGTACGTGATGTCGGACCGGTAGGCAGCCTGCTTTTCTTCGCGCGGCATGTTGGGCAGGTTGATGCCCACCGACAAACCCAAAAAGTTGTACAGCTTGCCCATCCACTGGGCATCACGGTTGGCCAGGTAGTCATTGACCGTCACCACGTGCACGCCCTTGCCGGTCAAGGCATTCAGGTACACGGGCAAGGTAGCTGTCAGGGTTTTGCCTTCGCCCGTGCCCATTTCAGAAATCTTGCCGTTGTGTAAGGACATGCCGCCGAGCAATTGCACGTCAAACGGACGCATTTTCATGACCCGTTTGGAGCCCTCACGCACCACGGCAAAAGCCTCGGGCAAGAGCGCATCGAGCGTTTCACCCTTGGCCAGCCGGTCCTTAAAGGCCTCGGTCTTGGCGCGCAGGTCGGCGTCAGAGAGCTTCTCCAGGTCGGCCTCCATCGCGTTGATTTTGCCCACGGTGTGGCGATACTTTTTGAGCAGGCGGTCATTGCGACTGCCGAAAATTTTGGTGAGAAAGTTGATGGCCATGAATACGGGGCGTGCAGCCTGACCGGTGGGGTCAAACTTGCGGCGCAATCCTTTTTTTTACAAACTGACTTGAAGGGGGGACAGCGCATTGAGCGTCAAAGGTCGTCAAACACTGTCGAACTGCCTTGATTTTACCCGCGCGCCGACCCGGCCCGCCGGGCGCTTCACGGTCTGACTGGAGAGCGGGTGCGCGCCCTGGACAAATTGCTGCCTGATGTGGCCTGCGCAAGCTGCGCCGCCTTGATCGGCTGGCGCGCCAGCAAAAATTTTTGCGGGTCTTGAAAAACGCCTTGCACCATCACCTCAAAATGCAAATGGGCACCGGTGGAACGTCCGGTACTGCCCACTTCGGCAATTTTTTGACCGCGCTTGATCAAATCGCCCTTTTTAACCAGCGTTTTTGACGCATGGGCGTAACGTGAAATCAGGTCGTCGCCATGCTCAATTTCAATCATGTTGCCATATTCCGGATGAAATTCCTGGGTAACCACCACACCACCTGCTGCGGCCAGAATCGGGGTGCCGGACTCAGCCCGGAAATCCAGCCCGGTATGCAGGGCCGTGCGCCCGGTGATGGGGTCAAGCCGCCAGCCAAATGCAGAACCCACCTCACCCTGCGTCACCGGTTTTTGGGTGGGTATCAACAGGCTTTGCATCTTGCGCTCAAACAGCCGCGACTCGATCACGGTAAACAAATCGGTACGCTGGTGCGTGAGCGACTCCAGGTCATCCAGGGTGGCTTGCAAGTCCGGCAGCGTCAGCGCCGGCCCTGACACCAGCACCCCGCCCAGGCCGTTGGCGGCCCTCAGCTCGGCCGGGTTGACCCCAGCCAGACCCGAGACACGCTCGCCCAGCGACTCCAACTGCATCATCTTGACCTGCATCTCACCCAACTTGCGCGCCATCACATCGAGGTTTTCACGCACAAAACGGTCGCGCTGCTCAAATTCGTCCTTGACCACCAGCCGGACCAGGCTACCGATGACGGGCCAGCCTTCGCGCGCGCCTTTCAGGAAAACCCAGTGGTACAGCCCCACCGCCAACAGCATCACCACAAAAGCCGACAGCACCAGCAGCAGCAGCAAACGCCGGCCACTCAGGTAAAGGGTACCTGATTTGGCCAACCAGGCATCCGTGATAATCATCTGCATTCGTCATCACCCCTAAAAAATGAACCGCCGCCAGCCCTCTGTGACCTTGCTGCAAGCCAGCCAGAATAATGCCAGCCTGGCAAAACTGATGGAACTGAACCGCGCCTCCAAAGCCCGCTTTGACGCCATTACTGCCCTGATTCCTGAAACGCTGCGGCCCAACGTAACCGCCGGCCCACTCAACGAGGGCGTCTGGTGCCTGTTGCTCAGCAACACCACCACCGCCGCCAAACTGCGCCAGTTGCTACCGGCTTTTGAGGCGCATTTGCGAGTCAAAAACCTTGAAGTCAAAAGTATCCGGCTCAAAGTCAGCGGCTTGAGTGGCTCCGCGCGTTATTGAGGGCCGTTTTTTGCCCTGAGGCGCATTCTGCCACGACGCTTTTTTCTCAGGGTCAACCCTTAGGGCTTTTTTGGTAAAGCGCTGTTATCGCGCTAGAGCAAAGTGCCACGTGCGGCGATCTGCCAGATCGCCTCGACGCGGTCACCGCGAATACACACCAGTTCATCGTAGAGATTAACGGTGGGGTCGCAATGCCCCGGCACCAGCATCAGCGCGTCACCCAGCGCCAGAGGTGAATCCGCCGGAATATCCAGCACACCATGGTCATCGGCGGCCTTCACGTATTTGAGTTCAGGGCGCTGCCAGACCGTGGGCATGCCTGAATCGATGCTGGAAGCCTTCAGGCCCGCATCGAGGACCGCCCGTGTGGGCTGGGTGCGACTCAGCACGGCGCTGCAAACGAACAGCGCATGCTCGAAGCGCACATCCTGAACCCCGAGCTGGTTGTCGCCATAGTCGCGGTCCATGAAGATGTAGGAGCCCGCCTGGATCTCATTGAAGACGCCGGAGTCTCGCTCAAGCAGGAAGGTGCCGGTGCCGGCACCGGTGATGCGTTCAACCTGCAGGCCAGCGGCCTCAATCAGCGAGCGGCTGAGCCGGGCGGCATCACACGCCTGTGCAATCGCCCGCTCCCGCTCCAACGGCGTGCGTTGGTGTTGCGCCGAACCGTGGTAACACTGCAGGCCGGCAAAACGCAGCGGCGCCTGGTCGGCAATCAGGCGCGCCAGGCGGGCTGCGGCCGCGCCGGGTGAGACACCACAGCGGTGGCCACCCACATCCACCTCTACATAGACATCGATGGACACGCCCTGATAACGCGCCACGTCGGCCAGCGCCAGCACCTGCAGCGGGTCATCCACCAGCACGCCCACACGCGCGCGCCGGGCCAGGTCGGCCAGGTGCAGCAACTTGGTCGTACCCACCACCTGGTTGGTGACCAACACTTCGTGGATGCCGGCATCGACAAACACCGCAGCTTCACTGACTTTTTGACAGCAAATGCCAATGGCACCCAACGCGATCTGGCGGCGCGCAATGTCAGGGCATTTATGGCTTTTGGCATGGGCGCGCAAGCGCACCGGATGGCCTTTGAGCGCGTCCATCATGCGCTGCAGATTACGCTCGAAGGCGTCAAGGTCCAGCACCAGCGCGGGCGTGTCAATGGCGCTGACCAGGTCAGCCGGGTGGGCGGCTTGCCAGGGCGCCATCAGACGCAGCGCCCGCCGTCCACTTCAATACACACACCGCTGATGAAGGCTGCTTCGTCGCTGGCCAGGTAGAGCACGGCATTGGCGACATCGAGCGCGGTGGAAAACCGACCCAGCGGGATCGTGGCGCGGAATTTGGCCATACGTTCATCGGTCAGGGGGCCACCAGCAAACTCGGCAGAGAGCCCGGTCTCGGGATTGAACACCGGGTTAATGCAGTTGACGCGGATGTTGTCGGGTCCAAGCTCGGCCGCCAGTGACTTGGAGGTGGTGATCACCGCGCCTTTGGAACCGTTGTACCAGGTCAGCCCGGGGCGCGGACGTACCCCCGCCGTGGACGCAATGTTGATGAAACTGCCGCCGCCCTGGGCGCGGAATACCGGCGTGGCATGGATGGTGGCCAGATACACGCTTTTGACGTTGACGGCATAGACCTTGTCGAACTCGTCCTCGGAAACCTCCAGGGCCGGCCGGTTGCGGTGCGTCCAGCCAGCATTGTTGACCATCACGTCGAGCCGGCCATAACGCTGGACCGCAGCCGCCACCAAGGCTTTGACCTGGTCCGAGTGGGTCACATCGGCAGCCACAAAAGAAGCCGTGCCACCCGCCTCGACGATCTCCTGGACCACACTTTCGCCTAAGTCGGCGTCGATGTCATTGACGACCACCTTCGCCCCTTCGGCGGCCAGCCGCACTGCAATACCTTTGCCAATGCCCTGCCCGGCGCCGGTGACGATAATGGATTTGTCCTGAACACGCATATGGAATGCCCCTTGAATGAGTTTAAAAATAACCGTGTTTTTTTTGCCAACGGTCAGCCATGTTTGATGGCCACCGTCTTGAGGGTGGTGAAGCCTTGCAGCGCCTCCAAGCCTTTTTCACGGCCATAACCTGAAGACTTGACGCCGCCAAAGGGAAGCTCGACACCGCCGCCGGCGCCATAGTTGTTGATGAAAACCTGGCCGCTGCGGATGCGCCGGGCCATACGGAACTGGCGCGCGCCGTCGGCCGTCCAGACCCCTGCCACCAGCCCGAAGGGGGTGGCGTTGGCCAGCGCCACGGCATGGTCTTCGTCACGGAAAGCCATGGCGCATAACACCGGGCCAAAGATTTCCTGCTGCGCCAGCCGGTGCTGCACCGGCACGTCGCGCAGCAAGGTAGGGGCCTGATAAAACCCGGTCTCGGGCGCTTCATCAACCACCCTGCCCTGCGCCACCATGCTGATGTTGTCGGCCTGGGCATCGCTTAAAAAATCCCAGACCCGTTGTTGCTGGCTTTGGCGAATCAGCGGCCCCAGGTCCAGGTCCATGCTGGCCGGGCCGGCCCGCAGTTGCTCAAAGGCCGCGCCCAGACGCTCCAGCAGCGGCTCGTAAATGGCATGGTCCACCAGCAGGCGTGACCCGGCCGAGCAGGTTTGCCCGGCGTTTTGCACGATGGCGTTGACGACTGCCGGCAAGGCCGCGTCAAGGTCTGCGTCGGCAAACACGATTTGCGGGCTCTTGCCACCCAGTTCCAACGTGACCGGGCAGTGCCGCTGCGCCGCCACCTGCTGGATCAGGGTGCCGACCGAGGGGCTGCCGGTAAAGCTGATGTGATCAATGCCGGGGTGGCGCGCCAGGGCATCACCCACCTCATGGCCGTAGCCCGTGACGATGTTGAGCGCCCCTGCCGGAAAACCCACCTCGGCGGCCATTTGCGCGACCCGGATCAGCGACAGACAGGCATCTTCGGCTGGTTTGACCACACACACATTGCCAGCCGCCAGTGCGCCGCCAATACTGCGGCCAAAAATCTGCATCGGGTAATTCCACGGGATGACGTGACCAGTGATGCCGTGTGCCTCACGCCAGGTCAGCACGCTGTAGCCGTCCAGGTAGGGAATGGTGTCGCCATGCAGCTTGTCGCAGGCACCGGCATAAAACTCGAAGTAACGCGCCAGCGCCACCGCGTCGGCTCGCGCCTGGCGCGTGGGTTTGCCGCAGTCACGCTGCTCCAGCGCGGTCAACGCGTCCACACCTTGGGCCACCCGTGCGGACAGGCGCATCAGCAAACGACCACGCTCCACTGCCGGAGTCTTGCTCCAGACCGTGTCAAAACACTGGCGCGCCGCACGCACGGCGTCGTCAATGTCTGTCGCGTTACTGCGCTGGATCTGCTCAAAAACCTGGCCGTCAGAGGGGTCCAGCATGGGAATGGTCAGACCGGAGGACGAGACCTGTGGCGCATTGCCAATAAAGTTGAATTGCATGGGCTTGACTCAGTTCGGATAGGGCGTGGCTTGCGGGTTCTAGACTTTTTTCTGCTCGTCTGCAGTGCCATTGAGCGTGTTCAGGCTGTTGATCAGATGCGGGATGAACTGCGGTGTGTAGCCCTGGTTGGTGGCCACCGTGTAGGTGTTGTGCACGGCGTCACCCAGGTAGGACACGGCCCTGGCCTCGCCGGTCATGCGGGCGTAATAACGCATGTCCTTGTGGGCGTTGCCGATCGAGAAACGGAACATCTGGTCGTTGCCCTCCAGCACATAGGGGCGCAGGCGCTGAAACGCCGTGCTGTTGGCGCCGCCGGAATCAATCACGTCACACAACACTTCCAGATTGACACCGGTCTTGCTGGCGCACGAAAACGCCTCGGCCAGAATGGCGGCGTTGCCCAGCACCACAAACTGGTGCAGCAACTTGGTCGTGTGCCCAGCCCCGACTGCGCCACAGTAGAAAATGTTTTTGGCGAACGCCTCAAAAATCGGGCGGACCCGTTCCAGCACGGCTGGGTCACCCCCCACAAGCAGGTTGAGCTGGCCCTCCTCGGCATGTTTGGGCGTGCCCGTCAAGGCCGCGTCCAGAAACAGGGCACCTTTGGCCGCGATGGCCGCCGCCAGATGGCGCGTGGAGTCGGGCTGGGAAGTAGAGCAATCCACCACCACTGAGCCCGGACGGATGCCTTCCAGCACGCCGTGCCGGCCCAACACCACTTCTTCAACTTCGGGTGAGCCGGTCACACAGATGATCAGGACATCGGCCATAGCCGCCACGTCAGCAGACGTGGTCAGACTGCGGGCGCCTGCTGCCAACAAGTCTGCACAACGCGTCGCCCCCTCTTCCGAGCGCACCAACAGCCCGACCGAGTGGCCCTTGGCCAGCACATGCCGTGCCATACCGCGGCCCATCATGCCCAGGCCGATGAAACCGATGTTGAGGGGGCTTGAAGCATCTTGCATAGTTTTCTCTTGTGGGTAATGGGGGGGTTGCGCTGACAGCGCGCTCATAGATAGGGCTTGAGCCAGCCCAGGCCGGCTGACGTGCCACCTGCCTGGGCGTTGGCGGGACGGTACTCGCACCCGATCCAACCACCGTAACCCAGCTCATCGAGCAGCGCAAACAGGTAGCTGTGATTGATTTCGCCCAGATCCGGCTCGTGGCGCTGGGGTACCCCGGCAATTTGCAAATGGCCGACCTTGCCGGTGGCCAGGTACTTGCGAATCTTCATGGCCAGGTCGCCCTCGACGATCTGGCAGTGGTACAGGTCCATCTGCACCTTGAGGTTGGCCTCACCCACGTCGGCCAGCACGGCGTGCGCCACGTCCTGGCGGTTCAGGTAAAAGCCGGGAATGTCGCGCGTGTTGATGGGTTCGATCAGCACGTCGATGCCCTGTGGCGCAGCCGCTTGCGCGGCCCAGCGCAGGTTGGCGATGTAAGTGGGGAACAGCGACTCATGCGTGGCGCCAGCAGGCAGCAAGCCGGCCATGACGTGCACGCGCGGGCAGTGCAGCGTGGCCGCGTAATCCAGCGCCTTGCTCATGCCGGCGCGAAACTCTTCCTCGCGACCCGGCAGGCAGGCCAGCCCGCGCTCACCTGCACCCCAGTCGCCCGGAGGGGCATTAAACAGCACCTGCTGCAGGTCATGGGCCTGGAGACGCGCGGCAATGTCTTCCTTGGCAAACGCATAGGGGAACAAGTATTCCACGGCCTTGAAGCCGTCTTTGGCGGCGGCTTCAAAACGGTCCAGAAACGCGTATTCCTGGTAGAGCATGGACAGATTGGCGGCAAATTTGGGCATAGGGGTCACCATCGGGCGCCGAAGGTCTGGCGCAGTTCGTTGATTTGTAAGTCGGTCAATGGCTCGGGCACGTTGGCGCTCAGGCACATCAGCCGGGCGGTTTCTTCAAGTTCTTCCAGGGTCGCCATGGCAGCGGCAGGCGAGTCGTGCCAGACGTTGGGGCCCAGGCGCGCCAGCATGACCGCACGGATCGGCTTGTCGGCTTCACCGTAACGGGTGATGGTGTGGGCTACCAGGTGCGCCGCCTGCGGGTCACCGGGACGGTGGTAGCGGATGATGGGCACATGGCCGACCTTCATCACAAAATAGGGCGTGAGGGCAGGCAACAACTCAACTGATTCGGGTGTTTGAGCACGCAGCGTCAATGCCACACAGTGGGTGCTGTGGGTGTGGATGATGCTACGCGTCTGGGCATCAAAGGCGCAGGCAGCCCGGTAAATCTGGCTGTGAAGCGCAATGGTTTTGCTGGCTTTGTCACCACTGAGCTGCTGGGCCTGGGCATTGAGCCGTGCCAGCCTTGCGGGCACCAGGTAACCCAGGCAGACGTCGGTGGGAGTAATCAGGAAGCCGCCGCCCTCCGATTCATCCAGGCGCACACTGATGTTGCCGGCGGTGGCATGCACGTAGCCGCGCTCGAACAGGCTGCGGCCGATGCGGCAGATTTCTTCACGGGCTTCTTGTTCGGTCATGGTCTGTGCTGCGCCTTGGGTTGAACCCGCGCAGCGGCAGTCTTTGGCGGCTTGCCTCTACTGGGGTACCAGAAATCGTCAGCCACCAAAGCCAGCCACTGCGCTCGCGCCATCTGTTTGGGCATCATTTCAAACAACCGAAAGATTTGCTGAAAAAGTCATCAGTACCAAAGTTGCCGGACTTCAGGGTCAGGTGCAGACCACCGTTGGGGGCTGCGTCACTTTGGGCATGGCACCAGGGCACACCGGGGTCAATTTGGGGGCCGATTTTCATCTGACTGATGCCCAGCGCCTGCACGCAGGCACCTGAGGTTTCACCACCGGCCACCACCAGTTGGCGCACGCCCAGGCCCACCAGTCCGCGAGCGATGGCGGCCAGGGTGTGTTCCACCAAATCGCCTGCTGCCTGCACACCGAGCTGGGCCTGAACGGCTTTGACTGCACTCGGTTCCGCTGACGAATAAATCAGCACCGGCCCCTGGGCCAACAGCTCTTTTGCCCAGGCCAGTGCTTGCGTCACGGTAGTTGTACTTCCCCCACTGGCGGCCAGCTGTAGCGGGTCGATGGCCAGTGCTGGACGACCTACCTCAATAAAGGCGGCCACCTGCCGATTGGTCGCCAGTGAACAACTGCCCGACACCACTGCCTGCAACCCGGTGGGTGGCGGCAAAGCGCTGGCGGTGTTGCTTGGCGCAATACCAAAATTGACCGGCAGACCGATGGCCACGCCGGAACCTGCGGTGACCAGCGACAGGCCTTTGAGCGCTGGCCCGAGGCGCATCAGGTCGTCGTTGGAAATAGCATCCACCACCGCCAGGCCGACACCGTCAGCACGCAACTGGTCGATGCGGGTGCGAATGGCGTCCGGCCCCTGTGCCACGACCTTGTAGTCGATCAAGCCGACCTTGCGGCGGCATTGGGCTTGTAACACACGCACCAGGTTGGCGTCCGTCATGGGTGTCAACGGGTGATTTTGCATGCCGCTCTCGTTGAGCAAGACGTCACCCACAAACAGATGCCCCTTGAACACGGTACGGCCATTGTCAGGAAAGGCTGGCGTGGCAATGCTGAAGTCGGCGCCCGGCTGGTCGGCCAGGGCGTCCATCAGGGCTTCTGTGACCGGGCCAATGTTGCCCTGTGCCGTGCTGTCAAAGGTCGAACAATATTTGAAGTAAATCTGCTGCGCACCCTGGTCCTGCAGCCAGCGTAATGCCGCCAGTGATTCCTGCACTGCATCAGCCACCGGCACGGTGCGCGATTTGAGTGCCACCACCACTGCATCAGCTTCTGCGTCGAGCGGCTGGCTTGGTACCCCCATGGCTTGCACCACACGCATGCCGGCACGCACCAGGTTGTTGGCCAGGTCAGTGGCGCCGGTGAAGTCGTCGGCAATACAACCTAAAACAATTTTTTTCATAACTTCTTGGGCAACTCAATGCCAGGAAATATCTTGATGACGGCACTGTCGTCTTCGCGCGCAAAACCCGAGGTAGACGCCTGCATGAACATCTGGTGCGCGGTGCTGGAGAGTGGTAACGGGAACTTGGTGGCGCGCGCCACATCCAGCACCAGCCCGAGATCCTTCACAAAAATGTCGACCGCCGACAAGGGTGTGTAGTCGCCGGCCAGCACATGCGCCATGCGGTTCTCGAACATCCAGCTGTTGCCCGCACTGTGGGTGATCACGTCGTACAGGGCGGCGGCATCCACCCCTTCACGCAAACCCAGGGCCATGGCCTCGGCCGCTGCCGCGATATGCACGCCGGCAAGCAACTGGTTGATGATCTTGACCTTGCTGCCCGCGCCGGCCTTGTCGCCCAGGCGGTAGACATTGCTGGCCATGGCATCGAGCAAGGGACCGACAGCCGCGTAGGCCTCGGGCGTGGCAGCGGTCATCATGGTCATCTGGCCACTAGCAGCCTTGGCGGCGCCGCCCGAAATGGGCGCATCGACATAAAGAATGCCGAGCTTGGCCAGGCGTGCCTCCAAGGCGATGGACCAGTTCGGGTCGACCGTGGAACACATCACAAACACACTGCCGGGCGGCATGGCGGCGGCGCAGCCCTGGTCGCCAAACAACACCGCCTCGGTCTGGGCAGCGTTGACCACCACCGACACAATCACCTTGCAGTGTGCTGCGAGTTCGGCGGGCGATCCACAGGCCACGCCACCCTGCGCAACAAAGGCTTGCGCCACCTCTGCACGCACATCAAACACATGGACCTTGCAGCCATGGCGGCGCAAGGAGCCCGCCATGCCGCTGCCCATGGCACCGAGGCCAATTAATCCGACATTAGTTTCCATTGATTTACTCCTGTTCCTTCCAATGAATCAAGACGATGCGGGCAAGCCATGCACCAGCGTGCTCGCCAGCTCATCCCCTGTTTGTTGCCAAAAGACCGGGTCGGCTTGCTCAATACGCACAATGGCGTTGTCCATGTGCGCGCCCGCAGCCTTGCGCGCGGCTTCAGTGTCTCCGGCCTTGATGGCTTGGTAAATGACGGCATGTTCATCGCGCACCTGACGGACAAAATCGTCACGTCGGGCTTCATTGGCGCGGGTCACGCGGGTAGCACCCTGTAAAAACTGACTCAGGTATTGCAGGGTGCCCAGCAGAAACGGGTTGCGTGCGGCCTCGGCAATGGCCAGGTGGTATTGCACGTCCTCAAGGACGCCGTCACCCCCGGCCAGCACGGCCTGGTCCAATTCGGCAATCGACTGGTGAATGTGTTTGATGTCGGCCTTGGTGCGGCGTTGTGCGGCCAACGCCGCTACCTCGGCTTCCAGCGCACGCCGAACTTCGACCATCTGGATCACGGCTTGCCGCGACGCCACCGATTTGGCGTCAAAGTTCAGCGGAGGAAAACCGACCTCCTTGACAAAGACACCGCTGCCCTGGCGTGACTCGACCAGGCCAAGCGACTTGAGCCTCGAGAGGGCCTCCCGCACCACGGTGCGGCTGACCGAGAACTGATCCACCAAGCTGGCTTCTGTGGGCAGCTTGTCACCAGCGACCAGGCGGCCCGCCCGAATCCTGGTCGCCATCACATCAGCCACCTGGTCCGACAGGTAGGCACCGGGAATCGCGGGTTTAAAGGGCGCTGGCATGGTCTGGCGTGTCAAGTGGCGTTAGCGGGCATAGGCCAGATCGCGCAGCGTGAGCGACAGCGCCGGCACGTAGGAGATGACCATCAGGCAGGCCAGCACCACCAGCACAAACGGGACCAGGTCCTTCACCATGCGGTCCAGCGAAATACGCGCCACCGTGCAAGCGGCAAACAGATTCACGCCAAATGGCGGGGTGATCATGCCCAGCGCCAAATTCACCACCATGATCAGGCCAAAGTGCACCGGATCAATACCAAAGTGCATCGCCACCGGCGCCAGAATCGGGGCCAACACAATGATAGCCGCGCCGGTCTCGATGAACATGCCAATAAAAAACAAGGCAGCATTGACGCCCAGCAGAAAGTAGGCAGGGGATTTAAGAACGTCCTGCAACCAGATGCCGATCGCCTCGGGTACACCCGCCCGCGTGATCAAAAATGCAAACAGTCCGGCATTGGCAATGATGAACATGATCACCGCCGATGACAACACCGATTTGCGCAAGATGGTGTACAGGTCGGGCAGCTTGATCTCGCGGTAGATCACCAAACCCACGATCAGAGCGTAGAACACCGCCACCGCAGAGGCCTCGGTCGGGGTGAAGACACCGCCATAGATACCCCCCAGAATAATCACTGGCATCAGCAGCGCCCAGCCGGCTTTCCAGGTGGCTTTGCCCACCGACAGGCGGCCATCACCATCACACTTGCCCCAGCCCTTGTACTTGCAATAGCCCCAGACAAACAGCATCAGCGCGCCGCTAATGAATAGGCCCGGACCAAAACCTGCGATGAACAGTTCGCCAATCGAGACTTCGGCGCTCACACCGTAGAGAATCAGCGGAATCGACGGGGGAATGACCACACCCAGCTCGGCACTGGTGGCCTGCAGCGAAGCGGCCCAGGTGTTAGGGTAGCCGTGCTTCATCAGCGCCGGGATCAAGATGGTGCCGATGGCAAAGGTGGTGGCCACCGAGGAGCCCGAGACCGAGGCAAAGATCATGCAGGTCAACACACAGGTCATGGGCAGGCCGCCCTGCACGCCACCCACAAGGCTCTTGGCAAAGTCGACCAGGCGGCGCGAAATGCCACCGGTTTCCATGATGTTGCCGGCCAAAATAAAGAAGGGAATCGCCGCCAGCGGGAACCGGTTGATGGCGTTGAACATCTCCTTGACCGAAATGAGCATATTGAGCTCGGCCACCTGGATGCCCAAAATAGCGGCCAAGCCAATCGAAACAGCCACCGACACGGTGAGTGCAAAGCACAGCACCATGGTAATTAGCATGACGGTGGTCATTGTGCGGTCTCCAGTTCAAGGCGCTGGGGATCCAGCAGATTTCCAATAATGCCGATGACACTGAAAACACCGCCCACCGGCATGGCCAGGTAAGCCCAGAACATCGTCAACTCCTCAAGCCCGGCCATGGTTTGCACCTTGCCGCGCTGGGCGTAGTCCCAACCCCACCAGATGATGATGAAGATCAGCGTGAGTGCCGCCAGGCAAACCACCCAGTCGAGAAAGCGGCGCAGGCGCGCCGGACTCCAGCGGTACAACACATCCACACTGACCATGGCACCCTGCCTGAATGCCATGGGCACACCCAGAAAGACCATCCAGATCAGGCTGAAGCGAATCAGCACTTCAGTCCACTCGGCCGGGGTTTCCAGCACAAAACGGGTGATGATCTGGAACATGCCCAGACTCGCAGCCGCCAGCAGCATGGCACAGGCCGTGACCAGGGCAATGCGGCTGGTCCAGTGCTCCAGCCGCAAAAATTTATCTCTCATCGCGTTCTCCGCCTGACATGGAAATCAAAAAGAGCGCCCGAAAGTGGATCACAGTCGGGCGCTCAAGTGCTCAAGAGTTGATTACTTGGTGTTGCGGATCTTGTCCATATTGGCTTTGCCAAACTGCTTCTCGAACTCGGCGTACACCGGTGCCAGGGTCGCGACAAATTTGGACTTATCCAGCGTCTCCACCACGTTCATGCCCTTGCCACGCAGGTAGGTCACACCCATGGCATCGTCGGCATCAACGCGGTCACGGTTGACCTTGACAGCCGTCTTGGCCGCTTCCAGAAATACTTTCTGATCAGCTGGCGTGAGCTTGTCAAAGCTTGCCTTGTTCATCAGGAAGATGGCGGGCGAATACACGTGACCGGTGAGTGACACGTGTTTTTGCACCTGGTCGAGCTTGGCCGCCATGATCACCGACAGCGGGTTCTCCTGGCCGTCAACGGTACCCTGCTGCAACGCGGTAAACACTTCAGCCATGGCCATTGGCGTGGTCACAATGCCCAGGCCTTTGTAGGCGGCCACGTGCACCGGGTTTTCCATGGTGCGCAGCTTCAGGCCTTTCAGGTCATCAGGCGTATTGACGGGGCGCTTGTTGTTGGTCACGTTGCGCATGCCGTTTTCACCCCACGCCAGTGCCTTGAAGCCTTTGGAGTCAAACTTGGTCAGCATTTCCTGGCCAATGGGGCCATCGAGCACCCGGCGAGCATGACCCTTGTCGCGAAACAGGAACGGAATGTCCAGAATCTTGGCTTCTGGCACAAAGTTCGGCACCGGGCCAGTGGAGGTGAAGGTCAGCTCCTGGGTACCCAATTGAACCGACTCGATGGACTCGCGCTCGCTGCCCAGCGACGCGTTGTAAAAGGTTTGAATCTTGTAACGGCCTGCAGTGCCTTTTTCAACTTCTTTGGCAAAGGTATCAATCGCCACACCCTGATGCGAATTCTGGGCGATGGCAATGTTGATCTTCATGTTGGTCTGGGCGGCAGCCGTGGTCACCAGACCCACAGCGAGGGAAAGGCCAATAAACAATTTGCTCAATTTCATGCGATGTCTCCTGAATGTAAAAAAATAAACGACCGAAAAGTTGTATGACAAATTTGATTGTCTCCTTGTTACTTACTTGATGGCATCAGTGTTTTCCCTAATGTATTCCCTGATAATTTCTTCAAAACTGCTGTCTGGCAACAGACCCAGACCGGCCGCGCGCCTGGCGTTGATACGTGCGGGCCAGGTCTTGACGATGTTGTGAATGGCGGCGTCGGGTGCCCAGTCGATCAGCGCCGCCACCGCAGGCCCGGCCACCTGCGCCAGCGCAGCCGCCATCTGGGCCGGCGTGGTGGTCAGAGCCGGCAAGGTCAGGGCCGTGCGCGGCCCCCAAACCTGCGCGCTGGCCTGCGCGGCACCGATCAGGCCGGCAATGGTGCGTACTGGCGACGACAAGGCGACCGGGGTGTCGGCCGGAACCGGGCAGATGGCGCGAACACCCGCCAACGGCTCGCGCAACATGCCGCTCAAAAAACTAGACGCCGCGCCATTGGGCTTGCCGGGGCGCACACTCACGGTCATCAGACGCACGCTGCGCCCCTGAATGAAAGCTTTGCGGCTGAAGTCCGCCATCAGTTGTTCACCAATGAATTTCTGGATGCCATAACTGCTTTGCGGTGTCGGCAGGGTGGTGTCCTCGATCACCGGCGGCAGCGGTACCCCGGGTGCGTCGCCAAACACCGCCAGCGAGCTGGCAAACACCACGATCGGTTGGGTCTTCAGGGCGCGACAGGCCTGCAGCAGGGACAGCGTGGCGGCAAAGTTGCTGCGCATGCCAAGATCAAAATCAGCTTCACATTCACCACTGACCGCTGCCGCCAAGTGAAAGACAACGGATGTCTGAGCCGTCACGACCGGCGTTGCCGCGTCTTGGGCCTCCAGCAGGGCATTCAGGTCGCCGATCAGGGCGCTCACACGAGAGTCGGCCAACAGATCAGTTGGTGGGGGCGCGCGGTCAACCAGCGTGATACGACCGATATCAACCGGCGCAGCCCCGGCCAGCGACAGCTTGCCCTGAGCCAGCAAGGCACGCGCCAGACGCACGCCCAAAAATCCGGCGCCGCCGGTAATCACGATCTGGCAGGTCCCGTCAAACGGGGAGGTTTGTTTCAACATGGTGTTTGCTCCAGGATAGGTTTTAGTTGCTGACATAAGTGGTTTTCACCGTGGTGAAGAACTCCTGCGCATAACGTCCCTGCTCGCGCGAGCCATGGCTGGAGCCCTTGCGGCCACCAAACGGCACGTGGTAATCAACCCCGGCGGTGGGCAGGTTCACCATCACCATGCCGGCCTGACTGTGACGCTTGAAATGCGTGGCGTATTTCAACGAGGTGGTGGCAATGCCGCTTGTGAGCCCATAGGGCGTGTTGTTGGCTTCTGCCAGCGCCTCGTCATAACCCTTGACCCGGATGATGCTGACCACCGGGCCGAACACTTCCTCACAGTTGATGCGCATGGCAGCCGTGGCGTCGGTCAACAGCGCCGGCGTCATGAAAAAACCATCGGTGCCCAGCGTTAATCGCTCACCACCAGCGACCAATAACGCGCCTTCGGCTTTGCCAATCTGGACATAAGCCAGGTCCTGCTCCAGCTGGGCAAGGGATGCCACCGGGCCAATATCGACGCCGGCAGCCAGCGCGTCCCCAATCTTGAGGCTGGCCATACGCTGTTGCATGGCGTCGAGAAACTTGGAATAAATGCCGTCAGTGACGATCAGCCGGCTGGCCGCGGTACAGCGCTGGCCAGTCGAGAAGAAAGCGCTTTGCACGCTGAGCTCCACCGCCTGAGCCAAGTCGGCATCGTCCAGGATCACTTGTGGGTTCTTGCCGCCCATCTCGAGCTGCACTTTCTTGAGATTCAGCGCGCATTGCTGGGCAATGCGTCCACCCACACCTTGCGAGCCAGTGAAGCTGATGGCGTTGATGCCGGGGTGATTCACGAGCGGATCGCCGATGACGCTGCCGCGGCCCATCACCAGGTTGAAGACACCCGCTGGAATACCGCTGCGGCTGATGATCTCGGCCAGCGCCCAGGCACAGCCGGGCACCAGGTCAGCCGGTTTGAGCACCACGCAGTTGCCATAGGCCAGCGCCGGGGCAGTCTTCCAGGCGGGGATGGCGATGGGGAAGTTCCAGGGCGTGATCAGGCCGACCACACCCACCGGTTCACGCGTGATCTCGACGCTGACGCCGGAGCGCACCGAGGGCAGGATTTCACCGCTCAGGCGCAGACACTCGCCAGCGAAAAATTTGAAAATATTGCCGGCGCGGGTTACCTCGCCAATGCCTTCGGGTTTGGTCTTGCCTTCTTCGCGCGCCAGCAGGGTGCCAAGTTCTTCGCGCCGGGCCAGGATTTCGGTGCCGATCTTGTCCAGCGCATCGGCTCTGGCCTGGACGTTCCCGGTGGACCAGGCAGGAAAGGCGGCCTGTGCGGCCTGGACGGCAGCGTCAAGCTGCGCGGCATCAGCCTGGGCGTAGTCACCGATCACGTCCGCCAGGTTGGACGGGTTGATGTTGGGTGCATACTTGGCCCCTGCGACCCATTGGCCATTGATCAGGTTGTCGTGTTTTTGAATGTGCATGGTCATGTGTTCTCGTTCTTGTGGATTTACTTGCCCCAGCGCAGCACCATCGGGTTCAGGCGCTGGGCAACCTCGATCAGGCCGGTGCGCACCGCCGGGTGCATGGCAGGCCAGGGGTGGCGCGGTGCCTCGCAGGCAATGACGCAGCCCTCTTTCATCAGGGCCTTGGCACTCAGGATGCCGCCCTGACGGTTCTCGAAATTGATCAGCGGCAACCATTGCTGGTACAACGCCATGGCGTCCTCGCGCCGGCCCGCGGTGTAGGCGTCCATGATCAGGCGGATGCCATCGGGGTAGGCGCCGCCGGTCATGGCACCGGTGGCACCCGCGTCCAGATCGGGCAGCAGGGTGATCGCTTCCTCGCCGTCCCACGGGCCCTCAACAGCGTCACCGCCAAGGCGGATCAATTCCCTCAACTTGGAGGCCGCAGCCGGGGTTTCGATCTTGAAATAGGCTACCTGTGCGATCTCTTTGGCCATACGAGCCAGAAAGGCAGCGGACAAAGGCGTGCCGCTGGCAGGCGCATCCTGAACCATGATGGGAATGTCAATGGCGTCTGACACACCCGCATAGAACTCATAAATTTTCTCCTCGGACACCCGGAACGTGGCGCCATGGTAGGGCGGCATCACCATCACCATGGCGGCGCCTTGCGCCTGCGCGCGCCGACTGCGCTGAGCGCACACCTGCGTGCTGAAATGGGAGGTGGTAACGATCACCGGTACCCGAGCGGCCACGTGTTCAAGGATCGTGCGGGTCAGCACTTCGCGCTCGTCGTCTGAGAGCAAAAATTGCTCGGAAAAATTAGCCAGGATACACAGGCCGTTGGAGCCGGCATCGATCATGAAATCGACACAACGCTTCTGGCTGACCAGGTCCAGCGCACCGTCCTCAAAGAAGGTGGTCGGGACGACCGGGAAAACGCCCTGGTAGCGGGCTGGGATGTTTGTTGTCATGCGGATCACCGTTTGAATGGCCGGGTCAATGTGAATGCTTGGGCACGTCGGCGCCGCGGCAGCCCACCAAAAAATCAAAATCGCAGCCTTCGTCGGCTTGTAACACCCGGTCGATGTAGAGCTGCTGGTAGCCGCTCTTGGGCGCCACCGGCGCGCTCGTCTGCTGCGCTTGCCGCGCCGCCAATCGCAGGGCGATCTCGGTATCACTCACTTCGAGTTCCAGCTTGCCAGCAAAACTGTCCAGCGCAATCCAGTCGCCGTCCTGCACAATGGCCAGGGGCCCACCAGCGGCCGCTTCTGGCGCCACATGTAACACCACCGTGCCGTAAGCGGTGCCGCTCATGCGGGCGTCTGAAATCCGCACCATGTCGGTGATGCCCTGCGCCAGCAGTTTGGGCGGCAAGCCCATGTTGCCGACTTCGGCCATGCCGGGGTAACCCTTGGGGCCGCAGTTCTTCATGACGAGCACGGAGTTGGCGTCGACCACCAGGTCCGGATCGACGATACGCGCCTTGTAGTGGTCAAAATCCTCAAACACCACAGCTTGGCCGCGGTGCTTCATCAGCGCCGGCGTGGCCGCAGAGGGTTTGAGCACGGCCCCACGCGGCGCCAGGTTACCGCGCAGAATACACAGGCTACCGTCCTTGACCAATGGGTTATCCAGCGAACGAATGACTTCGGCGTTGTGGATCGGGGCGTCCAGCACGTTATCCCAGATCGACTTGCCATTGACCGTCAGGGCGTTCTTGTGGGGCAGCAGACCGCCCTCGCCCATACGACGCAGCACGGCAGGCAGACCGCCCGCATAGTAAAAATCCTCCATCAAAAAGCGCCCCGAGGGCTGCAAATCAACCAGCGTGGGTGTGCCCCGACCAACCGTCGTCCAGTCATCGAGTTCCAGCGGCACGCCGATACGCCCGGCAATGGCCTTGAGGTGAATGGCGGCATTGGTGGAGCCACCCACGGCGGCGTTGACACGAATGGCGTTCTCAAAGGCCTCGCGGGTCAGGATTTTGGACAGTTTGAGATCTTCCCAAACCATGTCCACAATCCGCATGCCCGACATGTGCGCCAGCACGTAACGGCGTGCATCGACCGCCGGAATGGCGGCATTGTGCGGCAGCGAGGTGCCCAGTGCCTCGGCCATACACGCCATGGTGGAAGCCGTGCCCATGGTGTTGCAGGTGCCGGCCGAGCGCGACATGCCGGCTTCGGCCGACATGAATTCATTGAGCGAAATTTTGCCTGCCTTGACCGCTTCATGCAATTGCCAGACCACGGTGCCGGAACCGATGTCGCGGCCCTCGTGTTTGCCGTTCAACATGGGGCCGCCGGTGACCACAATGGTGGGAATGTCGCAACTGGCGGCGCCCATCAACAGCGCCGGGGTGGTCTTGTCGCAACCGACCAACAGCACCACCGCGTCCATCGGATTGCCGCGAATGGATTCCTCCACGTCCATGCTGGCCAGGTTGCGCGTCAACATGGCAGTTGGGCGCAGGTTGGACTCGCCGTTGGAGAACACCGGAAACTCGACCGGAAAGCCGCCGGCCTCGGAAATGCCGCGCTTCACATGCTCGGCAATCTTGCGAAAGTGCGCGTTGCAGGGCGTCAATTCAGACCAGGTGTTACAAATGCCAATGATCGGCTTGCCCTGGAACTCATGGTCAGGGATGCCCTGATTTTTCATCCAGCTGCGGTACATGAAGCCGTTTTTGTCGGCAGTACCAAACCAGGCAGCAGAACGCAGGGGTTTCTTGGGTGTTGGGGACATGGAACGTCTTTCAAGTCAGTGTGAATCACAAGTGGCCGCATCGTAGGCGCTTGATCCATACAAAACAAGTGAATATTTCTTATCTTTTGATATACTTTTTTATATCAGAATAGTCAGACTGGAGGCCCGCACATGGAAGACAGCCACGCCGCAAGGCGTCCCCGCCACCAACTCAAAACCCGCCAGATGGCCTTGTTGATGGCCATCGACGAATCGCGCAACCTGCACCAGGCCGCGCTGGCCACACACATGAGCCAGCCCGCCGCGTCGAAGATGCTCAAGGACATGGAGGAACTGTTTGGCGTGACCTTTTTTGAGCGACTGCCCAGAGGCATGCGGCCCACGATTTATGGCGAGACACTCATTCGCCATGTCCGGATGGCACTGGACAACCTGGCGCAAGGCCAGAGCGCCATTGCCGCGCTGCAAGCCGGCTTGTCCGGGCAGGTCAGAATGGGCGTGATCCTGACGCCGTCCATGACGCTGGTGCCACAAGCCATTGCCGCGACCAAGGCCGAGGCACCGCGCTTGAGCATCGGTGTCGAAGTTGGCACCAGTGACGTGCTGGTGGACGGGCTCAAACGAGGTCGGCTCGATTTTTTGATCGCGCGTATTCCGGCCCAGGAAGAAGACCTGAACCTGGTCTACGAAGACCTGTCCGAAGAAACCGAATGTGCGGTGGTGCGACTTGGCCACCCCCTGCTGGCACACACCGCGCTCACGCTGCAGGACCTCGGCAGCAGTGTCTGGATCCTGTCACCCCGGGGCAGCATCCTGCGCCACCAGTTTGACATGCTGTTCAGGCGCAACGGTCTTGCGGCACCGATCAATGTGATTGAAACCACCGCCATGTCGGTGATCAAGGCGCTGCTGCAACAGACCGACTTTTTGCACCTGATGCCCCTGGAAGTGGCCCGCTATTACGCGGCATCCGGCGAGCTGTCGATTTTGCCGATTGAACTGCCCTGCAACATGGACAGCTACGGCCTCATCATGCGCTCCGACCATGTGCTGACGCCGGGGGCCAGCCTGCTGCTTGGAGCTATCCGCAGGGTGCACATGATCGAGAAACCGGGTGTTAAAAACCTTACGGCTTAGCAGCCGCATCACCCATGAATTTCTGCAAACTCTCGGCAACCCATTTCTGGATCATGGTGCCCTGTTGTCACGCTTTGGTGAAGAGGCGCAAGCAGAAAAAGTGAACCGGGCACGGATGGAGGTGCTGTTCAGCGCTTGCACACCAGGCTTGGGCCGCACATCACCAGCGGCTTTGACATCACCCCGCATGCACGCACGGTGTGCTGCACAGCAACACGAGGTGCGGGGTGTTGGATGTCCAGTGTCCCCACCCCCTTCTGTATGCGCCTGCGCTGGGTGGGTTTTGCGGGATCAGGAGGCGCGATTGTCTGAGCGAAGCGAGTTCGAGCGACTCCCCCGCAAAACTCGCCCAGCGCAGGTTGCCCGCAGCGTAGCGGAGGGTCGCAGACAGCGGGGTCGCCTTTCTTTTGCTTACTTTTCTTTGGCGAAGCAAAGAAAAGTAAGTCGCCCGCCGGGGCGAGACCCGGCTTGCCACTGGGCACCGGCACGGGACATCCCGGATTGCGTTTCGCTTCATCCGGGCTACCCGGGTTCGGCTACGGTGCAAACCCACGCTGACGTTACGGACATGCGCCTGAAGCAAAATAGCGCAACCACAGGCAAACCACAGCCATGAAATACATTTCTAAATCAAGTACCGGCTCAAGAACCAGCGCGCTTGTGCTGGTAAGTGCCTTGTTGGTCGGCCAGGCCAGCGCCATGAGCCTGCGCGAGTTGCAGGCGCTGGAAATAACCGAGGAACAGGGCGAGAACTTCGCCAGCTACTACCTGGTCGGCGTGATGGAAGGCGCGCTGGAGGCGCAGCTACATGCTGCGCGCAACGGCGCCAAAGCCGTCATCTGCCTCAAAGGTCGCAGCCTTGAGCCCCACATGGCACGGCACTTGTTTGATGCCGAGCGCCAACGCAACGCGGGTGTCTATGAAGCCGACATGCCGGTGTCCCTGGTCATGACCAATGCACTGACACAGGTCTATCCATGTTGAGCCAAGTTGACCGCCTGATAACAGCCACCACAGCGCTGCTCGCGCTCCTGCTTGCCGCTTGTGCGGCGCAGGAAGCCGGCCCGGAGATCAGGCTCGGGCCGGATGCCCACCCGACCGACCTGACTTGCCCGCGCAGCAGCAACTGTGTCAACTCGCTGGGCAGCAGCGGCCTGCCCGCGCTGCGTTATGTCGGCAATGCCGCGCAGGGTATGGCCTTGCTGCGCGCCACCCTGGCCAGCCACCCGGAAGCGGCCATTGTGCGCAGCGACCCGGTCTGGCTGGAGGTGATCTTCACAACCCCGCTGGGGTTCAGGGACCAGGTCGATTTTGTGCTGGATGCCAAGCCTGGCCAGATCAATTTCCGCTCGCAATCCTTGCTGGGCCATTATGATTTTGGCAAGAACCGCGCGCGTATGACAGCATTCTCGGAGCGCTTTGGCCTAAGGTAAGACCGACAGACGATGACCACCAGCCGGGGCTACCGGTTGGCTGCTTGCAAGCGCCCCTCCCGTCCGCCCGACTGACCCCGCTGTGACGGTACGTTACCGCACAGACATGACTGAAGGCGCACAGCACACTCAAGCCTGCTTTCGCAATTCGATGGCTTGAAAGAAAACACCATGAAACACGGGGACTACAACGCAGCACCCGGTGTGCGGCGCACCACAGATCTGACCCTCATGTTAGGACGACATAGGGGAATGGTTTCGAGTGGCTGGTGGGGTCGGCTCTGCTGGTGCTTGGGCTTGCTGGTGTTTGTGTCCCAGCCCGTTTGGTCCATTGGCACGACGGCCGGAACCATGGTTACCAATGTGGCAACGGTCAACTACCTCGTCGGGCCCAGCCCGCCGATCACAGCAACCAGCAACACCGTGTCGTTCCGGGTGGATGAAATCATTCAGCCGGTTCTCACCTGGCAAGACGCCACGCCGATCGCGGTCACGACGCCGGGAAGTAATGCCGTGCTGACATTTTTGCTGACCAATGGGGGCAATGGTTCCGAAGCGTTTGGCTTGACCCGCACCAACGGTCCAGCACCGCTGCCTTCGGGCAACTACACGCCGCTGAACGGCAGCATCGGTTCAATTTACCTTGAGAGCGGCGCCTTGTCAGGCTTTCAAGGCAGCGGTCCGAATGCGGACCCGCTTTATGTGGCGGGTAGCAGCGACCCGACCCTGGCACCCAATACCAACATCACCATTTACGTGATCAGCAACACACCAAGTGTCGCCAACAACCTGCAGGGTGACGTGCTGCTGGGCGCCGCAGCGCTGACCGTCGGCGTGGCCGGTGCTTTGCCCGGCACTGCTCTTCCAGGTTTGGGCCAAGGCGGCGGTTTCGCCGTGGTGGGCAGCGCCCGCGCGCAAGCCGACGCGACCGGCAGCTACATCACCAGCGGCCTGGGCTTGGTCATGAACAAAACCGTGCTCAAGGTGCGCGATGCGCGCGGTACCGGCGTGGTGATGCCGGGCGCGGAGATCAGTTACCAGATTGTGGCGACGCTTTCCGGTGCAGGAACCGCATCCAATTTGGCGCTGATCGATCCGCTGCCAGCCCTGACCACCTATGTGCCGGGGAGCATGGTGGTCGACGGCCTGGTGCAAACCGATGCGGCAGATACCGACCCGGCGCAGTTTATAGCCGCCACCCAAACCGTGTCAGTTTCGCTGGGAAATGTTGCCGCGCCAGCGACTGTTGTCATTGTTTTTCGCGCAACGATCAATTGAGAGAAGGAGACTGCCATGCGTATTTCAAATTTTTTGTTAACCACCAGTCTACTCATGGGACTGAGCAGTCTTTCCATGGTCGCGCAGGCGGCGGACAACGCCATCAGCTTGACGAGTCGTGCCCAGCTTGAAGTTGAAGTTGTCGGCAAAGACGGAAAAAAGACCTTGCAACGCACGCCAGTCGAAAAGGCCGTGCCAGCCAGCGAGGTGATTTACACCACCACGTTCCAGAACCGCATCGACAAGCCGGTGGGCCATATCGTCATCAACAACCCGATTCCGAACAATTCCGAATACCAGGCCGACAGCGCGTTTGGCAAGGATTGCGAAATTCTGTTTTCAGTAGACGGCGGCAAGAGTTTTGCGGCCGTGGCGCAGCTGAAAGTCAAGGGGGACGATGGCAAAGAGCGAATGGCATTGCCAGGGGACTACACCCACATCCGCTGGATTTACCTGGGGCAGCTGATGGCTGGTCAATCTGGCGAAGTCGGGTTCCGCACCGCCATCAAGTAGGAATCCGACAAATGAATCTCTCGTTTTCAAGCAATTCCAGGCGTTTTTACATTCTTAAAGGAACATCAAAATGAAACAAAATCATTCAGGCAAGCCAAACATGCGCATCGCGCTGCTGGCCAGTGCCGCCCTGCTCGGACTGGTGTCACACAACGTGTGGGCGGTGGTCACGCCTTCTGGCACGGTGATCAGCAACATCGCCACCATGAACTACTCGGTGGGCGGCGTCGCACAAACACCGATTGGTTCCTCCCCGACCGGCAATACGTCGGGCGCGGGAACCGCAACCGCATTTGTGGTCGACAACAAAGTCAATCTCACGGTGGCAGAGAGCAACAGCACCGTAACCAGCGTCAGCCCGGGGGCGACCAACCAGGTGACCACATTCACCGTGACCAACACGGGCAATACGGCACAGGGCTATACCCTGGTCGGTGCCAACGCCATCGGCGCACCCACCGTATTTACCGTGGCGGACGACCTTGATGCCACCGTTTCGGCGGTCTTTGTCGATGCCAACGGCAACAGCACTTACGACGAGGCAACTGACACGTTAAGTGCCATTTCCAGTCTGGCACCAGGTGCTTCGGTCTCGGTATTTGTGCTGGCGACCATCCCGGCGGCTGCCACCAACGGACAGCAAGCCGTCGTCACCCTGAGCGCGACAACAAAGACGGCCGTTACCATGGCGGCCGTGGCAGAACCAGGGGGTGCCAATACTGCAAGCGTTGACATTGTGTTTGCCGACAGTGCCAATGCGCTCACCGACCCGCTCGCCGCCAACACGGCACGTGACGCCATCGGCATCGCGCAGGACGCCTACCGAGTCGTCTCCTCGGTCCTGAGCGTGACCAAAACGGGCACCGTGCTGTGCGATCCGCTCAACGGCATCACCACCCCGAAGAACATCCCTGGCGCCATCGTGCAGTACACAGTGCTTGTCAGCAATGCGGCCGGCACCGGGGCTTCGGCCACCTTGACCACAGTCACCGACACGCTGGCCGCAACCGTGACCCACGACCCTGGCTTGAGAGTACCGACCGATGCCGCCAGCTGTATTGCTGGCACCAGCAGCAGCGGTTTCAAGATCGTGTCGAGCGTGGTTGGCCGGACCTTGGGCGGCGCGGCCGGTGTCATGACCAACATCGCAGATGCAGACGGCGCGACCATTGTCGGCCAAGGGCTGACGGTCACCTTTGCCACCGCCCTGCCTGCCGGTGGCGGCTATACCGCGGGTGAACTCAAGTCTGGCGAATCGGCCACGATCACCTACAACGTCATCATCAACTAAAGGGTCCTGTGACGCCCGACCTTGCATCCCGACAGCTGTTACGCGCCATGACCTGCGCGCTGTCGGGGGCTTGGTTCGTGTTCGCCACGGCCTTGGGCGCCAGTGCAAGTGCGTTGGCTGCCACCCCGGCGAACACGGTGATCAGCAACACCGCGACCGCCAGCTATCACGTTGACGCCAACAATTTCAGCGCCACCAGCACGGCCAGCGTAGCCACCGCCGCGTGTATGGATGTTGGCCTCAAAATTGAACTGCTGCAATACGTGGCACCCGCCAGAGCAAGCCTGGCACCCCCTGGCACCAAGGATGAGTCGGTACAGCCGACCGGGTATGCGCCGCAGGGTGCACTGAGCGGACCATTTGTTGCCCTGGGCCCGCTGACCCTGCCCGGCCAGACAGCAGGGACGCTGCTCCCCGCCAGCGTGTTGCTCGCACCCCTTAACGATGCGGCGGGAAAGTCCGTTGGCACCTTTGCGCGCAACGAACCGGTCTTTGTCCGCGTGGTGAGTTACGACGCCAACCTCAATCCCGCCGTTGCCGATACCGTCGCCGTGCGTTTGAGCACCAGTGGCGGTGACAGCGAAGTGCTGCAACTGACCGAAACCGGGCCTGCCAGCGGCACATTTGTTGGCGCCATACCCTCGATTTTTGCCGCTATCGGAACACTGCCGACAGCCCATGACGGCAGCATCATGATCGCGTCGCACAACCAGTCGATCAGCGCGGCTTACCAACACACCGATTGCGGCTCTGGCGCCATGGTCGCCAATGCCAGCAGCGGCCTGATCGATCCTTATGGCTTTGTGTTCGATTCGGCAACCGGCGCACCGGTGAACGGCGCCAGCATCAGCAAGATCGACTTGCTCACCGGCCAATTGGCCACGGTCTTTTGCGACGATGCCGTCACCGTGCTGCCGCAACCCATCACCTCCGGCGCATCAACCATCTGCGACGCTGTGGTGGCGCCCGGTGGCTACCGCTTCCCGCTGGCACCGACAGGCAGCTACAAACTCATTGTCACACCGCCGCCTGGTTATGGCTTTGCCTCTTCGGTCGTGGCGGCCAAGCTGCCAGCCAGCATCGGCGTGCCTGCAGTGGCGTCGGTCATCCTGGGCGACCCGGGCCCGACACCTGGCGCTTCTTATGGTGGCGGCTTCTTTCTTTGGGGGCCCTCACTCAGGATAGACCTTCCGGTCGATGCCGTCGGCACGCTATTGACCCTGCAAAAAAGTGCCGACAAAAGCGTGGTGAGTATTGGCGACTTTGTGCCCTACACCCTGACCATCGTCAATCACAGTGCCACCCAAGCCGTCACAGGCGGCTTGATTGTGGACCGTCCAGCGCCCGGTTTTCGCTACCGTAGCGGTTCGGCACGGCTCAATGGTTTACCCATGGCCGACCCCTTGATTGCGCCTGATGCCAGCAGCTTGAGCTTCACACTCGACCTTGCTGCGGCCGCAACGGCCCAGCTGCGTTATGTGCTGGAAGTCACGGCGGCAGCACGCGCTGGCATGGCAGAAAACAGCGCGGTGGCCAGCGGCAGCTTGCGTTCCAACACGGCGCGTGCCAGCGTGCTGGTACGTGAAGAGCTGTTTCGCAACAAAGCCATCCTGATCGGTCGTGTGATCGACGGGGCGTGCATTGAGTCGGCAGACGTGCATGCCAAAGGCCTGGCCAATACACGTGTGGTGTTGCAGGACGGCAGCTATGTGCTGACCGACCAGGACGGCCGCTGGCACATCGACAACCTGCGCGCTGGAACCCATGTCGTGCAACTTGACCTGGATTCCTTGCCTGATGGCTACGAGGTGCTTGATTGCCACCCCAACAACCGTTTTGCTGGACGTGCGTATTCCCAATTCGTCAACCTGCGCGGCGGCAGTTTGTGGCGCGCCGACTTTCATGTGCAAAGAAAGCCCACCAGTTCTGCCGTGGCGTCAACACAAACCAGCGCCCCCAGCGCGGTCGCAAGCCAGCTCAAGAATGATCCGACACGCCTGATGGAAAGCCTGCCTTACAACGCGCTCTGGCTGGCAGCCGCCAAGCCCGGCGACGAATGGCTGCATCCGCAGGAGAGTTTCCATCCCAACCTGCCGGTGATAAAGGTGGCGGCAAAGCACGATCCCGCGCATACACTGGCCTTGCGCGTGAATGGCGAGGCGGTCAGCAGCTTGCTGTTCGAGGGTACACAAACCAGCCCCGAGCACCAGGTGGCACTGAGCCAGTGGAACGCCGTACCCGTGAATGAGGGTGCCAACCAGCTTGAACTGGTAATCAGCGATACGCAGGGCAAGGAGATCAGCCGCACGCTGCGCACCATCCATTACGCGGCCACGCCGGATCACCTTGAGTGGGTGCCGCAACAATCGCGTCTGGTGGCCGACGGCAAAACCCGGCCGGTGATTGCCGTACGTTTTCTCGACAAAAGTGGTGTACCGGTACGGCGTGGTATCAGCGGTGAGTTCCAGCTGAACGCGCCCTATCTTTCTTATGATCGCCACCAGGGCATCGAGCGCCAGCCCCTGACCGGACCAGCCACCAACAAGCCGCGCTTTGAGATCAAGGACAATGGTTTGGCACTGATCGAACTGGAGCCGACCACACAATCGGGTGAAGTGATGCTTGATTTTCAGTTCAGTGACCTGCGCAAACAGCAAGTGCGTGCTTGGCTGGAAGCCGGCCAGCGCGATTGGATTCTGGTTGGTTTTGCCGAAGGGACGGCAGGACACAAAACCTTGTCGGGCAATCTCCAGGCACTGCAGAATGCCGATATCGAAAACCAACTTTTCGATGGCAATCACTTGGCGTTCTACGCCAAGGGCAGCATCCGGGGCGACTACCTGCTAACCGTGGCCTACGACACGACCAAACAAACCGGCAACAATTTGCTCAAGCAGGCAATTGACCCAAGCCAGTACTACACCTTGTACGCCGATGCCAGCCAGACCAGGTTTGATGCCGCCTCGGCCAGCCGCCTCTACCTGAAAATCGAACGCAAGCAGTTCTACGCCATGTTTGGCGACTATGACACGGGCCTGACCGTCACCGAACTGTCGCGCTACAGCCGTACCCTGAACGGTGTCAAAAGCGAATACAAGGGCGAGCGTTTTGGCTACAACGCTTTCGCCAGCGTGACGTCACAGGCCTACGCCAAAGATGAGATTCCCGGCAACGGCACTTCCGGTGTCTACCGGCTCTCACGCGGCCATCTGATCATCAATTCCGACAAGATTCGGATCGAAACCCGCGACCGATTCCAATCTCAAATCATCGTCGCTACACGCTACCTGACGCGTTATCTGGATTACGACATCGACTACGACTTGGGCACGCTGACTTTGCGCGAGCCCGTTGACGTGCGGGATGGCAACTTCAACCCCATCACCATCGTGGTCGAGTATGAATCGGCCGATCCGGCCGATCAAGCGGCCACCTTCGGCGGACGCGCCAGTTTCAAACCGAACCAGCAATCGGAAATCGGCGCCACCCTGATCCACGAAGGCACGGTGGGCGCGACCGGCAATCTGCTCGGCGTGGATGCCAGTTACCAACTGGGTGCCAACACCAGGCTGCGCGCTGAACTGGCCGCCACCCAGCGCAATCTGGCCGGCCTTGATGCCCGTGGCAGCGCCTGGCTGGGTGAGGTGCAACACCATGAAGCGCAGTGGGATGCCAAAGCCTACGTGCGCGAACAGGCGAGCGGATTCGGCTTGGGCCAACAGGCGACCTCGGAAATCGGCACCCGCAAGATGGGCCTGGATGGTCGCAGGAAACTGTCTGACACCCAGCAACTGCAGGGTCAGGCCTACCAGTTGGAAAACCTGTCCACCGGTGTGCAAAACACGGTGATTGAGGCCCGTGTGGATCAGAAGCTGAGCGACGATCTCAGCGCCTACTACGGCGCACGCGCTTTGCAAGACACCAGTGTCGCAGGTACCACGCAAAGCCAGCAACTTCTGGTTGGCGCCGCCTACACCCTGCTGGAGAAAAAACTGGCGCTCCACGGTGCCGCTGAAATCGGCGCCGAAACGGCCGTCGGCGCCAGCATGCCAGACCGCCTGATTCTGGGGGCCGACTACACGGTGACGACAAAGACCCGATTGTTTGCTGAACAGGAATTTGCGCGTGGTGTGCAGCTGGCAGCCAATGCCACCCGGGTTGGCCTGCGCACCCAGGTCTGGACGGGCGGCGAAGTGGTGACCTCGGTCGGCAACACCAGCACCAACGATGCCGGGCGTTTGTATGGAAATATCGGTCTGGTACAACGCTGGCGCATCAACGCGCAATGGCAAACCGACTTCAGCCTGGATCGCAGTCAGACCTTGCGCAACACCGCCGTGCCCGCTGCGCCCGCCACCACCACGCCGTCCAGCTTTGCCGCCTATTTGCCGTTTGGGTCGCCGAGCGGCGACTACACCACAGCAACAGCAGGTCTGGCCTACCAAGATGCCGAGTGGAGCGCCAATGGGCGCCTCGAAATCCGCAATGCCAGCCTGGAGCAGCAAAGGAACTTACAGATCGGTTTCCAGCGTCAGCTCACAGGCGGGCGCGCCATGGCGGCCGGTCTGACCCTGCGACAGGCCACCAGTGCGACCGGAAGCACACGCGACGGCGATGTGCGCTGGTCGTATGCCTACCGCCCCAACAACAGCCGCTGGGTCTGGTTTGACCGTGCCGACTTCATCAGCCAGTCCAGCCAGTCACTGGCTGCGACGGTCAAGGGGGTCAAGCTGGTGAACAACCTGAACGCCAATTACCGGCCCAACCCCCGGACCCAGATTTCTTTGCAATATGGCGCGAAATACGTGATCGATGCCATCGACGGTATCGATTACAGGGGTTATACCGATCTGATCGGTGCGGAATTTCGCCGCGATCTGTCCAAGAATTGGGACATCGGGGTTTTCGGTTCGGTGCTGCGCTCGGTGAATGCCGGGGTGCGCAACTACAGCGTGGGCGCGTCGGTAGGCTACCAGTTGATGACCAATGTCTGGTTGGCGCTGGGTTACAACCTGCGCGGTCTGGATGACCGCGACTTCAACGGTGGCGGGTACAGCGCCGGCGGCCTGTTCCTGACCCTGCGCATGAAGTTCGATCAAGACACTTTTGGCTTGAACAAGCACAGCGAAAACCACCACTCCCTTGCCGGTGCACCATGATCATGCCAAAGTTTTTCCATGCTCTGCTGACGCTTGCCTTATTGGCGCAAGCCGATGCCACCCTGGCCGCAACGGTGCCCTTCATGGGTGTGGCCAGCAGCTTTGCGGTACTGGGCGGGGCCACGGTGACCAACACGGGTGCCACCACCCTCCATGGCGATCTGGGTGTTTCACCCGGCACCATCACCGGCGCAGGCATGACAGTGAGCGGAACAACCCATGCCGCCGACACCACTGCGGCCAATGCCCAGACTGCCGCCACTGCGGCCTACAACGATTTGGCGGCGCAAGCGTGTGATGTCGGCCCCGTGGGTGCGACCGATCTGGCGGGGGCCGTCCTGGCGCCAGGCGTCTATTGTTATGCGTCGACTTTGGCGATATCGACGGGGGGCATCCTCACCCTGGATGCCAGTGGTAACGCCAATGCGGTTTGGGTCTTCAAGATAGGCAGCACACTGACAACCGTCTCCGGGGCGTCCGTGGTGCTTGCCAATGGCGCGCAACAAAGCAATGTCTTTTGGCAGGTTGGCAGTTCTGCGACGCTGGGCACCACCACGGCCTTCAAAGGCACCATCATCGCGCTCACCAGCATCACCCTGGCCACCGGTGCCAGCGTGTCCGGGCGCGTTCTGGCACGTAATGGCACGGCGACGCTGGATACCAACACCGTCACGGCGCCCCAGCCTGGTCTCACCCTGGTCAAATCGGTACTCGTCCATTCCGACCCATTCAATGTTGGCAGCAACCCCAAGGCCATCCCTGGCGCGCTGATGACTTACACCGTCGCCGTGGTGAACAGCGGTACCGGACCGGTGGACAGTGGCACAACAGTGATCACCGACCCGATTCCGGACAATGCGGCGCTGTTTGTCAGCGACATCAACGGCGCCGGGTCCGGCCCGGTACTGTTCACCCAAGGCACCACGTCCAGCACCTTGAGCTACACCTTCACCGCGCTGAACAACAGTGGCGATGATGTTGATTTCTCCAACAACGGCGGTGCCACCTGGACCTATGTTCCCACGCCCGGCGTGGACGGTTGTGACCCATTGGTGACCCATTTGCGCATCAACCCCAAGGGTCAATTTGTTGGCACAGCGGCAGCGCCCAATCCGGGGTTCTCGCTGAATTACCGGGTGTGTGTGGATTAAGGCTATATTGGCTGATTCAGACAGGGCCAGGAGGGAGATCGCTCGAAAATGAGTCCGGGGCCTTCAACCGATCAAGGCTTCCCTACCGCGCAACAAACCCGCTGCGACATACAAGTCATCAACCGTGTCAATATCGGTCACGCAACCGACATCTTCCGTAGCTAACGCCATCGCTGCATACGCGCGAACGACGGACATTGCGCCCCGGTCGCCTTTCAAGCCAAGGAGGTCGTGACGACACCCCAAAGAAAAACCAACGGGATGACCACGCCGCCCCCGGTAAACTGGCACCACCACGTCTTGCCCTGTTAGCGCAGTCGCAATCGCCCGCAAGGTGTCACTTTGTATGAGTGGCAAATCCGCCGGCAGAATCAGCCAGCCATCGGCTTGCGATGTTTTCTGCACTGCCGCTGTGATCGAGTCGCCCATGCCGCAATGGTCACCCTCTTCAAGATGCCATGGCAGGCCACTGCCCCGCACAGCATCCAAGGTGTGCTGTAGAACCGTCTTTCCCGCCAACTGGGCCTGCAATTTGTGGGTGGTGCCGCCCGACGCCGTAAAACGCGCCCCACGCCCCGAGGCCAGAACAATGACGGTGGGCAAATTCACGGTAGTACCCAGCTGCCCGGAGCGGCTGTCGCGGTGAAAGCGGCGACCGCGTTTTTCGCCTGCACGATCTCGGCCACGATGGAGACCGCAATCTCGGCTGGCGTTTTTGCGCCCAGTGCCAGCCCCACCGGGCCATGGAGGCGGCCCAGCGCCTCGGCGCTCACATCGAAGTGTTCGGCCAAGCGCCGCTTGCGTGCCTCCTGGTTGCGCCGCGAGCCCAGGGCGCCGACATAAAAAGCATCGGACTGCAGCGCTTCAAGCAACGCCATGTCGTCGAGTTTGGGGTCATGCGTCAGGGCCACGATGGCCGTGTGGGTATCCGGCACCAGTTCGCGAACGACGTCGTCGGGCATGCCGTCCATCCGCCGCACCCCTTGCATGCCCGCCATCAGGACAGCGGCATATTCCTCCCGCGGGTCGCATACCAGCACGTCAAAATCGAGCATGACGCCGATCTGCGCCACCGCCTGCGACAACTGGCCGGCGCCAATCAGCAGCAGCCGCCACTTCGGGCCAAACACGGTGGTCAGCGTGCTGCCGTCAAACTGCATGGCATGGCCACGCGGCACAGGCATGAGCCGCACCGCGCCGGTCGCCAGAGTCAGCGTGCGTGCCACCAGCTGGTGGGCTGCCGTGTAGGCCAGCAATTGCTCGACCCAGGTGGTGTCGAGCAAAGGCTCCTGCACCAGCCGCAAACTGCCACCGCAGGGCAGACCGAAACGAGCGGCTTCCTCCTGAGTGACACCATAGGCAATCATGGCGGGCTTCTCCAACGCGAGAGCAACGCCATCGACTTGCCTGAAACGCGCCTTGGTACGGGCAATCAAATCGTCTTCGACGCAACCACCAGACACCGAGCCACTGACCACACCGTCGTCGCGCACGGCCAACAGGGACCCCGGTGGCCGTGGCGCGCTGCCCCAGGTCTGCACCACCGTCACCAACGTGACGGCACGACCGGCACGGCGCCAGTTCAGGGCATCCGCCAACACGCTGAGATCAAGGCTTTCCATTCAGACCCCTCAAAAATATCAAACCCGGCCGCCATTGGCGTCGGGTCCAACGCCCTGCGCCAGCCACGCTTCTGCCAACCGGACCCAGTAGGTTCCGCCCAGTGGAATCAAGTCGTCGTTGAAGTCGTAGCTCGGGTTGTGCAGCATGCAAGGGCCACCGCCATGGCCAATCTCACGGTGACTGCCTTCGCCGTTGCCAATGAAACAATAGGCCCCCGGCCTGGCCTGCAGCATGAAAGCAAAGTCTTCCGCGCCCATGGTCGGCTCCTGCACCAGCACATGGTCTTCACCCACGATGTCTCCCATGACCCGGCGCGCCAAGGCGGCTTCACGGGTAGAGTTGATGGTCGAGGGGTACTTGCGCACGAACTCAAATTCGCAGTTGGCACCAAATGCCGCGCAGGTGTGTTCGGCCACCTCCTGCATGCGCCGCTCGATCAAGTCCAGCACGTCGGGCGTGAAAGTGCGCACTGTGCCCTGCAATTCGCAGCTGTCCGGGATCACGTTCTTGGCTTCGCCAGCATGGATCATGGTGACGGAGATGACCCCGGCGTCAATTGGCTTCTTGTTGCGGCTGATGATGGTCTGGAAGGCCTGCACCATCTGGCAGGCGACCGGCACCGGATCGATTCCGTTGTGCGGCAAAGCCGCATGTCCGCCCTTGCCGCGGATGGTGATCTTGAACTCGTTGCTGGAGGCCATCACCGGCCCCGGGCTGGCGGCAAAACTGCCGACCGGCAGGCCCGGCCAGTTGTGCATGCCAAACACCGCCTGCATCGGGAATTTTTCAAGCAGGCCGTCACGCAGCATCTCGCGCGCGCCACCGCCACTTTCTTCGGCAGGCTGAAAAATAAGGACCACCGTGCCATCAAAATTACGGTGCTGCGCCAGGTACTGGGCTGCCGCCAGCAACATGGCGACATGGCCGTCATGACCACAGGCGTGCATCTTGCCGTCGTGCTGGCTGGCATGGGCAAAGGTGTTGAACTCCTGCATGGGCAGCGCGTCCATGTCGGCGCGCAAGCCGATGGCCCGCTGTGAGCTGCCGTTTTTGACGATGCCCACCACACCGGTGCCGCCCAGGCCGCGGTGCACCGGGATGCCCCACTCGGTCAGCTTCTGTGCCACCAGATCGGCAGTGCGGATTTCCTCGAAACCCAATTCGGGATGGGCGTGGATCTTGCGCCGGGTCGCGGCCAGGGAGGCCGCCTGGGCGGCAATGAATTCAATGACTTGCATGTTGATTCCTGTTCAGCACTCAACGATATTGACCGCCAGCCCGCCGCGGGCGGTTTCCTTGTATTTGGTTTTCATGTCAGCACCGGTCTCGCGCATGGTTTTGATCACCTTGTCCAGGCTCACCACATGCTGGCCGTCGCCTTGCAGCGCCATACGCGCCGCATTGAGCGCCTTCACCGCCCCCATGGCATTGCGCTCAATACACGGCACCTGCACCAGACCACCAACGGGGTCACAGGTCAGGCCCAGGTTGTGCTCCATGCCAATCTCGGCGGCGTTTTCAATTTGCCCGGGGCTGCCCCCCATCACGGCCGCCAAACCAGCCGCCGCCATGGAACAGGCCACCCCGACCTCGCCCTGGCAACCGACCTCGGCACCCGAGATCGAGGCATTGAGCTTGTAAAGCATGCCGATGGCTGCGGCGGTCATCAGGAACTCCATGACACCCTCGTCGGTCGCGTTGGTGATGAATTTGTCGTAGTAATGCAGCACCGCCGGAATGACCCCTGCCGCGCCGTTGGTCGGCGCCGTGACCACGCGCCCGCCGGCAGCGTTCTCTTCGTTCACGGCGAAGGCATAGACGTTGACCCAGTCCAGCACCGACAGCGGATCACTCAGCACCCGTTCCGCGCGGGCCCGCAGTTGCGCCGCCAGCACCGGGGCCCGGCGCTGCACCTTGAACGGGCCCGGCAACGTGCCCTCGTGTGTCAGACCCCGCTGCACGCACTCGCGCATGGTGCGCCAGAGCGACAACAACTGGCCGCGAATTTCAGCGTCAGTGCGCCAGGTGCGCTCGTTCGCCCACATGACCGCGCTGATCGTCAAACCCTGGCGCTGGCACACGGCCAGCAGTTCGTCACCCGAAGTGAAGGGATAAGGCACTTGCTGGTAGGCCGTCAGCAGCTGATCATTACGGGCACCCACCGTGACCACAAAACCACCGCCCACAGACAGGTATTTGCTTTGACGCAGCAAACGGCCTGCCGCGTCAAAAGCGCTGAACTGCATGCCATTGGGATGCTCGGCCAGCGCTTCGCGCCGGTACATGAGCAGGTGCTCCTTCTCGCAAAAAACGATGTTCTGGCGTGACAACAAGACCAGCGTCTGTTGCGCACGCACGGCCTTGATGAGCCCGGGTATTGAATCAACGTCGACCGACTCCGGCGTTTGTCCCATCAGGCCAAGCATGATGCCAATGTCGGAGCCGTGGCCTTTGCCGGTCGCCCCCAGCGAGCCATACAGCTCAGCCTTGATACTTGCGGTCTGATCGAGCCAACCCTCTTTCTCCAGCGACTGCGCAAACATGGCGGCCGCACGCATCGGGCCGACCGTGTGCGAGCTGCTGGGGCCGATGCCCACCTTGAACAAATCAAAAACTGATATCGCCATGCGTTCCCAACAGGATGTGTGCTACCAACGCTCAGGTCAAGCGTGCAAAACAGTAACCGAGTGCGATGCCCAAACCGCAGGCAAACACCACCAGCCAGGCCGGCACCGGCGCGCCCAGCGAGCTGAATAATCTGGCAGGCGTCGCTGCGACCGGCATGATGGCGCCGGGCACCTGCGTCGCTGGCGCAGCTGCTGGCGCTGACGCCACCGCTTCTTTCACGCCCGTGCCGCCCAACTGGCGGGCAAAGGCGGCGAAGAAGTCATCGGCATTCTTTTTTGCCACGGTCTGCACCAGACGGCTGCCGACACTGGCCAGCTTGCCACCGATCTCGGCGTTGGCCACGTACTTGAGCACGGTCTCGTTGTGCACTTCGCTCAGCGCGACCCTCGCCGCCATTTTGGCAAAACCGGCAGCACCACCCTGCCCCTGCCCGGTCAAAGTGTAGCCATTGGGCGCATCGAGGTCGCTGAGCACCACATTGCCTTTGAAAGTCGCCGAAATCGGCCCCACCGTGGCCACCACGGTGGCAAACAATTCGGTATCCGACAATTTTTCAAGTTGCTTGCAACCAACAATACACGCTTGAAGCACCGCGGGATCATTAAGCGCGTCCCAGACCTGTTGCTGCCGGGCAGGGATGCGGTATTCCCCGGAGAATTCCATCGCCATGTTTTATGCCTCGTAGTGTTTGAACAGCGCCTGAGTGCCGAGTCGGCCGTGGCCTTGCTGTGCCAGTTCCTCATACAGCCTACGTGCCAGTGCCAGCGCCGGCAGGTCCAGCTGCATGCGCCCGGCTTCGGCCAAGGCAATGCCCAGGTCCTTGATGAAATGCTCGACAAAGAAGCCGGGCGCGAAGTCGCCGTTGATGATTTTCTGTCCCATCACGGTGAGCTGGAACCCCGACGCGGCGCCGCCACCGATGGACTTGAGCACGGTCGGCAGGTCCAGCCCGGCCGCCTTGCCGTAGGCCAGCCCTTCGCATACACCCATGATGGTGGCCGCAATCACGATCTGGTTGCACATCTTGGTATGTTGTCCGGCACCGGGGCCGCCTTGCAACACAATGTTGGGGCCCAGCAATTGCAGGATCGGCAGCGCGGCATCGAACGCCGCCTGCGCGCCGCCCACCATGATGGCGAGTTTGGCATCACGGGCACCGATGTCGCCACCGGACACCGGCGCGTCCAGCGCGCTACACCCCTGCCCGGCAGCCGCTTGGGCAATGCGTTGCGCCAGTTCAGGGCTGGAGGTCGTCATGTCGATCAACAGTGCGCCGCGTGCCCGCGCCACAATACCGTTGTCGCCGAGATAGACCTGCTCCACATCATGCGGATAACCCACGATGGTGATGACCACGTCGGCGTTGGCTGCCAGCTCACCCGGGCTGTCGCACCAGACAGCGCCACGCGCCAGCAAGGCCTCGGCCTTGTCACGCGAGCGGTTGTAGACCCGCAGCGGATAACCCGCCTGCAGGATGTGCCCGGCCATGCTCTGGCCCATATTGCCCAATCCGATGAAGCCCACGCGGGGTTTGTTTTTGCTATCAGTCATGTGTCATGCCTTGTGAATGAAGTTGGTTTTTTCGCGCAGCAGATCGCGCAAATACATCGGGGTCAGCGGCTGCTGGTTGACCACCACATCGAAAGGTGCGAGCGCGTCATTGACCGCGTTGGTCAGCGCCCCGATGGCGCCCATCACGCCGCCCTCCGCCATGCCCTTGATGCCCGCCGGCGTCGCCCGGTTCGGCGTGTGCATGGCAATGAGCTCGAAATGGGGCAGCTCACAGGCCGTGGCCACCAGGTAGTCGGCCAGGGTCCCCGAAAGGTTCTGTCCGGCGGCGTCGTACTGCACCTGCTCGAACAGGGACCCGGACAAGCCCATGGCAATCGCCCCGTGCTGCTGTCCCTCCACCACCACCGGGCTCAGCACCGTGCCGCAATCTTCCGCCACCACATAACGGGCAAAACGGATGGCCCCGGTGGCGACCTGTACTTCCACTTCGCACACATGCGTGGAATTGGAATAGGTCATGGGTGGTGGCTCATAGGTCTTGTGAAACTCCAGCCCGGGGGCCATCCCGGTCGGCAGGGCCAGTGGGTCCAGATAGGCCGTCCGCGCGACATCAGCCAGACCCACGCCGGTGGCGATCCAGATGCCGTCGCACATCTTCTCGACGCAGCCATCCTGCAAGCGCAGCGCGGCGCTATCGCCCAGACCCAGCAGCCCGGCGGCAATCGCCAGCACCTTGACCTGCGCCTCCCGGGCACACAAATACAGCGTGCCACCGCCAGCGGTACCGCCACGTGCGCCCCGGCTGCCCATGCCGTAGGGGGCGATGTCGGTGTGGCCGATATGCAAATGCACCTGCTGCGGCAGAATGCCCAGGCCTTCGGCCACGGCATGGGCCAGGGAGGTTTCATAACCCTGGCCGGTAGCGCCCAGACCCACCGAGGCATTCACCGCGCCCGAGGGTTCAATACGCAGCCAAGCCGCTTCATGCCCCGACCCCGCGATGCCGGCGGCTTTGTAAAAACGGGAGCCATAGGTGGTGGACTCGACCACCGTGCAAATGCCCAGACCCAGGTAAACCCCTTTCGCGCGCGCCTGCTGCTGGCGCTGGCGAAAATGCGCGTAGTCGATGGCGGCAAGTGCACCTTCCAGGGTTTCGCACGGCGTGATGTCGGCCAGCACCTCGCCGGTCGCCATGGTGTACGGAAAATCCTGCAGCTGCAGCATGTTCAGCCGCCGCACGGCCACCGGATCCAGCTGGAGTTCGCGCGCAATCGCGTCCATCGTGCCGTCCATCACCCAGCTCGTGATGGCCATTGGCGCTCGCATCGGCCCGTTGCCAACCTTGTTGCTCAGCACCACCTTGACGTCGTAACGGTAGTCCTGCACCTTGTAGGGACCAGTCAGGATCATGGCCACCACACGAGCCAGATAGTTGCCCGGATAAAAGCTGTAGGCGCCGAAGTCCTCCACAATGTCCAGCTCCAGGCCGAGCAGGCGGCCGTCGGCGCTGACCGCTGCCCGGGTCCGGCAGAAGTCCTCTCGCGCCTGTGAGGAGGCCAACAGGTTCTCCAGCCGGTCCTCGCGCCAGCGCACCGGCCGCTTCAGGTGACGCGCCAGCGCAGCCACCGTCAACTCTTCCCGGTACAGGGCGATTTTCTGGCCGAAGCCGCCGCCCACGTCCGGCGAAATGACACTGACCTGGGACTCCGACAGGCGCAATCGGCTGGCCAGGGTGGTGCGGTAGGGATGCGGCACCTGGGTTCCGACATGAAAGGTCAGATGCTGGCGCCCGTCATCCCACACCGCGATGCAGCCGCGCGTCTCAATCGGCAAATGGGTCTGTCGGTGCTGGGAAAAAGTGCTCTCGATCACCCGGTAAGCCTCGCGCTTGCGCGCTGCAACATCACCATACTCCGCATGCTGATGCGACAACAGGTTGGAGCTCAGGCTGTCATCGACACGGGGAGCCTCCGGCTCCAGCGCCTGCCACATGGTGCTGACCGCAGGCAGCACGTCGTAATTTACCAGCACCTGCTCGGCCGCGTCCTCCGCCAGATAACGGTCGGTCGCCAGCACGCAGGCCACCGGATCGCCCTGAAAACGCACTTTGTCGATGGGCAGGGTGTCCATCTCCATCGGCTGCAGCCCCGCAATGGGCGGCGCCATGCGCTGACGCGTGGTCCACTGCGCCAGATCCTGCCCGGTGAACACCGCCACCACACCGGGCATCTCGCACGCCGCCTCGGCGTTGATGGCAACGATGCGGGCGTGGGCATGGGGCGAACGCACAAAGCAGGCATGCAGGGCACCCGGGATGTCGATGTCATCCACAAAACGGCCCTGCCCGGTCAGCAGCCGGTAGTCTTCCTTGCGCGGCAGGTGCTGGCCGATGTGCCGAAACTCAGGCTGCGACATGGTCCGCATTCCTTCGCATCTGTACCGCAGCCATCTGGATGGCCTTCACAATATTCTGGTAGCCGGTGCAGCGGCACAGGTTGCCCGACAACACATCGCGTATTTCTTCTTCACTCGGTGCCGGATTGCTTTTGAGAAAGGCCTCGAAGGTCATCACAATGCCGGGCGTGCAAAAGCCGCACTGCAAGCCATGGACCTCGTGCAGCGCCTGCTGCAGCGGTGACAAGACGCCGTTGCTGGCCACCGACTCGATCGTCGCCACCTCATGCCCTTCCATCTGGATGGCGTAGGTCAGGCAAGAGCGCACCGGCTTGCCATCGACCAGCACGGTGCAGGCGCCACACACACCATGCTCGCAGCCGACATGGGTGCCGGTCAAACGGCAGTCCTCGCGCAGTGCATCGGCCAACAGCTTGCGGGGTTCCACCCGCAGCTCGTGGTTTTCACCGTTAACGGTTAGCGTGATCAATCGTTTCTCCACATGACGCATTTGATTCATCCTTTGGCGCGAGTCAAGGCGCGCTCCAATGCCTGTTGCACCAGCTTTTCGGTCAATTCCTTGCGGTACACCGCCGTGATGCCCGCATCGTCTTCGGGTGTCACGGCGGCACGCACCGCGCGCGCCACGTCGGCCGCCCATACCGCACTGGCAAGCTGGCCGAGCAAGGGGCGCACCATGGCATCACACGACTGCGGGATGGCACTCACGCCGCTCAGCCCCAGGCGCACATGCACGACGCGCTCGTCCTGTAATGCCACCGTAGCGGCCACCGCGACGATGGCGTAGTCGCCATGACGGCGATTGAACAACTGAAAAGACATCCCCTCATTCACGCTGATGGTCGGAAAGTGCACGCAACGGATGATTTCATCCGGCGCCAGCGCCGTCGCCATGGCGGACTGGAAAAAGGCCGAAGCCGGCACACGGCGCGACCCACCCTGGCGCGCGATCTCGATCTCCGCGCCCAGCGTCATGGCAATCAGGGGGAACTGCGCGGCCGGGTCGGCATGCGCCAAACTCCCGCCGAGGGTGCCGCGCTGGCGAATCGCATAGTGGCCGATGGTCTTCGCTGCTTGCCCCAGCAAGGGGCAGCGGGCCTGCACCAGCGCGGATCCGGCAATCTGCTCATGCCGGGTCAGGGCGCCGATGCTCAAGAAAGCGCCGCCATCGCGAACATAGGCAAGTTCTGTCAAGTCATTCAGGTCAATGAGCGCCGACGGCATCGCCAGCCGCATGTTCAACATGGGCCCCAGGCTCTGGCCACCGGCAATCACCTTGGCGCGGTCACCGCCAGCCGCCAGTTGTTGCAGCGCTTCTTCCAGCGAACTGGGGCGCAGGTAGTCAAATGCAGCGGGTTTCACAAACGCGTCCTACCAGACCAGGCTCTGGCTGTCCTGCTTGTCGAACAGGTGCAGGCGGTTCAGGTTCACGCGCAAGAGTGCGTTGTCGCCGTCCTTGTGCTGGCCTTCCTTGCCGACGCGGAAGAATAGCTTGGTCCCCTCCACTTCCACTTCCAGAAACTGGTCGGAACCGACCGGCAGCACCGAGAGGATGCGGCCCTGCAGGCAATCGTCGGTTGATTCGCCGCTGTGTGATGCCACGTCCTCGGCGCGGATGCCCAACACCACGGCGCGCCCGGCCTGACCACTGACCCGCTCGGCCACGTGTGGTGGCAGCGTCAGCGCCAGCTGACCACGCCGGAACACCATCCGACCGCCCTCCATGGCCAGGGTGCCGTCCATGAAATTGATTGGCGGATTACCCAGGAACGAGGCCACAAACATGTTGCGCGGGCGCTCATAAATGTCGTCCGGCTTGCCAATCTGCTGCACCACACCGCTGCGCATCACCACAATACGATCGGCCAGCGTCAGGGCCTCGGCCTGATCGTGTGTGACGTAGACAAACGTGGTCTGCATGGCCTGATGCAATTGCTTGATCTCGGCGCGCATGGATATACGCAGCGTCGCATCCAGGTTCGACAGCGGCTCGTCCATCAAAAATACCGCGGGTTGCCGCACCATGGCCCGCCCCAGCGCCACACGCTGGCGCTGGCCACCTGACAATTGGTCCGGGCGCCGCTCCAGCAGCGGCTCGATCTCGAGCCGGCGTGCCGCATCACGCACACGGCGATCCACCTCATCCTTGGGGTGTTTGCGCATGCGCAGGCCGAAGGCGATGTTCTCGTACACCGTCTTGTTCGGATACAGCGCGTAGCTCTGAAACACCATCGCCACATCGCGCTTGTGCGGCGGGACAATGTTCATCACCTCGTTGTCGAAATAGAGGTTTCCCTCAGTCACATCTTCCAGCCCTGCGATCATGTTCAAGGTAGTCGACTTGCCGCAACCGGAGGGGCCGAGCAAGACAAGGAACTCCTTGTCGGCAATGTCGAGATTGAGATTTTCCAGTGCGACGAACCCATTGGGATAATGTTTACCGACGCTTTCAAATTTGATCCGGGCCACGTTTTACTCCTTTAACCTTTGACAGCACCGGCCGTCAGGCCGGAGACGATATAACGCTCAAACATGATGGCAACCACCACCGGCGGAACAATGGCCAGCACGCCAGCGGCATTGATGAACGAAAAGCTGATGTTGAAATCCGACGTGAACGACGCCACCACGATCGGCATGGTTTGTGATGCCAGGGTCTGGGTGAACATCAGCGCCAGCAAAAACTCATTCCAGCTGGTGAGGAAGGTAAAAAGCACCACCGCCACCAGCGATGGCAAGGCCAGTGGCAGATACACCAGCGTCAAGGTCTGAAAGCGTGAACAGCCATCTACCCGTGCCGCCTTGTCCAGGTCATCGGGCAGGGACTCAAAGTAGCCGGTCAGAATAAAAGTACTGAACGGCACGGTGATGGCCAGGTAGGTGATGATGAGCGATAGCTTGCTGTCGAGCAAGCCGAGCTGCTGCACGAACAGGAAGAACGGCACCACCAGCGCAATGTCCGGGATCACCCGGGTCGTGAGCATGAAGTAGATCGAACTGTCGCGGCCGATGAAACGGATTTTGGCCAGCGCATAGGCCGCCGGCACACTGACCAACAAGTTCAGGATAACCACCGATACCGCCACCACCAGGCTGTTCCACATGGATGGCAGCAGATTTTTGGCCGTCGAAGGAATAAAGCCGCCTGTTGCAGTGTCCCCCTCTTTGCGATTTTCATAGGTCACCACCTTGTCCTTGGCGGTAAAGATCGTCGCAAAATTTTCAAACGTGGGTTCTTCGGGTATCCAGTGCGGTGGCACCGAGGTGATCTCGGCCTCCGACTGGAACGACGAGGAAACCAGCCAGCCAATCGGCGCCAACACATACAGGGCAAAGAGCAGCGAGGCAAAAAAGAGCAGTGCTCGTCTGCCAAAGTGGGGAATTTTCATAAGTTGCAGGGGACTCGGGTTGCAATGTCCGGCTAGAGCTTGCGGCTCGTGCTTCGGATGATGAAAAAGGCCAGCGTGAAGGTGACGATCGCCATGATGTAGGCCAGTGCCGCCCCGGTACCAAACGCAAGTTTGCGAAAGGTTTCAACGTAGACCTGCCAGGCGACCACGTGGGATGCTTCGGCCGGTCCGCCTTCGGTCAGGATGAAAAACAGATCGAAATGCCGGATCGCCATCATCGTTTCATAAATCATGACCAGGGCAAAGCCCGGTGTCAGCGCCGGCAGGGTAATGTGAATGAAGCGCTGCCAGACATTGGCACCATCGACTTTGGCGGCGCTGTACAAGTCAGCGCGAATCGATTTGAGCGTCACCAGCAACAAGATGGTGGCCAATGGCACCTCTTTCCAGACAAAGGAGTTGGTGATGAGCAACATGGTCTTATCGACATCCCCGAGCATCACCAGGTACTTGTCGATCAGCCCGAGCTGAAACAGGAGACCATTGAGGGCGCCGTAGCCGGAGTCATAAATCCATTTCCACATGAGCCCGTTGGCCACATAGGGAATCGCCCAGGGAATCAACAAAATGGCTGACAGGATGCGGCGACCCCGGAAATCCTCGTTGAGCAGCAAGGCCATCAACATCGCAATCAACATGATGGCCGTTACCGACATCAGGGTAAAGCTGGTGCTGCGCCCGACCGAATCCCAAAACATCTGGTCCTGAAAGATGTGCACATAGTTGTCGAACCAGACGAAGGGCGCACGGTGTGGACGCGTCAGCTTGAGGTCAAAAAGGCTGATCCAGAACGAATACAGGATCGGGAAAACCGCCACGGCCGTCAGGATGACCATCATGGGTGCGAGAAAAAGCATGGCACTTTTCTGGTCATACGCACTGACCGGGGTGCCAATCAACCGGCGTAACCCCTTGCTTTTGTTGCTCATCGAATTGCCTCTTTCAGGATGCACATCCGGGGGCGTTGTAAGTCACCCCCGGAACCGCCAGATACTCAGGACTGCTTGCGCAGGTCGTTCCAGGCCTGGGCCGACTTCTTCAGCGCATCAGCCGGCGTGATCTTGCCGATGACGGCCGACTGCCAGGCCGAGCCGTTGATTTCGTCCCACTCGCCAAACCAGCGAGTGATGACGTCTTTTTTACGGGCGAACTGTTGCTGCTTTTCGAACATGGCCATGTCGGAATATTTTGCATAGGAGGCCTGGACTTCAGGATCCTTGAACAAGCCTTTCACCGCAAAACCGGAGCCGATGTCGGTAAAAAGCATTTTCTGGAACCGGTACTGACCATCGGCCTTGCCGCCAAACCATTCAATCAACTTCGCCGCATTGGCGGCACGCGTTTTGTCGGCAGCGGCCTGCGCCGACATGCCGTGAAAACGCATCCATCCCACGGTGGCATGTGAACCACCGACGCCAGCAGGCATCAGCGCCTGCTTGACACGCCCGGCAATCTGCGACTGCTTGGGATCGTTGAGGGTGCGGATGCGATAGCGGCTCAGCAGGGCAAACGCATGGTTACCGGAGCTGAATGACTTCAGGCCGTTGAGCTCGCCGGTTTCAACGCAGGCGGGCGATATGATCTTGTACTTGTTGACGGCATCGACAATCCATTGCAAGGCCTGCACCGCACCTTTTTTCGGATCGCTCATGATGGCTGCGCCGCTGGCGTCGGTAAACCCACCACCATTGGAATACACCATGGCGGTCAGGAATTCGATCAACCAGCTTTCACGCGCCATGGGCAACATCATGGGGTACTCGGAAATACCAGCAGCCTTGATCTTGAGTGATTGCTGAACCAGTTCGTCCCAGGTCGTTGGCGGCTCCTTGATACCGGCCTTTTTCAGCTTTTCCTCGTCATAGAAAAACGCCATGTAGTCGGTGTAATAACTCAAGCCATATTGCTTGCCTTTGTACTGCATCGATTGCGTGCTGAAGTCGTCGGCCTCTGCGTTGTATTTCATCAACTCGGGAAAATTGTTGATCGGAGCCAGCCAACCCGCGTCTGCCCACTCAGGCAGCCAACTGTCGGAAACCCACAAGACGTCCAGCGGCGCCTTGCCCACAAACTTGGTCACCATGGTGTCGCGGTACTGCGCCCAGGGTGCGTTGTTGTAGTTGACCTTGATGCCGGTCTTGGCCTCGAATGCCCCCAGGTGACTCTTGACGGTATCCACCGCAGCCGACCAGGTGTAGAAGTTCAGCGGCGCAGCCTGCGCATGACCGGGAAGTGACAGCAACCCGGATCCAGCCACGCTGGCTGAGGCAGTCATCTTTAAAAAATCACGACGATTCGAACCTTCTGTCCATAAATTACGCATCTCTCACTCTCCTGTGTTAATGACTGCAGCATGGCTACGGGCTGCGGATTGAGGTTCAGTTTCACGCCCACCGAAAAACTGGTCCGGTCGCATTGTTGCTTAATTTTTTTTGATCGTCAAGTGACGATAACGAAGAAAAATTTAACGCCAAATTGAGCCAATCAGGTTATGCATTTTGCGTGCCAGGGTTACCGCACCACACCGGTGCAGGCAAGCCTGGTCGGTCGCCCTACTGGATCGGTGAAAAACCCACAGGATTGAGAAATACACTTTCCTGATGCACAAGATAAGGCAGGATCGTGGGCACGAACGCCACCCACTCTGCGTCTTGGGCCATCTTGGTGCGCTGGGCACTTCGGTGCGCAAAATCGTCGTAGGCCCAGAGGAAAACAACAGAATTCAAGACCCCGGATTCCTTGGTCCAGCAACCGATCAATCTGGCATAACGCGTGATGATGTGCAAGCCATTGGCCTGATAAATTTTCAGAAACTCAGGCGCCTTTCCTGCCTGAATCTGGTATGTGCGCATTTCTAGAATCATGATTTTTCTCCAGCTATAAATGGTTCGGAATACCCTGAGGTACGCCTTAAAATAGTTTCATTTCACTCATCGTCAACTGAAGATATATTTTGCCATTAAAGTAAGACACTTTTTCATTTTTATACCTCTTATGCGCGCCAAATCAGATCACCTAACAACTCTGCGTCAAAAGTCCGAAAGCAGTGCACCCAAGCGCAAGGGCAGGCGCGTCACCGTGCGTATGCCAGCGGCGGATCGCCGTGAGCAGATACTGAAAAAGGCCTTCGAATTCTTCTCGGAATATGGACTGACCGCACAAACACGCGCGCTGGCTGAATCCTGCGGGGTATCGCAACGGCTCCTCTACAGCATCTTTCCCAACAAATCGGCATTGATCAATGCCGTGTACGAGACGAGCATTGCCGGCGTCTTCAAGGCGGTGTGGTTTGTACAACTCCAGGACCGAAGCAAGCCCATGGAACAGCGTCTCAAGGAATTTTATTGCGAGTACTACGATACCGTCCTGACGCGCAGCTGGATGCGCTTATTTTTGTATGCATCACTGGCTGAAGTTGAGATGGCGCCAACCTATATTGCATCCATCATCAAACATCTCCTTGACACCATCATGAAGGAAGCACTTCACGAAGCTGGCTTGACATCTCCACCCAACCAGGCCCAGGCAGAAGTTCAGGAAATTTGCTGGATATTGCACGGCGCCGTCTCGCACCTGGCCATACGGCGGCACATTTACCGTGACCAGACTGATCTCAAGGTGGACAAGGTCATCGCCTTGCAGGTCCACTCCTTTCTGGCGGGTCTGAAGAGTGTTGTCCCACAAACCTAAAAATATCGGACCGTCGTCCTTGCCTGCGTCAAACCTGATACTACATGCCCGGTCAGAATAAAAGACCGACGGGCATCCGCAAGCCCAATACCTTGTCCATCAGCAAATAGAATCCGCCCACCATCACCACGGCGCTCACTGCATACAGGGCGATCTCACCGGAACTGGGCGGATCAAACGTGGCGATCACCGTCAGGACCAGGAATGCGATCAGACTCGTGACAAAAAAGCCAATAAAAGGCAACAACAGCGCCCATAACGCCATCGCAACGATGATCGCGAAGCGTCTCACCGTCGAAGGTTTCACCTCACCAGACACTTCAATTTTCCCGTGGGCCTTCGGTCTCCCAACCTGGAAAGCAATGAGCATGGCCGACAACAGCACCAGCACCGCCGACAAGGTGCCGGGGAAGACCGAACCCATGGCCGACATGTCCTTGGTCTGCACATAAGCCAGCACACCGACACCGATGAACAACGCACCAAAGAGCATGGCAGGAACATCCCGGTACTTCGCCTGCACTGCGGGTTTGACAACCGTGTCGGTGGCCTCCAGCACAGCAACCTTGGGACGTCGGCTGAACAAACCGGCAAGCAGCGGGTAAAACAGCGTCAGCAAGGAAAACGCAATGATGCCCATGCTGATCGGACGCCCGAAAAACATGGCGGTGAGCGAATTGGTGGCGTTGCCAATCATGTAAGACTGCACAAACCCCTGCTCTGCGATTTGCCCCAGCACCAGCCCCAGCACGATCGGCGACGGTGCGAAGCCGTAGCGCTGCATGATCCAGGCCAACACGCCCAGCACCAACATCATCTGCATATCATGCGTGTTGCTGTGGATGGCAAAGCTGCCCAAAATGGTCAGAAAGGCCACTGCGGGCACCAGCAGGGACTTGGGAATGCGAACGATGGATTTGTAAGCGTAGCGCCCCAACAACAGACCCACTGGTAGCATCATGACGGTTGCAATGAGCAAGCCAAACATGAAGGTGTAAACCACACCGCCTTGTTCATTGAACAGGCTGGGGCCAATCTTGAGCCCCTGCACCAGCAAGGCGCCAAGAATAATGGCATCGGGCGGGGTACCGGGAATACCCAATACCAGCGTCGGGATGAAGCCGCCACCCACCGTGGCGTTGTTGGCTGATTCGGTGGCAATGATGCCGTTGGGCTCGCCTGTTCCGAAGCGCTCCGGGTGTTTTGACGCGCGTCGCGCCTCCGAGTACGAAATCAGGCCAGCAATGGAGCCGCCGGCGCCGGGCAGGATCCCGACCACCGTTCCAATCACCGAACTCCTGATCAAGTTGAACTTGCTCGACAAACTGATGCGCAACGCCTCGGGTAAGCGATAGCCCCGCGTATCCTCCAACACCGACAGGTGTGGTGCCTTGGTCGCCACCAGGTCAATCACGACGGGGATGCAATACAGGCCGATCAAGGCCGAGGTGATGTCGATACCGCCCAGCAAGATCTGCGAGTTCATGGTGTAGCGCACGTCACCGCCAACCACGGCCACACCGATGGTAGACATCAGCAGGCCAATGCAGGCCCCGATCAGGCCCTTGACCGTGTTCCCCACCGACAGCGCCGAGATCAGGGTCAAGCCAAAAATCGCCAACCAGAAATACTCGGTCGGACCAAAGGCCAGCGCCACATTGGCCAGCGGCGGCGCCAGCAAAATCAGGGTCAGGGCGCCCACCAGCCCGCCAAACACCGAGGCGATGGTGGCCAGGGTCACGGCCAGGCCACCGTCACCCCGTTTGGCCATCGGGTAACCGTCAAAGGTGGTGGCAATTGACGACGGTGTGCCCGGGGTATTGACCAGAATGGCGGAAAAGGCACCGCCATAGATGGCCCCGGTATAGATCGCCCCCAAGGCGATCAAGCCCGATGCCGGTGCCATGGCAAAAGTGAATGGCACCAGAATCGCCACTGCCATGGTCGCCGACAGGCCCGGCAAGGCCCCGATGATGGTACCCAACGTCACCCCGGCCAGGGCCAGCATCAGGTTGAAGGGGGTCAGGGCATCGATCAGGTAGCTGAGAACTTCCATGGCGGGGCCTTTTTTGGGTTACTGCTTTTTGATGCCCAGCTTTTCAGCCAGCGCAGCGTATTCCTTTTTCTTCTCAGCCATGAACTTGGGCATGTCCTTGTAGGTAACGTCCGTCAGAACAAAACCACCATCTTCCATCTTCTTTTTGAAAGTAGGCTCGGTATTGATCTTGCTGATGATGTCAGACACCTTTTGGCGCACGGCCTCGGGCGTTGACCTGGGCACCGACAGGCCGCGATAGGCGCCGCCCACCAGGTCGAAGCCAAGCTCACGGAAAGTGGGCACATTCGGGAAGGCGGGCATGCGCTGTTCCGAGGCAACCGCCAGCATGCGCATTTTGTCGGCATGGGCAATGGCCGACGGCGCGTAATTGAAGCCCGCGACGGTCTGCTTGCCCAGAATGGCCGTGACGGCTGGACCAGTTCCGCTGAACGGGATGTAGGTGGTTTTGATGCCGGCAAGTTCGTCAAAGCGCACCTGCGCGAGGTTATTCGACGAGTTCGAACCCGAGCCACTGAAAGTCACCATGCCAGGCGACTTTTTGGCATAGTCGATCAGGTCCTTGAGCGTCTTGAACTGGCTGTCCGTCTGCACAAAAATGGCATCAGGCGTGTAGTGGAAGTAATGCACCGGGGTCAGATCATCTGTTTTGTAACCCACATCTTTTTGCATCGGTTGCAGCACGGTGTGCGGCAGGTTGATACCCATGATGGTGTAGCCGTCACCCGGCATGGTGTTCAACTGGGCCCAGGCCTGTGCACCACCGGCACCCGCCAGGTACTGAATGACCATGTCCACACCGGCAATTTGCTTGAACACCGACTGCTGAAATCGTGCCGAAATGTCGGACTCACCACCCGCGTTGAAGGGCAAGATGTAGTTGATCTGCTTACTGGGGTAAGTTTGTGCTGCAACGCCTGTGGTGTAGGCCAGGCTGACGGCCAGGGTGCTGCCGAGCAAGGCTGTTGAGAGCAGTTTCTGAATGTTGAATTTGCGCATGGTTGTCTCCGGCTATAAAAATTTTGAAAAAGTCTGACGCTAAGGGTTAACTGGAAAAAAATGCAGTCGGTGGTTCAGTTTGTGGCCTCCTTCACTTCAGGCAGTCTGGCGCTGTGATCAGGCTGCCAACATGCGGCATACGGCTTGTGTGACCTGTGCCGTGGTGGCTTTGCCACCCAGGTCGCCCGTATGCAGCGCCGGGTCGGCAGTGACTTGTTCGATGGCAGCCATCAGTCGTTTGGCCGCCTCCGCTTCGCCCAAATGCGCCAGCAACATCACACAACTCCAGAAGGTGCCGACCGGGTTGGCCAGGCCCTTGCCCATGATGTCGAAGGCCGAACCATGGATCGGTTCGAACATCGATGGATAACGGCGCTCGGGATCGATATTGCCGGTCGGTGCAATGCCCAGACTGCCCGCGAGCGCCGCCGCCAGATCACTCAAGATGTCGGCATGCAGGTTGGTGGCGACCAGCGTGTCCAGGGTGGCGGGACGGTTGACCATGCGCGCGGTGGCAGCATCCACCAGTTCCTTGTCCCATGTCACATCAGGGAATTCTTTGGCGACTTGTACCGCTATCTCATCCCACATCACCATGGCATGGCGTTGCGCGTTCGACTTGGTCACCACGGTCAGCAACTTCCGCGGGCGGGACTGCGCCAGTTTGAAAGCAAAGCGCATGATGCGCTCGACACCCGCGCGGGTCATCATCGACACATCGGTGGCGGCTTCAATCGGATGACCCTGATGGACACGCCCACCAACACCCGAATACTCGCCTTCGGAGTTCTCGCGAACGATGACCCAATCCAGGTCCTCGGCCTTGCAGCGCTTCAGGGGGCCATCAATACCGGGCAGGATACGGGTGGGCCGCACGTTGGCATACTGGTCAAAACCCTGGCAAATCTTGAGGCGCAAGCCCCAGAGTGTGATGTGATCCGGGATGTGCGGGTCACCCGCAGAGCCAAACAGAATGGCATCCTTGTGGCGCAATGCATCCAGGCCATCAGCCGGCATCATTTCTCCGTGCGCGCGGTACCAGTCACCGCCCCAACCGAAGTGCTCAAACTCAAATGTGAAATTGCTGCTGGTTGCTGCCAGCGCCTCCAGCACGGTCTGTCCCGCGGGCACAACCTCTTTGCCAATACCGTCACCGGGGATACAAGCTATCTTGTAAGTCTTCATGAAGTCTCCTGTCGCGTTGGTTATGGCCGAAATATACCCATTGCTCACTTTTATTGATCATCATAAAGTGACACTATTGTTCACTTTGAATTAACAATTTCCTGATCAAGCTGAGAGCGCTTGCATGTGTGCGTAGAGATCGGCCTTGGCCTCAAAGCCGATGCCCGGCAGATCAGGCAGGGTCACATGACCATCAACCACTTTCACGCCATCCGGAAAGCCCCCGAAAGGCTGGAACAGGTCAGGGTAAGACTCATTGCCCCCCAGACCCAACCCCGCTGCGATGTTCAGGGACATCTGATGGCCACCATGCGGGATGCAGCGGCTGGCTGACCAGCCATGTTCCTTGAGCATGTCCAGCGTGCGCAGGTATTCGACCAGGCCGTAACTCAGGGCGCAGTCAAACTGCAACCAGTCGCGGTCGGGGCGCATGCCACCGTAACGGATCAGATTGCGCGCGTCCTGCATCGAGAACAGGTTTTCACCGGTCGCCATCGGATTTTTGTAATAGCTGCGCAACGTGGCTTGCAGCTCGAAGTCGAGCGGGTCGCCGGCCTCTTCGTACCAGAACAAGTCGTACTGCGACAAGGCCTTGGCGTACTGGATCGCGGTGTCGAGGTCAAAACGACCATTGGCATCGACGCACAGTTTTTGCCCATCCTGCAACACGTCCATGATCGAGTCGATGCGGCGCAGGTCCTCGTCAAGCGAGGCGCCACCGATCTTCTTCTTGACCACTGTATAGCCGCGGTCGATGTAACTGCGCATTTCGTCCTTGAGTTTGCCGTGGTCCTGACCAGGGTAGTAGTAGCCCCCGGCGGCATAGACGAAGATCTTGCGGTTAGGCTTGCCGTCGCCGTAGCGGTCGGCCAGCAACTGGAACAGTGGTTTTCCTTCGATCTTGGCCAGGGCGTCCCACACGGCCATGTCGATGGTGCCAATGGCGACCGAACGCTCACCGTGGCCACCCGGCTTTTCGTTGGTAAACATCGTGTTCCAGACCTTGTGCGGGTCGAAGTTCTTGCCGCTGTCGTCAAGCAGCGCTTCCGGACTGGCTTCGAGCACACGCGGAATGAAGCGCTCACGCATCAACTTGCCCTGGCCGTAACGACCGTTGGAATTGAAGCCATAACCCACCACTGGCTTGCCGTCGCGGATCACGTCGGTGATCACGGCAACCAGGCTCAGCGTCATCTTGCTGAAGTCGATGTAGGCGTTGCGAATGGGCGAACTGATGGGGAGTGTGATCTCTCTGATGTCGACGATTTTCATAGTGGATTCCGTGCATTTGGAACGCTATGATCGCCAGATCTTTTGGGTTTGACCAATGCTGTTTTTCTTCTTTTCAATGCTTTCAAGGCACTGCTGATGAACCTGTCCTGGCTTGACGATTTTTTGGCTTTGGCCTCAACCGGCAACTTCTCGCGGGCGGCGGAAGATCGTCACATGACACAGCCAGCGTTTGGCAGACGTGTACGGGCGTTGGAAGAGTGGCTTGGAACTGAACTTTTCGATCGGAGTTCGCAACCTGTGCGCCTGACTGCGACTGGCGCGTGGTTTCACAGCGTGGCCCATGACCTGCTGGCGCAGGTGGCGCGAGTTCCCACAGAGGCGCGTGCTGTTACCGAGGCCAATTCAAACAGCCTTCGGTTTGCCGCGACACATGCCTTGTCGTTCACCTTTATGCCCGGTTGGCTGCGCCGTCTTGAAACCCACACGATGGGAGGCACGATCCAGCTGGAATCGGACATGCTGCAGCGGTGCGAGACACTGATTGAGCAGGGCAAAGTGCAATTCGTCATATGCCATGTTCATTCGCAGGCGCCAGGCCGATTGCATGCAGAAGCATATCCGTCGGTACTGATCGGCGGGGACGTTTTGATCCCTGTATCCGCCGTGGGACCCGGCGGGCAACCACTTCACACGCTGGGGTCGAGTGGTTCTGCTGTGTCGCTGCTGACCTACAGCGCCGAATCCGGACTGGGACGAATTTTGCGTGAAACCCGTTACGCCGCATTGGAAAAGCTGTCAACGCAAACATTTTTTACGGCGCATCTTGCATCGGTGTTGCGCACCCTGGTACTCGATGGGCGCGGCATCGCCTGGCTGCCGAAAAGTCTCATTGACGAAGATCTGGCAAGCGGCCGACTGGTACCCGCGGCCTCTGAGGAATGGTGCGTTGACCTTGAAATCAGACTTTACCGTGATCGAAAACCCATGGGACGCGCCGCAGAAGCACTGTGGGATGTGGTGCGTCAAGCTGCCTAATCGATTTTTGGTGAGCTAGATGCAAACGCCTCGCTGAGGTAGCCGACAAATGCCTTGACCCGGGTCGCCGTCTGCAGCCTTTGGGGGTAAATCGCATAGATATCGGCGGGCGGTGTTTGCCAGTTTTCAAGCACCAGCTTAAGTCGACCACTGTGCAGGTATTTGGTAATGTCCCACTCGGAGCGCATCAGGATACCGTGACCATCGAGCGCCCAACTCAGGGCCGTTTCACCATCGTTGCTGCTGAGCGTTCCGCGCACCTTGACGGTTTGGCTTTGCTGGCCAGAGCGCAGGTGCCAAATACCGTAGGCTTCGTCGCCTTGACGAATACCAATGCAGTCGTGTTGCGCCAGTTCAGCCGGATTGCGCGGTGTCCCCCGTTGATTCAAATAGGCCGGTGAGGCACATAAAAGCCTGCGATTGCTGGCTATTCGTTTGGCGATGACCCTTGCATCAGGTGGCTCTCCAAAACGAATGCAAACATCAAAAGCATCGTCGCTCAACGCGGGCGGGTTGACCGTCAGCTGCAACTGCACCTGAACCTCTGGAAACAGTTTGATAAAACTGGAAATGATTGGCGAAATATGACTGCGCCCGAATCCCATTGTGGCGTTCACGCGCAACAATCCCTTGGGCGCGGCAATGGCGCTGCCAATCAGGTGTTCCATGTCGTCGATTTCGACGAGGATTCGGCGTGCATGTTCAAGGTAGAGTTCGCCTTCGGCGGTGAGGCTGACCCGGCGCGTCGTCCGGTTGAGCAACTGGGCGCCGAGCCTGGACTCCATTTGATTCAAGCGCTTGCTGATGGCCGGTGTGGTGATGTTGAGCTCTCTTGCCGCCGCCGAGAAGCTGCCGAGACGCGCGAGCAAGCTAAAAAAAGCCATCTCGGATGGTGCTGTGGTGGGTGATGACATTATTAATTCAAAGTAAACAATGCTGTCACTTTAACGCGATCCATAAACCGTGGCAATGGGTAAATTACGGCCTGATCACAAACCATTCAGGAAACTTCATGAAGACATACAAGATTGCTTGCATCGCCGGTGATGGCATTGGCAAAGAAGTCATGCCCGAGGGTCTGCGGGTGTTACAGGCGGCTAACCAGCGTTTCGATCTGGGTCTGGAATTCACCCATTTTGACTGGGCGCACTGCGACTACTATCTGGCGCACGGCAAGATGATGCCCGACGACTGGAAACAGCAGTTGTCTGGTTTCGATGCGATTTATTTTGGTGCTGTCGGCTGGCCCGCGACGGTGCCAGACCATGTCTCGCTGTGGGGCTCCTTGCTGAAGTTCAGGCGCGAATTTGACCAGTACATCAACTTGCGCCCGGTGCGTCTGTTTGAAGGTGTGCCCTGCCCACTGGCCGGGCGCAAACCCGGCGACATCGCGTACTTTGTGGTACGCGAGAACACCGAGGGCGAATACACCTCGCTGGGCGGCATCATGTATGAAGGCACCGAGCGCGAAGTGGTGATCCAGGAGTCGGTCTATTCGCGCCACGGGACGGATCGGCTGCTGAAATATGCGTTTGAGCTGGCCCAGAGCCGCCCACGCAAGCACCTGACGCTGGCCACCAAATCCAACGGCATCGCCATCAGCATGCCCTGGTGGAACAACCGGGCCGATGCCATCGGCAGCGCCTATCCTGAAGTCACGCTGGACAAACAGCACATTGACATCCTGACCGCACGCTTCGTGCTGCAACCCGGCCGCTTTGACGTGGTGGCAGCCACCAACCTGTTTGGCGACATCCTGTCAGACCTTGGTCCGGCCACCACCGGCACCATCGGCCTGGCGCCTTCAGCCAACCTCAACCCGGAGCGCGCCTTTCCGTCGCTGTTCGAACCGGTGCATGGCTCGGCACCCGACATCTACGGCAAGAACATTGCCAACCCGGTCGCCATGGTATGGTCCGGTGCACTGATGCTCGACTTTTTGGGCCACGGCCAAGGCGTTTTCCGCCAGGCGCATGATGCCATCGTCACGGCCATTGAAACGGTATTAAAACAAGGTCCGCGCACACCTGATTTGGGTGGTGAGGCTTCAACGACCACGATGGGTGAAGCGTTGGCGGCGCAAATTTCCCTTTGAATGGCTGCGTAGGCTTGGGTGGGTGCCACACCTTGGACAACATTTCGATGCGGCTGACAAATGGTCACCCCCAAGCGTCATTCGCCAACCGAAGCCCGTGCGCTGGCAATCAACTTGTCACCCGAGAAATAGCCTGATGCTGTGAGTTGATCCAGCAAAGGTTTGATGCTTGGAAGCAATTTTTTCTGCCCGGCCAGTACCAGCACACCCACGGTACCGATGCTCGCCACGCAGAAATTTTTGGCCATGCGCCTACCGGCTTTGTCGTCCATCAGTACACCACAACCCCACTCTGCCGCCGCTGCGATGGCGCTGGCTTCACCCGCATCCACATGCAAAGCCAGTTCAAAATGCACAGGGGGTGTGGTACAGCGTTGAATCACCTGGTTTTGGGCAGCCTCCAGAATAGGCTTGGCTTCGGCGCAATCTGACCGGCAAGTGCATTCAGCCCCCCCGCGCAGCGTGGCCTCATCAAACGGCATGACCACAAAGACGCCCTGGCCGTGTTTGGTGACGATAGAGCGCTTGCCCGCCTCTGCGTCACGCACCAGCTCGCCCGTGCGTTCCCGTAAATCACGAATAGTGAAAGTTTCCATGAGGCTGCTCCGATCAAATTTGTGCCATCAAATGCTGGCACATTCCTGATTTGAGCTGTGCAGCACAGCATCAACGCACTGTTTCCCCTGACAGCGGCGCGTCACAGTCTGAACACTGATCCGGGTCAATACGGAATACAACTGGTCTACTCGTCATGGATTTGATTTGTCCACAACAGCCGGTGTCATGCTCAATAACCAAGTCAGTGGTGTTGGGGCCTTTCGGCTAGCTCGCGAAGCGCCGCGTCCCGCTGGGTATCGCGAATGCGTTTGTATTTGAGAACACTAGCGCGTGCAACACGACGGTGGCTGCCCACCTTGGGCAAGGGTGGGATTTCGCCCCGATCAAGCAATTTAACCAGGTGTGGACGGGAAACACTCAGCAAGTCTGCCGCCTCTTGCGTGGTGAGGGCTTCGTCGTCTTCAATGACCCGAACCTGTTTACCAGCAAGAAGCAAGGCTGCCGTGCGCTCAATCACACCGCTCAGCGACGCGGCAAAGTCCATCAGGATTTCTGGTGATGTACCCGCAGGCGCTTGACGGCGCAGGACAGACGCGACCGAAAGCGCCGATTTTTCGCAAGCCCCGCGCAATGCTGGATCATTGTTCTGACCTGTAGGAGTGGCAGAGGAAGAACACATGGTTAGTTTCCTTGATCGGCTCTGATTTTTCGATTCAATGAATTTAGCCGAAGCTTTTAATGCGATAAAACTACGCGTAACGCGCCGCCATCACGTCCAGGTGGATCGGCTTGATCTTTGACCCGAAGCCGGCACAGCCAAAAGCCTCAAAGCGCAGCTTGCAAATACCCATGGCGGCTTTGCGTGCCGCAATCAGCGACTTGCGCGGATCGAATTCGCTGGGGTTCTGGGCAAAGCTCTGGCGCATGGCGCCGGTCATGGCCAGGCGGATATCGGTGTCGATGTTGACCTTGCGCACACCACTCTTGATGCCGCGCTGGATTTCTTCCACCGGCACACCGTAGGTTTCTTTCAGGTCGCCGCCGTACTGGCGGATGATGGCCAGCCACTCCTGCGGCACCGAGCTTGAGCCATGCATGACCAGATGGGTGTTGGGAATTTGCGCATGGATTTGCGCAATGCGGTCAATCGCCAGAATGTCGCCGGTGGGCTTGCGCGTGAACTTGTAGGCGCCGTGGCTGGTGCCAATGGCAATGGCCAGTGCGTCAACACCGGTTTTTTCAACAAAGTCCTTGGCCTGCACCGGGTCGGTCAGCATTTGGTCATGGCTGAGTTTGCCCTCGGCGCCAATGCCGTCTTCTTCGCCGGCGTCACCGGTTTCCAGGCTGCCCAGGCAACCCAGTTCACCTTCGACCGACACACCGACCGCGTGCGCCATCTCGCAGACGCGGCGCGTCACGTCAACGTTGTAGTCGTAGCTGGACGGTGTCTTGCCGTCGGTCATCAAGGAGCCGTCCATCATGACGCTGGTAAAGCCCGAACGGATCGACTGCTGGCACACGGCGGCGGACGTGCCATGGTCCTGGTGCATCACCACCGGAATGTCCGGGTAGGACTCAACCGCGGCCAGCACCATATGGCGCAGGTAGGCTTCACCGGCGTATTTGCGGGCGCCGGCACTGGCTTGCAAGATCACCGGGCTGTCGGTGGCCGCTGCGGCCTCCATGATGGCCTGGATCTGCTCCAGGTTGTTGACGTTGAAGGCGGGCACGCCATAGCCGTTTTCAGCGGCGTGGTCGAGCATTTGACGAAGGGAAACAAAGGCCATGGTGATCTCCTGGTGGTTTTAGAAAAAAGCAGTCCAGCTCACGCACTGGACGCGTGAGTTGGTATCAATTGAAGTAAGGCGGGTTTCAACCCGCCAAGTCGCCTTAACCCGCAGCGCGCTTTTGCAGAATCTCGAAGGCGGGCAGGGTTTTGCCTTCCAGCACTTCCAGAAAGGCGCCGCCGCCGGTGCTGATGTAGCCCACGTCTTTCTCAATGCCGTACTTGGCAATGGCCGCCAGCGTGTCGCCGCCACCGGCAATGCTGAAGGCCGATGACTCTGCAATGGCGTGCGCAATGACCTTGGTGCCGTTCTCAAAAGCGGCAAACTCGAACACGCCAACCGGTCCGTTCCAGACGATGGTGCCCGCTGCCTTGAGCTGTTCGGCCAGTTTGGCCGCCGTGACCGGGCCAATGTCCAGAATCAGGTCATCTTCCGCCACGTCAGCTGCTGCCTTGACGGTGGCCACCGCATCAGCGGCAAAAGTTTTGGCGGTGACCACGTCGGTAGGGATGGGCACTTCGGCGCCACGCGCCTTCATGGCCTCAATCACGGCTTTGGCGTCGCCCACCAGACTGGGTTCAGCCAGGCTTTTGCCAATGCTCAGGCCTGAGGCCAGCATAAACGTGTTGGCAATGCCGCCGCCCACAATGAGCTGGTCCACGTTTTTGGCCAGTGCCTGCAAAATGGTCAGCTTGCTCGACACCTTGGAGCCGGCCACGATGGCTACCAGCGGGCGCTTGGGGTTGGCCAGGGCCGTGTTGATGGCGTCGATCTCGGCCGCCAGCAAGGGGCCGGCGCAGGCGATGGGTGCAAACTGGGCAATGCCGTAGGTCGTGCCTTCGGCGCGGTGCGCGGTGCCAAAGGCGTCATGCACAAACACGTCGCACAAGGCGGCGAGTTTTTTGGCGAGTTCGGGGGCATTTTTCTTTTCACCCACGTTGACACGGCAGTTTTCCAGCAGCACGATCTGGCCGGGTTCCACGTCCACGCCATCGACCCAGTTGGCAACCAGCGGCACCTCGCGACCCAGCAACTCGCCCAGTCGTTTGGCCACCGGCGCCAGCGAGTCTTCGGGCTTGAAGGCGCCTTCGGTCGGGCGGCCCAGGTGGCTGGTCACCATGACCGCGGCGCCAGCTGCCAGCGCCATCTGGATGCAGGGCACACTGGCGCGGATGCGGGTGTCTTCGGTGATGTTGCCGACATCGTCCTGCGGCACATTGAGGTCGGCACGGATAAACACCCGCTTGCCGCTGGCAAATCCGCTGGCAATCACATCGGCAAAACGTAAAACTTTCATGGTGACTTCACTCCTTGTTAAGTGGCTATTTTGAATCCAAAAATCAATGGGGGTTTTCGTACAGACGGCTATTGATCAAGCGGCAAAGCCTGATGTCGGCAATGATGAAAAGTCTGCAATCACCCGGTCGGGGGCACAGGCTTCAAGGGGCTGACCCATGTTGTAGCCGTAGGGCAGCAGCCACACCGGCACACCGGCGTTGCGCGCGGTAGCGGCATCAATGCTGGAGTCGCCGACAAACAGGGTGCGCTCCCTGGCCACGCCAAACTTCGCCAGGCAATGCAGCACGCCCACCGGATCGGGTTTTTTGGTGGCAAAGCTGTCGCCACTGACCACTTCGTCAAACAGGTCCTTGAGCTGGTGCGCATCCAGTACCACCTGGGTGTAGCGGCTTTCCTTGTTGGTCACCACCGCCAGCTTGACGCCTTGGGCGCGCAAGCTGTGCAGGGTCTCGCGCACCTGCGGGTAGAGGTGACTGCGGGTACCGCAGCGCTGCTGATAGAAGCCATCAAAGACCGGCGCCATCTTTTGCAGCAGCTCACTGCTGCGCACCGCCTCAAGCGTCATGCCGCTGCGGTCGGCCACGGCCTGAACCAGCAGCGTCAGGGTGCCGTGGCCAATCCAGTCGTTGACCTGCTGCTGCGTGACCAGCGACAGCTTGAACTGGCCCAGGGTGTCGTTGACCGCGTCCATGATCTCGGGCGCGGTCTCCACCAGCGTGCCATCCAGGTCAAACAACATGAGGTCAAAGGCGCGGTTCGTCATGGGGCGCCGTCCTTAATTGCTGGAGGGCACCACGGTGTCGGGCAGCGGCTCGGCGCGGCGATGCGCGGCGCGGTGCGCCAGCACCTGCACGGCTTCCACCACACGCGCCGAGGTGATGCCAAAATGGGCATAGAGCTTGGGTGCCGGGGCCGACTCGCCAAAGCTGGCCATGCCGATCACCACACCGGTGCGTCCCACGTATTTGCGCCAGAAGTCGGGGTGCGCGGCCTCGATGGCCACCGTGGGCAGGGTCAAGGGCAGCACCATTTCCTGGTACGCCTCGCTCTGGCGGTCAAACACATTGGTGCAAGGCATGGACACGACACGGGTGGGAATACCTTCCAGCGCCAAGGCGGCCTGCGCCTGCATGGCCAGTTCGAGTTCGGAGCCGGTGGACACAATAGCCGCTTGCGCGCCTTCCATGTCAGACAGAATGTAGCCACCCTTGCGGATTTTGTCGGCTTGGCTGAGGTCGCTCAGGCGCGGCAGGTTTTGCCGTGACAGGCACAGTGCGCTCGGGCCGTCCTTGCGTTCCACCGCACAGGCCCAAGCCAGCGCGGTTTCCAGGCCATCGGCCGGGCGCCACACGTCCAGCCCCGGGATGATGCGCAGGCTGGGGATGTGCTCCACGCTCTGGTGCGTCGGGCCGTCTTCGCCCAGGCCAATGCTGTCGTGGGTAAAGACATGAATAACGCGGGTTTTCATCAGCGCCGCCATACGAATGGCGTTGCGACTGTAGTCGCTGAAGGTGAGGAAAGTGCCACCATAGGGGATGTAGCCACCATGCAGCGCGATGCCGTTCATGATGGCGGCCATGCCGAATTCGCGCACGCCATAACTCATGTGGTTGCCCCACTGGTCACGGCCAGCCTTGACGCAGCCCTTGAAATTGGTCAGATTGGAGCCAGTCAGGTCGGCACTGCCGCCAAAAAACTCGGGCAGCAAGGGTGCCAGCGCATCAAGTGCATTCTGGCTCGCCTTGCGGGTGGCCACGGGGTCGGCCTTGGCGGCAATGGCAGCCAGCACGGCGGGCAATTGCTCAAAGTAACGGGGCAGCAGCTCACCCGCCATACGGCGCTCGAATTCGGCAGCCTGTGCCGGGTATTTGGCCTGGTAGGCCACGAATGTGTCGTGCCACAGGCCCTCAGCCGCAGCCCCACGGGCGACGGCGTTCCAGGCGGTGGCAATCTCGGTGGGGATTTCAAACGGGGCCGAGGTCCAGCCCAGGGCCTCGCGGGTGGCCGCGACCTCGGCTGTGCCGAGTGCGGCACCATGCACATCGTGCGTGCCTGCCTTGTTGGGTGAACCCAGGCCAATCACGGTTTTGCAGCAGATCAGCGTCGGTTTGCCTGTCGGCAGCACAGCCTGCGCCTTGGCGGCGTGCACAGCGGCGTCGAGCGCCGCGGGGTTGTGGCCATCCACTGCCGGGATCACGTTCCAGCCATAGGCCTCAAAACGTTTGGGTGTGTCGTCGGTGAACCAGCCTTCAACGTGGCCGTCAATCGAGATGCCGTTGTCGTCATAAAACGCCACCAGTTTGGACAGGCGCAAGGTGCCCGCCAGACTGCAGACCTCGTGGCTGATGCCCTCCATCAGGCAACCGTCGCCCATGAAGGCATAGGTGAAGTGGTCCACGATGCTGGCATCAGCTTGGTTGAATTCAGCGGCCAGCAGCTTCTCGGCCAGCGCCATGCCAACCGCGTTGCTGATGCCCTGGCCCAACGGGCCGGTGGTGGTTTCCACGCCCGGCGTCACGCCCACTTCGGGGTGACCAGCAGTTTTGCTGTGCAGCTGGCGAAAGTTTTTGAGTTCTTCCATCGGCAGGTCGTAACCGGTGAGATGCAACAGCGCATACATCAACATGGAGCCATGGCCATTGGAGAGCACAAAACGGTCGCGGTTGGCCCAGTGCGGGTTGGCCGGGTTGTGGCTCAGGTGGCGGTTCCAGAGCACTTCGGCAATGTCGGCCATGCCCATGGGCGCGCCGGGGTGGCCGGACTTGGCTTTTTCAACGGCATCGACAGCCAGCATACGAATGGCATTGGCCATCTGTTTGGCGAATTCGGGGGTAGGTGTGTTCATGATGATTGATTCAGTTGAGGACAGAGCTCGGGATAACGGGCCTTCAGCCGGCCTTTTTTTGGCGTTCCATCATGCGCCAGACAAAGGGCGTAAAGATGAGTTGCATGGCCAGCTCCATTTTGCCGCCTGGCACCACGATGGTGTTGGCGCGGCTCATGAAACTTTCGTCGATCATGCTGCGCAGGTACTGAAAATCAATGCCCTTGGGGTTGGCAAAACGGATCACCACCATACTCTCGTCGGCGCTCGGGATGTCACGCGCAATGAACGGGTTTGACGTGTCCACCATCGGCACACGCTGGAAGTTGACATGGGTGTGCATGAACTGCGGGCAGATGTAGTTCACGTAATCGGGCATACGCCGCAAAATGGTATCGGTGACGGCCTCGGTGCTGTAACCGCGCTGCTTTTTGTCACGGTAGAGCTTCTGGATCCACTCCAGGTTGATCACCGGCACCACGCCAATGAGCAAGTCGGGGTGCTGGGCGATGTTGACCTCGGGTGTCACCACCGCGCCGTGCAGGCCTTCGTAGAACAACAGGTCGGTGTTGGCCGGCACGTCTTCCCAGGGCGTGAAGGTGCCGGGGTCTTGCTTGTAGGGCGCGGCCTCTTCCGTGTCGTGCAGGTACTTGCGGCGTTTGCCGGTGCCGGTTTCGGCGTAGTCCCGAAACAGGGCTTCAAGTTCAGGAAACAGGTTGTTCTCGGGGCCAAAATGGCTGAAATTCTTGTTGCCGGCGGCTTCGGCTTCGGCCGCGGCCAGTTTCATGGCCTTGCGGTCAAAGCGGTGAAAACTGTCGCCTTCGATCACGGCTGAGGAGATGTTTTCGCGGCGAAAAATGTTCTCGAAAGTGCGGGTCACCGAGGTGGTGCCGGCACCGCTGGAGCCGGTGATGGCAATGATGGGGTGGCGAATGGACATGGCGTAAGTCTCCTAAAGTATAAAAATCAGTCCCTGAACAGGCTGCGTTCCGCAAACAGGGGGTTGGTCAGCTCAACCTGCACCGGCTCGCGGTGGTAACGCTCGATGCGCTCAACCTCGTTTTTGGAGCCAAAGACAAAGCCGATGCGCTGGTGCAGGCTGGTAGGCTGCACACCCATCATGGGTGTCTCACCGGTGGAGGCACGCCCCCCCGCCTGCTCCATGATCATGCCCACAGGGTTGGCCTCGTACAGTAGGCGAAGACGGCCGGGCTTGGACGGGTCTTTGGTGTCACGCGGGTACATAAAAACGCCGCCGCGCATCAAAATGCGGTGCGCCTCGGCCACCATACTGGCAATCCAGCGCATGTTGAAGTCCTTGCCACGGGGACCGGTCTTGCCGGCCAGGCATTCGTCCACATAACGCTTGACGGGTGCTTCCCAGAAGCGGGCATTCGACGCGTTGATGGCGAACTCCTGCGTGTCGGCCGGAATCATCATTTGGGGATGGGTCAACATGAACTCACCCAGATTCGGGTCGAGCGTGAAGCCATTGACGCCGTCGCCCACGGTCAGCACCAGCATGGTGGTGGGGCCGTAGAGGGCGTAGCCAGCGGCCATCTGTTTGGTACCGGGCTGAAAAAAGTCGGCATCGACCACATCGCGGCCCGAATCAATCACGTCTTGCGGCGCGCGCAAAATACTGAAGATACTGCCCACCGACACATTCACGTCAATGTTGCTGGAGCCGTCCAGCGGGTCAAACACAATCAGGTAGTTACCGCGTGGGTACTGGGCGGGAATCTGGTACGGCAAGTCCATTTCTTCGGATGCCATGCCCGCCAAGTTGCCAGCCCATTCCGTGCGTTGCATGAAAACATCGTTTGAGAGCACGTCGAGCTTCTTTTGGGTCTCACCCTGGACATTGACCGAGCCCCCCTCCTCGGCGGCGTAATTGCCGGTCATGCCCGCCAGCTCACCATAGGCCACCGCCTTGGCAATACCCTTGCAGGCCAGCGCGACGTCCAGAATCAGGGCATTAAAGTCGCCACTGGCGTTGGGGAAGCGGCGCCGTTCCTCAATCAGGAACTGCGTCAGTGTGGAGCGGTTGGAACGAAGCGTCATGGACATGGGTGTCTCCTGGTGATTTAAATTTTTTGTGTTCAGGCCGGGTGCGCAGCACGGCGCAGCGCCTGCATCACACCCTTGTAGCCGCCGTCGGCATCGGGCGCGCCAAACACCGCACTGCCCGCCACACAGGTGTCGGCACCGGCGGCCGCGATCTCGGCAATGTTGTCGGTTTTGACACCGCCGTCCACTTCCAGCCAGATCGGTTGGCCGCCAGCGGCCACATGGGCATCAATTTTTGCGCGCACCAGGCGCAGCTTGGCCAGTGTCGAGGGAATAAACTTCTGGCCACCAAAACCGGGGTTGACGCTCATCAGCAAAATCATGTCGAGCTTGTCCATGACATGGTCAAGCACTGACACCGGGGTGGCCGGATTGAGCACCAGGCCGGCTTTGCAGCCCAGCTCGCGAATCATCGACAGGCTGCGGTCCACATGTTTGGAAGCCTCCGGGTGAAAGGTGATGATGTTGGCACCGGCCTTGGCAAACAGCGGGATGATCGAATCGACCGGCTCCACCATCAAATGCACGTCAATCGGGATGCTCACATGCGGGCGAATCGCCTCGCACACCAGCGGTCCGATGGTCAGGTTGGGCACATAGTGGTTGTCCATCACATCAAAGTGCACCAGGTCACAACCAGCCGCCTCAATGGCGCGCACTTCTTCGCCCAAACGGGCAAAGTCAGCTGACAAAATGCTGGGGGCTAAACGCAAAACGGGGGAAGTGCTCATGGGGACGCTTTCTGTAAAGTTTGATTTCTTGAGGGTAATGCAGTTCAGCGCAAACTGGCGCTGTGCCACTGGCGCAATTGCATCAGATTGACCTGACTCAAATCAGGCACCACGCGCAGCGCCCCGCTGAAATCATGGTGCGCGGTGAAGCTGTTGGGTGTGACGATGGTGGCCAACCCGGCAGCGGTGGCGGCACGCAGGCCGTTGCTTGAGTCTTCAAACGCCAGACACTGGCTGGCAGGCAGTTGCAAGGCTGCCAGCATCTGCAAATACACCTGCGGGTGCGGTTTCTTGATGGGCGCCGTCGAAGCGTCACCAATGGCCGAGAAATTCATGCGCCAGTCGGAGCCAATGGCATGGCGCAACAAGGCAGCAATGTTCACCGGCGACGTGGTGGTGGCAATGGCCAGTTGCAGCCCGACGGCAAGCGCCTCGTCCATCAACTTGAGCACACCGGGGCGCAGGCTCACCTCACCCTGGTTGACGGCAAGCTCATAAGCCGCCGTTTTGAGCTGGTGAATACGGTCGATTCGATCATTCAAGTCTTGGGCGTTGAGCGCTTTCACGCCCGGATTGACGAGTCTCCAGTAGTGCAGGATACGCTCCTTGCCACCCGAGATGTTGAGCAACTCGGTATACAGCGCTTCGTCCCACACCCAATCCAGGCCCATTTCCCTGAAAGCATGGTTAAAGGCAGCCATGTGCACGCGTTCGGTGTCGGCCAGGGTGCCGTCCACATCAAAGATGAGGGCTTGCAGCGTATTGGCGGTCGACGGCTGGAACATGGGCTACTTTCTTCAGGTTGGGTTGTTTTGGCCACTTTGCGGCATGGATTTACTTTAATCGCCCGAACCCATAAACTCTAATCACGTTTTATTAAAAAATCATCAGTGCGACCTGATGAAAGCTGGAGACTCCGATGCGTCCCTATACCTTCAAGCAAATTCAAACCTTTCTCGAGGTTGCTCGCCAGCGCTCAGTCTCCAAAGCCGCCGAACGCCTGTTTGTGACCCAACCTGCGGTGTCAATGCAGATCCGCCAGCTTGAAGACGCCTTTGGCCTGGCGCTGATCGAGCCGATCGGACGCAACATCAAGCTCACCCACGCGGGTGAAATTTTTTTGACCCACGCCACCGCAGCCATGCGTCAATTCAAGGACCTGGAAGATCAGATGGCCGAGCATGTGGGCCTGAAGCAAGGGCGTATTGACCTGGCGGTGGTCAGCACAGCCAAATATTTTGTGCCCATGCTGCTGGTGCGCTTTGGCAAACTCAACCCCGGCATTCATGTGCAGCTCAGCATTGACAACCGCGAAAACGTGCTGGGTCTGCTGGCGCGCAGCGAGGCCGACCTGGTGATCATGGGCCGCGCCCCCAGCCACCTCGAATGCCAGGCCAAGCCCTTTGCCACCAATCCGCTGGCCATGGTGGCCCCGCCCGACCATCCGCTGGTGCGGCGCAAAAACCTGCCGTTCAGCGCCCTGGCCGACTACAAATTTGTGGTGCGCGAAGAAGGCTCGGGCACGCGTGCCGCCATGCAGCGGCTGTTTGAGGAAAACAAAACACCACTGCAGGTGGTGATGGCCATGCCCAGCAACGAAACCATCAAACAGGCCGTGATGGCCGGCATGGGCCTGAGCTTTTTGTCGATGCGCACGGTGCGCCACGAACTCGCCAGCGGACACCTGGCGCTGCTGGACGTGGTCGGATTACCGCAGATCAACCACTGGTATGTGACGCATCTGAGCAGCAAGAAACTCTCCCCCGCCGCCCTCGCCTTCAAGGATTTTTTGATTGAGCAAGGCGGGGCCTTGATGGATACGTGGAGTTAAGACAAAAACCATGAATCGGCACAGCCCTGGTTTCGCTCCAGTCAAGGATTGAGCGACTCCCCCGTATTGGCAGATTCAGTATCACACTGAATTTGAATGATGCTCCAAATAACTCATGAGTTATCCTTGGTACCACACATCAACTTTTATCAGGGTCTGCGATGGACTGGTCACGTGAAGAAGTAGAAGCGATCATTGCAGACTATCTGAATATGCTCGCACTGGAGCTGTCGGGCCAGAGTTTTAACAAAACCGAGCATCGAAAAAGCCTGCAAACCAAGCTCAATGGCCGCTCCGACGCATCGATCGAATTCAAACACTGCAACATCAGTGCAGCCATGATTGACCTCGGATTTCCCTATATTCGAGGTTATCAACCACGATCAAACTATCAGGCACTATTGGCTGCAATCGTTGAAGATCAGGTGAACAATATGGTGACACTGGATCACGTGGCACTTGCGGCAGTGCAACAACCAGCCATGACACCCGTGCAAACTGACTTCAAAAAAGTAAAGACTGACGCACCGTCAAAACATGACCATCGCACCTTGTCAGAACTCCGCAACCCCTTGGCTTTCAAAGCCGCAAAGCGGGACTATCTGGAACGCGAAGCCAAAAATCGCTCTCTCGGTCTAGCTGGCGAAGAATTCGTTGTTCTCTTTGAGCACTGGCGACTCTTCGAACTAGGTCAGCATCGTCTCGCGGACAAGGTTCAACATGTTTCAATGTCCAAGGGCGATGGATTAGGGTACGACGTTCTGTCATTCGAGTCGGACGGCAAAGAGCGCCTGATCGAAGTCAAAACAACAACATTCGGTCGTGAAACACCGTTTTTCGTCTCTCGCGGTGAGTTGGCCCTGTCCCACGGTGCCAAAGAACAATTTCACTTGTACCGCCTGTTTGACTTTCGAAAATCTCCCAAACTATTTGACCTTCCAGGGGCACTCGATCGACATTGCCTTCTTGATCCGGTGACTTACAGAGCCAGTTTCTAAAGGATTCCGCCTTACTCTAAGTTCAACTGACTCCGGCGCGGTGATGCCGTGGAATTAGTTCGGCGGCACAACACCAAACAGCATCTGCCATGCCTGCCGTGGCGAGGCAATTTGCATCAATCCTGCGGGGCCTGGGCGGCTTTGCCAACTCAGTACCCGCTTGTCGCCGGTCACAAAGAGCGCCATACCAGCCAAGGCGGTGGCGTCAACCAGGCGCACATCGTTGTCGTCTTGTGGCTCGGCAACATCGTCGATCAACTCCGCAGCTTGCCAGGCCAGATCAAACAGAGCACAGGCATCCGGGCGCTGCGGAAATTTGCGGATCAACACCTCATGGGACTCCTGGCGCACCAATTCACTGCTGTAGAGCCAACCGCGATCGGCGCACTGCAACACCAATTCTTCACACAATCCCGAAAACACCGTTGCTGAAAGCCATACGTTGGTATCCAAAAATACCTTCATGACGCGTCTTGAAGGATGTCGTCTTCGGTCAGCCAGCCCGCTGCACGCGCCAGCGGAGCCAACTGCGTCTGGCTTTGACGCAAGGCTTCGCGCAAGCGATACGAACGCAGAGCATCTCTCACCACCTCGCTACGTGATTTTCCAGCGCTTGAGCACAGCACATCGAGGTTTTGGGCCTCGGTTTCAGAGAGACGAACAGTCAAGGTTGTTTGCATGATTGGCTCCGATTTGTACGACACTGTAATACAAGCATGCCTAAAAACTCGGTCACTTGCATACAATTGCCCTCAACCGACAAGGACAACGCTTGGGTCAACAAGCTCCCAGGCTACCGGCCTGCTACGCCCGCAACCCATTGTGCAATTCCACCAGCGCCAGGGTAATTTTGTGGTTCGGGTCCAGGTGGATCATGGGCAGGGACTGCTCATGCGACTCGCGAATGCGCACTGACGAGGGCAGGTAGGGCTGCAGCACCGGCAGGCCCTCTTCAATCAGTTCGGCCACCATGCGCTGGGGCAGGTTAGCGCGGGCCTGGAACTGGTTGACCACAATGCCGTCAATCTGGAGCTCGGGGTTGTGGTCGGCGCGGATTTCCTGCACGTTTTCCATCAGCGCATACAGCGCCTGGCGCGAAAAACTGTCGCAGTCAAATGGAATCAGGCAACCGGTGGCGCCGATCAGCGCGGCCCGGGTAAAGAAGTTCAGCGCCGGTGGTGTGTCGATGTAGATGCGGTCGTAGGTCTCGGCCAGTTGCACCAGGGCTTCGCGCAACTTGTAGATTTTCTGGCGCGATTCCAGCTTGACCAGCAGCTCGTTGAGCGCCGGGCTTGACGGCATCACGTCAAGGTTTTCAAACGGCGTTTCCACCACGAAATCTGTGGCGGGCACGTTGCGAAAGCTGTAGCTCAGGGTTTGTTCAAAAAAACCCGCCACGCTGGGCTGCTCGCTGCTGGCCGCCTGACCCAGCAAATAACTGGTGGAGTTGCCCTGCGGATCGAGGTCGATGACCAGGGTGCGCATACCCTGGCTGGCGCTGATGGCGGCCAGATTGCAGGTAATGGTGGACTTGCCCACCCCCCCTTTTTGATTGAATACAACAATAGGCATAAGGCAACTCCTTTGGGGCAACTGAACAGGCAACGTGAATAGCCTCCATTGTGCGTGACTTTGCTTCTTACTTCGAAACCACAGCGGCTACGGGATTCATCAATAAAAGCTGATTGAAAAATCAATTTAATTGAATTTTCATGATGAATAAGCCTGCCTATAGTTCAACCCATCGACAGCCCAACCCCATTTAACAGGAGATTTCACATGGATCAATCGAACCGTTACGCTGACCTGAGCCTCAGGGAAGAAGACCTGATTGCTGGCGGAAAGCACATTCTGGTGGCCTACAAGATGGCGCCCAAATCGGGGCACGGCTACCTGGAAGCCGCTGCGCACTTTGCGGCCGAATCCTCCACCGGCACCAATGTCGAAGTAAGCACCACCGACGATTTCACCCGTGGTGTCGATGCGCTGGTGTACTACATTGACGAAGCCACCGAGGACATGCGCATTGCGTACCCGATTGACCTGTTTGACCGCAATGTGACCGACGGCCGTTTCATGCTGGTATCTTTCCTGACCTTGGTGATCGGCAACAACCAGGGCATGGGTGACATCAAACACGCCAAGATTCACGACTTTTACATGCCCGAGCGCGTAATCCAGATGTTTGACGGCCCGGCCAAGGACATCTCTGACCTGTGGCGCATCCTGGGTCGCCCGGTGAAAGACGGCGGCTACATTGCCGGCACCATCATCAAGCCCAAGCTGGGTCTGCGCCCCGAGCCGTTTGCGGCGGCGGCCTACCAGTTCTGGCTGGGCGGCGACTTCATCAAAAACGACGAACCGCAGGGCAACCAGGTGTTCGCGCCAATCAAAAAGGTGCTACCGCTGGTTTATGACGCGATGAAGCGCGCGCAGGACGAAACCGGCCAGGCCAAGTTGTTTTCGATGAATATCACCGCCGACGACCATTATGAAATGTGCGCCCGCGCCGACTTTGCCCTTGAAACCTTCGGCCCCGACGCCGACAAGCTGGCCTTTCTGGTCGACGGTTTTGTCGGCGGCCCCGGCATGGTCACCACGGCACGGCGCCAGTACCCCAACCAGTACCTGCACTACCACCGCGCCGGCCACGGCATGATCACGTCACCCAGCGCCAAGCGCGGTTACACCGCCTTTGTGCTGGCCAAGATGAGCCGCCTGCAGGGCGCCTCGGGCATCCACGTCGGCACCATGGGCTACGGCAAGATGGAAGGTGAAGGCGACGACCGCACCATCGCCTACATGATTGAGCGCGACGAATGCCAGGGCCCGGTTTACTTTCAAAAATGGTATGGCATCAAGCCCACCACCCCGATCATCTCGGGCGGCATGAACGCACTGCGCCTGCCCGGCTTCTTCCAGAACCTTGGCCACGGCAACGTGATCAACACCGCTGGCGGCGGGGCTTATGGACACATCGACTCGCCCGCTGCCGGTGCGGTGTCGCTGCGCCAGTCCTATGAGTGCTGGAAAGCAGGCGCCGACCCGATCGAGTTTGCCAAGGAGCACAAGGAATTTGCCCGCGCTTTCGAGTCGTTCCCTGGGGATGCCGACAAGCTGTTCCCGGGCTGGCGCGAGAAGTTGGGTGTGCATAAGTAAAACCTGGGTACCGGGGTACCGGAGGCATGGGAACCGGTTTATGGGGGGCTCGGGGCGGCAGGGTATCCTGCGCTGCTCGTGTCCCCCGGCATTGGCCTTGCGGCCAATACCTCCTCCTTTACCTCGCTATGCAGGACACCCTACCACCCCGAGCCCGAGACACTGTTGGGGTTGGATACGCAATGAATGCAGACAGACAGACCGACCGCACGAGGAGCAGCGTGTATTGGGTGTCTGACGTAGCGAAGTAAAGGAGGAGGTTCGGGCGCAGCCCGAACCGGGGGACATGAGCGGAGTTAGATACCCAATGCGCGCTACGGTGCCAATTTAAACCAATGCACGGAAATTAAAATTGAACGCACACTGCGGGACAACTTCAACACAATGTCTTTGTTTTCACATCAACACACAGTGAGCTGCAAATGACCGACACCACCCAGCAGTACCGCATCCACAAAGAACCGTTCTACCAGCAACAGTCCAATGAGGTCGCGTTGTTTGAAGCGGCCTACAAGGCCAAACTACCCGTCATGGTCAAGGGCCCCACCGGTTGTGGCAAATCCAGGTTTGTTGAATACATGGCCTTCAAACTCGGCAAGCCGCTCATCACCGTGGCCTGCAACGAAGACATGACTGCCTCCGACCTGGTGGGCCGCTACCTGCTGGAAGCCAACGGCACGCGCTGGCTTGACGGCCCGCTGGCCACGGCGGCACGCATCGGCGCCATTTGTTACCTCGATGAAATTGTTGAAGCGCGCCAGGACACCACGGTGGTGATCCACCCTTTGAGTGACCACCGGCGCCAGCTGCCGCTGGACAAAAAGGGGGAGTTGATCCAGGCGCACACTGATTTTCAGTTGGTGATCTCGTACAACCCGGGCTACCAAAGCCTGATGAAAGACCTGAAACAAAGCACCAAACAACGCTTTGTCGGCTTTGACTTTGACTATCCCCCGCCCGACCTGGAAGCCAGCATCATCACCTCTGAGACCGGCATTGCGCTGGCCGATGCGGTCCGACTGGTCAAGGTGGGCGGCACAGCGCGCGCCCTCAAAGGCCATGGGCTCGACGAGGGCATTTCGACCCGGTTGCTGGTCTATGCTGCGATGCTGATGCAAGCTGGGGTCGAGCCGGTGGACGCCTGCCGCATGGCGCTGGTGCGGCCCATCACCGACGACGCCGACATTCGCGCCACGCTGGACCACGCGATTGATGCCGTGTTTGGTTGAAGAACGCGCCATGACCAGCCTGTCGGACACCCCGCTGGCAAGTGCACCCGGCGCTGAACAGTTGCTCCGTTGGCGCAGCCAGCTGGACGTTAGCTTCCCTCAGGTGGCCGACGTTTTTGTTGACTGCATGGTTGATGCCAACACCAAGCTCAGCACAGAGGGCCTGGAAGACTATCTGGCACAGGCACGTTTTCTGGGCAAGATGGGCCGGGGTGTCGAGCCCGTGCTGATCTTTCTGCAGGAGTGGCCACAGATTGCGCACACCGTGGGTGAAGATGCCTTGAGCCCGGTCATGGCAGCCGTCAAGCTGATCAACAAGTCACCCAACGGCAAAGCCATTGCGCCGTTTTTGCAGGCGCTGTCTGCCGTGGCCCGGCGCCTGCCGACCCAGGCCCAATTGCAGCGCTACCTGGACCTGAGCCTGCTGCTGATGGAGCGCACCAGCACCTCAATCCACGGCATCCACAAGACTTACGCCAGCCCCAGTCTGGCCCTCTTTTTCGAGCAGTCGCCGCAACTGCTGGCGCTGTTGAGCCTGCAGGGTTTGAGCCATTGGGTGGACTACGGCATCCGCAACACCAGCCACCACCCCGAGCAGCAGCGCGACTACTTCAGCCTGACCAGCGCCGACAGCCGCGCCGTGCTGCAGCGCGAACGCCACGGCACACTGCTGATGGACCACACCCGCGCGCTTGACCTGTATTTGCAGGCGCTGTGGCAGGACGCTGACGTGCTGGTGCCCTACTCCACCGCATTTGATCTGCAACGCCAGCCCATGCCCTACTTTGATGCTTTTGGCATCCGCCTACCCGACGTGTACGACGAACGTGCGGGTGTGAGCGGCATCGACCGTTACCGTGCGGCACTGGCGCACATGGCGGCGCACCGACGCTGGAGCACGCCGATTTTTGCCGACAACTTTAGCCCGGCGCAGCGCCTGGCCATCGAATGTTTTGAGGACGCACGGGTCGAGGCGCTGACGCTGCGCACCTACCCCGGCATGCGCCGCATCTTCATGGCCCTGCACCCGAACCCGGTGGCGGGCGGCTGCAACCCGGCCACACATTCCTGCCTGCGGCATCGACTCGCGGTGCTGTCGCGCGCCCTGTTTGACCCACCACAACGGTTCCAGAACGTACAAATCGGCGACTGGGTACAGCGCTTTCATGCGCTGCTGGCGCAAGGTGATTCCAGTACCTCGGAAATCGCAGGCCTGGCCCTGAGCTATCTCGGCAAGACCCGGCTGCAAAGCGACCAGTTGCCCGACACCTGGTTTGAAGACACGGTGGTGGACTACCGTGATGACAACCGGCATCTGTGGCGCTTTCATGAACTCAGCGACGACGAGGAAAGCTTCGATACGCCCCGCCAGACGCCTCCCACCGAAGAAATTCAAAACCTGCCGCCGCGCCATTACCCCGAATGGGACTACAGCAGCCAGAGCTTCCGACCCGACTGGGTGAGCCTGTACGAGCGCCTACACCCGTCTGGCAACGCCGCCGACATTGATGCGCTGCTGGCCAAACACAGCGCCCTGGCCAAACGCCTCAAACGTCTGCTGGACCTGCTCAAACCGCAGGACAAGGTACGTGTGCGTTACCAGGAAGACGGCAGCGAGCTGGACCTGGACGTGGCGATCCGTTCACTGATTGACCTGCGCACGGGCAGCCAGCCCGAGCCGCGCATCAACATGAGCCATACCACCAACGGCCGCAGCATCGCTGTCACAGTTCTGCTGGACTTGTCAGCCTCTTTGAACGAAAAGGCGCGCGGCTCCGAACAAACCGTGCTGCAGCTGAGCCAGGAAGCGGTGTCGCTGCTGGCCTGGGCTGTTGGGCAACTCGGCGACCCGCTGGCCATTGCCGGCTTTCACTCCAACACGCGTCACGACATGCGTTACCTGCATCTCAAGGGTTTTGGCGAGCGCTGGGGTGACGCTGTCAAGGCACGGCTGGCCGCCATGCAGGCCGGTTACAGCACGCGCATGGGCGCCGCCATGCGCCACGCGGCGCGCACCTTGCGCGCGCAGCCGGCCGATAAAAAATTGTTGCTGGTGCTGACCGACGGACAACCGTCCGACATTGATGTGCACGACGAGCGTCTGCTGATCGAGGACGCCCACCAGGCGGTGCGTGAACTCGACCACCAGGGCATCTTCAGCTACTGTATCAACCTCGACGCCGCCGCCGATGCCTATGTGAGCGACATCTTCGGGCGCCGCTACACAGTAATCGACAACATCGCCCGGCTACCCGAGCAGTTGCCCAGGCTGTTCATGGCCTTGACACGCTGAGCCATCGGAGCAAGGCGCACATCTCACTCGGCGCCGGCCACCGCTTGTTCGGCCGTGACCGGACCTGGGCCACGGCGTTCGAACCAGGAACCCAGATAAAAAATACCCACCAAACAGGCCGCCATGATGCCCAGCATGATGGGGTCGGCAATGCCGTAGACATCGGCAAAAGTGTCGCCGTCGATCATTTCACCAATGGCCATCATGGACCGAATGGCGTCGCCGTAAAAGCCGGCAAAAGCGGTGGTGCCGATGAACAGTCCCACCACAAAAACAAGCGCGTCCAGCCGCCCCGACGACATACCCACCATCGAGGTTCCCGGGCAATAACCACCAATCGCAAAGCCGGCACCAATCAGGGCGCCGCCCACCGCCGAGGCCATCACCAGGGCTTGCGGTACAAAAAGGGTATCGGGTGCCATGAGCCCCACAACACGCATCCCCCACAGCCCAACCGCTGCCAACACAATGGCGGTAAACATGACCTTGAACACCGACCAGTCGGTCAGTCGGAATTGGCCTGTGAGCTTGGAAGGGCTGCCAAAACCGGCGTTTTCCAGCACGAAGCCAAACAGCACACCACACACCAGGCCCGAGACCATGCCACTTTCATGAAGGGGAAACATGTCAGACTCCTTTGACAAAACGACTGACCAGCAAACCGGCGGCAAAAAATACGCCCAGAAAGACAAAGGCCGAGATACTGAAAACGGCTGCCCCCGACAGCCCCAAACCACTGGTACAACCACCGGCAACGCGTGCGCCAAAACCTGCCAACGTGCCACCCAGCAGCGCCTGGATCAGGCGCCGGCCGGAGCCCAGGCTGCGTTCACCGTCCAACTGCACCCGAAAGCGCCCGGCCATGAAAGCTGCGATGGCCGCACCGATGATCATGCCCAACACTTCCCAGGTAATCCAGGAACCAATCGGGTTACCTTCTGACACCATGGGCTTGAGGTAGGGGTTAGCCAGTGTCGCCTCGGGCGCCATCGCCAATCCGGCACCGGCCACCACATGGGTCACCGCGCCACTGGCGCCCAGCCCATGTCCCGAGAGCACGAAACTGAGCATCAACACCAGACCGAGTGCAATGCCCGCCGCCAGGGGTGACCAAAAGGGTTTGACGACTCGTTTGCCGTCTGGAAATTGCGCTTTCATCGTTGGCTACCTTTCAAAACAGCACCGTGACAAATTGCCACATGTGCGCACTGGGCGCGCAAAGCGCCTGATGTACAGGGTCATTCTAAAGATTAAGTTACGACGAATATATTGACATATATCAACGCAAGCTAATATTACAGGCGGGCCTCAGCAATAGCCATCGGATGGGGCTGGCGCAGACAGTGATCGCGTGCAGTGGCGCTTTGCAGACCCTTGCAGCGCAAGGATGCCTCGCTTTGCAGATTTCTGGCCTGCTGCAGCAACTTTCCTTGCTCGACGGCGCCAAGCACAATCTGATGAAATGCCAGCATGAGGACCAAGGTGGTCAGGATCGCCAGAACCACCAGAGTGGTCTGCGAACTCAGCAAGACCGATAAACGTGGCCATCCCTCCAGCAAATCGAGTTGAGACGGGTCTTGCCCAGGCAGATCGGGATTTGAGAATTTGGTTGTTTGAAGATTGGGATTCATCGCCGAGCTCCAGCACAAGTGCGCACTTTGCCCACCAGTTGCGCTCCAATGTACCCATAGCGCCAGCCCCGGTCCGTGCGCTGGACAACGTTGTCACCCAAATTTTCCGCTGCGCTTGCGTCTGCCTGCAGCCGCCTGAGGACTGAGGCAGCCGGGCCATATCACTGAACACAGTCGGTGCCCGCTTAACGAATGCCAGCACACACCTCTTTAGCCATGCGAACGGCAATTTTGTTTCAAACAAACACCTCCCGCTCAAACTCGGGTGCGATCCAAAGTGATGTGTCGAACGACCTTGAGGCATGGTGATTGGGTCATGTGACCGGGCTTTGGAGAGAAAGGCGTGCGCACAAAGCACTCTGCGTACTTTTCAGCAATGTCGCGCGTGATTTCACTTCAAAACCGCATGCGCATGACCCAGTCGCCGTGCCGTGCGTGTAAGTCGCCTGTCAACGCCCCGAAATCGGCCAGCGCTAACCCCACACTTTGAATCGCACCCCTCAAACTCAGGCTGCATAGCCCGGGTTAGGCAAGGCACCGATGATCTTGGGCGTGTTGAGCTTGCGCTTGGCCACCTTGCCGCCGCGCGCGGCGAGCCATGTTTCCACCACCTCCCAGACCTGCTTGTTGCCCTGGTTTTTGGCCTCTTCAGCCACCGGTGCCCAGCCCGCCACCTTGTACTTTTTGTCGGCTTCAATCAGCTTGCCATTGATGCGCATGTCGCTGATGCGTTTGCCCATGGTCTCAAGCGGGCTGCAACTGTATTGCAGGCCGCCGACACGTACCATGTCGCCGCCCTGCTGGTAATACGGGTCGGGGTTAAACAGGTTGTCACACACGTCTTCGAGCACGGTCTTGATGGTGGCACCGGTCATCTCGGACACGGTGGCGTACGAATAGGTGGTGGCAGTCATGTCCATCAGCCATTCACGGGTGATGGCCTGGCCGGGCAACAGCGTGGTGCCCCAGCGAAAACCCGGCGAAAACGCCAAATCGGCACCTTGCACGTCCATCAGGGCATCGACCAGCAACTGGTCGCCGGTGCCGTTGAAGTTGCCCCGGCGGTACAACGTGCCTTCGGTTACAGCCAGCTTTTCTGCCAGCTTGGCCTCATAAGGCGCGCGCACCTTGGTGATGAGCGCGTCCATCTCAGCGTCGGCAGGCAGCATGTTGGCAAACACCGGCAGCAATTTGTAACGGAAGTCGGCAACCTTTTTGTCCTTGACATCAAAGTCGAGCACGGCCAGGAACTTGCTGTTGGAACCGGCATTGGTGACGATGGTCTTGCCACCCTTGTTGCTGATGATGCTGGCCACCGGCATACCATCGTGTGTATGACCACCCATGATGGCGTCAATACCGGTAACACGGCTGGCCATCTTGAGGTCGACGTCCATGCCGTTGTGACTCAGCACGACGACCACCTGGGCGCCCTTGCCGCGGCACTCGTCAACCATCTTCTGCATATTGTCGTCCTGGATGCCAAAGGCCCAGTCGGCCACCATGTAGCGCGGGTTGGCGATCGGGGTGTAGGGGAAAGCCTGGCCGATGATGGCGCAGGGCACGCCATTGATCTCGCGGATCACATAGGGCTTGAAGACGGGGTCGCCAAAGTCGTTGGTCTTGACGTTTTGCGCGACAAAGTCAACCTTGCCGGCAAAGTCTTTGTCGATGATTTCCTTGACACGTTCCATGCCGAGGGTAAATTCCCAATGCCCGGTCATCACATCCACCCCCAGCAGCTTGCAGGCATCGACCATGTCCTGACCATTGGTCCACAAGGCGGTGCCCGAGCCCTGCCAGGTGTCGCCACCGTCGAGCAGCAGCGCACCTGGGCGGCTGGCCTTCATGCGCTTGACCAGCGTGGCCAGATGCGCAAAACCACCCACCTTGCCGTAACGCTTGGCCGCCTGCTCGTAATCCAGATAAGTCAGCGCATGGGCCTCGGCGGTACCGGGGCGAATCTTGGCGACCTTGAGCAAATGCTCGCCCACCAGATGCGGCAAGTTGCCTTTCATGCTGCCCAGCCCAAGGTTGATGCTGGGCTCGCGGAAATGGATCGGCTTGAGTTGCGCATGGCAATCGGTCATGTGCAAAAACGACACATTGCCAAACTTGGGAATATCGTAAAGCCCGTTCGCGGCCGTGACCACGTCGGCCTGTGCATAAGCGCCCAGCCCCATGCCTGCCATGGTGCCAGCGCCCAGCACCTGGAAAAATTCACGTTTTGTCAAATTCATGGTTTAAATACCAATGGGTAAAAATTAAAAAGCCCGGGCAGGCCGGGCCTTGTTGGAAAAAATCAGCTTAGTTGTTGACCGGCGACTTGGGGTCGAGCAGCAAGGCCATCAAGTCTTTAGCCTGCTTCTCGGTGATGATGCCCTTATGCACCGCGCGCGGCATGACAGAACAGGCGTTGTACGCCTTGGCGTTCCATATCTTGCCCCAGGTGTACTCGATGATGGCCTTGGAAGCCGTGCTGGTCGGGTCGGCAATCACACCGCGGGTCTTGCCATAACCGGTCAAACTGGGGCCAATGGTGCCGAAAGAAATTTCTTTCGGATCCAACTGGTGGCAGTTGTAGCAATTGCCACCGTTGGCAGTATCTGCCTTGTCAGACCAGGTCAGGCCGCGGCCGCTTTGAGCCAGCTTTTCACCGGCCTTCCAGTCTCCCATGTAGTTACCGTCAGCCGGCCATTTGATGGATTTGAGCTGGGCCGCTTGCAAGGCTTCGGCCACGGCCGGATCCAGAGGCTTGCCAGCCACGTCGGCAGCGGTGCAGGCCACGTTGATGTCTTCAGGCGCGATGGCTGACACCTTGACGATGCCCTTGTCACTGAAAGAGGACTTGACGACAGTAGCGGCCATTTGGTCGAGGTCGGCCGTGCTCGGGCCGGTGGCGCAACCCGCTACCAGCAAAGATGCCAGTGCCGAGAGTGCAAATGCATGTTGCTTTTTCATGGTGATGTTCCTTTGCATTAGCGTTTGATGGCAGGAGCTGCCGACTTGGAGCCCTGGCTATTCACACCCAGGTACACACCCAGGGCAACCGTGGCATCACTGCCAAAACCGGGGTAGGGAAAGCGCTGCTGACGGTAACAGTCGTTCAGTCGCAGTTGCATGCTCCACATCTGGCCATTGGACACACGGTAGGCTGGCCAGGCGGCAAAACCAACGCCGTCACCCGGATTCTTGGTCAGATTCGGCAAGTCCTGCAGGCGAATACGCCAGTTGTCGGCACCGTGGCACGAGGCGCAAGAAAAATCATGCGGGCCACCACGCTGAAAAAACAGGCGCTTGCCGACCTCGTACGCTGCTTGCTCCTTGGCGTGTACTTGGGGCAGATTGAACTTCATGTCGCGCGATGCCGCGGCAATCCAGGTGGCCAGCGCGGTGACATTTTTTTGCTCGTCTTTGCCAAACGGTGTCTTGGCAATGTCAGCCGCGTTAAAACCCTGCAAGCTTTCCATGCAGGTGAGCAGGCGCGACTCCAGGTCCTGCACCCGATTGGTATCTGCAAAGTAGCGCGGCAAGGTCACAAAAACGGCCTTGACCACGCCCGGACCCTGGCCCAGATCACACTGCTCCAGCGAGGCGTTTTTGGGGCCGCGCTTTTGCTTCCACAGGTCTTCCCCCTTGGCCTCAAACAACTCGGACGGGTTGCCGTCGGCCAGCATGGCGCGGTATTCCTCGATGGCCAGTACCGCAGCCGATTTTTGAGCGTTGGCAGCCGTGGCCGCCAATCCGGCCAGTGCCAACATGAACACAATTTTTTTCATTTTCAGGTCTCCTCGTGATGGATGGATGAGCCTTTGAAACCGGGTGAAACACAACACACCCCAATCTCAATGACAAAATTCAAGAAACCGTGGCCTCGTCGGTACGGGTGTCGCCCTTGCTGTCTTTCCAGGTGATTGCCACCTTGTCGCCGGCTTTAGCGCCCTTGACGTTAAATTGCAGGAACGGATTTTTTGACACCGCAGGGCCCCATTCAGCGGTCATCACGACCTTGCCGTTGTGGCTGGCGGTGACTTCGTTGATGTGCATGGCGGGAATCAGTTTGCCAGTGGAATCTTTACGCTGACCGGATTCCATCTCGTGGCTCATCAAGACACGAACGGTGGCTTTGTCGCCTTCTGCTTTGGCGCGGATGCGCATTGGATCTGCCATTTTTAAACTCCTGAAATCAATCAATTAATTAGGTCTGCCAAGACTTGGCACGAGGTCGGAAGTGGTGTCTGGCAGGTGTTAACCGCCGCAACCACCCAAAGTGACTTTCACTTCTTTTTTGGCAAACAAGGCCTTGCCGTCGTTCATGATGGCCACAGCGTACACGTCCGAAGACTGGCCCATTTTGGTACGGGTGGCGAAGTTGGCTTCGACGCTGTCGGTCACGTTGAACAGGGCAACCAGCGCAGACGGGTTCTTTTCTACCAACAGCAAGATGTGTTTGACACCGGGCAGCGCCGTGCTGGCCGTCAGCGGCACCACGGCGCCGTTTTCAGCAATATCTGGGCCGCCAATGGTGACATCCTTGCTCTCAACCGGCGCACCAGCGCCAAGCGCCTTGAGCACCTCGGCCACGGATTTGGCTTCAAAGGCAGGCTTGTTATAAGCGAATGCGTAGTGGGGAAACAGGCCTGTGGTGGCCAGCAGGCCAGCCACGATGGCGCTGTGTTTAAGTGTCTTGCGACGAGTTTGCATTGAAATCTCCTTCTTTAAGTTCACGCTGAAAAAATTCACACCGACCGGACTATGCTGGGCACTATTTGCCAGCCCCCGCTGCCAGCCAGACCGCAATGGTTTTGGCGTCAGCAACGCTCAAGGCCTGGGCTGGCATGGGGATCGGTCCCCAGACACCAGCACCACCAGACTTGATCTTGGCGGCCAGGTAATCCACCTGACCGGTATATTTTTTAGCTACATCTGTGTAGGCTGGCCCAACTATTTTGTTGCTCATACCGTGGCACACCAGACAACCATTTTTTTGCAGCAAGGCCACTGCTTTTTTGGCATCCGGCTTGCCCGCATCGGCACCAGCGGCAGGTGCCTCCACGGACGGCTTGGGGGCCACAGGCGCAGCTGCCTTTTCGCCGGACTTGAGTTCTGGCTGCGTGGTATCGGCTCCGTGCTGTGCGCCCACCAGGCGGTTTTGCTCGGCCAGGTTGCCGTGTGCGTTGCGTGCAAAGTCAGGCAGGAAGGAGTCCAGCTTAGGCTCGGGCGTGCAGTCTTTCATACACGCCACGTTGCGGGTATCGGGCAATTTGGCACCGCCAAATTCCTTGCCCGGCCACAGCGCATGGTCAGTCATCATGCCGTTGCGGTTGGGCATGCGTTTTTGCACATCACGGATGGTTTTCTCATTGAGTGTGAAATCATCGGGCACGATGGTGGCAATGTTCAGCATGAACGCCAGCACCGCATACACCTCGTCGGTTTTCAGGGTCTTGGGCGCGTTCCAGGGCATGGCCCGGTTCACGAAGTCCCACACCGTTGAAATGGTTGCCACCTTCATGAACGTGGTGCGCCCCGGATAGCCCGGGGTGGTCAGGTTGGCGACATGACCCGACTCCAGGTCTTTGGGCTGAACACCACCAATGATGGGGCTGAAGACCTCACCGGATTCACCAAAAAACCCGTGGCAACTGGCGCATTTGCCTTCCCAGATGTCCTGGCCTTGCGTCACGGTGCCCGAGCCAGCAGGCAGGCCCTTGAAGTCGGGACGCACATCAATGTCCCAGGCTGCAAGCTCCTTGGGTGTGGCGTCACGCCCCAAACCGCTAATTTTGGCTGCTGATTGCGCCGTCGCGACGCCGGCAAGCGCCAACAAGGCCAGGCTGATGACTGCTTTACGAAACCTGAACATTTTTAACCTCGCCGTTTTCCTGCACCAACCACGACTGAATCGCATTGTTGTGATAGATCGAACGCGTGCCGCGCACCGCCCGCAGTTGTTTGTAATTGGGCTGTACAAAACCAGTCTCATCCGTGGCCCGGCTTTGAATGATGGCGGGCTTGCCGTCCCACACCCAGTCGATGTTGAAACGCGTGAGCGCCTTGGACATCACGGGGCCCTGCAGACGTGTGCTGCGCCAGTTGCGACCACCGTCCACCGACACATCGACTTTTTTGATCTTGCCTTTGCCGCTCCAGGCCAAGCCGGTAATGTTGTAAAAACCCTTGTCGAGCAAGACCTGCCCGCCCGACGGGGTGGTGACCACACTCTTGCATTCCTGAATACCCGAATACTGGCGGTGCTGGCCACTGGGCAACAAGTCCATGTAATGAATGGCCTCGTCCTTGGCGGCATAAGGCATGTCGCCCACCTCGATGCGGCGCAGGTACTTGACCCAGCTCACACCCTGAATGCCCGGTACGATCAGGCGCAATGGGTAGCCTTGTTCGGGGCGCAACATTTCGCCGTTTTGGCCGTAGGCCACAAACACCTCGCCGGATTTGATCAGGCTCATGGGAATGGTGCGCGTCATGGACGAACCATCAGCGCCTTCAGCCAGCACAAACTTGCCGTTCTTCAGGTCGGCCCCAGCCAGCTCCAGCAACGTGATGAGCGGCACCCCGGTAAATTCGCTGCACGACACCATGCCGTGGGTGTACTGCACCGTTGGCACAGCCACGTTGCCCCACTCGACCGCCGTGTTGGCGCCGCATTCAATAAAGTGAAAACGTGACACTGCGGGCAAACGCATGATTTCGTCGAGCGTGAACACCTTGGCCGCTTTCACCATGCCGTTGATCATGAGGCGGTGTTTGGACGGGTCAATGTCCCACCAACCCTGGTGATGGCGTTCAAAGTGCAGTCCACTGGGGGTAACAATGCCAAACAGCGACTGCAGCGGGGCAAACGACACCGAAGCCTGGGTGGTCTGGGTCAGGCCCGGACTTTGTCGGCGTTGCACGCCTGATTCATATTGCGAGGGTTTGCCATAACCGTCGTTCTGCGCCACGCCCTGCCCCAAACCCACACTGTGCGCCGGTAAATTCAAGATATTGGGGTCACCGCCTTCAGTCGGCACGGGATTACCTTGCGCCAGGGCCACAGGCACGGCGGCGCCAGCCGCTGCGGCGGCAAAGGCACTGCGAATAAAGTCGCGCCGACCATTTTTGGCTTCTGAAAAAACGGCTTTGATGCCGTCTTTGTTCAGAAAATTCTCAGGGGCCTTGATCAGCCTGCCCGAGCTCAAACTTTGTTCCATTCAAAAAACTCCTGTTACACCTTCAGTCCACCACGCTCACTACGCGCACAAAACACCCGCAAGTTCAGACCGGGACTTCAAAATCTTGACCATCACACCCAAGCTGAGAACACACCAACCGGCAAACCAGGGCTTGCGAGGCATCCGCCAAACGGTAAAACACCTGATGCCCATCGCGCCGCCTGGTCAGCACACCCGACTGGTACAACACCTGTAAATGACGCGACATATTGGGCTGGGAAGCCTCAATTTGCGCCAGCAAATGCGTCACATTCTGCTCACCATCACACAAGACCCGAATGATCTGCAAGCGCACTGGCGTCGACAAAACCCCAAAAAGCTCAGCCGCACGCTCCAGCGTCAGCAAAGACGCTTCCGAAAGTTTCGCATCATTCATTTATTAAATCCATATATTCGGATCAAGTAATATAATACAAAATCAGCCCCAAAATATTGGGGTTTTCACCTACTTGAAGCGGTAATGGTCACGATTGAGCACTGCCGCAACCGAGTTCACTTCTTCCGGGAAAAAGGCCAGGTTCAGGGTGGTATTGCAGGCTTCCACCTGGCCTCGCAACAAACCCAAGGAACTCACACGTCCCGCCGGACGATAAATGGCGTTACCGTCGCCGCCCACATTGCGGATATGACAGGCATCACATTGGTTCTCTGCGATCAGCTTTTCACCCAGCTTCAAATCTGCGCCCTGGTAAAGCGCAGGAACATCTTGCGCCAGCGCGGCCGTGACCAACCAGCCCGGAAAGGCAAGCAAGAGGTGCTTCATGAACATCGGTTTCCTGTTGAACAAGGGTTTCTGCCCAAACCATGCGCACGCTGGATCAAGAATGATTCATCGCTGCCATCATTTGACATGGATCAATGATCAATTAATTAAGAACCCATGCATATCAGGACATACCCTGATGCGGACCGACTCAGTGAACTGACAGGCCCGCTGGCTGATTCACGCGATAAATGCGGCCCTGTTTATCGAGCTGCTTGATCACGCCGTCACGCACCAGGCTGCTGATCTCGCGGCTGACGGTTTCTAGCTTCAGATCGAGCATGGCGCCCATGTCTTCGCGCGAAAAGAGCACCGACACGTCAGGGTTGATGGGACTGCGCATTTTCAGCACCAGATTGGTCACCCGCTGACGCGCAGTGCCAAAGTTCATGTCTGCCAGCCAGTCGTCGGCATCTTTCAGGGCGCGCTGCCATTTGTGCATCAACTGGGTATGCAAGCGTGGGCTGCCGGAAGCCAGTTTTTGAATCACATTCAACGGAATACGGCATACCGTCACAGGCGTCAGGGCAACAGCATCGCTGTCATAACGCGCTCCCGCCAGCGCCTCCAGCCCAATAACGTCCCCGGCACGCAACACCCGCACAATACGCTGCCTGCCATCCACCGTGCTGCGCACCAGCTTGACCATGCCGCTGCGCAACGTAAAGATACCCTGGGCTGGCGTGGCTTCGGCATACAAAGCGTCCCCCTGCGCGTATTCCATGTCATCAATCGGCGCATGAATCTGTCCAAAGTCATGCTCGTTAAGGTCTGCAAACAGCACCATGGCGCGAATGCCGCATTGGCGGCAATCCGAGGTGCCGCGCCAGGCTGATTCTGTTTTGATAGGAATCATCCTGATGCCTTTAGCCTGCCACGGCGGCCCGCGCCGTGCGTAACCGGTCGTCAAGGTAAGCACCGTAAAAATCCGGTATGTAGCCACCCACCAGGCGTTCGGCCACTTCGACGCCACCTCGCCCAAAGAACAAAACTGTGGGTGCCACTTTAATGCCCCAACTGCGGATCAACTGGTCCTGGGTTTGACTGGCACCGCTGAAGTCTTTCACCATCTCACGGTTGCGCATGTCCACTTGCACAATTGGCAGACCCGACTCGCCTTGCAATGGCGCCAGGTAATTGTCCCGGGCGATTACGCAAAATGGACACCCCACCAGGCTCACCATCACCACCAGCGGACTGCCCTTTTTAAGCGCAGCGGCCAGCGCATCAGGCAACGACTGTGGGGCTGGCAGGGTCGCTGCCAACGCGGGGCCTGCCCCCAACAGGCTGACGGCGGCGCCCGCCAGCACACATTGGCGACGCGTCGGGGAAAATGAAAAGGCTTGCATCATTTGGCCTCGTGTTCCATTAGCAAATAGGTGTTGTACGCATTCATGCGGTTGGCCAATCTGAACAGGGGAAGAGGCTCAAACTGCGACCAGTCGGTATTTTTATAGGCCTCGTCGAACGGCTCCATGGCCTCTGCGGCACGGCTCATGGTAGTGCGCAAATACACCAGATACTCGCGCGTTTGCTGCATGTCGTGGCGTGCGTCCTTGGACAGCGGTCCGTGGCCCGGCACGATCACCCCGGCGTCAAAGGCCAGCAACTGGTCAAGCGCCGTGATCCAGTGGCGGCTGTCGGCCTGGCCAACAAAGGGAATCCGGCTCCTGAACACCAGATCACCGGCAAACAACACCTTTTCGGAAGGCATATAAAAAGCCAGATCTTCGGGGGTGTGCGCGGGGCCCACGGTCCTGGCCTGAAACAGCACGCCGCCCAGCAGCAGGTCCTGGTCTGCGTCTACCCAGACGTCTGGCACAAGCAGACGCGTGTTTTCATCAATCCAGGGAGCCAACTGCTCGCGCGAGGCCGCCAGGCGCAGCCTTGCCGTGTCGCTGTTCAGATAGATCAGCGCCGCCCGGTGCGCAACAATTTTGGCGCCCATGTCCTTGAATACTTGCAAGCCATAAATGTGGTCGGCGTGGTAATGCGTCACCAAAACATGGGTAATTGGCAACGGCGTGACTTTTTTAATTTCTGCCACCAGGCGTTTGGCCAAGGCGGGCGAGCCCAGGGCATCAATCAGCACCACGCCCGCCGGGGTCACGACAAAACCCGCGTTCGAAATGAAATTCTGATTGGCTGGCGAACCCAGTTCGGACACGCCTTGCACATACCAAGCCGTTGGCGATACCTGCTGTGCGTGCATGGGAGGTGCCTCGGCGGCCAGCACCGAACCCAAGCCGGTCGCCAGCAAGCCAAGCAGCCAAAAGCCCAAACGCCAGTCAAAAACTATTTTTTTCAATGTTGCATCCAAAACAAGCCGAGTCAAAGCATTCTTATGCCTGTAATATAAGCGAAATATGAATTACGTGGGGACGTGATGAACTTTGCAAGCCTGATTGAAAGCTATGGTGAAAGAACGGTGCTGGCCCTGGGCGGCCTGATCATTGGCGCCTTGTTTGGTTTTTTCGCCCAACGCTCCAGGTTTTGCCTGCGCTCGGCCACGCTGGAATTCTGGCATCAAACTTTTGGCAAAAAAGTTGCCGTCTGGCTGCTGACATTTTCCAGCGCCGTGGTTGGCGTGCAATTGCTCATTCTGAGCGGTCATATGGACGCGGCCAGCACGCGCCAAATTTCAGCCACCGGCAGTATTTCCGGCGCCCTGGTCGGGGGTCTGCTGTTTGGCGCCGGCATGGTCATGACCCGGGGCTGCGCCAGCCGCCTGCTGGTGCTGTCGGCCAACGGCAATTTGCGCGCCCTGCTGTCCGGCCTGATTTTTGCCGTGACGGCGCAAGCGGCACTGGGGGGGGTGTTGTCGCCCTGGCGCGAAGCCATCAGCAGTTGGTGGACGGTGGATGGCGGCGCTGCACGCGACCTGCTGGCGCTGACCCATACCGGGCCCTGGGGTGGGCTGGTGTTTGGCCTGGTATGGCTGGCAGCGGCGCTCTACTTTGCCGTGCGCAGTGGCAGTGACCGGTGGCAATGGGCGGGCGGTGTTGGCACTGGTTTGGCCGTCGCTGCAGGCTGGGGATTTAACTACTGGGTGTCGAAAAATTCTTTTGAAGTGGTGCCGGTCCAGGGCTTAACCTTCAGCGGCCCGTCGGCCGAATGGCTGATGCGTGTGGTGGCCTCACCGGCGCCCGAGATTGGCTTTAATTTTGGCCTGGTGCCGGGCGTTTTCCTGGGCTCGTTTCTGGGCGCCTGGGTCGGCAAAGACTTTGTGCTGGAGGGTTTCAAGGACGGTTACAGCATGCGGCGCTACATTGCCGGGGCCATATTGATGGGTTTTGGCGCCATGCTGGCGGGTGGCTGTGCGGTGGGCGCGGGCATTACCGGCGGCGCTATTTTTGCTTTAACGGCCTGGCTTGCTTTGGCGGGCATGTGGGTTGGGGCCGGGCTGGCTGACCGTTGGGTTGATGCACCGGTGGCGGCGGGCAACAGTGCTGCCACTTTGCGCGTGGCGCCTTGAGCCTTGAGCCTTGAGCCTTGAAGTCAATCAAGGCTAATTTGGCGGATCACTGTTTGTTTTGGTGCCGATTAGTTGATTCACCAATTCGCTGATCTGTTGGATCTACCCGCGCAGCGACTGACTGTGGCTGCTTCCTCATACTGGGGTACCAGAAATCGTCAGCCGCCACAGCCAGCCACTGCGCTGGTGTGTATTTGGAAGAATTCAAAAGCACCGAGCACTGGCTTTGACTTGGTCTTGAATTTGTCTTCAAACACATCAGCGCACCCACGCCATGGTGTGGTAACCGGTGGGGGCAGTCACCGATTTCTGGTACCCCAGTATGAGGTGGCTGCCCCTGCCGGTTACCGCGCCGCGCGCACCCATCAGGCTTGCAGGGTGTCGCCCTCAAGACCCAGGATGGAAAAGCTACCGCAGGAGTTTTTATCGCTTCTCGTGACCGACAAATTCTGATTCGTTGATTTGCTGATTCGTTGGTCCTACCCGCGCAGCGACTGACTGTGGCTGCTTCCTCATACTGGGGTACCAGAAATCGTCAGCCGCCACAGCCAGCCACTGCGCTAGCGTGTGTTTGGGAGAATTCAAAAGCACCGAGCATTGCCTTTGACTTGGTCTTGAATTTGTCTTCAAACACATCAGCGCCCCCACGCCATGGTGTGGTAACCGGTGGGGCAGTCACCGATTTCTGGTACCCCAGTATGAGGTGGCTGCCCCTACCGGTTACCGCGCCGCGAGCACCCATCAAGTTTGCAAAGCGATGTCCTCAAAACGTCAGATTAAAAAATAAAACCGAGGAAGCTTTGACCTGAATTGCTGCTACTTCCCGCTAATGTAAGTAGCCACAGCCGCCATCTCCAAAGGCGTCATCTTGCTCACAATGGCGTGCATCACCGCGTTGTCGTTGGTGCGTTCGCGCTGGTTAAACAACGTGAGCTGGGTTTCAATGTAAGACGCATACTGCCCGGCCAGGCGCGGCAAATTGGCCGACCCCAAGCCGTCCTTGCCATGGCAACTGGCGCAAGCCGGCACGCCGCTGTATTTGTTGCCACTGTTGAAAAGGTAGCGCCCCACGGCAGCGAGGTCGGTATCTTTGACGACCTCGGGCTCAACCGGTTTACTCTCAAAATACTGGCCCAACGCCAGCATGTCATCCGCGCTCAAGCGACTCGACATATCGGCCATGGCTGTACTTTTGCGTATGCCCGACTTGAAGTTTTCAAGCTGCTTGGCGATGTAGTTGGCATGTTGCCCCGCGAGCTTGGGAAAAATCTCGCTGGACGACTCACCGCTTTCACCATGGCACAAAAAACAAGAGCCAGACACAATTTTTTCAGCCCGAGCCTGGTCAGCCTGGGCCCATGCGGAGCCCATAACCAACACCAGCGCGGACGCCGTCAAAGCCTTCTTGATACGCATGGGTCAGATCAGCGTATCAGCCCAAATGCCCTGCGCCCATGACAGGGCAAACCGCCCCTCAAGTTCGTTGGCTGCCTTGGAGACACCACCGGAACCGGCCACCGTGACCATGGTCTTTTTGACCGGGTCATAGGTATGCACGCTGGCCACATGCACCACATCTTCGGCGCTGACGAAACTGTAGCAGGTGTTGTTGTAGATCGGCGACGCGTTGGGCGTCTGACCGGTCAGCAAGGCGACCACCGCGGCGGCACAGGTTTTGCCATGCTGGTTGGCCATGTGGCCCGACTTGGGCATACCGGGCGCCACTTGGATCGAGTCGCCCAGAACGTGGATGTTTTTGGCCGCCTTGGACTCAAAGGTCAAAAAGTCTACCTCGCACCAGCGCTTGTTGGCCGTGGCCAGCCCGGACTGAACCGCTATGGCTCCGGCGCGCATGGGCGGAATCACGTTGAGAACATTGGCCTTGACGTCGTCCTGAAATTCAAACTTGAGGGTGTTGGTGGCGGCATCCACATCAGACAGGGCGTGTTTGCCGCGGTATTCAACCATGCCCTTGTAACGCTCGGCCCAGGCTTTCTTGAACAACGGGCCCTTGGAGGTGACGTCCTCGTTGGCATCCAGAATCAAGACCTTGGATTTGGGTTTGGCCTGGCTAAAGTAGTTGGCCACCTGGCAAGCCCGCTCGTAGGGGCCGGGGGGGCAGCGGTACGGCGCCAGCGGAATCGCCAGCGCGTAAACACCACCATCGGGCATGTCCTTGAGTTGCTGACGCAAGGCCACGGTTTGCGCGCCCGCTTTCCATGAATGCAGCACCTTGTCCTGGGCCCCGGGCTTGGCCATGCCGGGCAGGGTTTCCCACATGAAGTCAATGCCGGGCGACAGGATCAGGCGGTCATAGGCCAGCTCACCGCCACTGGCCAACTTAACGATGCGCTTGTCGGCATCGATACTGCGCACGGTGTCATGCACCACCGTCACACCATGATTTTTGGTCAGGCCGTCGTACGGCGTGGTGATGTCGGCCATGGTTTTGACACCACCCAGAACCAGATTGGAAATGGGGCACGAAATAAACGTGGCATTGGGTTCGACCAGCGTGACCGCAATGCCATAGTCCGACCACATGCGCACATATTTAGCCGCGGTAGCACCACCAAAACCGCCCCCCACCACCACCACCTTGGCGCCCTTGCCGCCCCCTGTGGTGGCACAGCCCGAAAGCATGCCCAAAGACCCAAAAGCGCCCAATGCCGAGCCGGCACCCAATGTTCTGACAAATTGACGACGTAACATGATCTTCCCCTTTATTTTCGATAAGCCGCGTAATACCCGGCAAGCTGCTCAATTTGTTCGTCTGAGTAGCCTTTGGCGATTTGATGCATCAGGGTGGCCGGCTTTTTACCCGACTTGAAATCCTGCATTTTTGACAACAACTCGTCTTTGGATTTGCCCGTTAAAGACTCCATGCCCTTCACGGCAAAACCGTGTGTGCCATGGCAAGCTGAACAGGATGCGGCCATGCTGCGCACCTGCAGCGGGTCGGCACTGGCCCAGAAGGAAAGGCTGGCTAGCACCAGGCCAGCAAGGACTCGGTTTATTTTTTTCATGTGATCTCCTGGAGTTAACCCATCGTGAAAGAACCCATCCGTTCACAGGACAAACAAGGTTAAATTTATTTATCAGTCGCTTCGGATATATAAATGGTACTGTGTGCAACGCCAGCCGGACCACCGTATAAACCCGCAATATTTGCAATTAATTTACAGGAAACAAACCATGATGAAACTTTTGGTTTCTTTTATTCTGACCTTGAACACCCTACTCGCCAGCGCCCAGGACAACAAGGTGGTCTACCACATCACCACCGGCCTTGACACCGTTGCTGCGGCCATGAGCAACATCCAGAATCACCTCAGTGCCGACCCCAACGTCAAAATTGTGGTGGTCACCAATGGCCCGGGCATTGACTTTTTGATTGGTGATGCCAAGGACAGCAAGGGCCGGGAATTCTCGGGAATGGTCAGTGACCTGGCCAGCCAGGGCGTGGAGTTCAAGGTCTGCAACAACACCCTGGTGACACGCAACCTCGACCCCGACAGCTTGCTGATGGAGACCAAGCTGGTGCCCTCAGGCGTGGCCGAAGCCGCCAGACTGCAGATCAAGGAAGGTTTTTCCTATATCAAGCCCTGAATTGAGAGTGGGCGCTGCCATTGACTGGCAGCGCCCACTTGGGTCTAGCCTGCAGGTTCAGGCAGGCGCAAACAGCCTTTTAGAAACTGTGGCTGTACATGAACTGCCAGTTGGTCTGGGCGTGGGAAATATCCACACCAGCGCCGCTGGTGACAGTGACCTTGGGGGCCATCGTGACCGACATATTAAATGCGCCAGCCTTGGAAACCTGGTAACCCAGGCCCAGCGTCACGTGATTTTTCACGGTGGCAGGAAACAGTGGGTTCACAAAAGTATCTGGAATCGGGTTGTCGGCCAAGTTCACACCAGCGCGCAGGGTCAGCGCTTCATTGGCTTTCCAGGCCATGCCCAGGTTCAGGACAGTCTGATCTTTCCAGTTTTGGGGCATGGCAAAGTCAACCGAACCACCCATGATTGCGCTGTCGTAGCGCATCTTGAAGCTTTGCATGGCATCAGTCCAGCCGATGTATTTCAGGTCGGCAGCCAACAACAACGCAGGGCTGGCTTGCCAGCTACCACCCACGGCAAAAACCGATGGCATCTGAAAGTCAATCACGGTAATCTGACCGTTGTCGACAAAACCACCAAACGCCGTCATGCTGGCATCACTGGCGGCTGTTTTCATGTCGTCCAATGCCGACTTGAACTGGTATGAAGCCCCCATGGTCACGTCTTTGTTGACCTTGTAAGTCATGCCCAACGCGGCACCAAAACCCGTTGATTTGGCAGCACCAGTAAAGTCGTTGCTATCAGAAAAGTCGATGCGCGCCCAAGGGGCGCCGCCCAATGGCGCTAATGCTCCGGCAATATTCCCGCTAGCCCCGGTCACCATGCCGGCCAACTGAGCACCTGACGCTGCCATGCGCATGTCAAGCGACGACCACATGAATTTCAAGGTGGCACCGACCGTCAGGTTTGAATTGACCTGGTAGGCAACAGGAAAGATAACGTTGCCTACCCCAAGTTCCGACCGAACCGGCGAACCGGACCCCATGGCCAAAAACGAAGTCGCATCGTATTCGGTCCCCATACCGCCCTGAGCGAACATGCCCAGTCCATAGGTCAGCGCACCACTGCGGCGGGTGTAGCCAAATGCGGGCATCAAATATGACGTGCCACCTGATTTGGCACTCATCCCAAACGCGGGCATGCTGCTGTTCACATCCGGCCCCAAAATACCAAACGCCACATCCAGGCGTGCCGTGCCATCGGCCATCATGCCCAGCGTGGCCGGGTTTTGCGCCATGCCGGCGTTGCCATGGTCAATGGCCTGAGAGGCGCCACCCATGCCGGTGGAGATCGGGCCGTAGCCTTCCATCAGCATGCCATTGGTGGCATGCGCAGACCCCGCCGCGAGCAGCGCACACAGGGGGGTCAGCAAAAATAACTTGCGGGACGCTTTCATGGAAATCTCCGGTTGTGGTTGTAAAAAATACTCAAGATTCACTTTGGGGGTGAGGGGTGATGGCACAAATCGTCTGCCTGGCTTACCAAAAAGCCAGCAAGCGTCCTTTGACCACTTTGGATTCGATACGACTCAGCGGGGTGTTGCCTTTTTTGATGCAGTCGCCGCTTTTGGCATCAAATTGCCATTGGTGTTTGGGGCAGGTCAAGGTGGTGCCTTTGACCGCCAACTGGGTGATGTCGGTGTTTTGGTGCGGGCAGTGGCTGTCATACACCTGGTAACTTTTTTTGTCACGGTAAATGAACAGGCCGCGCCCCTGGCACTCGGTGCGCGTGACCTCGCCGTCCTTGATATCTTTGCTGGCCATCACGTCACGCCATTCGGCCACGGCAGGCGTTTTTTGGGTGATGACGTCCGGATCAAAACCGGGGATTTTCATGTCCAGAATAATGTCCACAGCCCAGGTGATCTTGGCCAGACCAAGTGCGGGGAAGGCCATCAGCAGTGCATCAAGCACCTCCATGGGGGTGCAACCCTCGCGCAGGGCGCGACCCAGGTACTGGCGAAACCCGCGGTCGGTTTGCGAATAGACCTTTGTAATGACCGAGATCAGGTTGCGCGTCTTGGGGTCAAGGTGGGTGCCCGTTTGCTTCAGGAAGGCAAAGTAATGGCTGATGGTCTCGGGCCGGGTTTTGATCAAATAGTTCAGTGCATCACTCACGATTAAATTCCTTGAAGGTTAAAAACATCAGACATGTAAGACCAGGACCGGCAGCTCCGACAGCCCCATCACTTTTTGCGCCACACCGCCGATCAGGGCACGGCCAATCGAGGCATCTCCGCGGCTTCCCATCACCATCAGGTCGGCCCGACACGCCACACTGGCCGCCAAAATTTCGGTGTAAGGCTTGCCAACCCGGACTTCTCCTTCGGCCACCAGCCCTTGCGCCCTGGCCTGCGTCAGCATCTCGGCAACAAAATCCTCGGCGGGCGAGCGCTGGGCCTCGGTGCCGACCACACTCACCACAAACAAAGGCAAGGCGCACTGGTTTGCCACGGCCAGAGCCGTCGCCACCACTTGACGCCCGGATTCGCCGGCCTCGGCCGCCACCAACACACGTTGCTGCCACAAGTGTGCCTCGCGCGGCACGATCAGGACATGACATGGCGCATGTGCAACCACTTTACTGACCATTTCTCCGACCAGCAGATTGGCCAGAAAACTACGTTTGCCGCGACGCCGGATGATGATGACGTCACTGCCCTGCTCCCGCGCCTCGTCAACGATTTCCTGGTAGGGCTCGGCACCACGGCGCAGACGCAGGTCAATGGCCACGCCCACGGCCTGCGCCTGTTGGTGCAACTCAGTAATTTTGACAGCCGCTTCCTGCTCGGCCTGTGCCGCAATTTGCGGCGCAATGGCCTCAAATTCAGGGTTGCTGACCAGTGGCAATACGGTGGCCAGCGGCAACTGGCAACGCTGCGCCAGGGCAAAACCCATGGCCTCGGCGCCGGTGTCATATTCACTGTGCTCGGTGGCCAGCAGCAGCCGGGTAAATAACTGCGCCATGTTCAATGCCCTCCGGTCAGCAGCCCGGAAGCTGCCAACAACAACACCGCAAAAATGACTGCACAAATCACCGCATAAACCCAGTCCTTGCGCTTGGCATACAGCAGCATCAGACCCAGCAGCGGTGCTATGGAGCTGCCCGCCAGCAAGCCAATACCGACCAGGTTGGACAAATCCCCATGGAAGGCCAGGGCCAGCCAGCCCCAGCCCGCCGGCGTGGCGGTGCGTTGCAGGTAGCTGTCAACCGGCAAGTTCCAGAGACTAGGCAATTGGTCAAGCGGTACGTGCGGGGGCAAAATGCCAAACACATAAGATGCAAAAGCCAGCAGCAAGGCCAGCACCCCCAGACGGGTGCTCCAGTCGAGCAAAAATGCATACCGCTGGGACTCGTCCCGTTGTTCCTGGGCGTGTAATTGCTGCGCAGCAGTGAGTTTTTCGCTTGTCATGGTTTGTCAGCCCTTAGATCCACACACCCAAACCCTTGAGCAGGGCGCGCAAACCGGCAAACAGCAACAGTGTAATCACCATTTTGCGAATCACCGAACCCTTGAGCACATGCAGCAGGCGCGCACCGATGCGGGCGCCCAGCATCATGCCGACCACCGACGGCACAGTAATCATGGGCAGCACCGCACCCCGGTTCAAATAAACCCAGGCCGCCGACGAGTCCACCAGCGACAGCACCAGGCCCGAGGTTCCGGCAGACACTTTGAGCGGCACCCCCATCAGCAAATTGAGCGCGGGTACATTGGCCCAACCGGCGCCAATGCCAAACATGCCGGCCATGACCCCGATCAGCAAAAACACCACCAAGCCCAGCGGCGTGCGGTGCACCTGCCAGTCAATGGCACGGCCAGAGGCACCATCGACAAAAACACCGTGAATGCCCAGCGCGCTTGACAGGCGATCAGGCTGCGCCACATGCGGAAACTCTGATTTTTTGGCTGCCAGCATGAGCGCCACAATGCCCAACACGATCAGGCCCAGCGCAATCTGAATGACTGAAGCCGGCAGCGCCAGGCCCAGCAGCGCCCCGACAATCGAGCTCATGCAGGCCAGTAGTGCCAGTGGCAATGCCAGCCGCACACTGGCCAGGCCTCCGCGCAGCAGCATCGGTCCGGCCGCCAGCGCACTGGCCAGCGCCACCAGCAAACCGGCACCGCGAACAAAGTCGAGGTGAAACGGGAAAAAGCCACCAATGATGGGCACAAACAGCGTGCCACCACCAATGCCAGCGGGCACGGCCACAATACCAATCAAAAAGCAGGTCACAAACAGCGCCAGCGGCCAGAACCACCAAGGCATGGAGCTGGCGGGCACCACGCTGCCGGCAGCGTGTGCCGGCAGGGTTGTCATCCAAACTACGGCAGCCAACAGGCCCAGTTGTTGCAAACTTGCCAGCGCGCGGGAGAAAAACTTGAGCATGGACATCGGGCTCAGGAAATGGTCTGGTAGTACAGATTTTGCGGGTGATTGGCCTGCGCAAAAAAGAACCAGCGCTCGGCCAGCAAGCCCAGGTACTGCAGCACAAAGGCCAGCACCAGCAGCACGGTTGAGGCCGTGTTCACCCCGAGTGCCAGACTCAGCAGCGGCAGTGGAAACACCAGCAGCAAAAACGCCCATTTGACCGAGCGCAGCAGCTGCGCGCTGCGGCCATGAAAGAACTCACGGGTGTTGAACGAGCCGCCCATGAAACCCTGCGCCTTTTGCACAATGCGCGGGTGCTTGATGCCAATGGCGCTTTGCAGGCTTGACTTGGGCTTGAGCCGGGCGTTGCGCATGAGCGAGGCGCTGCGCGTGACCCAGGCCAGCAGCGTGAGTGCCGCTGCGGCAAAAGCATAGGGGGTGACCAGCGCCATCATCCCGAAGCTGGCGGCCAGCAGCGTGGCCAGCGTCAGCCCCGAGGCACAGCCCAGCAGCAGGTAGTTGACGAATGTCAGCGGGCTGGCCCATTCCTGCAAAAAGCGCACCGAGGCATAAATCATGGCCGTGGCCACAAACAGCGCCAGACACAGCAGCACCGTCACCGCACCAATCAATTTGGTATTACCAAGACCAAACCAATGCGCACCGGCGTACAAAAACAGACCCAGCATGAACAGCGGCAAGGCAATCACCTCGCGCGCCAGCCAGGAGGTGCGCCACATGGTGGCCGAGCGCCAGGCACGTTCCGGGTGCCCTAGGTGGAAAAACGAGGCCAGCAGGCCCAGGCCGGTCAGCACCAGTGCGACAAAGCTGGCCGTCGCCAAAAACTGCTGGCTCTCGGTTGCAGTGAGCGCACCCAGACCGCTGATCTCGGTGCCGTACAGGGCCAGAAACAGCCCCTGCGCCGCACCGGCGAGCGTGGTTAAAAAGATCACAGAAAAAGCGGGTTGCATCGTCGTTATGTCCGGGTTCAGGTTGCAAAGTCTTCACGCCCCGCGCCACGGCCAGCGTAGTCGGGTTGTTTGCCGTCCAGCTTGAGCGGATTGTCGACGCGCTCCAGGTCTTCGGGGTGAATGCGGATTTCGGTCTTGCGCCGCGGCAAGTAATGGTTGGCCGGGCGCGTGCCCCACTCGGGCATGAGCTGGTAGCCGCCGCGCTCGGCAATGGCTTTGGAGACCACCGACTCGGGGTCGTGCACGTCGCCAAAGAGCCGGGCGTTGGCCGGGCAGGCCAGCACGCAGGCAGGCTTGCGCTCGGGCTCGGGCAGCTTGGTGTCGGTGACGCGGTCGACACACAGCGTGCACTTGGTCATGACCTTGCGCTCTTCGTCGAACTCGCGCGCACCGTAGGGGCAGGCCCAGCTGCAGTATTTGCAGCCAATACATTTGTCGTAGTCGACCAGCACAATGCCGTCCTCGGCGCGTTTGTAGCTGGCGCCCGTGGGGCATACCGGGACACAGGGCGGGTCTTCGCAGTGCAGGCACGATTTGGGAAAATGCACGGTTTGCGTGTTCGGGTACTCACCCACTTCAAAGGTCTGCACCCGGTTGAAAAAGGTGCCGTTGGGGTCCGCCGCGTAGGGGTTGAGGTCAACCAGGGCACCGGCGGTGCCGGAGGTGTTCCACTGCTTGCAGCTGGTCACGCAGGCGTGGCAGCCAACACACACATTGAGGTCAATGACGAGGGCCAGTTGGGTCATTTGCTGTCTCCCTTGCCCGCAAAATAGGCCTGGATGCGTGGCAGCACCTGGCGCATGCCGGGGGCAGCAGGCACCGCCTTGAACTGTGGAAAGGTTTGTTCAGGCTCGCCTTCGGCGGCCTTGTAAATGCGTACCCGCACGTCGTACCAGGCAGCCTGGCCGGTGATGGGGTCGGAATTGGACACCGTGGCGTTGGAGCCCGCCAGCGGCAGTTCCTCGGAAATCAGGTGATTCAGCAAAAAGCCGCGTTGCGATTCGTTGGCATCAGCGCTCAGGTTCCAGGCCCCGGCCGACTTGCCGATGGCGTTCCAGGTCCAGACCGTGCCGGGCTCCACCGCCTCGGAATAACGGCACATACAACGCACCTTGCCCCACTGTGATTCGACCCACATCCAGCCGCCATCCGCAATGCCCTGGGCCTGGGCGGTTTTGGTGTTGACAAACAGGTAGTTGTGGGTGTGGATTTGGCGCAACCAGGCGTTTTGCGAGTCCCAGGAGTGGTACATGGCCATGGGGCGCTGGGTGATGGCGTTGAGCGGGTATTTGCCCATGTCGGTGGCCTGCTCTTCGAGCGGCGCGTAATGAAACGGCAGCGGGTCAAAATAGGTCTCGACCCGTTTGCGCAGGTGGTCTGGCGGTTGTTTGCCGGCGCGTTTGCCCTGCGCGGCGCGGCGAAAGCCCTGCAAAAATTCGGAGTAGATGTGGATGACGATGGGGTCCTTGTCGCGCCGAATACCCACCTTTTGCGCCCATTCCATGTAGCCCAGGTTCCAGTTGCGCATGTACTGGTGCTCGGGCGGCATTTGGTAGTGAAAAACACAGTTGTTTTTCTCGTACATCTCCCATTGCTTGGGATTGGGCTCGCCGCGCATGGATTTTTCGCCGCCCTTGCCGCGCCAGCCCGCCAGGAAACCGATGCCCGATCCTGGCGCGGTTTCGTAATTGACGATGAAGTCGGTGTAGCCCTTGAACTTGCGCGTACCGTCCGGGTTGGTGAAGGCGGGCAGCTTGAGTCGGCTGGCCAACTCGACCACCACTTCCTGGAACGGTTTGCACTGGCCCTTGGGCGCCACCACCGGGATACGCACCGAATCGACCGGGCCATCGAATTCGGAAATCGGGCGGTCCAGCATCGACATGGTGTCGTGGCGTTCCAGGTAGGTGGTGTCGGGCAGAACCAGGTCGGCAAAGGCCGTCATTTCTGACTGAAAAGCGTCGCACACCACCAGGAATGGAATTTTGTACTCACCGGCCTTGTCGCCATCGACATGTTTGTCGTTGAGCATCTGGCGCACATCCGACGTGTTCATGGTGGAGTTCCACGCCATGTTGGCCATGAAAATCAGCAGGGTGTCGATGCGGTAAGGGTCACCGCGCCAGGCGTTGGTGATCACGTTTTGCATCAGGCCGTGGGCTGACAGCGGGTGTTCCCACGAAAAACCCTTGTCAATGCGCACCGGGCCACCGGCTTCATCCACAAACAAATCGTCCGGACTCTCCGGCCAGCCCAGCGGCGCGCCGTCGAGCGGCGTGTTGGGTTTGACCGCCTGCGGCCCCTTGGGCGGGCGGGCATTGGGCGGCACGGCGCGTGGGTATGGCGCTTTGTGCCGGAAGCCGCCGGGTCGGTCGATGGTGCCCAGCAAGGACATCAAAATGGACAGCGAGCGGATGGTCTGGAAACCGTTGGAGTGCGCCGCCAGGCCCCGCATGGCGTGAAAGGCCACCGGGTTGCCGGTGACGGATTGGTGGCGCTTGCCCCAGCAATCAGTCCAGGCAATGGGCAGCTCGATTTTTTGATCACGTGCGGTGATACCCATCTCATGGGCCAGGCGCGTGATGGTGGCGGCCGGAATGCCGGTGATGCCCTCGGCCCACTCCGGCGTGTAGGGTTTGACGCGTTCTTCAAGCAACTGGAAGGCGGGCACGGCGGGGGTGCCGTCGGGCATCTTGAAGTGACCCAGCAGCGCCGGGTCAGCGCCTTCGGTGTGGTCAGACACGCTTTGCTCGCTGTGCCGGTCCCACCAGCTGAAGTTGGCCGGGCGCAGCGGGTTGACCACGTCGCCCTCGGGGTTGCGCACAAACATGCCAAAGTCGTCGGAGGCAACGTCCTGGTTCACCAGCTGGCCGGCGTTGGTGTAGCGCGCCAAAAACTCGCGGTCGTACAGGCCTTGCTTGATGAGTTCGTGGATCAGCGCCAAAAACAGGGCACCGTCGGTGCCGGGTTTGATGGGAATCCATTCGTCGGCAATGGCCGAGTAGCCAGTGCGCACCGGATTGATCGAGACAAAGCGCCCACCACCCCGCTTGAACTTGGAAAGCTCCTTTTTCATGGGGTTGGAATGGTGGTCTTCGGCGGTGCCGATCATCACGAACAGCTTGGCGCGCTCCAGGTCGGGGCCACCGAATTCCCAGAAGGAGCCGCCAATGGTGTAGATCATGCCGGCGGCCATGTTAACCGAGCAAAAACCGCCGTGAGCGGCGTAGTTGGGGGTGCCGAACTGGCGCGCAAACAGCCCGGTGAGCGCCTGCATCTGGTCGCGCCCGGTGAACAGGGCAAACTGTTTAGGGTCGGTGGCGCGCAGCTTTTTAAGCCGCTCCTCCAGCATGGCAAAGGCCGCGTCCCATTCGATCTCTTCAAATTGGCCATCACCGCGGTCGCTGCCTGGTTTGCGCAGCAAGGGCTTGGTCAGGCGCGCCGGTGAATACTGCTTCATGATGCCCGAGGAGCCCTTGGCGCAAATCACGCCCTGATTCAAGGGGTGGTCGGGGTTGCCCTCGATGTAGCGCACTTCACCGTTGCGCAGGTGCACCCGGATGCCGCAACGGCAGGCACACATGTAGCAGGTGGTGTTGCGCGTCTCAAGAATGGCGCCGGGCAGCGGCGGGCTCAGAGGGTTGTGGATCGGTATGACAGACATGCGATAGGCGCTTTTTTACGGATTAGGTCAACAAACAAGCATTCCAAACTGTGTTGACCCCATGGTTATTCACAAAAATGCAAAGTGTCCCTATTAAAAACAAGGTCTCACAGCCCGTCTATCACCGACAAGGGTGGTGGCAAGTAGCCCAAATGGGTAGCATAGGAATAATTCTTGTGAAACCATGGTTTTCCGCAATACATAAGTTACCAATAATGTTCTACGATCATCTGAAATCATTTTTCTCATGAGCCCATCCACTGCCACCATCATCCACACCGCTTTTGCAGACTCGGCAAACCTGCGGCATGTGTTGACCACCGATACCGGCAAGCCTGAGGATCTGGAGGCCTTGCTGGCGCGTTTTTTAACCGCCATCATTGCTTTGGCGGGCGCGCAGGCGGGTGCGGTGCGGGTGGTAACGGATGACGGCCAATCCATGCGGCTGGTGGCACAGCAGGGTTTACCCGACAACGTGGTGGAGATGGAGCGGTTGGTTGATCGCCAGTGCGGCATGTGCGGCACCGCCGCCAGCACCGATGTGCTGGTTTGGGTGGACGACCTGGCAGGCTGTGCCAAACACGTCAGCAGCGTGTATTTTGGCGCCCAGTGCAAAAGCATGCTGGCGATCTCACTGCCCCACAACCAACAAATTCTTGGCGTTTACAACCTGTTTTTTGACAACAATTCCAGGATAGAGCCCTCAGTTCAAACCCTGCTGCGCTTGGTCGGGCAATTGCTCGGGCTCAGCTTGCACAATGCACGTATCGAGCGCGAGCGGCTGCGGCTCACGGTCATGAAAGAGCGCCAGGAAATGGTCAATGAAGTGCACGACGCACTGGCACAAACCCTGGCCTACGCCCGCATGCGGCTGCCGCTGCTCAGCGATGCCATTCAAGCACACGATGAATCCAAGGCCCTGAAATATTTCTCAGACCTGAAAACAGCGATCACGGAAGTGCATGACAACCTGCGTGAAGTCATGACCTACTTCAGAACCCGCATGGATCCGCTCGGACTCATGCACGCCCTGACAAGCATTGCAGACAGTTTCTTCAGCCGCAACGCCATTGCGCTTGAGATACGCAACACCGTGCCCCACCTGAACCTCAATGATGAACAGGAAGTCCAGGTGTTCTACATCATTCAGGAGGCACTGGCCAACATTGCCAAACACTCCATGGCCCGCCATGCGGTGGTGCGCATCAGCCAGACGCCGCAACACCTTGAATTTGTGATCGAGGACGACGGCCTCGGCATGGATGAGCCCAATGTGTCAACCATCGTCACGTCCGCCCGGCCACTGGTACCATCCACCCATTTTGGTCTGGACATCATGCAAAGCCGCGCCCGGCGGCTCGGTGGTCAGCTGGAGGTAGGCAGCAAGGACGGTGTGGGCACCCGGGTGCGGCTGCGCATTCCGCTCGACAAAGACACAGGAATCGAGGCGTCATGACAGAAAAAATACGCGTCATGCTGGTGGATGACCATTCGCTGTGTCGCAGTGGCCTGAAGGAGTTGCTGGAGCACCGCGGCGGCATGACGGTGGTCACGGCCACCGGCGACCCCAACCAGGTGGTGCCCCTGATCCGCGAGCATCACCCCCAGTTGCTGGTGCTGGACTTGCGCCTGGCGCACACCGATGGCCTGAGCGTGCTGCGCATGATCCGCGCCGACGGCTGCGACGTGCCCGTGGTCATCCTGACCATGAGTGACAGCGAGGACGACATGTCAGCTGCGCTGCGCGCCGGGGTTAAGGGTTACCTGCTCAAGGACATGGACCCCGAAGAGGTGATTGACGCCATTGGCAGGGCCGCCCGTGGCGAGATGGTGGTGGCATCGGCCATGATGCTCAAGTTCGCCCAGATCCTGCAAACCGGCCCCAAGGGTTCTGCCATGGGCGACCTGGTGGCCACCCTGACCGAACGCGAGCGCCAGGTACTTGACCACGTGGCCAGCGGCCAGAGCAACAAGGTCATTGCCCGAGAACTGGACATCAGCCACAACACCGTCAAGCTGCATGTGCGCCACATCATGGACAAGCTCAACCTGCGCTCACGGGTGGAAGCCGCGGTGTTTTCGTTTGAGTACCGCAGCTCGGCCGACGGCATCAAGACGGTGGGCGACAGTAGCCCCAGACCCAAAGCGCCTCAACACTGATTTGGGGTCAGAGCACCTCGCCATGCGAGTGGTCTGACCCACAAGTCGTTCCAATGCGTTTAAATATACGGAAATTACATGCAATACGTATCAGTACGCAAAATACCGAAGCGAAACAATGCAAACCATCAGCGCAACTAACCTCGCCAGAAATACCCGAGAGATTCTGGACCAGGTTGCCAACCAAGGCATCACCGGGGCCGTCGAGCGTAACCACGCCACAATTGCCCAAATCATGCCGCCGCAACAGTTTGGCACGGAGCCATTCGCCGTCCGCGTCGGCGCTGAGTACGTCTCTAAGGTTCACATGTGGTGCAATCATTTCCGCCCCTCAGAAAAATATATGGAGGCTGAAACTAAAACCGAATGACCGCAACCAGGGGATTTGAAAGTCAGCAACGGGTCTTGAACGGTCCCGTGATGCGCACTGAAATCAGTTGACACCAGCGCTCCACCAAAAAGCAAATTCCTATTTTTGCCCTCGAATTCAACTCTTGTTTTTGTACCTTGATTCGCGCTGGTTTCGCATTGCCAGCACAAAAACCGTATCGAGTGGCGCCACGTATCTGTACAACACAACGTAGCCTCGGGAAGCCCGCCCAATGACAAGTTCGCGTTTGCCGCCTTTGACTGGACGACCGATCAGGGGACTGGTAGCCAAAATTTGCACAGCCGCCAGAATTTCTCCGATACGTTCGGGCGCGGAGCCGACATCGAACTGGGCAATATGGTCAAAGAAGCGGTCGAAGTCGTCCAATACCTCAGGCGCAATCTCAATGCGAGTCATTGCCGTCGTCAATGGTTGGCGCTGCGAGCCAAGGGCTTGCTCGGGTTTTCCCCACGTAATTTGGCTGTTAGATACGCTTGAGCGTCCGCCCAAGGTATCGTCTGCCCGGAAGCAAGTATTCCCTTCCAACGCTCGTCTGCCTTTGCATTGAATTCATTGTCCAATTCGACCTGCTCAACAGTTTGGGAAATGGCGTCAAGAATGAAGGCGTGAGCGGATTTGCCAGCATGGTTTGCCGCAGCTGCGATGCGCTCCTTCATGGTGTCATCAAGACGGATGGTGGTGGTCTGCATGGTTGACTTTCAGAGTGTGGCATCAATGTAGCATTATTGTGCTACCCGTGCAAGCCATTGCCATTGGAAAATCGACCATCAGGCTGTTACCGCAGACCCGGCTGGCTCAAACCAGGCCAGCTCCTGGTGCAGCTTGACCACCTCACCAAGTGGGTTTGCCACACGCCTGCCGTGCTGGCCGGGCTGGCACGGCTGAAGAGCAGCGGCGACTTTGCCGACGGGGTGATTGCTTTTGAGAGTGATCTGCTGGGTGGCACTGAATTTGTGTCGTTTGACCAGCAAGCCATCAAGCTGCTCAAAGCACAAAAACGCAAGGTTCGGTTGCTGGGGCAGTGAAGCAAAAAATGCTGAAATCAATGATCGGCAGGTTTGCCGATGCGGGAGCGGGCGCCCACCATGCCTTGGTTGTGGGTGGCTGAGCAAGAAGACAAGGATTTTAAAAATCCGTGTCAGCTTTATTGACCGTTCTGCAGCGTTCCGGGTATTCGCGACCGGCAGCTTTCTGGCAGTCCAATGTATTGCCCGTCACACGCCGTTCGTGAACTTCAGTTTAGTGCCCAGGGACGGCCATGACCTTGAAGGCCTGACGTTCGTGGTTTGACTTGACAAGGCAGGGCGGTCATTCAGTTTGCGAAATCAGACTTCCCCATTGGCGGTGAGCACAGCGCACAGCGATTGAGGTCATTAGATTTTCTCGATAGCTAAAAGCGCTTAAGCTGGGCATTTCATTGGCCCGGAACGCGAGCTGGGGTTGGCAAACGCGCGGCCTTACCCCCGGGGCTGGGGTAAGCCGGGGCTCGGCATCCATTGGTATTTCGGCTCAGCACCCCGGTTGCAGCCGATATAGCTGGTGCTAAAGGCCTCGGCCGGTATTGGCCGGGAAAACAGGAAACCCTGGCCTCGTTCGCATCCCAGCTCGACCAGCGCATGGCGTTGCGTTGCCGTTTCTATTCCTTCCGCCAGCACCGTCATGCCCAGTCCATGGCTGAGTGCGATGATGGATAAGACCACTGAGCGCTCTCGTTCTCCCTCGTTCATTTGGGCAATGAACTGGTGGTCAATCTTGATCACGTCAAATGGCATGCTGGCCAGCCGACCGAGTGACGAAAATCCAGTGCCGAAGTCATCTAGCGACAGCGTTACCCCAATCTTTTTTAGCCCTACCAGGATCCTGATGGCCACCTCATCATCGAGCAGTATCGATTCCGTCAGTTCAATCTCGATGGCATCGGGTGCCACCTTTTCTTCACGCAGTATCCGGGCCACCAGATCGACAAAGCCATCCTCCATAAACTGGCGTGCCGATACATTGACCGCAATATAAAAATCGGGAAGCGTTTTGCGCCATAGCACCACCTGTTTGCAGGCGGTACGCAGCACCCATTCGCCCACGGGCACAATCATGCCGGACAACTCCAGTTCCGAAATGAAGTCATGCGGCGGAACAAGGCGGCCGGTATCCGAATCGCGCCATCGAATCAGCGCCTCGGCACCAATGGTCTGGTTGTCGTCCAGGTGAAGCAGCGGTTGATAATGCAGTTCAAACTCGTCGCGCTGCAGCGCCTGCTTGAGTTTTGCGCGCAGACGCAATTCGCGCTCAATTTTCTCTGACATGGCCGGCTCGTAAATTTTCCATCCGCCCGGGCGAGTCGCCTTGAGTGAATACATCGCAGTGTCAGCCAACCGCATCAGCTGCTCAGCCTGATTGCCGTGCTCCGGCGCCATCGCGATGCCCAAAGTCGTCGTGATCGCTATCTCGTATCCGAGGCATTGATGAGAAAACGAAAAAGCTTTGCCAATAGCCTCTGAAATGCGTTGGATCCCTGCTTCGCCGTCACTGAGGCTCAGGACGATGATAAATTCGGCACCGGACAGGCGTCCGAGGAAGTCTCCGGGCCGGATAGTGCTTCTCAACCGGGAGGCCGAAGCTTTCATCACCTCATCGCCCACCGCATGGCCATAGCTGTCATTGACCATTTTGAATTTATCCAGATCGATAAAGAAAACGGCCGTGACACCCTGTTTGGAATTGGCAATGCGCCGTTGCAGTTCTTTAATCGCTTCATTGCGGTTCGGCAGTCCGGTCAGGGAGTCAAACTTGGCATTACGGGATTGGTCTTCTTCAACCAGGCGCAAGCGGCGCAGTACAAAGCGATGCAGCAAGTACGCCATCAGGACTGAACCCACTAACGTTACAAGGAAAATCTGGGATGCTTTATGCAAGAGGTGCGCCAGCGAACGGGTGATAACGTAATACCCCTTCGTTTCACCATCGACGATTATGGGCGTTTGCTTCGACGCAATAGGCCAGGCCAGCGTCTCTTCGGTGGTCTTGGCGAATACTGTTTTGCCATCAGCGGCCAAAATAGCCCTGGTTTCATGCTCATCAGCATCGTTGAAAACGACATCCTCTTTGACGAAGCGCTCAAGGGCAGGATCGGTGATGAGTCGATCTGGATGATCGTCCAGAACATCGGTAATGAAGCCGGCATTGACTGCGCTTTCCGAGTCCACCTGTCCATGCTGATATTCCATATGGACCAGGAGATACATTGCCGGCAAGCTGATGGTCGCGATGGCGAGCAGCAGCATTGCCAATCCGGCGACCAGCGAGGTGAAGGTGAATTTCCTTAAATATGTCATTTTTGTAGTGGCATCTGAGAAGACAAGATAGCCACAGTCTTTATCCAGTTTGTCACACTTACGAATAGGCGCGAGTTCAAACACGGACGGCGTTTCAACCGCACGAATCCAATTATCGTACCCCAATCATCATCAAAACCCTCGATTTATTACGCCGATGTGTGGCGTGGTAGCCCTGCCGTCTAGACCCTACCTGTTGGCGCCGACGCCGAATTGACCCCAGTGCCGATTTCATCTGACCCATGTGCAACGCCAGCCAGATCCCGCGCAGCCCCACGCAGAGCTAGGGCTTGCCAGGCATGTGCTTCCGAGCAAGATGCAGAATGCAACTTATCGCCACCGCCTGTGGCGGCAGTTCAGTCCAACAAGGTTTATCTTGCGCGGGAGGCGTTCATGGCTTGTTTCAGCATCGCAGCGCGCAAGATAAACGTTATTCGTTAGGCGTCGCAAATGCCCGCAGACACCGCTCATCCCGTTCTCAACCAACCGAGCGACCAAAATGCCACGATTTGGCGGTACATGGACTTCGCCAAATATGTTGCACTACTACGCTCGAAGGCACTCTATTTTGCTCGGCTCGATAAACTGGACGACCCCTTCGAGGGATCAATCTCGCGCGCGGAGCATGAGGACATTGTCGAGTCAATAAATTTGACCAAACCTCAGCATTCGCACCGCAAGTCATTTGAATTGATCAATCATGCAACACACCCCCGAAGACCTGACACGCATTACTACGCAGACATTGGCGCACTACGACCAGAACGCACAGGGATTCTGGG